>Ga0129307_1000025_pt1 | contig 249570 bp, 178 predicted proteins | sample P1105metagenome_FD_94437 | JGI IMG/M metagenome (GOLD analysis project Ga0129307, IMG submission 94437) | Capybara group fecal microbial communities from Wisconsin, USA - P1105 metagenome | ecosystem: Host-associated > Mammals > Digestive system > Large intestine > Fecal | place: USA...
AAGACACCAATGAGATCGAGTTGAAAGGATGGCCGAAAGGCATGTATCTGCTCCGCATTACGGATGGCGAGGGCGCGACGGTCACTAGGAGGATTGTGGTGAAATGAAAGAATTGGCTAACAATATCAAGTAGCGATTTCCCATTTCGAACTGTTAGAATCGCCGCATAGGACTTTTTGGTCTTGTGCGGCGGTTTCATTATAATGTTTTCCTTTTAAGATTTAGGGCAAAAAAATGCCACTTGGTTTGCTTTTTTTGAATAATTTGATTATTTTTGCCGCGAAACAAAATAATAATCCTATGAAAAAAAATCTACTCCTTTTGGGAATGCTTTTCCTTTCCTCCTTATGCTTTGCCCAAGTGAGCAAGGAGAAAGCTATCAAAATTGTCCTGGATTCGATTGTCGGCAGCGATTCCACAATTGTCAATGTCTATATGAAACCGGCATTACAGACAGACAATTACTTTGTTATTAATGGGTACGACTCCATTCCTTCTCCGTTTACCAATTACTGGTTGTTTTTCATTGATGACAAGCCTGAGTCTTTGTGGGGCCATTCTTGTCGCTACATTATACTGGGAGGCTCAGATTCCATTCAAATTACAAGGGAATCGTTGCCTCCTTCTGCATTAAGCACAGAGTTTGAAGAAGTCTCCATTGTATATAAACTTACTTATTCGGATATTATGGGATATCCAGAAACCAATGCGTGTGATGTGATCCCTGCATATGATGTAAACGATGGAAAATATGCCCTTCTTTTCTCTGGAGGTGGTGTGGGCGAAGATTATAATACTTTTTGGACATCACTAAGCCATATGTACTGTGGTCTAATTGAACATGGCTTCAAAAAGGAAAATATCTATGTGCTTTCAGCAGATGGGCAAAACAATTCGATTACAAACCCGGGTGGCTTAGACCTTGATGGAGATGGTGTGGGCGACATACTTCCGATGCAATGTACAACTGAATCAGTTAGTCTTGCCATTTCTGAAATTGGAAACCGAATCGGTAAGGGAGACCTTCTTTATGTGTTTCCTTCCACGCATGGGGTAGCATATGATTCTCTTAACAATGGTGCTGAATTTCTCATGTATGGAGATGATCGTTTGGCTGACACTATATTTGCCAGTCTCTTTCAAGACATTAACTGTGCTCAAATCATTTTCAACATTTCATCTTGTTTCAGCGGTGGCTTTGCAGATGAATTGCAGTACATTAATCCCATAGTGAACAAAGTTATCCTTACGTCAACAGATAGTCAACACTCTTATATGAGTCCATACGGACAACTTTTGATGGCATTTTATCCATATCTGTCGTGTACGGCATTCAGAGGATGGCATCCCCAAAAAAATGTCTGGACATGTCACGAAGCCTTAATAGGAGAAAAACCAGATTTTGTAACTATCTTTGGTAGAGAGGAAACCAATTTTGATTTGATTGAAAACGGAGGAAATGGTAATGGAAAGCAGGAGGTAGGAGAATTGATGGATTATGTGGCTCTATATGATACACATTTTGGTCCTCAAGGGTCAAAGATTTATAATTGCGGTTTCATTGAGGACTTGCTTTGTTTGCATGGGATTACGGGACGAGTGACAACCAACCAAAGCATTGATGGTTGTTTCCACATCGAAGACACCTTGTCAATTTGTGCCGACACTTTTATGATGGAAGACTTCTCAAAGTTCTATTTATTTGATGCGGATTTGATAATTGAAGACACGGCTTTTCTCACTATGGGAGATACAGCTGCTATCATTGCCCGAAGCGGTGACTGCCGTGTCATTGTAAAAGGCAATTTGACGCTTGGCAACGGTGTGACCTTTGAGGCTCGTGACGGAGCGACGCTTGATATCATCTTTGAGAACGATGCCGACTTGGCCATCTGCAATGCAACATTCATCAACTGTACATTAGAACTGCCGAAACGAAATCTTTCCTTCAATGACTGCCGTTTCATTGGAACCCCTTTGGAGATGAACAATGCATCAGACCAATCACCAGCAATTGATAAGATGGCAAGCGTCATTAATTGTGAGTTTTCCCCCAATGGTAACAATATCAATAACGCGTTGTACATCAAAAACTTCGCGCAATACAAAGTCAATGGTTGTAAGATTGAAGCCAATGACGGAGGAATCTTTAAAAATGGCATAGCCATTTACAATTGTGGAAGCAATTTGGGATTGGAGCAGGTTCATGGCAATGATGTTTCAGGGTGTTTGCAGTCAGGAATCCAGATGTATGCATCGTCGGGAAACATTACCATGAATACCGTCTATGGGAATGGTTACGGAATAAAGTTGCTCAACAATTGTAACATAAGTTCATTGTCTGGCAATTGTGGCGCTACGCTCGAAAGTGACACTCAATTCATCCATGACAACACAAATAATGAAATCTATATGACTGGAAGTAGCATTCCTCAAAGGTTCAGATACAATGCCATTCATCACAACGGCAACATCCCCTATGTAAATCATGATGCATACATCGCTTTTGGCAATGAGAATAGAGGAAGCATTGACGTGAAATATAACTATTGGGGGAATGGGTTCACACCTTCAACACATCTACACACTAACCTGATTGGGGGAGAGTATGTGTATAATCCTGAATGGATTTTGGGTAATTGTTACAATGACTGGGCCGATGCGGCAATGTTGCTTAATGGGGCCGACTCGCTAAATGTCGCTGGAGCATATTTGGATGCCCAAATCATGTACAAGCAGGTGGTGGAGAATTATCCTGAGACCGTCAGCGCGGAAACGGCGCTGAAATCGCTACTGGCGCTCGAAGCACAATTTGGGGGCGAGTATCTTTCTTTGAAAGAGTATTATCTGACAAACAACACAATTGCCGCTGACGAGACTTTGTCACATCTTGCTTCTTCCTTGGCAAACAAATGTGATGAAAAAATGGAAAACTTCACGGAAGCAATCTCGTGGTACGAGGAGATCTTGACCAGCCCCGAAACAAGTTTCAATGACAGCATCTTTGCGGCGATTGACTTGGGAGACTTATATCTAAGATTGGGCGAAGATGGAGAGAAAGGAGTTTGTGGAAAACTGGAACAATACAAACCTGAATCAAAAGAAGTTCACAGAATACAGACAGAACGCGCCCTTTCTTTACTGCCATCGGAAAAAAGTTTTGGTAATAAACAACGACCATTCCCTGTTTCAGAGTTAAATATACAAGTCGGTGAAAATGATTCGGTTTTCTTGTCATGGAATTTGCCTGAAGGTATTACTGAGGCCAGATTATCGTGGAGCAACGAGAAAATTGATGATGTGCTTTTTTCTCCTGGCGGAGTGGTTGAACAAGTTGGGGCAAATCGTTTTGAACCATCTGATTTGGAGCCTTTTGTTGGATGGACTATCAAAGACATCTCTTACGTGCCATGGAGCCCCTCAAATCAAACAACGCATTATGGGATTAGAATATGGACGGGCAATATGGACAATCTTGTCTTGATTTATGATCAGCCCACTATTGAATATGTTGCTGAACAATGGAATACATATAGCGTTGAAGATAATATTGTTATCAATGAGGGAACAGAATATTGGATTGGTGGTTACGCTATTACCTCCTCCTTGATATTGGGTGTGAATACGGGGAATGTGGTACCATGGAAAAGCGATTTATGGAGAACAAACAATATGAACTGGTATAGCTTGTATGAACAAGGGATAAGAGCCAATTTCTGCATATCTGCAACCTTGGTTAGTTCTGAAGGGTACAACAAAGAACAAGGACAGATTATTGATGATGTTCTTACAGCCTACCGCGTCTATCGTGATGGAGAACTTATTAAGGAAATCCCCTACACGTTTCAAACCTCTTACACCGATTTGGAATTTTCGAAAGGCATCGATATGGAATACTGCGTCACAGCGGTTTATGGTGAGGAAGAATCGGAACCCGTTTGCGCCACGGCAAGCATAACGGGTGTCGCAGAAGAACATGGAAACGATGGTGTCACCGTTTTGCCTAATCCGACAAACGGCCATGTCCACATCGCAGGCGCTGGGGCCGCGGAAGTGATGGTGTACAATGCCATTGGTCAGTTAGTGAAAGCCGTCCAAGACACCAATGAGATCGAGTTGAAAGGATGGCCGAAAGGCATGTATCTGCTCCGCATTACGGACGAGAATGGGGCTGTCGCCACAAGGAAACTCGTGCTGGAGTAAGTTAGAAGATGAGATTTGCGCATAGGAAATGCCTCTCACCATGCCATCAGTACCAGTGAGAGGCGTTTCTTTATCGGATTGGTCGAAAAAAATGCGCATCATTGTGATTTCAATCGGAAATAACCCTATATTTGCACCTCATTTAGAATGAAATCACTTAATTAAACCGCAAACTATGGCTGAAGATTTTTTCCAAGGATATTGGGGTGCCTCGCTTGAGGTGCTCAAGAAATATAACTGCCGCGTGTGGAGTCAGGCCGAGTGCCAGACCACGGGTGGCCTCTTTAAAGGCACGATCCTGCCTCGCGCCGCCTTCCAAGATGACCAGCATATCGTCATGAAGGTCAACACGGGCTACAACATCGGTGTCGACATCAGCACCATCACGGGCATGGTGGAGACCGACTACAAGAAAGCCAACTACCACATCCCCGAGAAGGAATTCCCTTACACCGAGGGACTTCCGCATGTGAAGCTGCTCGGCACGGGTGGCACAATCGCCTCGCGTTTGGACTACCGCACGGGTGCCGTGATTCCCGCCTTCTCGCCCGGTGAGTTGTATGGCGCCGTGCCGGAGTTGGCCGACATCTGTAACCTCGACACCGAGAAGGTGTTCGCCGTGTTCTCCGAGAACATGTCGCCCAAGGAATACATCGCCCTGGCCAAGAAGATTGGCGAAGAGATCCAAAATGGCATCGACGGCATCGTGATAGGCCACGGCACCGACACGCTGGCCCACACCGCCGCCGCCCTGACCTTCATGTGCCAGAACCTGCCTGTGCCGATTGTCTTGGTAGGCTCACAGCGTTCATCGGACCGTCCGTCATCCGACGCCGCCTTGAACCTGATGCACGCCATGACGGCTGCCGGTCACGGCGACGTGGCCGAGGTGATGGTCTGCATGTTTGGTCCCACCTCCGACGAGTATGGCTTCCTGCACCGGGGCACGCGTGTGCGTAAGATGCACTCCAGCTACCGCAGCACATTCCGCACCATCGGTGACACCCCCGTGGCTACCGTTGACCGCAAGCGTGGCGTGGTGCCGATTAAGGAGGTCTATAACCACCGCCGCAACGACCGCGATGTGAAGATCATCCCGACCTTCGACGACCGCGTAGCCATCCTCTACTACTATCCTGGCATGAAGCCCGATGTGCTTGATGCATTGGTCGACAACGGCTATCAGGGCATCGTTTGGGACGGCACGGGCTTGGGTCACGTCAACCGTGGCATGTTCGATGCCATCCAACGCGCCACCGACAAGGGTGTGCACCAGTACATGACCGTGCAGACCATCTGGGGCTATGCCCACATGTTCGTCTACGACACCGGCCGTGACCTGATGGACCGTGGCATCATCCCTGCACAGAACATGCTCGCTGAGACCGCCTACATCAAGTTGGGCTGGGCCTTGGGTCAGACGCACGACCGCGAAGAGGTGAAGAACATCATGCTCACGCCTGTGAACAGCGAAATCACCCCGAGAGAGCCTTACAACGGCTATCTCGTCTACCAAGGCGGCGTGCCTGAGGTGGAGGAGTTTGTTAGAAAAGTACACAAGTAATTGTAAGGACGCAATGCGTCCGCCAAAAGCAAAAATGTTGAGCCGTAACCTTGTTACGGCTCTTTTTTTTTGGTTTGCGAGGGTTGGTGTGGTGGCGGGCATCTACGAATGCATATTATTGTATCATACTATTTTACAACACTATACCCGACAGCAAACGACAACAAACGACTACTGTCGACAACAAACATTTGTTCAACGGATTGGTCTTGACAAGGTTTGCATCTTTGCAGCGAAACAAAAGACACTGCATTATGGAAGCAAAGCAAACCGACAACAAAGAAATAAAAGACTTCGTCAGCGTTGAAGAACGCATCCTCAAACTTGTGAGGGAAGCCTCAGAAACGGAATGGAAAAACAATCGTTGGGTGATTCTTGGGGAACCTACTCCAAAGGAGGTAAAAAAATTGAATGCCTTGTTGGGCTGCGATGTGACTGGATTTCAACGAATGGTCGATATCTCAGCCGTGAAGCATTCGCGCAAGAAGCATCCAAACATAACCGAGGCCGACTTCTGCCTAATTCCAATGATTATTGACGCCGCAGATGATATCACACAAGGAAAATACCCTGACACAGTGGTCTATCGCAAAACGTTGGAAAAAGAATACTATTATGTGGAATGTACCCGTACAGGAAGGAAAAGGTTGGCCATGAAGACCTTCTACAAAACAAAAATTGGCGGTTAAGTGTTAACCGCCAATGTTTTTCGTCTTCCGGTGCTATCTGCTACCTTTCGGGTCGTGACGCTGTACGTCCTTAACGTGCCAGAACGACTCTGCAAAAATACAACTTTTTCAACAACCCGCAAGGAGTAAATTGATTTTTTAACGTTTTGGGCAACTCGGGATATGGATGGGTTTAGAAGAAGCAATAAGGTGTAATATGGTTTTTGATCGAATTTGACACTTTTTGAGGCCTTCGCTTTATTCCTTTTGCTTCATTTTAATACCCCATTAAAACGATGCAGGTAGATTCGCGTGAAAATTGGAAATCATTGAATATCAAAGATTTTTGTTCCGATGTGGATTCGCGTGAAAATAAGAATCAGCCATAAAGGGTGAATCATCGGTGCGGTAATGTATGCCTTTATTGTGCAGTTTGCGGTGAATAAGCCGCAGATTTTGCGGTTTATCTGCCGCAAACCGTTTTCTTTTTCATTAACAAATTGCAAGAAAGGCAACAAAGTGCCGCCTCAGCGTTTCATCTACCAAGGCTTATGTTTCTTCAGATATTTGTCTTTTTGAGGGAAGTTGTCTGAACCCCAAGCGAAATAACACATTATTCCCCTCAAATAATGAATTGAGTATAACCGCTCCAAATATCATCAAATAAAATTGCAAACCCCAATTATTTGTTGTACCTTTGCACCGATTTAATAAATACGTATTTTTTAACAATAAATTATTCGAATAATTATGCAACCCTCTCACATTGAACACATTGGAATCGCCGTCACAAGCTTGGACGAGTCCATTCCTTTCTTTGAAACGCTGCTTGGCACCAAGTGCTACGCCATCGAAGAAGTCGCCGACCAGAAAGTGAAGACCGCTTTCTTGCGCTGCGGCCAGACCAAAATCGAGCTTCTGGAGCCCACCAGCCCCGAAAGCACCATCGCCAAGTTCATCGAGAACAACAACGGTCGTGGTGGCATGCACCACATCGCTTTCGCCGTGGAGAACATCGAAGGTCACCTCGAAGAGGCCAAGGAACTGGGCATCCGCCTCATCGACCAAGCCCCGCGCGGCGGTGCCGAAGGCCTGAGCATCGCCTTCCTGCACCCGAAATCGACCTTTGGTGTGCTGACCGAACTGTGTGAAAACAAGAACAAATAAAAACACATATAACCATGTTAATTGAACAGAAAATCCAGGAATTGTTGGAGAAGCGCAACGAGGCCCGTCTCGGTGGCGGCCAGAAGCGCATCGACTCCCAACATGCCAAAGGTAAGATGACGGCACGCGAGCGTATCGCCATCCTGCTCGACGAAGGCAGCTTCGAAGAGACTGACATGTTCGTGACCCATCGCACCGTCGATTTCGGTCTCGACAAGCAACAGTACCTCGGCGACGGCGTCGTCACCGGTCACGGCACCATCGACGGCCGCGTCGTCTACGTCTACGCTCAAGACTTCACCGTGTTCGGTGGTGCCTTGAGTGAGACCATGTCCCTCAAGATCTGCAAGGTGATGGACCAAGCCATGAAGGTTGGGGCTCCCGTTATCGGCATCTGCGACTCGGGCGGTGCCCGTATCCAGGAAGGATCACGTTCCCTCGCCGGCTACGCCGAGATCTTCCAGCGCAACATCAACGCTTCGGGTGTCATCCCGCAGATTTCGGCCATCTTCGGTCCCTGCGCCGGCGGTGCCGTGTATTCTCCCGCCCTCACCGACTTCATCATCATGACCAATGTGGGTAGCTACATGTTCCTCACTGGCCCGAAAGTCGTGAAGACCGTCATCGGCGAGGATGTCTCGACCGACGACCTCGGTGGCGCCCGCATCCACAGCCAGAAGTCGGGCGTGGCCCACTTCGCTGCCGAGACCGAAGAAGAAGGTCTTGCCATCATCCGCAGACTCATCTCCTTCATCCCGCAGAACAACATGGAGAACGCCCCGCTCGTGGAATGCAACGACCCCATCGACCGCATGGAGGATGCCTTGAACCAAATCATTCCCGACAACCCGAACAAGCCTTACAACGTTGGTGACATCATCAACGCCATCGTCGACAACGGCGACTTCCTCGAAATCCACAAGAACTACGCCAAGAACATCATCGTCGGCTTCGCCCGCTTCGATGGCATGTCGGTCGGTATCGTGGCCAACAACCCGGCCTTCTTCGCTGGCGTGTTGGACTGCGACGCTTCGCGTAAGGGCGCCCGTTTCGTCCGTTTCTGCGACGCCTTCAACATCCCGATCGTGACCTTGGTCGACGTCCCCGGCTTCCTGCCTGGCACGGGTCAAGAGTACAACGGCATCATCGTCCACGGCGCCAAGTTACTCTATGCTTACGGCGAGTCCACTGTGCCGAAGGTCACCGTCACCCTGCGTAAGTCCTACGGTGGCTCCCACCTCGTGATGGGCTGCAAGCAGCTGCGCAACGACGTCAACTACGCTTGGCCGACCGCCGAGATCGCCGTCATGGGTGCCAGCGGTGCTGTTGAGGTGCTCGATGGCAAGAAGATTGCCGAAATCGAGAACCCCGAAGAGCGTGCCGAGTTCGTTGCCAAGAAGGTGGATGAATACACCAAGAAGTTCGCCAACCCGTACGAGGCTGCCAAGTTCGGTTACATCGACGATGTGATCGAGCCGCGCAACACCCGTTTCCGTGTCATCCGTGCCCTGCGTACGCTTGAGACGAAGCGCCTCGCCAACCCCGAGAAGAAACATTCGAACATCCCGCTGTAACCGTAAATCCTTGAAACGATGAACCTGTTACAAATATCATTACTGTTGGCTCACGAAGATTGGGTCTACACCAAAGGCTGGATCGTCACCATCGCTGGTTTCCTCATCGTCATCATCGCCCTCTTCATCCTCTCGACCATCTTCCGTGGCGTGGCTGCCTATTTCAAGAAGCAGGATGCCAAGAAGAACGAGGTGAAGGAGATCAAGCCTGTGACGGTGAAGCCTGCGACCAAGCTGGCCGAGGGCGAGATTCCCGCCGAGGTGCAAGCTGCCATCGGTATGGCCCTCTACCTCTCGACCAACCTTCACGACGAGGAGAGCAACGTGATCACCATCGAAAGAAGGGTGACTTCTTGGAACGACAAAAATTACGGAGTTAGACACTGGAAACGTTAAATCGAACAATCATGAAAAAATTCAAATTCACCATTAGTGGGAAACCATACGAAGTAGAAGTCCAGAACATTGAGGGTAACATCGCCACCGTCAATGTGAATGGCACTGAATATCAAGTGGAGATGGAAGAGCAAGCCGCTCCGGTGATCGCTCCCGTGGCCCGTCCGGCCGCCAAACCCGCCGCCAGCGCTCCTGCCCAGAGTGCCGCTCCGAAACCGGCCGCTGCCGCAGGTGGTGCCGGCTACAAGATGGCTGCTCCGCTTCCTGGAACCATCATGCAGATCTTCGTCAAGCAAGGCGACGCCGTGAAGAAGGGCGACAAGCTGCTCATGTACGAAGCCATGAAGATGGAAAACAACCTGCTGGCCGAAGCTGACGGTACCATCACCGCCATCAACTGCCGTCAGGGCGACAATGTGCTGCAAGGTGATACTTTAATCGTAATCGGATAAGGCCATGTTAGGAAAGAAAAGCATTTACAGAAAACCTGCGGTCATCCTCGGCTCGTTGGTGCTCCTGATGCTGCTCAACCTCGTGGTGGTCAACAACCCGATGTTCGCCACCAGGGTCGCTGACTTGGGAGGAAAGACCGAGCAGGTCAGCGAGATGACCCCGCAGGAAAGCAACGCCCAGCTGGCTGAGATGGCCGACGCCATCGTCGCTGAAAAGACAGCCGAACTGGGCCAACAGATCGAGAACCTCAACCAACGCGTGACCACGCTGGAAAGCAAGAATGCCAAGCATCATGTGGCCGCCAAGGAAGAAGTCAAGGAGATGTCGACGAAAGACCGACTGAAAGAAGGTCTTCGCAACTTCTGGCTGCTCACGGGCTTCCGCAACTGCAAGCTCGGCAACATCATCATGATTTTGGTGGGTATCCTCTTCATCTTCCTGGCCATCCGCTTCGAGTTTGAGCCTATGCTGCTCATCCCGATTGGCACGGGTATCATTGTGGGTAACATCCCGTTCTTCCAAGGGACGGGCATCAGCTTCGCCGATGCCATGGCTAACCTGCAAGGGTTGATAGATGCGGGGACGCTCAACTTCGACTTGGACACCGCTAAAGCCTTGTTGGTGGCCGTATTCGGCGACAACCCAGGCGACAAGCACCTGGTGTTGAGCGATGCCATCAAGTCAGTTGAGCATCTCAATATGGCCGACTATGGTCTGACCAACCACGACATCGAAGGCGTGAAAGGCTTCATGACCAGCATCTTCCAAAGCGGAGAGTTGAACCTCCAGACGGGTCTCTACCAGAAAGGCAGTGTGTTGAACTACCTCTACTTCGGTGTGACCTCGGGCGTGTATCCACCATTGATTTTCCTGGGCATCGGCGCTATGACCGACTTCTCGTCGCTCATCGCCAACCCGAAACTGATGATCCTCGGTGCCGCCGCCCAATTGGGTGTGTTCATCACCTTCATCGGTGCCCTTTACCTCGGCTTCAACCTGCGTGAGGCTGGTGCTATCGGTATCATCGGCGGTGCCGACGGTCCTACCGCCATCTTCCTGTCCTCGCGTCTTGCCAACGGCATGAACGGCACGCGCAACCTCATCGGCCCCATCGCCATTGCAGCATATTCCTACATGGCTCTGGTGCCGGTGATCCAGCCGCCTATCATCCGCTTGCTGACCACGAAGGAAGAACGCCTCATCAAGATGGGAGCCCCGCGTATGGTGAACAAGACCGAAAAGATCATGTTCCCCATCGTTGGCCTCATCCTGACCACCTTCATCAGCCCCACGGCCCTGCCGCTGTTGGGTATGCTGTTCTTCGGCAATATCATCAAGGAGTCGGGCGTGGTGAAGCGTTTGCAGAACACCGCCTCCAACCCGTTGATTGACATCGTCACCATCGTCTTGGGTCTCACCGTGGGTGCCTCAACGCAGGCCTCCGTGTTCTTGACCTCGAGCTCCATCAAGATCTTCATCCTCGGTGCTGCTTCGTTCTGCGTGGCCACCGCTGGCGGTCTGCTCGGTGCCAAGTTGATGAACCTCTTCCTGAAGGAGAAGATCAACCCGATGATTGGTGCCGCTGGCGTTTCGGCTGTGCCGGATAGCGCCCGTGTCGTCGAAGTGGAAGGTCAGAAGTACGACCCGTCGAACCACCTGCTCATGCATGCCATGGCCCCCAACGTCTCTGGCGTTATCGGCTCGGCAGTGGCAGCTGGTGTGATGATGTCGTTCCTGATGATGTAATTACACCTTAATATTAATATCCAAAACCCGCCTCATTCGAGGCGGGTTTTGATTTAAATCTAATAGTTATTGTTTTGTCGTAACGATATGCGTCGCTTTCTTGCTTTCATATTCCTTTCTCTATTGTCATTCCACCTCTTGGGCGATGACGGTATCCCTAACCCCCGTTTGTTTCTAAAAGGTGTGTTTTTCCCTGTCGTTGAGACCCCTGCCGTTTTCACAAGCACTGTCGACGGCAAGGACTTTTTTGTTTTCATCGAGTACAGTGATAGTCTGACCATGAAGGGACATTATATGGCATGGGAAGAGACGATGACGGACACTCTTCCATTCAAGTTGGAAGCCAAGGGGCGAAAAGCCATCCTTTATTACGAAAACCAAAAGGAAATCTTCCGTCCGCGCATCAAGTCAATGGATAGCCAGCATGCTAATGGCTATGCCCGTTTGAGCTTGTTTGGTACAGCGCGTTTCCAATTCAACATACATGAAACTCCCACCTTTCATGATTTTGAAAACAAGCGCTATCAAGACACTTTGTTTGAAGTGGAGGAAATCCATGACCTTACGTATGCCCGTGTGCCAGGGTTTTGGTCGGAAATGGGTGACGAAACCGATGTCACAGGCAAGATTTTCCGAATGACGGATGCCATAAGCGAAGTCCCGCTGGATCTCCATCTTGACATTTTCCGACCTCAAAACGACACGTTGAAGAAACATCCTTTGGTCATGTTAATTCACGGAGGAGCTTTTTATTTCGGGTCGAAAGACGATGCATCCATCACCCGTTGGTGCAGGCATCTTGCGTCGTTGGGTTATGTGACTGCCTCTATCGACTACCGCATAGGCTTTCTGCCCTCTATGGCTAGTATCGGGCGAGCGGGCTACCGTGCTGTGCAAGATGCCCATGCGGCCATGCGCTATCTGGTTTCGCATCAGCAAGACTATTGTATCGACACTTCCATGATTTTTGTGGGTGGTGCCAGTGCAGGAGCCATCACCGCGCTCAACCTCGCCTTTATGACCAATGAGGCCCGTCCTGAATACACTCATAGTGACTTCTTTCGTCCCGATCTGGGCAGCATCGATACCTGTGGCAACAACATTAGGACCCGTTTCCGAATCAGGGGCATTATCGATATGTGGGGCGCCATGCCCGATACAACCCTGCTCCATAGAAGCAACATCCCGATGTTGGCCTTCCATGGTGATACCGACAACATTGTCCCTTACGACTACGACTATCCTTTCGGCATCGCCGGTCCTTTGAAGACGCTGTTGGTTGAGCCGATGTTTGGATCGTCGTGCATTGTCGACCGCGCTCTCAAGTTGGGATACAATGCTCAACTGGTCACGTTTCATGGTTACAAACACTCGCCTCATGTCGACCCCGACACGAAAGCCCTTAACGACAATTTCTTCGTCATCCAAGATATGATGTCGGACTTCTTCTACGACCTTGTCGTCCCACAAAAGCCCGAAATCGTTGAAGAAACCGACCGTTATTATGTTAGGCCCTATCCTTTGGAGACCAGCTGGCAGGTCGAAGGCGGTGTCATCCTGTCTTCTGAAAGCAACGCTGTGAAAGTGGCATGGATAAAAAATGCGCCTCAACATAGTCTTACGGTATCGGTACTGATGCCATACGGCGTAGGCCTTACCGAAAAAACAGTCTACTGATGTTTTTGTGTGGGCACATTCTATGATAAAAAAGTACAAACCGAAAAAGATATCTTCGTTTTTTGTACTTTTGCACATTATTTCATGAAAATTTGAAGAATAGACAACCAATAACACTTTAACCTTAATTAATTCAATCATGAAAAAAGTAGTATTAATCGCGGTGCTGTTCTCAATGGTGACCCTCAGCGCCAAAGCACAATGGTTCGATTTCTCACAAAACACGTACGATGCCACCGTCGGTGTTAACCTCGGTATGGTGGGCTATCACATGGGCAATAGCCAAGCCGAAAAGAATCTGGCTGGTTTTGGTTTTGGCGTAAGCGCTTCTTTGGTGGGCTTTTATGCCGATTTTATCTATCAAAATCCCGAGCATCGTTGGGACCGCAAGGTGACCCAAGCGCAGTATGATGACCATACGGCTCTTGCCATCAATGTGGGCTATAAAGTCCCGGTGTTGCCTTGGCTGAATATCATCCCGTTGATTGGCTACAGCAATGAAACCACAGGTAAGACCCTCGGTAACTCCATCGGCGTGGACACTGAGAGCCATTCCATCTATCACGACTACAATGTCGAGCATAGATACAATCACTTCAACTATGGCGTCGGCCTTTCTGTGAAGCCTATCAAATGGCTCGAAATTGGCGGTGTTTGCTCAGCCAGCGCCATCTATGGCAACGTTTCTGTTAACCTTATGAAATTCAAGGATTAAAACGTCTTGTTTGACTTTAAAATAGAAGAGGTTGCCAAAAGCAGCCTCTTTTTTTTGTTCCTTTTTTCAAAATTCCTTATTTTTGTTGTCCGTAATTGTACATACACATGAAAAAAGCTTTATTATTTTCCTTTTTTATGTCGGCATTGATGATGTTACATGCCCAATATGACACAAGTAAGATACATATTTCTAACGACACTATCCGTCCGCCCCGCTTAAAGGTTGGTGTGGTGTTAGGTGGCGGTGGAGCCAAAGGTGCCTCCCATATAGGCGTACTTAAATACATTGAAGAGATGGGCATCCCTGTTGACTATGTGGCCGGCACAAGCATGGGCTCCATTATTGGTGGCTTTTATGCCTTGGGTTATTCCCCGGAGGAGCTCACCCAACTTATTTCAGAAATGAAGTGGTCGGAGTATATCGGCAATAAGATCGACCGCCCCATGTTGTCGGAAGAGATGAGGCTGCGCAACAGCACCATGCTTTTGCAGGTGCCTTTCAGCCACGAAAGTCTTGCGGACAATAAGAAGAATTCTAGTTTTATTAGCCAGTTGCCAAGCGCTTATGTCAACAATAGCTCACTTGTGAATCTGTTTAACGACTTATGTATCGGCTATCAGGAGGAGATGGACTTCAACGACTTGCCCATACCTTTCGCTTGCGTGGCCACCGACATGATTACAGGCAAAGAGGTGGTGCTGCGTAACGGTAGTATCTCGACAGCGATGCGCGCCAGCATGGCCATCCCAGGCGTGTTCTCGCCTGTTACGATAGGCGACATGGTGTTGGTTGACGGCGGTTTGGTTAATAATTTCCCGGCCGACGTGCTTCGTGATATGGGTGCCGACATTATTATCGGTGTGGAGGTCACCTCCACCAAAACAGTCACTGCTGATGATTTGAAATCGTTGCCTCAGGTGTTTGCCCGTTTGCTCATCACCAGCACGAGTGCGAAGAGGCAAGAAAACCGTGCCATGTGCGATGTTCATATCGTTCCCGACATCAGTGGCTTCGGCATGCTCAGTTTCACGCCTGATGCTATAGACACATTAGTGGGAAGAGGCTATAAAAAAGCGAATGAATTCCATGACCAACTATTGGCTATCAAAGAGGCGGTGGATGCCTCGGCAGGTCACCCTGTCAGCAAGACGCTTCGCGCCCCTCATGCCAAAAACTTGACCAACGATTCGGTTCTCCTCCGCTCCATCGTCGTCAATAATGTGAGTAACCGTGACAGCCGTTGGCTCATCCGTAAAGGAGAGTTGGTCGTCGGAAACAGCTATACGAAAGACGACATCGAACGCGCCATGAATATCTATCGCGGCACAGGCTGTTACGATGAAATCACTTATCAAATCAAGGAATGCGATTCTGTTCACTGGGACAGCAAGTTGTCTGAAGCCTATGACCTGAGCATTAATATGAAACCTGCCCAGCCCCACGTTTTCGGTATGGGCGTACGCTACGACACAGAGGAAGGCGCGGCGATATTACTCAATGTCGGATTGAATGAGAAGCGGTTTAACGGCTCGAAACTCAATTTCAGCACGAAACTGAGTTACAATCCGCGTATCAATCTTACCTATACCTATTCAAGGTCATCGTTGGCCAACTTCAATCTGTCTTTCGACTATAGGAATGAGCATTTCCGTTCTAGAGGTTTTCATAATAAGTACGTCAACTTGCATTATCAACAAATGAAAGCCAATGCCTACATTTCTGAGTTCCACCTGCTCAATTTCAGCACTAGCGCAGGAGTGTCATACATCAATACGACATTCGACAAATCATCCTTTGATGGTAATAATGCTTTTGACTCTGTTTATTATGCGAACAATACCATGTTGGCGCCATTTGTCAAGTTTCAGTATGACAATTTGGATGACGCCTATTTTGCCAACCATGGCATCTTGACCAACTTGGGCACGCATTTCTATTACATGCCATCCACCAATGATAAGTATTTCGACTTCAGCTATGCTTTCCAATATTATTTCACTCCAGGTGACGGACGATTTACCTTCATACCACAAGTGTATGGCCGTTTTGTGACACACATCAAACCTTCCTATGCCCTTGTTGGATACTATAATATTAGGAATACTTGCGGTGGGGAGATTGCCGGCCGCCACTTTGAAAACCAAATGCCTTTTATCGGCCTGACCAGCGTTGAAGATGCTTCTGTTGATCTGACGCAAAACGCAAGTATTTTCCGTTGTGATTTGCGTTATAACTTCTATGGCAAGCATTACCTGACGGCGATGTATAATGTCTCAATGCCGTGGGGACTGTTGGGTACCGGTGGGATGGCTTTTTCCGATATAATTCATTTCATGGCACAAGGTGCAGGGTTGAGGTATTCCTATAACAGTTTCCTGGGACCGGTTTCATTGACCGCTCATTGGTTCAACAGCGACGAGAATAACCATTTTGGAGCCTATTTCTCATTCGGTTACACTTTCTGAGACGCCGTTTGCTAACATAAACTGACGGATTTCATTGGCATGCCGACCTCGCATAATGACGTGGTGGTTGCCGATGGAATGTTGCAGCAGATAAGGCTTCAGGTTTACAATGAGCGTGATTTGCGTGCGGCAGAAATGGTTACTGTATGGGGCCTCGATGGCCTTCGCTTCGGTAACGAAATAACGGTCCAGTTTCGGGCCGCCCCATTTAAGTAATGTATAGTCGGTCAGAGGCAACAAGCCTTGGATAGCCACACCAATACCCGACTCGAAATGCGAGCGGACAATGGTCTCATCACACATTGTCAGCGGGATGGTGCAATGCGCCAACATGGAGGTCTCGTCGGTGAGGTTAGAAGGATTGGCCATGAAAGCCGCCTCGCCGCACAAACGCTTGGCCAGATACATGCTCATCAGCGTCTGCATATCGCCTTCGCAGCCCGCCACGATGCCTTCATCATTGAGCAGAGCCAAGGCCAAACAACTTGTCGTGCCACAGGCTTTCACGATGTCGAAGCAACGGATGGTCATGGCATCCAAACGCTCTTCTTGGCAGATGCGTTTGATGGCCAAATAGGCCTTTGCGGCTTCCAGCATGTCGGCATCCGAAGGCTCCACAACACCTTTGGCGCGTTTCACCATGGCCTGTGCTACCTCCTTGACATCGGTTTGCGGAATGTTTTTGATGCCGTCAATAAGACGTTGCAAATCAATGTCAACGGTCTCGATGCCGTAGCGTTGGCGTAGATAATCGCGGTCCACGCCGCTGGCAATCAGCCAATCGGAGGGTTGACCGAACACCCCGATTCGTCCCTGTAGAGACGCGACATGGCACGTCTCTACCACGGCCGATATAATTTCATCATTTGTCCCATGCAAAATCTTTCCTTCTACCCCAATGTTGCCCAGATAGGTCAATATTTCCAATGAGGCAGCCAACGAATTGTTGCGCCCGTCGGCAATCATCGTGACGGTTTTTTGGCGCGATGGACCACACATGGTTTCAACGTCGATGGCCGACCAGATGCGTTTGAACAGGTTTTCGACGCCACCGGTGGCGATCATAAAGGCATCGGGTAACGCCTGTAGAGACGCGCCATGGCACGTCTCTACCGATTCGTCACCAATGATATTGATTTCGGCATTACATTCGTTTTCCAGCCTTTGAATCAATTCGGCATATTCATTCCTGACGAATTCATCCGTCTGGAACGAGGAACGAAGGATGGTTATTTTCATGGTTCTTTATTTTGGCCAATGGCTCATGGCCTATGACTATGGCCGCTTCAACGATTGTAAAAGCGGCCATAGTCATTAGCCATAGGCCATAGTAAATCAGTGTCTCACCACAAATCGCAGTGTTGTTTCACCGGCCTTAACCACATACACTCCGTTCTCATAGCCTGTCGTGTTGATGCGGAGTTCGCTGCCGTTGGCCTCGAATTCGTCCACCTTCTGACCGAGGGCGTTATAGACGTGCACCGTGCTGAGGCTTTCGCCACTAAGGGTCACGAAGTCATTGGCGGGATTGGGGTAAACTACGATGGTCGGGTCGTCGTTTTGGCTTACGCCGTCTTCGCAATCATGCTGTTCGTATGCTTCAGCTTCCATGGCATCGATGATGTATTCCAACGTGGGCGGATAGATGTCGCGGTTGGCGAAGGTGTGGTCGGGACGGATGAGCATGATGGTGGGATAGTAGCCCACGGGGATGTCTTGTACAATCTGATTGCCACCGCCGTCGCGGCTGATGGTGGGATACTGCACACCGAATTGGTCGACCCAAGCATGGCACTCGTCGTCATGACCGTTGGGCGAGATTTCCATGAAGAACACATCGTTTTGGTTGCAGCCATAGAGACGGTAGGCTTCAACGACATCAGCCATGGGAGCTTCGCTGTACGGGTCGCCAGTAAGGAAGAAGTTGATCAGCACGGCCTGACCAGCGTCAAGGATGTCGTAAAGGTGGATTTCGTTGCCATCGATGTCGACGGTGGTGAAGTCAGGCATGATCTCAGAGGGACCACTGGGTGTGGTGGTGACAGGCTCTTGGACGACTTCGCCGAGGTTGCCGTCGATGTCGGCAGGCACGGCATAAATCACGTATTCCGTGTCAGGCGTCAAGTCGCTGAAGGTGTTGGAAATGATGTCGGAACCAGGCATGCCGTAAGTCCAGAGGTATTCGGGAAGCTCGAGGCCTGCAATGCCCATCCATTCCTGGATCTCGGCTTCGGTGGCCATCATGTAGGCATAGGAGGCGCAGTCTTCGTTGGGCGTGAAGGTGGCCGTGACTTCGGTCTCCAGCACTTGGTCAACAGTGATGCTCACCTGCGGGTCATAGCTTGGCGCATTGCAGTCATGCTGTTGTAGGCCGAGTTGTTCCAAAGCGTTGATGACGGTCTGGGCATTGTTGATGGGCCACAAGTCGTTGATGACGATGGAACGGTCGGGGGCGATAACGATAAGTGTGGGATAGGCACCGATTTGATATTGGCTGCAAATGCCTGTACCGCCAGCCTGCCCGCTGATGGTGGGGTACTCCACGCCGTAGGTGTTCACCCAGTTGAGGCAAGCCGCATCGCTGTCGCCGGTGGCGATTTCCATGTAGAACACATCATGCATGTTGCAACCCATGGCGTAATAGGATTCGACAACTTTCGGGGTGGCCTGCTGACAAGGGCCGCAGGTGGTGAAGAAGAAGTCGATAAGCACATACTGGCCGCCGTCGAGGATGTCGAACAGGTGGACTTCTGTGCCGTGAACGTCAGTAGCCGTGAAGTCGACGGCTTGTGTGAGAGGACATTGCGCTTTCAAGCCAAAACCAAAGGCCAGCGCGAGGATAAGGGTAAATAGTTTTTTCATAATGAATGGTATTAATTTGTTGTGATTCCGATGCAAAAGTAAAAAAAACTCTAAACTCTCAACTCTAAACTCTCAACTAATTATCACGATAATCCTTCTTCTTCTCATACTTCAAATCCTTCAACGCCTGAGCCTTCACGTTGATGGTGAAGTTCCAGCTCTTATAGCTGCCGATAGGAATCCAATTGAAACGCATCTCCCAGCAGTGCAGGTCGCGGTAGACGCTGAGGTTGGTGTAGGAGATCTTGTTGTTGACGAAATCCCAGCCTGTCGAGAAGGTGAACTTCCATTTGGGTGTTAGGCTGATGTCGCCATTCAAGCCAATGGTATGCACGTAAGTGTTGGTGGCAATACCCATGAAGGCGGCATAGGCTAAGGATGTCGTGTAGGTAAGGTTGTAGCTGAGCGAGAGCGACCAGGGAGTGGTCCAGTCGATGTAGGCATTGGGATTGCCAAGGATCTCATTGAGTTCATCGGGGTCGAACATGCCCGATTGTCGGGCATTCTGGTTGATCTCGTTTCGCAAGTCCTGGCTCCCTTTCTTGCCTTGCAGTTTCTTGAGGTCGTTTTGGTTGAAGCTGTAATTCAGGCTGAAGCGCCACGACGAGCCCGTCTTTCGGAACAGCCTTCCATTGTCGATGACTTCGAAACGGTTGATGCGTCGGCCCAAAGAGTCGGCGGCATAGGGGTCCCAAGAGCTGCTGTAATTGATGCCCAATTTCTTGAATAAAGTGGTGCGCCCATTGACAGAGATGGGGGAGAAATTGACGGAGTCTTTGGTGATGTCGTAGTTACCGGAGATGCTGAAGGATTCCAGAATGGGGATCTTCTTGATACCGGTGATGGTGTCGCTACGCGAGGGCACTTTGATCTCCAAGTTGTTTCCCAAGCTATAGGTCAGTAGGCCTTGTTGGTTTTGCGACGGCGTGCCATAGAGCGCCTTTTCATATTTGTTGTAGACCTGCTCCTTTCCATCGCCATCGATATAGGTGCCGTAGACACCCCATCGTGGGTCGCTGAAGTCGGGACGGTAGGTGAAGCCGATGGTGGGGGTGAACACATGTCGAATGGCGCGGATAGGACCGTTGGCGAAGTTCACCATACCGTAGATTTTGGTGGTGAGGTTGGTGCTTGCACTGAAGTCGACCAGGTTGCGGAAGCCGTGGATGGTGTCGGTCTGCACGCTATCCTGAACCCATTGCTGCTCGATGCGTTTGAAGTACATGTAGTCGTTGAAGGTCAGGTTGTTGGTCCACGAGAAGTGTTTGAACAGCTTGATGGTTGCGTTGATGGGAATCCTATGCGAGATGCCGGTTTGCACATGGTCGCGTATCATCGTTCGGGCCCAACCGCTAAAGTCGTCGGTGAAGCCGCGGAAGAGCGCAGTGTCCGCATCGTTGATATATGCCTTTCCGTTCATCGTGTAGCCCATGCTCAGACTTTGGTACCAGTGTTTCTTGCCCGCCTTGCCCACGTTTTTCAAGGGGTAGAAGGTGTTGACGGTCAGTGTCATCTCGGGCAACGAAGCCGTCACCTGACGCGTCAATGTGTTTTGGCTATGGCTGGCGTTGAGGGTGAGGTAGACCTTACCAGCGAAGTTGGTTTGATAGGCGATACTCGACCTGAAGGTGTTGCTCAGCTGGTCGGTGGCAGTCTGGGCGTTGTATTTGTTGAAGTTGGAGCTCACGATGTTCACGTCGGCAGAGAAGTTGCGCCGAGGATGCGACTTGGGGTCTTGTTTGTGGGTCCAATGGATCTTGAAGTCGGTGCTTTCCTGGTAGTCGGCGGCACCTTTTGTGCCGATCTTGTTGACCGCGAAGCCCAAGGCCATCGAACCGTTGAAACGATACCGTTTGTTGTAACGGAAGGTGGGCTTGATACCCCATGAGCCACGGGTGTAGATGTCGCCCAAGATCTGCAAGTCGTAGTTGTCGTTGATGGCCCAATAGTAACCACCGTTTTCGAGGTAGAAACCACGGTTGGCCGACTCGCCATAGGTAGGTATGATGAGTCCCGACTTTTTGCCTTTGGTGTTGGGAATCATGGCGAACGGCAACACGATGGGCAAGGGGATGTCGGAGATGGTCATATAGATGGGGCCTGTGACGATCTTGTCGTCAGGGATGACCTTGGCCTTGGTGAACTTGAACTGGTAATGCGGATGTTCCTTGAGGTCACAGGTGGTGTAGCCGCCCGAGCGTATGTTGATGCTGTTGTCATCCATGCGCTTGATGCGTTCGCCATGCAGATAGCCACCGCTTTCCTCCGTCCACACCTTGCTGATGATGCCTTTCTTTGACTTGAAGTTATACGACATCTCCACAGCTTCAAAGGTGGACTCGCCTTGGGTGAAGACGGGACGGCCTTGTATTTTCCCTAATGAGTCGACGGTGCCGTGTGCCTTGCACGTGCTGGTCTCGAGGTCGAATTCCAGATAGTCGGCCTTCAAGACGATGTCGTCGTATTTGGCCTCGGCATTGCCGTAATAGAAGATTTTTTTCTGGCCCATGTCGCGGTACACCGAGTCGGCGGCCGAACAAATCACCTTCGTCTCGATGGCTGACTCAGAGCGGTGAGGCGTGATGTGGCGGCGCGTATGTTTCAGGGTGTCATATCTGAGCGTGTCGGCTTCGTTGACGCTATCTTTCAGTGGTATTATCGAGTCAAGAGGCGCAATCGTGTCGGTGATGAACGTGGCAATCGTATCAAGGTGTGCTGAATCTGAGACGATAGGAATGGTGTCAACGATACGAACAGGGGTGATAGCAGTATCTCCTTTGGGTGGTTCGGAAGTGTGTTTATCTTTCTCAATATGAGACATTTGCTTACAACTGCAAAACAAAACCACGGTCATTGCCAATAGGCAAATGGCTACGTGTAGAAAAATATTCTTATATGTTTTGCGTTCTAACAAATCGAAAACAATTACTTTTGTACACTTGAAATCCGCTGCAAAGATAGTTTTTCTTCGCGCATAAATGAACGAACTCAATATGATAGAACGAAAGATTTTCCGATTTGGTGTTTTTATCCTGCTTTTTCTGATGCCGTTTGTGACCATGGCCCAAAAAGGGGAGAAGATACAAACCATTGTCATCGATGCAGGTCACGGAGGCAAGGACACGGGTGCCTTGGGCAAGGTGACAACGGAAAAGGCACTCAATTTGGCCGTTGCCCTGAAATTCGGCAATTATATCAAGGAGAATCTAACCGACGTGAAGGTCATCTATACTCGCGATAAGGACAGGTTTGTTGAGTTGAGCGAACGCGCTGCCATTGCCAACCGTAACAATGCCGACGTGTTCATCTCCATTCATTGCAATTCTACCGAAGGCAGCACTACGGCCAACGGTGCGGAAACTTTCGTCATGGGTGAATCGAAAAACGAGAAAAACCTCGCCATAGCAAAGAAGGAAAATGCCGCCATCTTGTTGGAAGACAACACGGATGCTTACGACAACTTCGACCCCAACAGCACCGAGGCCTATATCCTCTTTTCACTCTCACAAAGCATGTATCAAAAACAAAGCCTCGACCTTGCTGCCAAAGTGCAGAAGCAATTCACCCAGAAGGTGGGTCGCCATGACCGTGGCGTGCAACAGGCCGGATTCCTCGTGCTTTGGAAGACTTCCATGCCGAGCATCCTCGTTGAATTGGGTTTCATCAACAACACCAAGGAAGAACAATTTCTCAACTCCGAGAAAGGCCAAACCCAGATGGCGCTGGCGCTTTATCGCGCTTTTGAGGAATACAAACGTGAGTTTGAGGCAGAGAACCACACCTCGGGCCAGCCCGAAGTCAGCGAGAAGCCTGCCAGCAGCAATGTCGGCGACACCTATTTCGCCGTGCAGTTTGCCAGCCGCGACAAGAAAGTGGCTTCTACCGACAAGGCCTTCAGCGGCGTGAAAGAGGTCGATGTCTATGAATACAACGGTGCTTTCCGTTACATCTCAGGCAAGTTCACCAGCAAGGATGCGGCCATGAAACGCCAATCCGAGGTGCGCGCCTTGGGCTACAAAGACGCCTTCGTCGTCGCCTTCATCAACGGTGCGCGCGGCACCATCAAACAGGCCGAGGAGGCGCTGAAGAAATAATCACCAAACCGGAAAACTAATCACCTTATCGTTGCTGCCAGCCACAAGGCCGAAGCCGTTCTTCACATTGGAATATACGCCAACGGGCTCACTGTAGTATTGTGACAGGCTATTGCCCGAAGTGATGGTCGTGTAGTAATTGTACGCCCCTTCGGTCAAATGCCTCAACTTTATTTCAACGAAGGCATTGATGCTGTCGTTGGCCTTGAAAAGCGTATTGGTGACCAAGGGGATTTCCATGCGATAGCTGCCGCCATCAAAGGTAGCATCGTTGAAAGTGCTTCTTGAGCGGTTAGTCAAACCGACGTCGATGCCGAACTGGTCTTCCAATTGCACCGTTGAGGTGCCGATGATGGGGTCGTTGAAATAGACTTGGTATAATTCAGCGGGCTGCTCGTAGTTTTCCCGTCCATCGGGATAGGTCCAGTCGCCTTCGGTGCGCATAGAGGCTTCAAGGCAATAAAGATCCAACACGCCCGGATTAGGGTCGGTGATTTCTATCGTGACGGTGAGGTGTTTTCGGTAGTTTTTCAGCCATACCAATATGGTTGAGTCAGTGCCAGGTACGGGAACATTATAGCCGCTCGCGCTCGTAGTGTCCCATTTCGTGATGCGGGCATCTTCAAAACTACCTATGGGCTCATTCGGTAAAGCCTCCGAACTGCCTTCTATCTCGTCAAACCCAGGTGCCGTGACGCTGATTTTGACCACATCGCCGATTTGCGGCACATAATCGTGCGTGAAATAATAACTGACAAAGAACATAGGAGGATTCAGATAGTCATAATAGGTTGTGTCACCGTTCAGCTGCATCTCGCCTTTGCTTACGCCGTTTACGAAAAGGAAGGCTTGTGTACCCTCTGGCATTTCGTAGTCAGTGATGGTGTCGAAAACGAAGTCACTTTTGTAAACCTTCACCATGATAGGTTCTCCAGGTATGGCGATGCAGTTAACAACCAATTTTGGGTCAACATATTCGCCTTTGAATTTCAGAGGCTTGGTGCAGGCTGAAAACAGAACCATGCAAATTATTGGGATTATTGTTTTTTTCATTTGAATTGTTGTTGCTGGTAGAGACGTAGCGCGCTACGTCTCTACAATGTTAGAATTTATAGCTATAAGACACTGAAGGAATAATCGGGAAGATGCTGACCTGCTGCAGCTGCGGTAGCCCTGTGTTTTGGTCATAGCCACGAATGACGATGAAGGGGTTCTGACGGTTGTAGACATTGTAGATGCTGATGTTCCATACGCGCTCGCCGTGCTTCTTCTGCTTGCGGAAGTTCATGCCGAGGTCGAGGCGGTGATACACGGGCATCCTGAAATTGTTGCGTTCCACATAGCCGATGATGGGCGTCCCGACAACACTGCCACCATATTGTGAATAATAGGTGATAGGAATGCCTGGATAGGCTTGTGTGGGCAAGGTGCCGCAATTGCCGCTACTGATGACCCAAGTGCCACTGATATCGAAGCGGTCGCTGAACTTGTGCTGCACGGTGATGCTGAAGTCGTGACGACGGTCGTATTTGGCGGGGAAAGGATTGCCGTTGTTGATCACCATGCCTTCGCGGTCGAACTTCCGCATGGAACGCGCCCAGGTGTAACCAACCCACCCTGTGGTCTTGCCGAAGGAGCGTTGCACGAGCAGCTCCACACCGTGGGCCCAGCCTTTGCCCATGTTCACCTTGTCTTCCCAGCCTTGGCTGGTGCCAAAGAACGAGGTGCCGTCCTTGTATTCCAACACATTGTCCATCCGCTTGAAATAGCCTTCAAGCGAGATGTCGAACAGGTTGGGCAACTCATAGAAGCCTCCCAATGAGAACTGATGTCCACGTTCAGGTGCAATCCGTGCCGTGACGGGCACCCAGAGGTCGGTGGGCATGGTGATGTTGCTGTTGGAAAGCAGGTGGATGTATTGCGTCATGTAGGCGTAACCCGCCTTGAGTGAGAAATGGGGTGCCACCATCGCACTCATGCTTAGACGGGGCTGCAACGAGTGGTAGAAGTTGCCTTGCACCGCAAAAGCGGAATAGTGCAGTCCCACATTCATTTTGATGGCTTCGTTCAATGCGATGTTGTCTTCAACATACAGCATGGCTTCGTGGGCGTGCACGTCGCCAGTGTTGGCCACGGTGTCCATATTGGATTCCGCTTCAGTGAAGTTAAGTTTCATCGACTGCACCTCGGGACGGAAGAAATGGTAGGTATAGCCACCGCCGAAGCGGATGTCGTGCCTTGGGTTGGGCGCATAATGGAAATCGGTGCGTGCCGTAAGGTCATGGATGCCTGAATGGAAGTTCATGGCCATCTCGTCGGTGGAGGTGTAGGTGTTGGGCTTGAACTCCTCGTAAGTATAGTTCTGGCTCATACCGAGGTCGTGGCGGTATTGGGTGTAGCTCGCCGAAGCATCCATGAAGAGTTTGGGCGAAATGATGTGGTTCCAACGCAGCGCGCCCACCTTGTTGCCCCATTTCCAGTTGAGGCCAAGCTTCTCGTGGTCGGCGTACATGTCCTCATAGGCGTAGTCCCATTTCACATTGGCGTAGATCTTGTCGTCGCCGCTGTACCAACTCAAATAGAGTCGGTCTTTGTCCGAAATCTTCCAGTTCAGTTTCGCGTTGAGGTCGTAGAAATAATAGCCCAACGAGAATTTGTCGATGCTCGGGTCGGCCAACTTTCCGATGAGGCCATAAAGGTTGGTGAGGGCATCGGAATAGGTACGGCGAAACGACAGGTTAAACGACAATTTATCTTTCACAATCGGGCCTTCAAGGTTGAGTTTTGAAGAAATCAGGCCGATGCTGAAGTTGCCATGATATTTCTGCATGTCGCCGTCTTTCATGCGCACATCCACCACCGAAGAGATGCGCCCACCGTAACGGGCGGGGAAACCGCCTTTGTATAAGGTGACATTCTTCAGCGCGTCGGGGTTGAAGACGGAGAAGAAGCCGAACATGTGGTTGACGTTGTAGAGCGGCACGCCATCCATGAGGAGCAGGTTCTCGTCGGGGCCGCCGCCGCGCACATAGAGTCCGGCCGAGCCTTCCGAGCCGTTCTGCACGCCCGGCAGCAGCTGGATGGCTTTCAGCACGTCGGCCTCGCCCATCAGGGTTGGAATACTTTTGATTTGCTTGATGGGTAACTCGATGATGCTCATCTGGGGATTGTTGGCGCCCACCGTAGCGCGGTTGGCCTCCACCGTGACTTCCTGCAACTGGATGTTGCTGCTCATCTTCACCGTGATGAGGGTGTCGGCAACCAAGTTGAAAGCTTGGTTCACGGCATCATAACCCACAAAAGAAAACTGCAGGTCGACGGGACCTTCGTCTAAGGTCAGGGAATAATAACCGTAGTTGTTGGTGGCGCAGCCTTGGCCCGTGTTGCGGTCAATCACCGTCGCCCCAATCAAAGTCTCTCGGCTGGCGGCATCCATCACATAGCCGCTGATGCAGTGCTTCTTCTGCGCCATCGCCGACAACGACAGCAGCAGAAGGAATAAAAAAGGAATTGTTTTTCGCATGAATGCTTGGTTTGGTTAATTGTCATTTTAACCCCTTTACCTAGCATATTATTGTCTGAAAACGGCAAAATAATTATTTGGGTGTTCCAATGGTCAACAACCTTTCCCGATGGTTTTGCGATGGGTGGTTTATTCATTTCACCTAAACATCTCTTTCTAGTGGATAGGTTATACACCCTCCTTCACTTATCGCTTTCCCACCTGCTCATCCCGCCGTGCAACACTTTCCACCGCATCATCCGCTCATTGAAGGCCGCCACCGAGTCCTTTTTCAGGCTGTCGGCAAGCTCCTTCCCACTTTGGGTAAGGGTTTTGGCAGGCCCCTTTTGGTCACTTCGCTGGCATCCTGCCAGCAGCAGGATGACCACCACAGAAACCAAACTGAAAAACCTTTTTATTCTCATAGGTTATTGTTAGCCAAACTTTAGCACTTTTAGTCACACTTGAACACTACAGCCTAAACATCACCGTCCCCACAATAGGCCTGTTGATGCGCAAAGGATATCCCATATACTGCGCCGTATAATCCTTGTCGAAATGGTTCAGCAAGCCATAACCTGACGAAATCCTGAAGGCGATGTCGTTGTATTGGATACCGATACCGAAATTCCATGACAGGCCTATCCAATGCCAAGTGGGTTTCCCGCTGTTTTCAAGCGGACTCCCAAAGATATAGCTACCGCTTCCCGATATGACTCCCGAGGCATCCGTCTTGCGGAAAATCACCAAATCCAGACTTGGACCCGTAAAGAGCTGAAGCTCCGTGTGGTCGCCAAGTCTGTCGTGGTATTGCAGCATGACGGGAATCACCCCAGTAAGGTCATGGGCTTTCACTTCGAGGGTCTGTCCCTCGTCCTCAAACTTGGCGTAAGGACGGCTGTATTCCATACGGATGCCTGTCACGAGGCCGAGCGGTGTCGCCCCCAGCATGTACTCGCGGTCATATTCCACACCAAAGGCAAAACCCATCTTGCCTTGTTCCGAAGCGATATACGACATGCTGATGCCGTTACACTGCATCGTCTTGCCCATCATGCAAACGCCTAATGTGTTATTGACTCTTTTTGTGTTCTTGGTTTGTTGTGCCGTGGCCGACACAAGGCAGCACATCAAGGCTGCAATAATCAAAGATTTTTTCATTGTATTAAAGTTTAATTGTTCGCTTTGCAATTTTGTTCCACAAAAGTATAGCAAAAAATCGCTGTTTTTTCAAGTCCAAAGGCCATTACAAACTTTTGCAAAGCCAATTCTTTGTTTTACAACACGTTGCAGTTCCAGATTACAACATTTCATTTATCGCTCTCCCACCTGCTCATCCCACCATGCAGCACCCTCCACCGCCGCATTTGCTCATCGAAGGCCTCCACCGAGTCCTTTTTCGGGCTGTCGGCAGGCTCCTTACCGCTTTGGATAGGGATTTTGGCAGGCTCCTTTTGGTCATTTTGCTGGCATCCCGCCAGCAAAAGAAGTGCAAGTAGGTTTACATTTTACTTTATCCCCCCACCATATAAATCTCCAACCTCGAAATGGTCCGAGGATTGAAGGAGGCATCGAACAATGTGGTGTTGTCGATGTAAAGCCTTTCAAGACGTTGGCAGTTGCGTAGGTTGGGGATGACGAGCATGCCGCCACTACCTGCCACATTCAGTTCCACCAACTCCGTGAGTTGGGCCAGCCCGACGGGTAACTCCTGCAGCAGGTTGGTACCGATGTAGAAAAATTCCAACGATTCCAACTTCCCGATGTCATTCGGCAAGTGATGTAGCGCGTTGTGCGTGACAGAGAGATAATTCAGGTTCTTCAATTCGCACAGTTCGTTGGGCAAGGTCTGTAGGTCGTTGTAGTCCAGTTCCAAGTGTTTCAGGTTTTTGAGTTGGCCTATCTCTGGCGGCAGCGCCTTGATGTCGTTATGCTTGAAGGAGATATATTCCAGTTCGGTGAGTTCGCCGATGACTGGTGGGATGTAGGTGAGGCGGTTGGAACTGACCACCAGTTTCTTGAGGTGTTTCAGTTGTCCAATCTCCTCGGGAAGCGAGTCGAGGCCATTGCGGAAGAGGTAGAGTGTCTCGGCATTGGGGTTGGCCTCGATTTTCTCCACCAGGCGTTTGGCGCTGCGGTAGGTGATACGGATTTTCTTCTTGCCCTGTGCTTGGACATTGCCGCCTATGAGCATCAAAGCGGCGAGAAAAAGGATGATGGTTGTTTTTTTCATGTCGGTTCTTTTTTATTCTTTCACAAATTTTCCCGAGGAAAGCGTTTTCTTGTCGTTCTGTCAATCTACCACCACCAACCGCACATCGCTTTTGATCAAGCCTTGCTCCATCAGCAGAAACAGCCGCTTCGTCTTGTCTGAATTATAGCTTTGGGCAGCAATGCCAAATTCGCCCTTGCCGTCGATGACATTCACCGTTTCATTACCCTCTTGATCCAAGATGATCTCGCGGAGCTTGGTCTGCAACAGCCGCGGGTCTTGTGAGGCCGCAGCGTCTGTCTCAGAGTATTCATACTTGCTGCAAACCATCGAATAATAGCAAAGATTGCCCTGCAAGTCGAACACGGCATCATTGACGGTCTCTTGGGGACCGACAATGTTATTCCTATAGGGCTTTTTCCATAGCAGTTTTCCATCTGTATCGAACATGCTCAAGTTGCATCCTTTTTTCCCGAACCAATAATAAACACCCGTATGCGTGCTAATGGTTTCCGTATAGTCATACTCGCCTTTCACACAAACACGTCCATCATTCATGAGAAAAGGATAAAAGTCTATCCAATGGACCTCGTTGTTTTTGTTCTTGCCTTCCTTGGCATTGACCAATACACCTACGTCTTCTTTTGTGAAAGGATACTCGTCAGAAGTGACGACAGCTTGTTCGTTCAAATCAAACAAGGTGACATACATTCCTGAAAGGGCAGCATTCCTGTTGAACAAAAACATCCAGTCACCGTATTTCTCCCCTTTCAGGGAACCCGTAACCCAAAGACGGTCGCCGTTCAATGTAAGTTCCGCACTCCCGATGTTGACGGGCAGGGGAAACGACATCAGCTCTTCACCGTCATTCGTCATGACCACGAGAGCCGCTACCGCCTTGTCTTTGGAGTCGGCGAGATAATAGCCCACCAAAACGACTTTGCCATCATCGGTAATGACATAATCATGGAAATGAAAATCCGTATCCCTGCTCCATAGTGTCGCATTCGTTGTATTATCCAACACTGCAATTTTCCATGTACCAGGAACTCCATTTTGGCATTCGTCCAATCGCACCAACGCACGATGGGATTGATCGGGCGAGGTCTTGGAGGAAACCGTAAGCATTTCCTTCAGTTTGACAGGATCCATATTGCTGAAATGCTTTTTCCCATCTTCGAAAGGCGAGAATCCGAGGTCTTCTGTCGAGGTCAGCGTCATGTCCGACTTTTTGAATGTGAGTTTTTCAAGACGATAGCCCTTAGCTTCATGCTTTACAGTAAGCACTTCGATATTCTCTCCATATATCCCGCCATAAATGAGCAAACGCATTGACATCTTACCCTTAAAATCTTTCTCGGTTTTAAGTGACAAATCGGTTTTGTCGAAACTAACGAGGGTGATTTTACTGTAATAATCAAAGAAATAATAACAGGACTCGTCCTCTCCAATATACAAGGCCTGATTGGTGAGTTTTACGCCTTTGGCCAACGGGCCTTGCTTGATAGTCGGCATTTGGGCGAATGAAAAGCATGTGTAAAACATGCCCAATAGAAATAATACCTTTGTTTTCATATTTTGATGTAAATTTTCTGCGTTATGCACGCAAAATTATTCAAAAAAACACCAAAAAAGCCATCTGTCAAGCCCTAAAACGGTTTTGTCCCTATCTATTTCGATTTTGAAATTTTCAATGTATTGACATTCAAATATTTATAAAAAATCAGTTTTTTGGTTTGTCCATGTTTTTTTTGGTTTAGGAGGCCATTAAAATGCGGTATTCTTATTGTCTGAAACGAAAAAAATGGCCGCACTTGCAAAGTACGGCCATTCAGAATAACAGGTGTGAGTGATCACTCCACCACCACCAAATAATAATTCTTCTTGCCCTTCTGCATAAGGATGTACTTGCCGTCGATGAGGTCGTCGGGGGTCATCACCTTGTCCAAAGTGACCTTTTCCTTGTTGACGCTCACGCCGTTGGCTTGGGTCATCTTGCGGGCCTCGCCCTTCGAGGGGAAGATCTGCGTGTTGACGGCCATGAAGTCGACGATCGGGATGCCGGCTTCGAGGTCGGTGCGGGCGATGTGCTCTTGCGGCACGCCGTCGAAGATGTCCAAGAAGGTGGCTTCGTCGAGTTTCTCCAAGCCTTCCTTGGTCGACTTGCCGAAGAGGATGTTGGAGGCTTCGATGGCGGCATCCAAGGCTTCCTGCGAGTGCACCAACACGGTGACTTCCTGGGCCAAACGCTTTTGCAGCACACGCATGCCCGGGTCTTTCTTGTGCTCTTCGATCAAGGCATCGATGGTCTCTTTATCCAGCGAGGTGAAGATTTTGATGTATTTCTCAGCGTCCTCGTCGCTGACGTTGAGCCAGAACTGGTAGAACTTGTAAGGCGTGGTGCGCTTCGGGTCGAGCCAGATGTTGCCACTCTCGGTCTTACCGAACTTCTTGCCGTCGGCCTTGGTGATGAGAGGACAAGTCAGGGCAAAGGCCTCGTTCTCGAAGCCCAAGGTGCGACGAATCAGTTCCGTGCCCGTGGTGATGTTGCCCCATTGATCGTTGCCACCCAGCTGCAGCTTGCAGTTCTTGTGCTGATAAAGCCAAAGGAAGTCGTAGCCTTGCAGGAGTTGGTAGGTGAACTCGGTGAAGCTCAAGCCGTCGCGGGCGGTGCCGTTGAGGCGCTGCTGCACGCTATCCTTGGCCATCATATAGTTCACGGTGATGTGCTTGCCCACTTCACGGGCGAAGTCGAGGAAGGTGAAGTCCTTCATCCAGTCGTAGTTGTTCACCATCTCTGCAGCGTTGGGCTCTTTCGACTCGAAGTCGAGGAACTTGGCGACTTGTGCCTTGATGCACTCTTGGTTGTGACGCAAGGTCTCTTCGTTGAGCAGGTTACGCTCTTGGCTCTTGCCCGAAGGGTCGCCAATCATACCTGTGGCACCACCCACCAGGATGATGGGCTTGTGGCCGCAGCGTTGCAAGTGGCGCAGCATCATGATGCCGCAAAGGTGTCCGATATGCAGTGAGTCGGCGGTCGGGTCGGTGCCGAGGTAAGCCGTTACCATTTCTTTCTGGAGGAGTTCTTCCGTGCCTGGCATGATCTGTGCCAGCATTCCGCGCCAGCGGAGTTCTTCAACAAAATTCTTCATCGTTAGGTATTAATTTGGGCGCAAAAATAGTCAATTTTTGTAATTCCTCAACCGACACTGCATATTCTTCACCACATTGCCACCAAACAGCCATGAGTCGGCAAAATGGAGGTTGCCTTTGGGAAACATCTCTTCATAGGCTGGGATGAAGACCATCTCAGGGTCGAGGTCGAGGCAAACGGTATTGTGCTTGTATAGATAAGTCCTGGTCGGGCAAGGCACGATGAGAACGCTGTCGCGAGCTTCGTTGTATTTGGCCATGCCCCAATGGGACTCAGCAGTAATGGTATCCGTAGCCATCGTCCAAGTGGTGGGGTTGATGCCGACCACGTCGCCATGCGAAACCATGCCAATAGCCGTTGTATCTGTCACGGAATTGAAGATAACCAGACCTTGCATCGTGCTGTCGGTGGCAGGTTGCAGAGCTTCTGGATAGGCAGCCAGTTCTTCTGCACTGACGTGATATCCAATGCAATAGGCGGCCACCATCTGTTTCCTTTGCTCTTCGGCCATACCGTTTTTCAGCAATTCGATGAGCATCTGCGAGCCTTGGCTGTGCCCCATCAGGAAGAAGGGGCGACCGTGGTTGTAATGTGCCATATAATATTGGAAGGCATCGTTGACGTCTTTCGCCGCGATTTGTGCCAATGAGTCCAACACAGGAGCAGGCTGTTGATAAGCCTCAAAAATCATCTGACGATAATAAGGTGCATAGAAATTGTATTCGCCGTACAGCATCTTGTTGAACCGCTGGTTGCCGTTGGCTTCTTCCCTCACCTCCGGCAAGCTAATTTTGGCAAACCAAGATGAGTCGTTATCCATATAAGATATGGTTGATACGGTAGGATAGACATAAAACACATCAGCAGCATGGCTTTCATCGCCGAGGCTGTACCAATAGTTGGTATCAGAGTAATCAATCGTTGATTCAACTAGTTGGGGTTGATGGTTACAAGAGATGGTCGAAAACATCAATAATGCTATAAAAAGGCCAAAAAAAGAATTGTTTTTCATTAAATAGTTGGTTTTAGGCCGACAAAAATAGTAAAAGTTATATTTTTTGTCGTAGACTCAATAAAATTTTGCAAATTTGCAGCTCCAACGATTAACATAAACAATCAACATAATTCAACATGAAAAGAGACGAAAAAATCTTTGATCTGATTCGCCAAGAGAAAGAGCGTCAGATGCACGGAATCGAGCTCATCGCTTCGGAAAACTTTGTCAGCGAGCAAGTGCTGGAAGCCATGGGTTCAGTCATGACCAACAAATACGCCGAGGGTTATCCTGGCAAGCGTTACTACGGCGGCTGCCAAATCGTCGACCAAAGCGAGCAAATCGCCATCGATCGCGCCTGCCAGTTGTTCAACGCCACCTTCGCCAACGTGCAACCCCACTCGGGCGCACAGGCCAACATGGCTGTGATGCAAGCCTTGCTTGAACCCGGCGACACCTTCATGGGTCTCGACCTCTCGCACGGTGGTCACCTCTCACACGGCAGCCCAGTCAACGCTTCGGGTATGCTCTACAAGCCTGTCGCTTACCACGTGGCCAAGGAAACCGGTCGCGTCGACTACGACGAGATGGAGAAGATCGCCCTCGAATGCCATCCGAAACTCATCATCGCTGGTGCTTCGGCCTATAGCCGTGACTGGGACTACAAGCGCATGCGCGCCATCGCCGACCAAGTGGGCGCCGTCCTCATGGCCGATGTCAGCCACCCCGCTGGTCTCATCGCCAAGGGCCTGCTCAACGACCCGTTGGACTACTGCCACATCATCACCACCACGACCCATAAGACCCTCCGCGGTCCCCGTGGCGGCATGATCCTTATCCGTCATGACTTCGAAGACCCGCGTGGCCGCAAGACCCCGAAGGGCGAGACGAAGATGATGTCTGCTTTGATCAACAGCGCTGTGTTCCCGGGCATCCAAGGTGGTCCTCTGGAGCACGTCATCGCTTCCAAGGCCGTTGCTTTCGGCGAAGCCCTCAGCGACGAGTACATGGAGTACATCCAGCAGGTGAGAAAGAACGCCGCCTTCATGGCCAGAGCTTTCATGGATAAAGGCTACGATGTCATCAGCGGTGGCACCGACAACCACTCCATGCTGATCGACCTCCGCGGCAAGTTCCCGGAGATCACCGGTAAGATGGTGGAGAACACCCTCGTCCTTGCCGACATCACCGTCAACAAGAACATGGTGCCCTTCGACACCCGTTCGCCTTTCCTGACTTCTGGTCTGCGTGTTGGCACGCCTGCCATCACCACCCGTGGTCTGAAGCAAGACAAGATGGCTGTCATCGTCGACATGATCGACGACGTCATCAGCGACATCAATCCTGAGACCAAGACCGCTTCGGAGGCCAAGATCAACGCCGTCCGCGCCGAGGTCAACAAAATGATGAAGGACTATCCGCTCTTCGCTTGGTAATTGCGAAAGCCCATGTCATTTCGAGGCTTTCTGCCCATAGATACACTCCCTCCTTCGTCGGTCGGTATGACATGGGCAAAAAGGCGAAGAAATCTATGGGCTGTTAGTCAACAACGTCAAAAGGTCGCCCCATGGACGACCTTTTTTTGTATCAAATTGTCACTGATGTTCCAAAAACTCCTATCTTTGCATCCCGTATTTTTAATTCCTAGGCATCATGAAAACCACTAAAAAATACGGGTTCGACAACGAGAAGTACCTCAAAATCCAGTCAGAACACATCAAAGACCGCATTGCGAAATTCGGTGATAAACTGTATCTCGAATTCGGCGGCAAACTCTTCGACGACTTCCATGCCAGCCGTGTGCTGCCCGGTTTCCAGCCCGACAGCAAGCTGAAAATGCTCTCTCAACTGATTGACGTGGCTGAAATCATTATCGTCATCAGCGCTGTCGACATTGAGAAGAACAAGGTGCGCGGCGACTTGGGCATCACCTACGATGTGGATGTGCTCCGCCTGCGCGAGGAGTTTATGAGCCGTGGTTTCATGGTGAATTCTGTGGTGGTCACCCATTACAACGGTCAGGCCAGCACCGATGCCTACCGTCAACGTTTGGAGCGCATGGGCATCAAGGTGTATTACCACCGTATCATCGAAGGCTATCCCAACAACGTGGCCCTCATCGACTCGGAGGAAGGCTTCGGCCGCAACGACTACGTGGAGACCACGCGCCCGCTGGTGGTCGTCACCGCCCCGGGTCCTGGTAGCGGCAAGATGGCCGTCTGCCTCAGCCAACTCTATCACGAGAACAAGCGTGGCATCAAGGCTGGCTATGCCAAATTCGAGACTTTCCCCGTGTGGAACCTGCCGCTGAAGCACCCCGTCAACGTGGCCTACGAAGCCGCCACCGCCGACCTTAGCGACGTCAACATGATCGACCCGTTCCATCTGGAAGCCTATGGAAATACCGCAGTCAACTACAACCGCGACATCGAGATCTTCCCTGTGCTGAATGCCATCTTTGAGAGCATCTACGGCGAGAATCCCTATAAGTCGCCTACCGACATGGGCGTCAACATGGTAGGTTACTGCCTGAGCGACGATGCTGTGTGTTGTGAGGCCTCGAAACAGGAAATCATTCGTCGTTATTATACTGCTTTGTGTAACCTGGCCAAGGGTAAAGGCTCTGAAAACGAGGTTAATAAGATCGCCCTGCTGATGAAACAGGCCAAAATCACCACGGCCTTGCGTAAGACCACCATCGCCGCCAAGGAGAGAAAGGAGAAGGAAGGTGTGGCCTCAGCCGCCATCGAGTTGGAAGATGGCACCCTCATCACCGCCCATACCAGCGACCTGCTCGGTCCCAGCGCCGCCTTGATCTTGAACGCCACCAAACACATTGCGGGCATACCCCATGAGGTGAAACTCATCCCTCAAGCCATGATTGAGCCCATCCAGACCACTAAAGTGAACTACCTGCATGGCCGTAACCCGCGCCTGCACACCGACGAGGTGCTCGTAGCCCTTTCCATGCTCAGCCTATGGGACGAAAACTGCAAGAAAGCTTTGGAGTGCCTGCCTCAACTGAAAGGTTGCCAAGTGCATAGCACCGTGATGCTCAGCGAAGTGGACCAGAAGATATTCAAGAAATTGGGTATCGGCTTGACTTGCGACCCCGTGGCAAAGAAGAATCAGTAAGCCCGTATCGCCCTCACATAAAACGCGAGCGTCTTCAATGAATCGCTGATGACGATTTGTCCGTCCTGCAGACGAACCGCCGCAGCACCCCGTGTGCCTGTCTCGGTACTCGACCAATAGGTCTTGTCCTCCAAGGTGGGATATCCCAACGAGTCGAGCGTGGCATTCACGGCCTCTTGGTTCATCAAGAGATAGCGCAATTCCGTACTCGACGGCACATACCATTGTTTGTGGTTGATCATACGATGCGGATAATGCACCAGATGCCATGTGTTTCGCTGATAACTCCAGTCGATAGTGGGGTAATAGTAAAGGTCATAGATGGACATGAGGATGTTAGTGTTGTTCCAGCCTTCGTATGGATTTGTGGCCCCTGTTTCACACACGATATAGGCAGGCTCGCACCAAGGTAGCTTTGTCTCTTCAAGGCTGACCATCAGCCCGTTATGGTTGGTAATGGTATAGAATACGACGCCTTCCAACGTGTCGTTGCGGAAATAATCGCCAACTTTATATGTGGGGTAGTTGGGCTCAGGGGTCTCACCCCCTCCTTGTGGCGTCTCGGGTTTGTTGCATGAGACGCAAACGACGATAAGGATGACGATAAAGGGAAACGCTTTTTTCATCATGTTGATTTTTATGCAAAAGTAAGAAAATGGAGAAAATATTGTATTTTTGCCCTAAATAAAAACCCTTATCCAATGAAAAAATGCTACCTCATTACCTTGCTGAGCCTTGTGCTTTGCTTTTCTTGCACAAAGAAGGCTGAAACCGACCCCGAAGTCATCGCCATGCGCGGATTGGTGAACCGTGTCGTGCCTGAGTACTCCAAAAATATTGTCCTCGAACGGCTTGAGAATGACACCGTCGACCGTTTTGAGATTGAGACAAAAGGTAAGGACCTCGTCATTCGTGGCAACAACGCCAACAGCATGGCTGTCGGCCTCAACCACTATCTGAAATACTACTGCAAGGCACAATACTCTTGGTTCAAGGAAGAGGCGCTGCAGATTCCAGCCACGATGCCTTCTGTACCCGAGAAGGTCAGCCTAAGTGCCCGTGTGCCCGACCGTTTCTTCCTCAACTACTGCACCTTCGGTTACACCTTGCCTTGGTGGAACTGGTCGCAGTGGGAGCATTTCATCGACTGGATGGCACTCAATGGCATCAATTTGCCCTTGGCCATCACGGGACAGGAGAGCGTGTGGTATGAGGTGTGGAGCGACTTCGGCCTCACCGACGAGGAGATCCGCAGCTACTTCACGGGTCCGGCGCATCTGCCTTGGCATCGCATGCAGAACATCGACCGCTGGGGTGGACCGCTTCCTATGTCGTGGCTCGAGAACCAAAAGGAACTCCAAAAGCAGATTGTTGCTCGTGAACGTGAACTGAACATGAAACCCGTGTTGCCTGGTTTCGCAGGTCACGTGCCGCCTTGCATCACAAGGCTTTATCCCGAAGCACCTTTGGCCTCTTTGGGCGATTGGGCAGGCTTCGACAGCATCTGTTGGTGCAAGTTCCTCGACCCGCTCGACCCGTTGTATACGGAGATCCAGAAGAAATTTATCGACAAACAGACTGAGTTCTACGGTACTGACCATATCTACGGCATCGACATCTTCAACGAACTCATCCCGCCGAGCTGGGAGCCTGACTACCTTGCACGCGTGAGCCGTCAGGTGTACGAATCACTCGAAGCTGCCGACCCCGAGGCCAAATGGCTTGAGATGGCTTGGCTGTTCTGGAATGAGCGCCAATACTGGGAAGTCGACAATCGCATCGAGGCCTACATCACTTCCATGCCGAAAGACCGACACATTATGCTCGATTACTACTGCGAACGACAACCTGTGTGGGAAAGAACGAATTCCTATTATGGGGTGCCTTACATCTGGTGCTATCTCGGTAACTTCGGCGGCAACTCCATGCTGGCCGGCAACCTCGACACGGTGAATGTCAGGATTGAACGCGCCTTCGACAAAGGAGGCGACAACTTCGTCGGCATTGGCTCCACACTTGAGGGCTTTGACTGCAACCCCTTCATGTATGAATATGTCTTTGAGAAGGCTTGGGACAACCCGCTCACCAAGGATGTGGATGCGTGGGTGAAGTGTCTCGCTGACCAACGTGGCGGTAAAGAGGATCCGAACATGAGGGCCGCTTGGACCTTGCTGGCCGACAGCGTATATAATAAGGTGTCGTCGCCGGGCCAGACCGTCCGCATCAACCAAAGGCCGACGATGGGCGACATTGATAAATATCGCCAATATTATGTAGCCCCGACATATAAATACAACAACATCACATTGTTGGATGCCTTGGATGACCTTTTGGCTGCCGACTGTAACACGCGCACGCGCCATTTCGATGCCGTCAACATCACGAGGCAGTTGCTGGGCAACTATTTCAGCGACCTCTATGCTGATTATGTGAAAGCCTATCGTGAAGGTGACTATGAGGCCTTGCGTCAGATTGAGCAGACCATGACCTCAATCTTGGACGACACGGATGCCATTTTGGCCACGGAGAGCGCCTTCCTTGTAGGTCGTTGGATCCGTGATGCGAGGGCCATCGGTACCACTGAAGAAGACAAGGACTACTTCGAGAGCAATGCCCGCAACATCATCACCACTTGGGGTGAGGAAGACGCCTTGCTCAATGAGTATGCCAGCCGTGCTTGGGCGGGTCTCACCGCGACTTATTATGCCTATCGTTGGAAGGAGTTCTTCAAGGATGTGGATGCCGCCATTGATGCTAATCAACCCTTTGATGAGAAGGCCTATCACGATAGCATCTGCAAATACGAAGGCCAGTGGTGGCGCGAACGCCTTGGTACCTTCAGTGCCGAGCCGCAAGGCGACGGCGTGGCTTTGGCCAAGGAGATTGCCGACAAATACCGTGCAGAGCTTGAAGCTCGATATAGAAAATAAGGAGTCCCGTAGGGACGACAGACATTAACCAGGGGTTTCAACCCCTGGTAAAAACAAACAACTATGAGAATCACAGAACAAGATAAGGAATACATGCGCGAGGCCATCCGCCTCGCCGACGAGAGTGTGAAAAACGGTGGCGGTCCCTTCGGGGCCGTCATCGTGAGAGATGGCGAAATCGTTGCCGGTAGCGCCAACAGCGTCACCCGCGACAACGACCCCACAGCCCATGCCGAGGTGAACACCATCCGTGAAGCCTGCCGCAAACTGGGCACCTTCGACCTTTCAGATTGCGTTATCTACACCTCATGCGAGCCTTGCCCCATGTGCCTCGGTGCCATCTATTGGGCGCATATCAAGCGGATCTATTACGGTAACACGAAAAAGGATGCAGCCGCCATCGACTTCGCCGATGACTTCATCTACAAGGAACTGGAACAGCATGTCGAAGAACGCGCCGTGCCGCTCATCCCTCTGCTCCGCGACGAGGCTCTTGAAACCTTCCGCGCCTGGGAGGAGAAACAAGACAAAGTAGAGTATTGATATTTTTGTAAGATTTGTGGCAGATTTGTTTCCAAAACAAAAATAATCATTAGTTTTGCAGCCGCAAATCGCAAGATTCAGCAAAGCTAAATCAAGCCGCACCACGCTGAGATGAAGACAATGCGTTGACATCAAGGCCGCTGCGGGAATCATAATCATCTGATCCGGAGGACATTCAAATGGAAAGGAGAATAGGCTCAGTCCTTATTTATGTGGGAAACCGTGAAGCCGCGCCACAAGTCAACGCGGTTCTATCCCGTCACGCAGGCATCATCATCTGCCGCCAAGGCTTTCCCCGTGGCAATTATAGCATCATTTCCGTCATTTTCGAAGGTACTACCGATGAGATTGGTTCCCTCACGGGCCAGTTGGGTCGCATCGAAGGCATCGAGGTGAAGTCGGCGCTGCTGAAAAACGTGTATAATTAAAAATGTACGGCTGCCACAGTGTGACAGCCCTACAACTGACAACTGAACAACTTAAAACTAAAAACTGATATGCAATTCCATCCCGAAAAATGTCGCATTCCCGACGAGCCCAACCGCCCGTTTATCTCTTCGGAAGAGATTTGGGACTACATCAACAACACCAAGAGCACGCCTGAGCGTGTGCACGAAATCATCCAAAAGTCGTTGGACAAGAACCGCCTGACGATGGAGGAGACCGCCGTCCTCGTCAACACCACCGACCCCGCACTGGTGGAAGAGATCAAGGAAGGCGCCCGCGAATTGAAACGCCGCATCTATGGCAACCGCATCGTGTTGTTTGCCCCCCTGTATGTGGGCAATTACTGCGTCAACAACTGTGTGTATTGCGGCTTCCGTTCCTCCAACAAGGAACAAATCCGCACCACTTTGACCGATGAAGAGCTCATCCGTAATGTGGAGGCTCTGGAAGACGACGGCCAGAAGCGTCTTATCCTCGTCTATGGTGAGTCGCCGAAATACTCGCCGGAGTACATCGCCCACACCGTGAAGGTGACCTACGCCACCAAGAAAGGTAAGGGCAGCATCCGCCGTGTGAACATCAACGCCGCTCCTTTGGATGTGGAAGGTTTCCGCATCGTGAAAGAGGCAGGCATCGGCACTTACCAGATCTTCCAGGAGACCTATTGCCCCGAGATCTACAACGAATACCACCCCATTAATACCAAGAAGGGCGACTACAACTACCGCCTGACCTCGATGGACCGTGCCCAACAGGCCGGCATCGACGACAACGGCCTTGGTATCCTCTTCGGCTTGTACGACTGGCGTTACGAGGTGCTGGCCATGATCCGTCATACCAACCACTTGGAGGCATGCTTCAATGTGGGTCCGCACACCATCTCGTTCCCACGCATCAAGGACGCTTCGGGTCTGAACATCGACAAGAAATATTTTGTGGATGACGACACCTTCGAGAAGATTATCGCCATCTTCCGTCTGGCCGTACCTTACACCGGCATGATTTTGACCGCTCGTGAGGACGCCGCTTTCCGCGCCAAGGCCATTGAATATGGCATCTCGCAAATCGACGGTGGCACCAACCTCCAGATTGGCGACTACAAATACCACCACGAAGAAGAGGAAAAGAACAGCGACAAGCAGGAGGACCAAAACCTGCACCGTGAGCAGTTCAAGATTGGTGACGACCGCTCCTTGGGCGACATCATCGACAAGCTCCTCGATCACGACTTCATCCCGAGCTTCTGCACGGCCTGCTACCGTCTGGGTCGCACGGGCGAGCACTTCATGGAGTTCAGCGTGCCGGGCTTCATCAAGCGCTACTGCACGCCGAATGCTATCCTCACTTTGAGCGAATACTTGGTGGACTATGCCACGCCCGAAGTCGCTGCCAAGGGCTGGAAGTGCATCGAGAACAACTTCAAGAACGTCGACCCGAAGTTCCTGGACGAGCTGAAGAGCCGCATCGAGCGCATCAAGAAAGGCGAGAGAGACCTGTATTTCTAAAAAGCAAGGTCCCTGAGCCTGCGGTCCCTGAGACCAATCGAAGGGTCGAAGGGCCGGTTCAAACAAGAAGGGCCTTTAACTTCGTTGAATCTGCGATTTCGACAAGCACAAGGACCCTTAAACCCTCCATTTAAGATTATTAGATAGTGAAAAAGCCTCTGCTTATGGCGGGGGCTTTTTCTTTGTTTGACCTCATTTTCGCTCAATGATTGCCAAAAAAAGTAAGGACATTGGCTTTTGAGGTTGACTATTATATTATTGATTTTCAGTAATCCGATAAGGACAATCCAAAAAAGTAGGGACATAGCCCCCTGGGGAGCCTCATGCCTCTTGACAAACGTTTTTTTGCTATATTTTTGCGATGACAAAAACGAAAAAGTCATGAAGACGTTTTTACACTCTTTGATCTTAACAGCCATCACTTGCCTCGCGCTGACAGCCTGCGACAGCCCAACCAAGCGCCTTGAGCAAGCCCAAGCCCTCTATAATGAAGGTGTGCAACTGCGCGAGCAACGCCGCTCCGAAGAAGCCGCCGAGAAGCTCCTGCAAGGACTGGCACTGGTGCAGCGTTCGGACAAGACTGCCGAGACCGTCCAGTTGGAAGGCCAGCTCTGCGACAACCTCGGTGCCATGTACCTCAAACACGGCCTTTTCGAGGATGCCTTCAAGCAACACCAGCAGGCATTGAACTGCTTTAAGCTGACTGCCGACTCCACAGGTATGATGAACGCCTACCGCAACAGCGGTCGGGCGGTGCGGGCGCAAGAGCAATACACCCAAGCCAAGCAATACTACGACTCGGCCTTCCGTGTCGCCACCTTCATCAACGACCAAGCCATGCTCGCTGACCTCTATCTAGAGATGGGCCGCGATTACTATATGGAGACGGGCAACTTCGCCAACGGCATTGAGAGCGTCAACCAAGCCTTGGGAATTGGCCTCAGCGACAACGACACCGACATCGCCCACATGACCTTGGGCATCCTCTATTATTACACACGCGAAAACGAGAAGGCAAAGTCCTACTTGAACCAAGCCCTTCGTAGCGAGCGTGCTGGGCTGAAAATGTCTGTCTATCAAACGCTTTATGCCATTGCCTACAGCGAGGGTGACTATCAGCAGGCGGTGAAATACCACACGCTTTTTTCTGATAACTTGGTGCAAGCCGACGCGGAGCACTCCAGCGAGACCATGCAAAGAATCAAGGCGGAATACGAGTTGAAAGCCCAGCAAAGCGAGTTGGAGAGCCTGCACCGCACCCGTGACCTGAAACTCTATCTGATTATCGCCTTGGCGGTGATAGCCTTGCTCGTCATCCTCCTGATTGTGAGAAAGAAAATCAGCGACCACAAACTGGAGATGGAGCACTTCGGGAGGCAGGTGGAGCGCGACCAAAACCGCATCCACGAGTTGGTGAGCGACATGGAGAACCTGATCCGCACCAACGACGAGTTAAGGCGCAACCAGCAGTCGCTCCCGCCAAAGGATTTGATGTCGATCCAGAAAATCTTGACGCGAAACAAGATTATGACCACCGCGCAAGCCCTCACGGAAGAAGTGAACAACGACTCGCTCAACTTCGAGCTGACCGACAACGACTGGAACGACTTCATCAGCCTCACCGACTTGGTCTTCGACGGCTTCTCGCAGCGGCTGTTGCAACTCTACCCTAAACTCAGCAAGTGGGATGTGCGCATCTGCTGCCTCTCCAAGAACGGCTTCTCCAACCAGGTGATTTCCATCCTGTTGGACACGCAGACCGACTCTTACTACAAACGCAAAACCCGCATAAAACAGATGAAGATGGACCTCGGGGATGATAACCGCACCTTTGAGGAAATCGTCAATGCAGTTTAATCACAAAACATACAAAACCTACAAAACAATGAATAAGTCCAAAGAAAAGCGTGTGGCGGCACGCAACCGCGTTGCCGCCGGAAAGCGGGCCAGTTGGCCGCTTTCCCCCAGCCAAAATATGGTTTTGAGAGTTTTGCTGGTTTTGTGACAAAAATAGAAATCAAATAATTAACAATCAAATAATTAGACCTATGAAAAGATTAGTATTAACATTAGCGATTATGGTTGTCTTTGCCCTTGGTGGCATGGCGCAGAACATTTGGAAGCCCATCAATGGCACAGGAATATTGGGTGCCAGTCCCGATGGAAGCATCTTTGCCTATGGTGAATATGGCACATTGTCGCGTTCACAAGACGATGGCGAGTCGTGGCAGATTGTATTAGGCCAGGAAACGGGTTTTATTGGTCATATTAATTCGTCATGCTTTGCGGTTAGCCCTGAAGGAAGAATCTGTGTCTTTAATGATAACCAGCAGACTGTAGAGTATTCCGACGATAACGGCGACACGTGGCAGCAAACCACGGATCTTTCCTCGTGTGGGATGCCGACTAAAGCAGGTATATGTGCTCCAACCAATGACATTATGGTGGTTTGGGCTGAAAACGGGGAAATCTCCTATACCCTTGACGGCGGTGTGACATGGGATGGGTGGATCCTTGATTTTCTCGAAAACTCTGAATCCGTCAGCGACCTTTTGGTCAACGAAAATGGCGATGTGTATGTTAGCGTTGCCTACTACATAATGAATATCGTCGGCATTTATCATTCTACTTTGACAGACATACAAAATTGGGAACTCATTGCCTTTGAAGGCATTAGTGTTAAGGATATGGCCTTTGATCCCGATGGAAATGTGGTGGCTTGTGGCTATAATGCCGATGGAAGTAGTGTTGGTTTCCAGCATATTCCGGGCTTCTATTTATTTGATGGAACGAGCTTGGCCATCAGCGATGATGGAATTGTGTTCACGCCTCACTTCATGGGACTTCAGGCTGTTCTTTCCTATTCCACCGACCATGGCGAGCATTTCACCGAGTTAGGAGAGCACCTTCCCCTTGTTGATATTGCTCCAGGCGGCGAAAATCCTCGCCTTTTCAAAGGATATGACAACCATCTGTATTTCGACGGAGGAGGAGAGTATTGGAAGAGCGTTCGCGATGCGGATTATTTCCTAGGGAATTTCCCCCTGGAAAACACGGCATGGGTGCAGTTCTACCGCTCCATGTACGAGGACTCCACCTATTACCAGTTGGGTATCAAGGGCGATACGCTGGTGAATGAGATGGCTTACAAGAAAGTCATCAATTGCGCTCATCTGGGTTATCCCATCGAAGGCGAGTGCTTTGGCGGCATCCGTGAGGACGGGGACGGCAAATGCTATTTCATGTCGTTTGTAGATGCCATTTATGCCCCGTGGCCCTTGCATTATGATTGTGAGGCAAACACCGAATATCCCCTTTACGATTTCTCGCTTTCGGTGTGCGATGTGTTCCAGACGATTGGACTAACGCCTCATGTCGTATTTGATACCGCCGAAATGCAACTCAACGGCAGCACAAGGAAAGTGTTTTGGTTTAGCAACAACTGCGACAATGGGAATTATTATGATTACCAATGGATTGAAGGTATCGGAAGCACACATAGCCTGTTGTATCCCATTCAGGATGAGCCTGACAATGGACCGGAATACCGGTTGGTGGAGGTTTGGCAAGATGAGGAACTGCTTTACAAGAACCCACATTTTCTTGACTATTTCCCCTTGGTTCAAGCGGACAACAATCGCCAAAAATGGAATGTGGTTTACATAGGTGTTACACCAAACTATCCGAATGATTACCATACTGAAATCCAAAGTATTAGGGATGATATCAACTTGGATGGTGTGGACTATAAACTTGTTTGGACGGAAGATGTGTATGATTTCAAAAGAATTGCAGGTGCAGTTCGTGAAGAGGACAAGAGGGTGTATTTCCGAAGAAAAATAGAACAGAACTATCAAGAAGAAGTCCTGCTATATGACTTTAATCTTATGGTAGGTGATACTGTTACGGTGAACTGGATGGGCCAGCAACTGATGGTGCTTGAAGAATCCGAAGTGGAAGTGGATGGCACCATGAGGCGGCAATTGGGTCTTGGAAGATACTCTGTTGGTTATCCGCCAACTGAAGTTGATGAATACTGGATTGAAGGTGTGGGCAGCACATTCGGCTTCTTGAACAGCGGTAGTGAAGGCTTGGGTGGCGCGTTTATTTACCTTTTGTGCTACCACGAGAATGGCAACCTGGTTTGGGACAACGAGGCGTTTGAAGATTGCGTGATGAACAGTGATGGTACACTTGCATCGTTTGCTCCCCAAGGGGCGGAGTGGTATTTCCATGTGTTGTCACAAGGGCCGATTACGGAACCGCCTTTCTCTTACATTAATAGAACTGTGAGCGGCGTTGAGGAAGTGCAAGGACACACTTGCAGTGTAATAGATCTCTATGATTATGTGTATGAGGAGGACGATATCGTATATTGGTACAATCAAGCCAATGACGCATTTACGGTGTTGTATGATTTTAATGCTGAAGCAGGGGAATCATGGTATTGCGATATAGAAGAATGTTCGTTTTTGGTTACGGTTCAAAGTGTTGACAATGTGACATGGAATAATCGAACCTACCGCACTCAATATGTGGCGGGATATTATGCCGATAACTTGGACAACGTTGTCTTTGAAGGCAAAATTATCGACGGAATAGGGTATGAAAAAGGTTTGTTCCCTAATTGGGGTTCTTGTGGAATCATCTGTGGGGCAGACTACGAATATATGAGATGCTACCTTGAAGATGGTGAATTGCTGTATCACGAAGGCGATTATGATTGCGATTATGTGCCTGGCAACCAGCCACAACAACCCCAATTCGAGTGGTACTACGAAATCCAGAACGAGGATGGCAGCATCACCTACCAATATATGTATCAGGCTGGCGATACCATTGTGCAAGACGAGCCCACACATATCCTCGTGAAAATCAACACGCTTTACGACAAGGGATTGTGCGACGAGGTGACACACGAATATGTCTACGAGCGCGATGGCAAACTATATTGGTGGAACAAGACTTTGGAAGAGTTCACCGTGCTGTATGACTATGAAGCCGAAGTGGGCGACTCATGGGAAATCAAAGTCGGCACAAGAACCCTCGACATGCATGTGGACGCAGTGGAAGAAATCGAATACGAAGGCAGAACCTATCGGATGCTGCGTGTGAGCGACCCCGAAGACCTCTTCAGCGGCAACATTGTGTGCGGCATCGGCCACCTCACCAGTTTCTTCCCCGAAAGGTTGATGGGCGACGGCGACCGAATGCGCGTGGAAGGTATGCGTTGCTATTGGAATGAAGGCGAACTGGTGTTCAAATACGGCGACGAGGACTGCGATGCGATTTATTCGGAGGTACATGGTTTAGAGGAAGGCGGCCCTTCGACTCCTTCGACAGGCTCAGGAACCGCAGGGACCTTTGAGGTTTATCCTAATCCCACAAACAGCATCCTGTTTGTAGAGACGCGGCGCGCCACGTCTCTACCAGACCAGACATACCATATCACCAACCTGATGGGACAAACCCTATTGACTGGCCAAATCACGGATGAAACCCAACAGATTGATGTTTCATCGTTGCCTCAAGGTATGTATTTCATCACCTTTGCGGGTGAGACGCGGAAGTTTGTGGTACGTTAATCGTGGTCTTGTAGGGCTGTCACATCGTGGCAGCCGCACATGGAAAACCCAAGGCGGCTGCCGTGGTACGACAGCCCTACAAACCGAAACGAATAAATGAATAACAATCAAAAACATACGACAATGAAAAGATTAGTATTAACTTTAGCGATTTTTGCCACCTTCACTCTTGGTGGCATTGCGCAAAGCCTCCATTACGACTTTGAAGACGGTACCCTTCAAGGTTGGACTATCCTCGATGGCGATGGTGACGGCCATTGTTGGGAACCTTCCATCGGCGGTATGGGTCACAATTCCAATGGGATGGTGATGGCTTATTCTAGGGACTATGCCACGGGCGAACCTCTTACACCAAATGAGTATCTTGTTTCTCCACGATTGGTTTTGAGTGAAGACTGGCCTGTTATCCGTTTTTATGCTTGTGCTTTGGATGAAATCTACCCTGCAGAGCATTTTGGAGTTTCCATCTCAACGACAGTCAACGATGACCCGCTGGCTTTCACGCTCTTGCATGATTGGACTTTAACCGCCAAAGATGCGGGAAACCGTCAGGGCAACTGGTACAACTATACCGTTGACCTTTCTGCTTATACAGGTCAGGAGGTCTATGTTGCCATTCGCCATTTCAATTGCACCGATATGTTTGCCATTTGCGTCGACGACATCACAATTGATGGTACGCTACACCAAAACGGTTTGGTCATTTCACCCGATATACTGACTTTTGAAGAGCCTTGGGTGCCACAGACTTTCACCATCAGCAACCAAACCGACAATGTCGTCACCATTTCGTCCATCAATGTGGAACCTGATGACAATGTGGTGCTTCTCTCTTATGGAGGTTTGCCCCGTACTTTGCAGCCCAATGCAACCATGAATGTGGAAGTGGAAGTGAACGGTGTCGGATATAAGGGCTATAACACTTACCATGTCAACATTGCCACTTCGATAGGCAACAGGCAAGTCACCGTTAGGGTCAATGAGGAAGCTTGGGACGAGGGTTTGTTGTGGATGCCAATGCAAGGACTTACTTTCGATGAAAACTCTCCATTGACTCAGGACTTCTACTTGTATAACACCAACGCCTTGGAGAGCATCACAATCTATGAGCTTTACGAAGCCGGCACTGACTATCTTGCGCTGATTCCTTCACACACTCTTCCATATGTAATCCCGCCTCACGAGTCGCTTAATGTATCCGCTACCTTGGTCAACTTCCCGGAAAATACAACCAATGTCAATATCTATTGCGAAAGCTCTCTGGGTCAAGGAAGTACTCCGTACATACATATTATTGGAGGACTCACACCTGGCAGCGGCGAATTGGTGATTACGCCTGATACGCTGTGGGTTACGGAAATGTACCAATACCAAAACTCCTTTACTATCTTGAATGTCACCGACCATGAAGTTGTCATTTCGGAGGTATATGCAGACGACTCCATCGTAGCAATCAACCACTATGACCCTGCTTATGGATATATTGACATAGAAGATATTCTGCCCATCACGCTTCAAGTGGGAGAAGACATTGTACTTCATACTTACCTTACCAACCTCGTTGAACCTATGGCAAAACGCAGCGAGTACATTGTGGCACCGATTCACATTGTTTCCACCGAAGGCGAAGATGAAGTCATCCTTATGATTGACGAAGCCGCCATTAGTTTTGGGCTGATCGCATACCTGCCTTTCTATGGGCTTGATTCATACGAGCCACATCAATTCAGTCTGGTCAATGCGGAATGGTCGCAACCCATCACGATTACCGGAATCGAGGAAGTAGGTACAGATTATCTTGAAATCACCATCGAAGACTCGCTTCCCGTGACCTTGGAACACTATGGCGACTATTTGCGAGGCAGCCTAAAATGCAGAGAGCCATTCCCTTTTCATGCTTTTGTGTCGACAAGTATCATTGTTCATACTTCCATTGGGGATTTTGGTGCCATCGGTGTTGATATTGACGGCACTATGCTCTTCAGCCCCATTGGTAACGAATGGTACTACGAAATCCATAATGACGACGGCAGCATCACCTACCAATACCTCTATCAGGCGGGCGACACTATTGTCCAAGATGAGCCGACACATATCCTTGTGAAAATCAACACGCTTTACGACAAGGATTTGCATCAAGATGTGACGCACGAATATGTCTATGAGCGCGACGGCAAATTGTATTGGTGGAACAAGACTTTGGAAGAATTTACCGTGCTATATGACTTTGGTGCCCATGAAGGCGACACTTGGGTCACCAAGGTCGGCACGGAAACGCTCACCATGCATGTGGATGCCGAGGAAATTGTTGAATACGAGGGCAGATTTTATCGAATGTTGCATGTAAGCGACACGGACGACATTTTCAGCGGCGACATCGTGTGCGGCATCGGTCACCTGACGAGTTTCTTCCCCGAAAGGCTGATGGACAACGGCGACGGTCTGCGCGTGGAAGGCTTGCGCTGCTATTGGGTGGAGAACGAACTGGTCTTCAAATACGGCGACGAGGATTGCGATGCCATTTATGAGGAATTGCATGGCATTGTAGAAGGCGGCCCTTCGACAGGCTCAGGGACCTCAGGGACCTTTGCGGTTTATCCTAATCCTACCAACGGTGTTTTGTTTGTAGAGACGCGATTAATCGCGTCTCTACCAGACCAGACCTACCGTATCGCCAACCTGATGGGTCAAACCGTGCTGACAGGTCAAATCACGGCCGAAACCCAGCAAATTATTGTTTCGTCATTGCCGCAAGGCATGTATTTCATTACCTTTGCAGGCGAGACGTGGAAATTTGTGGTGCGTTAATCGTGGTAAAAGATAACAATCAAAAACATACAACCATGAAAAGATTAGTATTAACATTAGCGATTTCGCTCGCCTTCGCGCTTGGAGGCATGGCGCAAAACATTTGGAAACCCATCGATGTATCAGCCGTTTTTCTAGGCGCCGCTCCTGACGGAAGCCTTTATTTCAATTGCGGTTACAGCGGGATAGGCCGCTCTCAAGACGAAGGCGAAACCTACCAAATCGTCTTGGGATACGAAACAGGCAACGACTATTATTTCAATGAATACTGTTTCAGCGTCAGCCCGGAAGGAAGGATTTTCGTTTTCGAAGACAATCCGTTTAAGGTATGGTATTCTGACGATTACGGCGACACTTGGCAGTATACCTCAGACATTCCTTTGAGTGCTGGAGATAAGGCCTGGAATTTGTATGCCTTAAATAACGGCACCATACTAGGATCAACAGAATATGGAAGCGTTTTTTGGACCACCGATTGCGGTACCACATGGGGCATGAACGACAGTTCCTTTGAGGATAATAGCATCAGCGATATTTTGGCCACTGAAAGCGGCGATGTCTATGTCGGCTTGTATTATTATGGCAATGGCCTATACCATTCAACCCTTTCGGACATGCAAAACTGGGAACTTGTCGCTTTTGAAGGTTTTGGTATTCGGGATATGGAGTTCGACCCAGAAGGCAATGTAGTCTGTGCAGGCTATGGCAATGAATTTTCCGGATTTGAGTATATTCCTGGTTTTTATGCGCTGGCGGCAAATTACATTAGCATTTCTGATAACGGAATCGTCTATACAATAAGCTATAACGATGATGATTATACCGAAGGTTTGTCTTATTCTCTTGATCATGGCGAGCATTTTACCGATATAGGGGAAAGGATGTATGGGGTGCGGCCGCTTCCGGGTTGTTGCGTGCCTATGAAATGGCTCATCAAAGGATTCGACAACCACCTGTATTATATTGGCGTCGACCAAAATTACATGAGCTATGCCAATGCGGATGAGATCGTTAACCCAACCCCCACCACAGAGCGCTTCGATTTCTCAGCCGTATGCGAAACAGGTCAGACACTTTATTACATCATCACCGACGAGGAACAAAAGACCGTAAAATTGACTTTTCCCCATGAGCCGGAAAACCCTTGGGAGAGTAACTATTGGGAAGGTTACGAAAAGCCTCAAGGCAGCATGACCTTGCCCTCAACGGTGACCTACGAAGGTGAGACTTACACCGTGACCGCTATCGACGCTTCTGCATTTTACGAATGTGACGGCTTAACGGGAACACTGGTCGTCCCAGGAAGTATCACCGACATCAACACGTATGCTTTTTACGCTTGTACAGGATTGAATGTCGTTGAATTGCAAGAAGGTGTAACCACCATTTGGCACAACGCCTTTACCTCTTGCAGCGGCATAACCTCAATAAGCTTCCCCAATACCCTTACCTCTATTTTCCATAATGCCTTCAGCAGTTGCTCGTCATTGACGTCACTGCATCTTCCTGCATCCGTGACCACCATTTACCCATCCGTCTTTACCAACGACTCTGCCTTGGAAAGCATTACCGTTGATGAAAACCATCCGCTATACTATGCTGAAAACAACGCCATCATCAAAAGGGATGACAAGACGCTGTTTTTGGGTTGTAAAAACACAATCATCCCCGACGATATCGTGGCTATCGGCGAAAAAGCCTTTAACGGTGCCGGTGATGGTGGCGACCTTGTGATTCCCAACTCCGTCAGGTCCATAGGCGACTACGCTTTCCAATCATGCCATTTCTCGGGTACGATCACCCTCTCCGATTCGTTGAGCACAATAGGTATTTTTGCTTTCGCCAATAGTGAGTTTTCAGGCTCATTGATAATGCCTAACACAGTAACTTCAGTGGGTTTGAGGGCTTTTGACCATTGCCTGAACCTTACAGGTGAACTCAAACTATCCGAGTCGTTGACAGAAATCCAACATACTACGTTTTATGGCTCAGGTTTTACTGGCGTTTTGGTCATACCCAACTCAGTGACTTCATTAAGTGAATGGGCTTTTTACGACTGTCATTTCTCCGACCTCGTCTTGAGCGAGAATCTGACTTTTATTGGCGGAGCGGCCTTCTCGGGTTGTGAGAATTTTACGGGAATTCTGCGTATCCCAGCTTCAGTCACCCGTATCGAAGACCATGCCTTCAGAAACACACGTTTCAACGAAATCTATTCCTACAGTCCCATCCCTCCAGAACTGGATGAACAAGCTTTCAATGGCTATGCTTCTGTTTATTTCTACGACCCCGAAATTCCCATCCATGTGCCAATGGGCTGTAAGGAGGCTTATGAAACTGCTCCTAATTGGGAATACTTCCAAAACTTTATCGAGGATATCATCCGTCATGAATGGTACTACGAAATCCAGAATGACAACGGCAGCATCACCTACCAATACCTCTATCAAGCGGGTGACACCATCATCCAAGACGAGCCAACGCATATCCTTGTAAAAATCAACACGCTTTACGACAAGGATTTGCATCAAGACGTAACACATGAATACGTTTACGAGCGCGATGGTAAGTTGTATTGGTGGAACAAGACTCTTGGTGAGTTCACCGTGCTGTATGATTACGAGGCTGAAGAAGGCGATGAATGGGAAATCAAGGTAGGTACGGAAAGCCTTGTGATGCATGTGGATGCTGTGCAGATGGTAACCTATAAGAGCCAAACCTATAGGATACTCAGTGTGAGCGACCCCAATGACCTTTTCAGCGGCGACATTGTGTGCGGCATCGGCCACCTCACCAGTTTCTTCCCAGAAAGGCTGATGGACAACGGCGACGGCATCCGTGTGGAAGGTATGCGTTGCTATTGGAGTGATAGCAAATTGGTGTTCAAACCCGGTGACGAGGACTGCGATGCGATTTATGATGAATTGCATGGGATCGAAGAACCTACTTATGAACAAGTCGTTGCTCCATTCGACCTCTATCCCAATCCGACCGACGGCGTCCTCTTTGTAGAGACGCGCCATGGCACGTCTCTACCAGTGGCAAATGAATACCGCATCGCCAACCTCATGGGCCAGACCCTAATGACAGGTCAAATCACCGCTGATAACCAACAGATCAATGTTTCATCATTGCCTCAAGGCATGTATTTCATTACCTTTGCAAATGTAACACGTAAATTTGTGGTGCGATAATTATGAAACGCCTTCTATTGTTCCTGATCCTTGGTTGGCTTTTTGGGGGTGTCCAGGCCCAAACCGACCTCGAAACCTTGATGGCCACACGAGGGGAATATTTCTTCTCCCTACCTTTACAACAATGTGAAGAGGCCGAGCGGCTCACCCGTCTTTGTTCCATCGACAAACTGGAAGGCAACCATCTGATTTGTTATGCCAACGAAGAGCAATACCGCAAACTCCTTGCCATGGGCTATCAGCCCACGCTGCTCATGCCGCCTTCCCTGCAGGAGCATTATGCCATGTGGGACGGCTCTCGCCGTGAGGCCTATGACTGGGATGCCTATCCCACCTATGAGGCATATCAAGATATGATGAAGCAATATGCTTCCGACTATCCCGAGAGATGCACATATTTCGAGTTGGGTACATTGGCGAGCGGTCGCAAGCTTATGTTTTGTCGCTTCAACAACGGCGAGCCTGACGGCAAGCCCAAGTTCCTCTACACTTCCACCATCCATGGCGACGAGCTGACAGGCATGATGCTCATGCTGCGTCTCATCGACGAGCTTTGCACCAGCGACGACCCACGAATCCTTGCGCTGCTCGATCATCTCGACATTTTCATCTCGCCTTGTACCAACCCCGACGGCACCTATCACGGAGGCAACAACACCGTCTATGGCGCCCGTCGCAACAACGCCAACAACGCAGACTTGAACCGCAACTACCCCGATTTTGACAACGGTCCCCATCCCGATGGCAAGGAATACCAGCCCGAAACCTTGATGATGATGGAACTCGCTGAGCAATACCCCTTTACCATGGCGGCGAACTATCATGGCGGATCCGAGGTACTGAACTATCCGTGGGACACCTACCAACCGCTGCATCCCGACGATGAATGGTGGAAGTTGGTGTGCCACGAATATGCCGACTTGACTCATGAGCACGATACATTGTATATGAGCAGTTACGACAACGGCATCGTCAACGGTTATGTGTGGTATCCCATCTATGGCAGCCGCCAGGATTACATGAACTACTATCAGCAATGTCGCGAGGTGACCATCGAGTGCTCCATTCCTTATACGCCAAATCCGTCGACGATGCCCATGTATTGGACCTATAACCATGAGAGCATGTTGCGTTACTTGGAGCAATGCCTCTATGGGGTTCATGGCACGGTGACCGATTCGGTCACGGGTGTACCTTTGGAGGCCGATGTCACCATTCGTAACCACGACCATCATGGGTCTGCCGTCAGTAGTCATTTGCCTATTGGCGACTACCACCGTCCCATCAAGGGCGGCACCTACGAGGTGACGTATTCTTGCGAGGGCTATTACCCCAAGACCCTCACCTTGACGGTGGCCGACTGGGAGACCTTGGTGCAGGATGTGCAATTGGTGCCGGAAGGGTATGGGGTTGAAGAAGGCGGCCCTTCGACAGGCTCAGAGACCGCAGGGACCTTTACGGTTTATCCTAATCCTACAAACGGTGTTTTGTTTGTAGAGACGCGCCATGGCACATCTCTACAGAACCAGACCTACCGCATTAACAATCTCATGGGCCAGACCCTAATGACAGGCCGAATCACCGCCGAAACCCAACAAATCAATGTTTCATCGTTGCCCCAAGGTATGTATTTCATCACCATTGCGGGCGAGACGCGAGAATTTGTAGTGCGATAGAAACAATATGAAAAAAGCCTCAGCGTCGCTGAGGCTTTTTTTCATTAAAGGTTATCCTTAAAATACTGCGTAATCTTAGTAATCAAATGTGCCCTGTCCATGCCGTAGACGTTGTGGTCGTGACCTGGATAGACGAAGTAATCCAGTTGCTTGCCATTGTGGATGCAGTTCTCGACGAAGACGAGGCTGTGCTGCCACATCACCACAGGGTCGGTGGTGCAGTGGATCATCAGGAGCTTACCTTCCAGCTTGTCGGTCTTGTTTTCGAGGCTGGTCAGTTCGTAGCCTTCGGGGTTCTCTTGTGGTGTGTCCATGTAACGCTCGCCATACATGATCTCATAGTACTTCCAATCCAGCACGGGACCACCGGCCACGCTCACCTTGAACACCTCGGGGTGGTTGATCTTCAGCGAGGTCGACATGAAGCCGCCATAGCTCCAGCCGTCGCTGCCGATGCGGTCGGTATCGACGTAGGGGAGGGTCTTCAGCCAGTTGATGCCCACCATCTGGTCGCGCATCTCGAGTTGGCCGCACTGGCGGTGGATGCACTGCTCAAAGGCCTCGCCACGGTCGGCGGAGCCACGGTTATCGAGGGTGAAGACGAGGAAGCCTTCTTGGGCGAGGTAGTTGAGGTAGATGCCCGCACCAGCCGTCCACTCATCGGTGATGAGTTGGGCGTGGGGACCGCCGTACACATAAACCACGACGGGATATTTCTTCGAGGCGTCGAAGTTATAGGGCTTGATGAGGCGGGTGTAAAGGGTCTGACCGTCTTCGGCCTTCAAGGTGCCGATGATGGTCTCACCGATGTTATAGTCCTTCAGCGGGTTCTCGGCTTGGTGCAGACGTTTCACAAACTTGCCATTGGCATCCATGATGTCCACGTTGTAAGGCACATCGGTGCTGGTGTAGAAGTCGAGGAAATACTTGCCGTTGCCGGAGGGTACGATGTCGTGGGTGCCGTGCTCCTTAGTGAGTTTTGTCACCTTGCCGCTCTTGATGTCCATCATGTAGCAGTGGCGTTCCAGCGGGCTGACCTCGGTGGAGCGGTAGTAGATCTTGCTGCCATCCTTCGAGAAGCCGTTGAAGTCGGTGATGACGAAGTCGCCATGGGTGAGTTGTTTCACGGCCTTCTTGCTGATGGTATAGAGATAGAGGTGATAATAGCCGTCGCGCTGGGCTTTCCAGATGAATTGGTCAGAGTTGTTGGGCAGGAAGTAGGCGGGACCTTGGGGCTCCACATACTGTTCGTCACGGTCTTCGAAGATGGTCTGGATGAAGTCACCCGTGATGGCATTATATTCGTTGAACTTCAAATAGTTCTGTTCGCGGTTGAGCACGCCGATATAGATGCGCTTGTTGTCGGGGTTCCAAGTGATGGCGGTGAGGTATTGCTCGGCCGGTTCACCGGTCTTTACCACGACTTCCTTACCCGTGGCGATGTTGTAGATGTGAAGTGTCACCTGGTGGCTGGTCATGCCCGCCATGGGGTATTTGATGGGTTTAGCAGTGGCGATGCGCTCCGTGATGTCGACCAGAGGATAGTCGGTCACCATGCGCTCGTCCATGCTGTAGTAGGCGAGGAGTTTGCCGTCGGGCGACCAGAAGATGCCGCCGTTGATGGCGAACTCATTGCGGTGCACACTCTGACCGGCAATCACACCTTCAGGGTTGTCAGTGATTTGGATCTGTTTGTTGCCTTTGGCCACATAGAGGTTATTGTCGATGGTATAGGCCACGTTCAGTGTGGGCTTGCAGATGGTCTGATTCTCGGCACCTTGCGGAATCGAAGTGACGGTTTCGATGCTCTTTTTCTTGATGTCCATCTTATTGAGCGTAATACCGTTATCGCCCAAGGCATAGAAATAGGCTTGATAGTCGTTGATCCAGGTCAACTGGGGAATGCGCGTCAAGTCGTTGATGCCTTCACCCTTGGTAAAGCCGTTCAGCTCGTCGACGGTGAGGAAGGTGGCTTCTTTCTTGCTGCCAGGCATCATGGTAACGATCTCTTTGTCCTTTACCTGCATCATAATCTCGGAGTTGCCGATCCATTTCAGTTGGTTGGGGCGTTGGGCATAGAGGCTGCGGTTGTTGTAGGAAGCGTCAGCAGGAGTGAACATCTTCTTTTCTTGTGCTTGGGCTGGCACGACAAAAGCCATGACGAGAGCCAGCGATAATAGGGTTATGATCTTCTTCATTTTTCTTGTTGATTTTGATAATTGGCGCAAAAATAAGGAATAAATCAATATCTTTGTGGCTTCAATCCGATTGCTCATGAAAAAACGCAAAGTTCCACATACCTTTGTCATTGTTTTCTTTATCATCGTCATTGCGGCGGTGCTCACATGGATTATCCCGCCAGGGAAATATGTCACGGAGCAGGTGGGGGATGAGACGGTGATGACATTTTATTATGCGGACCAATTGCCGGAGGCAATTGGCGACAATGAGTTCCATGCGGAGCCACAAACATGGCAGGTTTTTTCGGCGTTCTACAAGGGTTTTGTCAAGCAGGGCAACATCATAGTGTTCATATTAATTATCGGTGGCGCGTTTTGGATCATGAACAAAAGCAAAGCCATCGATATGGGCATCATGTCATTCCTGAAGTTCACCAAACGCCTCGAACGCTGGAAGCTGATGCGCAAGATAGGGGTGAACAATGTCGTCATCATCCTCGTTATGCTGTTGTTTAGCCTCTTCGGGAGTGTGTTCGGCATGAGTGAGGAGACCATCGCCTTTGCCTTGATCATCATACCTTTGGCCGTTTCGATGGGTTACGATAGCATCGTGGGTCTTTGCATGGTTTACGTGGCGGCGCATATTGGCTTCTCGGGCGCCATGCTTAATCCCTTCACCATCGGCATCGCACAAGGCATCGCCGGCATCCCGCTCTTCACGGGCATCGGCTACCGTGCCGTTTGCTGGGCCATCCTGACAGTGGTGGGCATTGTGTTCGTGCTGTGGTACGCCAACAAAGTGAAGAAAAACCCGCAATCGTCCATCATGTACGAGGACGACGCCTATTGGCGCAAGTCGGCGGAGGTGAAGGAAGAGGAATTGGAGCGCTACACACCTCGCAAGGCCTGGTGGGTCTTCGTCTTCCTGACGGCAGTATTAATTGTGTTCTCGGTGCTTTACCCGATGACCACTTTGAAAATCGGCAACAACGAGACCACACTGCCGCTGCTACCTATTGGCACGGCATTATTTGTCCTGTTGAGCGTCATCACGCTTCGCAAAACGGTGCATTATTTTGTGTTGACCCTGCTCTTTGCCACGGTGTATTTCTTGGTGGTCGGTGTGCTGGGCTACGAGTGGTACATCATGGAGATTGCTTCCTTGTTCTTGGTGCTCGGCATCGCCAGTGGCTTGGCTGTCGACAAGAGTGCCAGCGACATCGCAAAGCTCTTCCTCGAAGGTATGGGCGACATCCTCTCGGCGGCAGTCATCGTGGGTTTGGCAGGTGGCATCGTCATTATCCTTCAGGATGGTGGCATCATCGACACTATCCTCTATGGCCTCTCCAAGTCGATGGGCAACATGGGCAAGATCGCCTCGGCGGAGATCATGTATGCCATCCAGACCTTGATTAATATCGTCATCCCCAGTGGCTCGGCCAAAGCCGCCATCACCATGCCCATTATGGCACCCTTCAGCGATCTGATCGGTATCTCGCGTCAGGCCACGGTAGTGGCCTTCCAGTTCGGTGACGGCTTCACCAACATGATCACACCCACCAGTGGTGTCTTGATGGCTGCTCTTGGCGTGGCCCGCATTCCGTGGGAAAAATGGGTACGCTTCATCTGGAAGTTCATCCTCGTGTTGGTTGTTTTGGGCGCCTTGCTGCTTATTCCAACGGTGACGATGGACTTGGCGGGATTTTAATTCAGCGTTATGAAACGGAGGATCCTAGGCATATTACTCTTGGCTGGATTGTTGGGTTGCCAAACTCAAAAGCAACCTGAGCCCTGGAACCTGACCTGTACCGCCCCCGCCAAAATATGGGAGGAATGTTTCCCCTTGGGCAATGGTCACCTCGGCATGATGCCCGATGGTGGCATTGACAAAGAAACTATCGTGCTGAATGACATTACCTTATGGTCGGGCGCAACGAGTGACGACAGCAACCCCTTGGCATTGGAATCCCTTCCAGAAATCCAACGCCTTTTGAAGGAAGGCAAGAACGACGAAGCGCAAAAGCTGATGTATGAGACTTTCGTCTGTGGTGGCGAAGGCTCGGGCCACGGACAAGGTGCCAAAGTACCTTTTGGCTGTTACCAGACTTTGGGCAACATGACGATAGAATATCATTATCCCAATGATGATTCTGTAACCAATTATAAGCGAACGCTTTGCCTCAACGATGCCATCCACAAGGTTTCTTTTGATAAAGGTGGTCAACATTACGAACGAGAGTCTTTTATCTCCCGCGTGGATGATGTGGGAGTAATAAAAGTTAAGGCCCCTGAGCCCGTCGAATCTAAGGTCCCTGAGCCTGTCGAAGGGCCGACCCAAAACGATGAAACTAATATAAACGGCGTTTCGATACTTCGACAAGCTCAGCACTCAACGACCTGCTTTCCCTTCACAATAAATCTTTCCCGTCCCGAAAAAGCCGAAGTCATCAATGATGCTGACGGTGTAGTGATGTTCGGCCGACTGGACAGCAACGTCGAAGGCGTGGAAGGGATGCGCTATTATGCCAAAGCACAAACGGTCACCAAAGACCACGAAACGATTATCTACTTTTGTGCCGCCACCGATTTCATGTGTGACAACCCAGAAACATACGTCAACGAGCACCTGCAAAAGGCCATCGCGAAAGGCTTTGATGCCGTGAAAAACGACCACCTGAAAGCCCATCACGAGCTTTTTGATCGCGTGGAGTTGGTAATCGGCGATTCCAAAGAGAAACAAGACCTGACCTTGGAAGACCATTGGAAAGACTTCCTTGTCAACGACGACCCTTGGCTGCCGACCTGTTACTTCCATTTCGGTCGTTACCTACTCATCAGCTCCACCCGCGAGGACCTGCTGCCTCCCAACCTGCAAGGGCTGTGGACCAACACCATCCAGGCGCCTTGGAATGGTGACTACCACCTGAACATCAACGTGGAGATGAACCACTGGCCCTGCGAGGTCTGCAACCTCTCGGAGCTGCACCTGCCATTAATTCACTTTGCCGAAGATTTAATGCCTTCGGGACGGAAGACGGCGCAGTCGTTCTATGGTGCCCGAGGCTGGACCGCCCATGTGGTCTGCAACCCTTGGGGCTTCACGGCACCTGGCGAGCATCCTTCTTGGGGCGCTACCAACACCGGCGGAGCCTGGCTGGCCCTCCATGCTTGGCAGCATTACGAGTTTACGCAAGATACGGTCTTCTTGCATGAAGCCTATCCATTAATGAAAGAGGCGGCCATGTTTTTCCTCGATGCGATGATAGTGGAACCCGAACACGGCTGGCTGGTCACCGCCCCGACCACCTCGCCCGAAAATGCCTTTTACCTCAACGATAGCATAACTGTTAGTGTGTGCATGGGCAGTACGATGGACGTGCAGATTGTCAGCGAACTGTATGATGCGGTCTGTCAGTCGGCAGAGATTTTGGGTGTCGATGAGGCTTTTTCCGACAGCCTTCGCGATGCCAAATCCCATTTTCCGCCCATGCAGGTCAGCGAGCAAGGTTATTTGCAGGAGTGGCTGAAAGACTACAAGGAAGTGGAACCGCAGCACCGCCATGTGTCGCATCTCTTTGGACTTTATCCCGGCACGATGCTGACCCAATCCAAGACACCCGAACTGATGGATGCTTGTCGCGAGACCTTACGTCGCCGTGGCGACGAAGGCACCGGCTGGTCGCGGGCATGGAAGATCTGCTTCTGGGCACGCCTTCACGACGGCGACCATGCCTATCATCTATTGAGGAACCTTCTTGAGCCAGCGGTTCATCTTGACGGAAGCCATTCAGCGGGCACCTATCCCAACCTCTTCTGCGCACATCCTCCATTCCAGATTGATGGCAACTTTGGCGGCACAGCCGGCATCGCCGAGATGCTGCTGCAAAGCCATGATGGCGAAATAGAATTACTGCCCGCTTTGCCATCGGTATGGAAGGACGGCCATTTCAAAGGGCTCTGTGCCCGAGGCAATAAGGTTGTGGAATGCACCTGGAAGAATGGCAAAGTCACGCATTATGCTGTGACTTCGCGGTAAGCACCCTGCTGATCCAGATGGCAAATGGCAAAGAAGTCAAGAAGGTGCAAATGTCGGCGACGGCTTGTGCGGCTTCGAGTCCTGTGATGCCCCAAAGCCATGACATGATGAAGACCGCGGGCAGGAAATACAAGCCTTGACGACACATCGAGAGTAAGGTGGCCTGCCAGGTGTAACCTATGTTTTGGAACAGCATGTTGGTCGCAGTACACATGCCCATCAGCGGGAAGGCCACGCACTGCCAGCGCAAGGCTTGGCTACCCACGCGGATAAGCTCGGGGTCTTCGCCACGGAACCAAGAGATGATGTCGGGCGCAAAGATATAGACCACCGTGCCCAAAACAATCAGAAAAGCCGTGGTGATTGTGATGCAAAACATATAGCTCTCCTTGACGCGTGCATAGAGTTTGGCGCCGTAGTTATAGCCGCACACGGGTTGAAACCCTTGTCCGAACCCGATGACGATGGCAAAGCAGAACAAGGTGATGCGCGACACGATGGTAAAAGCCGCCACGGTGGAGGCTTCGTTGCCGGGCAGGGCATAATGCACCGCCATGCGGTTGAGGCTGATGGTGGCCACCACCGACAAGGCCTGTCGCGCCAACGAAGGCAGACCGCCCCGCGTGATTTCCTTATAATAGTATAGGGTAGGAGAGAAGTTCTTCGGTTTGATGTGTACATTGCCAGGCCGTGATGTGCCCCAAAGCAACACGCACCAGCCGAAGCACTGGCTCACCGCCGTGGCCAACGAAGCCCCGCTGACCCCCATGTCAAGCACAAAGATAAAGATAGGATCGAGGATGATGTTGAGGATGGCACCCGAGGCAATGCCAATCATGCCGAAACGGGCATTGCCCTGCAAACGCAATTGGTTGTTGAGCGTCAGCGACGACATCATGAAAGGTGTGGCAAGCAGGATGAACCGCAGGTAGTCGTTGGCATAGGGAAGGATGCTCTCGGTGGCGCCCATCGCCCGCGACAAAGGTGAGATGAAGATCATGCAGATGAGGCCTGCAATGGCACCCAAAAACAGGGGGGAGAAGAATCCCGTGGCAGCCATACGCCCTGCGTTCTGTCCCTGTTTGGCACCCAAGGCACGCGAAATGTAATTGCCCGAGCCATGCCCAAAGAAGAACCCGCAGGCATTAATGAAAGCCATGTAGGCAAACGAAACGCCCACGCCTGCCACGGCTTCGGTGCTCAGATGACCCACATAAAACGAGTCCACCATATTGTAAATGGTAGTCACGAGCATGCTGATGATGGTAGGCACAGCCATCTTGAGGATCAGCCGCCTGACGGGCTGCTCCGTCATCATCTTGTACCGCTCGTTGAGTTTCCGCTCGTCGTTGATGTTGGACATAATGATCGAATTCGAGCGCAAAGATAAGCCCTTTTTGTGTCACTTTGTCACCCCGACTGACAAAACCCTGCCATTTTCCACTTTGGCACGAAATATGACAAACAAACGCCGTCTGTACGGGCGACCCTGTGTGGTCGCCCTCAAAAATGACAAAACAAACATTAAAACATTACATATTATGGCAAAATTAGCAATCAAACCTCTGGCCGACCGCGTGGTCATCGAGCCCGCTGCCGCCGAACAGAAAACCGCTAGCGGTATCATCATCCCCGACACCGCCAAAGAGAAACCCCAACAAGGCAAAGTAGTCGCCGTAGGCCCCGGCACCAAGGACAACGCCATGACCCTGAAGGTCGGCGATAATGTCATCTATGGCAAATATGCTGGCACTGAGTTCCACCTCGACGGCAAAGATTATATGATCATGCGTGAATCGGATGTGATCGCAATTATCTAATAACGAACAAATAAAAACACAATATCATGGCAAAAGACATTCTTTTCAATATCGAATCGCGTGACGGTCTGAAGAAAGGCGTCGACGCTTTGTCAAACGCAGTGAAGGTGACCCTCGGCCCCAAAGGTCGTAATGTGGTCATCGAGAAGTCGTATGGCGCTCCCCAGATCACCAAGGACGGTGTGACGGTCGCCAAGGAAATCGAACTCATCGACCCCGTTGAGAACATGGGTGCACAGTTGGTGAAGGAAGTGGCTTCCAAGACCAACGACCTCGCTGGTGATGGTACCACCACCGCCACCGTTCTCGCCCAGAGCATCGTGGCTACGGGTCTGAAAAATGTCACCGCCGGTGCCAACCCGCTCGACCTGAAGCGCGGTATCGACAAGGCTGTTGCCGCTGTAGTCGCTTCGCTGAAGAAGATGTCGGTAAAGGTCGATGGTGACAACGAGAAGATTAAGCAAGTGGCTACTATCTCTGCCAACAACGACGGCGAAATCGGTGGACTTATCGCCGAGGCAATGGGCAAGGTGAAACAAGAAGGCGTCATCACCGTTGAGGACGCCAAGGGCATCAACACCTACGTCGACGTCGTCGAAGGTATGCAGTTCGACCGTGGCTACATCTCACCTTATTTCGTCACCAACACCGAGAAGATGGAAGCCGTCTACGAGAATCCTTACATCCTCATCTATGACAAGAAGATCTCCGTGATGAAGGACTTGCTGCCCGTGCTCGAAAAGACCTTGCAAACCGGTCGTGCCCTCATCATCATCGCTGAGGACATCGACGGCGAAGCTCTGGCTACCTTGGTGGTCAACCGTCTGCGTGGCTCGCTGAAAGTCGCTGCCGTCAAGGCTCCTGGCTTCGGTGACCGTCGTAAAGAAATGCTGGAAGACATCGCCATCCTGACCGGTGGCACCGTCATTAGCGAAGAGAAAGGCTACAAGCTTGAGGATGCCACCCTGCAAATGCTGGGTCAGGCCGACAAGGTCAGCATCAACAAGGACAACACCACCATCGTGAACGGTCACGGTGCCAAGAAGGACATCGAAGGCCGTACCGCCCAGATCAAGGCCCAAATCAAGACCACCACGAGCGACTACGACCGCGAGAAACTGCAAGAGCGCTTGGCCAAGTTGGCCGGTGGCGTGGCAGTCATCTACGTGGGTGCCGCTTCCGAGGTCGAGATGAAGGAAAAGAAAGACCGCGTTGAGGACGCTTTGAACGCCACTCGCGCTGCTATCGAAGAGGGTATCATCCCTGGCGGCGGTGTCGGTTTCATCCGCGCCATCAAGGCCATCGAGAAGATGAAGGGCGACAATGAGGACGAGACCACGGGTATCGCCATCATCAAGCGCGCCTTGGAAGAGCCGTTGCGCCAGATCGTTGAGAACGCCGGCTTGGAAGGCTCGGTCGTCGTCAACAAGGTGAAGGAAGGCAAGGACGACTTCGGCTTCAACGCCCGCACCGAGGTCTACGAGCACCTGCTCAAGACCGGTGTCATCGACCCCGTGAAGGTGTCGAGAGTCGCCTTGGAGAACGCCGCTTCCATCGCTGGCATGCTGCTGACCACCGAGTGCGTTATCAGCAACCACAAGGAGCCTACGCCTCCCACACCTCCTATGCCCATGGGCGGCGGAATGGACGGAATGATGTAATCATTAATTGATAACGAGCAAAAGGCCGATCGCAATCGCGGTTGGCCTTTTTTCGTGTATGTCGCAATTTTTTCCTATTTTTGCAGGTTATTAATGACCTATCACATCGCAAAATGTCAGAAACACCACAAGATAAGAAGCCTAGAAAGATCAGTCTCCGCAATGTTTCCTACAAGAAGCTGAACCGGACATACGACTTTCTCATGTCGCGCGACGACACGGGACGTCCAATGCTTAATTTCAAGCTGAACCTCCTCAATCTGATCCTTGTCATCATCGGCATCGCCCTCCTGCTTATCATCATCACCACTTTTATCATCGCCTTCACGCCATTGCGCGAATACATTCCTGGCTACACCGACACCAACCTCAACCGCGAGGTGTACGAACTCAATCTCCGTGCCGACTCACTTGAGAAGGAGATGCATAAAAAGGATATCTATTTCGATAACCTCAGGAAAATCGTGGAAGGCTACGACTTCGCTGCCGACAGCGCCTTGGCTTCGCTCAGTATCTATGAGCCCTTGCCGAAGGGCGTCACCGATACCATCACGCTGAAGAAATCGAAGCAAGACAGTATACTGCGCGCCGAATACGAAGCGCAAAACCAATACAATCTCTTTGGCTCCGACTATCTGCCACCCACCAAACCGAGTTCATTGGTGAAGAACTTCTTCGTCCCGCTCAACGGCAGCATCATCAACGCATTCAATCCCGACAACGGGCATTTTGGCGTCGACATTGCTTCCGAGGGTGACCAAATCATCAATGCGGCCTACGACGGCACCGTGGTCTTTTCCTCGTGGAGTATCAACCATGGCTATTGCATTGGTATCCAGCATGCCGATAGCTATTTCTCTGTGTATAAGCACAATGCCACCTTGCTGAAGAAAGAAGGCGACTATGTCAAGGCAGGGGAGGCCATCGCCATCCTAGGCGAGTCGGGCGACTCGAAACAGGTCGAGCATCTGCATTTCGAGTTATGGCACAACGGCATCGCCGTAAACCCCGTGGATTATATGACACTTAACAATGCGGCAGATAACTAAAAATCCGTATCTTTGCACACTTTTTCACCTATCAAATAACAACGGAAAATGACTATATTAATAAAGGTACTCCAGTTTTTCCTTTCCCTTTCCATTTTGATTTTTGTCCATGAGTTGGGCCATTTTCTTGCCGCCAAGGCTTTCAAGACCCGTGTCGAGAAGTTCTATCTCTTCTTCGACTGGGGTTTCTCCCTCTTCCGTTGCAAGAAGGTGAATGGCAAGTGGCGCTTCAAGTTCTTCTCGAAGAATGTCCCCGAGAAGTACACGGTCACTGAATATCGTGATGCTGCTGGAAAGAAACAGAAGAACTACGAGCCCATCGACCTCAACACCTTGCCCGAGGACGACTGGCGTCGCAGCGATGAGACGGAATACGGCATAGGCTGGTTCCCGCTGGGTGGCTACAACAAAATCGCAGGCATGATCGACGAGTCGATGGACAAGTCGCAGATGCAGCAGCCTCCGAAGGAATGGGAGTTCCGCAGCAAACCTGCTTGGCAGCGCTTCATCATCATGGTGGCGGGTGTGTTCATGAATGTGGTGCTGGCTGTCGCCATCTATATCGGCCTGTTAGCCAAGGAAGGCGAGCAGTACCTGCCTACCGCCGAGGTCAACAAGTATGGCATCTCCGTTGATAGTCTGGGCTACGAGCTGGGCTTCCGCGACGGCGACAAGATTCTGGCCATCGACGGCGAATACATCGAGAAGTTCCAGGACATCCCCATGCAGATCATTCTCGATAAGGCTAAGACCGTGGAGGTGGAACGCAACGGCAAAGACACGGTGATCAACCTACCTGAGGACGCCGTCACCAAGCTGCTGGGCTCGCAAGACCCCAACTTCATCACCTACCGCACGCCCTTCGTCGTGGCCGATGTGGTGGCCAACTCTGTCGCCCAAGCCGGTGGCTTGCAGAGTGGCGACGTCATTATCGGTATTAATGACATCGAAACCCTTTATTATCAGGACTTTGTCAAGAATATCAAACGTTTTAAGAACCAAGATATCCATGTCATCGTGTTGCGCGATACCGACACGCTTGCCCTGCCCATGCACCTCACCGAGGAAGCTGTGATAGGGGCCTATTGCAAGACCTACCTGACCGATTATTACGAGTTGGAGACCAAGGAATACAGCTTCTTCCAGGCCATCCCCGCTGGTTTCAAAAAGACCTTCAGCGAGTTGAGCGATTATTGGAAGCAGGTCAAGCTCATCTTCACGCCTAAGACCAAGGCCTATGAGAGTGTAGGTGGCTTCATCTCCATCGGCAAGATCTTCCCCGACCAATGGATCTGGAGCATCTTCTGGCGCATGACGGCCTTCCTGTCCGTTGCCCTCGCCGTGATGAACATCTTGCCCATCCCCGCTTTGGATGGTGGACATATCCTCTTCCTGCTCTACGAGATCATCACGCGCCGCAAACCCAGCGACAAGTTTATGGAAGTGGCTGAGACGGTGGGCCTCATTTTGGTTTTAGGCTTGGTCATCCTGGCCAATGGCAACGATATCATCAGGTTGTTTAGGTAAAAAATATTTTACTGAAAAACAGAAGTTTAACTGAAAGGGATAAAAATTAATTTGCTGAGATAAATACTATTTTCGTAAATTCGCGGTTTCAATCATAATAGTTTTGCCCGATTTGAAGATGAAAATCACACATATAGCCCTTATCCTTGTCATGATGTTGGCTTCCGTCTCCGTCACGAAAGCCCAACAGGCGCCCATCTTCACCAACTATACCAATTCATACGCTTACGCCAATGCGGGCTTCGCCGGCATGAGCGAAGGCGTCAATGTTTTGGGCCTGTATCGTCAGCAATGGGCCGGTTTTGTCGATAACGACGGCAACGAGGTGGCCCCTGAGACATTCCTGCTGACGGGTGACATGCCTTTCACCAAGTTGCACGGCGGCCTTTCTTTCTCCATCATGAAAGACCATTTGGGTTTTGAGGACAATGTGAATGTGGGCTTGGGTTATTCCTATCATTTGGATCTTGGTGGCTCGTCACTGGGTATCGGTTTGGCTGGTACCTTGCTCAACCGCACGGTCGATTTCTCGCAGTTGCATCCCAACCAAGAGACCGACCCCATACTCAATGGTTTGGGAGAAGAAAGTGACATGCTCTTCGACTTCAACGTGGGTCTTTTCTGGCAAATCCCCGAGTCGTTCTATCTCGGCTTTTCTGTCGTCAACGTGCTTGAAAGCATGGGCAAGGCCCTTAACGACAATGCTGAGAGCAGTGCCAGTTTCACCACCGACCGTACCTTCTATGTCTTGGCGGGCTATCCTTTCCAGTTTGAGGACATCCCTTACCTTACTTTCGTTCCTTCGGTCAGCGTGATGAGCGACCTCGCTTCGACACAGTTCAACGCCAGCGCGCGTGTCATCTATAACAACGTGTTCTCTTTGGGTGTCAACTACCGCTTCCAGGAATCGGTTGCCCTTATGGCAGGCATCACCATCAAAGACCTCACGGTGGCTTATTCATACGATATTAATACGACGGGTCTCTTGCCGGGCTCTCACGAGATAGGATTGAGTTATTGCTTCAAGTTGGATCTCGATAGGACCCCGAAGGACTATCGAAGCGTGCGATATCTGTAGTGTTTTGAGGCAAAATCGCGGTTGGATTTGAGTGATTGATTAGTGGATTTGATGGACGAAATTGGAAAAAAGTTGAAAAAAATAAAGAGGCCAAACATAATATTTTCTATTTTTGGCGGTTTTTAAGAGGAGATTGTCGCCTAAAATGGCAGCTTCTCGATGAGTTCAGATAAAAGAAATAAAATAGTAATCATATCATTGTCAATAAGATGAAAAAACTATTGTTCGTGTTTTCCGTTACGCTGCTGCTTGCAGCCTGCGGCAATTCAAATCAAGGCGAATTGGTTGGCGTGCGAAAGTCCAACAAGACTTTCAATCAGCCTGACCCCTACGGGATGGTGTTTGTCCCGCAAGGTAATTATACCATGGGCGTTGGTGGTGAAGACATTACCGCATCCTACCTCAATGAGCCGAAGACGGTGTCAGTCTCCGCTTTTTTCATGGATGAGACCGAAATCACCAACAACGAGTATCGCCAATTTGTTTATTGGGTAAGAGACTCCATCGCAAGAAGAATACTTGCTGATAACTTCCCTGACAGATACGCCATCACCGAGAGCAAGACCGGTGAGGTGTATGACCCGCCGAGGCTGAACTGGAAGGAAAAGATCGATTGGAACAGCAAGGAACAAGACGTCCGCGAGGCGCTTGAGCCTATGTATCTTCCTGAGCATGAGAGATATTTCCGCAGAAAGGAAATCGATACCAGAAAGTTGTATTATTCCTACTATTGGTTTGACATGGTAGCTGCCGCCAGAAAGGATTTTGCTGACGACAAGCTCGTCGAGAATGACTATTCGCTGGGCGAAGCCGATGCTGGCATCAACGTCGACCGCAAGGGTGCTTGGTCGAACCGTAGACAGGGCTATAGCGACCGTTCGGTCTATGCACGTGCCGAGGTCATCAATGTCTATCCCGATACGCTTTGCTGGATTCACGACTATGCCTATTCATTCAACGACCCGATGACCGAGAAGTATTTCTGGCATCCGGCTTACGACAACTACCCGGTGGTGGGTGTCACATGGCAACAAGCCCGTGCTTTCTGCGTGTGGCGCACCGAGTTGCTCAACGCTTACCTTCGTACCAAGAAGGATGTTGACATGTCGGAGTTCCGTCTGCCTACCGAGGCTGAATGGGAATGGGCTGCCCGCGGTGGCAAGATGTTGAACCCCTATCCGTGGGGCGGTCCTAACGCCAGCAACGCCAAGGGTTGCTTCATGGCCAACTTCAAGCCCAGAAGAGGTAACTACCTTGCCGACGGCGGTCTGCGTACCCTCGTGGTGGGCTGCTATCCTCCCAATGGTTGGGGCCTCTACGATATGGCTGGCAATGTGTCGGAATGGACCAACAGCGCCTATGACCCCAATTCGTACAACTTCACTTGGGACATGAACCCCAACTACACCTACAACGCCAAGGCCGACGATCCGGCTGTCATGAAGCGTAAGGTCATCCGTGGCGGTTCATGGAAGGACGTGGCTTACTATCTGCAAGTCACCACCCGCGACTACCAGTATCAGGATTCAGCCAACTGCTTCACCGGTTTCCGCTGCATCCAGCCTTACCTGGGTCGTAACAAGGGCGACAACCCGAGAATGTCGAGAGTTTACAGATAAGAATATAATAAACATAAAGTATAACATTTAATTGCAATTAAAACTATGGCAAAAAAACAAGAAAACCTCACAGGATTCAAAAAATTCCAAGCCTTCACTCAATCGAAGAAGTATAAATCATTCATGGGTGCCGTTTATGGCATTGGTGCCGCTATCGTTATGGTTGGTGCTTACTTTAAGTTGACCCACATCCAAGGTGCTGACTTGATGCTGGCTCTCGGTCTGGGTGTCGAAGCTTTGATTTTCTTCTTGTCCGCTTTTGAGCCCCAACACCTTGACTATGCTTGGGACAATGTCTTTGTTGAATTGGATGAGGACTGGGACGGTGTGCAGAAGACCCAGTTTGCCACTTCAGGTGCCGGTCGCCCCGCTGCTGCCACCGATATGGAAGAGGCTATGCTCAGCAAGATGTTCGAAAAGATGAATGTCAGTGAGGAAACTTTCAATAAGATTGGTAAGGGTCTCGACAAGTTGGCCCAAAACGCTGGTCAGATGGCCGACATCTCGAACGCCATGGCTGCCACTACCAATTATGCCAATGCTATGGACCGCGCCACGAAGTCTATCTCCGACTTCTCGAACGCCTATGTCCAAACCAACCAGAAGCTTTCTGACTCCTTGGGCAAGCTCGACTTCAGCGCTCTCGATGCCAACACCATCAAGAAGGTGGCCAGCAGCATGCAGTCGCTCAACTCCATCTATGAGCTTCAGCTGCAGGGTGCCGAACAGACTTCGGCTGCCAGCAAGGCCTTGACTGAGACAATGAACAAGTATATGGATAACCTCAACGCTTCATCGAAGAACGCCGGCGTCCTCAACGACCAACTGACGCAACTGTCAGCCCGCTTGACCGCCCTCAACAATGTCTACGGTGGAATGTTGTCAGCAATGAACATCAAGGCATAATTCTACTCAAACCTGATTGTTTAACATAAAAAAGGAGTAAGATTATGTCAGGCGCAAAAGAAACCCCAAGACAGAAGATGATCGGTATGATGTACCTGGTCTACACTGCCTTGTTAGCCATGAACGTCTCGAAGGACATCTTGGATGCCTTCGACACCGTCAACAACGGTGTTCAAACTACGAATATCACCCTAGCGCAACAGATCGACCAGAAGTACACCGCTTTTGAGGAGCAGTACTCAAAGGAGCCCGAGAAAGCCGGTCCGTTCTGGGAGCAGGCTCAAGCCTTGCGCGAGGAAGCCAATTCTCTGATTGACTATGTGGAAGCCCTGAAATGGGACCTCGTGAAGAAAGTCGAATGCAGCAAGGCCGAAACCCCTGCCGAAGCTGCACAGATGGCTCTTGATAACGGTCTTCTGAGGAATGCCGACACCTTGAGAAACGGTCGTAAGATGTATGACATCAACACCTCCAAGGTGAAATCGAGAGACAACTACAACCAGCCCACGGCCTATATGATGGGTAACCCCGAAGGTCCGGGCAACGGTGGCAAAGCCTACGATCTGTCCGAAAGGATCCGCCGCTTCCGTGGCGAGGTCGTCAAAGCCGTTGGTCCTTCTCATATCCATGAAATCGGTTTGATTACCGACAGTATCTATGGTACTAAGGAATATGTCATGGAGCAAGCCAAAGTGTCGGAAGACAAGCTGAAGAGACTCCCCTTGGAAGGCGAATACTATGGTGCCAAGTACAGTTACGATGAAAATTCTGCCGATCCCGTGCAGAACAGCTGGGAGTACAACAACTTCCACCACACCGTCCTTGTGGCTGACGTCACCCTGCTGAACAAGATCATCTCTGAAGCCCAAACCGCTGAGCTGAATGCCGTCACCCAACTGATGACGAATATCCACGCTTCCGACTTTACCTTCGATGAGATCGGTGCCAAGGTGTTTGCTGAGAGCGGATACCTCCTCTCTGGTCAGACCTATAAAGCCCAAGCTATGGTGACCGCTTGGCAGAACGCCAAGACGACCGCTACGGTTAGCCTTGATGGTGGCCCGATGAAGGAATACACCAGCGACGGTCAAGGTTTGATCAACCTCGAATTCAACTGCGGCGTCGGTAGCCACAGGTACAATGGTGTCATCAAGATGTTGGATCCCAAGACGGGCGAGTTGAAGGACTACACCTTCGAGAACTCCTTCGTTGTCGCTCCTCCTGCGGTGAGCGTGTCGGCCACCAAGATGAACGTGGTGTATCGTGGTATCAACAACCCGATTGCCGTCGGCGGTGGTGTCGGTGGCGAAATCAACGCCTCTGCCAGCAGCGGTTCGTTGACCAGAACGGGCAACGGTACCTATAACCTGCTTCCGGGTGCTGCCGACGAGGTGACCATCAGCGTGACTTCAGGTGGCTCCAGCCTCGGTAGCATGAAGTTCCGTGTGAAAGACCTGCCGAAGCCTACGGCTCTCATCCGCAACGTGGTCAACGGCCAGGTGTCGAAGAGCGCTCTGCAAGCCGCCGGTCGTGTGGAAGCTGAGATGAAGGACTTCGACTTCGACGGTGTCCACTATGACGTGGTCGGCTACACCTTCCGTTATAAGACCAAGAGCGGTACCACCAAGGAAGCCAAGGCTAACAGCGGTGGCTTTACCGACGAGATCAGAAATGCCATCAGCCAGGCCAATGTCGGTGACATGTTCGTGTTCACCGCCATTCAGGTGAGAGGTAACGACGGTAAGACCAAGACCATCGAAACGCCTATCGGTGTTGAAATCAAGTAATGAACAATCAAAATTTCAATAAAATGAAAAAGACACTTGTTTCCTTGTTGACCCTCGTGGTGCTTCTCGGCAGCCTGAGCCTCAAAGCCCAGACCACCGATGTCAAAGGCCCGAAGAACAGCATCCTCTCAGGTCAGCAACAAATCATGAACGAAAAGAGACCTTCGCCGCTTCCGATTATCGACGAATCGAGCGTCATGTGGAAGAAGACGGTGATTAGGGAAATCGACTTCCGTCAGAAGATCAATCAAGTGTTCTACTATCCGATCAATCCGACCGAGGACTGGAGAAACCTTATCACGGTCATCTACGACGGCATCAATAGCGGTGAGATTACCCCTTATCGCGTTGAGAACAACATCGATGACATGGTCACTCCTTTGACTCGCGATGATTTTGAAAAAGAAAACACGAAGATTGGCGACCCGCCGGTCATCTGGAAAGATGGCGAGGAAGTGCCGAATGAGATCGCCTTCAAGGATCGTATGCTCAATGTGACCCGTCTGCGTATCAAGGAAGACTGGTACTTCGACAAGAAATTGTCGCAGTTCCTTGTCCGCATCATCGCCCTGGGTCCCATCGTCGTCGACGATGACGGTGGCCTGTCGCAGGTGTGCTGGGTTCCTTACGAAGAGTCACGCGACGTGCTGGCTAGAGCCTTTGCCTTCAACCGCAACAACTCGGCCCAGCGCCGCACCTATGATGAAGTGCTCCAGAAGCGTATCTTCGATAGCTACATCATCAAGGAAGAGAACGTCTACGACCGTTACATCAACTCCTATGCTTTCAACATCGATGCCCTCTACGAATCAGAGCGTATCAAGAACGAAATGTTCGACTTCGAACAGAGCCTCTGGGAATATTGATGGTTCGCTAATGACAAGGAAAAAGGACGCTGTACAGCGTCCTTTTTTTTGTTGTCGCTTCGCGTCATTGCGAGGAGGAACGACGAAGCAATCTAGAGTAAAAGCATATGTCCTGGATTGCTTCGTGCCTCGCAATGACGGCACAAAAAAAGCAGCAGAGAATCTGCTGCTTTTTTGTCGGAGTGGCCCGACTCGAACGGGCGACCGCTTGCACCCCATGCAAGAATGCTAGCCAACTGCACCACACCCCGATTGCCTTAGCGGCTGCAAAGATACGAATGTTTTTTGAATTGATGTTCACTTTCCGAAAAAAAAGTTACCTTTGCAAGGTATTACTCTAAACTCTAACCCCTAAACTCTAAACTTTTGAAAATGGAACATATTGAATGTCTGATAATTGGCTCGGGTCCTGCTGGTTATACCGCAGCCATTTATACCTGCCGCGCTGACGTGAAAACTGTCGTTTATGAAGGCATGCAACCCGGCGGACAGCTTACCCAGACCACAGAAATCGAGAATTTCCCTGGCTATCCTAAAGGCATCAACGGCCCGGATATGATGGAAGACATCCGTCAGCAGGCCTTGCGTTTTGGTGCTGAGATCCGCGAAGGCGAAGTCACTGCCATCGACGTCAGCCAACGTCCCTTCAAGGTGACGACGGAATACGACGGCGAGCTTCTTGCCGATACCATCATCGTTTCTACTGGTGCAGCCGCTCGTTATCTCGGCTTGCCCACCGAAGAGGAGTTCAAGGGTGGCGGCGTGTCGGCTTGTGCCACGTGCGACGGCTTCTTCTATAAAGGAAAAGACGTGGCAGTTGTAGGCGGTGGCGACACGGCCTGCGAAGATGCCACCTATCTGGCCAAGCTCTGCAACAAGGTCTATCTCATCGTGCGCCGCGACGTGTTGCGCGCCTCCAAGGCCATGCAACATCGCGTGCTGAACACGCCCAACATCGAAGTGCTGTGGAAACACCAGACCAAGGAACTCTTTGGCGAGCAGCAAGGCTTCATGAAGAAGCTGAAGGGCGCCGTGCTCTATCACAGCGACACCAAGGAAGAACGCACCATCTATGTGGACGGCTTCTTCGAGGCCATCGGCCATACACCCAACACCGAACCTTTCAAAGGCATCCTCGAGATGGATGAGGAAGGCTATATCATTACCAAGCCCAAGTCGACGGCCACCAACGTGGAGGGCATCTTTGCTTGCGGCGACTGCCAGGACCGCATCTATCGTCAGGCTATCGTGGCTGCCGGTACGGGTGCCATGGCGGGTATCGAGGTGGAGCGATTCTTGGCTGAACACAAATGATTCTCCAGACAGAAATAAAGATTCAACCTTTGGAGCAAACCATCGCCTATGGCGACGGTTTGCTCTTCTTAGGTTCTTGCTTCGCCGATGAGGTGGGCGCACTTTGCCGTGGCTTGGGCTTCGATGCCATGGTGAATCCCTTCGGTGTGCTCTACAACCCCGCAAGTATAGCCCAGTCGATGGAGCGACTTGATACCGGCCAAACCTTTGAACATGAAGATGTCATCGTGGTGGGCGAGGGCCAGTATTGCACTTTCAGCCACAATACGGCCTTTTGGAGCGATTCAGAGACGGCATTGTTGGATCAGGCCAACCAGAGTCTTGCAGAGGCTCATGCGCATTTTATGGCGTCGAAATGGGTCATTATCAGTTTGGGCACTTCGTGGGTGTTCAAGAATAAGGTGAGTGGCAAGGTGGTTTCCAACTGCCACAAGTTGCCCGCCAACCAGTTTGATAGGCAGTTTTTGTCGGTGGAGCAGTCAAGCCAATATCTTGCTGAGATTGTTCAACGGCATCCCGAAAAACAGTTTGTCTTCACCGTTTCGCCGTTGCGTCATCTGAAAGATGGCCTTCACGAGAACCAGCTGAGCAAGGCCGCGTTGCTCCTTGCTGTGGACAAGGTGTGCAAGACCTATGACAACACACATTATTTCCCTGCCTATGAGATTCTGTTGGATGAGTTGCGCGACTACCGTTTTTATAAGGAAGACATGGTGCATCCCACCGAGCAGGCCGTGCGTTACATATGGGAGCGATTCACTGACTTTGCCATCGACCCCAAAGAAAGGCCTGCCATGAAAGCCGCTGCCGAATTGAAACAGATGTTGCAGCATAGGCCACTGTTTCCCGAGAGTGAGTCTTTCCGAAAGTTTGAAGAGCTGAAAGAAAAGAAAGTCAACGCGTTGCAAATCGATTTTCCGAAGGTTTGCATTAATAATTTGAGCGAATAAAGGTTATATTCCCAAATTATTCGTACTTTTGCCGCCCATTTCGTGACGAAATGGATTTTTTTATCACTAATACATAATTATAAATGACTGACAACGAAAGATCTGGCAAGCGTCCGCGCACCAGAAAACCTGCTGAAGAAGAATTCCAGCAGAGAAGGTCCTTCAAATTCTATCACCGTGACGGTGACGAGGAAGGACGCGAAGAGAGAAGCTTTGGCGATAAGCCGAGAGGTGAACGCCGATTTGATGACAACCGTGGCGACCGCAGGTTCGGCGACCGTAAGTTTGGTGACCGTCCCCGCCGCCGCTTCGATGACGAAGAACGTGGCGAAGGCCGTCGCGACGACCGCCCACGCCGCAGATTTGATGATGACGAACGTCCGCGCCGTCGTTTCGATGACGACAAGCCGCGTGAACGTCGTTTCCACGATGACGAGCGTCCTCGCCGTCGCTTTGACGATGCAGAGAGACCCCGCCGTCGTTTTGATGATGACAAACCGCGTGAACGCCGTTTCGACGACCGTCCGCGCCGTAGATTTGATGATGACGACCGTCCGCGTCGCCGCTTCGACGACGACAAGCCGCGTGAGCGTCGTTTCCATGACGACGAAAGGCCGCGTCGCCGTTTCGATGACGAACGTCCACGTCGTAGATTTGATGATGAGGAAAGACCACGTCATCGTTTCGACGATGACCGTCCGCGTGGTGGCAACCGCCGCTTTGACGACCGTACCCGTCGCCGTTTCGATGACGAAGAGGAACCCCGCCGTGGCCGCAAGGGCTATGTCCGCGAGAAAGACCCGCTGTACGACCGCCCGAAAGCCACTGGCGAAATCCGCTTGAACAAATATCTGGCCGACTGTGGTATCTGCTCACGCCGCGAAGCCGACGACCTGATCAAGGCCGGTTGTGTGATGGTGAACGATGAAGTGATCACCACGATGGGCTATAAAGTGAAGACCGACGATAAGGTGGTTTACGGAGGCCAGACCCTCAACCGCGAGAAGCTCCGTTACATCCTGCTCAACAAGCCTAAAGGCTATATCACCACTTCTGATGATCCGTATGAGCGCGACACCGTGATGGAACTGGTGAAGAACGCCTGCACTGAGCGTATCTTCCCCGTGGGCCGTCTCGACAAGCAGACCACAGGTTTGTTGCTGTTCACCAACGACGGCGACTTGGCCAAGAAGTTGACCCACCCGAGCAGCGAGGTCCCGAAGCTTTACCATGTCATCCTCGACAAGCCTTTGACCAAGAACGACATGCTGCGTATCTCCGAAGGCATCGAGTTGGATGACGGCCCCATCGCCGCCGATAGCATCGCTTACGATCAGGACGACGACAGCAAGAAGAGTGTGGGCATACAGCTTCACTCGGGCCGCAACCGCATCGTTCGCCGTATCTTCGAACACCTCGGCTACGAAGTGACCAAGCTCGACCGCGTGATGTTCGCCGGTCTCGATAAGTACAAACTCCCCCGTGGTGAGTGGCGTTTCCTCACCGACCTCGAGGTGTTGAATCTGAAGAAGATCTGAGTTTGAACGAGATTACTAAACAGTTTATCAGGGAAAACCTGAATGCCGATGTGCCGACGCTCGCCTTGAAAAAGGCGCCCGTCGGCACTGACTTTTCATTGGCCTTGAGGCAGATAGCCGCCCGTCAGCTTCTGCAAAAGAAAGTGCCGCAATGGGCCGAGAACGAGGACCTGCTCTTTCCCGCTCATCTCTCCATCGAGCAATGCTCTTCGGAGGCTAGCGCGCGTTATAAGGCTGGGCTGCTTAAGGGAGACACGTTGGCCGACCTCACGGGTGGCATGGGTGTCGATACCTATTATCTCTCACAGCGTTTCCAACAAACCGACTATGTGGAGCGTCAAGCCGAGCTTTGTGATTTGGCAAAGCATAATTTCGGCGTGTTGAAGGCCGACATCGAGGTGTGGAACGAAACGGCGGAAGCGTATCTGCAGACCTGCGAGCCCAAAGATTGCTTTTTCATCGACCCGGCTCGAAGGGACGAACATGGACGTAAGACCGTATCCATCGCCGACTGCACGCCCGATGTGGGTGCATTGCAGGACAAGCTGCTGCAAAAGGCAGAGCGGGTGATGATCAAATTGTCGCCAATGCTCGACATCAGCAAGGCCTTGGACGAACTACGCCATGTGAAAGAAGTGCATGTGGTGGCCGTCGCCAACGAATGCAAGGAGTTGGATGTGGTTTTGGAACAGGCTTTTGAAGGCGTTCCCCGTTTTGTCTGTGTCAATTTGCTGACGCACCAGCCTGAGTTGTGTTTTACCCGGGCAGAGGAGGGCAACTGCACGACCCGACTCGCCGATGGCGTGATGAAATACCTCTACGAACCCAATCCAGCGGTGATGAAGGCCGGTTGCTTCAAGTTGTTGACCGAACGCTATGATGTCTACAAGCTGCACAAAAACAGCAATCTTTACACTTCCGAACAACACATTGCCGGTTTTCCTGGCCGTATCTTCGAAGTTGAAGCCTGGGCGCCTTATAGCAAGAAGGTGAAGCCATCGTTGTTACCTGACGTTGACAAAGCCAGTATTGCTGTTCGCAACTTCCCGCTAACGGTGGCTGAGTTGCGAAAGGCCTTGAAGATCGGTGACGGCGATGTCGTCTATTTGTTTGCGACCACCTTGAAAGGGGAGGAGAAGGTCATTATCCGCACAAAAAAAACCGCCTCTGACGAAGCGGTTCCTTTTAGGTTGTAAAATCAAGAGAGATTATCTTCTGTCGGGAATGCCAAACTTGGTCCACCAGGTCTGGTCATATCTCGATTTGACGGCTTTTTTCACGGTTTGGGTCTTGCTTTTCAAGGCGCTCAAGACCGAATGGGCTTCGTCGCTCTTCTTGCGAAGCTCCTCGTGAAGCTTGTCGATTTCGGCAGAAATGGATTCCAAACGCTTGCAGTCTTCCTCCATCTTCTGCAACATGCTTTCTTCCACACCGACGTCACGACCGAGGCGCTGATTCCTCTTTACACCGGTGATGATGAGTTTTGACTTTTCGATTTGGTCTTTAAAAATTTGGTACATAATGCGTTGCTTTTATTCCTTTGGTTGGGTTCTTGTTTTCGAAATCGAACGCAAAGATAAGAAAAATAATTCTTATGGTTTACTGAAAAAACTTGTATTTTTGCACCTCTAATTCAGTACAAAATGTACGCATTGTATAAAAAAGAAATAAGCAACTTCCTCAGTTCGCTGATGGGCATCATGGTGATCGTGGTGTTTCTGCTGATTACGGGCCTGTTTCTTTGGGTGTTCCAAAGCGATTTCAATGTATTGGATTCCGTTTATGCCAGTTTGGACGGCCTTTTTGTCCTCGCGCCTTGGGTTTTCCTCTTCCTTGTTCCTGCGGTCACGATGCGTAGCTTCGCCGAGGAGAACCGCACGGGTACCATTGAGATGTTGGTCACCAAGCCCTTGTCGGACTGGCAGATCATCTGGGCGAAGTTTTTGGCTGGTGTGACCCTGGTCCTGCTGGCCTTGATTCCCACTTTTGTGTATTTCTTCTCGGTCTATCATCTGGGCCTGCCCAAAGGCAACCTCGACAGCGGTGGCATTTGGGGGTCCTATATTGGCCTTTTCCTTCTCAGTGCGAGTTTTGTGAGCATAGGCGTGTTCTGTAGCTCACTCACCAACAACCAGATTCTGGCCTTCATCATCTCGGTCTTCCTCTGCGGATTCTTGCTGATTGGCTTTGAGTTTATCTACTCGCTCTCTTTGTTTGGCCGCGTCGACCTGTTCATCCAGCAACTGGGCATGAACGCGCATTATGGCTCGCTGAGCCGTGGTGTCATCGACACGCGCGATGTGTTGTATTTCCTGAGTGTGATTGCACTGTTTCTCAGTGCTACGAAATTGGTTCTGTCGAGCCGCAAATGGTAAGGAGGTAGACGATGGAGAACAAACGCAAGAATTTGAAGAAGAACCAAATCGTCGCCTTCCTGGTGACGGTGGCTATAGTGATCTTGGTCAACATCATCGGTGCCTATGTCTTTACCCGTTTCGACTTGACGAGCGAGAAAAGATATACGCTGTCGCCCACGACGAAGGAAATCCTTAACGACCTCAACGACTACGTCTATTTCAAGGTATATCTCGAAGGTGACTTTCCGGCAGGTTTCAAAAAACTGCGCCGAGAGACTAAAGAGATGCTTGATGAGTTCAGAGCCTATTCCAAGTTCATTGACTACGAGTTTATCAACCCCTCAGAGAGCGCCGATGCCTCCGAGCGCAACGAGACCTACAAACAGCTCTATCAGGCGGGATTGAATCCTACCGACATGGTGGTCAAAAACCGCGACGGTTCCTCGAAGCAGATGGTGATCTGGCCTGGGGCGCTTGTGAGTTACCGCAACACCACCGAAATTGCCATCGATTTGTTGGAGAACCAGATAGGCCAGTCGTCGGAGCAAGCCTTGAATGCCTCGATGCAGAACCTCGAGTTCCGCCTTATCGACGCAGTGAAGAAGGTGACCCGGCTGCAAAAGCCCAACATCGCCTTCATTGAAGGCCATGGTGAGCTCAACGAACAGGAGGTCCATGACATTGCCCAGACTCTGGCACAGAATTATAATGTGGTCCGTCTGGAGATCGACGGCAAAATCGATGCCTTGATGCACCGCACCCAAGACGAGGAACGCGAGGTGAAGGCCTTCCCCTCGTATGATGCCATCATTATTGCCAAGCCGACACAACCTTTCGACGAGCGCGACAAGTTCCTCATCGACCAGTACATCATGCACGGCGGCAAGGTGCTGTGGATGGTCGAGCCGGTGTATGCCACCATGGATAGCCTGCAAAGCCAGGAGTCGACCATAGGCATCGAACAGGACCTCAACCTCGACGATATGCTGTTCAAATATGGTGTGCGTCTCAACCGCGACTTGCTTTTGGACTTGACTTGCGCCTCCCTGCCTATCCGTACGGGTCAGGTGGCGGGCCAAGCACAACTGGAGTTCTTCCGCTGGTATTATTTCCCCTTGCTGCAAGCCGCCTCCGAGCATCCTATGGTGCGCAACATGAATTCCATCAAGTCCGACTTTGTCAGTTCGATGGATGCTACCACTATGGCCATGGGCATCGAGCAGATTCCTTTGCTGAAGACCTCAAGCTATACCAAGGTTTCGGGCGCGCCGGTCTTCATTACCTTGGCCATGCTTCGTCAAGCCCCCGACAAGCGCATGTTTGCCTCGAAAGGCAAGAATGTAGCTTATCTTTTGAAGGGCAGCTTCCCCTCACTTTATGCCAACCGTATCCCGCAGGAAATTGCAGAGGACAACGGGACCAACTTCATGGAGGAGAGCGTCCCCACTGCCATGATCGTGGTGAGCGACGGCGACATCATCCGCAATCAAATTGACATCAAGACGCGCAAACCCTTGCCGCTGGGCTTCGACCAATTCACGCAAAACACCTATGCCAACAAGGAGTTCATAGAGAACGCCATCGGTTATCTTGTGGAAGGCGAGGGTATGATCGACATCCGCTCACGCGAGCTGAAAGTACGCCTCTTGGACACTGCAAAGATCGACCAGGAACGCACCAAGTGGCAGGTCATCAATACCTTGGTGCCCATCGCTTTGATCATCGCTTTGGGCTTCGTCATGGCTTTCATCAGAAAGAAGAAATACAGCAAAAAATAATTCGTCATGAAGAAAAACAATAGAATCACCATCATCATTGCTGCACTGCTGGTCGTCATCGCCGGCCTTTTGATTTGGAACAACCGCTACCTCTCCACCATTCAGGGTGAGTCGTCGGACTTCCAGGTCTGGGACACGGCTTCCGTCACTAAGGTTTATCTGGCCGACCGTAAGAACCAAGAGTCGCTGTTGGAGCGTCAGGAGCAAGGCTGGACCCTCAATGGAGACTATAAGGCCCATTCCAAGCAGGTGCAGAATCTGCTGACCACCTTGTACAAGATTCGCGTCAAGATGCCCGTCTCTGTGGCGAGTCACGACAATATCGTCAAGCAGTTGGCTTCGCAGAGTACCAAGGTGGAGGTGTATCAGATTGTGCCAAGTATCAACCTCTTTGATAAGATCAAGCTTTTCTATCGCGAGAAGCGTACCAAGGTGTTCTATGTGGGCGATGCCACTATGGACAGCAGCGGAACCTTCATGCTGAAGGAGGGCGCCGACAAGGCTTATATTGTCTATATCCCCAGCTTCCGCGGTTTTATCACCACGCGTTTCACCGCCAACCCGGACGACTGGCGCGACCATACCATCTTTCATGAGAACATGGCTGACATACAATCCGTCGAGATTGATTTCAACGAAGACCCCGAAGGCAGTTTCCGCATCGACAACATCGGGAAGCATCAGTATAAGCTGACGCGTTTGAGCGATAACCAGGAACTTCCCTACGACACGCTGAAGGTCATCAACCTCATGTCGTCGTTTAATGACCTTCGTTTTGAGGCTTTGTTCACCAACTCGATGGAGCAGGAGCGTATCGACTCCATCACGGGCTCACCCTTTGTCCATTATGTTGTGGTGACCGATAAGAACGGCAACAAACAGGACATGAAGACCTTCAAGAAGTTGGTTTTGAACGGTGTGACCGACATGGGCGGAGAGCTTGGCGACGTGGACCGCGACCGTATGTATGCCCTCATCGAAGGCGGCAAGGACTTCGTGCTTATCCAGAACTATGTCTTCGACAAGGTGCTGCACGACGTTCGTTACTTCGAAGCCGGTCATCCCATCCAAGGCGACATGGGATTCTTTGAAGAGATCAAATAAGGCTTATTTCTTTTTCAGCAGCCCCACCATCTTAAAACTCACATCGGTGAAGATGATCTGGGCGTTGCCGTTGCGCTCGATTTGGCGGATGGCTTCCTCGAAGAGTTCGGCGATTTGTGCCAGATTGGCAGGATTGACAAAAGGAGCGAACTTCGAGTTGAATCCTTTCTCATCCTCGGGAAGCATGACGATTTCTGCTAAATTATTGTTGAATAGCAGCGAATTGCGGATGATGCGTAGGCCGTAATCCAATAACTCCTTTTGCTTTTCACGACCGATACCTTTAACATTGGCTGAAAAATCGATAATCTCGGAATAAGCCGCACGGAAACAAAGGCGCATCCATTGTTGGAAAGTGGTGAAGAAATACTTGCGATCCTCCGACTCCTGCACTGAGTGACAGGCGTTGAGCCAGTTGCCTTCCGAAATCATGGCCGCGTCGTGGGCTTGGCCAGGCTGGCATTGCAGCCGCTCCATAAGGGCTTTCTCGACCTCGCTGGTTTCGATGGCCGGCACTTTGACGAGTGTCGTCCTCGACTTGATGGTGGCCAAGAGTTCTTCCGCATCTTCCGCAATGAGCAAGAAAACAGTCTTCTCAGGTGGTTCCTCAAGGAGTTTCAGCAGTTTGTTGGCCGTGTCGACGCGCATCTTCTCCGCCATCCAAATAATGGCAATCTTGTATTCGCCCTCGTAAGACTTCATGCTCAACTTACGCAGCAGCGAGGCCGCATCGCGTACTGACATGTAGCCTTGCTTGTTCTCGATGTCAAGGAAGGCGTACCAATCAGTGTCATTGAAATAGCCGTCGTTTTTCAGGGTAAACTCACGCCATTCTTCCATGAAGAGGTCCGACTCCGGGTTGCTCTTGACGCTTTTGGTGGTGTTGGTCGGTACCACGAAATGCAAGTCGGGATGCACCAGTTTCTGCATCTTCTGGCAGGTGGGGCACACACCACAGCTGTCGGTCTCGGAGCGGTTCGGGCAGAGGATATATTGCGCGTAAGCCAAGGCCAAAGGCAGCTTGCCGCTTCCGGCAGGCCCCAAAAAGAGTTGCGCATGAGAGACATGGTTTTCCCTCACGCTCTGGATAAGCCTTTGTTTTATGGCGGATTGGCCTATGACGTCTTTGAACTGCATCAGTTTGTTATTACGGGACAAAAGTACAAAATTATAACAAAGGATGTTCCGATTCCGTTTGTTTTTGCTTTGAGGTCAGTCTATAGCTCAAAATGGTGCAATACAATGAAATGGTTAACAAGGGTATATGCATAATACCTACATAGACCGTATGAGGATTGAGGAAATTGAACATGTTGTATATACCCATAATGGTGCCAATGATTGCGGTAATCCTATAGGTTACGATGTTAATCTTAGGTAGGTTTAAGGTCAGTATGGTTAGAAATGCTGGTGTTGTCAAGCAAAAGGCTGTAACAGAGTTCTTATAGAAAAAATGCAATGGGTTCCAATCAAAGGTGCCTTGGCTGGTAAACGGACACAGATAGGCAAACAAAGCCAAGACAATCATCCATGCGTGTTCCCAACGTAAGTTACTGAAATCGTAATTGTTTTCTGGATTTAAGGTCTCTCGAATCCAAACGTAGGCCACGAACAGGAACATCACCAAATTGACGGTGACAATACTGAATCCGTAACGCTCCGTGACGGCCAAGTTTTGAATGAAAGCGAAGGTTAAATAGGAAAGGGCGACATACCCGTTGAATAACGTCCTGACTTTGTTCTTGAACACAAAAAGCAGGACGAACATCAAAAGCGATAGGGATTGGAAAAGGATGTTGAGCCCGCCCAAATGTCCTTGTGGTGCATGGGAAAGTGTTGTATAAACCATCTGTTGGATGTTCTTCGGGTCAAAATTACGGCTGACAATGGGCAACAAAACAGATTGCGCCGTCAGCAGAATGACGAAAAACCACCATTTGGTTGAGGCTTTTTCAAGTTTTTCCATTTGAGCAATATTTTGAAGGCGCAAAACTACAAAAATCTGTGTATTGTTTCCATTTCACCTGTAAAACGATTGCCAAGATTCAGTTGGCGTTGAGGGAGAAGATTGTGGAGGTGGTGAAGTGAATGTATAAATAAGAAATACAATGTATTATCGGATTACAAATCCTTTTATTCAGAAACCAGCGGATTTGCAATCCGCTGGAACTGGGTACACTGGTTGAAACACTACCTCATAGTTCAAACACAATGCTCCATTCCTTACACAGCTTTTCTAAAGTCCAAGAAGCATTGAGTCCACTTGTTTCTGGCAAACGAAACACTTTGATGGATTGTCCGAACTGATTCTGTAGTTTTTCTCCAAACTCTTTGTATTTTCCATAACCATTTATGGCTATCTTTGTTATAGTCGGATTTTTTCTAACAAAACAAACAATATCGTTTGGAATTCCTTCTAGGATACCTTTATCCGTGCTATTGGTTCGCTCAACAAACTGATAATAATCCCAAAGTACGACATGCAAATGTTCTAATAACAACTTTTTCTCGGTGTAATTTGTAGGCATTTTTTGTGTTGCTAATTTTGCCAACATCTTCCACATCCGATTGCTATTATCATAATAATACTCATTGGCACTAATAGAATTCTTCCCTGGTATTGTTCCCAAAATCAATACTCGAGGCTCATGACACATTAGTGGAGGAAAGCCTTCTACAATAGTTGAATCATTCTTTTTCAAGTCAGTTTAATATTAATGAAGATAAGACAGATTAGTATAATTCCTCAGCCCCACCATAGTAATCGTAGACATCTTGGTAATCCAAGTCTAATTGTTCTAAGATTTCCTCTGATGACAGGTTGGTATTTATCTTGTGATTACCAGGTAAAGTTAAGACTACTCCATTGTTCCCATCATAGCTATTTACCCTTGGCATAATAGATTCTCCTTTTTTAGGGATTCTTTCCGGGTGAGCTAAAATGGTATCATCTGGATATTCATACCTTGGATAATTATGCACCTTCTCCACTTTTGGAGCTGAATATCTTTCATCTAAATAATCCACAAGCAACGCTAACGGAATAATCCAGATAGGACTTGTTACAAGCATTATTAATAAGGCATTATTACCCCTATTTTTGTTTGTTTTCATAAAAGTCCTCTTCTCTCTAATCATACGATTGCAAAAATACAAAAGTTTTGGAAATTGGTAATTGTACACCACCAAAACCATTGAAATTCGTTTTTATCAGATTTGTTTCCAAGGGTATCAATCGTTTTCGTACCTTTGCAGCCAAAATAACGCATCACATTATGTTAAGCGAACAGGAACAAATCAGAAGAAATTCGTTGGCCGAACTCTATAAGCTCGGCATCAACCCGTATCCGCAGGCCGCGTTCCCCGTGAGCGTGTTCACCACGGACATCCTCAACCAATTTGACGACAACAACCCCGACCAATTCCAAGAGGTCACCCTTGCGGGTCGTATCATGAGCCGCCGCATCATGGGCGCCGCCTCGTTCTGCGAGCTGCAGGACTCGAAAGGCCGCATCCAGCTGTATATCAAGCGCGACGAGATCTGCCCCGAGGAGGACAAGACCTTATATAACACGGTGTTCAAGCGCCTGCTCGACATCGGCGACTTCATCGGCGTGAAAGGCTTCGCCTTCCGCACGCAGATGGGCGAAATCTCGGTACATGTCAAGGAACTGACGGTGCTGAGCAAGTCGCTGAGGCCGCTGCCCATCGTCAAGGAGAAGGACGGCGTGAAGTACGACGAATTCAACGACCCCGAACTGCGCTACCGTATGCGTTATGTCGACCTCGTGGTCAACGACAAGGTGAAGGACATCTTCATCACCCGCACCCGAATCATCGACAGCATCCGCCGTTTCTTCAACGAGAGCGGCTACCTTGAGGTGGAGACGCCCGTGCTGCAAGCCATCCCTGGCGGTGCCACGGCGCGTCCCTTCATCACGCACCACAATGCTTTGGACATCCCGATGTACCTCCGTATTGCCGACGAGCTTTACCTGAAACGCCTCATCGTGGGCGGCTTCGAGGGCGTGTATGAGTTCTCGCGCAACTTCCGCAACGAGGGCATGGACCGCACCCACAATCCCGAGTTCACGGGTCTTGAGATCTATGTGGCCTACAAGGACTACCTCTGGATGATGGACTACACCGAAGAGATGATCCACCGCTGCGTGATGGATGTCTTGGGCAAGGAAACCGTGAAAGTGGGCGACAACGAAATCAGCTTCAAGCGTCCCTTCAAGCGCATCACGATGATTGACTCCATCAAGGAGAAGACCGGCATCGACATCACGGGCATGGACGAAGCCCAGCTACGCGACGTGTGCAAACAACTCGGCATCGAGGTGGACGAAACGATGGGTAAGGGCAAACTGATCGACGAAATCTTTGGCGAGAAGTGCGAAGGCACCTACATCCAGCCGACCTTCATCACCGACTATCCCGTGGAGATGTCGCCCCTCTGCAAGCGTCACCGCAACAACCCCGAGCTGACCGAGCGCTTCGAGCTGATGGTCAACGGTAAGGAGTTGGCCAACGCCTACACCGAGCTGAATGACCCCATCGACCAGCGTGCACGCTTCGAGGAGCAGATGAAACTCAGCGAGCGCGGCGACGACGAGGCCATGTTCATCGACCAGGACTTCCTGCGCGCTTTGGAATACGGTATGCCTCCAACCTCTGGCATGGGCATTGGCATCGACCGTTTCGTGATGCTGCTGACGGGCCAGACCACTATCCAAGAGGTGCTGCTGTTCCCGATGATGCGTCCTGAGAAGGTCGTGAAGAATGCCACCAAGGAAGACTTCATGGCTTTGGGTATGGCTGAGACATGGGCAACCCTGTTGCTTACCAATGGCTACAACACCATTGAGCAGTTAAAGGCCGAGAAGCCTTCTGCCCTGCGCGAGAAGCTGAACGGCTTGCGCAAGAAGAACAAACTCGACATTCCAGCCTTGCAGCTGGAGGACGTCGAGGCCTGGATGCAGGCCTAAACAAAAAACGCGAGGTTCAACACCTCGCGTTTTTTTGTTTTTGTTTTGTGTTATTTCACTCTCAGTCGTTGACCGATTTGTAAGGTCTTGTTCTGTCGGATACCATTCAATTTGCAGATCTTGGCGATGGTAGTGCCATGCTTTTTGGCGATCTTGCTTAGGGTATCGCCTTTGCGAACTTTGTAATAAACGGCTTTGCTCTTGGCCTTCGATTTGTCAATGGGTGCTTTTCTTGAGGCGTTCAGCGACTGTTGGTCGGTTTGCCCATAGTGCGAGTTGATGTTGAAATAGTGTTTCTTCAGGACGAACACCTCGTCGCGGAGTTTGCCATTGTAGAAGTCAAAGATGCGCTCAGGGTCGAACGACTGGCCCATGTAACGGGTCTCAAAGTGGAGGTGGGGCCCCGTGGAGCGTCCTGTGGAACCACCGTAACCGATGAGTTCACCCGCTTTCACCACATCGCCGCTTTTCACGATGTACTTTGAGAGGTGGCCGTAATAGGTCTCCAAGCCATTTACGTGACGGATGACCAACACGTTGCCATAGCCACCTGTCATGCGGGATGGCAGTGCGACACGCACAACGCCGTCAAAAGCGGCATAAATGGCATCGCCGGTGTCCAGTCCGATGTCAATACCCTTATGGGCACGACGCCATCTGAATTTGAACTGTGAGGTAATGGGACCCGGGTGGGGGATGCAATAGCCGTGGAGGGAGTCGACAAGTCGGATCTCCACCTCTTCAGGGAGGTCCTTCAAGGCGATGTCACGATAGGTGTGGATGATATCCGTCTCCCAGTGGTCGTCATTCAACTCATCCGGGATCTCAGGCTTGTCGATGTTATAAAACACCCAGGTGCTGTTGTCGAAAAGCACCACCTTGCGATATCGGTCGTCAGTGTCGATGGTGTCGACCGGGACGGGAATGTCTTCAGAAAACTCTTCTTCCTCTTCTTCCTCTTCTTCCTCTTCTTCGTCGGCATTGGTTAGGGTGTCGCTGTCGTTTTGGGGTTGAGCATATATATATACGGTGTCGTGGACGACAAAATGGTTTCTAAGGCGCTTGAAAAAGCCGTTGTTGTCTTGGGAAAAAGCAACGGATGAAAACAAAAGGCAGATAATGATTGCTAATAGTTTTTTCATAGTAAAAGGGTGGTTTTTTGAAAAAATAAGGGTGCAAAGGTACAAAAATTCCCTGATTTGGCAATGCGATTTGGGTTGAAAACGGAACAAAAAACAAATTATTGCCATTTTGTCAGTTTTTTTCATTTGGCATAAAGATTGACAAATAGCGGGTCGTTGCAATGTGCAATCAAAGTAAAGACAACAAACAAATAACAAATAAAAATAGGAGAACAAAGAAATGTCAAAGATCATTGGTATCGATTTAGGTACAACCAACTCATGTGTGGCCGTTATGGAAGGCAACGAGCCGGTCGTCATCGCCAATAGCGAAGGCCACCGCACCACCCCTTCTGTGGTCGCATTCACCGATAACGGCGAGCGTAAGGTCGGCGAGCCTGCCAAACGTCAGGCCATCACCAACCCGCTGCGTACTGTCTATTCCATCAAGCGTTTCATGGGCGAGACCTACGACAAGGTAGGCGCCGAGATGCGCCGTGTGCCTTACAAGGTCGTGCAAGGCCCCAACAATACGCCTCGTATCGACATCGACAACAAGCAATACACCCCGCAGGAGATCTCTGCCATGGTGCTGCAAAAGATGAAGAAAACCGCTGAGGACTTCCTCGGACAGACGGTCACCGAAGCCGTCATCACAGTGCCGGCTTACTTCAACGACGCCCAGCGTCAGGCCACCAAGGAAGCTGGCGAAATCGCCGGCCTGAAAGTGCGCCGTATCATCAACGAGCCTACCGCAGCCGCTTTGGCTTACGGCTTGGACAAGAAAAAGAACGACGTGAAAGTCGCTGTGTACGACCTGGGCGGCGGCACCTTCGATATCTCCATCCTGGAATTGGGTGATGGCGTGTTTGAGGTGAAGTCGACTAACGGTAACACCCACCTCGGCGGCGACGACTTCGACGAAGTCATCATCAACTGGTTGGCTGAAGAGTTCCAGAAGGACAACGGCATCGACCTGCGTAAGGACCCGATGGCCCTGCAACGTCTGAAAGAGGCTGCCGAAAAGGCTAAGATTGAGTTGAGCTCTTCGAGCGAGACGGAAATCAACCTGCCTTACATCATGCCTGTCAACGGTATCCCGCAGCACTTGGTCCGCACCTTGAGCCGTTCGAAGTTCGAGCAGCTGGCCGACAAACTGATCCACGACACCATCGAGCCTTGCCGTCAAGCTCTGCAAGACGCTGGCTTGACCGTCAACGACATCGACGATGTCATCTTGGTCGGTGGTTCCACTCGTATCCCTGCCATCCAGAACATCGTCCGCGACTTCTTCAAGAAGGAGCCTTCGAAGGGCGTCAACCCCGACGAAGTGGTGGCCATCGGTGCCTCCATCCAAGGCGGCGTTTTGACCGGCGAAGTGAAGGACGTGTTGCTGCTTGACGTGACCCCGTTGAGCCTCGGTATCGAGACCCTCGGTGGCGTGATGACCAAGCTGATTGAGAGCAACACCACCATCCCGACCCGCAAGTCGGAGGTCTTCTCGACCGCAGCTGATAACCAGCCTTCGGTTGAAATCCACGTGCTGCAAGGCGAGCGTCCTATGGCCGCACAAAACAAGACCATCGGTCGTTTCATCCTCGACAGCATCCCGCCTGCGCCGCGTGGCATCCCGCAGATCGAAGTCACCTTCGACATCGACTCCAACGGTATCCTGAACGTGAGCGCCAAGGATAAGGCCACGGGCAAGACCCAGAGCATCCGCATCGAGGCCTCGTCGGGCTTGACCGACGCTGAGATTGAGCGCATGAAGAACGAAGCCCAGGCCAACGCCGAAGCCGACAAGAAGGAACGTGAGCGTATCGACAAGCTGAACCAAGCCGACAGCATCATCTTCCAGACCGAGAAACAGCTTAAGGAATACGGTGACAAGCTGCCTGCCGACAAGAAGGCTGAAATCGAGGCTGCCCTCGGCAAGCTGAAGACGGCTCACCAAGCTCAGGACATCGCCGGCATCGACGCTGCCATGGCCGAGATGAACGCCATGTGGCAGAAGGCCAGCGAGGAGATGTACAAGAACGCCGGTGCCCAAGGCGGCCCGCAAGGCGGCTTCGACCCGAACAACATGGGCGGCGGCTTCCAAGGCGGCAACCCGAACCAAGGCCCGCAGAACGGCGGCGGTGATGATACTGTCACGGACGCTGACTTTGAGGAGGTGAAGTAACCCCTTTTAAGTTGAATTGAACAAAAGCGTGCGGCGCGAATGCGTTGCACGCTTTTTTGTTTTCAAAAAATCTCTAAATTCCTGCAAGATTTTTCCGACTTTAGCGTCATGTAAGTGTAAGATGGCTCTGAAATGGACAACGAAACCTTCAAGAAACGCATCATTCAATTGCAACCCAGTTTGCAGAAAGTGGCCGAAAGCATCCTCAACGATGCTGATCAGGCCACCGATGCAGTGCAGGACACGCTCCTCAAGATTTGGGACCATCGCAGAAGGATGAGCCGTGTCGATAACTTGGAAGGCTATTGCGTCACTGCCGTAAAACGACGTTGCATCGACCTGTTACACGAACAGCACCCTTCCGTTCCTATTGACGAGGAGGCACTCATGTTGGCCGATACTGTGGTCGATGACAACTTTGAGGAACGCTATCGCCAGGCTCGGGCATTGATAGACCAACTCCCCGAAAAGCAGCGCGAAATCATCTTGATGAAATATGAGCAAGACATGCCCAACTCTGAAATCGAGAAGGCACTACAGATAAGCAGCACCAATCTTTACACCATCCTGTCACGCGCCTACAAGTCCCTTCGTGAGGCGATGGACAGGCAAAACAACAAATGTCATGAAAGAAGATAACTACATAGACCAGGAAGTGCAGGACATGCTCGACATCCTGACCGAGCACGGCCGCATCGCGCGGCGACAGCAACAATTGAGCGCTATGATTGACCGTTCAACTGCCCTGAAGAGACGGCGCCGTTGGCTTTGGGCCATCGCTGCGGTTGTGACGCTATCGGTTGCAGTGGCTCTGAGCTTGAATTCCAACAAGAACCAATCGGAATCAATGGTGCTGACCATGAATGAACCTAATAGGGAAATGCCACAGGTGGCCGACGAACCGATGGCTATGCTTCCAAAAGATGAAATCGTGACGCGCGAAGGGCCTGTTGATGGAACTCAACATATAGTTGATTCCAAATACAATCACGTAAAGTCTTCTGCTTTTGCAGAAACAGTGGAAAAAGAAGGACAACGACCGTCATTTGACGAACCACTTTTGACAGAGCCAACTCCTAAATCGGAAATAATTGAAAGTGAAGACTTTGATTTTGCCGCAGGAGTCGTTGAAAACCCATCTGACGAACCTTTTGAAAGCCAAGGCATCGAACCTGTGTCTAGCGAAATAAACCATACGGTGACCAATAAAAAGACGGATAGCGTAGCACCCATCATCAAAAGAGAAAATCCCTATCGGCCTAAAAACAAATTCACGCTTCGGGTGGGTGGTGAGATAGCCCGCAATAGTTGGAGAAATTTTCCTTATCCTCCAATCTCACCACATTTTGCATTAGGATTAGCTTTCGATTATCATTTCACTGAATATTTTAGCATGGGCTTGGGTGCTGAGTGGTTTGGTGTATCCAAATACCATGGTTCTTACCATGATTACTTACATGCCATCCCCGTTTATGCCGACCTGAAGTTGAACTTCTGGGGCAAAAAGAATTATTCTCCGTTTTTGGAGACCCGATTGGGTTATACCATACCACTCAACAAAGCGACAGAGTATTTTCCAACGAATGGCGATGGTTTTTATGTTGACTACATTTTGTCTGGCCCATATCTGAGTCTCGGCTTAGGTTGCTCAATGAAGCGCTCTAACTTGAGTGCAGGGGTGGTGTATTCTCATGTCATCCAACCAGGCAAACTTAAGGAATCATTTGGCTTTGATATTGAGAATCTCATCAATTGGGGAACAAATTTCTACATCCGATACGATTACACTTTCTCGCCCTTTTCCGATGAAGGGAAACGCCGGCTAAGACAGATTAAGAATGGTAAATTGAATGAGTTCGATAGCGACGGATTTCAGTTACAGTTGAATGTGGCAGGTGGATTCAGACCTTGGTGCTATTCGGCAGGAGCGGTTTTGGAATACAAGTTCCCCAAGCGTTTCAGTGTCGGCATCGGGGCTGATTTCAGAGGCGTCAACTTCACTTCCCGAGAATGGGGCAATGGCGGCTACAGCTTCTATCAAAACCTGTCGAAAGGCCAACTGCTTTCTGTGCCAGTCTACGGAGACCTAAAAGTGCATTTTTGGGAAAACAAGCCGTTCTCTCCCTTCGTGGAATATCGTTTGGGCTATGCATTTGCCTTGAATAGCCTTACTGCCACGCATTATGATTCTTACATGTATGGCCTTATATATTATGAAACACGTCATCAGGGCTGGTATTCCTATTTGGGAATAGGCGTAACCTACAATCATTCAAGCCTGAGCCTTGGCATTCTCGGACAAAATGGACACCATAAGGAAACAATGTGGGGCAATACAAATGACCTCTCTGGCGGTTATATGGGTGGCTTTCCTATTGAGCTGCGCTATTCCTACAGGATTGGTTCGTCGGCGAAGCGGTAGGAATTTCAAAAGCATACCAATAAAATACGACCACAAAAGGCATATTGCAGTTTATTCCAGCATCCTGTTACGCTTATATTGTAGGAGAGAACACCATCAACAAAAGCAAACAAATGTATGGGTTATAGCATTGCCGCCAAATAAGCACGCCAAAACCCGCTTAATTGGAAATCAACGGATATTAGAATGATTTATAATAATATACAACGGAAAAATAAGAACGACATCTCTATGCGTTCACCATTTATGTGCTGGATTATTATGGGGTTGAGGGGGTGAAGAGGAAGTTTATGGAATAGTGATAAGTCTCTAACCAATACAATTTGCCTAGTAGCATTGCCTATATCCGTGTAGCATATATTATTGATTTATAATAATTTGAAAAGAATTTTATATACAATTTGTTATTTATGTTGTAAATAAATATTCGAAAATTTTTAACAATTTTTAACAAATTTTCTTGCAATGCTTCCAATCCAACTCTTTACTTTTGCAGCAAATATTAAACACCAATACTATGGATATTAAAGAAGCATTACAGAAACCATTGGAAAGTATGAATGGTGACAATGTTCAAAGTTCGTTTAAAAAGATTGCAGAGAATCTGTTCAACAATTTCTGCATTCAATGTGGTAAAAAGGATTATTATTTCGCTGAAGTCGAATTCTACTATTACGACAAAGAAAATTATCTAATAGACAAAGAACAAAACAAATGGAACACGGTAACATATCCTCGAACAGGTTATAGTGCAGGAGATTTCTTCTTTCATTTAAGTGGTTTTGATATATGTTTCAATAGCCATTACGATGAAAAAGATGCCAAATTTGGTGGAATACTTGTTAGGAGTATTAAAGATAACGCAGGTGTAGTTACGACAGGCCCTTTGACTTGTAAAGATTTAATCCTTAATTCATGTAATAATGAAATGCCGAAATTGAAGCCATACCATCCAGAAATTGAAATAAAACCCGTACCAACAATTCGTTCTCTTGGCAAAGTAGACATGAATAATAGAATTGATGGAATTTTGAATTTATGTTTCTATGATGGAAGTATAAAAGATTGGAAACCAGCTAAACAAAGATTTGATACAAAAACAGGAATAATAGTAAAAGCCTATAGTTCTTATAAAACTGATAGATTTGTTTAACAATGATCACCGACAACCTTACCAGCGCAGTATATTTCTCTGACCTTCTGCCAAAGAAATGCCCAAACTTGAATCAGCACACTGCCGAAGTATTGAAAGCAAACAAGATTCCGTATGCCTACCTTTCGGAAACCAAGGACATTTGGTGCCGTGATTTCATGCCCATCCAGATAGCAGAAGACCGCTTTGTATCCTATAAGTACACACCTGATTATCTGCAAGATAAAACAGGTCTTCGCCTTCAAACCAATCCCGAGGCGGTGCTTCAAGCCCAACAGAATCGTCTGACCCATGTGTTGCAAAATGCTGTCAAAGTTGACCTGATTCTGGATGGCGGCAATGTCGTGAAATGCGGCAACATCGTCGTGATGACGGAGAAGGTCTTTGCCGAAAATAGGGACAAATCGCCCATTGAGGTGGATAGGATCCTGAAGGATGCTTTCCAATGCGATGTGCTGTATTTGCCCTGGGACCACCAAGAGGCCTTTGGCCACAGCGACGGAATCGTCCATTTTGCAGGTGATGGCAAAGTCCTAATAACAAACTACGGCGACATTTCACCTCGTTATTATTCACGCTTCCGTAAAGCATTGGAAAAACACTTTGAAGTGATTCCTTTGTATTACAAAACCAAGAAGATTCACGCCCGTAGCTGGGCATACATCAATTTCTTACAGATAGGCAAGCTGATTCTTGTGCCTCAGCTTGGTCTTGAAGAAGATAAGCAAGCTCTTGAACAAATCAGCAATGCTATGCCAGACTGTGAGGTTTTAGGCATCCCTGCATTGGAAGCCGTCAGAAGAGGAGGAGGCCTTAACTGTATTTCATGGAACACCACAACCTTACAGAATGACATCTTTGAAGAATCAATCATTGGGCAAGCCAATATCGCGCAAGCACCTGATGCACATGAATTATTAGAATGTGCCGAATGCTATGAACTCGGAATAGGATGTGAGCCGAACTTGACAAAAGCCGCTGAGCTATATGCTGAAGCTGCTGAGCTTGGGCATGATATGGCACAGTTTGCTCTTGCCTTATGCTATGAGAACGGCCAAGGCGTTGAAAAAGATTTGGCCAAAGCTGTTGAGTGGTACATAAAGTCAGCTAAGCAAGGCAACGAGCGTGCTCAATACAATCTCGCAATCTGTTATGAAGAAGGTAGTGGTGTTGAAAGAAACATGAAAAAAGCCGTACAATGGTATAAGGAATCCGCTGAGCAAGGCTTTTCACCTGCTCAATACAACATTGCGATATGCTATATAGAAGGCAATGGAACGAGAAAAAACCTTCCGAAAGCCGTTGAGTGGCTCAAAAGAGCAGCGAAACAAGGTGAAGCACTGGCACAATACAGACTTGCAGTTTGCTACAGAAAAGGCCAGGGAGTGAAAAAAGACCTTGTAAAAGCAGCACAACTATACAAGAAAGCAGCCATGCAAGAAGATTCTTTGGCACAAAACGACTTAGGTGTTTGCTACGAGCATGGGAACGGTGTAAAAAAAGACCCGAAAAAAGCAGCTCGTTGGTATAAAAAAGCAGCTTTACAAGGAGAGGCAACGGCACAATTTAATTATGCTGTATGTTGTGAAAAAGGTGTGGGTGTTAAACCCAACCTTGAAAAAGCCGAAATATGGTACACATTTGCTGCAAATCAAGGCTACAAATCTGCACAAGCGAAGTTGAAAGAGTTACAGAAAAAGATATCAGCATCTACTATTAGGTTTGAATGAACTCGGGACAAGCAAATCACAAGGTTTTTGTCTGTTGAAAGCAATGAAAGCTGCTTTTGGCTATTTTCCCTCTATTCTCTCATCACAAACTGCGATAAAGCATAAAGTGGATAAACCTCCACATGCCTTACAGCACCTTCTGCTTCAGCATCGATATAGTCAAACTTTCCGAAGTTCTCTAATGAGCATCGGACGGCTTGCTCCAGTTTCTTTTCTCGCATGAAGTCCCAAAGGCTTTTCATGCCTCCTTGCACGCCTGCCTTCACTTCAAAAGGCAAAACCTTCATGTCCCGCGAAAGAAGATAGTCAATCTCTGCGGTAGAGTTCTTGGCTTGCCTGACCCAATAATACAAATCGTGGTGCAGGTTTGGGGTGAGGTAGTGCAGCAGTTCAAGTCCTGCCAGCATCTCTGCCATAGGCCCTTTGTTCACTAAGTCGGCAGCCGTAGCAGTAAGGATTTGTGCAGTGATGGCACTCGTATCACCCATCGTCATGTTGAGCAGTCTCAGCATCAGCCCCGTGTCGAGTAATAATATCTTACGGATGCTTTCGTCAGCCTCGTCGCCTAAGGGCAAACCGTTGCCACTGGAGTGCGTAACGGGTACCAAAATACCCGCCTTGATAAGCAGGTCAAGGGCTTTTTTCACTTCCGCTGTCTTGTATTCTCCCGGCACTCTGGAATAGACGAATTTCTTGGTGGCTTGGGCCGCGGCGCTTTTCATCGTGGCAATCAGCAGTTGCGGGTCCACTTTTTTCTTGTACTTTGGGAAGTCGGCTTCGTAACCGGTGATAATGTCGTCCTGCACTTCTTGGCACTGCAAAAAGTCATGGGTCTGCACCCATTTGACCACAGACTCAGGCATGCCACCCACCAGCATGAATGTGCGCATCAACCCAATCAATTTCTCATGGAGAGGTGTTGGCAAAGGTGCATCGATATTGGCCTGACCGCGTGCGTCCAATAACAGTTGTTCGCCGTTGGCCAGCAGAAACTCGTCAAAAGTCATAGGGAACATATACATGGAGTGGATACGTCCAACACCAAAGGTCGGGATTTCGTCGAGCACAAACTCAAGCAACGACCCTGCGGCAATGACATGAAGGTTGGGCATGTCTTCCTTGAAATAACGCAATGCCATAATGGTCTCTTGGCTTTCCTGTATTTCATCGATAAACAACAAGGTTTCATTGGGTACGATAGGTGTGCCGCACATGGCTGCCATCTGAGGCACTATACGCGTTACATCCAAATCCTTCTTAAACAGGTCGGTATAATTGGATTGCTTCTCAAGGTTGATTTCCACATAATACTTGAAACTCTCGCCTAAATGTCTGACGGCAGTGGATTTGCCGACCTGTCGTGCTCCACGCAGCAAGATGGGCTTGTGAATGGGACGAGTTGCCCATTCGCTCAAGTAACGGTCTATGATTCTTTCGTAATACATACAACTTCTTGATTTACGGCTGCAAAGATATAAAAAATGAAATTATCCAAGGTAATAATTTGCCAAAAATCGAAAAAATCCAAGGTAATAATTCGGCCAAAAACAAAAAAATCCAAGGTAATAATTTCCTTCTATCCGATGAAATGCATAAAAAACCGTTATTGTTGCGGCTTTTTTCATTTACTATAAGGCTATTTTCCCCTTTATTCTCTCAGCACGAACTGATATAAAGCATAGAGTGGATGAATATAGCATCCCCCAATTTCTCCGCTCCGCTCCATATCACAATTGTCATCAATTGCCTTTCCAAATCAATAATTCAGGAAAAAATCTTTAAACGAAATAATTACGACTTTTAAGCGTTAAAGATACCGTAAACTAAATCTTATATAACATGAAAAAATCAGTTTTTATCCTCGCATTATTGAGCGTCATCACTTTGATGTCCGCCTGTAAAAAAGAACCTTCCATCACGCAAGGCGTGTATGGCACTGTAATAGAACGTTACGGTGATTGGATGCCTGGCTCAACCGCCGACCATGGCGAGAGACCCATCACTTGCGAGGTGTATGTGTACGAATATACCATGCTCTCTGACTTCAATGGCGGTATTTGCGTTAATTATCCTATTGACGCAATGCCAAAGCCATTTGTGGCCAAGACCACATCAAACGCCAAAGGCTTCTACGAAATCAATCTTGCTCCTGGCACTTACTCGATATTTTTATTGTATAACGGGAAACTGACGGATGGAGGTGGACTCGATGGCTATGGTGGCATCAATCCTATTACTATCAACTCGGACGAAAAGATTGAAAGGCAACTTGTTTTGGACCACGCCGTGTATTGAAACCATCAATTGAAAAACAACGAAGCCACGCTATTTTGGCGTGGCTTCGTTGTTTATTGTGTCGTCTTCATCCGCACTGTCTCACAAACCAAGAAAACACTCTCAAACTATCAGCATTCGTCTTGAACATATACTCGGGATGCCATTGCACTGCACAAACAAAACGCTTGCCCATCATTTTTACGGCTTCGATGAGGCCGTCGGGGGATTCGGCCATGGGTATCAAATCCCTGCCAAGGTCTTTGATGGCTTGGTGATGTAGTGTGTTCACTTCAAGAGTGTCTTTGCCTAATAACGTCCGCAGGTCGCCACTCAGCGAGACTTTATGCGTCGGAATGCCGTAGGGCTTGCCTTGCCTGTGGACGATATCCGAAGGATGCTGCGAGGGGAGGTCCTGCCAAAGTGTACCACCAAGAAACATATTGATGAATTGTAGTCCACGGCAGATGCCGAGGATGGCCTTGTCGGCTTGCAGCGCCTTCGTCAGCAAAAGTGTTTCCATTTTGTCGCGTTCTGGGCTGGGAACAACGGTTCCTGTGACATCCTTCGTCCCATAAAGTTCTGGCGCAACATCCTGGCCGCCCGTAAACAGAAAACCATCACAGGTTTCCACAATGCGGTCAGCGTCAGCTTCTGACATTTCAATAGGCAGGACGACAGGAACGCCTCCAGCGGCCTTGATGCCGTCCAAATAATCTGGCAGCATCCAAACGCTCTTGCGCTCCGCATCCCATAGCGGCGTGACGCCTATAATCGGTGACTTGCTCATGGTTTACTTCATCAAAGCTGCAAAGATACTTATACTTTCGCTTTTTTTGTTGTTAATGCCATTTTTTCTATTTTTGCCCCTTTATTCGACAACAAAAACTTACTACTACTATGACACGCTATATTTTTGTGACGGGAGGCGTGGTTTCCTCTCTTGGTAAAGGCATTATTTCGGCCAGCATTGGCAAACTACTACAAGCCCGCGGCTACACCATCACCATACAGAAAATCGATCCCTATATCAATATCGACCCGGGGACATTGAATCCATATGAGCACGGCGAGTGCTATGTGACCGTCGACGGCACTGAGACTGACCTCGACCTCGGCCACTACGAGCGCTTCACAGGCATCCGCACCACCCAAGCCAACTCGGTGACCACGGGTAAGATCTACAAGACCGTCATCGACAAGGAGCGCCACGGCGATTACCTCGGCAAGACCATACAAGTGGTGCCTCACATCACCGACGAGATCAAACACCGCATCATGCAAAACACTGATGTCGACTTCGTCATCCAAGAGATTGGCGGAACCATCGGTGACATCGAAGCGGCCCCCTTCCTCGAAGCCATCCGTCAGCTGAAATGGGAACTCGGCAACCGCGCCGTCAGCGTACACCTTACCTATATCCCTTACCTTAAGGCTGCCGATGAATTGAAGACTAAGCCCACACAACATTCGGTGAAAGAGTTGCAAGCCGCTGGTATCCAACCCGATGTGCTCGTGCTTCGCACCGAGAAGCACCTCTCCGACGGTGTCCGCCAAAAAGTGGCCTCCTTCTGCAATGTCGACCTCGAATGCGTGGTGCAGAGCGAGGACCTGCCGAGCATCTATGAGGTGCCTGTCAATATGCAACGCCAAGGTCTTGACGCTGCCTTGCTGCGCAAATTCGGCTTGCCGGTAGGAGAGACCCCGAAGATGGAAGGCTGGCACCGTTTCTTGGATCTGCAACGCACTGCCTCCAAAGAGGTGCACGTGGGACTGGTGGGAAAATATGACCTCCAAGACGCCTACAAGAGCATCCGTGAGAGCCTGATTTTGGCAGGCATTTACAACCATGTGAAGGTGAAGATCGACTTCATCAACAGCGAGAACATCACCAAGGAGAACGTCGCAGAACAACTCTCAGGCGTGGCAGGCATCCTGGTATGCCCTGGCTTCGGACAACGCGGCATCGAAGGCAAGATTGTCGCGGTAGAGTATGCTCGCCTCAACAACCTACCTGCCTTTGGCGTTTGCCTCGGCATGCAGATGATGGTCATCGAATTTGCCCGCAATGTGTTGGGCTACAAAGACGCCAACTCAAGCGAGATGGCCGATACTCCTCACAATGTCATTGACATGATGGAGGAGCAGAAGACCATTACCAATCTGGGAGGCACCATGCGTTTGGGGGCCTACAGCTGCAACCTGCGTGAGGGCAGCCGTGTGGCCGAGATCTACGGCACACCGCAAATCAGCGAACGCCATCGCCATAGATACGAGTTCAATAACCTTTATAAAGACGAATACGAAAAGAATGGCATGAAGTGCGTCGGCGTGAACCCCGAGAGCGACTTGGTCGAAATTGTTGAGATTCCCAGCCACCGTTGGTTCATCGGCACCCAGTTCCATCCCGAATATTCCAGCACCGTGCTGCATCCTCACCCCTTATTTATGAGTTTCATCAAAGAAATCGCCCAATGAGAACCCCTTTCAAACAGAAACGTCTCCTCTTCCTAGTCGCCTTCTTGGCTGTCGTGGTGCCGATCTTCGCCATCTCTTATGGACACAACCTCGCACAGACACTGCGCGTGTTGCGCAACGAACTGAGTGCCGACTATCAACAAATCGACAAGAACCGTGACCGGCTTACCGAGGACTACGAGAAGCAACGCCAGAAGATGATCGACGTGATGAAGCAATGCGACGAGCTCTCGCTGATGTTGTATTCGCAGAAGCAGGGCTTCACTTTCGACGTGAGCTACGCTTTGCAGAAGGTCACAGAGAAATACAACGAGTTCAACCAGGACCGTGGACCTTTCGATCGTATCGTCAGCAACCTCAACGTGGAAATGGAACGCCATGCCCGTCTCCTTGAGTCGTTGCGTCGTCTCCCTCCCGAGCTCGATACCATTGTTGGGGTGCCTGACAGCCTGCTTATCCATTACGACTCCCTCAATCCATTATATTTCAGCGTGGCGCATCTCGAGCTGGATGAGGAAGTCAAGGCTATGGCCGATTCGCTCTCCATAATACCGTTCGTGCTTGACCAACAAGGCGAGGCCGACCGCGAGCAATGCATCTTCTATGCCGGTGAGCTGCTTAAGATGTATGCCGAGACCAAAGCCGTCGTGGTGGCCGACAGCATCCATTACTATGAGACCTTCCTGCGTCTGAAGGAGACCTACGACTATGCGCATGAATACTACCAGGTGCTACAAAACCGTATCTTCGTTGAAGGCCAGACACCTTGGTATACCATCCTTCAGCACCCAGGACGCTATTGGAGGCAAGCCATGGAAGACGCGCACGAGAAATACGACGCCGCATCCTTGTCATCGCTGTTCAAGAGAGACCATTCCGAGCAGTCGACCAACACGGGTTGGGAGTATTCGCTTCAGGTCTTCATTATCGTTTTGTTCGTCATTGAGCTGATGGTGATTTGGCTCATTGTCTCGCTGCTGTTCATCCCGGCTTTCCGATACTTCAAACCTTTGAAGGAGTACGTCGAGAAGGACCAAAGGAGGTTCATTTCCTTGCTGGTGGCCATCCTCATCACGATTATCATCAATTCCCAAATCGGAGGCGACGGTCTGCTCCATATCGCGGCAAAGCTGACCAACACTTTCCTGTGGCTACTGGCTGCCATCCTGGTTGCGCTGTTCTTCAGGTTGAAGCCCAAACAACTGAAATACGGCGTTAGGCTATATCTGCCTACCTTCTGTATGGCCTTGGCGGTCATCGGTTTCCGGGTGGTCTTCATGCCCAATGCACTGATGAATTTCATCTTCCCGCCCGTGGTGATAGCCTTCTTCATCTGGCAACTCTTCGCCTGCCTGCACAATGCCAAGAAGGTGGACCGTGGCGACCGCCTGTTGGGCTGGGTCTCGTTGGTGGCGATAGGGGCCGCCTTAGGCGTGGCTATTGCGGGCTACATTTTCGCCTCATTGCTCATCTTGGTGTGGTGGTACTTCCAATTGGCCGCCATCCACCTTGTTTTCACCGTTTTGTACCTGATTGTGCAATACCGAAAGAAACGTATGGCCAACCGCCTCAGCGACTACCGTTCGCGCATCACCTTCATCACAGGCCCCGGTAAGGAAACGCTGATGTTTGGCGCCACATGGTTCTACGACTTGGTCAAAGAGGTGTTGCTGCCAGTGATGGGTATCCTGTCCATTCCATTCTGCCTCCATCTGGCCTTGGATGTGTTCGACTTCGAGGATTTGTACAACAACATCTATCACCACAACTTCGTCCAGTTGGTCAATGACAGTGGTGCGGATACCTTCAGACTTTCGTTCCACGGGATCCTCATCCTCATCTGCCTATTCTTCGTGTTCCGCTATATCAACCGCGCCTTGCATGCCGTATGGCAGCAGATCCGTTATGCCATCTTTATGAAGAAAAACCACCGCACGACCATACGTAACAACGAGATCAACCTGTCGCTGGGCAATAGCATCATCAGCGTTTTGGTGTGGTTCACCTATGTCGTCGTCATCGTGTTGACGTTACATATCCCGACCAGTTCGTTAAGTCTCGTGGCGGGCGGTCTCTCCGCTGGTATTGGCTTCGCCCTCAAGGACACCCTCAATAACTTCATCTACGGCATCCAACTCATGTCGGGCCGCCTGCGCATCGGCGACTGGATCGTCTGCGACGGCATCCGAGGTAAGGTAACACATATAGGCTACCAAAGCACGGAGATTGAGACCATCGACGGTGCCGAGATGTCGTTCCTCAATGCTACATTGTTCGCCAAGAATTTCAGTAACCTCACACGCAACCATGGCTATGAGTTCGTCAAGATTACGGTGGGTGTGGCCTATGGTACCGACATCCAGCGTGTGCGTGAGCTGTTGGGAGAAGCCTTACAGAAGCTGCAGGATAAAGATGCCTTTGGGCGTGACATCGTCGATGCCAAGCGTGGCATCAGCATCACCTTGGAGGATATGGATGACAGCGCCGTTACCATCGCCGTGAAGCAACAAGTGCTCGTGGCTGAACGTATTGGCTATATTGATCGTTCTAAAGAAGTGATTTACAATACCTTGAATGAGAATGGCATAGCCATCCCATTCCCGCAATGCGATGTTCATCTTATCAAAGAAGAAGAATAATGTTTACCTTTGCAGCCGAAAAGAAAACAGAAATGAAAAAATTCATCCTTTTTATCGCATCCGTTCTCTTGCTGTCATCATGTGGCGACAAGCAGCCCAAGGGAACGCATTCCACTTCAGAGAAACCCAATAAGACAGTGTCAGTTCCCAACTTCAATGCCGACTCAGCCTATCAGTATGTGGCCTGTCAGACGAACTTTGGCCCTCGTGTGCCTGAGACGCAGGCCCATTCCGACTGCGCCCAATGGCTAGCGGCCAAGCTTGGTGAATTTGCCGACACGGTCATTGTACAGGACTTCCGTGCCAAGCTATACAACGGTAATGGCGTTGATGGGCAAAACATCGTTGGTGTTTTCCACCCCGAGGCCAAGAAGCGTATCGTGCTATGCGCCCACTGGGACTCGCGTCCTTATGCCGATCATGATTCCGATGCGGCCAATACCCATACGCCCATCGATGGTGCCAACGACGGTGCCAGCGGCGTGGGCGTTCTCATGGAATGCGCCCGTCAGTTCAAGCTGCAGGAACTGCCTGAGCATCTTGGGGTCGACATCGTGTTTTTCGACCTCGAAGACTATGGCCCGCATATTGAGGAAGCCGAGAAATACTACGATGAAGAGGTCAACTATTGGGCGCTGGGCTCACAGTATTGGTCGAAGCACCCGCATGTGTATGGCTACAAGGCCTATTATGGCATCCTGCTGGATATGGTGGGTGGCAGCAATCCCACTTTCCCCAAGGAATACTATTCGCAAGGCTATGCCGCTTGGGTGAGCAACAAGGTGTGGCGTAGGGCTGCCGATTTGGGTTATCGCCCCTATTTCACCAACGAATTGGGCGCCTTGATTAGCGACGACCATGTGCCGATGAACCAAAACGCGGGCATTCCTACTATCGACATCATCGACTTGCAGCCCGAGAGTAGCAACGAATGCTTCCCTGAGGTGTGGCACACCTTGAACGACAATATTGAAAACATCGACAAGACGACTCTTGGCATGGTAGGCGATGTGTTGCTGCATGTCGTGTATGAGGAATGAAAATACACAATTGACTTTCGGTTTTCATTTTTTTTATATCTTTGCAGTGTTAAAACGGATAAATAACAACCTTAAATAATTAATTACTAACCTAAAATTACACACAATGAAGAAAGTAATGCTTCTTTTGGTTGCTGTTCTCGGCCTGAGCTTTGCCGTGAATGCACAGAACTGGATCGGTGTTCGTGGCGCTTTTGGTAGCAGCTACGGTGCTGAACTCTCATGGCAGCATGGCTTCAACGCCAACAACCGTTTGGAACTTGATCTGGGTTGGAACACCCACGAGCACTATGGCTACTACAACATCTCCGCTGTCTATCAGTGGATGGGTGGCCTGGTCGAAAACCTCGGTTGGTTCGCCGGTGTCGGCGCCAATGCTGGTTTCTGGGATGGTTACAACGATGGCAACCTCGGCCTTGGTTTCTTGGCTCAGGTTGGCTTAGAGTACAACTTCCAAGCCGTGCCTTTCCAAATTACCATTGATGCTCGTCCCCAATGGGATGTCCTTGGTGCGGCAAGCGGATTTGGCTATGCTGGCGCTCTTGGTATCCGTTACAGATTCTAAGACAAGCTTAATTTGATAAAAAAAGACCGCGTCGCTGCGGTCTTTTTTTTGTGTCTATCAGTACTTCCTGACGTATTCGTCAAGCTCGCGTTTCGACGACTCATAGCTGAAGGCGTCGTTTAGTAGGAAGTATTTATTAGGCTCGGTGCAGTATGGATATGCATATTTTGCAAACTCCAGCTTATTGCTCTCAAAGGAGAACATCTTGCATATGCCAAGGATTTGACTCGCCGTCATCGGGTTGCCCGAAACGACCTGCTTGGCTACGGTGAGCTTTGAACTGTCAAACGACTCCTTGGCGATGATTTGGCAGGCACTCTCATAGTCGTGTGGATTCATGCCCATAGGCATGGGAGGGACAGGCATGATGGGATGTTGTCCATTGCCGGCCGTCATGGGCTGTTGGGTGATCAAATCCATGGTGAGCTCAGGGCGAATGTTGATTTGGGCTTGCTCAAGTCCTATGAGTTTATTGGACTGGACGATGCTTATGGTCTTTGATTGCCTTAAGTTGATGAATTGACCCACACAATTGTGCTCTTGGTTGTCGAGTTCGACACGGATGTAGAAGTTGTCGTTCCACAGGTTGCGTAGGCAGATGGAACGTACTGGGTCTTCGTTTTGCAACACATCGTCGACAAAAAGCCAAAAGCTGAGGCCGCGCGGGGCGACTACGGTCAATGTGCTGCTGCCGTTATGGCCGCCATGATGTTGGGGCCTAACTGCTGCCACTTGCGCCATGCTAGGAAGGGCGAGGAAAAGGAGAAGGGCAAATAAGAGATGTTTTTTCATATCAATCTATGTTTGGTAGGGACGGAGCATCCCGCCCCTACAATCTATTCATGCAATAATCATTCCACAACGACTTTTTGGGTCACCACGCTACCGCCCAGCATCTGCAGGGTATAGATGCCGGCAGGCAGACGGCTCACGTCGATGGTGCGTTGGCCTTCCACGGTGAAGAACATCACCATTTGACCGTACATGTTGAGCATCATCACACTGACTGCGCCCTTGTCGTAGTCGGTGCTGATGGTGAACTGTCCTTTGGCGGGGTTGGGGTAAACCTCAGCTGTGAAAGCAGGCACTGCATGGACCTCATGCACGCTTACCAGCAGGTCTTCGTCGTTACTGAAAGAGACGACTTTACCTGCAACACGCAACACCGGGTTGTCGGGGGCAGCACATTCGGTGCAGGTGACGCCGTCGACGCAGTCGGGGTGGTTGGGGTGGCAGTAGTCGAGATAGGTCGGGTCAAACTGGTAGAACAGCTCGGCTTGTCCAGCGGCGAGGTACTCTGTCAGGTCGAAGTCCCACACGAGGCCGATGCTACCTGGACACCATCCGCTGCGGTTATAGGTCCAAGTGCCGTTTTGCGGCTGGCAGCCTGCCGGATTAGGCGTACAGGTGCGCCACAGGTGTTGGTCGTATTTGTTCTGTCCGTCCACGAGGATGTGATGCGTAGCTTCGTAGAACTCAGCAGCGTTGCCCGTGTTGTAGCTGTTGTTGGTGCCACTGCTCCAGTTGTGGCCGGTGGTGGTGATTTTCAGCTTGGCAGACTGTGCCTGATCGCTGAAAGCATAATCCACTACAGGTACGGGCTGTTGGTTGGCGTAGTCGCCGAAGGCGTAGGTGCCAAACCATATCTCGTCGATGTCGGCATAGAGGTAGTCGGGCGTGCCCTTGGTGAAGCTGAAGATCAGGGTGGGGTTATATCCACTGCCGCCCCAACTCTCCATGTAGAACTCCAACTCAACCAAGCCTTGTAATAATGAAGTATAGTCACTCACGTTGACGTCGTCGTCGCACTGCACACCGAAGGGGGTGATATAGCGGAACAACTCAACCCACTCGCCACGGTAGTTGCGCACCTTCACGCCACCTACGCGGTCGTAGCTGTCGCAGTTGCCATTCACACAAGTATGGTCGTAATGCGCCATGATTTCGTTGAAGGCGCCTACATGTGTGGGCATGGCATAATTGCCCTTTGCACTATGATGCGTCGGGTCGCAGACGAGGTCGCCGTGCATCGTCACCACATCCAAATGGCTATCGATGTCGTCCGTCACCTCGAAACTGTTGCTGAAGGTGGTGGTCTTGTCGCCGCTCTGCGTCACACTGACGGTCATATTGTAGGTGCCGAAACCCGAAGGCGTCCAAAAACCATAATAATAGCCGTTGTCGGGGTCTTCTGGATAATCGGTTTGAAGCGGGATTTCTTGTCCGTCGACGCTCGCAGTGACTTCGGTGAACTTGATGACTTCGGGATGCTCAATGTAAGTCGAAACCACAATCATCACGGGGTGTAATTCGTCCAAATACACCTTGGTACCCTCGTAGGGACGGCGAATCTTTACTTCAGGCTCGTAGGCATAAGGGTCAACCACCTCGAAACTCTTCACCACGTCTGGGGCGGGCAGCCAGTTGGCATTGCCGGCCTGCGTGGCCTTGAGCTTGACAACGCCGGTTTCACCCGTCAGCGTCAAGATGTTCCCGTTGATGGTAGCAGGACCCTCCATCATCTCGAAGGAGACGGGCAGCCCTGACGAAGCGGTGGCCACCAGTGTAATCGGGTCGTTGAAAATCAGTTGATTGGGGATGTCGGCCATCTCGATGAGCTGGGCATTGCCGTCGGGCTGTTGGCGAACGAGCAGGTTGTCGAAGCCGCCCGTTCCACCTTGTGAGTGGAAGAAGACACCGTCCCACACTTGGTAGTCGTTTTTGTCGCCACTGCCAGGGGTGAGGTTCATGCAGACGTTGGTGCACCCTGCCATCTGAATCCATTCGCCTTCGCAGCCAGTCTTCACAAACACCGTGACGGCACCTGCGCCGTCGTAAGCCGTGAAGTCAAATGACATCTTGTAACGGGTCCAACCGCCTTCCTCGTAATCGAAGGGGATGTTGGAGCCGTCGGGCAGGCATACCTTGGCGTGGCCGCTGTCGCCTTGGCTCTTGATGAAGAGGTAGACGCCACCGTCGGGATCAGTCATACCGGGCAGGATGTGACCGTCGCCGTCGCTATCGAAGCCTACGCCGAAGAAACTGCCCCACCAGGTGCGGTTCATGTCAATCTCGAGGTCCATGATGCCCCCGTTTTGGAAGCTGAAGTTGAAATTCGACGAGGCCTTACGAGTAGCCGTGCGGCCTACACCTGAGCCGCCGTAGGGATACCAAATGGCGAGACTCTCGTCGGGAGCCATGTCAGAACCGCAGACGTAGCTGACATCGAAGTCTTGCGACGAGGCGGCGGTTTGGTAATGCGTCATCCAGCCATCTTGACCGTTGAGGTTTTGTGAGCCTTCGGTGAGGCTGTTGAAATCATAGACGTATTCCACCTGCGCCATGCCTAGCGTGGCCAGGATAAGGAATAAAGAGAGTAAAGAGCTTTTTTTCATGGTTTTTTTGTTGTATTATGGGTACAAAAATAACAATTCTGTCGAAGTCAAGCGCTATTTTGCGAAAAATCACTATTTTTGCCCTTTCTAAACAATCGATTGGACAATGAAAAAATTGTTTTTATCCCTCTCGCTGCTTGCCACGATGATGTGTTTCCATGCTTGCAGCACCGATGTCGAACTCTATGCGGATTATAAGGACATCCCCATAATCTATGGCTTGATTGATGCCTCGCAAGACACCAACTTCATTCGCATCAACCGTGCTTTTTCGGGTAGCAACGACCATTACATCAACGCTAATGAAGTGGCGCTCATCGAGGATTCGTGCAACTATCCAGGCAAGTTGAATGCCTATATTGTGGAGTATAAGGAAGTTTACGGAGGCAATTATTCTCCTACCGGTGAAGTGCTTCCGCTCGATACGATGACCATTCACGACAAGAAGCCGGGTGTGTTCTATTCCCCAAACCAAAAGGTCTATTTCGCCGATTGCTTGGCCAATCCCGTATTTGCCAACAATAGTGCTAACGCCAAGTATAAGTATAAACTCTTCGTACATAGGGGAAACGACACTATTACTGCTGAGACTTCGTTGGTCGGAGGCAGTGAGTTCAAGATTATCACCTCCAGCTTGTCGTTTGCGGCTGCCCCCAGCGATAACACCAAGAAAATCAAATTTGTCGCTGCTGACAATGCGGTGTTTTATGATGTGAAAGTGGTATTCCACTATCAAGAATCCTTGAATGGCGGTCCGCTGGTCGACAAGTCGGTGTCTTTTTCCTCTGGTCCTAAGAGTGTTGACGAATTGGGCAAGGAAGACATGGTCTATTATGTTTCCTATGGCGAGAATGTGTTATTCAATCTGTTGAAGGAAGCCATCGGTGGCGACACGATCATCGATAACAATCATCCCAATGTGGTCCGTTATATTGATAACACCTATCCCCTTGAGATCCTTGTCTCCGCTGGCGGCGATGAGCTATACAACTACATCCAGGTGAACACACAGTCGGGCTTCTCACAAACGGTGCCCGATTACACCAATGTCACTGGAGGTTTTGGCGTGTTCTCATCCAGAATCAATCTCCAAAGAGACGCCATGCTTTCCTCGGGTGCCAAGCGCGATCTCTATGGCAAGAGGGCTTGGGGCTTTATAGAGCATTAATCGTCCTGTTTTCAAATAAAGTCGTATGATTCGTTCAATGACAGGCTACGGCATTGCCGAGCAGACCTATAACACAAAAAAGATTTCGGTCGAGATTAAGACTCTGAATAGCAAGCAACTCGACCTACAAGTAAAGCTTCCCAACGAATTACGTTTCGCCGAACTGGACTTTCGCAATAAGATTGGCGCCAAATTGCAGCGCGGCAAAGTGGACGTGGTCATTAGCATCACCGATACCGACCTCTCGCAATCCTATCATATCGACCAAGATATCGTGAAGGCCTACAAGGACCAAATCGAAGCCATCTCCTCGTCATTGGGCATTGCCCCTGCCAACGATTTGGCTTCGGTACTGTTTCGCATGCCCGGCATTTTCAACGTGCCTGTTGAGAATTATGACGACGCCTTTGTGGCCAAAGTAGGTGAGACCCTCGACCAGGCGCTTGACATCGTCGACGGTTTCCGCGTCCAAGAAGGCAACACCCTGAAGAAAGACCTGCTGCATCGTGTGGAGCTCATCATCGACCTGCTGGGCCAGGTGGAGCCTTATGAGAAGAACCGTCACGAGGTCATCAAGCAGCGCATCACGAAGAACCTCGGTGAGCTGACCACTTCGGGACAATATGACGAAAACCGTTTTGAGCAAGAGCTCATCTATTATCTCGAGAAACTCGATATCACGGAGGAGAAGGTGCGGCTGCGCCAGCATTGCAACTATTTCAACGAGAGCTGCGACGAGGACCAGGCAGGCAAGAAACTTGGTTTCATCAGCCAGGAGATGGGACGCGAGATCAACACCTTGGGCTCGAAAGCCAATGAGGTGAACATCCAGAAAATCGTCGTCAAGATGAAGGATGAATTGGAAAAGATCAAGGAACAGGTTTGTAATATCCTATAACATGAAAGGTAAACTATTGATATTCAGCGCCCCGTCGGGCTCAGGCAAGACCACCTTGCTCAATCACGTCATGGCCAACATTCCTGAGATGGCCTTCTCTGTCTCTGCCACCACACGTCCGCCTCGCGGCGAGGAGGTGCATGGTCGCGAATACTTCTTCCTGAGCATGGAGGAGTTTCAGCAACGTGTCGAGAACGGTGAGTTCCTTGAATGGGAAGAGGTCTATCCTGGCCGTTGCTACGGCACCCTTCTCGCTGTTGTCGAGCAGATGCAGGAGGAAGGCAAACACGTGGCCTTCGACGTCGATGTGTGCGGTGGCGTGAACATCAAGGAACACTATGGCGACCAAGCCTTGTCGGTGTTCATCCAAGCCCCCTCGGTTGAGGTGTTGCGCGAGCGTCTCATCAAACGTGGCACCGACTCAATGGAAGAAATTGAAAACCGCATTGCCAAAGCGGAATGGGAAACGGAATTCGCCCAAGGCAAGTTCGATTGCACCATCATCAACGACGACTTGGAGACAGCCAAGCGCGAGATCTTGGATGTCGTCAGCAGCTTCATCAACGAAGAGGAATGAAGAAAATAGGCATATATTCCGGCTCGTTCAACCCCATCCATCACGGTCATGTGATGTTGGCCAATTATTTGGTCGAGTTCTCCGACTTGGATGAATTGTGGTTTGTGGTCACGCCCCAAAATCCACTGAAACAGAAGGAAGAACTGTTGGATGACGATGAACGTCTCAAGATGGTGAAACTGGCCATTGGCGACGACCCGCGTTTTTTTGTGAGCGATATAGAGATGCATCTTCCGACACCTTCCTATACCATTAATACATTGTCGGTGCTGTCAGGGCAATATCCCGATTGCCAGTTTGTTTTTATCTGCGGCATGGACAGCCTGCAGAACATGAAGCATTGGCGCGAGTATCAGCGAATCCTTGATAACTATGAGTTGCTGGTGTTTCCTCGTGAAGGCTACGATGGCGGCGACCTTGCTGATTATCCCTCGGTGACGGTGCTGAAGACCCCCATCTTGGAGATCTCGTCAACGTTTATCCGTCAATGCGTCAAAGAAGGCCGCGACATGCGGCATTTCATGCCAGAGCCTGCGTTTCTATACATGAAACAGCGCCATTTGTACGAATAATCCTTAGAAATCCAGGTTGAATGACAGGTAGAATCGCGGTTTCTTGGCGATTTGTCCGTCTTGTATGCCCCAGGCCATGTCGCCTCTGACGAAGTAACCGAACAGCGTCGTGCGCAGGCCAAAACCCACGCCACCTACCAAAGGATCTTTCATCTCCGTGACGGTGATGTCTAAGTTGCCGTCGCTGATGTGGGTGTTGTAAAGCGAGTTGCTCGGGTCATAGGGATTCCATCCCGTCCAGGCAGTGCCGAGGTCACCGAAGGCCACCAGTTGGAAGTCCTTGATGAATTTCATGTTGATGGGTCGGTTCATGAAATAGTTGAACACAGGGAAGCGCAGTTCGCTATTCAAGACCACGAAATTGTTTCCGTTTCTTATGTTCTGCTGGAAGCCACGCATATTGGTGGCCAAGGTCTGATAGGCATAGTTTTGCGTATAGTCGATGGGTGCGCCTTGGTCGAAAGTGGCCAGGATCCAATTGTCGACACCACCCATGTAATAGATGAGCTTCTGCTGGCCGAAGGAGCTGCTGCCTGCGATGCGATTGGCCCAGATGAAGTTGCGGCTGATGCGCGTGTAGTGGCGGTAATCGAAGCCGACGACGACCATATTATTGGTGTTGCGTGCAATGCGTTGATAGTATTCGGCAAACACCTTACCTCTTGCCCCGACGAGCAGGTTGGTCCCGATTTTCTTTGCATTGTCGTAGACGAGTTCGGCTCGCAAGCCGCCCCAATTCTCGTAGACATCCTTGTCAGCCAGGCTGTAGTCGTCGATGGAGAGGTTGACCCTGTGGTCGAGTCTGTAGATGGCAGTGCCTCTGAGGCTCAGGATTTCACTGAAAGGATAGCTCAGCGTATAGAAGGCTTCGTTGGTAAAGGTACGATAATAGAACTTGGAATAGTCGTCGGTGACATAGCGGTGCAGGGTGATGCTGCGGTCGGTGCGTTTGCTGAAGTCGCTGAAACGCAACATGTATTCGTTGTTGGTAAGGGTGGTGTTGAGTTTGACGCCAAGTTCAATCTTGTAGTCTTCCATGAGGTCTTTCATGACCGTGCCAAGGAAGATGTTGAAGCCCGAGTAGAGGTAAATGGGAGCGTTACCGCCTGTGAAGGGCTGGTAGCTGTAGTTCATGCTGCTGAAGTCGATCTGGCTCATCAGCTGGTCGGCGAAGAGCTCTACGTAGTAGTTGTTCGGTCTTTGTATGGTATCCTTCGGGCGGGGTTGCGTAGGAGCAGGTGCATGGCTTTGCACCATGGGTTGGAGGGTGTCGCCACCAATCGGTCCGTTGATGGGCTTTTTACGCCTACTGTAACGGTAACTGGCCGAGAAACGGTGTTTGGAGATGGGCTCGGCGATGGAGTCGCTTTCTTTTTGTGTCAAATCGTTAAAGAGACGTTTCTGCGCATACGGGCTCATTTGGCTGATGTTCTCGTCGTGACCGCGCAGGATAGGCGACATGAAGAACTTCTCTCCGTTTTTGTCGGCCATCAGCATGGCGGCTTTGTGGTCGCGTGGCAGATAGGTGTAGTCGATGATGTTGGCGGAATAGTCGGTAAGTTGTTCTTTCTTTCCGAAATAGCGGTAGTGCACGATGGTGTCGATGTGGCTGATGGCACTGTCGAAGCGGATTTGATAGAGGTTATAGTAGCCGCTGGTGTCGTTCAGGTAGAGCAGGCTGCCATCTTTCAGCGGCTCAGGGATGATGCTGTTGGAGATACGCTGTCGGGTCAGGTTTTGCAATACTGTCGACTTGTTGTTGTAGTTGTATGCATACAGGTCGAACTGTTTGTTTTGGAAGCCCATCTGCTCATCGGCCTTCAGCGTGTCGTTGTCGCGGTTCGAGCTGAACACAATCTGTCGGTCGTCGAAGGTGAAGACGGGGTCGAGGTCGGTGTGCCAATCGTTGGTGATTTGCTCCAAGGTATTGGAGAACAGGTTGTAGACATAAATGTCAGGCTTACCCATACGGGTGGCGGCGAGCACGATCTTTCGGCTCTTGTGGGCATAAGAGAAGGAACTGACCTTCTGAAAGTCAAAGAGGAAAGTGTTGGCTTTCTTGCCACTATTGACATCCAAGTTGTAGAGCTGTATCTTGCCTTCTTCTTCAAGGATGAACGACAGGATCTCGCTGTTGGGATGCCATGCCAGCAAGGGGAAACTGGTGTCGATGTTCTCATCGGAGCGGTAGCCTGCGCTGAAGAGCTGTTTTCGTTTGCCGCTCTGCAAGTCTTCGAGCCAGAGTCGGATTTTGCCTTCGTCGTTGCTGACGTAGGCGATATATTTCCCGTTCGGGCTGATGCTAGGTTGTGTGAAAGTACGGTATTTCTTATACCTCAGTCGCATCGGCTCGTTAGGCTGACGGCTCATGATGGTCTCGTAACGTGCCTTGTAGAAAGCGTACCATTCTTCTATCAGAGCCTTGTATTCCTTGCCGGTGACATAAAGCAGCGACTTCTTCACGCTTTGGGTATTCTCGGCCAAGGTCAGGATGTCGTTGAACGACTTGCTGCCGTATTTTTCGTCGATGAAATTCCAAAACGAATAGCCTGCCACCAAAGCGTCGTCGTTACGCAGATGGTTGATCTTTTTATAATTGCCTGAAACGATGCCACGTTGCAGCTGGGCTTCCTTGTGGCTGTCCCAATTGCCGGCAATGTAGGCCACCAAACCGTCTTGGAACCATTGTGGGATGTCGTAGCGGTAGGCACTGCGTATCTGTGACCCGACGCTGATGCCGTTCATCACCTGGCTGAACAGCAGCTGTGTGATGCCTTCGCGGATCTGGGCTTCAAAGTGGGTGTAGTCACCGTCGAAATACAGGATGACCTTTGAGCCTATGATTTTGGTGATGCCGCCCGTGTTGCCGTTTTCCTCTTCCTCGAGGTTGATGTTGCTCTGCTTGAAGTCACCCTTGCTGTTGAACACGATGAACTGGATCTTCTTGCTGAAACGGCTGTTAAGGCGGGCTTCAAGTTGTGGGATCTGGTCCTTGGCATAGGCTTGTGCATAGCGGGCAAGGTCGTTGCCGCCTTGGTAGAAATACACGTCGAAGTTGTCGTTCATATAGTACGACCAATGGAAGTCGGCCCACTGCACGCGGTTCTTCCCGAAGGGCATGTTCATGCCGTTGTAAAACTGGGCATGAGCCAAGGGAGCCATGGCCATGAGCAGCAAAAAAAGAAACGCGTATTTTTTATTCAACGACATGTTTTCCTAATTCGCGGACAAAGATAGGTAAAATCTTTAGAATGTTGTGGAAAAGCCCTACCTTTGCGCCGAAATATTGAAATCATGCTCCAATTCGAACAATTCGTCTTCAACCCTTTTGCGGAAAACACATACGTCGTTTACGATGAGGAAAGCAAAGCGTGTGTCATCATCGATCCGGGCTGTTCCTCGGCAGGCGAAGAGAATGAACTCTTCGGCTTCATCGACAGCCATCGATTGAAACCTATCTTGGCCATCAACACGCATGGCCATATTGACCATATCATTGGCAATGCGGCCGTGAAAAAACGTTATGGCATTGAGGTGGCTGCACATCCCAATGTGAAAAGCGACTTCCTTCGTTCGCACCAACAAGCTCAATTGTTTGGAATGCCGTTCGACAGTGATTGCGAGCTCCCCAATCGCGACCTTGAGGATGGAGAAACCATCAAGGTAGGGGAAAGCACTTTGGAGGTCATCAGCACTCCCGGTCATGCCATCGGCAGCATCAGTCTTTATGCCGAAATTGAGGGTTGGGTCTTCACGGGTGATGCCCTCTTTTGCCGCAGCATCGGTCGCACCGATTTGCCAGGTGGTAACTATGAGCAGCTCCGCACAAGCATCATTGAGCGATTGTTCCACCTTCCCGACGACACCGAAGTCTATTCCGGTCACGGCGAGAGCACGACGATATTTGACGAAAGACGGTATAATATGTTCCTCTGATGAGACTGTGGCTTAATATATTGGTTTTCTTTTGTTTGACCATTGGCGTTTACGCACAGGACGAGATGCGGGTCATTGACAGTCTCGAAAACGTTATGGCTAAGCAGGAAGGGAAAGAAAGGGTGGAGACTATGCTTGAACTTTCAAGGGCTTTTGTCGATTTTTCTTTCGATGACTGTATTAGCTGGGGTGAGAGAGCCATTATGGAATCCAAGAATCTGCAAGATGACGAGTTGGTAGCCAAAGCCTATTGGAAAATTGGATTGCGCTATTTGCATCATTATGAGTTTGATTTTGCTCATGAACAGTTTGTGGCTGCATTGAATGTTTTGGATAACCGAAAGGAAGCATCCGAACAACTCATGGACATCTTGAATTATAAGGGGTATGTTGAGCTTTACATGGGAGAGATAGACTCTGCTTTGGCGACTTATCGGAAAACACTAATAGTGTCGGAAGCCCTTGGCGATGAAGCAAATTGCGCAGATGTCTACAATGGCATGGCCTATTTGTATTTTCAACAGGGCATTTTTGACAAGGCAATGAACAGTTTCAAGGAGGCTCGTCAAATCTACGAGCGGCTTCAAGATACGCTTTCTGTCGCTCAATGTGACAACAACATTAGTAATATTTATGTTGAAAGGCAACAATTTGATAAAGCGCTATTATTGTTGCAAAATGTGATACCTGTGTTTGAACAATTTAATGATGAGGCTTCTTTGGTTCATGCGTATCAAAACATAGGTACGGTCTATGCTACCGGCCATATAGACATGGATTCAGCATTGGTCTATCTCAAAAAGTCAACCTTACTTGCCGAAAAACTTGGCGATCGTATCACATTGATAGAGGGTGAATTGGAATTAGGTAATGTTTTGAAATACTTGGGAAAGGAGAAGGACGCGATAAATCTGTATCAGTCTGCACTCCATTCTTCGCAAACGATAGGTTTCACTAAAGGCATGTTGGAGGCTTATAAAAATCTCGGTATTCATTACAATGAAATTGGGGATTTCACGACATCTGCCATTTATCTGAGAAGGTGTATGGAATTGTCTTCAGACAAAGGAAACCAATTATATGTCAATACGGTTCGTCCATATTTGATTGCTGATTATGCCAGGTTGGGTCAACTGATGGAAATGAAGAAAGAATTGGGATTGATGCTGGATAACTATGATGGTATTATCAATGAGAATAATGCTTTGGATGAAGAACTGACCGAAATGAGATACCATGCCGAAGGCTTGTTGAAGCAACATGAATCCCAGAACGCCCAAATACAAGCCCTCCAATCCCAACGCGACCATTATCGTTTGGCGTTCTTTGGTCTTTTGGCTATCGCGCTTTTTGTCCTGGTTTTGTTTGTGGCCTACAAAATTGTTCGGAAAAAACGGGCAAAAGTGTGAAGTCATGAAATAAAATCCTACCTTTGCACGAGTTTTTGAATCTTAATCTTAAATTTTTAATAAACAACAATCATGATCGAAAAAATCACATCATCACAACAAGCTATGGACCTGGAAGCCAAGTACGGTGCCCATAACTATCACCCGCTGCCGGTTGTCCTCGCCAAAGGTAAGGGCGCCAAAGTGTGGGACGTCGAAGGCAAAGAGTATTTTGACTTCCTGTCGGCTTATTCTGCCGTCAACCAAGGCCACTGCCACCCGAAAATCATCAAGGCCATGACCGACCAGGCCGAGCGCCTCACCCTCAGCAGCCGCGCCTTCTATAACGACGCTCTTGGCGTGTGGGAAAAATATGTGACTGAATATTTTGGCTACGACAAGGTGTTGCCCATGAACTCGGGCGCCGAAGCCGACGAGACAGGTCTGAAGCTCGCCCGCCGTTGGGGTGTCGTCAAGAAGGGTATCCCGAACGACAAGGTGAAGATTGTGTGCTGCGAAGGTAACTTCCACGGCCGTACCATCACCATCATCACGATGAGTAACGACCCCGAGTCGTATGCCAACTACGGTCCTATGACTCCCGGTTTCATCCGCATCCCTTACAACGATCCCGACGCACTGGAACAAGTGCTGGCTAAGGAAGGCAAGGAAATCGCTGGTTTCCTGCTGGAGCCCATCCAAGGTGAAGCTGGTGTCTACGTGCCGGATGATGGCTACTTGAAGAAGTGCTACGATATCTGCAAGAAGTACAACGTGCTGTTCATGGCCGACGAGGTGCAGTGCGGTATCGCCCGTACGGGTAAGATGCTGGCTTGCGACCACGAAGGCGTGCGCCCCGACATCCTCATCCTTGGTAAGGCCCTCGGTGGCGGTGTGGTGCCGGTGAGCTGCGTGTTGGCCGACGACGACATCATGCTGAACATCAAGCCTGGTGAGCATGGCTCAACCTTCGGTGGCAACCCCATCGCTGCCCGCGTGAGCATCGCCGCCCTTGAAGTTATCAAGGAAGAGCACCTGATGGAAAACGCTGAGCGTCTTGGTAAGATCTTCCGCGAGGAAATCGGTAAGATCAAGAGCCCGATGATTGAGAAGGTGCGTGGTAAAGGCTTGTTGAACGCCGTCATCATTAAGCCCAAAGACGGTAAGGAGGCTTGGGATGTGTGCCTCAAGATGCGTGACCTCGGCCTGCTGGCCAAGCCCACCCATCAGCACATCATCCGTTTCGCTCCGCCCTTGGTCATCACCGAGGCCGAGCTCCGCGAAGCCATCGAAATCATCAAGAAGGCCATCGCCTCGTTCGAATGATGAAACGAAAGAAAAAGCCCACCAAACGGTGGGCTTTTTTTATTTGATTGGGATTTCCTTGAAGATGGCCTCAACGGCATCCTCGTATTCCTCCAGTGCATTAAGCTTCTTTATCTTTCGCCAAACCACCTGCGGCTCTTCAAAGCTGTTCATCAGATACGACCACAGTTCCTTCATGCGCCCCAACACCTTAGGGCTGCCACCGGCATGGTACAGGCGGTCTTCATACAGGTCGAGGAGGTAATTATGCAGACGTTCCGTTTTGTCGTGGGTGGGTGCTGTGTTGTTTTTAATCTGTTCAGCCAAGAACGGGTTCGCCAAAATGCCTCGTCCCAACATGAACTGGTTCACTGGTTGCACTGCATTGCTGATGCGGTTAAAGCTTTCCACCGAAACGATATCGCCATTATACACCAATGGCGCTTTTATGGAAGGCATCAAAGCCTTAAAGCGTTCCACATCGGCTTCACCCTTGTATAGCTGCTTTCCGATGCGCGGATGGATGATCAGTTCGCTCAAAGGATACTTGTTGAAGATAGGGATGATGGCATCAATCTCCTCTGGGTTGAAATATCCCAGGCGGCACTTCACACTGAACTTCATGTTGATCTCGTCGAAAACCCTATCTAGCATATCCTCCACTTTGTCGGGGTAGGGCAGGAGCCCACTGCCACGTTTCTTGTTGGCCACGCGGGGAAACGGACAACCCATGTTGAGGTTGATTTCCTTGTAGCCCAGCTGCTGGCATTGCTTGGCGAAACGCAGGATTTCCTCCGCGTCGGTGCTGAGGATCTGGGGCGTCAGTGTCTCCACGTCGTTACATCCCGGGTCGATTTCCTCGCCTTGCAGGTTTTTGGCGTGTTCTTCCTTGTGTATGCCTGTGAAGAACGGCGTGTAGAACTTGTCGATGCCACCGAAATGCCGCTTAAAAACGTTGCGGAAGGGTGCATCGGTGATGCCTTGGAAAGGACCTAAAGAGAGGAAGACCTGGTTCATTTTTTCTTTCTGGTACCAGTGGCTTTGACGGCTTTTCTGTTCTTTCCGAGGTCGAATAGCGACTTGGCTATCCAAGTGATGAGCAACACAAAGGTAAGGTAGACGGCAATGCGGCTGAGATAATCGCCATGCTTCGCGTAGAAGGTCACCTTCGTGTTGGCTTTCAGCGTCTCCTTGATGGCTGTAGGCACCCAATATTCGGTCTGTTGCAGCACGTCGCCGCGTTGATTGAAGAATCCTGAGCGACCCGTGTTGGCCGAACGTGCGATGCAACGGCGGTTCTCTATGGCACGCAGCTTCGAGAACTCGAAGTGCTGCCTATAACCCGGTGTGTCGCCCCACCAGCCGTCGTTGGTAATGACGAAGAGCAGGTCGGCGCCTTTCTTGCAGAACGAACCGACGTATTCGCCGAAAGCCGACTCATAACAGATGGCTACGCCAACCTTGTGGTCGCCAAATGACATTACCTTGGCTTCAGGGTCGGTCTTCAAGGTGCCGCGCGCAATGCCCATAGTGAGGCTGTAGTTTTTCAAAAAGCCCATCCATTCGGGGATGGCCTCCACGCCAGGCGTGAGTTGCGACTTGTTGCGGTGCTGCATGTTTATGGTGTCGATCAGCAGGGCGGAGTTGTGACAATAGTAATAACGGTTGAGTCCCGCTTCACGTGCAGGGAAATCGTCTTCCATGCCCTCGGGTACCCACTCCATGGTAGTGCCACCGATGACAAAGGCGAACTGCGGGAAGCGTTGAACATAGTCATGCAGTGTCTTCAACGAGCGAGAGTCACTAGTCCTGTCAAGCCATATACCTTCCTGAATGGCCGACTCACTGCTGACCACAAATCGGGTGTTGGGCGAGAGGAGGGGTAGTGACAGGTTGATATTGTTTTGTATGACTTGTTGGTCAAACTGATGGTCGAACTGTTCGTTCCACGGGTCGCAGTTCTGCTGCACGACGACGACTTCGGTGTCGGTGCCTTGGTCTTCATAGTGCTTGTAAACCTGTGTGCTGAGGATGATGGGGAGGAGAACCACAACCACTTCGCAGCCGATATTAATAAGGAGCGGCCTAGTCTCTCTCAACTTGAAATACTGAATAATATTGGCAATCAGTATGTTGACCAACAAAACCCAAAGCGTTCCGCCGGCCACGCCCGTGTATTCGTACCATTGTATCCATTCGTGGCTTGTGGAAAACACGTTGCCGAGGTTGAGCCAAGGCCATTTGGCGGCCCAAAGATAGGTGAGCATTTCAAATGCCATCCAATAGGGGATGAGGAAGAAATTGCCCATAGGGTTGTTGCAGACCTTCTTCTTCGTAAAGTGAAACACGATGAAGACGGTGGCCATAAACAGCGCGTTCAGCACCCATGCGGCGATGGCGGCAGGAGTGGCATTCCAAACCCACCATGTGGTGGCCACATTCCAGACGAGGAAGGCAAGAAACGATAGCCAAAACAACTTGCCCCTCTCGCCTTTCGCGATGCGGTCCTCAAGCAACAGCAAGGGGACGAATCCGATAAATGCCAGCGGTGCGATGCCCCATGTTGGCCAGGCGGCTGTGAGCAGTCCTCCAGTCAACAAGGCCATGATGATGTTGTATGTCTTATGCCCTTTCGCTCCTTGTGATGATACCGAAGCTTGGCTTTTCTTTTTTTTCGTCATAGGATTCAGAAAATTTGCGCAAAAGTACGAAAAAATGATGTCTCACAGCAACAACAAAAAAAGCCAGACATCGTCTGGCTTCTGTTTTACGTGGTACCGACGGGAATCGAACCAGTGACACGAGGATTTTCAGTCCTCTGCTCTACCAACTGAGCTACGGTACCTCCGTTTTTGCGCTGCAAAAGTACGACTTTTTTCTTTTGCGTCAAGGAAAAATCTTCAAAATCAACATTTTTTTTGCTTTTTAAATTCTTTCTTATTGAAATTCAATGAGATACAAAACATAGGATATAAAATAGGCAATAAAAACTTGCTCAAAGAGTTAAAAAATCGGATATTTGCACGCTCAAAAGAGCGCGCGTAAGATTTTACTTATGAGAAATGTATTGTTGAAAAGCATTATAATGTTGCTGCTTGCGGCTGGTCTCAGCATTGATGTGATGGCCCAAGCGGATGTCGATTCTCCTTATTCACTTTTTGGGGTGGGGCAGGTGAGAGACAAGTCGATGAATGCCAGATTACAAGGTATGGGCGGAACGGCCAATGCCTTATACGGAGGAGGTATGATCAATGCCGAGAATCCGGCTTCCTATGCGAAGATTGACTCGCTGGCATTCCTTTTCGACGCTGGTTTGTATTTCAAGTCGTCGACGTTCAGCACTTCCAATCTGTCCGAGAAGTCGGCCAATGCTTCTTTCGATTATGTGTCGATGGCTTTTGGCGTGATGCCTTGGTGGCGTATGGCCTTGGGTGTGCAGCCTTATAGTACCTCAGGCTATACCATGCTCGTCAAGTCAAGTGTGCCTGAAGTGGGTAACATCGCCACACGTTTCAAAGGTGCGGGCGGTCTCAACCAGGCCTTCTTGGGCAATGCCTTCAAGATCGGGAAACACGTGGCTGTAGGAGCCAACGTGCATTACGTGTTTGGCGACACCCAGACGGAGACCACTCTTTATTTCCCTGACTCGGCTTATTACATTGGAACCCGTCGCAGTGTAGACTTGATGGTGAGTTCATTCATGTTTGATTACGGTGCACTTTGCAACTTCGATGTTGCCAACGATATGCATTTGAGCTTCGGCTTGACCTATACACAGAAGGTCAGACTCAAAGGCAAACAGACCCTTTTTGTACGTTCTTTTGAAGAAGACATCGACACGGGAGTGGAATTTGTCATTGACACGGTATCCAACCAAACCAATAGCACGAAGATTACCATGCCGCAAGGCTTTGGGTTTGGTGTTGCCCTTCAAAAGGACAACCGCTGGACCCTTGGTGCCGACTTCAACTGGATGCAATGGTCGAAGTTTGCCCGCGAAGGGGCAAGTGATGTGCTTCAGGACGCTTGGAGCGTGAGCGCCGGTGGCGAGTTCATCCCGCGCCACACCTCTGTGACGGGCTATTTCTCGCGTGTCGCTTATCGTATTGGCGGCTTCTATGAGCGTGGCTTCATTTGCCTCCCCGGCAACGATGGCGGCGAACATCATATTAATAAGGTGGGCTTTACTGCTGGTATGTCATTGCCGCTGCCCAAGACCCTCTCGAAGGTTAACCTTGCCCTTGAAGTCGGGCAGTATGGCACCCGCGAGGCCGGCCTGATACAAGAACGTTATCTGAAGGTAAATGTAGGCGTTTCGGTGTATGAGCGCTGGTTTATGAAGCGCAAATACAAATGATTTTCCGCAGGGAAACATTTTGGAACGATATTTGAATATAGCGTAAACAAGTCAAACAATTAAAATAAGAAAGAGATGAAAACGAAAAGATTTTTGGTGATTGCCGTCATGATTGGAATGGCAATGAGTGTAAACGCCCAAGAGGCATCGGAGTCAAAGTATGGCGCCGATAGCGTCGCCTGCGTGACCAACCTCTCCATCTACGGAGAAGCTTACAAACAGTGGGAGTCGAACAAGTTCGCCCCCGAATCCATCAGCATGGAAATGGTCAAGGCTTGGAGAGAGGTGTTTCTCAACTGCCCCCGCGCAAGCCAGTTGATCTACACGAGAGGTGAAAAGATCATGGACTATTTCATCCGCACCAACCCGAAGGACAAGGACGCCTACATCGACACCATCTGCATGATGATGGACAACCGCGCCAAGTACTTCCCGGTTGATCCCAAGACGGGTGGCTCTCAAGTGGCCAACATCATGGGCCGTAAAGGTCTTCTCATCTACACTTATAATAAGAACCGTTATGAAGAGGCCTACAACGTCCTGAAAGATGCCGTCGCCATGGATCCCTCGCAGCTGCAGGGTGCCTACATCGACGCTTACTTCAAGGCCACCATCGACATGGTGAACAACGACAAGGCCGAGAAGATGACGGTCATCAATGTCTATCAGGAACTCAGTGAGGTGCTCGATAACAATATCGGTGCCCTGGCCGAAACGGAGGCCGAACTGGTCGCTGCCAAGGAAGACGCTGAAGCTTCGGGTGATGCCGACGCTGTGTCTGGCTTCGACAAGCAGATTGAGAAGAACGAGAAGAACATCAACATCAACAAGGGTGTGAAGAGCAACCTCGACAACCTGTTCCAGCCCTATGCCTCGTGCGAAGACCTGATCAAGGTGTTCAGCGCCAAGATGAAGGAAACGCCCGACGACGTGGTGCTCCTCAAGCGCATCACCACCATCTTGGATAAGAAGGACTGCACCGACTCGAAGCTCTTCTTGGACGCCGCCGTCAGACTCAACGAGCTGGAGCCCAGCCCGGAGGCTTCCTACAGCTTGGGTGTCAAGTTCTTCAAGGATAGAAAATGGAGCGATGCTGCCACATTCTTTGAGCAGGCCACCAAGACCGACAACAACGACCGTAAGTATCGTGCCTATCGTAACCTGGGTATGTGCTACGAAAACATGGGCAGCCTGTCGCGTGCACGTGACATCTACAGAAGAGCCGCTCAGGTCGACCCGACCAACGGCGAGCCTTACCTCCTCATCGCCATGCTGTATGCTGGCAGCGCCAAGCAGTTCAGCGGCGAAATCGAAAGCAAGGCCGTGTTCTGGGCAGCTGTCGACAAGTGCTTGAAGGCTAAGGCTATCGATCCTTCATGCGCCGACAAGGCCAACGGTCTGATCCGCGCCTACACCGCCGCCTTCCCGTCGATGGAAACCATCTTCTTCAACGACTACAGCGAAGGCCAGTCCTTCAACGTGGGTGGATGGATCGGCGAAACGACGACCATCAGAGCTAAGAAGTAATTGAAAAACATCCTGAGAATAGGAATCATACTCAACATCACAGCCTTCATGGCTGTGATGTTGTTTTCGTGTTCTAACCCCGATGCGCTGGTGCAAGCCATGGGGTCTGACGACACGCTGTCGGGCATCATCGCCGATAGCGTGGTTTTCTATCGTAGCGACTCGGGTATGGTCAGCATCGAACTGCGTACACCCCGCATGGTCCGTATGGAGACGGAAGATGAAATCATGGAGTTTCCTTTGGGCTTCGACGTGTATATGTACGACAAACAGCAGAAGAAGACCGAATTGCATGCCGATTATGGAAAGAGCTATGGTAAGACCGGCTTGATTGAGGCACAAGGCAATGTGATCGTGAAGAACTTTGGCAGCGACGAGACCATGTATTCCGATAAGCTGTTTTGGTATCAGAACCTAAAAATGCTCTACACACGGTCGCATGTGAAAATCGTTACGCCCGACAAACAAATCGAGGCCGACAGTTTGGTTGCCAAGGAGGATTTCTCGGAATATACCATGTATTCGGGCAGTGCCTTGCTCGACATTGATGAGGAGGAATGACCATGAATAGCTGGATTGTCGTTGCAGTTTCCCTGTTTTTCTCCGCCCTGTGCTCAGGTCTTGAGATTGCCTTTAATAGCATCAACCGCCTGCAGCTGGAGGTCGAGTTGACCAAGAATTCGTTTTCCGCCAAGCTGATTAGCCTGTTTTTCAAGAACCAGTCGCGTTTCATCACCTCGCTGCTGTTGGGCAACAACATCGCCCTTATCATCTATGGCATGAGCATGTCGCAACTGCTCGACGCACCCGTCAACCATTGGTTGCAGTACATTGCATTCGACAACGACTTCATGGTGCTGCTGGTGAAGACCATCCTGGCCACATTGTTGGTGCTGCTGGTGGGCGAGTTTCTGCCCAAGATGTTGTTCCGCATCAACCCCAATGCCATCCTGTCGTTTTTCGCTTTCCCGACCTTTGTCTGCTATTGCCTTTTCTATCCCTTGACCCTGTTGTATACTGGCATCTCGGAGTTTGTCATCCGTTACGTGTTACGTATGAAGGTCGACAGCCAGGAATACAAATTCAGCACCGTCGATTTGAACGACTATATCGCGGAATATGCCGACCAAGAGGAAGCCGACGAAGACATGCAGCAGGAAATACAACTGTTCCAGAATGTCATGGAATTCCGCTCAGTGAAGTTGCGCGAGTGTATGGGCCCACGCAATGAGATCGAGTCGGTGAAGCTGACTGATTCGCTGGAGACCGTGAAAGCCCGTTTCGAAGAAACCAAACACTCCAAACTGATCGTGATTGGCGAGAGCATCGACGACATAGTGGGTTATGTGCATCTCAACGATGTGGTACGCGCCATTGCGGGCCACAAAGAGGTGACCCTGTCGGACCTGGTCCGTCGTATTGATTTCTTCCCCGAGACCTATACTGCCGACCGTTTGCTGAAGCATTTCATCCAGAAGCGTCAAGGCGTGGCTGCAGTCGTCGACGAGTTTGGCGGTACAGCCGGCATCGTCACCATGGAGGATGTGGTAGAGGAGATTTTTGGCGAGATTGATGATGAGTATGACGTGGAAGAGGAAAAGGAGGAGGTCATTGACGACAACACTTTCGTCTTTTCCGCCCGACTTGAAATAGATTATCTCAACGACACCTATAAACTCGACTTGCCCGTTTCCGACGATTATGAGACACTGGCCGGCATGATTTTGCATTATTGTGAGAGCATTCCCGAACAAGATCAGGTGCTCGAAATAGGCCAATATCGTATCAAAATCCTCAAAGCATCCAATATGAAATTGGACGAAGTTGAATTAAAAGTCGTTAGTAAATAATTGAATACCAATTTATTACATTGGTTCAAACTGTGCTTTTTAGGGTTTTTTGAAAGAAAAATCAAACATTTATCCCTGCGCGTCGAAATCTTTACTAAATTTGCACGCTCAAAAAATGAAGTTTAATAGTTAATAGATCAATAGAATTATGGCAGCAATTGAAAAAATCAGAAGACACTCCGGATTGTTAATTGCAATCATCGGTCTCGCATTGTTAGCGTTTGTCTTACAAGACCTTTTCCAGAGTCAGGGAAGAAGCACCGGTCCCACCGTTGCAGTGGTTGACGGCGACAAGATCCCGGTGAGAGACTATGAGCAATTGAAGGAAAAGAATCTTGAAAGCAGAAGGTCTTCAAGCAACACCAACAACCTCTCTTCCGCTGAAACCTACAGCATCTACAACAACACCTTGGAACAGATGATCAAGGACAACCTCATGGGCAAGGAATATGAAGCCGCTGGTATCGGCGTCACCTCTGAGGAACTGCTCGACCAGATGACTGGCGAAAACCCGCACCCGTGGATCGTCCAGAGCTTTGGCGACGGCAATGGCAACTTCGACAGAGAGCGCGTGAATGAGTATCTCCAGAACCTGAATAATCTCCCCGCCGAGTACTACGATCGTTGGATCGAATTTGAAAGAGAATTGAAGGCCAACCGTTTGGAGACCAAGTTCGACAACCTGGTGAAGGCTTCCTATTTCCTTCCTACCGCTTTGGCCGAGAAATACTACGAGATCAAGAATAGAAAGGCTTCGGCTGACGTCATCGCTCTGCGTTATACCACGATTCCCGATTCAACGGTGGTGGTCACTGACGCCGACAACAAGGCTTTCTACGAAGAGAACAAATACCGTTATGAAACTGACGAGCGCCGCGACATCGAGTATGTGGTGTTCGATATCAAACCGTCATTGGAAGACCGTCAGGAAGCCCTGAAGTATGTGCAGGACATGAGAAACGACTTCCAAGCCACCGACAATGTGATCAACTTCGTCAACGCCAACTCCGATCAGCGTTACGACAGCACTTGGGTGGGCAAGAACGATGTCTCTGAAGCCGTCCAAAAGGCCGTCTTCGAAAATGGCAATGGCGTTGGTTATGTGTATGGTCCCTACGAAAGCGAGGATGCTTTCAACCTGGTTCGTATCGTTGATATGCAGAACCGCCCCGACTCCCTGATGGCCAGCCATATCCTGATCCCCTTCAAGGGCGCTTACAACAGCCAAGACACCATCAGCAAAGAAGCCGCCGAGGCTAAAGCCAACGAATTGCTGGCCCAGCTGAAGAGCGATGCCAAGAACGAAGAACTGTTTGCCGAACTGGCCAAAGCCAACTCGACCGACCCGGGTTCGAAAGACAAGGGCGGCGACCTCGGCTGGTTCACCGATGGTCAGATGGTCCCCACTTTCAACGAGTTTGTGGTGAACAACCCCGTCGGCACCATGGGTGTTGTTGAGTCCCCCTATGGTTACCATATCATTAAGGTGACCGACAAGACCCAACCTCAGCCCAAAGCCCGTCTGGCTTACCTGACCCACGAAATCATCTCCAGCACCAAGACCTATCAGTCCATCTATGCTGAAGCCAATAAGTTCGTCACCGAGAACAGAACCTATGACCAATTCAACAAGGCCATCGAAGAACAGGGTCTCACCAAGCGCAGCATGCCTAAGATGAGCAAGTCAACCTATCAGATCGCTGGTATCGACAACCCGCGCGAAATCGTTCGTTGGGCTTTCGACGAGAAGACCAAGAAGGGTGATGTTTCTGAAAAGATCTTCGAACTTGACAACATGCTGGTTGTGGCTGCTCTGACGGGTGTGATCCACGAGGGTTATGCTCCTATGGACGCTGTCATTGAACAGGCCAAGTACCAGATCCTCAACAAGAAGAAAGGCGAGCTGGCCGTTGAGAAGCTGAAGGCTTGTGGTAACGATGTGACTAGAATGGTTAATGAATTGGGTGCCGAGTCCACCTCGGTCTCCGATATCACTCTCGATTCTCGCGTGCTGAGCAACTTTGGTGTCGAAGCCGACATCATCGGTACCCTGCTCGGTATGAAGGAAGGTGAAGAGGTTGGTCCTGTCGCCGGCAACAGCAGCGCTTTCATCATCAAGAACGTGAAGTTCAACCAGCCTGCTCCTCTTACCGACTACTCTGACATCATCAGAGAGAAGACCAGCCAGTTCACCAATAAGGTCGGTGGCGGCGCTGTGTACAATGCCATCAGAAACCAGGCTAAGATCAAAGACAACAGAACTGAGATTTTCTAATCTAAACAGTACAGCGTTGTTTCCATAATATGAGGTGCGTCGGTTCCTTCGACGCACCTTTTTTTCGCTTCAGTATACTAACCAGTAGGAATTATCGTTTTATCTTCGACGAATTAATACAACAAAGCATATGAAAAAACTTACTTTTTTGATTGTTGCAGCTGTGGCTTTTGCCTTTGTCGGCTGCCGTAAACCCATCTCGGTTTCCTTCTCTACCACAACACAGGAGATGGATGCCCAGGGGGGTAGTTTTGAAGTGGTACTGACGTCAAACGGAGAGTGGAGCATCAGCGAGACCTCCGATTGGATTACCGTCGACCCGCATTCGGGCAACGGAGGCACAACGTTGACCGTCAATGTGGAGAGTTATATGGGGGCTGAAGCCCGACAGGGAATCATTAAGGCCACGACAAAGGACAATAGTGCCGAATTGACCGTGACCCAACGTGCACCGATGTATTATGTCGTTGTCAATCCGACCTCAATTGCTTGTGGTCCCGAGGGAGGTGAATATAGTGTTCAGGTGACTTCAAATATCGAGTGGGAAGTCACAGCACCTCAATGGATAAACTGCTCGGTAACGACTGGGGTTAATAACGAGGTGGTTGCCTTGAGCATCAGTCCTATCGCAGGTGAGATGGCCACTACGCGCGAGGGTGATGTGGTTATTGGCAATGCTGCCATGGCTACGGCTACAGTTCATGTCGTGCAGACCATTAATCCTGTGTTAGGTATTATAGTCACGCCCAACATCATTGGCTTTGAGTGCACGGGTGAAACCAAGACGGCGCTTGTTTCCACGGAAGACAGTTGGACTGCCTCCACCGAGGCCGATTGGGTCACGCTGAGCATGACCGAAGGTACTGGCGACGCTACCGTTAGCGTGACCGTGGGCGAGAATCCCGTTTATGTAGATCGTCAAGCCTTGGTTGTCTTTACTACAGCAGGAGATGCTCAAGCTATGCTTACCATCAAGCAAGAAGCCTCACCCGACTCGCATTTCCTTGAAGTCGATCCGCATTCTTTCCAGTTTGGGAAAGAAGGTGGTCAGCAGACTATTAATGTCGGCTGTGATACGGATTGGGTGTTCGAAATCAACGAAGAATGGCTGTCGGTTTCACCGCAAACGGGTTCGGGTAACGCAACGGTTACGATTACAGCACTCCCCAATACCGTGATGGAACCACGTGAGGCCCACTTCAAGTTGAAGTCAAACGGTTTGGTCGAAGTGCTGTCAGCCACTCAGGAAGCGGGTGACGAACAGGTTTGGGTTGAGCTCTCACCCGACACCCTTTACGTTGCCTATACAGGTACCACAAGCGCAGCCATCGAGGTGACTTCCAATTCGTCATGGAAGTTGGCGGCATCGGATTGGATTTCCAATGTCCCCACGCAAGCGATGCAAGGCAACGCAACGGTTTATCTTATCGTCGACCAGAATTCAAGCGAAGAGCCTAGAATTGGCTTTGTCAGCGCTTCTCATAACGGGCAAGTGATGGATGAGATCGTTGTGGTCCAGGAAGGCAAGCCCGATTTGCTTGAGACCGACATTACCGAAATGGACGTCAGACCCGAAGGTGCTGATTTCACATTCCACGTGACTTCTAACCAAAACTGGCTGGTGGTCACTGATGTGGATTGGATGAGCTGTTCGCCTACCTCTGGCTTTGGCTCAAAGGATGTGACGGTGGCAGTTCAGCCTTTAGTAGGACCAAGGCCTCGTACAGGCGTGATTCGCGTCAAAGCGGAATCAGGAAAGACCGTGTCTATAACGGTCACGCAAAATCCTTAATAAACTAAAAAGAAAGAGGGGAGCGACGCTCCCCTCTTTCTTTTTGATGGTACGTGGATTCTACTTAGAAACCCATCCCGAACCAATACCAGAACTTGTTTTCCATTTCCTTCCAGGCTTGGCGTGTTGAAGCGGCAAAGTCGGAGGTGTATTGGTTGAGGAGTTCGGTGGCGTCTTTGGTCTTGCCTTCGGCGATTAAGGCTTTGGCTCTACCTTCGACAGCGGGAATCTCGTCGAATGCCTTCTGTTCGAAACGGTTGGCTGTGCCGAGCAGGGTTTCCTTTGTGCGGCCCCATTGCACGGTGGCCAGCTTGTTGGCCTTACGGTAGTGCCAAATCCATGCCTCGTCGCGATAACGCAGTTGGCCGCATTTATCAAAGCCTTCGGGCAGGGTGGTGGAGCCGGAGAAGATGGGGATGCGCGGGCTTTGTCCAGGGTTGTCGCAGGCCATCCAGCAGATGGCACCGATTTCGTCAGGCATCCAGCTGCGGCATTGGATGATGTGGTGGTAGCTGCTCCATGCCACAGCCACAGTGCGTTGGAAGTTGATGGTTCCAGGAGCGAGGTAATTAATGGTGTTCATCATCGCGCTGCCCACCCAAGGGTTGGCAATGGGGCTGATGATGGTGTCTTCAACCACACCGTCGTCGGTGCGTTTCTTGGCGACCATCTTCACGTTGCGGGTCATGTCCATGTCGGTACCTTCGTAGGTGCTGCGGAAGAGTTCCATCACCTTGCGCACGTCGACGTTTTCATCGGGTTTCACGGAGAAGGGCAGTTCGGGCATGTCGCGGTTGAGATTCAGCGAGGGAGCCAGCTGGCTGAGGATGAAGAACTCGCGGTCGCTGTAGTTCTTGCCACCGCCATAGGAGGAACGGAAAGCCTTCCAGAAGACGAAGTCGCCCTTGCCGTCCCAAAGGCCATATTTCTTCGCTACGGCCTCGCAGTTGTCGGAGCAATAAAAGTCCTTGCTCTTGCGCTCCAGCTTGCCTATGCGGGCGATATTGGCCGAAACCCCCACTTCGTCGTCGGGGATACGTTTGGCCGCCCATACGCCACCGATTTTGTCGGGGCCTTCGCCGAGGATTTCCATCTGCCACACTTCGTTCTTGTCGGCGATGGTGATGCACTCGCCTCCGTCGCCATAGCCGTATTCCTTCACCAGTTTACCGATGAGTTGGATGGCATCGCGGGCGTTGTTGCAGCGCATGAGGGCGACGCGCTCCAGTTCCTCAATCATGAACATGCCTTTGTTGTTGACCAAGGTGTCGGGACCGGAGAAAGTGGTCTCGCCGATGGCCAGTTGTTTCTCGTTGAGGCAGGGATAGGCGGTGTTGAGATAGGCATAGGTGTGCTCCACTTGGGGAATTTCGCCAGCGAGTTCCACTTTGCGGTTGTCGAAGGGATCTTCGGTGTGCATGGTGCCTTTATAGACCTTGTGCATTTCGCCTTTTTCATGGTCTTCGGCGGCTTCCCAGCGCATCCATGTGCGGTAGCGGCCATCGCAGGTGTGGGAGGTGATGACGGAACCGTCGGTGGAGGCTTTCTTGCCCACCATGATGCTGGTGCAGTTGGCACCGACGCGTTGTTCGTTTTCGTCTTGTGCCATCGTGTTCAGGCCGATGAGCAGAAGAGCGGATAGGAGTAATGATTTGAATTTAAGCATATTGAATGTGTTTGTGTTTGTATTCAAGAAACCGGCCCTTCGACCCTTCGAGGGGCCTCAGGGATCGCAGGCTCAGGGACCTTAGTCCGTCATAATGATTTGGGAGTCCAAAAATAGGAAAGAAAATGGTTCGTCGGGGCTTTTTTTCAGATTATTTTTGAAATGATGCTGTGAGAATCGAATTATTCTCTATTTTTGAATGCAGTAATCACCTTAAAACTAAGCATTATGAAAAAATTAGTATTACTCTTTGGGCTTATAGCCGTTTCAATTGGAGCTTTGGCTCAAAACAAGGGAGATATGTACGTTTTGACATCTATCCATGCCTCGTTGGGTAAGTTCTCATCATACGAAATTTATAACAATCAAACGACGCAATTGTCACAACAGCCAATGAATACCGAATTCGGTTTAGGAATCGGTTTTGGCTATTTCGTGACGGATGGTTTTCGTCTCGAACTCGCTGTCTCTGGCTATTCAATTCAATCTCCTCGTGAGAAAGTGTCTACAGTTTGGTTGAATAACATTAACAGAGGCATTACGCTCAGCCCGAATGTTTCATATTATTTCCAGCTTGCTGACCGATTCTACTATACCCCTGAGGTCGGTGTCAGTTTCGAGCTTGGGAAATACACGCATGAAGAATCGAGTTATCAATCGTCATCATATCCTTATAGAGGCTTTTATTTGTATGCCAATTTGTTGGCTTTCCAATTTAAGGTAACCCCAAGATTCTCGATGGGTGTGGTCGCTGGAGATTTACAATATGGTAGTCTGAAGTATTATTATACGGGCGAGCCATTCTATGAAAGCGAATCATTTAGGTTCAGATGGAATAGTGGCTCCATCGCAGCTTTTTTCTATTTCTGAACTATTCCCAAAACAACTCCTCCGCCACATCGTCGGCGAAGAGCATCTGCTCGTCGGTGAGGTAGAGGAATTCTCGTGTCTGTGAGAGACGGCCTTGTGCAACCAAGGGTTGGGCGTGTTGCTCACAGAAGGTCGAAAACCTTTCGCCCATCTCGCGTTTCATCCATTTCAGGTCGATGCCCCAGTGGGTGCGCAGGCGCAGCATAACGTATTCGTTGTATTGCTGCTCTAGAGAGAGGATTTCTTTTTCGTAAAAGGGCCCTTCGACAGGCTCAGGGACCCTGACGCAATAACGTTCGACACTGGAAACATTCCATTGCCGTGAAGTGCCATCGAAGGAATGCGCCGAAGGTCCAAAGCCTAAGTATGGTGTCCCGAACCAATAGCTGGCGTTGTGCTTCGAATGCATCTCACGACGGCAGAAATTGGAGATCTCATAATGCAGATAACCGTTTTCCTTGGCGCGTTGGCAGAGGATGTCATAATCACGTAAGGTATCCTCTTCGTTGACAGGCTGCACCTTGCCCAATTCGATTTGTTTGGTCAAAATGGCATTGGGCTCTAGGGTGAGTGCATAGGCCGAGAGGTGGGGAAGGTCCAATGCGAAAAAGAGGTCAAGGTTGCGGTTCCATTGCTCGGCGTTTGAGGTGGGCAGACCATAAATCAAATCAATGCTGATATTACTGAAGCCCGCTTGTTTGGCCCAATCAATACATTGTCGGGCATGTTGTGAGTAATGGCGACGGCTCAGATACTTCAAGTCGTTGTCGAAAAAGCTCTGGATACCGATGCTGAGCCTGTTGACCCCAAGCTGTCGCAAACCTTCGAGGTATGCCAACGACAGCGTGTCGGGATTGGCTTCAAGGGTGATTTCAGCGTTTTCGGCGACGGGATACGTCTCCTTAATAAGTTGTAGCAGCTCGCTGATTTCCTTTATGGATAGTAAGGAAGGCGTGCCACCGCCGAAATAGATGGTGTTGATGGGTGGGGTGTGATGGCTCTGCAAAAGCGAAGGAGATTGCGGGTCAAGCCCGCAATGACTCCTTTGCTTTAAGTAATCCTTTCGTGCAACAATCTCCGCTTTCAAAGCCTCCCAAAACTGCTCTTTCAGTTTCAAGGATGGCAGCGAATAGAACCCACAATAGGCACATTTCGAATTGCAGAAAGGAATATGGATGTAGATGCCAGCCATCTTACTTTTCAATGACCAATTTCACGGTCTTTTCTCCTTCAGTGGTCTTGATGCGGATAAAATAGATGCCGTTTTGCAGGTGGCCGATGTCGATTGTCTCAAAGTTTTCGTTGATGTTCATCACGCTTTGGCCCATGATATTGAACACTTCTACTTGAGTAAGGCCTACGCCTTCGACGTGAAGTATGTTCTTGGCAGGGTTTGGATAGACCTTGGCTTCCTTGCTGTATTCTGGGACGGCATCAGGAATTAACTCTATCGAAAGTGGGGCGCAGGTCGACTCGCAGTTGTCGTCGAACACGGCGATGACGACGTATTCGTATGTTTGGAAGAACTCAACTTCGTTATCCACATATTCGGGAAGTTCCAAAAACTCTTGCAGGAGCTCGCCATTCTTCTGGATGAGGTAGCCTAACAGGTTGCCCGTTGAGCCAGGTTCGGGTTCGGTCCAGTGCAGATACACTTGTGATACATCACCGCCAGTTTCTGCCTCCAAATCGCGGACAGGATTGCAGCTGACGACCACCTCTTCTTCGCGAATCCAGCCCATGCGGTCGTTGCTACCTTTGTAAGTGCCAAAGACTAGATTTTCAACAGGTTGATTCAAGGCATAAGCGGTCACATAAACAGGGTCATCGGGTGAGAAGTTCTGGACATAGGTCAAGGTGACGATTTCTAAGTTGCCGTCACCATCGATGTCGCCAAGGTTGGCACCGTTCATGTAGGAGAGGCCTTGCGGGCGGAGCGGAAAGCCTTCGGTTACCTCGGTGCCGTCCATCTCCCAAGCGCGGATGTAGCCTTGCTCGCCATCCATCAGGTTGAAGTCGGTGATGATTTCGTTCTCGCCGTCGCCGTCGATGTCGGCTACGGAAATGAAACCTTCGACTCCGGAAGTCAAGTTAAGCGGAAATCCAGGAGCTATGTTGCCGCTCTTATCGTATTGGTAGAAAACGTTGCCTTCGCCAGAGACACCCATGAAGATGGCATATTCGTCACCGTTTTTAACCACCGTCGGGGCGGAATAAGTCCAATAGGCGACGGGTTTAGGCCATCCAGCCAGGTACTCGCCCGTGTGGGCATCGCGCACATAATGGTTTGGGTTGTCGCCATGACAGGCTCCAACGATGCTCCAGTTGCCATCGCCTTCGAAGTCAACAACGAGCGGCGATTGATAGGAGTATTTGTAGGCTTCTTCGCTGTCCACCCTATATATCTCTTCGCCAGTGTGGCTGACGCAATACAAAGCGGTGGTTGTTGAAACAAACATCTCAAGGGAACCGTCACCGTCGATGTCGGCCAAGGTGGGAGTGAAAGCAGGTGTAGAAGGCAACTCAAAGGGGAAGCCTTCGATTTCTTCGCCTTGCAGGTTCCATGCATGGATGCCAGCTGAGATACTGGCCGAGGCCTTTCCTCGACCGCAGAAGATGATCTCCAATTCACTGTCGTTGTTGAGGTCGGCCAAAACGGGAGCGCAGATGAGCGGGTTGTTGTTGGTGACCGTAGCCATCAAGACATTGCCCGAAGCATCGAAGACGTTGATACCGCCACGGGCGTTGCCATAGGCAGTAAGGGATACGATTTCAAGTATTCCGTCTTTGTTGATGTCGCCCACGGCAGCGGGATACTGGGCCATACCTCCCACCAAAGGTTGTGTCCAAAGCACGTTGCCTTGCCCGTCGATGACGTTGATTTCCTCGTTGTGGCAGAGGATGATCTCATCGGCACCGTCGTTGTTGAGGTCAGCAAGGGCTATACCGCGCATGGGTTTGTAGGTGGTGTTGGAACTGAAGCTCAGCGGGAAGCCAGGAATGGGCGTCAGGCCGTCGCGGCTTGCTGGCGGCAGTTGGGTAAGTACACTTTCGGTTTTGATGATACCGTCTGTGTCGATGAAAGCCCGCGTGGCAGGTTGCTGTGCAACCAAGCCTAATGAAAAGGAGAAGAGGGCAAGCAATAGTAGTGTCTTTTTCATAGTCGTTTGTTTTAGTCAATGAAAAAGGCCGTGCCTTTTGCCGGTATTACCAGCGAATGACACGGCCATTATGGTTTTTACAATCGAGGATTATTTATCCTTTTTGCAGCAGCAAAGACCTTTGTAGGCCAAGCCTGCCAGACCGGCACCGACGAGCGGAGCCACGATGAAGAGCCAGAGGTGGCTGAGGGCAGAACCGCCAGCGAAGATGGCTTGTGAGATGGAACGGGCAGGGTTGACGGAGGTGTTGGTCAACGGGATGCTGATGAGGTGGATGAGCACCAAGGTCAGACCGATGGCCAGACCGCCGAACTTACCGTTGGCGTGGCAACCGTCGGTGACACCGAGGATCACCATCAGGAACACGAAGGTCAGCACGCATTCAGTGATGAAGGCGCCACAAGCATTGATGTTCCAGTAGTTTTCGCCACAAGCGGCGAGGTCAGCGCCAAAGTCGTTGGCAGCGAAGTTGCCAGGGTTGATGTCGCCACATTTCACAATGGCATAGATGACTGCAGCGGCAGCGATGCCACCGATGATCTGTGCAGCCCAGTAAATCAGCATGTCTTTGAAGCTCATGCGACCATTGGCCCACACGCCAAAGCTGACGGCAGGATTCAGGTGGGCACCCGAGATGTGACCGACGCCATAGGCCATGGCCACCACGGTGAGACCGAAGGCGATAGCAACGCCCAGGAAACCGACTGCTCTGCCGGCGAAGATTGCAGTACCGCAACCGCCGAAAACAAGAACGAACGTGCCGAGAAGTTCGGCGAAGAATTTGTTACAAGTCTTAATAACTTTTTGGTTTTTAGTTAATTATTAGGTTTAATGATTTGGTTCTCATCCTATTGCTCCTCCGAATATGGTTCTTTGGAACACTGCAAATGTACAAAATAATCATCGCAATGCAATTTTTTCGCCTTATTTTTTAGAAAACGTGAAACAGCCTATGCCTTATGGCATTACCGTGTAATCTTTGTTGGTCAGGCTCTTAGCATAGCACTGTAAGACGGCTTTGAGATAGTCCAACTCTTCCTTTTTCGGTGTTTGACCGATGCTTTTCATTATGTTTTTCGTGTCGAAATAGAAAGTCGAGGAGTCGGTGATGCATTGGTACATCTGGTTGATGCAGTTGAATGCGATGGGCTGGCGTTGGGGCTCGTTGAACACGTCGCGACCGAAAGCGAAGTACGGATTGGTGTTTCCGACCAGGCCTAATATGGTGGGCATGATGTCGAGTTGCTGTACGGTCGCGCTGTCGATGCCACGCAGGGTGGAGTCGGGCGTGTAGATGAATTCGATGATGGAGGAATGCCCTTTCATGGTGTAGGAATGCGGGTCGTAGCATAGTGGGGCCACGTGGTCGGCGACGAAGACGAAGATGGTGTTATCGAACCAAGGTGCAGTTTTGACACGCTCGAAGAACTTGCGTAGCGAGAGGTCGGTGTAGGCCACCACGCGTTGCTCCTGTGTATGCCCTTGCGGCACAATGTCGACATAGTCGGGCGGAACGCGGTAGGGATGATGTGAGGTCAGATTGAAGACAGAGGCGAAGAAAGGCTCTTGCATCTTGTCGATTTCATCGGCCATGAACTGGTAGAAAGGCATGTCATAAACGCCCCAGAAAGGCTCAATCGTGCTGTCGTTGGCGGGATAGACAGCCTCAAATTCGTCACGGCAATAGCAATGCTGCACCCCAAAACGCTGCGAGATTTCCTCAAAGCCCATGGAGTTGCGTTCGCTTCCGCTAAAAAACGAGGTCTGATAGCCTTGTTTGGCCAAAATCTCTGGCATGGCTTCGAAGTCGGCAAACAACTCCGGCATGGTGGCAAACGAAGTCTTAAACGACGGTATGGAGGCAAGGATGGCAGGAACCGACTCGATTGACTTCATCCCGTTGGCGTAGGCGTTCACAAAGGTATAGCCTTCCTGCATCAGCGAGTCGAGGAAAGGCGTGCATCCCTTTTCGTTGGGATAAAGCTCGGGGTTGAGGAATTTGGAGTGTTCCTTGCTGAAACTCTCCATGATGAAGACCAGCACATTGCGATGTCCTAAATCGTAGCGGCAGCTGTCGATATGATGTATGGGGGAATAGACCTGTTCGATCTGATCTGGACTGAAATAATTCACTTGATCATATTCTGTGGCTTTGTCTAAGGAACGCATAAAGCAATAAGGGTTACTGAGTGTGAGCCATGTCTTTTCGGGGGAATAGGCCGCCGCTTGTTCCATCCTTACCCATGGGCGGGTGGGGTTGAAGGTGCCTCGCATACCGCAGGTGCATAACAAGGCGACAACCACGGCGGCGATGCTGTTGTAAAGATAATAGCGCCGGTTGTTGGTGATTTTGGTGGGGTGGTATTTGATAAGCTTCCATGCCAAAATAAGGAGTGCGATGATGAAGCCGCTGATGATGATTAAGGTCAGGTTGCGTTGGACGAAGTCGAAAATGATGGGGAGGTTGTTGGAGTTGCTTGAGAAATGGGTGTCCTCGAGGGTGAGGCGTTTCATCGTATGGGCGAAGTAGACGACATCGGCGCTGTTGAGTAGGATGAGGGCGATATTGGTGATCAGGAAGACGGCGCTGAGCATGACCTGGTACCATCTGTGTTCGCGGAAGCGGAAGGGGAGGATGGAAAGAAGGATGAATAGGCCGTTAGCCCATAGGATGGACATGGTGTCGAAGAGCAAGCTCCCTTTTGCTACGTCGAGAAACTCATGAAGGTTATAGAAAGGGCCGAACAAAGGCTTGTCGATCACATAAAAGGCTACTTTGAGGAGTCCCATGATGAGAAAAACGGAAAGCAACCTTAGGAGCAGTGTCGTTATGTCGTTTCTCGTCAGGCGTTTCCAAAGGGTGTCGTGGTTGTGTTGTGTGTCGTTTTGCATCGTTTGATGATGTGGGTTGGGGTGCAAAAATAGGAAGAATCCCTGATTTGGCGAAACAGCGCTTTTGTGAAAGCGAGTTATGCGATGGTGAAACAGAAGGATGGTATTTTTTAAGATACTGATAATGTGATTATTATATATGATATGAAAAAAAGTTGTTAAAAAACGTCCTTCGTAAGGAAAAAGGTTGTATTTTTGCAGCCACAAACGATGCTTCCGTAGCTCAGTTGGTAGAGCACCTGACTCTTAATCAGGGTGTCCAGGGTTCGACCCCCTGCGGGAGTACGAAAAGAAAGCTGCTTCGAGCAGCTTTCTTTTTTTGTATATCATCAAATTACCCTTTCAGTAACCACTTTCCATTCGCCTGGCTGTAAATCTCCCAACGCGATATTACCAATCTGTACTCGAATGAGTCGCAGCGTGGGGAAGCCTACAGCCGCCGTCATGTGCCGCACTTGCCTGTTCTTGCCCTCGATGAGGGTGAGACGCACCCAGCTGGTGGGAATGGCGGCACGATAGCGGATGGGCGGCACCCTATCCCATAGGCCTTCTGGCGTATCCACCATCTCGGCCTTGCATGGCCGGGTGTGGTACCCTTTGATGACTACGCCCTTGGCCAACTGGCGTACGGCCTCTGGGGTGATTTGCCCGTCAACCTGAGCCAGATAGGTGCGTGGATGCTCAAACTTGGGATCCAACAGCTTCTTGATAAGCTTCCCGTCGTCGGTGAGTAGTAAGGCGCCTTCGCTGTCGTGGTCCAACCGTCCGGCGGCATATACCCCCGCAGGGAGTCCGAACTCGTCGAGGGCGCGATGCCCCGCTTCGGGTGTGAATTGACTCAATACTCCGTATGGCTTGTTGAATAGAATGACCATAGCTTTGCGGTTATAGGGTGACGAAACCTTCCGTGGCGAAGGTCTCCAGCTTTCCGTTTTCGTTGATGAAGATATAATAGGCCTCCACGCCATCCATGCTTTCGATGAGTGGCAACGACAGCTCCAACCCCATCACCATGCAGATGGAGGCCAAGGCGTCGGCCCAGGTGGCATTGTCGGCCGTCACGGTGACACTCAGAACGTGGTGCTCTACGGGACAACCCGTCTTCGGGTTGATGCAGTGTGAGTATCGTTTTCCGTCGCGTTCCACGTATTTTCGGGTGCTGCCCGAGGTGACCACGCCCTTGTCGCGCACGGCAATACGGGTCTGGACCACCTGCTCCGAGTTCTCGTTGTCAGCGGGCTTTTCTATGCCTACAATCCATGGTTGGCCATTAGGCTTGCCTCCTTTGGTCATGATTTCGCCTCCCGTGTCGACCAGATAGTTTACCACGCCTTGGCTTTCCAAAAACGAAGCGATCAGGTCGGAGGTGTAGCCTTGCGCTATGGCGTTGAAGTCCAAGGTTATGGCAGGATTGTCCTTGATGATATGTCCGTTTTCAATTCTTACTTTCCGATAATCAACCAAGGTGCGTAGGCTGTCGATGAGCTGTGGCGTGAGCGTATCGCCGTTTTTGTAGCTGAAGCCCCAAGCGGCCACGATGGGTGAGATGGTGGGGTCGAAATAACCGTCGGAAAGACGGGCCGCCTCCTGTGCGATCCTGAAATTGTCGATGAAGATGGAGTCCAGCACTACTTCTTCGTTGCGATTCACTTTTGAGATGATGGAGTTTTCGACCCACAGGTTGACCGACATGTCAACGGCATGGAAAATGGAGTCGATCTCGTGTTGGAAGTTACGGTTTTGCGTGTCGAAGTAGGTGATGGCATAGTAAGAGCCTTGGGCTAGACCTTCAAGGACAATCTTTTTGGGCTGTTGCCTGCACGCGGCAACTCCGATGGCGAGGATGAGCAGTATGGCGAGCTTTTTCATAGGCTTACATGGTGAATGTCGCGCTCCATTTGAAGGCGAAGTTGTTCCAAACGTTATCGAAGCTATAGGGTCCGTAACGGTAGAAGGCGCCCAACCCGACTTTGACAAGCGGCAGGTTGAGTAGCCCTTTCACGACGAAACCGCTCTCATAATAGCCTTTCTCCATAGTCTTGAAGTTCTTGTCTGGATAAGCTCGTGCCCGAGGCATGTCGCCCCAGCCCAGATTGGTGATGAGTACCAACTCGGGCTTGAACCATTCCGAATCCGTCTTCCACAGCATGCCGCTGAAGTTATGGCTTAGATAAAGCGCCACAAAACGGTCGCAGAAGAACTCGTCGAGGCGCATGGTGCCAAAACTACCCGGGGAATACAGGCCAAAACGGTCGTAAGATCCTAAGATGTTGAAGGTCTCCATTACGGGACAGCCTTCGGTGGCATAGCCCGCTTGCAGTATGATCTTCGACACTCCCATATAAGGCGTATAGAAGTTTTTCGACACCTCAAATTTGAAGCGGTCGTATTGATAATGGCTCCCAAGAAAGGGGAAGGCATGCATGTAGGACAGCCAGACGACGGGGTAGGTGGTGCCCAGCGACTGAAGACCGTTTATGGTGCTGAGGAACTTTTCCTTGTAAGCGAAACGCAGCTTGACCTCTGCTTGAGTGAAACGCGCCTCGGTCAACGAGTCGGAAGGGAGGTGAAAGAACTGGGCATTGTAGTTCCTATGGCTTGTGTTGAGGTTGACGAAGACTTTGAAATGCCTTGCAAAACGGGTGGCAAAGTTTATGTCTAAACGCGTTCCACGGGCATGGATGTTCTCGTAGATGGAGTATTTGTAGTCTGACTCTGAAAGCAGGGAATAGCGTTCCTGTAGGCCACCGAATTCGCCGATGGGATGCGATCTTCGACCATAATACACTCCAAGTTCCATCTGTCGCTGCCTGTTGAGGTACATATTGGCCCCTGCACCGAAGTCCAATCGTTTTAGTCGGGTCCAATAGCCGAAATAGCTGCTGAAACTGATGAAGCGCGAAAAGCGGTCGTTGGTGGAGGCGCCCAGACCGAAGAACAAGCCGCGTTGTCCGGAGATGTTGATCATGTTGCCGAGGTTGAGGTCGATGGGTCCCAGGGGGACAGCGGATTGGTTGACCAGTTTCTCAGTCCAGACCAAGGCCTTGTCGATAAGGTCGTTGCCGCGTGTGAGTGAGTCAACGAAAGCGTAGGTGGCACGTATCCTGTCGCTGAGCGTGTCGATGCGTCGCCCAGCCCAGAAGTCCTCGTCACGGAAGGCGGCCTCAGGGTCCACCAAGATCTCGATATCGGAAAACTGTTTCTTGCTGACTTCGGGGTTGATAGTGATGTCGGTCAGATAGCTCTTGCCGATGGCCACCATGGGGAAGGCAATGCCGTCGATGTCGACGACCATGCTCGGGAATTTGAGATTGGTGTTCAGCTGTTTTGGGAACCATTGGCCTTCCACTTTCTGATACAGCTGTTGTATGCTGGCGGTAAAGAGTCCTTCCTGCTTGTCGGGTTCGGCCTTCACGCTTTGCAAGGCCCAGCCGTCGCTGTTGACGGTCATGCTTCCCCGCAGCCCGTTGAAGTTGCTGCCCTTAAACGGATGGAAGGAGATGACGTAGAGCGAGTCGCCCTGTCCGATAGGGTTGACGGATTCGAGTGTGAAAAAATAGTGGTTCTTGCTGCCCCTGCTGATGGGGTTGACATAATCAGTGCCAGTGACGTTGATGGTCTCCTCGTAGAAGCTGATGCTCTGCATGCTGTTGACCAAATATATGAAAGTGGGCTCTTTCATTCCTGCGATTTTGGTTCCAAGCACGTTCTGCAGCTTGCGGTCGGGCGCCATGAATAGCACCTCCGAGGCGGTTTCCATCACCATGAGGTTGTTTTTCTTGAGGATGCTGTCGAACATTTGCAGGTTGGTCATATCAGTAGCCATGTCGTAAGCAAGGGCTTTCCCGAAGTCGCTGCTGTCGATGGTGATTACCATCTGGTCATAGATGTTGTAGCGATACGAATCCAACGAATTGGGATTGTTGGCTTTGCGGTGCCGCAGCAAGCTGTCGATGATGCGGTGGGCAGGGTTTTCGCCCGCTTCCACAGTCACTTCCCCCAGTTCAAAAGTGGTGGGTTTTAGGGCGATATTACAACGATTTTGGTTGGGCTCAATGACAAGGGTGACAGGCTCGTAGCCTATGGATGAGAAGCTTATTTTGGTGATGGCTTCGCTGGCGCTGATTTCGTATTTGCCATCAATATCGGTGATGCAGCCTTGCAGACCCTCGTTGATGACCACATTGACAAAAGCCAGTGGCTGACGGTTTTTCTCGTCGGTGACTTTCCCGCTTAGGGTGTGCGTCTGGGCATGCAGATACCCTGATGACAACACAAAGAGTAGAAACAATAAAGGGAATAGGAATCGTATGCGTTCGGACGACTTCATTTCTGGGTCTCAATTAGATAGATGACCTCGTTGTCGCGCTTCATCATGTATTGTTCACGGGCTACTTTCTCCATTGTGGCGGTGTCGTTGTTCAGGTTTTCGAGGTATTCCTTGCTCTCGGAGAGTTCCTTGTCGTAGTATTCGATCTGCTGCTTCTGGTCTTTCAATGCTTTTGAAAGACGGATTTGCTCAAAGAGGTTGAACTGGTCGATGAACAGGATGATAACCAGGAACGCCAGCGTGGCATACACGTAGCGGTTGTTTAGCTTACGGAGAACTTCTTTGAACGTCATGGCGAGTGTTTTTAACTACGTTTTTATCTTACGATTTCAGCTTGCAAAGGTAATATTTTTCCTATTTTTGCAGGTGGAAATTAATCTAAATCTTTATACAATGAAAAAAGTTATTGCCACAACAAAGGCTCCTGGAGCCATCGGTCCTTATTCTCAAGCCGTTGAAGCTAACGGAATGGTGTTCATTTCAGGTCAGCTGCCCATCAATCCCGCTACGGGAGAGATGCCTGAAGGCGTCAGTGCCCAGACGGAACAGAGCCTGAAGAACCTTGAGGCCATCCTCAACGAGGCGGGCTGTACTTTCGACAATGTGGTGAAGTCGACCTGTTATCTGGCCGACATGAGCTATTTTGGCGAGATGAACGCCGTTTATGGCAAGTATTTCAAGGGCGACTATCCTGCTCGTGCTGCTTTTGCCGTGAAGGAACTGCCCAAGAAGGCCTTGGTCGAAATCGAAATGATCGCTGCAAAATAATGTCCATGTCATTCCGAGGATTTTGAAGGCATAGATACGCTCGCCATTTAGGCTCGGTATGACATGCCTTCAAAATCCGAAGCGAATCTATGGACATTATGGCTAAAATGATGGAACCATGAAAATCGTCTTTTTGGAGCCGTTGGGCTTGAAAGTCCAGCAGATTGAGACTGCATGTGCAGGCTTGAAGAAGGCCGGCCATGAGGTCGTCATTTATCCCGACCGCAATGAGAATCCCGATGAGTTGAAACGTCGCGCCGAAGGTGCCGAAGTCATCGTCGAGAGCAACATACCGCTGCGCAAGGATTTCCTCGATGCCTGTCCCAACTTGAAGATGCTCTCCATCGCCTTCACGGGTTTGGATCATATCGACATGGAGGAATGCCAGCGTCGTGGCATCGTCGTGAAAAACGCGGCGGGTTACAGCACTGAGGCCGTGGCCGAATTGGCTGTCGCCATGATGATTGATGTGTATCGTAAAGTGCTTGAAAACGATGCGATTACCCGCCAGTGTAACCGGAAGGGCATCATGCCTGGTCGCGAGATCGGAGGCAAGACCATCGGTATCATCGGTTTGGGTAACATCGGCCAGCGTGTTGCCAAGTTGGCCAACGCCTTCGGATGCAAGGTGCTGGCTTGGAACCGCACCCAAAAACATGTCGATGGCGTAACATTTGTGGATAAGGAGACCTTGCTGAAGGAATCCGACATCGTCACCTTGCACATTGCTTTGAACGCCGAGACCCGCGACTTCATCACGGAGAAAGAATTCACACTAATGAAACCGAGCGCCATTCTGGTGAATACCGCCCGCGGACCCGTGGTGAACGAAATGGCTTTGGCCAACGCGTTGAAACAGGGAAAGATTGCTGGAGCGGCTACCGACGTCTATGGCACCGAGCCGCCATTGAAGCCTGAGAACCCGTTGTTCGGCGCACCCAATCTCATCATGTTGCCCCACATCGGCTTTGCCACCGAAGAGGCTTTCATCCTGCGGTTGGGCATTGTTGTCCGAAATATTGAGGAACACTACTGCTAAACAAAAGAGGCGCTGCGAGCGCCTCTTTTGTTTTTATTCTTCATCAAAGCTGTAATTACTGCCTCCTAACTTAACCTTGGGCCGGTAAATCATGTCAGAAGTGACAAAGGCCTCTTTGAACTTCGGCTTGATGCGGCGCAGGCATTTCTCGGCTTCCACACGGTTGCGGAAATTGCCGGCACGGAGACGGAAGTAAGGCTCGGCATACGTCAAGTAGATTGGGATGTCGGGGAAGGCGTTCTCAAATCTTCTTTTTACTGCTTCGGCATGCTGCAAGGCTTCGTTGCCGATTTCCATGAATATGTGGATGCGGTAGCCGTTGAATGTGCTATCAGCCCTATACAGTGCTCGCTGCTTTGCGATGAGGCTTTCGATGCGGCTGTCCTGATGTACCGTCACGGAGCCGTGTTTTTGCGCCATGGCGAAGGTGGCCAGCGTGATGAAAACGAATAGACAAAGGATACGTCTCATAAACGATCGGTTTAGGCTGCAAAGATACATTTTTTTAATGATATGCAAATTTCCGTCGAAAGTTGTATCTTTGCGACCTAAAACAAACCTATGAACAGCAACCTCGACGCCAACGCTTCCCATCTCTCCAAGGCCGAGAGAGACCTCGAAAACGCCTTGCGCCCCGATATGTTTGAAAGTTTTGCGGGGCAGCAAAACGTGGTTGACAACCTACGCGTTTTCGTGAAGGCTGCCGCCCAGCGTGGCGAAGCCCTCGACCATACCTTGCTGTATGGCCCTCCAGGTCTGGGAAAGACCACTTTGTCGTACATCATCGCCCATGAGTTGGGCGTCGGCATGAAGATGACCTCGGGTCCTGTGCTCGACAAACCGGGCAACCTCGCAGGTCTGCTCACAAGCCTTGAGCCTAACGATGTGCTGTTCATCGACGAGATACACCGCCTCAGCCCTGTGGTGGAGGAATATCTCTATTCCGCCATGGAGGACTTCCGCATCGATATCATGTTGGAGACAGGTCCCAGCGCTCGTAGCATCCAAATCACACTGAATCCCTTCACTTTGATTGGTGCCACCACTCGGAGCGGCATGCTGACAGCACCTCTGCGTGAGCGTTTCGGCATCAAGCAGCGTTTGGAGTATTATGACGCTAAGACCTTGTCGAAGATTGTGAAGCGTTCAGCCGGCATCCTGCGTGTGCCCATCGACGATACGGCGGCTTTCGAGATTGCGCGCCGCAGCCGTGGCACACCGCGTATCGCCAACATGTTGCTGCGCCGTGTGCGCGACTTCGCCCAGATCCAAGGCGACGGCACCATCACCTTAGACATCGCTAAAATCGGTCTGAAGGCCCTTAATGTGGATGAGCACGGCCTCGACGACATGGATAACAGGATTCTCACCACCATCATTGACAAGTTCAAGGGTGGTCCTGTGGGTGTCAACACTATCGCCACGGCAGTGGGCGAGGACCCCGGCACCATTGAGGAGGTTTGCGAGCCGTTCCTCATCCAGGAAGGCTTCATCATGCGCACGCCCCGTGGCCGCGAATGCACCGATTTGGCTTATAAGCACTTGGGGAAGACGCGAATTAAGCCTACGGGAGAGATGAGTTTGTTTGATTAAGTTTTTCTTCTTCAGGTTTGTAACCAATCCGCTTGCGAGGTTGGGCTTTTGTTTCCCTTAATTGGTCGAGTGCATCATTGAGTGCTTCTATTTGTATTGCAATTTCCAGGTTGGTCTGTTCCTGTTGCTCATTGATGTCATTCTGATCATGCAAGATTTTCTCGATATAGGCGTTTAACTGATCGACTTTATGGGAAAGTTGCTCCATTTTTAGGTCGACTGACAGCATTGTCGCTATGGCCTTTCGCATTGCGATAAATGCCCTTGTCACCATCACACTCATTTGTACGGCACAAGGGCTGTGTAATACGGAGGCAAGCATCACAGCGCCATGTTCGGTGAATACATAAGGAGGTGCTGTCTTGGGGCGTTTTTGTGGCGATGTCATCACATTTTGTGACGACATATTGCTAATCCTCTCAATTTCAACCCATTCCTCTTTAGACAATTTGAACATGAAATCCTCGGGGAATCGGTCTGCATTACGTTTGACTGCTTGGTTGAGAGCTCTCGTCTCTACCCCGTAGATACTAGCAAGATCGCGGTCAAGCATTACCTTTTGCCCGCGAATCTCATAGATTACATTCTTGATGTTTTCAATGTTTCCTGTTTGCACATCATTTGGGATGGTTTTAGTGGGTTTTGGAGTTTCCATAGCGATACTACAATTAGTTATTACGCAGCAAAGATATGTCACCTGTCAAGAGCTATCCGTTTATTAAACGTTTGTAGTCGACTGTAGTCGTTTATAGTCGTTTGCTGTCGGATAAATATAAAATAATCAACGTTTTATATGTTTTTTTGCTTAAAAAGTGTGGGTTGATTTGTAGTTTTTATTATAGGCTTCAATCATAAAGCAAAATTTCCCTATTTTTGCAGTTTCTTTCAGAAACAGCAAATAACATCGCTATTATATGGATTACAATTTTACCGAAATCGAAAAGAAGTGGCAGCAGTACTGGCGCGACAACAAAATCTATAAGGTTGATATTGACCACAGTAAGCCCAAGTTTTATGTCTTGGATATGTTCCCGTATCCTTCGGGCGCAGGCCTGCATGTGGGACACCCGCTGGGCTATATTGCCTCGGATATTTATGCAAGATATAAAAGACTGAAAGGCTTCAACGTGCTGCATCCCATGGGCTACGACGCTTATGGTCTGCCTGCTGAGCAATATGCCATCCAAACGGGTACTCACCCCGCCGTGACGACCGAGAAGAACATCAACCGCTATCGCGAACAGATGGACAAGATCGGCTTCTGCTACGACTGGGACCGCGAAGTGCGCACCTGCGAGCCTGGTTACTATAAGTGGACACAATGGACCTTCCTCCAACTGTTCAACTCGTTCTACTGCAACGGCTGTCAGAAAGCACAACCTATCAGCAAACTGATTGCCCGCTTTGAGGAAAAAGGTACAGAAGGTCTCAATGTGGCCGAAAGCAAGCCGCTGAGCTTTACCGCCGAGGAATGGAAGGCGATGAGCGAGAAGCAACAACAAGAGGTGCTGATGAACTATCGTTTGGCCTATCAAGCTGAGGCTATGGTTAACTGGTGCCCGGGCTTGGGTACGGTGCTTGCTAACGACGAGGTGGCCGACGGCCTCTCGGTGCGTGGCGGCTTCCCCGTGGAGCGCAAATCAATGAAGCAATGGCAACTTCGCATCACCGCCTACGCCGACCGCCTGCTTCAAGGCCTCGAGACTGTGGATTGGAGTGAGTCGGTGAAAGACCTGCAGCGCAATTGGATTGGCAAATCCATGGGTGCTTCCGTTATCTTCAAGGTTGAGGGTAAAGATATCGATTTAGAGGTGTTCACCACTCGTGCTGATACCTTGTTTGGCACGACTTTCATGGTGCTGGCTCCTGAGCATGAGCTGGTAAAGGAAATCACCACGCCTGAGCAACGCGCCGAAGTGGAGGAATACATCACCCGTACCAAGAACCGCAGCGAGCGTGAGCGTATGGCTGAGGTCCGCAAGGTGAGTGGCGCCTTCACGGGTGCCTACGGCATCAACCCCATCACGGGTGCCAAGCTGCCCATCTGGATTGCCGATTACGTGCTGATGGGCTACGGTACAGGTGCCATCATGGCTGTGCCAGCCCATGACAGCCGCGACTTCGCCTTTGCCCGCCATTTCAACCAGCCCATCATCCAAGTGGTGAAGAAACCCGGTACAGAGGCCACTGACCCTTCCACTTGGGAAGAGAGCTTCGATGCTAAGGAAGGCGAATTAGTCAACTCGGGCTTCCTCAACGGACTGACGGTGAAAAAAGCCATCGAGCGCATGATTGAGGAACTGGAGAAACTCGGCGTCGGCACAGGCAAGACCAACTACCGCCTGCGCGATGCCATCTTCAGCCGCCAGCGTTATTGGGGCGAGCCTTTCCCAATCTACTACAAGGACGGCATGCCTTACGCCATGGACGAGTCGAAGCTGCCGCTTGAGTTGCCTGCCATCAGCGAATATAAGCCTACCGAGACGGGTGAGCCGCCTTTGGCTCGTGCCACGAACTGGGTCACCGAGGAAGGCTATCCCATCGAGACCAACACCATGCCTGGCTTTGCTGGTTCCAGCGGTTACTATTTCCGCTATGAGGACCCGCACAACGACAAGGAATATTTCAGCCGCGAAGCTAACGACTATTGGCAGAACGTCGACCTCTATATCGGCGGCGCCGAACACGCCACCGGCCACTTGATCTACAGCCGCTTCTGGTGCAAGTTCTTGTATGACATAGGATTGTCGTGCAAGGATGAACCTTTCCAACGCATGATCAACCAGGGCATGATCCAAGGCCGTTCCAGCTTCGCCTATCGTGCCAACATGGAAAAGCTTTGTGAATACGGCGTTTGGCAGCTCATCAAGGACAACAAGATGGGCGTGAAGTTCGAGAAGGACTTCAAGGACGGCCGCCGTCGTTTCGACTTCTTCTGCCCCGAGAAGGGCATCCTCATTGAGATTAACCGCATGGGTAACCTCGAGAAGGTGGCTGAGCCTTGGAAGGATTATGCTAAAGAAAAGGGATATAAACTGCTTTTGGTTCCTATCATTGATGTCGTGAGAGATTATATGTATGGCACCGACAAGGTCGAACAGAAGATCAAAGACCTTGTTGCAGGCAAGGAAGTTCCTGTGTTTGAGGATGGCGCCCCGCTTCCGTCGGTGCCGCTGTTTATCTCCAAAAATATGAAGGACCGCGAACTGTTTAGCGATCCGATCCATGTGGATATCAACATGGTGCACAACGACATCCTTGATGTGGCTGAGTTCTGCCAATGGCGCGACGACCTGAAGGATGCCAAGTTCATCTTCGAGAAGGACAAGGACGGCAACAACATCTATGTCTGCGGCAACGAGGTGGAAAAGATGTCGAAGTCGAAGTATAACGTGCAAAACCCCGACGACCTTGTGGAGAAATACGGCGCCGACACGCTGCGTCTCTATGAGATGTTCCTTGGCCCCCTGGAGCAATCCAAGCCTTGGGATACGCAAGGCATCGAAGGCACTTTCCGCTTCGTGCGTAAGTTCTGGAGGCTGTTCCACAACGAGAGCAACGAGTTCTGCATCAGCAATGAGCCTGCCACTGCACCCGAGTTGAAGAGCCTGCATAAGCTTATCAAGAAGGAAGAGGACGGCATCGAGAGCATCTCGTTCAATACGGTCGTCTCGGCCTTCATGATCTGCGTTAACGAGTTGGCCGACATGAAGTGCAACAAGCGTGAAGTCCTTGAGCCTTTGACGGTGATGATTTCGCCTTACGCTCCGCATATTGCTGAAGAGTTATGGCACCTGCTGGGTCATGAGACCTCGGTGGTGAACGCTGCGTTCCCCGCTTACGACGAGAGCAAGACGGTGGAAAACAGCTTCAACTACCCCATCAGCTTCAACGGCAAGATGCGCTTCAATATGGAGCTGCCTGTCACGATGAATGCCGATGAGGTGCAAGCCGCCGTGCTCGCCGCACCCGAAGCCGCCAAATGGATTGAGGGCAAGCAGGTGCGCAAGGTCATCTACGTGCCGAAGAAGATCGTCAATATCGTGGTGGGATAATTATTTCTGCCGCATTTCAAACACCACCGCGTGCGGCATCTCGAAATGGTTCGGGAAGTCGATGCGGTAACGACCATCAGCCTCTCTGCAAAGGGAGGCTTTTTTGTTGCAGCCCAAGACCTTGATTCTGCCCGTTTTCAGGTTCATCCCCATGCCATCGAACCAATAAGAGTCGGGCACGGGACTTTCCTGCTCGTCCAGAAGGAAGATGCCATAGACTTTGTCCCCTTTTTGCGTGAAGCGGAACTTGCCGTAGGTGAAAGGATAGATGGGCCTTGTGCCATAGATGGCCTCACCGTTCACCTGCATCCATTCGCCGATTTCCTTCATGCGGAGCAGGGCGGTGTCGGGCAGGTTGCCGTCGGCATCGGGACCCACGTTGAGGAGGAAGTTGCCACCTTTGGCCACGATGTCGCAAAGCAAGTGGATGAGTTTGTTGGTGCTTTTGTATGTGTCGGTGGAGACATACGACCACGAGTTGCCCATCGACATGCAGGTCTCCCAAGGATAGGGCAGGAGCGAGTCGGGCACCTGCTGCTCTGGGGTCTGGTAGTTCTCATATTTTCCACCCACTGAGCGGTCGACAATGATGAGGTCGGGGTTGTTCTCGCGAGCGATTTTTGCCACCGTGGGCATGTCGATGTCTTGGATGTAGCCTTGGCAGCCCAACCACGGGCGTGTTTCGTCGTTCACGCTCCATTCGGGACGCACCCAGCCGCCGTCGAGCCATAGGATGTCGATGTCGCCATAGTTATGTGTGAGTTCGCGTATCTGTCTGTGTGTGAATTGCTTGTATTTTTCAAAACGCTCGGGCATGGCCGTCGGGTCGTAGTTGACGTTGCGGTCGGGGGTGGCCCACTCGTGTGCCCAATAGTCGTCGCAGTGCCAGTCGGGTTTGGAGAAATAAAGGCCAGTCCAAAAACCTTTTTCGCGGAAGGCTTTCACCACCTCACCGGTGATGTCGGACTTGGGATTCTTCGAGAACGGACAACTTGGGTCGACAGTGGAGTAGGAAGTCTCCTTGGTATCGAACATGCAGAAGCCGTCGTGATGTTTCGTGGTGAAGACGACGTACTTCATGCCCGCGTTTTTGGCGGCATCGGCCCATTTTGAAGGGTCGAAGTTCTTCGGGTAAAATGTTTTGTTAAGGTTTTGATAATCAGTCTTGTATTTGTAATAGTCGGCACCATCACGGTTGATCCAAGGCTCGTTGCAGATGGACCACGACTCCACCACTTCCCATTGGGCGTAGATGCCCCAATGCATCATGAAACCGAATTTGAGGTCCTGCCATTGGCTGATGCGGTTGGTGATGACAGGGTCGGTTTCGGGGAGTTGGTCGTCGGTTTGGGCGAAGGCGGGCGCGCAGAAAATGCCTATTAATAAGAGGAGTAAAGCTTTTTTCTTCATGGAGCGGAGTTTTAATGCGCCAAAGATACGAAAAAACCACGATTCGCAGCACGATGCTGCAAGTCGTGGTTGAGGTTCTATGTGATGCAGGAGATTATTCCTGTTCCATCATGGCTCTGACTTCCTTGGCTTTCACGGTGTAGATGTTGCCATCAGCATCGCAGAAGCAGAAGGTGCCGTTGTGGCGGCAACGCATGGTAAGCAAGCGCTGCATCGAGAGGTCGAGGCCGCTCATCAATTTCTTGGTGAAGGACGAAACTTCATTCTTCTTGGCATTCACTGTTACTGTTGTCATATTGTCTGATCTTTTTGAATTTTTCTTCGTTGTAAAACTTAATGGATTTGATGTTACCTTCGGCAATCACTTCAGAGGGCATGATGCTGTTGTCGATGAACAGGAAGTAGTCAACGACGGGGCAGTATAGATGAAACAAGTTCTTGATGCCTGCTCTGTAGCGTCTGCGGATGATACTGTCGTCCACATGATGACCGCCGTGCTTCACGCGTTCTGCCACGCGCTGGATGGCCAGGTCGGGGCTTTGCAGCCAGAAATAGATGAGGCTGGCTTTGTAGCCTTCCTGACGTGCCTTGTTGATGAGGGCGTGGTAGGATTTGGCGGCCAAGGTGGTCTCGATGGCAAAGTCTTCTTTGTCAGCGATGAGTTTCTTGATGCGCGAGAGCATCAGGCGGCCAGCGGCGACCTTGGCGCCGTCGGGGTTGAGCGGCGACAGACCCTTGGCGATCTCGTCGCAGTTGACGAACTCCTTGCACTGCAGCGTCTCTGGCAAAACAGTCAAGGAAGCGGTCGTCTTACCTGCTCCATTGCAACCTGATATGATATATAAACTCGGCATCAAATTATGGTTCTGCTCGTTTTTGTGATGGCATATTTCGTGCCAAATCACGCTGCAAAGATACAAAAAATGTGAATGTGTCAACACTTTTCCACACTTTTCCACGATATTTTTTGGGGTGTTTGTAGTTAATATGCTGTAAATCAGCATAATCATTTTAGTAGATGATTATCTTATTAGGGACGCTTCCCATAGCCAAAAAATTCGTATTTTTACCGCCTAAAATGAGTGAGATGAAATTACGGACTTTGATAACGCTCTTTTTCCTCGTGTTGGTGGTTTGTGCCTGCCAAAAGACCGTGGAATATCCCATCGAGCCTAACATTGCATACGAGGGTTTCACTTATCTCATCAATGCCGACAGCACTTTCAGTGGCGAAGGTGTCATCTCGTTCTCCTATACTGATGGCGATGGCGACCTGGGCCTCGATGACAGCGACACCCTACCGCCTTTCGGCTTTCACGACGCACATTATTATAATATGGTTGTCGACTACTTGAAGTTGGAGCATGGTGTGTTTGTGAAAAAGCCGTTGCTGAGCCCGCATGTGCCGACCAGCCCTGACGATACGTTGGTGTTGTACGACACGGTGACCTTCAACGCCCGCTTCAAACGCCTCCGTGACTCGGAAGAGCCTAAGGCTATCAGTGGGACGATGGACTATAAGCTGACTGTGCAGAATCCTTTCTCGCCCAACGACACGGTGAAGTTTGAAATCCGTATCCTCGACCGCGCACTGCATGAGAGCAACGTGATCCAAACCGATCCAATTATTACCAATCTTTCATTGAAATAATAAACACTAAATATGAAACGACTTTTTTTCTCTTTGGCATTGTTACTATCTTTTGCTATCGCACAAGCGCAAACCGCTGGCGAAAACATCAACGTGACGCATTATGCCATCCATGTCAACGAACTGGATTTTACTAACCGCACGCTGCAAGGCGAGACCTTTGTGGATTTTACGGCTACGGCCAATGTGCAACAAATCGTCCTTGAATTGAAGTATCTTGAAGTCGCTTCCGTGACGGCAACAGGTGCTACGGTTTCCGGCTTCTCGCAAGACGGCGACTTCTTGACCATCAATTTGGCCTCGCCTTTGGCAAGCGGTAATACTGCAACCTTAGACATCGTCTATGGTGGCAACACCTTTAATGAGACTTGGGGCGGCGTGGAATGGTGGGGTGACTATGTCTACAACCTCGGCGTGGGCTTCGACAGCCAACCGCACAACTTAGGCAAGACTTGGTTCCCCTGCGTCGATAACTTCACCGACAAGGCTTCATACGACGTCTTTGTCACCACGACCAACGACAAGAAGGCCATCTGCGGTGGTAACTTCGTAGAGACCACCGACAATGGCAATGGCACCTCCACCTGGCATTGGAACACACCTCAGGAGATCTCCACCTATCACATCTCCTTTGCCGTGGGCGATTATGAAGTCTGGGAAGATGTCTATCACGGCATCGAGCGCGACATCCCGATTACGGTGTATGCCAAGCCTAATCAGATCAACAATGTACCCGCTTCGATGGTACACGTCAAGGAGATTGCGGCCTTCTTCGAGGAGAGCATGGGCGCCTATCCTTTCAATCGCATCGGCTATGTCGTTACGGGCAAAGGCTGCATGGAGCATACCGACAACATCGCCATCGTGCCTTCTGTCGTCGACGGCACTTTGGCAGGTGAGGAATATATCGCTCACGAACTCTCTCACATGTGGTCGGGTAATCTGGTGACCTGTGCTGATGCTGGCGACATGTGGCTCAACGAGGGCTTCGCGCAGTTTTGGGGCGCCTTCTACGAGTCGGCTGTCTATGGCGAGGAGCATTTCCAAAACACCATCTCTGGCAAGGTCAATAGCATCAATGCTTGGTGCAATACCCCCGCCAACTGGATGCCACTCAACAACATGCCACTTGACATGACCTATAACACCAATGCCATCTATGAACGCGGTGCTGTCATTGTCAATACGATGATGAACTATATGGGGCGGGAGAACTTCCTCGCCGCCATGCGCCAGTATTTCCAGGAATATGCCTATCAGACAGCTACTTCCGAACAGCTATGCGAAGCCTTGACCCAATATTCCGGCATCGACATGCATGGTTTTTTCGATACCTTTGTCTATTCAAGTGGCATGCCCCATCTTTACGCTGTCATCAAATCGGTGGAGCAGGTCGGCGAATGGTATGATGTGACGTTGGAACACCGTTACCAGCATATTGGTGATACCCACATCGGGCAACACAATGCATACGAGTTGACTTTCATCGGCCCTGATTTCCAACTTGAAACCGCAAGAGTCGTTTGGGATGGCCTGCATTACGAGGCAACATGTTCAGTCGGTTTTGAGCCTATCGGTGTTATCGGTGATTTCAATAACAACTGGTTGGATGGAAAGACCCAGAAAAACTTCATGCTGAAGTCGTCGTCGCAGCAAAACTTCGCCAACTTCAAGGTAGAGGCGACATCTTTCACTGATTCGGTATTTGTCGCCGTCGAAAACCATTTTGTCGGTCCTTACGACGACCCCTTGGTTCCCTATCTGACCCTCTCGAGCCAGCATTTCTGGACCATCAACCGCTACGACTTCGGTGAGGCCCAGGTGACAGGCATGTTTGACTATACCACTTCTACTGACGGAGACATCATTCAGACGGCCAACGACTCGGCCACCCTGTTGTATCGTCGCGACGCCTCGGAGGCTTGGCACGAGATTGCCTACACGGTTTATGCGGGCAGCACCTGGAAGCATGGCCGCTTTATCGTCGACAATTTGCCCTCGGGCGAATATACCATAGCCGCTTGGGACAAGGAAGCACTCGGCACCGAGGAACAGCACCAGGCGGGCATGATGCTTCAGATGTATCCTAATCCCTCGGCTGACATGATCCGTCTCTCATGGGATGAGCCTTCTGATGGCATGATCCGTATTATCGGGATGGACGGCAGGGAATTGAGGCGGGCCATCTTCAGGAAGGCTGAAGGCGTAAGCCTCTCAACGGCAGGTTTGCCCAAAGGCTACTGTACGGTGATGCGCCTGGGCAAAGATGGCACGGTATTGGCTACTGAAAAACTGATTATTAAATAATGATAAACAATATGAAAAGCTTTAAGTTATTTGCCCTGCTTTGTGTACTGGGTGTCTTCTTTGCCTCATGCAAGGAACCAAAAAACGAATGGGAGAATTATTTTGGCTATACCAATCAGGAACTCGTCGGGTCCTATGTCTCGTCTAATGTCACCGATGCGTTCGATGGCTTGATAGAGGGCACTTACTGCCATATCTGTCATGATGCCACCATCAAGGTGACGCCCAATGGCGGAAAACTGAAATTTGAAATCAAGAGCCCGAACAACGGCCTTACCCACAACTGTGCCGGTGACCCCAGCTTGGGCAACAACGATTGCCTGATACAGATAGGCAACGAATTGTTGGCTACGGTTTATACCAATAGTTCACAAGGGATACGCATACACGGTTATGTTCGGATTAATGATGTAAACTATTATTTTGATGTTATAAAAGAATAAACTCATACGACTATGAAAAAAGGATTATTTGTTTTGGCTGTCCTCGTGATGGCTTTGGGAAATGTGAGCTTTGCCCAGCGCAAGGCTGAACTGAAATCAAATGCGAATGCCAATGTGCTGAAGCACTATGGCGTGCGTAGCGAGTCAAACATTGTGCCGCAAACAGCCCAATGGACTGACGCCTACAACGACCACTTCCGTGTGGCCTACACCTACGACGAGTACGACTATTACCTCATGGAAGAGTTTTATGAAAGAGACGAAGGCGATGGCTGGATGGACTATTATCGCGTTTCGTACGATTACGATTTTTACGGCAACGTGATTGAAATGGTAGGTGAGATGGCCGACATGACGGGCGGGATGATAAACGATTATAAGGCATCCTATACCTACGACGGCGACGAATTAAGCGAAGTGATTTATCAGTATTGGTCAAACGGCAACTGGGTGAACGATACCAAGGAAGTGTATAATTACAACGGCGATGTGACCACCGTGCTCTACTGGGAATGGAATGGCAACAACTGGTCGTCGGACGAACTCTTCACCTACACCCGCACGGACAACACCATCGAACTCGTCATGCAGTATATGGAAGGCGGAGCCTGGCAAAACGAAGGGAAACAAATCATAACCCTCAACTTTAATGAGAGAGTCACCGAAATCCTCGAACAAGAGTGGGAGGGCACTTCTTGGGTCAACGATGAATTAACGACCTACAATTATGAAGGCGATGTGTTCCCTTCCAAGACCATCCAGGAATGGAATGGATCGGCTTGGGAGGACAATAAACTGTTCACCTATGAATATGACGAAAACGGCAATGCCAAGCATGGCGAAAGTAAGGAAAAACTCGGTAGCCAATGGATGATTGCCGACGGCGACATAGAGATGTTTTTTGGCGATGGAAACAAAATCGTGTACTACGGCTACATTGTGGATGTAGAGTATGTCGACCTGACCTCCGTCAACGAGAACAATGCCGTTCCCAGTTTCATGGTCTATCCTGTGCCTGCCCATGGTGAGGTTTTCATTGAGGCCGATGGTTTCCAAAAGGCTGAAATCTATGGTCTTACTGGTCAGAAACTGGTTGAGTGCCTGAGCGAAAAGATGGACGTGAGTTCTCTGAGTCAAGGTGTTTACCTGCTGAAGGTCTATGACCGTGAAGGTAATAGCCAAACGCAAAGAATCATCGTGAAATAATTGTGGTCTGGTGACCCTACAGAAATCCACCGACATGTCATTGCGAGCGAAGCGTGGCAATCTATGTCGGTGGATTTCTGTTTTTATTTCTTCAACGTTATTCGGAACGTCGTCCCTTCGCCTACTACAGACGACTTAACGAAGATCTTACCCTTGTGGTAGTCTTCGATGATGCGCTTGGCTAGCGACAGACCCAAACCCCAGCCGCGTTTCTTGCTAGTGTAGCCAGGATTGAAGACCTGCTTGATTTGCGACTTCGGGATGCCTTTACCCGTGTCGCTTAAGTCGAGGTGGATGTGGTCGCCGTCGTCAATGAGGTCGAGGGTGATCTTGCCGTGGTCGCCCATGGCGTCGACGGCGTTTTTGGTCAGGTTCTCAAGGACCCAGCGGAACAATGAGGGTATCAAGGGCATCATCAGCTCGCCTTCGGGGAGGTTGACCTCAAACTCAAACTTTTTGGAGAACCGTTTCTGCAGATAGTCCATGGTGTCTTGGATGAGGTAGTTGATGTCGGTGGGTTCGGGAGTCGGCACGGAGCCGATTTTTGAGAATCTGTCGGTGACAATCTGCAGGCGTTCGATATCCTTCTCCATCTCGTGTGTGCCCACAAAGGGCTCTTCCTGCATCTTCAGTAGTTCGATCCAACCCATCAAAGAGGATAGGGGCGTGCCCAACTGGTGTGCGGTTTCTTTGGCCATACCGGCCCACACTTGGTTTTGCTCCGAGCGACGGGCATAACTGAACAGCAGGTAGGCGATCAGCAGGAATAAGGCGAAGACAATAATCTGGATGACAGGATAGTAGCGCATCTGTTGCACCAAGTCGGTGGTGCGGTAGAAGATGGTGGCTTTGCCTTTGTTCATGAACTCGATCTGAAGCGGGTCGTTCTCGTCGCGCATGATGGCCAGCTGTTGCTCGACGTAGTTGCTGTCCTGCATCATGAGGGAGTCGAGGTTACCAAAACTCAGGATCTGTGTCTGGTCTTCGTTGGTGATGATGACGGGTGCGCCTACCGAATTCAACGTGATCTCCTCCATGAAGTGGTCGATCATGTCTTCCAACACGGCCTTCAGGTCGGTGTAGATCATGGATTCATTGTAATATAGCCACTGCACTGAGCCATATCCCGGGTCGATTTTGATGGGCGGGAATTTGGAATAGGCCTGTTTCATCTCCTCGTCAAAAGCTTTTTTGCCTTCTTGCGAGGGCGGCAGGTTGCTCGAGAAGATGATGTTGTCCTTGGTGTCGGTGATGACCAAAGGGATGCTGATGTTGTTGCGGATGATGTCAAGATAGATGGCCGTGTTTTCGTTGCTTGAGATGTCGATGACACGACGGTAGGCATTGGCCAACAGGTCAACACGCAACTGCTCCTGCTCGCTCACCTTGTTGAAGAACTCTTCTGTCGATTTCATCATCACGGCATGCTGCTCCATGGCCGCCGCCCACATCTTCACTTGGCGTGTCTCTTGCTCGGCGATAGACTTCACCAAATGGTTGGTGTACCACAACGACGCACCGATGATGAGCATAGCGATGATCGCTAGCGCCCATTTCCAGCGTTTCTTGTTTGTATAGAGGTTCGTTTTCACGTTGATAAAAACGAAGTTATGGCTGAATTATTATATCTTTTTTCTCATCCTTCCTACGGGAATGCCTAACTGCTCCCTGTATTTGGCCACAGTGCGGCGGGCGATGGGATAGCCTTTCTCCTTCAAAATGAGCATCAGCTGCTCGTCGGTCATAGGCTTTGCCTTGTCTTCGTTCTCCACGCAGTCTTTCAAGATCTTCTTGATCTCGCGCGTCGACACCTCCTCGCCGCCCTCGTTCTTGATGCCTTCGCTGAAGAAAAACTTCAGCATGAAGGTGCCATAAGGTGTTTGGACGTATTTGCTGTTGGCTACGCGTGAGATGGTAGAGATGTCCAAGCCCACTTTCTCGGCCACGTCTTTGAGGATCATCGGTTTGAGCTTGGCCTCGTCACCGGTGAGGAAGTATTCTTCCTGCATCTCAACGATGGCTTTCATGGTCTTGTAGAGCGTGGTCTGCCTTTGGTTGATGGCGTCGATGAACCATTTGGCGGCATCGATTTTCTGCTTCACGAATTGCACGGCCTCCTGTTTGCTGCGGCTGTCTTTGCTGTTTGAGAACTCCTCAAGCATATTGATGTAAGACTTGCTGACACGCAGCTCAGGGGCGTTGCGGCCGTCGAGCGAAAGCTCCACCTTGCCGTCTCTGACGAAGATGAAGAAGTCGGGGGTGATGTAATGGATGTTCTTGGTGCTGGCACTAGAGGCGTCGGCGGGCTTCGGGTTGAGTTTCAGTATCTCATCCAAGGCGGCTTTCAGCTCTCGGTTGCTGACTTCCAGTTTCTTGGCGATTTTGTCGTAGTGTTTCTTGGTGAATTCTTCGAAGAAGTCGTTGACGATGGTGATGGAGAGGTCAAGATTTAGGTAGGGGTTCTCTTCCTGAAGTCGTTTTAGTTGGATGAGGAGGCACTCTTGCAGATTGCGTGCTGCTATGCCGGGAGGGTCGAGTTCCTGGACGATAGCCAGCACCTCTTTTACCTCTTCTTCGGTGGCCGAAAGGTTCATGGTGAAGAGCAGGTCGTCGACGATGTTGAGTGTGGTGCGGCTCAGATAGCCGTTGTCGTCGAGGTTGCCAATGATGTATTCTCCAATCTGGAGCTGTTTCTCGGTCAGGTCGCGATAGGCCAATTGTCGGTTCAGATAGTCCTGAAAAGTCTCTTCGTTGACGATGGGCGACTCATAGAGGTCGTCGTCATCGCTGTAGTTGTTGGCTTGATACTTATAGGAATAGTCGTCGCGGTCTTCTTCGGGCAGGTAGTCGTTGATGTCGAACTCGTCATCCTTGCTGAAGTTGACCTCGTCGTCGTTATAGTCGTCGTTTTCGCCGTTGTTGTCTCTCTCTTCTCCGTTATCTTTTTCTTCGCTATCCTTCTCTTCTCCGTAGTCTTCGTTATACTCTTCTTCGTTGGAGTCGTCAACGGTTGGCTCATCGTCATAGTCGTTGTCACGAACATCTTCAAGGGCGGGGTTGATCTCCATCTCCTCCTTGATGCGTTGTTCGAGTTCGATTAATGGCAGCTGCAGCAGCTTCATCAGCTGGATCTGCTGCGGCGAGAGTTTCAGCTCCTGCCGCTGTGTCTGAGACAATCGTTGGTTGTTCATGGTGATTAATACAAGCAATTCTTAGGTGTGCGCGGGAAGGGGATGACGTCGCGGATGTTGGTCATGCCGGTGATGAAGAGCAGCAGACGCTCGAAGCCCAGGCCATAGCCCGAGTGGGGCACCGAGCCGAAGCGGCGGCTGTCGAGGTACCAGTTCATGGATTCCTCGGGGATGCCGACCTCATGCATGCGGTCGAGGATCTTGTTGATATCGGTCTCACGCTCTGAGCCACCGATGATCTCACCGATGCCGGGGAAGAGCACGTCCATGGCGCGGACGGTCTTGCCGTCTTCGTTCTGCTTCATGTAGAAGGCCTTGATCTCTTTCGGGTAGTCGGTCAGGATGACAGGCTTCTTGAAGTGCTTCTCGACTAGATAGCGCTCGTGCTCCGACTGCAGGTCGACGCCCCAGCCATCCACGGGATACTGGAACTTGCCCTTCTTGTTGTAGTTGGAGTTACGCAGGATGTCGATGGCCTCAGTGTAGGTGAGGCGCACAAACTCATGCTCGAGCACGAAATGCAGCTTGCTGATGAGTTCCATCGACTTTTCTTCCTCTTTCTTACCCTTCTCTTCGTCCTGCAGGCGTTTGCTGAGGAACTGGAGGTCGTCCATGTTGTTGTCCAAAGCGTATTGGATTAGGTATTTCAGCATCTCCTCGGCGAGGTCCATGTTGTCGTTGATGTCGTAGAAGGCCATCTCGGGTTCAATCATCCAGAACTCGGCCAAGTGACGCGTGGTGTTGGAGTTCTCGGCGCGGAAGGTGGGACCGAAGGTGTAGATCTTACCCAGGGCCGTGGCAGCCAACTCGCCTTCGAGCTGACCCGAAACGGTGAGGTTGGTCGACTTGCCGAAGAAGTCCTGCTTATAGTCGACATTACCTTGCTCGTCGCGAGGCGGATTGTTGAGGTCGAGTGTGGTCACTTGGAACATCTCGCCAGCGCCTTCGGCGTCGGAGGCAGTGATTAATGGCGTGTGGATATTATAGAAGCCTCGCTCGGTGAAGAACTTGTGGATGGCGAACACCATGGCATGGCGCAGACGCATGACGGCACCGAAGGTGTTGGTGCGGAAACGCAGGTGGGTGATGTCGCGCAGGAACTCCAGCGAGTGTTTCTTAGGCTGCAGTGGGTATTCGTCGGGGTTGGCGGGACCGAACAGGCCGATCTCCTTCACGGAGAGCTCCACGGCCTGGCCACTACCCATCGAGGCGACGAGGACGCCCTTGGCCCAAAGCGATGCACCGGCATGCATCAAGGCCAGTTTTTCTTCAGGGATGACGTTCAGGTCGATGACCAATTGCAGGTTGTTGATGGTGGAGCCGTCGTTGAGGGCGATGAAGGCCACGTTCTTGCTGCCGCGCTTGTTGCGCACCCAGCCCATTACAGTAATCTCATTGTCAGAGGCTTGCATCTGCAAGGCTTGCTTGATTTCTACTCTTTTCATTTGTATGATGTAATTCTTTGTTACCGATAATAATTTGAGTGCAAAGTTACAAAAAAAGCACAATAGTAGGCAAAAATGCCGTATTTTTGCCATCGTTATGGCAAACACGTATTTACAGCGTAGCGTAACCCCTGCGTTTCCACCCAGCGATAGCCCCATCATCATCGCTGGGCCGTGTAGCGTAGAAAGCGAAGCACAAATCCTAGCCACGGCGCAAGCCTTGGCCAAAATCCCCGAGGTGAAGATGCTGCGTGGCGGCATCTGGAAGCCGCGCACCCGTCCTGCTGCCTTCGAAGGCAGGGGAGAGGAAGGCCTTGTTTGGCTCCGCGAAGCGAAGCAGACGACAGGCTTGCCCATCATCACCGAGGTGGCTACCCCCGAGCATGTTGAACTGGCGCTGAAATACGACATCGATGCCCTGTGGGTGGGCGCCCGCACGGTGGTCAACCCGTTCTCGGTGCAGCAACTCGCCGATGCGATGCGTGGTGTCGACATCCCCGTGTTCATCAAAAACCCGGTTTCGCCCGACTTGCAGCTGTGGATTGGCGCCTTCGAGCGCTTCCAAAAGGTAGGTGTGACCCGGCTAGTGGCCATACATCGCGGTTTCTCCTATTATAAGGAGTCGCCCTATCGCAATTTCCCCATGTGGGAAATCCCCATTGAGTTGACCCAAAAGCTGAACGTGCCCATCGTTACTGACGTGAGCCATATCTGTGGCAATCGCGAGCTGTTGCAAGCCACGGCACAAAAGGCCCTCGACCTCGCAACGGATGGATTAATGATAGAATGCCACATTAATCCCGCCGAGGCCTTGACCGACGCCAAGCAACAAATCACTCCTGACGAGTTGAAGACGTTGCTGGCCGGCTTGACGTTCCGTTCGAAAAGCTCAAGCCATGTGGAACGCGACCTGGCCAACCTTCGTAGCGAGATCGACGACATCGATAATGAATTGTTGCAACTCCTGGCCCGACGCATGGAGGTGAGTGCCCAGATTGGCGAGTACAAGAAACGTAACAACGTCACGGTGGTTCAGATGGACCGTTGGAAGAAAATCTTGGCTGAGCATGTGGCTACGGGTGCCGATTTAGGCTTGTCGCCGCAATTGATCGACGAGGTTTTTGAGGCCATTCATCAGGCGTCCATCGAGCGGCAGAGCAGCATCATGGAGGATTAATTCGATATCGTCAGTTTGACTCCATCATAGGTGGTATGGTATTGTATCAAGGGATACACCACTGTGCCATCGGTGGGGAAATTCGGAATCTTATCGGGAGTGGCAACGATGATTTGCCCATTCAGGATATTATAATAGGCATTGTTGCATCGGTCTACCACAAAGGGGAAGTCCACCACCAGACGGGTCGTGTTGCCGTAGCTGTCGGTGCAGGCATCGGGCTCGTTGGGTGGAAGGCGGTCGTAGGCAAGAAACTCATTGGCGCTCTGTCTGTAAACGATGATGCCTCGGCTGGTGCTCTCGATTTCAGAGGTGATGTAAAGCCAATTACCTACGAAATTGAGGTCGTAATACTGCTGTGTATTGGGATAAATCGTGATGGGATAGGGGAGAACGGGTCGGTTGGGGTTCTCGGGATATTCATGACAGGCCTGTAGGAAAGGCAGGATAATTAATAATATTAATAGGTGTAGACGCTTTGTTTTCATGACGACAAAGAAACGCTTTTTTTTTCAAAAACGTACATTTTTCCGCAAGAATTATTATATTTGCACTTAAAATAGATAGTCATGAAGAAAAGGATTAATGTAATAGCATATCTTTTGGCCCTTGTGTTGTTGTTCGGATCGTGTGCCTCTTCCAAGTCGCGTGCCATCAGAAAGGCGGAGCGTCAGATGGAGCGTCAGGAGAAAAATGCTGCAAAACAGTATAAAAAAGCCAAGACGGCGCACTACAAGCATCAGGCGAAAAAGACCAAGAGAATGATCAAAAAAGACAAGCGTCATGCCGAGAGGATGCGTCGACGACAGCGGTCGAACCCCTTCTTCTCCTAGTGAGTATTAATTAATAAGGTGTCGTCGAGTGGATTTCGACGCCAAAAAAACTGTTATTTTTGTTGTTTTATAAATCGTTAAATTTCAGAATTATATGGACAACCTTATATTTTTTGGTAGAAAAAAAGTGACGAAAAAGCGCTTTTTTCTTGCGTACTTTGAAATAAGGTTGTAATTTTGACGACTTTTAATGCACCAATATGCACCAAATAAAGTAGTATTACATAAAATTACAAGGTATGTTTAAAAATTTACTAATGACCCTTGCCATCGTTCTGGCCACCTGCACGATGACCATGGCACAAGCGCAAGGAAGACTCAAAGGCAAGATTACCGATGACAGTGGACAACCGGTACCATTTGCAAACGTCATTGTTGAAAAAGGCGGAACGCAAGTGGGTGGTGCATCCTCTGACTTTGACGGTAATTATGACATCAACCCGATTCCTCCGGGAACGTATGACCTTAAGGCGAGCTGCATTGGCTTGAATCCGTTCGTGTTGCGCGGACTGGTCATTCCGGCCAACAAGATCACCTTCTACGACATCAAGATGGCCAGTGGCGCAATCAACCTGAATGAGGTCACGGTCATTGATTATGAGATTCCTTTGATTTCAAAGGATAACACGCAGTCGGGTGCCTCAATCACCTCGGAAGAAATTGCCAAGTTGCCTGTCCGTTCGGCAGAGGGTGTCGCCGCCAGCGTTGGTGGTGTGTTCTCGCAAGACGGTGAGGTCGGCTCCATCCGTGGTTCTCGTGAAGGTGCCGTGTATTACATCGACGGTGTGAAGGTTATTGGTAGTACAAGCGTACCTCAAGGCGCTATCGACCAAGTCGACGTTATCTTGGGTGGTACGCCTGCCATGTATGGTGATGCCATGGGTGGTATCATCAACATGACCACCAAGGGCCCCAGCCGTACTTGGGGTGGCGGCCTCGAAGCCGAGTATTCCGTTGATGGTTATGGTCACGGCCGCTTGGGTGGTAGCATCCAAGGTCCCCTCATCAAGAGCAAGAAGAACGACCAGGAAGCCCTCCTCGGTTTCTTCCTCGCTTTCGACCTGACTCGTAACCAGTATGGTAGCACCTCCGCCGTGGGTTACTGGCGTGCCAAGGAAGATTGGATGGAACAGATCAAAGCCAATCCTCTGACTCTCGCAGGTTTAGGTACCAGCACCTATCAAACTGCTGCTTTCACCCATAAAGACAACCTGTATGACACCCGTTTCCTCAACAACACGACCAACCAGAGCATCAACGTGACTGGTAAGATCGACGTCCGCACCGGTAAGAACTCCAACCTTACCTTCGGTGGTTCGATGGTCAGAAACGGCGGTCACTACGACGGCGGTAGCGGTCAACACTTCTTCAATACCGAAAAGAACTACCTGTCAAAGTCGGGTACCTATCGTGGTTATGTCCGTTTCAGCCAGCGCTTCCCCAGCGATCCCGAGAGCACCTCGCTGATCTCGAACGTGTATTATAGCGCCCAGGCCGACTACTCGCACTATAAGAGCGAGTCGGGCGACCCCGATCTGTGGAACAATATCTTTGCTTATGGCAACATCGGTAAGTTCACCACGACCCGTGAGCCCAACTTCCACTTCTCACCCGATGCCATCGACTCAGTGCTTGTCGACGGTCAATACAAGAGCATCAGCAACGCTTGGGTGTTGGATAACTACTTCGACACCTACGTTGACTTCCAGCCTTCCAACTTCAACCCCCTGTTGGCAACTTATGTGACCAACTATTATAACCTTTACGAGCCTTATGGCGCTCTGGGTTACTATGATAACATTTCCAACATCATCCTCCACAACGGTTTGGTCAACGGTATGTCACCGTCAGCCGTGTACGGCTTGTATGCCGTTCCTGGCATGGTGCAGACGGGCTATGCCAAGTCGGTCAGCGACCAGATCGCCGTCAACGTCAACGGTTCTATGACGCTGGGTAGAGGCGACAACTCGCACGAAATCAAGTTGGGCTTCCAATATGAGCAGCGCAACAACTCTTCGATGCAGTACAACATCACCGCCTACAACAGAAATCCCTGGACGTTGATGCGTGACATGGTGAACTTCCACATCAGAGAGCTTGATGTTGATCATCCTTATGCAGTCAGCTACGACGGTTATGTCGATACCATCATGTACAACAGAATGTACGACGAGAGCACCCAGTTCACTGTCGACTCCCGCTTGCGTCAGGCCATGGGCCTGCCGGTGAACGGCACGGAATGGATCCTCATCGACACCTATGATTTCGACAATAACACGATGAAATATTACGATGCCAACGGTAACCTGAAAACCGCTACCGTGGACGGCGGCCTCAACATGAACTTGTTCGGTGCCGACGAACTCACCCGTGACGGTCAGCTTTCGGTTTACTACTATGGCTACACCTACGACGGCAACAGAAAGTACGGTCTCACCGAGCGTCCTTCGCTGTCTGACTTCTTCACCGAGAAGGATGACCAAGGTGTGCTGACCCGCCCGATTGGTGCCCAACAGCCCATCTACATGGCTGGTTACATCCAAGACAAGTTCGCTTTCAAAGACCTGATCTTCAACATCGGTGTGCGTGTCGACCGTTTCGACGCCAACCAGGATGTGCTGAAAGACCCGTATGTCCTCTATGACTTCAATACCGCTGGCGACCTGATGCAGAATGGTAGAATGATTAAGATGGATGATGAGTCATGGGCCCAAGTTCCCGACAACATCGGTAACGACTATGTGGTGTATGTCAACAAGGCCACTGAGAGAACCGCTATCGTTGGTTATCGTAATGGCAACACTTGGTACAACGAAGCCGGTGTTGAAATCAACGACCCGACAGCCATCGGCATGGGCTCTGGTGCAGCTCCTTGGCTGAAGAACCCCGACCAGATGGTCGTCGATAAGGAATCCTTCAAGGACTACGATCCCGCTTGGAGCGTCATGCCTCGTATCTCCTTCTCCTTCCCGATTTCCGACGAAGCCTTGTTCTTCGCTCACTATGATGTGTTGACGCAGCGTCCTTCCAGCTCATTCTACTGCAGCCCGCTGTACTACTACCGCTTCAACGAGACCTCGAACACGTTGGCCAATCCTGACCTGAAGCCTGCTCAGACCATTGAGTACGAACTCGGTTTCACGCAGAAGGTGACCAACACTTCATCGTTGACCATTTCGGCTTACTACCACGAGTTGCGTAACATGATCCAGATGTACCGTTTCAACGGTGCTTATCCTAAGGCCTACAACTCCTTCAGCAACCTCGACTTCGGTACCGTCAAGGGTTTGACGGCCAGCTACGACATGCGTCGTACGAAGAACGCCCGTATCCGTGCCAGCTACACTTTGCAGTATGCCGACATGACCGGTTCTTCGACCTCCACCGCTTCTGCCTTGATTGCTGCTGGTGTGCCTAACCTGAGATCTACCTTCCCGACCAATGCCGACCGTCGTCACAGCTTCAACCTCACGCTCGACTATCGTTACAGCGAGGGTAAGAACTACAATGGTCCTACGATCAAAGGCCACCAGATCCTTTCCAACACTGGCTTCTCACTGCAAGTCAATGGTGGTTCGGGTACGCCTTACACCGCTTCACGTACGGTTTCTTCGCCGATCTCTGGCGGTAACAACCTGCTCCAAGGTACCTACAACGGTTCCAGAATTCCTGCCTCCTTCCGTTTCGACCTCCGTGTCGACAAGGACTTCAACTTCACCGTGGGTGGCAAGAAGGAAGGCGAATCGAAGGGCCGCGAGATGGGCGTGAATGTCTATCTGCAAGTGCTCAACCTGCTCAATTCGAAGAATATCACCGACGTGTATCCCGCCACCGGTAACGCCGACGACGACGGTTACCTCTCGGCTCCTGCATGGCAGCGTGAAATCAACAGCCAGATTGACCCGCAGGCCTTCATCCAGATGTATCAACTGATGGTCAACAGCGGTTACAACTATTCAATGCCTCGTCACATCAGACTCGGTTTGAGCCTTAACTTCTAAAAAGTCATTCCTAACGATAAATTACAAGTATTATGAAGAATATATTTCGAACTTTGTTTGCGGCGCTGCTCATTGTTAGTGCTGTGATTCCCGGAAAGGCTGAGATGGTGAAGAATGTGCAATCTGGCAGCAAAGGCCAGCGCGCGCAAACCGCAGCCGGATGTACGCCTTCGTCGTCATACGACTGGCTCGACATCAACAACGTTAGAACGCGTATCAATTCTGGTGGTGATATGTGGTGGGACCTGCCTGCTGGCACTGGCTCCAAGTACTTCATCCCCGCCAATGGCTCTGCTACCTCCCTGTTCGCTGGCTCCCTGTGGATTGCTGGTGTCGACGTCAATAACCAGCTGAAGTGCGCTGCCCTGCGTTTCCGTCAGGTCGGTAACGACTACTACACTGGTCCTCTGACCGTTGATGGTAGAGCATCCATCACCCCTGAGACTTGCGCCAAATGGGATAAGATCTTCAAGATCACCCGCGCCGAAGTGGATGAGTTCCTCGCCAATGTTGACTATTCTGGCAGTGAGCCCAAACTGAAAGAAGGTTATGAGGTTCCTTCCATCATCAAGAATTGGCCCGCCACGCGTGCCGACGACGACCCGGAAGGCATTGCCTACTATCTGGCTCCCTTCTACGATGCCAATGGTGACGGTGAATACGACCCCGAAAAAGGTGACTATCCTTACTACGACATCAACAATGAACTCTGCCACACCAAGATCCCGACCATGGAAGAAGAATTCCATGGCACCGTGCACGGCTCCATCCTTGCCGACCAGGTGCTGAAAGGCGACCAAACCCTGTGGTGGATCTTCAACGATAAAGGTGCTTCGCACACTGAGTCAAGCGGTCAAGCTATCGGTATCGAAGTGCGTGCCCAGGCTTTTGCCTTCGCCACCAATGACGAAATCAATAACATGACCTTCTACAGCTACGAGATCATCAACCGTTCAACTTATACTTTGACGGGCACTTACTTCTCGCCTTGGACCGACGTTGACCTCGGCTACGGCTGGGACGACTATGTAGGTTGCGACGTTGCTCGCGGTCTCGGTTATGGTTACAACGGCTCCGCCGTCGACGGTAGCGGTGAACCTGAGGCTTATGGTGCACAACCTCCTGCGATCGGTATCGACTTCTTCCAAGGTCCTTACATGGATCCTGATGGAATCGACAACCCCAAGTACACTTTCGACATCGAATCCAGCTTTAGCCATATCGACCCTGCTACGGGTGACTCCGTCTTCGTTTACGACACCACCGGTTACCACCAGGTGGTTGACGAAAGCATCAACGGTGTGAACTTCGGTAACGGCATCGTCGACGACGAACGTTTCGGTATGCGTCGTTTCGTGTATCACAACAACGCTAATACCGATAATGGTGACCCCGATACCGCTCCTGAATATTACAACTATCTGCGTGGTATTTGGAAGAATGGCGCCAAGATGCGTTACGGTGGCAATGCCTTTAGTGGCAGCGACGTGGTGGGTCCTGAGTGCGACTTCATGTTCCCTGGCGATTCTGACCCGTGGAACTGGGGTACCAACGGCACGCCTCCCAATGGCAACTATAATACGAATGGTAAGTATTGGTCAGAAGAGCAATGCCAAAACGCTCCTAACGACCGTCGTTTCATGCAGTCAGCAGGCCCCTTTACCTTGGAACCCGGTGCTGTCAACTACATCACCTTTGGTGTGCCGTGGGCTCGTGCCACTTCAGGCGGTGCTTGGGCTTCTGTTGAACTGCTGCGCGTGGTCGACGACAAGTGCCAAGCCCTGTTCGACAACTGCTTCAAGGTTATCGACGGTCCTAGCGCTCCCGATTTGACCATCCGCGAGCTCGACCAACAGCTCATCGTTTATCTGTCGAATGCTGCCCTCTCCAACAACTACAAGGAAGGTTACCTGGAACTCGATCCTGAAATTCCGGAAGGAAGAGTTGACACGGAAGTCAAATTCGACTCCATCCAGGTTATCACTATCGATGGTGACACTGTGTACACTGTTACCCAACATGAAGAGAAGATCGAAACGATCTACGACAGATATTATCGCTTCGAAGGTTACAAGGTGTATCAGCTGGCCAACGCTGAAGTGGGTGCTGACGAACTCAGCAACACCGACAAGGCTCGTTTGGTGTTCCAGTGCGACGTTCGCAACAATGTTGCTACGCTGATCAACTACGAATATGACGAATCGCTCCAGGCCAATGTACCTGTCAGAAAAGTGGTTGGTGGCGATGCCGGCATCACCCATAGCTTCGTGTTGACCCAAGACCAGTTTGCCCAAGGCGACAACCCGAACTTGGTCAACCACAACACCTATTATTATATGGCTGTGGCTTATGCATACAACAACTACCTCACCTACTCACAAGATCCTAGTGATCCCTTCGGCCTGCTCGGTCAGAAGAAGCCCTACCTCGAAGGTAGAAAGAACATCCAGGTCTATTCGGCCGTGCCTCACAAGACCATCAATGGTACTGTGCTTCGCGCCTCCTATGGTGACAGCCCTGCTATCACCCGTATCGTTGGTGTTGGTAACGGAGGTAATGAACTTGAGCTCTCTCAAGCCACTATCGACGAAATCTTGAGCAAGCCTATGGCTTCTGAAACCAACCGTTTCGGTAGCCCCGACTACCCGATTGCCTATCATCCCACCTATGAGCCTGGTTATGGTCCTATCAATGTTAAGATCATCGACCCGTTGAATGTGCAGTCTCACAGATATGAGCTCTATTTCGACGATATGTTTGAGCAATACACGCATAACATTAGTGGTAATCCCGATGTCAGAGGCGACTCTGCCATGCGTATGGCCAGCCACTGGTGGCTCCTTGACTTGGACACCAATGATACGCTCCGCGCCGACACCACGAGCGTGTATGACAACGAACAGATGTTCATCGATCGTGGTATCTCCATTACTATTGCTCAGACCTACAACATCGGCCGTGTTAAGATTGGTCAATACTATGCAGTTCCTTCAGGTGGTACCCCTGGCTCTCAATATGAAGAAAACTGGCACGATTTCGATGCTGTGATTGCTCCCAACAATGGTGTGATCACTTCGTCGATGGAATTCCAGAAGCCCGATTCAGTTTGGATGGATGGTATCCGCGACGTCGATGTGCCTGGTCTGTCGTTGAACTGGATCCGTTCTGGATCGTATTCCTCAATTGACAACCCCGCCGACAACGACCACAACTGTAGCGCTGCTACCTCTACGTTGATTACCAACCTGCCTTGGGACCCGAACGAGAACTTCGAAAAGCTTGCTGGTCGCACTTGGGCTCCTGCCAACCTGACTTCCTACTGGAAGCAAGGATCCAACTTCAATCCTGGTCCTTTGTTTGAAGGTGGTTCGCGTTCCGACCAAGACTTCAAGGATGTTTGCAGTGTCGACATCGTGTTTACTACTGATAAGAGCAAGTGGACCCGCTGCCCCGTCCTCGAAATGGGTCTTGACAAGAACTTGAACGAAGGTGGTGCTGACCGCTTCTTCCTGCGCCGTCACCCCTCGGTTGACAAGGATGGTAAGCCTTATGCCAACAATTGGAACTGTAAGGGCAATGAACTTGTCGTTGACAACAATCCTGCCGACCCGAATGCCGATGGCTTCGTCTACGCCTCCACCAACCCCGATGATCCTAACTTCATCTCACCTCAGGGTATGGGCTGGTTCCCAGGTTATGTCATTGACGTGGAAACGGGTATGCGTTTGAATGTGGCCTTCGGTGAGGACTCCTATCTCGAGGATATGGGTGGACGCGACATGCTCTTCAACCCCGCCAAACTGTTGAAGACCACTGTCGACGACAACAGCGGTTTGTCGCAGACTCTCGATCCCGCCGTCTTCCGTGGTGCCAACAGCGATCCCGTGTTCGGTGGCAAGCACTTCGTCTACATCTGGCGTGCCGACTCCATCGTGATGTCGAACACCTCTCCTTATAAGGATGTGAAGAACTACGGTTATGATGGTGGTCAACTGTTGTTCAACACCTTGAATTACATTCAGAACGTGCCGCAAACTGGCGTCCAAAGGAACTTGAACATCTACTTCTATAAACTCTTGATGTATGTGGGTATGCCTATGGGTATTGAAGGCATGAAGTGGTTGCCTGAAGGCAATGACTGCCGCATCCGTATCCGTCTGGCCAAGCCCTATGATGCCGGTTACGGTAACCATATCAAGACGGGTGGTGGTCTGCCCAATGCCTATGGCGCTGGTTATGGCCTCCAGACCTATGACCCGGCTCTGGACATCAACAACTACAATCCTAAGTTCGCCTTCTCAATTGACGGTTGGGATCCTATCCAAAACGATCCTGAAAAGACCGAGAAAGACCTCAACCTCGTTACTGTGGTGCCCAATCCTTACTATGCTTACGACTCCTACGAAGGCAATGCTTTGACCAACAAGGTGAAGATCACCAACCTGCCCAACAAGTGCGTGGTTACCATCTACACCTTGAGCGGTACTAAGGTGCGCCAGTTCCGTAAGGATAATGAAGAACCGAGTATTGAATGGGACCTCACGAACTTCGCCAATACGCCCGTGGCTAGCGGCTTCTATCTGATCCACGTCAAGGATCTGACGAGCAACAGCGAGCGTACCATCAAGTTCTTCGGTGCCATGCGTCAAGTTGACCTGAACACATTCTAAAATGTAATTGCTAACCGTAAATAACTTATCATCATGAAGAAATCATTTAGATATATCGTCTTGAGCTTCGTAGTCCTTATGGGATTAAGTGCTCCTCAAGCATTTGCAGGTAATAAAGACCGTTCAGGCCAAGCTGGCGCTTCAGAGCTGTTGATCAACCCCTGGGCTGCTTCGTCAGGTTGGGGCAATGCAGGCATGTCGTTCGTACATGGTGTCGAAGCCATCTACGGCAATGTGGCTGGCATCAGCTCTTGCAACACTTTGGATCTGAACTTCAGCCACACCAGTTGGCTGGTGGGCGTGGGCAACGACACCCGTATCTCCTCGTTCGGCCTCTTGGCCCGCGTGGGTGAGTCGAGCGTGTTGGGCCTCTCGTTCATGTCGTTCAGCATCGGTGAGATTCCGATCACTACCACTCAGAACCCTGACCCCGGTACCCTCGGTACCTTCAAACCCAACCTGATGAACATCAACCTGTCGTTCGCCAAGGCTTTCTCCAACAGCATCAGCGGCGGCTTCAACTTGAAGATCATCAGCGAGTCCATCAAGGATATGGGTGGTGTCGGTGTCGCCCTTGATGCCGGTATCCAGTACGTCACCGGACCTTTCGACAATGTCCACTTTGGTATCACCTTGAAGAATATCGGACCCACGATGAAATTCTCGGGCGACGGTATCTCACTGCGTGTGTTTATGGACAACAACAGCAACCAGCAGTTCACCATGGTGCAACGCGTCGACGACTTCGAATTGCCCACTCAGTTGAGCATCGCTGCTGCCTACGACTGGCTGTTTGCCGAAAACAACCGTCTGACCATTGCAGGTAACTTCGCCTCCAACTCCTTCACCAACGACCAGATCACCCTGGGCTTTGAGTATGGTTGGAAAGAGATGTTCATGATCCGCGCTGGCTATACCTATGAAAAGGGTATCTGGGCCAAGCAGTTCACTGAAGGCGTTCTCTACGACGACAACTGCATGAACGTCAACAGAGGTCTGAGCGCAGGTTGCTCTGTGCAAGTCCCGCTGTCGAAGGACGAAAACGCTATGAAGTTCGCTGTGGATTATTCCTACAGAGACACCTACACCTTCGGTGGCACGCATAGCGTTGGCGCAAGAATTATTTTCTAAAACTGACGCCAGTTCGGAAATAATTCGTATCTTTGCAGTCGCAAACAAAAGAAGACCCTTATTTCGGTAAGGGTCTCTTTTTTGCAACTTGTAACGAAACAAATATAAAACATTTATCATGTCAGAAATCAAATATTTTACCCCGGAAGGGTTACAGAAACTGAAAGATGAACTCGACGAGCTGATTCTTCGTGAGCGTCCGCGCATCGTGCAGGCCATCCAGGAAGCACGCGACAAGGGCGACCTCTCCGAGAACGCTGAATATGATGCCGCCAAAGAGGCTCAAGGTCTGCTGGAAGCCAAGATCGCTGAATTGCAGGACTTGATTTTCAACGCCCGTATTCTCGACGAGTCAAAGATGGACAACTCGAAGGTGCTGCTCTATTCGACGGTGAAGATCAGAAACACTAAGTCGGGCATGATGATGACTTACGCCATCGTGCCGGAGAAAGAGGCCAACTTCAAGGAAGGCAAGCTCTCCATCAACTCTCCCATCGGCCAAGGCCTGCTGGGTAAGCAGGTGGGCGAGGTGGCCGAGATTCAGGTGCCCGCTGGCAAAGTGCAGTTTGAGATCGTCGAAATCACCCGCTAATACTAGAGACTATGGCTACCATTTTTTCGAGAATCATTGCAGGTGAGATCCCTTGCTACAAGATTGCAGAGGACGAGCGTTTCTTCGCCTTTTTGGATATCAATCCCGTGATGAAAGGCCACACCCTGGTGGTGCCTAAACACGAGGATGACTACATTTTCAACCTCGACGACGACGAAATCGGCGCCATGATGGTCTTCGCCAAAAAAGTGGCCAAAGCCATCGAGAAATCCGTGCCTTGCAAACGCATCGGCGTGGCCGTCATCGGCTTGGAGGTGCCTCATGCCCATATCCACCTCATCCCCATCACCCAAGAGGGTGATTTGGACTTCAAGAAGGAACATGTGCATCTGACGCCAGAAGAGTTTACAGAGGTGCAACAGAGTATCGTTGAGAACCTGTGATAAAAAAGCCGTTCAAAACGGCTTTTTTTGTTATCTTTGCCGAAAAATAAACACGCAATGAAACGAATCACCTTATTGATACTGACGTTATGCATGGCATCGGGTTTGTTTGCCCAGGATTTCGACCTGCTCTGCGGCAACCTTAACTACAAGCCCGAGGTGCAGACCGTGTTGCTCTATGCCGACGACAACCAGCTGAACGATCCCATCGTACCGCTGGAAGACATGATGGGCCGTCTGACCCTCTCATTCGATATCATCGACGGGGAAGGCGAGGTGCTCAACTACACCTTCATCCATTGCACCCACGACTGGATGCCTACCGACATGCAACGCATCCAATATGCTTCAGGTTTTGAGTCGGACCGCTTGGACGACTACGCCTTCTCGCGCAACACCTTGATTGATTACGTCAACTATCAGCTCAAGTTCCCCACCGAGGACATGGTGCCTCTCATTTCGGGCAATTACCTGCTTGTGGTCTTTGGCAACGACTTGAACGATGTGTATTTCACGCGCCGTTTTATGGTGGTCGACGAGAAGGCGCATGTTGGCGCTACTGTGCCGCGCTATCCCGATGATTTGGCATTCACCGACACCCATCAGCAGCTTGATGTCCGCGTGAACATGAATAGCTACCTGACGGGAAACACCCAACAATACAGCTTCCTGAACATACGTCAGAATGGCCGTTGGGACAACGCGGCCATTGGTCTGAAGCCCACCTATGTCTATCCGGACTATATCTCCTTCGAGCATCATCCTCAGACCGTTTTTGAGGCGGCCAACCAGTATCTTCGATTCAATACCAGCAACTTCTATTTCCAGTCGGAAAACCTGGCCCATATCCGTCAAACCGACGAGAGCTTCGAAATCGACATCGCCACATGCGAGTCGCGGGCGAGGAAGGCCTATATCTCCTATGAAGATATCCATGGCGAGAAATTCGTCTATGTGGAGAACGAAAACCTCGACAACAGCACGGAAGCCGATTATTGCCGTGTCAATTTCTTCTATAAGAGCGAGTCGCCGCTGACGCATGAGGACATCTATATCATGGGCGCCCTCAACGACTGGTGCTTCAATGAGAGCAACAAGATGACCTATGACTATAAGCTGCGCGGCTATACCTGCTCGATGGTGCTCAAGCAAGGCTATTACAACTTCATGTTCGTCACCATCGACCGTAAGACCCATGAGATCATGACCGACTTGACGGCTGGCAACCACTGGGAAACCAACAACGTCTACAAGCTGTATTTCTACTACTATAACGCCATCAAGGGCTACGACGAGTTGGTCGGCTATTCCACGGTGAATTCACATTAATTGTCTCACGCAGAATACGCAGAATTATGAGAAACGCTAAGCGACGCAAAAATAGCAGCCGGTAGGTTCTGCGATTTCTGCGGATTCTGCGTGCAAAAAAGACCTATTCCCATGAGCGAGTCCCGTATCACTCTCTTTGCTGAAGTCCTCCTGCCGATTCCCGTGCCAGGCACTTTTACCTATCGTGTGCCCTTCGCACTGAACGACCAGGTGCGCGTAGGCCAACGGGCAGTGGTGCAGTTTGGCAAAACCAAGATCCTGTCGGGACTCATCGTCGGACTGACCGAGCAAGTGCCCTCGGTTGAAGTCAAGTTCCTTACCGACTTGCTCGACGACCAACCCATGGTCAACGAGAAGCAGCTGAAATTCTGGGACTGGGTGAAGACCTATTACATGTGCCATCTTGGTGAGGTGATGCAGGCCGCGCTGCCATCCGCCTTGAAGCTGAGCAGCGAGACTACCGTTGCCCTTTCGCCCGACTATGTGCTCGACTCCGTGGCCTTGAACGACTTCGAATACCTCATCGTGGAAGCCCTGCAGATCAAGCCCAAGATCACCGTCAGCGAGGTAAGCAAAATCATCGGCTTCAAGAAGGTGATGCCACTCGTCCATTCGATGATGGAGAAAGGCATCCTCGTGATGGAGGAGGAACTGAACGAGAAATACAGGGCCAAATATGAGCGATTTGTGCGTCTTGCGGCTGAATACCGCGAGGAGGCCAAACTCCAGGACCTGATGGACCAGCTGACCAAGCGTGCCTACAAGCAGTTGGAAGTGTTGTTGGCCTTCATCACCCTTGGCGGCGATGCCGACAACGATGTGATGGCCAAAGCCTTGTTGCAAAAGGCTAATGCGACTTCGGCGATACTGAAGAGCATGACTGACAAGGGCGTTTTTGAGGTCTACGAGCGTAAGGTCAGCCGACTGAAGGAGTTCAAGGTGCAGACCGATGTGGACAGCATACAGCTCACCGAAGCGCAGCAGAAAGCCTATGAGGGCATCAAGGCTGGATTTGGCGAAAACAAGCCCGTGTTACTGCATGGTGTAACCTCGAGTGGTAAGACCGAAATCTATATCAAACTCATCAAAGAGGCCATCGACCGCGGCAAACAGGTGCTGTATCTGCTGCCCGAGATTGCACTCACCGCACAAATCATCAACCGTCTTAAGGAATACTTTGGCGACAAGTTGGGTGTGTACCACTCGCGTTACGGCAACAATGAGAGGGTAGAGGTGTGGGAGCAGGTGCGCGACTTCGGTCAGACGCAATCGCCTAAACACCAAATCATCATAGGTTCACGATCGGCCATCTTTTTGCCATATTCCGACATCGGACTGATCATCGTTGACGAGGAGCACGACAGCAGTTTCAAGCAGATCGACCCTGCACCGCGCTACAATGCCCGCGATGCTGCCATAGTGCTGGCTGCCATGCATAAGGCGAACATCGTGTTGGGTTCGGCCACGCCGTCATACGAGAGCTATTACAACGCCTTGAACGGCCGTTTCCATCTGGTGGAAATCATGGAGCGCTATGGTGGCGTGCAGATGCCTGAGATCATCCTCAGCGACATGCGTGTGGAGCGTCGTCGCAAGACCATGAAGGCCGACTTCGGCAGCACCCTTTTGGATGCCATGAAAGAGACCTTGGATGAACACAACCAGACCATCCTGTTCCAAAACCGACGGGGCTTCTCGTTGCGTTTGGAGTGTGAGGATTGTCACCATGTGCCGCAGTGCATCAACTGCGACGTGAGCCTCATTTACCACAAGAGCCAGAATGTGTTGCGTTGTCATTATTGTGGTTATACCGCCAGTGTGCCGAGTGAATGCCCTGTCTGTCACAGCCCCAACATCCGTATGCACGGCTTTGGCACAGAGAAGATCGAGGAGGACTTGAGCCTCGTCATGCCTGAGGCCAAGGTGGCTCGTCTCGACCTCGACACCACGCGTTCGAAAAACGACTACCAGAACATCCTTGAGGCTTTCCAGGACAAGGAAACCAACATCCTCGTGGGCACGCAGATGGTCACCAAAGGATTGGACTTCGACTCGGTGAAGGTTGTGGGCATCCTCAACGCTGACAACATGCTCTCGTTCCCTGATTTCCGCGCCCACGAGCGCAGTTTCCAGCTGATGGCCCAGGTGGCGGGTAGGGCAGGACGCAAGGGCAAGCAGGGCAAGGTCATCATCCAGACCTATGAGCCGGCACATCCCGTGCTGCAAGACGTGTTGCGCAACGACTTCCGAGGGCTTTACGACAAGCAGATGGTCATCCGCCGCCAGTTCGGCTATCCACCCTTCTATCGATTGATTCTCATCCGACTGAAGCACAAGGACTACCAGAAACTCAACCCTGCCGCAGCTGAGTTGGCCAGTATGTTGCGCCCCATCTTCAAGCAGGATCTTTTAGGCCCTGAATACCCTGTCGTATCGAGGGTCAAAAATCTGTATATCAAGCAGATGATGGTGAAGTTTAGACGTGACTACAACACGCAGAAGGTAAAGGAATTGATAGCGCAACAAATTCGTTTGTTTCAGCAGGATGCGGAGTATAAGTCGGTTCAGGTGCAGATTGACGTCGATCCGATGTGATTTTCTCCAACAATTCCAACCGCTAATTGCTTGAAAATGTCTATTTTTGCAGCCTAAACGAGCAGCATCTTTTATGAAGAAAAATCTCCTTTTTATACTGGCACTTTTGTGCTTAACCCAGATTTCATTCGCCGCCATTACAGTGAAAGGCCGTGTTTTTGACAAATCCACGGGCCATCCCATGGAATATGCCACCGTGAGGGCTTGCACCTTGCCTGACAAGACATTCGTGTCGGGCTGCATCACCGACCCCTCGGGGCACTTCTCGATGGAACTCGAGAAAGGCCGCTATGAGCTTGAAATCCAGTTTATGGGTTTTGTCACCTCCTACAAGACCATCAACCTTGATGGCACGAAAAGCGTGGTTGACGTGGGCAAGATCAACCTCTCGCCCGACAGCCGTCTGCTGGAGGAAGTGAATGTGGTGGCTGAGAAGAGCACCTACGAGATGACCCTTGACAAGCATGTGTTCAACGTGGGTAAGGATGTGGGCAACACAGCGGGCAATGCCATCGAAGTGTTGGAGAACATCCCTGCCGTGTCGGTCGACGTGGAGGGTAATGTGAGTTTGCGTGGCGACGATGGTGTGCGCATCCTCATCGACGGCAAGGAGTCGGGCCTCTCGGGCATGAGCACCCAAGATGCCTTGCGTACCTTGCAGGGCGACATGATTGAGAGGGTGGAGGTCATCACCAATCCCTCGGTGCGTTACGACGCTGAAGGCTCGGCAGGTATCATCAATATCATCCTGAAAAAGGACAAACGTCAGGGCTTCAACGGTGCGGTCAACCTGCGCACGGGCTATCCTTGGATGTATGGCGCAAGCCTTTCGGGCAACTATCGTTTGAAGCGATGGAATCTGTTTGCCAGCTATGGTTTCAACAACCGCTCCAACGTCGGTGGCGGTGTGAATCGTACAAAACGTTACAGCGATATTGTTGACGGCGACACCTTGTTTACCCAACTCACCGACCAGACCACCGAACGCCGGATGAACCGTATGGGTCACAACGTGCGTGTGGGCGCCGACTATTACATTACCGACCGTGACATTGTTAGCGCTGCCTTCGTCTACCGTTACGGTAAGCTGGCCACACATCCAGTGGTGCGTTATTCCGACGAGTATCCTGTTTGGGATTCCGCATCGTATGATGTGCGTGCCGAGGATTATGCGGAGGTTGACCCGATGTATGAGGTCACCCTCGACTACGACAAGACCTTTGAGCGCAAGGGCCGCAGCCTGAAAGCCAATGTGCGTTTCTTCACCAATACTGAGAACGCAGGCTCCGACATCACCGAGTCGCTCTATCCTAATGCCGACGCACAACAGGCGCTCTGGACCATGTATCAGAAGACGGGCAACGACCAGCGTATGCGTAACCTACAGGCCAGCGTCGATTATGTGCATCCCTTCCTCACAAAGGCACAGTGGGAGATTGGCGGAAAATACACCAACCGAAACATCTTGAGCAACGACAGCGTATGGCAGAAGAATGACGGCATTTGGGAGCCTTTGGCCAACTATTGTTACGACTATGAGTACAACGAGCAAGTGGCTGCGCTCTACACCAGTCTCGGCAACGAATGGGGCCGCTGGTCGGGACAGGTGGGCTTGCGTGCCGAGATGACCGACATCTTGACCAACCTGAAAGGCTATGCCCACGACGGCACCGACTCCATCAACGGCGGTAAGCCTTACTTCGACTTCTTCCCGAGTGCGCACATCAACTATTCGGTGAATGAGTTCAACCAGTTCCAGGTCAGCTACACGCGTCGCATCCGTCGACCGGGCTTCTGGCAGATGAGCCCCTTCCGCTCCTATAACGACAACCGTAACATCCGCCTTGGCAACCCCGCCTTGACGCCGACCTATATGGACAGCTACGAACTCGGTTACATCCACTTCTGGGACAAGGCCAGCTTCAACTTCACGACCTATTACCGTCATGGCACCAATATGATCCGAAGCTATACCTACGAAGATGACGGCGTGTTCTACAGCATGCCCATCAACTTTGGTAAGGCCGACGACTTCGGTGTGGAGATGGTGGCTCAAGGCCAGATGACCAAGTGGTGGAACCTCAACGGTAACGTCAACTTCTTCCGTTCCCAATTCAATGGCACCATCAACGATAAGGTCTATAACGATGCCACTTGGATGCTCTTTGGTCGTGCTGTGTCGAAATTCAAGGTGAGCGACTGGTTCGACTTCCAGCTGACAGCCCATGTCATGGGCCCGCACAAGGAGCCGCTGGGCATGCGTAAGGGCAATTGGTGGATGGACCTCGCGGTGAGCAAGGAAGTCTTCAATGGAAACGGCACCATTACCTTCAATGTCCGCGACCTCTTCAACTCACGCAGCTGGGGCGGTGAGTCGTGGGGCGACGGCTTCTGGCAATATAACACCAGTACTTGGAACCGTCGTTCGTTCTCGCTCAATTTCAACTACCGCATCAACCAGCAAAACATGAAACGCAACCGTCCTGACGGTGACGAAGGAGGCGACGAAGGCGGCAGTGATGGCGGCGGCGAGGAACAGTCGGGAGAGGATTATTGAATTTTAAGATTTTTGGTTAAACTATACGGATAAAAAACCTATCTTTGCGGCATTGTTTTATGCATAAAACCTTGCGCTTATGATATGTTTTTTTCAATCTGATAATCAAAAGGTTATCGCTGTTGATTCCAAATCCCCGCTTTCCGAGGAAACCATTTCCAAGCTTTCTTGGCTTTTTGGTAATGCCGCAATGATCGAAAAAGACACGGTGAAAGGCCATTTTGTAGGCCCGCGCCGTGAGATGATCACGCCTTGGAGCACCAATGCCGTCGAGATTACCCAGAACATGGGTATCAAAGGTATTATCCGTATCGAGGAGTTCCAAAAAGTGGACTCTAAGAAGGCTCCTTACGACCCGATGCTGCAAAACCGCTATGAGAACCTCGACCAAAAGGTGTTCTCCGTGGACCGCAAGCCCGAGCCGTTGAAATACATCGACGACATTGAGGCCTACAACCAGCAGGAAGGTCTGGCCCTGAGCAGCGAGGAGATGGAATACCTGAAAGGCATATCTGCAAAGATTGGGCGCAAACTCACCGACAGCGAGGTGTATGGCTTCGCACAAGTCAACTCCGAGCACTGCCGCCACAAGATCTTCAACGGCACTTTCATCATCGATGGCAAGAAGATGCCCAATACGCTCTTCGCCCTCATCAAGAAGACTTCGAAGATGAACCCGAACCGACTGGTGTCGGCCTACAAGGACAATGTGGCCTTCATCCTCGGCCCCAAGGTGGAGCAGTTTGCTCCCGCCGAGCCCAACAAGCCTTCGTCCTTCCAAATCAAACCCATCGAGACGGTGCTTTCGCTGAAAGCCGAGACGCATAACTTCCCGACCACCGTGGAGCCTTTCAACGGCGCTGCCACAGGTACGGGCGGTGAGATCCGCGACCGTCTGGCTGGTGGCCAAGGCAGCCTGCCTCTGGCGGGTACGGCCGTCTATATGACCTCCTATCCCCGCACGGAGCAAGGCCGTGAGTGGGAGAAGGACATCGAGCCGCGCAAGTGGCTCTATCAGACCCCTGAAGAGATCCTCATCAAGGCCTCCAACGGCGCCTCTGACTTCGGAAACAAGTTCGGCCAACCCCTCATCAACGGTAGTTTGCTGACTTTCGAACATAGCGAAAAGGAAACCCTTGGCTACGACAAGGTCATCATGCTGGCAGGCGGCATCGGCTTCGCTAAGGTGAAGGACGCCAAGAAGCTGGAACCCGAAGAGGGCGACGTCATCATCGTGTTGGGTGGCGATAACTACCGCATCGGTATGGGCGGCGGCGCCGTGTCGAGTGTCGATACGGGCCAATACAGCAATGCCATCGAGTTGAACGCCGTGCAACGTGCCAACCCCGAGATGCAGAAGCGCGTGAGCAACGTCATCCGTTCTATGGCTGAGAGTGACTGCAACCCCATCCGTAGCATCCATGACCACGGTGCTGGTGGCCACCTCAACTGCCTCTCCGAGCTCATCGAAGACGCAGGCGGCGTGGTCTATGTCGACAACCTGCCTGTCGGCGACCCGACCCTGTCAGACAAGGAAATCATTGGCAACGAGTCGCAGGAGCGCATGGGCCTCTTGGTCAACAAGAAGGATAAGGACATCATCAAGGAGACCGCTGAGCGTGAGCGTGCCCCGTATTACGAAGTGGGCGAGGTGACGGGTGACGAACGCCTCCGTTTCGTCCGCAAGAAAGGCAAGGCTCCCATTGACTTGGCTATCTCCGACTTCTTTGGCAGCGCCCCCAAGACGATATTGAAGGACAAGACCAAGCCCTATCATTTCAAGAAGATAAGCTATACCAAGCGCGATATACACAAATACCTCAACAACGTGCTGCAGATGGAAGCCGTGGCCTGTAAGGACTGGCTCACCAACAAGGTGGACCGTTCAGTGACGGGTCGTGTGGCCCAGCAACAATGTGTGGGTGAGGTGCAGCTGCCGCTGAGCAACCTCGGCATCAGCGCTTTGGACTACAACGGCAAACGTGGCATCGCCACGGCCTTGGGTCATGCCCCGATAGCGGGCCTCATCGATCCGGCTGCCGCTTCACGCCTGTCGGTCTCCGAGGCTTTGACCAACATCCTCTGGGCTCCCATCGAAGGCAACCTCGAAGGTGTGTCGCTGAGCGCCAACTGGATGTGGCCTGCCAAGCAGGAAGGCGAGACCGCCCGCCTCTACGAAGCTGTGAAGGCCTTGAGCGACTACTGCGTGGCTCTGGGCATCAACGTGCCGACGGGTAAGGATAGCCTCTCCATGACGCAGAAGTATCCCGACGGCGGGAAGGTCGTCGCCCCTGGAACGGTCATCGTTTCTGCAGCCGGCGAAGTCTCCAATATCCGCCAGGTGGTGCGTCCCGTGATGAAGGCTGACGAGAACACCGAGCTCCTTTACATCGACTTCTCGAAAGACGGTTTCGAGTTGGGTGGCAGCAGCTTCGCACAAAGCATCGGTGCCATCGGTCAGGCTGTGCCCGATGTGAAGAGCGTCAATTACTTCAAGAAGTGCTTCAACGCCATCCAGATGCTCATTGAGAGCAACTTGGTTTTGGCCGGTCACGACGTGTCGGCAGGCGGTTTGATCACCACCTTGTTGGAGATGAACTTCGCCAATACGACCTACGGCATGAACCTCGACTTGAGCGCCTTCGACAAGGAGGACCTCATGGCTGTGCTCTTCTGCGAAAAGCCTTCGGTGGTCATCCAAGTCTCCAATGACGGCATCGCCAACCGCATGCTGCGTGAGCTTGGCATCGCCTTCAAGATGATTGGCAAGCCCCAAGCCAAACGTCAGATCAATATCGCACATGCCGAGCACAACTACATCTTCGACATCGATGCGCTGCGCGACACTTGGTTTAAGTCGTCATACCTGCTCGACCGCAAGCAGAGTGGTCCGCGCAAGGCCATGGAGCGTTTCATGAACTACAAGAAACAGTATTTGCACTATAGCTTTGGCCGAAACTTCACCGGCACTGCCGCAAGCCTCGGCATCGACATGCATCGCCGCAAGCCCACGGGCATCAACGCGGCCATCATCCGCGAGAAGGGCTGCCAGTGCGACCGTGAGATGGCCTATGCCCTCTATCTGGCCGGCTTCGACGTGAGGGATGTTACCATGACCGACCTCGCCACGGGGCGTGAAGATCTCAAGGACGTGAATATGATCGCCTTCGTGGGCGGCTTCTCCAACTCCGACGTGCTGGGTTCGGCCAAAGGCTGGGCGGGTGCCTTCCTCTACAACAAGAAAGCCAAGAAGGCGTTGGACGACTTCTACGCCCGCGAGGACACCTTGAGCCTCGGCGTGTGTAATGGCTGCCAACTGATGATGGAACTCGGCCTGCTCTATCCCGACCATGAGGAACATCCCGTGATGATGCACAACGACTCTCACAAGTTCGAGTCGGGCTTCCTCAATGTGGAGATCGCCCAAAACGAGAGCGTGATGCTCAAGTCGCTGTCGGGCCGCCGCCTCGGCGTGTGGATCGCCCACGGCGAGGGCCGTTTCTATTTCCCCTGCTATCGCGACCAATACAAGATCGTAATGACTTATGGTCAGGATGAATACCCCGGCAACCCCAATGGTAGCGACTGGTCGACGGCAGGCATCTGCTCCAACGACGGTCGTCATCTCGCCATGATGCCTCACCTCGAGCGTGCCTTCCTGCCTTGGCAGTGGGCCTTCTATCCCGAAGAGCGCAAGAACGACGAGGTGTCGCCTTGGATGGAGGCCTTCGTAAATGCTAGGAAGTGGGTGGAAGAGCATGTCAAATAAGCCATGCCCAAAGAGAAAATCAATAAGACCAATGCTTGCCGCATCCTCGACCAGAAGAAGGTGGCATACGAGTTGATTCCCTATGAGGTGGATGAGAACGACCTCGGAGCTCAGCATATCGCCGACCAGCTGGGAGAGGACATCGACCAAGTGTTTAAGACCTTGGTGCTGAAAGGCGACAAGATCGGATATTTCGTTTGCGTCATCCCGGGTAACGACGAGCTCGACCTGAAGAAGACCGCCAAGGCCACGGGCAATAAGAGCTGCGACCTCATCCCGTTGAAGGAGTTGTTGCCCCTGACGGGTTACATCCGTGGTGGCTGCTCGCCTGTGGGCATGAAGAAGCAATTCCCCACCTTTATCCACGAGACCTGTGAACTGTTTGACTACATCTATGTCAGCGCAGGCGTGAGAGGCTTGCAGTTCAAGCTCAATCCCGTGGACTTGATCCAGGTGGTGGACATGACAGTGGCCGATTTGACCATCTTTGAATTGGGGCAGAAATGAGCTATACCATTCGCAAATCGACATTGGCCGACCTGCCAACCATACTCAATCTTCGCGACCAGGCGCGCGAGATCATGCGCAGTTATGGCAACACCTTCCAATGGCCCGATGGCTATCCCCGTGATGACATGTTTCGTAAAGACATTGAGGTCGGCGGTAGCCATGTCATGATAGACGAGAGGGGGGAGGTGGTCGGCACTTTTGCCCTGCTGCCCAGCCCTGAGGTGACCTACAATGTCATTTACAATGGGCAGTGGCTTGACGATGCGCCTTATTATGTCATTCACCGTATTGCCAGCACGCCAGGCTCGCATGGCATATTGGATGCGCTGTTGGACTATTGCGAATCACGGGTCGACAACATTCGCATCGACACGCACGAGGCCAATATCATCATGCGGAAGGGCTTGGAAAAGCACGGATACCAATACTGTGGCATCATTTATCTTCTGGATGGGAATGAGCGCTTGGCGTTTCAGAAAAGACGCCTCCCATAGATACGCTCCCTCGTCCCTCGGTCGGTATGACATGGGAGGCTGGCTATTCAATCAATATTCTCGATAATCTTATCCTCTTCTTCCAAGTCGGGTACAAGCCGTTGTATGGGTTTGAAGCGGTAGAAGAACCGGATGGCGATGACGCGCACGATGGTGTAGGCCGGTACGGCCACCAGCATGCCGATGGTACCGCCGATATGGCCCGCCATGAGTAGCACGATGAAAATCTCCAAGGGATGTGCCTTGATGCTCGTCGAATAGATGAGCGGCTGATAGATGAAGTTGTCGATCAGTTGTGCGGTCAGCATGATGGCGAGGATGATGAGGGCAAAGACCCAGATGTTGACATCCAAGCCAGCGCCGGTACCTAGTTTCAACACGATGCCTATCAAGACGCCTATGGCTTCGCCGATGATGGGTCCGACGTAAGGAATAACGTTGAGCAGACCCGCGATGAAAGCGATGCCGATGGCATAGTTGAAGTTGAGGCGGGCGATGAGCCATAGGCCCAGGAAATCGACCAAGGCGACGCCCAGCATCTCGATGAACAGCCCCACGAAGTAGCGTGAGAGCAGTTCCTTGATCTCGTTCATGGTCTTGTTCATGGTCAGCTCGTGTTTGTCGGGCACAAAGGCGCAGACGATACGTCCGAACAGCCCGTTCTCCTTAAGGAAGAAAAACGAGATAAACACCACGGCGAATGCGGCCACCAAGAGGCTCGTCACCATAGAGGCTACGGAACCGACGATGCCGCCTACCTTGCCGAAGTCGACCACCTCCTTGACCTTGTCCATAACCAAGGCTGCGATGTCGAAATTGCGATCCAACCCTGGGAACACCCCGATAAGCCATTCGTTGATCTTATCGATGGGATTTGATTCGAAATAGCTGCTCTCGGTGATGGCTGAAGCATCGCGTATTATACTGGAAACCAGTGGGATAATCTGTGAGATAAGCAGAATGATCAAGGCGATGATGATGAGGATGGACAACACGGCCAGTAACCAATCGGGTGCTGATTTTCCTTTGATTTTGACCTTACGCATCACCTTCATCAAAGGCCGTCCGAGGAGGGTGACCACAAGTGCAGCGACGATATAGATCAGCACATTCTTGAAGTACCAACACAAGGCTACGACGATGGCAAGACAAGCCAATTTGATGATATAACCTGCCAGTTTTTCGGTGTTTTTCTCGTTATCCATGGTAATCTGCTTCTTTATGGATGACAAAAATAGATTTTTTTCCGTTTTCGATAAACGATTTTTGTTATTTTTGCGTTTTCTATAAAACCTTTCTTTAACCCTTAAATAAAATACAACCCTATGAAATACGCTCACCTTCTTTTGTTTGTTTTTCTCCCCTTTGCCAGCCTGATGGCTCAAAACTATGATCCCGAAGGATATGATCCTGATACGCTGGAGGTTGAGATGAACGAACAGGAAATCAAGGACCTGAATTCCGGTAAGGCTGTGGTGGAGGAATCCACCGTGATGGAGATGCTTGACATGGTGAGCAATATCATGTATTTCAAGGATACCTATCTCGACATCGACTCATCGCTGATGAATGTCTATGGCTATGGCAAAAATGAAATCCCGATGTTTCCCGATAGCGTTTATGCCAACCGTATCGAGGCCTTGGCGCGTGAAACGACCATCCCGCTGACATTCAACACTCACGTGAAGTCATTCATCGACCTCTATGCCAACCGTCGCCGTCAGCAGACGAGCCGTATGTTGGGTCTTTCCTATGTATATTTCCCGATGTTTGAGGAATACCTCGCCAAATATAACCTCCCGCTTGAACTGAAGTATCTGGCCATGGTGGAGTCGGCCCTCAACCCCACGGCGGGCTCAAAGGCAGGTGCCAAGGGCTTGTGGCAGTTTATGCAAGGCACGGGTAGGGAGTTTGGCTTGAAGGTCACGTCTTTGGTCGACGACCGCTACGACCCGATGAAAGAGACCGAGGCAGCCTGCCAGTATCTGCAGAGCCTTTATGCCCGGTATGGCGATTGGTTCCTTGTGCTTGCGGCCTACAACTCAGGCCCTGGCACGGTCAACAAGGCCATCATCAGAGCGGGTGGTGTGAAGAACTATTGGGCAATTTGGCCCTATCTGCCCAGCGAGACGCGCGGTTATGTGCCTGCCTTCATCGCGGTGACCTACGTCATGAACTTCGCCACGGCGCACAACCTCTATCCCATCAACCCGGGTCTGTTGCTCCATGGCACCGACACGGTGATGGTGCGCGACCGTGTGGCTTTCGACCAGATCAACGAGTGCATCGGCGTGCCTATGTCGGACCTCATCTTCTTCAACCCCCAATACACCAAACAGATTGTCCCTGCCTCGAAATACAATCCTTGCGCCTTGCGTATGCCCATGAAGTACACCTTGCTTTTTGCCCAGCTGGAGGACAGCATTTATGCATACAAGAGCAAGGCGGAAATCAAGCGTGAAGTCATCGAGGAGAAGGTGGAGGCGGTGAGCGACAGCTTCGTCCATGTGGTGAAAAAAGGCGAAAGTCTGGGTAGCATCGCCCGAAAGCACCATGTGACCGTGGCCAACATCAAGCGTTGGAACCGTCTCAAGCGCGATTCTATCCGTCCCGGACAACGCCTCACCATCTACCGCTCGGGCGCACCCATGGCACAGGTGAGCAAGCCCTCGAAGAGTAGCAAGGCCAACGCTACGGGCCCGACCGTGAAGGTGCACACCGTGAAACGCGGTGAGACCTTGACCTCGATCGCCAAGAAATACAGATGCTCTGTCAACGACATCAAGAAGTGGAACGGCATCAAGGGCAACAACATCAAGGTGGGCCAGAAGCTGAAGATCAAGAAATAGTGTTAAGGTCCCTGAGCCTGTCGAAGGGCCGACTTTTAAATAGAAAACTCAATCAAAAACATAATACCATGAAAAGCTATCTCAAAATCGCAGCCGTCATCTTGATTGCCGTTGTGATGACGTCATGTACTCAAACAAGATCGGGTCGTAAGGACCGCTCGGTGGGTGGCACTTCCGAGATCCTTGTGGTCACCCAAAACGACGAACAATGGAATGGCAGCATCGGCGACTCGATCCGTCATTTCTTCCTCGACTACCAGTATGGTCTGCCGCAGCCTGAGTCGCGCAACGACTTGGCGCACATCAACGCAGAGGGCTTCTCCGACCTGTTCCAAAAGCACAAAAACATCATCGAGGTCGTCATCGACCCCAGCAAGGAAAAGGCTGTGGCCGAGACTGCCGAGGACATGTGGGCCGCGCCTCAGCGTTACGTGAAGATTACTGCGCCCGACCTAGGCTCGTGGGTGGAGCTCTTCGACAAGCAGAAAGAGGTGTATAAGCAATGGTTTGACAAGGTGGAGCGCGAGCGCATCATCAACGTGTTCCGTCCCACCAAGGACGAAGCCATCGAGAATGCCATTGCCAAGAAGTTCGGCTTCACGCTTACTGTGCCACAAGGCTTCTATATCGCCAAGGACGAGCCCGACTTCATGTGGCTTCGTAAGGAGCAGGAGCGTTCGAGTGCTGATATCGTCATCTATCAGACGCCTTACCGCGACACGATGCAGTTTGAGACGAACAGCCTCATCGCCATGCGTAATATGATGGTGGGACAGTATATCCCTGGTCCTTCGGAAGGCTCATATATGGGCACCGAGACTGAGTTTGTGCCGCCTTTGGTCACGCAAGTCAAGGACTTCCCGGCTGGTTTCGCCGAGGAGATGCGTGGCATGTGGAAGGTGGAGAACGACTTTATGGGTGGTCCCTTCGTGTCGTACACCTTCGTGAATGGCGACAAGCTGGCCACAGTGGAGGGGTTCTACTATGAGCCAAACCAGAAGAAGCGCAACATGATGCTCCAGCTGGAGTCGATTGCGTATAGCTTGAAGTTTGTGGAGGAATAGTTACTTCACCTTCTTGTATCTTACGACGACCTCGCCTAAGGGTGAGGTCGTTTGCATTGTAATGCATCCGTCTTTCCAAATGCCAATACTTTCGTCATGGCAAATGAGTGTTCCATCACTGCGGAGGCTCATCTTGTCTTGCCATTCTGTGTCCATCCCCTTGAAAGTCAAAGTGGAATCAGCGGTAATGCTGATGACGTTCTGCCGCTCCATCTCGCCGATTTGTTTCACCAGTTCGGGAGTGCTGTGTTGCTCGTCGAACTGCACGTTGACCTTGTCGACGGTCCAAGTGCCGAATAGAGGGTCGGCCTTGCGGTGGCAGGCGCACAAGGCGAAGGTTAGGCCGATGAATAGGAGAAACTTGCTTTTCATGCTGCAAAGGTACAAAAAACTCCTTATCTTTGCATTCTCAAAACCCAACAAACAATGCCTGGACAAGTCCTGCAATGGTTCAAGACGGAGGAGCAGGAGGGCAAGACGCGTGTCTTCGACCCTTTGCGCCGTCGTTTCGTCGCGTTGACGCCCGAAGAGGAGGTGCGGCAGAAGATGTTGTATCTGCTGGTGGAGCACCTCAAGGTGCCGGCGGGGCTGTTGGCGGTGGAGTATTCGGTGAAGGTGAACGGCTTGGACAAGCGTGCCGATGCCGTGGCCTTCGGTAGCGATGGCTCGCCGTTGATGATTGTGGAATGTAAGGCGCCGTCGGTGAAGCTCACCGAGGACGTGCTTGAGCAGGCGGTGCGGTATCATTCGGCCTTAAGGCCCAAGTATCTGTTGCTCAGCAATGGTGCGGTCATGCATTGTTTCAAGGCCGAAGGCCAGGTGTTGCGGCCTTTGGACCATCTGCCTGATTATGCGGAGATGATTGGGTAGGGATCCCACGCCCACAGTGTCCTTCAAGGATAAAAATAGCATAAAAAATTTCATTTTCCTCGCGCGCGTATCTATAAAATGTCTAATTTTGCAGCCCCAAAAGGGAAGGTATGCCTTTTCTTATTGTAAATAACGATAAATCAAATAATTAGAATATACATAACACAAAAACACAAATGAAAGGAAAATTTACAAAAAATTATGGCAGCCGTCGCGCTGCTGGTAGGTCTCACTATCCCTATGGGGGTGTGGGGACAGACAACGTACAGTCTTACACCAAATCATGAAAGTACAGGTACTACTGCGACGAGTTACATAACTACTTTAACAGAGTTCACTTATGAAGGAATCACCTGGGATATGAACCAGTGGAACCCAAGTACTCTCCAAGTAAAGACCAATCAAAGCTCTCCTGCTTCAGAATTCAGATTCTATAACAATAGCGCTTTTCCTGGAAGGATAACGCAAGTGGTTATCAATTTTTCTGCTTTAACTCTTGTTGATTATAATAACACGGGTTTTATGTTTATCGGAGGATCTTCTGCAATTACAGAAACCACCGGAGGAACCGCAGGAACATGGAATGGCGATGCAAAAACTATTACCTGGATACCTGAGTCCACAGAAAGTTTTACATACTTTGCTTTTTATCAGAATGGCAAAGTTGCAACAGGAACGAACAAATTAGCCTTATCTGATGCTATTGTGGTGACTTATGAAACCAGTGGCACTCAAACCGTTGCTACTCCCACCTTCAACCCTGCTGGCGGCACTTACACCCAAGCTCAAAATGTGAGCATTAGCTGCGCCACCGAAGGTGCCACGATTTATTACACCCTCGACGGCAGCACACCTGATGAAAACAGCACTTTATATGCCAGCCCGATTAGCATCAGCGAGACCACTACCGTGAAAGCCATTGGCGTGAAGGAAGGTTACACCAACAGTTCCGTAGCCACGGCCACTTATACTTTCCCCACCCTAATCACCATTGCCGAAGCCAAGGCTTTGGACGAAAACGAATACGCTTTAGTGCAAGGTGTCGTGACCTTTATTGATGGCAAAAATGTTTTCATCCAAGATGAAACAGCAGGTATAGATCTTTTCCTCAACGCGAACGCTTCAGACGTCGCTTTAGGCGATAAAGTAAAGGCCTATGGTAAGAAAACGACTTATAACGGCCTCGTTGAACTCACGAGCATTGACCAAAACAGCAGTGCATTCAGTATCATCTCAACGGGCAACGCATTACCTTTGGCCACCAAGACCATCGCAGAGGTCCTTGCCGGTGCTGCCAATACCTTGCAATGCACCCGCGTAAAGATAGAAGATGCAGTCATTGGTACAATTAATACAAATGGCAATACACCGTTAACACAAGATAATAGTAGCATTAATATCTACAAAGTGCCATCTTTGTCAGAGATTCAGTCAGGAGACCATGTGAATGTTATCGGTGTTATAGGTTACTTCAATGCGGCACAACTTCGTGTCGCAAATGCAGATGATGTCGAGAAAATTGTCAACACTGATCCTTCCATCAACATTGCCAATGCCACTATCAGTGTTTCTGCCGAAGGTGCAAGCGGCACTCTTGCGGTGACTTACACAAATATAACCGAAATCAATGCTGAAGTGATTTTCTGTGATGCTAATGGCAATGCTGCTACATATGATTGGATTACTGCCAACATCAATAGTGATAACAACGTTGCATATACCATCAATGCCAATGATGGTGAAGCCCGCACTGCTTATCTCAAAGTTAAAGTTGGTGATACATACTCCAACCTTGTTACTATCAACCAGGAAGAATATGTGGCGCCTACTGTTGCTACGCTTCCTTTCACATATGATGGAAATGGTCAAGGAACTTTGCCTGATGGTTTCACCGTTAACGGTTTGAGTACTTATAACTCTTCGCCTAAGATGCAGTTCAATTCAACTGGCGACTGGGCAATCCTTCATTTCGGCGAGCGTCCTGGTACCCTTACCTTTGACATCAAGGGCAACAGCTTCAGCGGCGGTACTTTCAAAGTGCAAACTTCTGAAGATGGTGAAACCTACACTGATTTAAAAACTTATACTGAGCTTGGTAATACTCAAAGTGAATCATTCAATAACTTAGGCGAAAACGTTCGTTACATCAAGTGGATCTACATTGAGAAGAGCAGCGGCAATGTCGCATTGGGTAATATTGCTCTCGCCAAATATGTAGAGCCTGTTCTTGTTCCTTCCATCACCGTCACTCCCGCCACGCTCAATGTGGAAGCTGGTCAGCATGTTGTGAATGATGAATTGATCCTAACCTATGATAATATTGATGTTGTGAACTACGAAAGTTTTACAATTCAGTTTTACGATGCCGAAGGAGAAGAACAAGAAATGCCTGAATGGCTTGTTTTAGGAATAACTGGAACGAACGATGAAGGTTATCAAGTGAATGGCTATATCAGTCCCAACGAAAGCGATGCCCGCTCTACCTACTTCAAAGTTTATGTTGGTGATACCTATTCCAACCTCGTTACCATCAACCAGGCTGCTTATGTGATTCCGTTTGAGGGCGGCACATATACCTTGGCAACCAGCATTGAGGAAGGTCGGATTTATATCATCGTTGGCAAAGATGGAGAAGATGCTTATGCTATGGGAGACCAGAATAACAATAACCGCGGGGCTGTAGGCATCAGCATTGATGACAATACCGCGACTGTTGAAGAAGGGATTGAAGCCTATGAGTTCTACATTGAAAGTCTGGGTGAAGAAAACTTGTATTGCATCTATGACTTTAGGAAAGAAGGTTTCCTGTATGCTGCAAGTAGCAGTAACAACTATCTGAAAACCGAAGATGAATTAGATGAAAATGGGAATGGCAATTGGGCTATTTCGATTGAAGATGGTGTTGCTTCCATAGTTGCGCAAGGAGATCATACTCGCAATGTGATGCAGTACAATAGTGGCAGCACATTGTTCTCCTGCTATGGCTCTGCTTCACAGAAACCTGTCTATCTCTATGTGAAGAAAGAAGAGACTCCCGAACCTGAAACTTACGAACTCACCATCAACGGTTACACTGATGCAGAGAGCAAGGCTGGCTACTACCTCATTGCTTCGCCCGTCACCGTGAATATCGCCGATGTTGATGGCTTGACCGAAGGCGACTTCGACCTGTATTCCTATGACGAAAGCCAAGAACTTGAGTGGATCAACTATAAGCAGGAAGATGGCTCGCACCCCTTCACCACGCTCGAACCTGGTAAGGGCTACCTCTATGCCAAGAAGGCTACTGCTGAGACGTCAACCTATACCTTCACCCTTACGGGTACGCCTTACTACGGAACTCCTATTGTCCTTTCCAAGCAAAGCACTGGCACCTTAGCGGGTTGGAACCTGATAGGCAATCCTTTGGCTACTTCTAACATTGCTCCTGGCCGTGCCTTCTACATCATGAACTCAACCATTGGTGAGCTCATTGCAAGCGAGAGCAATACGGTTGAGCCTATGCAAGGCTTCTTCGTCATCGCGGATGAAGATGGTGAAGAATTTGAATTGACGGCTCCCTTGGGTGGTGATGGTAATCTTGACAAGCTTGTCATGAACCTCAGCCAGAATCGTGGCACCGTCATCGACCGCGCCATCGTCCGCTTTGGTGAAGGCGAGCAACTGCCGAAGTTCCAACTCTTCGAGAGCAGCACCAAGCTCTATATCCCGCAAGGCAACAGCGACTACGCCATTGTTCGCAGCGCCGCCGAAGGCGAGATGCCCGTCAACTTTAAGGCTAGAGAGAACGGCACCTATACCATCAGCGTTAACACCGAGAGCGTCGAGATGGAGTATCTCCACCTCATCGACAATATGACAGGTGCCGATGTCGACCTGCTCCAGACCCCGAGCTACACCTTCGAGGCTACCACCCGCGACTATGCCTCGCGCTTCCGCCTGGTGTTTAGCGCCAACGACAACAACACCGAAGGTAATGCCAACTTCGCCTACTTCAACGGCAGCGAATGGCAGATCAGCAACATTGGTGAAGCCACCCTGCAGGTTGTCGACGTGATGGGCCGTATTGTGAAGAACGTCGCCCTTGACGGCAATGCCACGGTGAGCATCAACGAGATGCCCGGCGTTTATATGATGCGCCTCCTCAACGGCAATGATGTGAAAGTTCAAAAGGTAATAATCAAATAATATAATACGATGAAAAAGCTTATAATGACAATCGCTATCGTCCTAGGCCTTGGCCTGACGACTTCATTCGCCCAAGGCGGACTGTTCCAACGTGGTGGCGAGCCTACTGAAGAGCAAGGTAACCGTGACGGCGGTCCTGGTCTGCCCGGCCATGGCGCCTCGGGTCACCAAGACGCTCCTCTCGGTAGCGGCATAGCCGTGCTTGCCGCTCTTGGCGGTGCCTATCTTGTGGCTAAGAAACGCAGAGAGGAATAATGAAAAATGATGAAAAATAAGCCGCGACATCGTCGCGGCTTATTTTTTTAACTAACTTTGGAGCCGATAACAAACACATGCTATGAAAAGAGTTTTATTTTCTTTGATTTTGCTGGCGATGCTCCCCGCTGCGGCCATGGCCGAACACGTCGAGTCCGCCCGCGCCCAGCAGGCCGCCAAGACCTTCTTCAACAACAATGGCGTGAACGCCAACAAACTCACCGACCTTTCGGCAGAGTCTGGCTTTACTAACCTATACATCTACAATGCCGACAAAGGCTTTGTGGTGATGGCCGCCGACGACCGTGTGCAACCCGTGTTGGGCTATTCGCTGACGGGTAGCTTCGACCCCGATGCGATGCCCGACAATGTGCGTGCATGGCTGCAGGGGTATGATGACGAAATACAATGGACCGTCGAAAACAATACAAAGGCTACGGAAGAGACGGCGCAACAATGGAGTGACCTCGAAAATGGTGTGAGAGGGACTAAGGCTACAGTGGTTGTCGAGCCGCTGTTATATACCATGTGGGACCAGGGAGAGCCGTACTACAATCTATGTCCTACTGCTACTTCTGGGGGCACGACTTATCATGCTGTTACCGGTTGTGTAGCCACCGCTATGGCACAGATCATGAAATATTGGAACTGGCCTATCAAAGGCAATGGGTCGTATAGCTACAAACCAAGTGGTTTTGCTCAACAAAGTGTAAACTTTGGCAACACCACCTATGACTGGGCTAATATGACTGACACCTATGATGCCAACAGCACGAGCGCAGAACAAACCGCTGTGGCCACTTTGATGTGGCATTGTGGTGTCTCTGTGAATATGGCCTACGGATTGGATGCCAGTGGAGCCCAGTCGAGTTCAATACCCAATGCCTTGAAGAACTATTTTAGGTACAATACAAATGTGAGCATGAAGTACAAGTCGTCTTACACTAACACTAATTGGACAAATCTGATAAAAGGAGAATTGGATGCCCATAGGCCCGTGCAATATAGTGGAAATGATGGTAGTGTAGGCCATGCCTTCGTTTGTGACGGATATGATAACAGCAATTATTTCCATTTCAACTGGGGATGGAGCGGAATGTACGACGGCTATTTTACGTTGAATACGCTTAATCCTGGTACAGGTGGCACTGGTTCGGGATCGGGTAATTACAATCAAAGTCAATCGGCAATTATTAATTGGTACCCCACTTATAGTGTCAATAGTGCTCCTACTTTGACGGTTACCCTCACGCAAAACCAAACCACGCGAAACGCCAACTTGAGTTGGACTTCAGTATCTGGTGTCAGTTCCTATCAGGTGTTTCGTAACCGCAAACTGATTGCGACAACCACTTCAACCTCATATACGGATGTGAAAGCACCTTATGGCGACAATAGATATTATGTTAGAGGCGTAACCTCTACCAATGGTATCTCCCAGCCATCAGCAGAGGTCGTTGTGGCTTTTGAAAACCCCACTAACCTTGTCGTCACCTTGAATGATGGTCTTTTTGAAATGTCTTGGACAGGTACAGTCTTAGCCCATAGTTATAATGTCTATTGCAATGGCTTTAATATTGGTACAACGGAAGAGACATCGCTTTCTTTTACGTTGGGCGCATATGGCGACTTGGTCTTTTGTGTCACTGCTGTTGACTTTAATGAAGATGAATCGATGCCTTCCAATAATTCTGAAACGTTGTTCCAGGAATTCTATGGTCCCTTGGTGGATCTGACGGCTACTATTGAGGAAAATGACGTCACCTTAAGTTGGGATGCCTTGGAAAGTGATACTGGATACATCTCTCCATTGGGTGGATATGATGGTAGTATCTATGGTTCCAGCCTTTCAAGTAATGGAGCCTATTGGGCATTGCGTTTCCCGCCGTCAGAATTGTCCTTCTATGCAGGTATGGCCGTTTTGGAAGTTGACTCCTGGTTCTACGAGGCGGGCACCTATCAGGTCTCCATTTACCAAGGTACCAATAATGATGCACCCGCTGGATCGCCAATTGCCACGACTTCCAAAACACTTGCAGCCCAAGCCTCTTGGCAGACCTTCACTTTTGACAACCCTGTGTTTATTGACCATACCAGGGACTTATGGGTTGTCTTCTATTCCAGTAATGTGAGTATGTTGTTACTGGCCGACATGGAAAACCCATACGCTGACTACTATTCTACCAATGGAACTACATGGTATCACGCTACGGGTTGTACGTGGATTGTTGATGTTACTATTTCCGACGGAGCCTATACCTATAACCTATACCGAAACGATGAAGCCATCGCAAGCAATATGACTACAACGTCATATACCGACAATGATTTGTCCTTAGGCAGGTACAATTACTACGTCAAGACCAATTATTATGGCGGCGAGTCGGCAGCTTCCAATGTCGTAAGCTTTGAGATTGCTGATCAGGCTGTACCTCTCGGTGCTGGTTGGAACTGGTGGGCACCTATTGTAGTGACCGACAATATGCTGGATCAACTACAACATGCCCCCGGGGTGCTGCTCATCACGTCGCAAAGCGGTGATCCTGTTAGCAGTATTGTTCCGGGACAGATGTACAAGATTCAGACTTCCGAAAGCGTTAACCTTAATATGATAGGTGTCGTTGCCGATCTCAACACGCTTGAAATCACCATCGCTCCTGACATCAATTGGTTCGGCTATCCCGGCAAGACGGCACTTAACATCAACGCAATGAACATCACGCCTGCCGATGGCGATAAGATTATCTCGCAGGACGAAGGCTTTGCTACCTACCAAAACGGAGCCTGGACAGGCACACTCACCACACTGCAACCTGGACATGGTTATATATATGTGTCGGTGGCGCAAGAGGACAAAACGCTGAGGTTTTGAACCATAATGCCTTGATACGGCGCTTTACCATATTGTTCTTATTGGTCAGCCTCATTGGCGTTGCCCAGATTCCCAACGGATACTACAACCAAGCCAACGACAAGACCGGCGACGCACTGAAAGTGGCCTTGCATGACATCATCAAGGGGCATACTAGGGTCGATTATGGTGATTTGTGGGACGCTTTCTGGAGTACTGATAACAAAGGCGACGGTGTCGTGTGGGACATGTATTCCGACGTCCCTGGTGGGACACCGCCGTATACTTACCAATTGGGTGAAGGTCAATGCGGAGAATACAATTCCGAAGGCGATTGCTATAATCGCGAGCATTCGTGGCCAAAGAGCTGGTTTGGTAGCCAAACCACCCCTGAATGCGATTTGCATCACATATTCCCTACCGACGGATTTGTGAACGCCCAAAGAAGCAACTTTCCTTTTGGCGAAGTGCAGTCCGCATCCTGGACCTCACAGAACGGTTCGAAACTAGGTACTTGTAAGTCGTCGTTAGGCTACTCAGGCACTGTGTTTGAGCCTATCGACGCCTACAAGGGCGACTTCGCCCGCGCCCTAATGTACATGAGCGTTCGTTACTACGGTGAAGACAACAACTGGGGCAGCAGCGACATGACCAACAAGTCGGAAATATTGCCTTGGGCCATCGCCATGCTCATGGACTGGAACGAGCAAGACCCTGTGAGTCAGAAGGAAATCGATCGTAACAATGCCATTTACACTGATTATCAGCATAACAGAAACCCTTTTGTCGACCATCCCGAATATGCTCGAATGATTTGGGATCCAGATTGGCAAGGTGGTGGTGGCAGCGGCGGTAACACGGGCAATGGCGACTACGTGAAAATCACAACCGCACCGACGGATTGGAGTGGGGAGTATCTGCTTGTGTATGAGAACAATGCTACATCGGGATATGTCTGGACGGGAGTGGATGCTGCAAACTGTTTTCAGGAGGCTGCAATAACGGATTATTCGATAGAGGATGACGGATTTGTAACCATCATCATTACTCCGATGTCGGGTGGGTATTCTATCCGGATTAATGGTGGAACCAATGACGGAAAATATATCAATGGGCAGTCGGGAAGCAACACCATAAAATTTGGAACCACTGCTGCTTTGAACACCTTGGAATACGTGTCTGATTGGGTGAAAATCACCTCCAACACTTCCGTGATGAGATACAATACAGATGGGAATCGTTTTCGCTATTATAAATCAGGCACCTATACTCAACAGCAGCCCGTCCAGCTTTACAAGAAAACTGAGCCACAGACTGTTACGCAATCCATCAGCCTTGTCCAAGGCTGGAACTGGTGGGCACCGACGGTGGAAATGACCCTTGAGGCGCTGCAGGCGGCTCTCGGCGACACGCTTATGCAGATCAAGTCGCAGGGTGGAACACCTACCGAGCTTGTTCTCGGGCAGATGTACCGCATCCAGGCAAGTGCCTCATGCCAATTCACCTTGAGTGGTGCGCCAACTACAGGGGTGGAGGTCACCATCGCGCATGGCTGTAATTGGTTCGGTTATCCGGGTACGGAGTCGTTGTCCCTTGACGACCTCAATATCAGTCCTACGACAGGCGACAAGGTCGTCTCGCAGGATGGCGGTTTCGCCATCTACAACGGCAATGCGTGGAGTGGCACACTCACAAGCCTCCAGCTGGGTAAGGGGTATGTGTATGTTTCGGTGGCATCGCTCAACAAGACGATGTCGTTTGAATAGTGGATATTCCTCAAGCACCAGAAGCATAAAAATCAGGCACTTTTTGTCTTGCGAGTCAACATTTTTTGTACCTTTGCGTGTTTATTTTTTAAGAAAATGAAATTTTTACGTTTTGTATGCCTTTTTTGTGCCGCTATCCTTGGCAGCACAGCCATGGCCCAGAGCCAGAGAGAACTCCAACAATTGATGCGCAACCGCGGTGAGTATTACTTCACCCTCAGCGTCGATGACCCCACCCAAATCCAGGAACTCAGCCGTATTTGCTCCGTTGACGGCACCGATGGTCGCCACGTGGTGGCCTACGCCAACCAGCAGGAATACGACAGACTCATCGCCTTGGGCTTCCAGCCCGAGTTGCAGACGCCGCCCTCGCTGCGTGAAGAAGCCAAGATGTGGGAGGGAGGCGACCGTGCAACATACGAATGGAACAGTTATTTGACTTATGGCGATTACGTTTCGATGATGGAAAGCTTTCCAGCATCAGCTGCTGCAACAGGTGGAAGAACTTGCACTTTGATAGATTTGGGGCAGCTTAACACCTCTGCCCACCGCCATCTCTACGGAGTTCGAATTAACAATGGCATCAATGAGGGAAAGCCAAAATTCCTCTACACATCCACCATGCATGGCGATGAGGTGACCGGAATGATTCTCATGCTCCGCCTTATCGACGAATTGTGCACCAGCACCGAAAGCCGTATTGTCAATTTGTTGAATGATGTTGATATCTATATCTTCCCTTGCACCAATCCTGATGGCACATATTATGGCGGAAATAACACGGTAACTGGTGCTCGACGGGCTAACGGCAATAATGTTGACCTTAACCGTAACTATCGGGACTACTTTAATGGAGATCATCCCAATACCAATACCTATCAGGATGAAACCATATGGACCATGGCTCAAGCCGATGAACTTCTCTTTACAATGGCTGCCAACTATCATGGTGGGGCAGAGGTAATGAACTATTGTTGGGATTGGGTTTTTCAGGACCATGCCGATCTGGATTGGTGGGAATATGTCTGCACCGAATATGTTACGCTTGCCCGACAGGTCTACGGTTCTTACATGACAGACACTTATTCTGACGGAGTCACCAATGGCGCCACTTGGTATTCCATCACTGGCAGCCGTCAAGACTATATGAATGGATACGCCCAGTGCCGCGAAGTGACCGTAGAGTGCTCCACCACAAAAACTCCTAATGCTTCGCAATTGCCCAACTTTTGGAACTACAACCACAACAGCATGCTGGCTTTCATGGAGCAGGCACGCAATGGTGTGCACGGCGTGGTGTATGACTCCCAAACAGGGCAAACCATACAAGGCGTTACGGTCAGCGTGTTGAACCACGACATCAGTAACTCCTACGTCACAACGCACTCCGTAGGAGACTTCCATCGTCCCATCAAAGGCGGCTCCTACACTTTTGTCTTTGACAAGGAGGGCTATGCAAGAAAATTTGTGGATGTCACGGTGACCGACGGCCAACGGGTAGATTTGACCGTATATCTTATTCCGAGTAATGAAACTGCAATGGAATGCTACGAACAGGTGAATACTGCCGATATTGTTGCGGGTCCCTACTACATGGGTTATTTCAATGGCTCCTCACTGATTATGCCTACACATAACGATCGTAGCACATCTACTTTTGTATCCATGAGTACTACCTCATTATCCGTAGTATCGACTGGTGATGGTTTTACGTTGTCTCACGACATCGATCGGCAAAAAATCGCCTTGGAGCCATCGGGTACCACTGGGCAATACCACATTGTTTATAAAGGAAGGATGCTTCAAAGATCCAGCAATTCTCTTACATGGGCTAAACCCAGCAACGCTTCCGGTAGTGGCGTTAGTCTTACGTCATACAGATGGTATGTCAATTCTGATGGCATCTATCAACAATCAGGAAGTACAAAATACTACTTATATTATAACAACGGTTCCTTCACGACCAACTCGAGTCAGTGCAACATCACTATCTATGCGGAAAGAAATTGTCTTCCTCGAGAGTACTCGGTAGTCGCCTCGGCCTATCTTGAAGAAGGTGGCATTGTTGAAGGTGCAGGTTCTTTCTTGCAAGGCGAGACCTGTACCTTGACGGCTACGGCCAACGAAGGCTATCAGTTTTTCGGATGGAGTGAGAACGATGTGACGGTTTCTACCGATGCTGTCTACAGTTTTGAAGTGACACATGACAGAACCTTGGTGGCGCTCTTCGGGCCTACCACACCGATGGTTATTTCCGTCAGTGCTAGCCCAGCAAGTGCAGGCACGGCCATTGGTGGCGGAGAGTTCTATTTTGGTGAAACATGCACGGTTACGGCCACTCCGAACACGGATTTTGTATTTAGTGGCTGGACTGAGAACGGAACGATAGTCTCCGATGAAGCGGAGTATAACTTTATGGTTACGGGCGACAGAACTCTGGTGGCCTACTTTGATTTTGTGCCGCCCACGCCGATGAACTGCTATTATGCCGTGAGTGATGTCGCTGCAGGAGACTTCGTCATGGGCTATCTCAACGACACTACCATGAGCATTCTCTCGCAGAACAGTTCTTCAGTGACTACTACAACTTCAACCGTCGCCCCAACCGACTATGGCTTTTCGGTAGAGGAAGGCACCATGCTCCCTCAAGTCACTCTGACTGCGTATGGAAACAAAGGACAGTACTATATTACCTATAATGACCGTTACCTTGCATTATCCAATAGTTGGTATAGCACCTCTCTTACTTGGAGCACTTCATATAACAGTGCTTCAGCAAGATGGTTTATCAATGAAAATGGCATCTATGTAACTTCGAATAATAGAAACTATTACTTGTACTACAATAACGGTTCTTTTGCACTTAGCACGACGCCACAAAACAACATCACCTTCTACCAAGAAGGCGATTGTCCCACCACGGTATCCCTCAATGATGAATGGAACTGGTGGACCCCCGCTGTCGAAATGACCTTAGAAGAACTGGAGACCCTACTTGCTGGCAACGCCATCCTCATCAACTCGCAAGACGAAGGCTTTGCACGCTATGACGGACAAAGTTGGAGCGGCACTTTGACGGAGATCGAACCTGGACAGATGTACCGCATCCTGACCACCGCAGCAACGGAATTTACCTTGAGCGGCGAGGCCGTGACCTCTACGATCACCATCCTCCCCGGCTACAACTGGTTTGGCTACACAGGTAGTCAGTCGAAGAGTGTTGCCACGGCATTCGGCGACTTCACTCCCACCGAGGGCGACACCATCACCGCAGAGGATGGTACTACAGCCACTTTCACCAACGGCAGTTGGGACGACATCTTCATCCTTGCGCCTGGCCATGGCTATGTCTACCACTCCAATGCCCAAGAAAGCCGAAATGTCACCTTTGAATAACAGATCATAATAAACAAAACATACGATGAAAAAAGTACTATTCTCACTATTGCTACTTGCCTTCGGCCTGAGCGCCATGGCACAACAGATACAACTGCGTTCCGCCGACAAGGCAGAATGCGTGAAGAGCGACATGACGAGCCTCAAGGCCTCGTTCTCCTTCTCTACCATCGAGGCGGAGGACTACAACAGCGAACGTGGCATCTTCTCGTGGCTCTCGATGGCCAACACCGTCATCGGCGGCAACGAAGGCGAGCCCCAGATCCCCGTTGTCAACCAATTGATTGCCGTTCCTTTCGGTGCACAGCCGCGTATCGAGATTACGAGCTACAGCACGACGGACTATCGTCTCGAAGACCTTGGCATCCACACCTTGGTGCCGCGTCAGCCTTCGGTGCGTAAGGACAAACGTCCCGAGGATGTGCCCTTTGTCATGAACGAAGCCGCCTACCAGACCCGTGGCTTGCGTTCTGAACCCACAGCGACTGTCAGTGTGGAAGGTACGATGCGTGGCGTACAACTTGGCACGATGACCATCGAGCCTGTCAGCTACGACCCCGTCAACAACACCCTGCGCGTGTTCAACGACATTGAGGTGGAGGTGCACTTCGACGGCGCCGACGCCCAAGCCACTGAGGACATGCTGCTGAGGACCTATAGCCCGGCTTTCGACAACGTCTATGCTCAATTGTTCAACAACAGGGCCATAACGGATGTCTATACCGATCACCCCGACCTTTACAATACACCCGTCAAGATGCTGGTGATTTGCTATTCGGGCTTTAAGAACAACAGCGCCCTTGAAAGCTGGCTGCAATGGAAGCTCCAAAAAGGCTACTATGTCGACATCTTCTACACTGACCAGACAGGTACTACGGCAAGCGCCATCGCTTCTTTCATCAAGACGAAGTACAACGCTTCCGTTTCGGCTGGCAACGCCTACACTTATCTCATTGTCATTGGCGACACGGGACAAGTCCCGCAATACATGACAAAGACCGTTGATGAGTCATGCGCCTCCGACCTCGGTTATTCAAGTGTCAATTTCTCGTCAAGCACGAGCAACTACTTCCCCGACATGTACTACAGTCGTATGTCGGTGGAGAACACTACGCACTTGACCAACTATATCAACAAAGTGTTGACCTACGAGAAATACGAGTTTACCGATGGCGGTAACTACCTGAATAACGTTATCCTTGTCGGCGGTTGGGATTCGAGTTGGACGAGTCGTGTGGCCAAACCGACCATCAACTATGCCACGAACTATTACTTCAAATCAAGTAATACCACCTATGGCGGTTTTGAGAACGGCACCATCAGTGCCACAATATCAACAAGCTCGACACAAGGCTATTCCGGAACGAACAACGGTTGTTACAATGGCATCAACAACGGCGTATGCTTCTTGAACTACACCGCCCACGGCGACAAGCAAGAATGGTATCAGCCTAAAATGACAGCCGCCCACGTGGCCACGCTTACCAACACGGGCAAATATTTCTTTGGTGTCGGTAACTGATGCTTGACAGGTAACTTCAACAATACCTCGACAACCTATTCACCTGGCTCTGCCATAGGCACCAATGCCTGCTTTGCGGAAACCATGATTCGTGTCCCCAATGCCGGTGCCGTTGCCTACGTTGGTTGTTCGCCCTATTCCTATTGGTATGAGGACTTTTATTGGGCAGTTGGAGCACATTCCTACTCGGCAGGCAACTACCCGACTCAATCGGCTTCTTCAAAAGGCGTATATGATGTTATGTTTGAAGACCAATATTGGAACTCGGCATCAGCATTGCTTTATGTAGGCAACCTTGCCGTGCAGCAAGCCGTCACCAATGGTAACACCAACAGTGGCGTTACTGATGGTAATTGCAACAACTCGGCCCACTATTACTTCCAGTTCTACCACACCTTTGGCGATGGTTCCGTGATGCCTTACATCACCAAACCCGAAGTGAACACCGTGACGATACCCAGCACGGTCACCCCGGGTACTACCTCCATCACCGTTAACGCCTTGGCGGGTTCCTATGTCGCCGTTACCGACAACAGCACGGTCATCTACGGTGTTGCCGAGGCCAACTCGTCGGGTGTGGCCACAGTGAACTTTACCAATGCCATCCCTACCAGTGGCACCCTCTATGTGGTCGTCACACGCCAGCAATACCAGCCCTATTTCGGCACGATCAGTGTTGTAGGCGGCACTAAATACACCATCGCCGCAACAGCCAGTCCTAGCGAGGGCGGCACGGTGAGCGGCGCGGGCCAGTATTACGGGAACACGAGCTGCACCTTGACGGCCACGCCCGCTGCCCACTACGACTTCACCAACTGGAAGTTGGGCAACAGCGTGGTGAGCACCGACCCGACCTACACCTTCACCGTGACGGAGAATGCCACCTATGTGGCCAACTTCGTCGCCTTGCAGCCCCACAGCGTGACGTGCAACCCCGTCGAGAACGGCAGTATCAGCGCCAATCCGACCACGGCCTACAAGAACGAGACCGTCACCCTGAGCGCCACGCCGGCGTCGGGCTACTTCTTCTCGGCTTGGGACGTGAGGGACGCCAGCAACAACAGCATCACGGTGACCGACAACCAGTTCACCATGCCCGACAGCGACGTCACCGTCGGCGCCACCTTCGTCAGCGGCTGCACCGTCACCGTGGCCGAGGTGGAGCACGGCACCGTGACGGCCTCGACGACAGGCGGTGCGCCAGGCACCACTGTCGCGCTGACGGCCGTGCCGGAGACGGACTACTACCTGAGCACGTGGCTCGTCTTCAAGACGGGCGACGTGAACACCACCGTGGCCGTGACGAACAACCAGTTCATCCTGCCCGCGTACGACGTGACCGTGGTGGGTATCTTTAAGATGCCACAAGAAGAGACTATCGTCATCGGAAGCGAAGGAGAGTCTTATGCTTATTTGCCTACAAATTCCTATTGGAAATACAACATTTCACAACAGATTTACACTGCATCCGAAATTGGTCAATCAGGTACAATTACGGCAATAGCATTTAAGAATTCCACGGCCAACACTACAACGAGAAACCTGGATGTTTATCTTGCCCACACTTCCAAAACGAGCTTTTCCAGCAATACCGATTGGGTTTCCATGAATACATCCAGCAAATGCTTTTCTGGTGAAGTCGAGCTTGTGGCCAACGGATGGACGACAATCACTTTGGACACGCCTTTTGAGTATAATGGTCAAAGCAACCTGATAGTATGCGTAGATGACAATACGGGATCATATGTTTCAAGTAGTTCAAGTTCGCCAAACTTTAACATTTATTCAACGAGCACACAAACATCCATCTATGTCTATAATGATAACACAAACTATGTTCCGTCATCTATGAGTGCGTCGGGAAGTCGTGTAAAGAACAATAACCAAATCACCTTCACTTTCACGGTAGATGGCAACGACGCGAGCCTTGCAGTGTCGCCGAACGCCGTGTCCGGTTTCGGCTATGCCGAGGGCGACGGCCCTTCGGCGGTGAAGAGCGTCGCCGTGATCGGCGCCGACCTGTCGGGCGACATCACCGTGACGGCCCCATCGGATTATGAGGTCAGCGACGCTGAGAACGGCACGTATGGCAGCACGGTGACGCTTGCAGCCAACGCAAGGGGCAACCGTGAGACGCTGACCTACGACTTCGAGGATGGCACCACGCAAGGATGGACTGTAGGTAGTGACGACAACGGCTCAACTACATGGGCCGTAGGACAAAGCGGCTATAATCCATCCGGTTCTTCGGGTACGGTTTATACAACGAATAGCGGAAACTATTATGTGGGATCCGTTTATGATGCCTCCAATGCCGTTGACGATTGGCTGATTTCACCTCAAATTACACTTGGTGGAAATATGGTTTTTTACATCAAGATTACGAACACCAGTTATACGGACTACTATTCTGTTTATTTGTCGACAGGAACCAACGCGATCGGTCAGTTTGCTACCGCATTACTACCTGCGACCCAAGTGACATCTACAGATTACACCATGGTGACTGTGGACTTGAGCGCATACACAGGTCAAGGTTATGTGGCCATCCGCCACACTGCCGATGCAGACCAAGCCTCGCTGTTGGTCGACGACGTGACCATCGTTGAAGGCGGCGACACACCTGTGAACCCGACCAACCCGACCACCGACCTGCTTGCCGCGAACGTCTACGTCCGCTTGAAGGGCGGCCTCGGCCAAGGCATCTACAACGAGACACTCTCCGTCACGACGGGGGACGTCACCAGCAATGTCGGCCTCAATGGCGAGGTCTATCCCACCTTGGCCGCGGGCTGGAACTGGTGGACCCCCACCAAGGCGATGACGCTTGAGCAACTCGAGGATGCCCTCGGCGGCAACGCCGTCCTCATCAACACGCAAGGCGACGGCTTCGCGCGCTACGAGAACGGCCAGTGGAGCGGCACGTTGACGGAGATTGCCGCAGGCCAGATGTACAAGATCGAGGCCACGTCGTCCGTGAGACTCACCATGAGCGGGACGCCCGCTACGGGTGTCAGCTTGACCATCCTGCCCGGCTACAACTGGTTCGGCTACACGGGTGCGCAGGCAGCCGACATCGCCACTGCGCTGGGTAGCTTCGCGCCTGTTAATGGTGACACCATTACCGACAAAGATGGCCATACAGCCACCTATAATAATGGTTGGAGCGGCAGCCTGACTACACTGCAGCCTGGACATGGTTATGTCTATTTGAGGCAGTAATGCTGCCAAACAGTAACGAGGCCGCCCCGCGGGGCGGCCTTTTTTTTGTTCCTTCTCCTTGATGAGAAGGAACCGAAGAATCAAGGCCGCCTCCATCGGACCTCCCCGCGGCCGTCTAAGGGCCTGACCCTCAGGTCGCGGAGTATCTTCTGCGAAGGTAAACGACAAGCGCCGCTCCGTGAGGGTCAAGCCCTTAGCCGTCCCTTGCGAGCGCTTCCCCGCTCGGCGGCCGTGCCCACGCGCCCAGCCCGGTGGGGTGTAGGCGTTTCCGGACACGGCACATTAGATTCCCTTCGGGAATGGAGGTGTAAATATAGTGGCCAGCGGCGGCTTCTAACGTTTACGCCCTGTAAACACTTCATACCGCCGCGTGGTACCTAATAACTATAACTCCATTCCCGAAGGGAATCTCTCAACACTACACTCACACCCCATGCCGTCATTCCGGTTCCGCCTCCGTGGAATGAGGCAATCCGCGATCTCCTTAACCGCCAGAGGACTACATTCCTTGTCGTCGCTTTGCGTCATTGCGAATTAAAGAAGTGGGTAGAAAGAAAACTGCCCTTATATTTCATATTTGTTTTATCTTTGCAAAAAGAATTGCGTAAGAATCGCGCAATAGGATGAAAAACAAAACCATGCGTATGAAAAGGATGAACAAAACCTTGCTAATTGCCTCGCTGCTCTTGGGTTTGACGACCCTGATGCAGGCCCAACCTGTGAGCCGTGAGACCGCCCGTCGTGCGGCCACCACCTTCCTCAACAACAATGGCGCTAAGACGGCACAACTGACCGACGTTTCGGCAGAGATAGGCTTCGCCAACTTATATGTCTTCACAACCGACCAAAGCTTTGTCATCCTTTCGGCCGACAGCCGCGTGCAGCCCGTGCTGGGCTACTCGCTGAATGGCCCGTTTGTCGCAGAGGATATGCCTGAAAACAAGAAAGCTTGGATTGAGGAATATGGCGATGCCATACAATATGCTATCGAACATCAAACGAGAGCTTCTGCCGAAACCGCTCAACAGTGGCGCGATTTGACCGAAGGCAATTACAACCGCAGTGGATCGGTTGTTGTGGGGCCGTTGGTGCAAACACGATGGGATCAAGGCTACCCGTATAATATGTTGTGCCCATCAGGCACAGTTACTGGTTGTGTGGCCACCGCTATGGCTCAGGTGATGAAGTATTGGAATTATCCAGAACATGGTTTGGGCTGTCATTCCTATCTTCCTGGTAATCATCCTGAATTTGGTGTGCAATCTGCGGATTTCAATGCAACCTACTACGACTGGAACAACATGGCTAACACCTATGGAAGTGCCAACACGGAGGTACAAAGACAAGCTGTTGCCACTTTGATGTATCATTGCGGTGTATCGGTCAACATGAATTATGGTCCATCATCAGAAGGAGGCAGTGGCGCTACTACAGCCACTGTTGCTGACGCTTTGAAAAGCTTTTACAACTATTCGTCAGAGGTTCGGCATCATTCGCGTTCGTCGTATGATGACGATACGTGGATGGCTATGTTGAAAGCCGATTTGGACCAAAACATGCCCATACAATACCACGGCAGAGGCGCAGCAGGTGGACATTCTTTTGTGTGTGATGGCTATACTAGTGACAATTATTTCCATTTCAATTGGGGATGGAGTGGCTATGCTGACGAATATTATGTCCTTGACAACCTGTATCCTGGACCTGGTGGTATAGGCTCTGGAAATGGCATTTTCAATGACGAACAAGGAGCCATTTTTGGAATTCATCCTTCGGAATGTACGGCAAGTGCTCCTTCTAATCTTACTTACACGCAACTAGGACGTAATGTGACGCTCGCTTGGAACGCTGCCGATGGTGCTGCCGGCTACAACATCTACCGTGATATGAGTTTGATCGGTACCGCCACATCGACGACTTTTACTGATTTAGCGCTCTTTGGCGATAATGTCTACTTTGTGCGAAGCGTTGATGCTGGTGGAGCATTGTCATTATCCTCCAATATGGTCACTGTCACTGTTGGTTATCAAACTCCTGATGTCACCGATCTTGCAGCAACCGCCTACGGCAAAGATATGAATCTTAATTGGACCGCCCCGGCATGGTGCTATCCTACGACGCCAACAGCAACCTTGAATTATGGGGAAGAGACCCCTTACTATCTGTGGACATCGGTGTACTATGCCCATCGTCACTTGGCGGCAGATTTAGTCCAGTATGCAGGCAAAGCAGTCTATAAGGTTTCCTCATTCATTGTGTATCCAGGAACCTATTCTGTCTTTGTTTACACAAAAACCCTAAACAATCAACCTGATCCTAACAGCTTGGCTTTTAGCAGCACGGGAATACCTTTAGCTGTTGCAAGAGAATGGCATGATTTCATTTTGGACGAGCCAGCCATCCTTACAGGTACCGATGATCTTTGGGTGGTGATGAAGCAAGAGAATACTGGAGAGGATTATCCGACACCAAGTTTTAATCTATCAGAGCACAACACTAATGCATTTTATGCAGGAAGTACTTCTCCTACCTCTTTATACGATGCCAATTCCAGCTATAATTGCGCTTGGCTCATCAATACCTACCTCACCGATGGCACATACACCTACAACCTCTATCGCGACGACGAACCCATAGCCAACGCCATCGCCGACACGCATTATACCGACAGCGGCTTGGCCGACGGCTCATATACCTATCATGTGACGACCAACTACTATGGCGGCGAGACGGATCCATCCAACAGCGTCACCGTGACGGTCCCCGGTCTCGTCACCCAAACCGTCGAGCTGTGCGACACCTGGACCTGGTGGACGCCCGTCGTGGCGACGACCTTGGCTGAGTTGGAGGCCGCCATTGGCAGCAACGGCATCCTCATCAATTCGCAAAATGGCGGCTTCGTACGCTGCGAGAACGGCCAATGGAGTGGCACCCTGCAGGACTTCGTCCCAGGACAGATGTACAGGATCGCGACCCAGGAGGCGGACACGTTCACCCTTACGGGTATGCCTGTGACCACTGCCGGCATCAGTATCTTGAAGGGCTATAATTGGTTTGGCTATATGGGGATGCAACCCGCCGACATTACCACTGCTCTTGGCGGTTTCACACCTGCCCTAAACGACCAAATCATCGGACAGGAAGGTACCGCCACCTACAATGGTAGCGAATGGACCGGTGGCCTTACAACCCTCGTGCCTGGCAAGGGCTACGTCTACCATTCCACCGCCAGTGAGAGAAAGACGCTATTGATAGGGCAGTAGAGGGGAGAGAGCACCAAGCATCCCCACAATAAGGAGAAAACTCCTCAAAAAAGGCCAACGGCTCGTTTTTTATGAAAATTTCTTGCAAGATATTTAACTATGTTTTATTTTTGCAATCTAATATGCATAATAGTATAAACTCAATAATATGAAAAAGATTCTACTACTAATGGTTGCAGCACTGTTCCTCTGCGGAGTGACAAGTGCACAAAATTGGGGTACCCCTGATTCACATGCTAAGAGCAGTAACACACCGATCGTTGCAAAGGTGACACTGGGCGAAACGGTACAGGGAGCCGGTACGCTGGGCGCCTTTGTGGGCGACTCGTTGCGTGGCTTGGCCACCATCCACACCGATGGCAATTTCTGGATCCAAGCTTTCTATAACGAAGGCGAGACCAACCCCGACGAGTTTACCTTTAAGTTCTATGACGGTGAGCAGGAGTATACCAACTGCACCACCACATTGACAGGCCAAGAAGAAGGCTACGGTACACCGAACAGCCCCGTCGATTTGGTGTTTGCTGTTGAACAGACGATGACGCAGACGACACAATTTGCTCAAGGTTGGTCTTGGTGGTCAAGTTATGTTGATATCGATCCTGCGCAAGCATTGACCATGTTGGAAAATGGTTTAGGGGATGCTGGTTTGATGATTTTATACCAAAACACAAATGTTGAAAACTATTATCCTTATACTGGTTATTCATACTGGTATGGCACTCTGACAGGTATTGAGGTTGAAAAAGGATATAAGGTTCATACCTCTGGTCCTGTTAATAATCTTACTATGACAGGCACAAGGGTTAATTTGGAAAGCCATCCTATTACAATAGCACATGGATGGAACTGGATAGGATACCCTGTTCCTACAGCTCAAAGCATTAATTCTGCTTTTGGTAGTTTTACTCCTTCTGGTAACGATGTGATTATGGGTCAAGGCATATCATCCACATACTATACAGGGTATGGTTGGTTTCCCGAGATTAATCTTGAACCAAATAAGGCTTATCTTTATAATTCCGAGGCCTCTGAAAACAAACAGTTAATTTACTCAAATAGTAGTAGAGGTTACTTAGCAAATGAGGATAATACAAATCATAAATGGAATAACAACCCATATGCTTATCCTGATAATGCCGTCGTAATCGCTACGGTTTTCATCGATGGAGAAGAGCAAAGAAGTGAAGAAATGGAGATTGGCTCTTTTGTAAATGGCGAATGCCGCGGTAGTTCAATTCTTCGCTATTTTGAGCCTTTGGACAGATATTATGTTATTTTGACCATCAAGGGGCTAGATGATGATCTTGTTGACTTTGCTCTTTATGACCATGGAAAAGAGATGACAAGCGTTGCCAATCATTTTGTCTTTGAGAAGAATCTTATTGCAGGCACTTTGGATAATCCTTATAAGTTGCAATTTAGTTCGAAGAATGAAAAGCATATTCTTTTCCCGAATCCCATCGAACGCTCACAAACCTTCTCTATCGCGATTTCAGAGAACGAGACAATCGAAGATTTGTACATTACCAATGCTTTAGGAAATCTTGTGAGACATTATACTGGTGCGATTTCATCAACGAATATTGAAGGTCTGTCTTCCACCGGTGTTTATTTGGTTAAGGTGGTGACTAATTCAGGTAATACATATTATGATAAACTAATTGTTAAGTAATTGAAAAAATTGAAAATCGGAATAAGATGAAAAAACTTTTATTGTCGTTATTTAGCATTGCTTTGTTAAGCACAGCTTTTGCTCAAGACCAACCGTGGAATCCAGTAGGTTGTCTGAATTCAATGGTATTAAAAGGTGTAATCTCTATTGACAATGCTGTTCCACAAATGCCATCTTCCAATCTTGAGGTTGGTGCATTTTGTGACGGAGAATGTAGAGCAACTGCATTTGCCGGGACATTCCCTGTTCCAGGAATGCAAGTTGATTATTGGGTGAATTTAACAATTGGAGGCAATTCGGATGGCGAGATAATAACCTTCCGTCTGTATGACCATGAATCTGGTTTGTATTATGAAAGTGATTGTACGGTAACTTTTGAAAACCTAGCAAACATTGGTACTCCAGGGAATTGGTTTCAATTATTATTCTATAGCCCCACGCCCCAGCCTCAAACCTTCACCCTGGACATCACCGGCTACGGCACAACCGACGGTAACTACTACCTCATCGCCCCGCCGTTTGACGACATCAACCCCGCTGAAATCGAAGGCATGGTCACCGGCACTGGCGAATACGACCTCTACTATTTCGACCAAGCCCAAGAGCTGGAATGGCGCAACTATAAGGAAGGTGCCTTCAACCTTGAATCGGGCAAGGGCTACCTCTATGCCCACGATACCGATGTTACCCTCAGCTTCACCGGCGTGCCCTATAGTGGCGATGGTAAGGTGACGCTGCGTAAGACCGGCGGACTTGACTTCGAAGGCTGGAACCTCGTGGGCAACCCCTTCGCGACGGCTGCCACCCTCGACCGCCCGTTCTATGTTATGAACCCGGCAGGCACCGAGATCATCACTGCCACAGGCACTGGCGTCGCTGCCATGCAGGGCATCTTCGTCATCGCTAACTCCGACAACGAGCAGATCCAGTTCACGCAATCGGGCTCGGGCAGCAAGGACCAGATCGTCCTCAACGTGCTTCAGGATCGTGGCAACACCATCGACCGTGCCATCGTGCGTTTCAACGAGAACAGCACGCTGCCTAAGTTCATGCTCAACGACAGCAACACTAAACTCTATATCCCGCAGGAAGATGATGACTACGCAGTGGTCAACAGCAACGGCGCCAACAGCATGCCCGTCAACTTCAAGGCTATGGCCAATGGCACCTACACCCTCAGCGTCGACATCAACCTTGATATGGAATACCTCCACCTCATCGACAACAAGACCGGCGCCGACATCGACCTGCTCGTGCAGCCCGACTACCAGTTCGCCGCCGACAAGAACGACAACGAGGCCCGCTTTATGCTGGTCTTCAGGTCAACGACTGGCGTCGAGGAGAACGGTCAGCAGAACTTCTGCTTCGTCAAGGGCAGCAACCTCTACTTCAACGAGGATGTGCAAAACGCCGAGCTCAGCCTCGTCGATGTTACGGGTCGCCTGGTGCGCCAGATGACGCTGAAAGGCAATAGCTGCGACCTCTCAGGCATCAGCGAAGGCCTCTATATCGTCCGCCTCGCCAAGGACAATGAAGTGAAAGTTCAAAAGGTGGTCATCAGATGATGATAGCCTATTGCCTATGGCCAATGGCCTGCCCTAACGTAAAAGCAGGCCATAAGCCATGGGCCATGAGCCATGGAACAAGTGAAATACGAAAAACAGAGTGAACAAATAGATAAAACTAACAATACGATGAAGAAGTTAATAATCACTACAGCAATTGTCCTCGGACTGGGTATGACGTCGTTTGCCCAAGGCGGCGGTCTGTTCCAACGCGGTGGCGAGCCTACCGAAGAGCAAGGCAACCGTGGCGGCGGCCCTGGTCTGCCTGGCCATGGCTCCGAAGGTCACCAAGACGCTCCGCTTGGCAGCGGCATCGCCGTGCTGCTTGGCTTGGGCGGTGCCTATCTCGTGGCTAAGAAGCGCAACGAGGAATAAAGTAGAATCGAATGATGAAAAAAAGAGCCTCCGTTGGGAGGCTCTTTTTTTATTTGCGTTTACGCCAACTCCAGATGATGAGCCCCAAGGTCACCACGGCGCTAGCCACGATGAGCCATGCGTTTTGTGTCTCGCCCCAATGCTCCGCGTCTTCGATGACGCCGATGTTGCCCAGATAATAGAGGGTGACGGCCGCGCCGTTGTTGACGAAATGCATCAGTATGCTGGTCCAGAGCGAACCAGTGATATAGAACATGTAGCCCAACAGGATGCCCAAGAACAAGCGTGGCAGGAAACCGAAGAACTGGAAGTGGAAGAAGGAAAAGATAGCTGCCGACAAGATGATGGCGATGTGCGGGTTCATCCTTCGCGTCAGCGACTGCTGTATCACGCCCCTGAAGGTCATCTCCTCGCCGACGGCAGGGATGAGGGCAATGACTAACAGGTTGAGGAGTAAGCCACCAATGGTGTCGACATTCGTCATTTTATCCGTGAGGGCCTGCGCGGTCTCCTCAAGTTCTTTCATCCATTTCTCGATGCTCGAGAAGGCACCACCCAGATGCATCCCTTCGTTCCATGTGGTCAGCGTGGTGGTCACGGGGATGGATACAAACATCAGCACCAAGGCGACAATGATGAGCCACCACGGCGACGACAACCTTCTGAGCCCTAAGGCTTGCATCCGGTTCTCCTTGCGTGTGATGTAGTAGTATACGATGGGTGGCACCACAAACATGAAGATGGAAGCGAGACCTTGCCCGATCTTCATCCCCGTGTCGCCTTCAAAGATGAAGAGTTTTGACACCGCGGCTCCTATCAAGGTGCCGATGAGGAAGATGATTAGGAAGAGGAAAATGCGCATCCCTGTGGACTGCTTCAGATTCTCGGTAAACAAATTGTCATGCATGGTCGATAGATTTTAACTCCGTTGAATCATAGATTTGTTGCAAAGATACACTTTTTGTATTTTTGCAACGTCATGTATAAGATTGCCCATCTCGAATTCGATCATTATCCGCTGCTCCTAGCACCGATGGAAGACGTGTCGGACCCGCCGTTCCGTTATGTCTGTAAGCTCTTCGGCGCCGATGTGGTCTACTCAGAGTTCATCTCTGCCGACGGCCTCATCCGCGACTCAGTGAAGAGCATCAAGAAGCTGGACTTCGAGGAGATGGAGCGTCCCGTAGGCATCCAGATCTTCGGTAACGCCATAGCACCCATGGTGGAGGCGGCACGTTATGCCGAAACCGCCCATCCCGACATCATCGACATCAACTTCGGCTGTCCGGTGAAGAAGGTGGCCTCGAAAGGCGCCGGGTCGGGCATCATGAACGACATCCCCAAGATGGTGGCCATCACCAAGGCTGTGGTGGAGGCAGTGAAGACACCGGTGACGGTGAAGACACGCCTCGGCTATGATGACGCGCACCGCGAAATCGTCGACATCGCCGAACGCCTGCAAGACGTGGGCATTGCCGCCCTGACCATACACGGCCGCCTGCGCACCACCAAATACAGCGAGCCCGCCGACTGGACCTTAATAGGCGCGGTGAAGAACAACCCCCGCATGCACATCCCCATCATCGGCAACGGCGACGTGGTGGATGGCCCCTCAGCCAAATACTACAAGGACACCTATGGCGTGGATGGCTTGATGATTGGCCGCGCCACCTATGGCAATCCATGGATTTTCAATCAGATAAGGCATTATTTGGAGACAGGGGAGGAGCTGTCCTTACCCGACGTGCAGGAACGCGTGCGCGTGAGCAAGATCCAATTGCAACGTTCAGTGGAGTGGAAAGGTGAGCATATCGCCCTATTGGAAATCCGCAAGCACTGGTCGGCCTACTTCAAGGGCCTGCCCAACTTCAAGCCGTTCAAAATGAGGTTAATGGAGACGCTTTCTGTTGAAGAGGTTTTTGGGATTTTGGAAGAGATTGAAAACTATTATGAGATTCCCTTCGGGAATGGAGTTTAAGCAAGAGATTACATGCGGCGGCTTGTGACGTTTACGTCTTGTGAACGTTTAAACCGCCGCGAGTTGACTTTGTTATCATTTGCCATTCCCGCAGGGAATCTGTTTTTACTATTTTTGCTACGTGATAATCAAGCTATGAGATTTGCTTACACATATATCATGACCAATGCTACACATACTGTTTTATACACAGGATGCACAAACGATTTAGTTCGTAGGGTCGGTGAGCATAAAAGCCATTTTTATAAGGGCTCTTTCGCTGACAAGTATAATTGTGAGTATTGTGTCTACTACAAAGAATTTAATAGTTATCAATCTGCCATCGACGAAGAAAACAGGATAAAAGGATTGTCTCGAAAAGCCAAGATTGAAATGATAGAAGAGAAGAATCCAGAATGGAAAGAGTTGGTGACGGAGAAAGGGTTTGTATATGACAAAACTCCGTGGAGCGAAAAAGTGAAACAAGTCATAGATGATTTGATAAAAGACCAATGAGATTCCCTTCGGGAATGGAGTTTAAGCAAGAGGTTACATGCGGCGGCTTGTGACGTTTACGTCTTGTGAACGTTTAAAACCGCCGCGAGTTGACTGTATTATCATTTGCCATTCCCGCAGGGAATCTCATCCTACCACCCCATCCTTCAAAACCCCATTCTCAAACAAATTCCTCACCAACTCATCGCGCCCGATATGATAAGTGCGGATGCCCAACGACTTCGCGACTTTGATATTGACCGCCGTGTCGTCGATGAATAAGGTCTCTTCGGGCAACAGATGCTCGTGGTCAAGAATCAGTTCGAAAAAGCGCGGGTCGGGTTTCTCAAGGTGCTCGGCAAAAGAGAAATAGGATTTATTGAACAGCTCATCAAATTCATGATAGCCGAAGCGCAGCTGTAAATCCCTCACGTACAGGTCGTAATGGATTTCGTTGGAGTTGCTCATCAAGAAGATCTTGTAGTGTTTGCGAATCTGTTCCAATGCAGCAATGCGTTCGCGGGGAATGTCCAAGAGCATGGCGTTCCAAAGCGAGTCGAACTTTTGGTCGGTCATTTTCTCCTGTCCGAGGAGGGCCTTGGTCTTTTTGCGGAAGGTGGGGGCGGTGTAGATACCCGTGTCGAATTTGCTCATCAGGTCAATAAACTCCTTTGAATGAGCTAGTTCCGTAGTGCTGATGCCCATTTTTTCGAGTTCTTTGTAGACGATGCTTTCGTCGATGTCGAGGACCACGCCGCCGAGGTCGAAGATGATGTTCTTGATTTTCGTGCTCATTTTTGAGAAAATTTCAGTCTATTTCGTTGCAAAATTGTAAATTTGCAGCGCAAAAAGCAAGAAAAAACGCCGAAATATGCGGTTTTACTCGCTGTTTTGCGGTCCCATAGCGCAGTTGGTTAGAGCAACTGACTCATAATCAGTAGGTCCTAGGTTCAAGCCCTAGTGGGACCACGACAATAAAGCAGGGTGTAGGCTCTGCTTTTTTTGTATCTTTGCAGCAAATATTGTGACAATTATGGAACAAGAAACCACCCCCAAGACCCTGACAGATTTGGACGAACTCGGCGAGTTCGGCCTCATCGACCAACTGACGCAGGATTTTCCCTTGCGCAATGCCTCCTCGCTGAAAGGCGTCGGCGACGATGCCGCTGTCATCAACCACGAAGGTTACCGCACGCTCGTCTCGGTCGACATGCTCATCGAAGGCATCCATTTCGACATGACCTACTGTCCTTTGAAACACCTCGGCTACAAGGCAGCTGTGAGCAATTTCTCCGACATCTACGCCATGAATGGCACTCCCACTCAGATTGTGGTCGGACTGGGCGTGTCGAGCCGTTATACTGCAGAAGCACTAGATGAGTTGTATGCCGGCATACGTCTCGCTTGCGAGCGCTACCATGTCGACATGGTGGGTGGCGATACCACGAGCAGCAAGACGGGCCTCGTCATCTCCATCACGGTCATCGGTATGGCCAAGGACGAGGACATCGTCTACCGCAGCGGCGCCAAGAAGAACGACCTGCTCTGTGTGAGTGGCGACTTGGGTGGCGCCTACATCGGCCTGCTTATCCTTGAGCGCGAGAAGGTGGAGTTCCTCTCCAATCCCAACATGCAACCCCAGCTGAAAGGCATGGAGTATGTGCTTGAGCGCCAGCTGAAGCCCGAGGCCCGCAAGGATGTCGTGGAACAGCTGAAGACCTTGGGCATCAAGCCTACCTCGATGATCGACATCTCTGACGGTCTGGCCTCCGAGATATTGCACCTCTGCAAGGAGAGCGGCGTGGGCTGCCAACTTTATGAGAACAAAATCCCGATCGACCCGACTACCGACAAGATGGCCAAGGAGTTCCAAATCGTGCCTTCGGTGGCGGCTTTGAGTGGGGGAGAGGACTATGAACTGCTCTTCACCATCGACCAAAAAGACTACGAGAAGATACAGACCCTGTCGGCGGACGTGACGGTTATCGGCTATATGACCGACGACAAGGGCGTGGCCGAGATGATCACCCCCGACAACCACGTTATTCCCATCAAAGCCCAAGGCTGGGACCACATGAGAAAGAAGTGACTATGGCCTATAGCCAATGGCCTATGGCTGCCCCAATGTAAAGGCAAGCCATTGGCTATAGGCCATGAGCCATAGTAAAAAAAGAAATAATGCCTGAATTGCCCGAAATAGTAAAACAAAAGCTCGCCGCGCTGCCCAACAAGCCTGGCGTGTACCGCTATTTCGACAAAAGCGGCACGCTCATCTATGTAGGCAAGGCCAAGAACCTGAAGCGCCGCGTCAGTAGCTATTTCAACAAGGAACAGACGGGCAAGACGCGCGTCCTCGTGAGCAAGATTGCCGACCTCGAATACAGCATCGTCGATTCGGAGTCGGAGGCGCTGTTGCTTGAGAATACGATGATCAAGCAGTACAAGCCGCGCTACAACATCATGCTCAAGGACGACAAGACCTATCCTTGGATCTGCATCAAGAAGGAGGCCTTCCCTCGTGTCTTCCTCACGCGTCGCAAGGTGAACGACGGCTCGGAGTACTTCGGCCCTTATCCCTCGGTGCGTACCGCGCATATCTTATTGGATCTGCTCAGTCAGGTATATAAGGTGCGTTCCTGTCGTACGCCGCTGACGGAAGCGGGTGTCGAGAAAGGCAAGTACAAGGTCTGCCTTGACTACCACATCCACAAATGCAACGGCCCTTGCGAAGGCCTGATTTCGAAGGAGGACTACAATGCCATGATTGCCGAGATCCGCGAGGTCATCAAAGGCAACTTGGGTTGGGTGCTACGTGGGCTTAAATCGGCGATGATGGACCATGCCTCGCGCATGGAGTTTGAAGAGGCGCAACTCGTCAAAGAGAAATATGACCTCTTGGAGGAATATCGCAGCCGTTCCACTGTGGTCAGCGCGACGATTCACGACGTGGAGGTGTTCTCCTATGTCGACGAGGAAGAGACGTTCTATGTGAATTATATGAAGGTCAAGGACGGCGCGGTGGTGCAGAGCCATTCCTTCGAGATGAAACGTCGTTTGGAGGAGTCCGCAGAAGAACTCTTGCTGTTAGCCGTCACCGAGTTGCGGCAGCAGTTTGGAGAGCATGCCCCCGAGATCATCCTTCCGATGAAATTGGATTTCGCTTTCGACGACGTGCAGGTGACCATCCCGCAGCGTGGCGACAAGCTGAAGCTGCTCGAGCTCTCGCGCCGCAATGCCATGCAGTATAAGATTGACCTTGAGAAGCAGCGCACCCTTGTCGACCCCGAGCGTCACCAGAAACGAGTGCTCAACAGCCTGAAGGAAGCCTTGCAAATGGAGAAAACGCCCGATGTCATCGAGTGTTTCGACAACTCCAACTTCCAGGGCGACTATGCCGTGGCAGGCATGGTGCAGTTTGTGAACGGCAAGCCCAACAAGGCAGGTTATCGTCATTTCAACATCAAGACGGTGGAAGGCCCCGACGACTATGCTTCGATGAAAGAGGTGGTCAGGAGGCGCTATTCTCGTCTCATTGAGGAGGGCAAGCCTTTGCCCGACCTCATCATCACCGATGGTGGCAAGGGACAGATGGAGGTGGTGCGTCAGGTCATAGAAGACGAGCTTCATGTCGACATTCCTATCGCGGGTTTGGCCAAGGATGACCGTCACCGCACCAATGAGTTGTTGTTCGGTTTCCCGCCTCGTGTGGTGGGTTTGAAGCCCAACTCGGAGGTGTTTCGTTTGCTGGCGCATATCCAGGACGAGGTGCACCGTTTCGCCATCACTTTCCACCGCAAGAAGTTTGAGAAGGGCTTCATGCACTCTGAGTTGGCCGACATCAAGGGGGTGGGAAAGAAAACGGCTGAGAAGCTGCTTTTGGAGCTAAAATCGGTAAAAGGCATCAAGGAGGCGTCATTGGAACGACTCACCGAAATTGTTGGCCCTGCCAAGGCGAATATTGTTTTTGGGCATTTTCAGCAGTAATGAGATTCCCTTCGGGAATGGAGTGTGTCGTTATGTAGCCAGCGGCGGTATGTAACGTTTACGATTCGTATGCTTCACAAGCCGCCGCTTTATTCTCTACGTTACAACTCCATTCCCGAAGGGAATCTCCTCTAAGCGCCTTGCATAAAACAAAAAAAAGCCAGCATCGCGCTGGCTTTTTGTTTCACATTGCTTAAACTGCTTACTGCAGCTTGAAGTTGACGGGCAGCATGTAAGACACACGCACGGCCTTACCACGCTGTTTGCCAGGTTTCCACTTCGGCATGCTCTTCACGACGCGGATAGCTTCCTCGTCGCAGCCACCGCCGATGCCACGGAGCACGGAGACGTTGGAAACGGAACCGTCGGGCTCGACAACGAAGTTGACGTACACACGGCCTTGGACACCGGTCTCACGGGCAATCTGAGGATACTTGACGTTCTTGGCCACGTACTCCATCAGTTTGGCTTCACCGCCAGGGAAGGCAGGCATTTCTTCCACGATCTTGAAGATCTCTTGCTCCACGACTTCTTCTTCCACGACTTCGGGGGCGACATACTCTTCAAGGACTTCGTTTTGTTCCACTTCAGCGTTGATCTCGATGTCTTCAACTTCGACGTCGTCTTGTACGATCTCCAGCTGAGTGGTCTGCTTGGGCACTTCCATAGGCTGCGGCTTTTGCTCGTCTTGCTTGGTGATTTCCACCATTTCCTCATCGATCGTAACCTCACGGTTAAGCAGGCTGGGGTCAATCTCGCGCTTGTCGTAGCTCTTGTGCTCGAAGGCCAACCAGGCAATGAGCAAGCTGATAATCATACCTATTTGCATGAACATCAATTTCTTGTTCTCAAGATTAGCCTTAGGTGATTTTTTCTCTTCCATGGTTGTATGTTTTTAAATTCTACTTTCCAATTGACGATGCGAAAGTAGTAATTATTTGCTTATAAAACGCAACTGAAATGAATTTTATTTTTTTCGATGAAAAAAAAGATGAAAAATATAGGTCCCGAGACAGGTTCCCACGATGTCGGCGACGAAATCAAACCAGTCGCCAGTGCGGCTCGGCACCAATGTGGCTTGTATGATCTCGGTCAGTCCGCCATAGGCGATGCCGATAGCGATAGCGATAAGAATGGCTTTTTTGCGGTAAGCGGGTCCGTTGGCGACAAACTGCTCGCGGTAACCCCACAGACATGAGAAGGCGAAGACGGCATACATCAGCCCGTGCGCCATCTTGTCGAGTCCGATGGCGGGCTTGACGTGCGGAAAACAAGAACCCGGAAGTCCGGTCAGAATCAGGATGATGATTCCGCACAGGATTCCCGGGTAACTATTTCTTGTCAGTTTTTCCAAGAGATTAACCGATCTTGGCTTCGTAAGCAGCGGCGTCGAGGAGGTTGTCGAGGTCGGCAACGTCGTTCACTTTGATCTTGATGATCCAAGCTTCGCCGTAGGGGTCGGTGTTGACGAGTTTGGCGTTCTCTTCGTCAGCGAGGGCTTCGTTGACTTCGAGGACTTCACCAGCCACGGGCATGAGGAGCTCGGCGGTGGTCTTCACGGCCTCGATGGCACCGAATTCTTCTTGTGCTTCGAGGGTCTCGCCAACGAGGTCAGGGTCAACATCAACGAAGGTGATGTCGCCAAGTTCGTGTTGTGCGTAATCGGTAATGCCGACATAAGCGGTCTCGCCTTCGAGGCGGATCCATTCGTCGTCGTTCGTGTACTTCAGATTTGCTGGAATGTTCATTTTATTGTTTGGTTTAAAGTTGTCTGTTTGGGCTGCGAAATTACATATTTTAGTTACTCCCTCCGCACTTTTGTGAAAATTTTATTGCGCCAGGCTGAATCTCAATGTGATGCCCGCGAAGGTGGTGGAGTTCCTGAAGGTGTTGGCTACCTTGGGGATGGCCACGTCGCGCTTGAAGAAGGCCTGTCCGCTCAAGCGCTGGCTGAAGGTGTAGTCGGCGGTGACGTAGATGTTGATCTTGTCCTGACCAGCCGATACCTGGTTGTTGTTTTCGTCGATACGGCGCAACACGGTGATGTCGTTCTTGTAGCCGATGTCGAGCTTGAGCACGAGGTCGTTCTTGATGGTCGACGGTTTGCCGCCTCCGATGGGCGTGATGGCGAAGCTCACGTTCTTGAGGCGGTAGCCGGCACCGACAACGATTTCGAAGCCGTTGACTTCGGTGAGCTGGTTGTTGGCGAAGCTCAAGGTCAAGGTCCTCGACTTCCTGTATTGCAGGTTAGCCGTCATCGAGTTCTGTAAGCCTAAGTCGATACCGATCAGAGGTGCATATTGCTCAGAGAGGACGATTTGTGCCATGTCATACTTCGGGACGATGAGGTCGGAGTTCTCGAAGGTCTGGATGGTGTTGTTCTCGTCGTAGTAGACGTTGCTGGCCCAAGCATTGATGGCATAGTTCGACTTGTAGCTGTGCGTGATGCTCACGGTCTTGAAGATGTTGGAAATGGCCGGGATGTTGGCCAATCCGTTGTAGGTCAAGGTCCAGTTGGGCAAGGGGAAGCGCGGGAACGGGTTGAGCGACATCTTGCTGGCGTCTTGTCCCGTGTAGGCTGCGATGAAGGAGTAGAGCAACACATCCATCGAACCCGAGCCATAGCCCTTGGGGAAGTAATCGCCCGCGATACTATCGAAGGTGTATTCGTTGACTTGGTCGATCCACTGCGGGTTGTTGCGCGCTATGCGTTCGGCGATGATCTTACGGTTGCTCAGCAGGTTGTCGAACAGCTTCGAGCTGATGGAGTCGGTCTTGACAAACGAGGTGGCACCCATAAAGTAACTCATGGTGAAGTTACCGCTGTTGGTGGGCGTGAACACCTCGAAGTCGTTCAGCGTCTGGTTGTAACGGAAGTAATGCTGCTTGTTCTCCGCATAGTTGCGGTTTCCGGTGAAGTCAATCTTAAGGCCTTGCAACGGCTCCGTGTTGACGCGGTAGTTGATGGCCTCGGTCATGCGTCGGGTGTAGGGCTGGCTGAGGATGGAGTCGGTGGTGAGCCAACGCTTCACGTCTTCTACGTTGAGGCTGTGGGCCACGGCTTTTTCGAAGACGTTGTCGTCGGGACCGAAGGTGCTACCGAGTACGAATCCCAGGCCTGGTGTCCATCCATCGCTGTTCATACCGAAATACTGTGCCTTGGGCATGAAGCCAGGCAATACCTGTCCGTTGGTGAGGGCGTAGGTGCCCGACACTTTCTTGACGAGGGTGGCGATGCGCAGGGCGTTGTCGAGGACGATCTTGCCGTAGTTTACCTTCTCTTTCGACTTGGTGGAGTCGGCAGGCTGGTCGCCTTCGCCGTCCTTGCCCTTGTTGTTCTTGCCGCCCTTGTTGTTGGCGTTGTTATTGCGCCGTTGCGGCGTGTTGATCTGCTTCAGGTACGGCACCTTGTTGTACAACTTCGTGAAGTCGAGTGTGGCGTTGCCTTGGATGTTGTTGGAGTTCTCGATCTCGTTACCCAAGCGGGGCTGGATGGACTGTGCGGAAGCTACCCAGTTGTAGGTGCCTTGGTAGTTGGCGCTGGCATTGATCCAGTTGAAGATCGGGATCTTGTTGATAGGCAGCGTGTAGCTGGCATTGAAGTTCTGTTGGAATCTCGACATCGAGCCAAGATGCTTGAGTTCATTCCTGATGGTGTCTTGGTTTTTCTGCCAAGTCTCGGGGTCGGTGTTCTTGTCGACATAGCCAGCAGGCTCGTAGATGTAGGCCTGTGCTTGAGCTGAGTAGTCGAAGGTCAGCGACTTGGTGAGGTCGTAACGCAGCTGGTAGTTGCGGCTCCAGTCCCATTGTCTCGAGAAGGTCGGGCTGATGATGATCTCGCCGCCGCTCTTGTTACGCATCTCACGCTGCGAGAAGTTGCGGTACATTTCGGTGTTGAAGACGATGCTCTTGGGCAGATAGTAGAAGTTGATGTCCTTGATGATCTGCAAGGCGGGTTTCGATGCCCATTTAGCCTTGGCGAACGGCTCGACAGGCTTCGGGTTGCCGGCGTAGTTGTAGCCCAAGCCACCGCGATAGGTCTTCAACATGTAGTATTTGATGTCGGTGTTTTCCTGGAAGGTCTCGTTGTAGGAGAAGGAGAGGTTGAAGTTCTCGATGTCGTAGATGTGTACCTTAGGCACGTTGTTGCCACGACCGAGCGCCCTGTTGGGGTCACGTCTGCCGCCTTCCTGTTTCTCGCCTTCTTCGCCTTTGTTTTTCTTCTTCGTGACACGCTCTTTCCTGACGTTCATGAAGTTGATGTTCTTCTGTCGGGTGAAGTCGTGGATGGTGGATGTGAAGGCTTCGCGTTCCTCGTCGCTGTTCATGGCGGCCAAGGCATCTTTCAGCTTGATGTCGGGGTCGTAGGGGTTATAGAGCGGCGTGATCTTGTTCTCGCTGTAGTCGAGGTGCATCGGGATCTTGAGGCCGGTGTTCTCGAAGAACTTGCCCAATTCGAGGTCTGTGCTGACGTTGAAGGCAGAATGGGCCTCGAAGGTGTTGCTGGTGATGTCGCTGTCCAAGGCACCGAATCCAGCGGAGCTGTAGGAACCGCTTACGCTCATACGGCCGAGGTCGGCCAACGTGGCCTCCAAACGACCCGTAGCAGCCAGACCACCGTTGCTGCTCAAGTCGGTAAGACGCAGCTCGTTGATCCACACGACGGCACTCTTTGGCAGTCCGTCGTCGGTGTCGGCCAGGTTCTGTCGTTTCGGGTTGCGGATACCAATCATCATGGCCTCCACGTCGCTGATGCTCGGGTTACCGATCACCTTGATGGTGTGGTAGTAGTCCCGGTTGTCGATGGTGCCCTTCTTGACTTTTTCTGAGTAGATATAGTTGAGCCTGACGTTGCTGTTGGGCTGGTTCATGGCCTCGTTGCGTCGTTGTTTCACTTCAACGAGGTCTTCTAATCTTATGTCAATGTTGTTGATTTCAGGCCAGATGGCTTCTTTTTGCGTGTAGGCCGTTCCCCAAGCCGTCACTTTCACGGGCACTTCGTATTCGTAGTAGTTCTCGGTGAAGTCGGTACCGATACGCATGAACACGGTCAGGTCTTGGTCGTCGAGAGGCTCGTCGTCGTGGGCGGCTTCGGCGTGGACGAACATCTTCAGGTATTTGTATTGCCGCAGGTCGAAGTCGGTGGCTTTGTAGATGGCCCTACCATCGCCGTCGACGAGGTTTTGGACGGTCATTTGCAACGACTGCTCATTGATACGGGTGGTCTGCGTCATGCCGATCACACGTTCCTGTTGGATGCCGGGCGGGATGACGTAAGGCACCGGGTCGCGGCGGCTGTTTTCGTCGACGCTGACGGCCGAGATGTCGAAGGTCGTATTGTTGTTGATGTCGTTGGGTTCATATTCGCCAGGGGCTTGGATGCTCTGCGAGTAGGTGCGCCATTCGCCTTTCACGAGGTCGAGGGTGGCGAAACGCAGCACGACGGGCTTCTCGAAGTCGGTCAGGAACATTCTCATGAAACGGATGGACGAGAAGTCGTCGATGTGGCCGATGACCTTGTCGGGTTGCCTCACAGGGATGCGGAACTGATACCAGGTGCAGCTGCCCACGGTGCCGTTGGGCAGGGTAGGCGTGGAATGGAAGATGTCAGCGATGTGGTTTTGACCGACGACCATCTTGGCCGGGTCGAATTCGATGACATATTGGTAGTAGCGCTCCGACTCGCTCAAGGTGTTGTCGCCGTTGATGTCTTCGGCGTTGGGCAGGGTGGAGTTGCTGTTTTGGTAGCCTTCGGTCTGCTGGATGTCGGCAGGTGAGTTGCCGTCGGGGCCGTTGAATTGCTTATAGCGGGCCAGGATGCTTCTGTGCTCTTCGTCTTCGGGGGTATCCCAATCTCTGGAGCGGAAGTAGTGGTAGTTGTCGCCCGCAGGGTCATCGTAGGCGTTGACATAAGCGGCCGAGTTCTCGCCGAAACGGTTCCTGATGGCGTTGAGGTAGGTGTTCTCGAAGAAGGTGCGTTCGTCCACGTCGCGCAGACCGTCGTAACCCACGTCTTGATACTGGCGGGCTTCCGATGAGTTGTTGAACGTGCCGACAAGGTCCTGCATGGTAGGCACGCGGCCCCAGATGGTGGTGTCGACGTTTTCAACCCTGTCGGAGGTGGGCAGGCCGTTTTCGTAGAACTTGCGGCCGTCGCGGAGGATGTCTTCCGAGATGTCACCCAAGTTGATGTACAGCTTACCAGGGTTGTTGGCGAAGTCTTCTTGTGCGAAGGGATCCATCAGCCAGAACTCGATGTATTCGATGTTGGTGGCCTCGAAGTCGATCGACTCCATGCGGCGCATGATACCGGCCCAACGGCTCTTCGGGTCGTTGAGTTTGCCCTCTTCGTTGATACCTGCTGAATAAGGCGTCGGGTTCACGTCGTAGTTGTAGGGACCACGTTCTTCAGGATAGTAGGCCAGGTTCAAGGCGGAGATGTTGGTCTGCGTGCCAGCGGCGATGTCTCTGGCAGGGAAGAGCTCGGTTTCGAGGATCTGACGCACCGTGTGTTTCGAGAGTTCCTCGTTGTCCACGTTGACGGGGCGGTAGTTGGAATTGCGGTCGTAGAAGACCGAGTTGTCGATGACATACCAGGCCAGTTTGGCGCGGTTCTTACCGTAGTTGAGGCCGGTGTTGGACGCTGCCTCTGGGAAGAGGTCGGTCTGGTTTTGCGGTGTGCTGGCCATATACCACAACGAGGGTAAGCGCAGGTCGATGGTCGACTTGGCGCCTTCGAAGTCGTCGATGTAGGAAGTGCCGGGTTCGCTGGCCGACTTGGTCAGGCCTGGGATGAAACGGGCGAACTCACCGTCGATGTTGATGCGCGACGGCGCTTTGGTGCTGATGCCGGGCAGGGCGTTGATGAACGTGGTCAGCCAGCGTGCATCGGTATGGTAGCTGAGGTCGGCGCCGTAGATGGTGTTGGCGATGGCTTCCTCGCCGTAGTTGATCTTCTGGGTGTACGACTTCTCGCCGAGATAGAGGATGGTACCACCGGCACGGAAGTCTTGCGAGAACTCATGTTCGATGCGCGTGCCCAAGAAGGTCTTCTTGATGGCACTGAAGCCCGTGTTCGACTCCAAGGCGATGTTGATGGGCGTGCCCGAGTTGAGGATGCCTTCGTTGAGGATGGTCACACGGCCCAAAGTGTAGTCAACGGTGTAGTCGACGTTCTCAACGAGTTGCATACCGCCTGCGGTGACCGTCACCGAGCCGGGTGCCACATTCATGGCGTTGAGGCTGATCTCACTGCCCGATTGCGACGAGTAGAAGCCTTTCAGGCTGAATTTGTTTTTCTCGGAGTATTGCTCTGCCGAGGTCTTCGTCATCGTGTACAACGAGTCGAAGGCGTATTTGTTGGCGAGTTCGGGCTCGTCGGGGAAGACCTTGTTGTGGATGTGTTTGCCGAAGGGCTCCAACACAGGGAAGAAGATGCGGCCGTTGGATGAGTTGATGGTACCGCCTTGGGTCGCAGCTTGGTCGAGGAAGTCGAACACACCATCACCACCAGCGATGGGGTTGTTTTGTGTGGTTAGGTTATCCAAACCCATCAGGTGCAGCATGGAGATACCTTTCACTGAGCCTTCGGTGAAGTAGCCGTAAGGCGTACCGTTGGAGTTGCCGTTGTAGAAGATGTTCAGCATGAAGTCGGACGACCCGATTTGGAAGGCCCTGATGTTGTAGACGTTCTTCATCATCAGGTTCCAAATGGGCATCTTGGTGTTCACCGTGGTGCCTTTCAGTAACTTGGCCACCAACACCTTAGGTGTGTTGATGCCTTGGTCGGAGAATTCACCCACTTGATACACTGCATCGGAACCTACGATGGTGTATTGGTAGGCAACAGCAAGGGTCTGGTTGGCGTTAAGGGTGACATTCAACGAGATGAAACCCAGCTTCGAGTTCAGGGTGTATTCTGTGTTGCTCAGCTTACGGGCGTTCTCCACCTTCTCGAAATCGCGTCCCGAGGTCATGTAGCCGTTCCTTCCGATGCGCAAGGGGTCGTTGGTCATGTAGTTGGTCACCGTGCTGATGCTGCGGATCTGCGTCGTATCCATGCGGGTGAGCATGTTGTTGGCGGCATTGCGCGGATACACCGTGCTGCTGGTCGGGCTGAGCTCCGGGTTGTAGATCCAGTTGCTCTTGCCTTCGCCCAAGTCGTTCAAGGCAAGGATGTTACGCGTGTTCTGCGTGGAGGTGTTGGTATTGGTGATCCACACCTCAATCTTGGTGATGTTGATGCTTGAAGTGACGGTAGGCAGGGTGGAGAGGGCCGTCTCATATTGTTCTCTGAAATACTGGCTGAGGAAGAAGTGCCGGTTTTCTTCGTAGTCGAGGCAGCTGAGCTCGAATTGGTTGGTCTGGGCGCCGCCTTGCACGGTGATGTTTTGCGATTCGCTCTCTTGGTAGGAGACGATGGACGAGATGGTGGTGTTGCCGAACTTCAGTTTGCTCTTCACACCGAACAGTTGTTGTGTACCCGTGATGAGCGTGCTGTTGAGCGGGAAGCTGACGTTACCGGCTTCCAGCAGCTGGATGATCTCGTCTTCCTTGCCTTGGTATTTCAGGGCGAGTTTGTCTTGGTAGTTGAACGTCGCCTTTGTGTTCTTGTTGATGTTGAAGTTGATCTTGTCGCCGATCTTGGCCAACACGTTGAGTTGGATGTCCTGGTCGAAAACGAAGTCGTTATGGCGTTTGCGGCGTTCGGTCATCGACGGGTCGGCGCGGTAGGTGTGCTTGAAGCCGAAGGTGAGGTCGACGGAGCCTTGAGGACGGATGTCGATGGTGTTGCTGCCGAAGATGGTCTCGAAGGCCTTGCCGCCGATAAACATGGGCGGGATGATGGAGCTGCCGTTGGTGGTCGAACGTGAGTTCTGGCTGCGGCGTTCCTTCCAGTATTCCTGTATGCCTTTGCGGTTTTGGTAATCGAAGTATTCGCTCTGTGAGAGCGTGGTGGGCGTGTCGTAATAGAAGTCGCCGATACGGCGCTTGAAGGTATATTGTCCTGTGACGGGGTCGTAGATGATTTCGGTGTTATAGTTGTCGGGGTCGCTGAGGTAGAGGGGCGACTTGTTGTTGAGGTCCTCGATGGGATTGCCGGTGTTGACGGGGATGGGGTAGATGACTTTTGTCGTGTCGGGCTCTACGGTATAGGGGTTGGGGTAGAAAAATTCAAAGTTGTCCGCTGCTGCCGTTCGTGTGAAGAGGAAGGCGAACAACAACAGGGGCAGTGAGAGGAGGATATGTCGTTTCATTGTGTGTTTCAAATATATGTTTGAATTACAATACTTTAAGTGCTTCTTTAATTAGGGTCTCAACGTTGGCGTCGGGCATCTGTTTGAGGAGTTTGTCCAATGCCTTGTCGACGGCGGCTTTGCCGAAGCCCAATATCGTCAATGCTGATAACGCTTCAGTTTTGATTGTATTGTCTGGCGTGGCGAAAATTTCCGTCGGGAAGTCGTTTTTCTTCAGTTTGTCTTTCAGGTCGATGACGATGCGCTGGGCGGTCTTGGCGCCGATGCCTTTCACGGCTTGTATGGTCTTCACGTCGTCGTTGGCGATGGCATTGCTCAATTCGTTGACGGTCAGCGAGCTGAGGATGAGTCTGGCCGTGTTGCAGCCTACGCCCGACACAGAGATGAGCAACTCGAAGAGGTCGCGTTCCTTGGCGGAGTAGAAGCCGAAGAGGTTGTGGGCGTCCTCAAGGATTTGCTCGTGCGTGAAGAGGCGCACTTCTTCCTTCTCGCCGATGGCGGTGAAGGTGTTGAGCGTGATATTGATGAGATAGCCGATGCCCTGGTTGTCGAGAACGACGAAGGTGGGTGACTTTTCGGCTATTTTACCAGTGATGTAGGCGTACATTTGGGCGCAGTTTGGATTAAACTGCAAAAATACAAAAAATAGGAATAGGGGAGGTTGAAAATAAACAAAAAAAAGAGGACTTTTCAGCCCTCTTTTTCGTTTGGTTTTGTTTCTGAGTTATTCAGCAGCAGGAGTCTCAGCGGCTTCTTGCTTGCAGCAAGGCTTCTCACCTTCGCAGCCTTCGAGGCGCTTCATGATGAGTTCCTTCTGTTCGTCAACGGTCATGTTGGCGAAGTTTTCCCAGGCGGCCTTCATCTCAGCGCATTTGGCTTCGCATTCAGCCTTCTGTTCTTCGGTCATTTCGGCCATTTCTTTGCAGACTTCCTCGCCGGCAGCCTTCATTTCTTCCATCTTGGCATCCATCTCGTTGAAGAGAGTGGCAGCCTTCTGGTTCAGTTCAGCCTTGGCTTCGTCGGTCATCTCGTCCCACTTGGCATACTCGTCTTTCAGAGCGTGCATGGGGCACTCTTGCTTTTCTTCGACAACTTCAGTCTGCTCCTCAGCCGGCTCGGCGACGGCTTCTTCTTGCTTAGGAGTGTTGTTGCAGGCCACCATGAAGAGGCTGGCCAAACCGAGAGTAAGAAATAATTTCTTCATTTTTAATTGGTTTAGAGTTATTGTTAATGAATTTTTGTCTCATTTGAGCGCGCAAAAATACAATAATTTTCAATACGGCCACAAAAAATGTTATTTTTTACGAAAAAAATCTTTTTTTTAATAAGGTTGTTTATTTGGTGGGGAATACCTAATTTTGCGGCCAAATTTCTACGAACAAAACAACACAATAATTCATTACTAAACAAGAATAGAAATGGCAGAAAAGAAATTTTTGACATGCGACGGTAACCAGGCTGCTGCCCACGTTGCCTACATGTTCAGTGAAGTGGCCGCCATTTATCCTATCACTCCGTCGTCGCCGATGGCCGAGTATATCGATGAATGGGCCGCTAAAGGTCAGAAGAACATCTTTGGCGAGACCGTCAAAGTGGTCGAGATGCAATCCGAAGCCGGTGCAGCCGGTGCCGTCCACGGCTCGCTGCAGGCTGGCGCCCTGACCACCACCTACACGGCCTCTCAAGGTCTGTTGCTGATGATCCCTAATATGTACAAGATCGCCGGTGAACTGCTTCCTGGCGTGTTCCACGTCTCGGCCCGCGCCCTCGCCGCCCAGGCCCTGTCCATCTTCGGCGACCACGCCGACGTGATGTCGTGCCGCCAGACGGGCTTCGCCATGCTGGCCACCAGCAGCGTCCAAGAGATCATGGACCTCGCCCCTGTGGCACATCTCGCCGCCATCGAAGGCCGCGTGCCGTTTGTGCACTTCTTCGACGGCTTCCGTACCTCTCACGAAATCCAGAAGGTCGAGGCTGCCGATATGGAGAAACTCCGCAAGCTCGTTAACTACAAGGCTTTGAAGGAATATCGCGAACGCGCCCTCAATCCTGAGCACCCCGTAACCCGTGGTACCGCCCAGAACCCCGACATCTACTTCCAGACCCGCGAACTGCAGAACAAGTACTACGACGCTCTGCCCGACATCGTGGCCAAGTACATGAAGCAGATGACCAAGATCACGGGCCGTCAATACGCTCCGTTCGTCTACTACGGCGCCAAGGATGCTACCGATATCATCATCGCCATGGGCTCCATCAACGACGTCATCAAGACCGTCATCGACAAGGAGAACAAGGCTGGCAAGAAGCTCGGCCTCATCACCGTGCACCTCTTTCGTCCCTTCAGCGTGAAGTACCTCATGGACGTCATGCCGAAGACTGTGAAGCGCATCTGCGTCCTCGACCGCACCAAGGAACCCGGCGCCAATGGCGATCCGCTCTACCTCGACGTCGTCGAAGCCTTCAAGGATGTCAAGAAGGCTCCTATGATCATCGGCGGCCGTTATGGTCTGTCTTCAAAGGACACCACTCCGGCTCAGGTGCTTGCCGTTTACAAGAACCTCGCTGCCGACAAACCGTTGAACCAGTTCACCGTGGGTATCAAGGACGATGTCACGCACCGTTCGCTCAAGGTTGGTAAGGAAATCTCCATCCTGCCGAAGGGCACGTTCGAAGCCAAGTTCTACGGCCTCGGCGCTGACGGTACCGTGGGTGCCAACAAGAACTCCATCAAGATTATCGGTGACAACACCAACAAGTACAGCCAAGCCTACTTCGACTATGACTCCAAGAAGTCCGGTGGTTACACCTGCTCGCACCTTCGTTTCGGTGACCAGCCCATCCTGGCTCCTTACCTCGTTGGCACGCCCGACTTCGTGGCTGTCCACGTCCCGAGCTACCTCCGCAAGTATGACTGCCTCCGCGGCTTGAAGAAGAACGGCACGTTCCTCTACAACTCGCCTTGGAGCGTTGAAGAGACCAAGAAACATCTTCCCGACTACGTGAAGAAGTATCTGGCCCTCAACAATATTAATATGTATATCATCGACGCCACGAAGATCGCCGCCGAGATTGGTTTGGGCAACCGCACCAACACCATCCTCCAGAGCGCGTTCTTCAAGATTTCGGGCGTCATTCCTTACGACCTGGCCGTCGAGCAGATGAAGAAGTTCATCGTGAAGAGCTACGGCAAGAAGGGTGAGGATGTTGTCAACATGAACTACGCTGCCGTTGACCGCGGTGGCGAGATCACCAAGGTTGAGATCCCCGCAGCATGGGCCAAACTCGACTGCACCACCGACTTCGTCTTCGAGCACAACGATGCCGATCCCGAGTTTATTAATAAGGTGATGCGCCCGATGGTCGCCCAGTGTGGTAACGATCTGCCCGTGAGTGCCTTTAAGGACATCGTCGACGGTACCTTCCCGGCTGGCACCACCGCTTACGAGAAGCGTGGCGTCGCCACCGTCGTTCCCGAGTGGAATCCTGCCAACTGTATCCAGTGCAACCAGTGCTCGCTGGTGTGCCCGCACGCTGCCATCCGTCCTGTCGTCATGACCGACGCCGAGCTGAAGAAGGCTCCCAAGGGCATGAAGACTGCCGACATGAAGATGCCGAAGGAGATGGCTGGCATGCATTTCAGAATGCAAGTCTCCGTCTTGGACTGCACCGGTTGCGGCAACTGCGCCGATGTGTGCCCCGCCAAGGAGAAGGCTCTGGTGATGAAACCGCTTGAAAGCCAACTCGACGAAGCCAAGAACTGGGAGTACGGTCAGAAGAAGGTCGCCTACAAGGACGAACTCATCGACAAGTACGCCAATGTGAAGAACAGCCAGTTTGCACAGCCGCTGTTCGAGTTCTCGGGTGCCTGCGCCGGTTGCGGCGAGACGCCTTACATCAAAACCATTACCCAGCTGTTTGGTGAGAGCATGATGGTGGCCAACGCCACGGGTTGCTCGTCCATCTATGGCGGTTCCGCTCCTGCAACGCCTTACTGCAAGAACTACCGCAGCGGTCGTGGTGTGGCATGGGCCAACTCCCTGTTTGAGGACAACGCCGAGTACGGTCTCGGTATGGCTACGGGTGCCCGCAAGATCCGCGAAGGCCTCCGCAAGAAGGCTGAAGAGCTGGTCAACACCACCGTGTTCGACTGGATGAAGGAAGCCACGCAGAAGTGGTTAGACACCTACAACGACACGGTTGCCAACCGCAAGGCTACTGACGAATTCGTCGCCGCCCTCGAAAAGGCTATCCTTTCCATCGACGGTTGCATCGACTTCTTCGGTTCCAAGAAAGCCCAGGACATCTACGGCAAGGAAGTTGCCGCACAGAAGCTGGAAGAAGCCAAGAAGGCCAAGAAAGCCGGCCGCAAGATCTGCATCTGCCACGGTTGCGAGCTTGAACAAGAATTGTTGGACAACAAGGACTTCCTTGCCAAGAAGAGCCAGTGGATCTTCGGTGGTGACGGTTGGGCCTACGACATCGGTTTCGGTGGCCTCGACCATGTGTTGGCCAGCGGCGAAGACGTCAACGTCCTCGTCCTCGACACAGAGGTTTACTCGAACACGGGTGGTCAGAGCTCCAAGGCTACGCCTGCCGGTGCTGTCGCCAAGTTTGCTGCCTCTGGTAAGAAGGTCCGCAAGAAAGACCTCGGCATGATCGCCAAGAGCTACGGCTACGTCTATGTGGCTCAGGTCGCCATGGGTGCTTCGCAAGCCCAGTACTTCAAGGCCATCAAGGAAGCTGAGGCTTATCCTGGCCCGTCGCTGGTGATTTGCTACGCTCCGTGTATCAACCACGGAATCAAGATCGGCATGGGTCACTCCCAGATGGAAGAGAAGCTCGCCGTCGACTGCGGTTACTGGCACCTCTGGCGCTTCAACCCCGCCGAGGAAGAGGAAGGCAAGAACGGCTTCCACTTGGATTCGAAAGAACCCAACTGGGCCGACTTCCAGAAGTTCATCATGGGTGAGGTGCGTTACAACTCGCTCGTGAAGACCTTCCCCGAGGAAGCCAAGGAACTGTTCGCCAAGACCGAGCAATTCGCCAAGCTCCGCTACGAAGGCTATAAGAAGCTGAGCGAAGGGAAATAATTCCTAATAGTTCGAATGAAAATAGCGCATCCTTTCGGGTGCGCTATTTTTTCTTATATTTGCACCGTTTAATCACAAAAAATGATATGAAAAACATAATAATAAATTCGGGTTGGCCACTAATAATTTGCATGTTCATTATGATGACATCTTGCGACGACCATAGTAATAGAATGACAACCGAACAACGTGCCGCAACTATTTTTATTGACTCATTATTGAATCAAGAAGATTCCTTAATTTCCGTGGAGGTTGGCAATTTCTTTTCTTGCCGAGATGAGTTTTATTATGCATTGGTAAGAGATCTTTCATATAATAGAATGATGCAAGAAGAGTCCCGATTAGACAGTGAAATTAGAGATGAATACAGAAAAATGAGAGAGTATGAGTATAATAGCAATAGACACAACTGGAACATCGAATATCTTACAGACAAACTGAATCAATTAAAAGAGGATATGAGTGAATATGAAAAGGATTACACTCCCCCAATTATTCATGATGTTGCGTATGTAAGATATAGAACACAAAAATCCCCGCAATGGAACTATAATTGTCTAGTTTTTAACAATTCTCACAATTCTGTCATTCGAAAAATACGAAAAGAACAAACCGAATTGTACGAAATAATAAATAATGCTAATGATAAAAAGGGATTGATAGTTCATAGTTTCCATGACACAATAGTTGAACCCATTTATGATAATGTTTCAATAATTTCCGAACAAGATAATTCGTGTTTTATTGTTTCAAGCAATGCGAAGAAAGCTGTTTATAATGATACAATTGGATTGGTAATTCCATTAGAATACGATTCTGTTATTGTTGACTGGCATGTAAGGTTTTTTTACTTTGTGACGAAAGACGATAAATGGGGAGTATTTGATTATTGTGGAAAACAAATAGTTCCCATTGAGTATGATGGGATACTATATAGCTTTAGTACTTTCGATGACAATTGGAATTACACTGGTTATGACGATATTCTATTCTTTGTTAAAAAAGGGGGAAGTAGTAAAGGGATATGGAAAGGACCACAAAGAAATGATGTGTTAGATAATGGTTTATGGGGGTTGTATAAAGGCACTAAAGGACAGATCCATCCATGCGAATATAGTATGCGCGACATGCCTTCAACGAAATAATCATTGTTAAAGCAATTGGCACACTAAGAAATGAGCATTTCTGACAAAATACGAAAAGAATTATGGGGTAAATCTGGCAATAAATGTGCAATTTGTCACATCGATCTCATCCGTGATGGTAATGCGGACTCTTATAATATTGGTGAAGAGTGTCACATCATAAGCGAAAGATTCAATGGCCCACGACATATTGATGGTTTAGACGATTATAACACATATGACAATTTGCTTTTATTGTGTAGAAATCATCACAAAGAAATAGATGATCCAGCAAATATATCAAAGTATTCAATAACAGAGCTAAAGAAGATAAAAGAAAAACATGAGACTTGGGTGAGTCAGAAGTTAGCGGAGAAAAACGAAGGATACGTGTTACCATTGATTAAAACTGGAAGCGAATTGATTTCTATTATTGGAGCTCATCTAATAGGTGTCTATAAAGGTAATGATGAAATAAGAAGTGCAGAAGAGGCTGAATTTATTGGTGGAATATGGCAAGAATTGACGGACTATATTGATATTGCAAGTGACTTAGAGCCATGTGATGTAACGAAAATGGAGTATTCGTTCTCTCAGTTGCTTGGAGAAATGGCAGCAAAAGGGTATTTCTTGTTTGGTAGAATAAAAAAAGTACGCTATGGCGTTGATAAACAAATATATAATGCAGCCGAATTGTTTATTAAGCGTATTGAGAATCTTTGAATTGTAATGTTACAACATGATTTGATTCACATCTGAAAACTCAATTATTCCCATATTTCGAACTGAAAAGTTTTATGTAGTAATAGCAACTGGTGTTGATTGGGTATGTAGGGCTGTCGTACCACGGCAGCCGCAGATTTGTTTATTGCCATATTATTCTGTTTTGCGAAAAAACAATACCTTTGCGCAAAATTGAATGTCAATGCCATACAATCTGCCACAACGGAAATCGCCGCGTGCCACATGGCACGATTATAATGGTGGAAGGTATTTCGTGACCTTTTGCACGAAAAACCATGATTTGTATTTTGGCGACGTGGTTGATGGTAAAATGGAATTGTCGGAAATTGGGCAATGGACGGCGAAACAAATCGAACAGACAGCGATTATTCGTCAAAATGATGTTGAAATCCCAATGTTTGTGGTTATGCCAAACCATGTTCATCTAATCGTTGTTTATAATCGCGTTGTTCCCTGTAGGGACGCATCGAATGCGTCCGAATCGATTGTTTCCACAATATTGAATAAAACAAATGAAACGGACGCACGCGGTGAAACGGACGCACGCGGTGAAACGGACGCACGCGGTGCGTCCCTACGGTTTGGACCACAATCGGGGAATTTGGCATCCGTGGTGCGTGGTATCAAATCCGCCGTCACCAAATACGCCAACGAACACGACATTCCGTTTGCATGGCAATCACGTTATCATGACCATATTATTCGTAATCAATTGGAAATGAACCGCATTGCGGATTATGTCCAAAACAATCCCATGAAATGGGAAATGGATCGTTTTTACAAAAAACGTTAAACAAAAAAGGACGGCATCAGCCATCCTTTTTTTCAATTGTCCTATTTGTCTGTCTTTATTCAGCCGGAGCTTCAGCAGGGGTCTCGGCAGGAGCCTCAGCCGGAGTTTCCATCGTGGCAGCCGGAGCTTCAGTGGTGGGAAGGTTGGGAACAACGCTTTCCACTTCGCTCTTGGGGGTGCCTTCTTTGCTGCCCTTGGGGAGCGTGACGCTCGAGATGAGGCAGAGCACCACCAGGATGCCAGCCATCGTCCACGTGGCTTTTTCAAGGAAATCGGTCGTCTGACGAACGCCCATCATCTGGTTGGCACCACCGAAGTTGGACACCAAACCGCCACCTTTTGAGTTCTGAACCAGAACGATCAATCCTAATAACACACTGACAATCAGGATTAAAATTACTACTAATGTGTACATTTTTAATTATTTAATTGTTCAACTTTCTTTGCTTTCTTGTAAGCGTTCAATTTGGGCTGCAAAATAACGACTTTTTTTTGGATATTTCAAGCCTAATTTTTCATAAATTGAAATTGCCTTCTCAATATACCCCTGTTTCTCATAGATTTTGGCTAAGGTTTCGCTCACGATGTTCTCTTGGTCGATGATGCTGTTTTGCGCCACGGAGATGGGGTTGTAGAACTCGGCTTTGGGTCGTGAGATGCTCGGATTCTCGGTTATAAACTTGTCTATCAGTTCTTTGCGAGACAGTTTCTTTGCGGCTGGTTTTTCGGTTTCCTTGCGCTGTTTTTCGGCCTCGATCTCTTTCAGGCGGTTGGCGATGATGGCTTTCAGCTCGTCGAGTGACTTGCGTTTTTCTTCGAGTAAGGCCATCTCGGCGGAGAGTTCCTCGTGACTACCGCTGAGGTCGATCTCGGGGATGATGAACACTTTCTCGCGGATGACGCCGGTGTTTTGTTCTTCCTTGGCATCGATAGCCTCAATAGAGGAGAAGACATTGTCGGAAGAGGTGGGCTTTTCGGCCTGTGGCAGCTCATCGGGAAGGGTGGGCACTTCGGGTTCGCTCTCCAAACGGTGCCGGGCTATCAGTGTGAACAGGCGTAGCTTGTCGCGATTGGGGACGATAGCCGCCGTATGTCTCAGCTGGCTTTCGTAGCGGCCGTCGTCAGTGTTCTGGTAGGCGATGGCCAGCAATACTTGTCCGATGGAGAAATAGGGATAGTCTGCCACCAGCTGTTCCACCTCTTTCACAGCTTCGCCTTTCAGCCGCTCGGGCCGTATGATGTATCCTATCAGTTGCTTGCTGTCCATATCAGTTAAGGCCCCTGAGCCTGTCGAAGGGCCGATTTATTCTAATCTGTGTTACCAGTTTACTAATGCTTTATTAAAAATGTCTTCCACCAATTGGTCTACTATCGTTGCGGTCAGCGACTCCTGCACCGAATTTAGGTCCTGGTCGCTGGGGTAGTCTTCGTAGCGCGAGAAGGTCTGCTCGAAGTCTTTGGTGTCGTCGATGCGGTTGCTGAACCTGACTCTCACCGTGATGGTGAGTCGGTTCATGGCCGCGGTCTGTCCAGTGATGGCCACAGGCATGGTCTTATAGTCGGTTATCTCACCTTCAAAGGAAAGGTCACCGCCCGATTCCACCATGTCGAGGGTGGTTTGGTTGGTCATGGCGTCGCGTAAGGCGTTGGTGAGGTTGTTGCTCAGCAGCGGGTTGACGAGTTGGGCATGGTTGGGGAAGTAGTCCACCGACACCGTCTTAGCCTCGGCAGGTATTGATGCCCCCGAGAAGGAATAGATGCCACAACCATGGCAGATGAATGCCAATGCCAAAACAAGAACCGCTATCTTCGCCTTGCTCCTCATAGGTTGATGCCGTATTCGTTGATTTTTCTGTACAAGGTACGCTCGCTGATGCCCAAGGCCTTGGCGGCGTCTTTGCGCTTGCCTCTATGGGCTTCCAAAGCCTTGATGATCATCTCTCTCTCATGATGTTCCAAGGAGAGATTGTCGGTCGAGCCTGTCGATGCGCCATAATGTGTCTCCTCGGCGGGGACAAACTCGGCAAACTCCTGCTCGACTTCTTCGTGCTCGTTTTGGCTCACGCGGGTCACCACGGTATCGCCAATCTGGGTCACGGGGCTGTTTTGCACGTAGTTTTGCTCTATGGGGCGACCGTTGCTAAGGTTGTTGACCTGGGCACGTAGTTCTCTGATGTCTTTCTGCATGTCGAAGAGCACACGGTAGAGCAGGTCACGTTCGTTGACGCTGTCCATGGTATCACTGTGCGACAGCAATACAGGCAATGAACTTTGTACACGGTTGGGTAGGTATTTGGCCAAAGCCTCCGCCGTGATGTTGCGCTCGGTCTCCATGATGGAGATCTGTTCGGTGACGTTCTTCAGCTGACGCACGTTGCCGGCCCAATTGTAGTTTTCCATCATCTTCATCGCATCAGGGGTCAGTGTGATGGCGGGGATGTGGTTGCGCTCAGCGAAGTCGGAGGCGAACTTCCGGAACAGAAGCGGGATGTCGGCTTTCCTCTCACGCAAGGCGGGGATATGGATCGGGATGGTGTTCAACCTATAATACAAATCCTCGCGGAAACGGCCTCTTTCGATGGCCGAAGGCAGGTCGGCGTTGGTGGCGGCCACGATCCTGACGTTGGTTTTCATCACCTTGGAGCCACCCACGCGGATGAACTCGCCGTTTTCGAGCACACGCAAAAGCCTTGCTTGGGTGGAGGTGGGTAACTCGCCGACCTCGTCCAGGAACAAGGTGCCTTTGTCGGCAATCTCAAAATAGCCTTTGCGCTCGTTGACGGCGCCGGTGAAGGAACCTTTCTCGTGGCCGAACAGCTCCGAGTCGATGGTGCCTTCAGGGATGGCACCGCAGTTCACGGCGAAATAAGGACCGTGCTTGCGGGCGCTGTTTTGGTGGATGATCTTCGGGAACACGTCTTTACCCGTGCCGCTCTCGCCCGTGATGAGCACGGTGAGGTCGGTGGCGGCCACTTGTGCCGCAATGCCGATGGCGCGGTCCAACTCAGGGTCGGTGCCGATGATGCCGAAGGTCCGTTTTATTGCTTGTACGTCCATTATCTCAAAACTCCTCCCAACTGCTGTTCAAATGCGCCTTGAATCTTGCCCATCGTCTTCTCAATCACCTTGTCGGTGAGGGTGGTGGTGGGCGACATCAGGACGAAGCTCATGGCATACTGTTTCTTGCCTTCCGGAATCTTCTCGCCTTCGTAGACGTCGAAGAGGCTCATGGATTGCAGAATCTTGTTCTCAGCGGCCATGGCGACTTTCTTGACTTCGTCGAAGGTGACGTTCTTGTCGAAGATCATGGCGAGGTCGCGGCGCACAGCGGGGAACTTCGACAGCGGCTCGAAGTGCACTTCCTTGGCCTTGGCCAAGCATTGCATCATCGCGGTCCAGTTGAAGGTGGCGTAGTAGACGTCTTTCTTCAGGTCGAAGTGCTTCAAAGTCTTCTTGCTGAGCTTACCGAGGGTGACGATCTCCTTGCCATCAACGCAATAGGTGGTGGCGTAGTCGAAATGCGGCAGGTTGGCTTCCTTGGCTTCCAAGGCCTTGAAATCGAACTTGAAGTGGTTGAGCACGCCCATGACGTATTCCTTCAGGTCGAAGTAGTCGAGGGCCTTGCTCGGGGTGTTCCACAGTTCGGCTTGCTTGTTGCCGGTGAGGAAGAGGTCGAGGCAGGTGTGCTCGTTATAGGGTTTGAGCGGCTTGGTTTCGTCGCCGACTTTGCTTGCGTCGAAGAAATAGACATTGCCAAACTCAAAGAACTTCATGTCGCTGACCTTGCGGTTTTGGTTGAAGGCGATACTCTCCAAGCCGCCCCACATAAGGGTCTGACGCATCACGTTGAGGTCGCTGCTGAGCGGGTTCAAAATCTTCACGTTCTGGGCCGGGTCGAAAGCGGGGAAGGCCTCGCTGTAGGCGGCCTTGGTGAGCGAGTTGTTCATGATCTCGTAGAAGCCGTTGGCGACGAGCATGTCGCTGATCTTCTGCTGCATCTTGTCGGCATCGGGCTTGGTGGCGCGGCTGATGGAGGCGTGGATGCGGCTTGGGATTTCGATGTTGTCGTAGCCGTAGATGCGGAGGATTTCCTCGACCACATCGGCGGGACGGGTCACGTCGACCTTGCTGGTGTGCACGTCGACGACCACGTGTTTGTCGTCCTGCTCAACGACTTGGCACTCAAGGCTCTTCAGTATGTTGACGGCTTGGACGGGGTCGATGACCTTGCCGGCCATTTTGTTCAGGTAGTCGAACTTCAGGTCCACACGGGCAGGGGCGAAGTCACCGTTCTTCACGTCCTTGATCTCGGAAGAAATCGTTCCGCCTGCCAGCTCCTTAATTAATAAGGCGGCGCGTTTCAGGGCGAAGAGGGTGATGTTGGGGTCGGCGCCGCGCTCGTAGCGGAACGAGGCGTCGGTCTGCAGGCCGTGGAACTTGGAGGTCTTACGGATGCTGGTGGGGTTGAAGTAGGCACTCTCGAGGAAGACGTTGGTGGTCTCCATGGTCACGCCCGACTTCTGTCCGCCAAACACGCCGGCGATGCACATAGGCTCTTCGGCGTTGCAAATCATCAGGTTACGGCTGTTGAGTTTGCGTTCCACGCCGTCGAGGGTGACAAAAGGCGTGCCTTCGGGCATGCATTTCACCACGACCTTCTTGCCCGTGATCTTGTCGGCGTCGAAGGCGTGCATGGGCTGGCCGACTTCCATCAGCACGTAGTTGGTGATGTCGACGATGTTGTTGATGCTGCGGATGCCTACGGCGGCAAGGCGGTTCTTCAGCCAAGCTGGCGACTCGCCGACTTTCACACCGCTGACGGTCACGCCCGAGTAGCGTGGGCAGGCCTGGGTGTCTTCCACAACCACGTCGATGTCGAGGTTATGGTTTTCCACCTTGAAGTCGTCCACCGAGGGACGGATGAGGTGGTATTTTGTGGTGTTCTCGCGCTGGTTGAGGGCGGCCACGAGGTCGCGGGCTGAGCCGATGTGCGAGGTGGCGTCGCTGCGGTTGGCGGTGAGGCCGATTTCAATGGTATAATCCTCTTCCACAGGGAAATAGAACGAGGCGGGCTTGCCCACTTCATAATCATCGGGCAGCACCATGATGCCTTCATGTGAGGTGCCAAGTTGCAGTTCGTCTTCAGCGCAGATCATGCCTTCCGAGACCTCGCCACGGATCTTGCCTTTCTTGATGGTGATGTGTTCGTCGCCAATCCAAAGTTCGGTGTTGATGGTGGCCACAAGCACTTTTTGGCCAGCTGCCACGTTGGGTGCGCCGCAAACGATGTGCAGGGGCTCTTCGCCGCCGACGTCGACGGTGGTGATGTGCAGGTGGTCGGAGTTGGGGTGGTCGATGCAGGTGAGCACCTTGCCCACGACGACGCCTTTCAAGGCGCCTTTCACCGACTCAAAACGCTCGAGGTCTTCCACTTCAAGGCCCGTGGAGGTGAGCAGTTCGCCGACTTTCTCGGCCGGATATTCGCAGTTGACGTATTGTTTCAACCAGTTGTAGGAGATTTTCATATTCGTTCGGATTTTATCGAGCCGCAAAGATACGAAAAACTGACAAAATGGCACGAAGATTTCTTCTTCAAAAATTGCGAAACCTCAAAAAAGTGTGTTTTTTGTGTTGCAATAACCTCAAAAACGTGTAATTTTGCACCGAAATTAAAGTCAAAAACGTGAAAAATAGGCTGTTTGTTAACCTCAAAAACGTGAAATTACTATTATGAAACGAAAGATATACAACAAGTTACTTGAATGGAAGGAAGTGAGCAAAGGAACGAGTGCATTGATGGTGGAAGGAGCGCGGCGTATAGGTAAGAGTTTTATTGTTGAGGAATTTGCCCGAAATGAGTATGACGATTACTTGCTCATTAATTTTCGTCTTGCGCCAAGGGAGGTAAAAGAGTGGTTTGACTTGTATTTGGAAGACCTCGACAAATTGCTGTTGAATCTCCAATTGCATTACAACAAGCAGCTGAAGCCTCGTCGGTCGGTCGTCATTTTCGATGAGGTGCAGGATTGCCCTCGCGCTCGAGAAGCCATTAAGTTCCTTGTGGCCGATGGACGGTTTGATTATATGGAGACGGGTTCGCTGATTAGCATCAAAAAGAACGTGAAAGACATTGTAATACCATCGGAAGAAGAAACGGTAGACATGTTCCCGATGGATTTTGAGGAGTTCTTGTGGGCCATGGGAAACGAGACCTTGATGCCTTATATTGAGGATTGCTATGCGAAACGCCAGCCGCTTGGTCAGGCGTTGCATCGGAAGGCGATGGATTTGTTTCGGCTTTACATGGTGGTCGGGGGGATGCCTCAAGCCGTGTTGAGATACATCGAGACTCAGGACTTTCGTAAGGTAGAAGCCGTCAAAAGGCAAATCTTGACGCTCTATCGGAATGATATTCACAAATATGCCGATAACGCCGAAAACAAGGTGACAGCCATTTTCGACGAGATTCCCGGACAGTTGCAAAAGCACGAGAAAAAGTTTCGGCTTTCGGCTCTTGGTACGGACGCCCGTATGCGCGATTACGATGATGCATTTTTCTGGCTCAGCGACGCTCGCATCGTCAATTGCTGCTACAACGCAACCGAACCGAGCCTTGGCTTGCGCCTGAACGAGAGCCGAACCACGTTGAAATGCTATATGGGCGACACGGGGCTGCTTGTCAGCCATGCTTTCAATGAAAGGGGACAAGTGCCAGTTGAAATCTACCAGAAGATGATGCTGGGCAAGTTGGAAACCAACGAAGGGATGTTGGTGGAAAACGTTGTGGCGCAAATGCTTGTTGCGGCAGGGCACAAGTTGTTTTTCTACAGCAAGTCGAACAACAAAGATGCCGAGGATCGCATGGAGATTGACTTTTTGGTACGGAAATCGAAGATTACCAATCGCCACAACATTTCGCCTATAGAAGTGAAAAGCGGTGACAGATATTCGCTTACCTCGTTGGAGAAGTGCATCAGGAAATACGGGCCTTATCTCTCAACGCCATTCGTGCTGCATGACGGCGACGTGAAAGTGGGAACCGACATTGTTTATTTGCCTTTGTATATGGCGGCGGTGTTGTAGGATGCAGTTTTTTTTGCCGGTTTTTACAAGCAGCAACGATTGATACAAGCTCCGTAACCCAAGTTTTTGGCCGTTACGGAGCATGTATTTATTGATAATAACTCCGTAACTCGATTTTTTTTTGAGTTACGGAGCGACTATCACATTTCATATGGAAAATATACGGCATTCGGAAAAACCGAACGCGATGCGATGTATCAACTGACTGACTTGTTCTGTCTGTTCCACTTGCGTTTCGTGGCGAACAACAACGGCCAGGACCATCATTTTTGGAGCAATATGCGCGAGAACCCGTCGCGGATGACGTGGCGCGGCTATGCCTTCGAGCAGGTTTGCTTGCAGCACATCCCACAAATCAAGGAAGCCATTGGCATCAAGGCGGTGCTGAGCAATGTGTGTTCGTGGTCGTGCCCAACCTTCACCGACAATGACGGCAACGAGTGGAAAGGTACGCAAATCGACCTGCTTATCGACCGCCGCGACGAGGTTATCAATGTTTGCGAGATGAAGTTTGCCAACGACACCTATATTATCGACAAGGATTATGAGGTCTCGCTTCGCCGTCGGCTGACCACCTTCCGGCACCTGACGCGCACCCGCAAGGCCTTGCATCTCACTATGATAACCACCTACGGAATAAGCCAAAACTCGCACAGCGGCGATGTCCAAGCCGAGGTGACGATGGACGACCTGTTTGACCGTTAAAATCGCGATACCTTATCCGTAACCCTGTTTTTTTATGAGTTACGGATAGGGTATCACGATCTTCCCGGAGATGTATTTCTGATAAGTTTGGTTTGTGATTTGAAAAATAATTCAAAAATCTCATAAAAAATATATTGTAATTCGATAATTATTTGTAATTTTGCAGCGTTTCATAACTGTAAAACACCATGATTACTTTAAACAAACGGAAGTTATCTTGCTGGTTGGCAACGGCTTTAATGGCTTTTATTGCGTTGCAATCTTGCATTCAAGTGCAAATTGCTATTCCTAACCGATGGAACCGCCGTTTTGCCGAAAAGCAAGACTATATAGAATGTCTTACTGCTGACCAACTGAAGGAAATGATGCTGACAGACACTTCGCATTTCAAAATTGTGATGCTTTACAGCACGGGTTGTGGTCCTTGCTCAGAGCATTTGCGAAGAACATACGCACCAGCCTATGCGCTACACTGCGACAATGTGAAGTTCTACTTCATCAGCGAAAGCACGGGCGGTATCAAGTATTGTCGCGATGAGTTGGAGCGTTTGGGCTTGTATGATGGTAAGGTGTTGTGCTTTCTTGACGACAGCCCGCAGTTCGACAATCAGAAACAAGGAAATAATGCCAATTTGCAAGTTTTCAACAACTTAGCCAATCATATTTTCAAGAATGGTCCGAAAGTGACGGGCAACTTTGGCATTCCTTGTGAATTCATTGTGAGTAAGGACAACCGAGTGTTGAAATGCCTTGTCACTACACCTCATTCTGGTTCGGCCCTCAAGACGGCTCAACTTTGGCAAATCGACTTTGACCGTATCCAAGAGATTGATTTCGATTCGATTTACCGCCTTGAAGTGGAGGATGGCTATTTTGAAGGCCTCCCCGTTTGCAATGGCGATTATTGCCCGATAAACAAGCATTGAAATTTAACTTAAAATAATAGAATTATGAAAGACAAAACCTTGAAAAACATCCGCATTTGCTGCTATGTGGCATTGCTTTTTTGCGCACTTTGGGTCGTGATTATGGTGAATTACTTGATTGCCGACATCTTGGGCTATGGTCCTTGGCCAAAGCCCGTCGACTGGTCGCAAAACATGATGATGAAAGCGGCAATGTTGGCCTGTTGTGTTCTTGGGTCATTTGCTATGATTTCGATGAGCGTTACGGCGGTGGTCAACGTCCTGAAAGGCATACGCGAGAACACTGTTTTCCCAAAAAACAATGTGAAACTGTTGTTTTGGATGGCTCTGGCTGACTTCGTTTATATGCTTGGATTCAACAATTTAGGCATTTTATGGCATGACGACGTGATTTTCCAGCTCCAGCACACCAACTTTGTTTCTCCCTTCTTCCTTCTCTTCTTCGCCTTCATGTACAAAGTGGCCGCCGATGCGGTGGAGGAAAACAATTTAACCGTCTGAGCCATGATAGTGATGAACTTAGACGTAATGTTGGCCATGCGCAAGATGCGCTCCAACGAGTTGGCCGAGCGCATCGGCCTCACCCAAGCCAACCTCTCCATCCTCAAGACGGGCAAGGCCAAGGCCATCCGCCTCAGCACCTTAGACGCCATCTGCCGCGAGCTGCAATGCACGCCGGGGGATATTCTGGAATATAGACCCGATGTGGAATAATATTAAGGGGACTTCTAAAAATAGATAAAATATTGATTATCAAACAATAAAACATGCAATGTGTCGTTATTAAGGAAACGGACAAAAATATCAGCCATGAGAAAGTACAAGACGACAGGGAACACTACATTGTTTGATAAGGAAGACACGGAACGCAAGCTGACGGAGGAGCAGAGGGAGACGAACAGGGAGAAGTCGCGGACGCGAAGCCGCGTGGAGCACATCTTCGGGTTCATGGAGAACACGATGAACAGGCTGTATATCAGGACGGTTGGCTTGGCGAGGGCGACGGCGGTGATAGGGCTGATCAACCTAACCTACAACATGTCGCGCTACGAGCAAATCGTCAGGCTCAACCTGCTGAAAGACTAACTGAAAAGAAACAACAACTCGCTGATACATACATATATACATACGAACAAACCCTCAAAAAAAATGAACAAAAGGCTTGTCATATAAAACTCAAATGCATACCTTTGCAACGGGTTGAAGGGATTGCCCCAACGGGACTTCGGCATCCTGACAACCCGAAAACAAGTCAATCAAGTATAATCAGAGGTCCCCTTAAATATTAATTCTCAAATTGTTTTATTATGAAAGCAAAACATCTTATTTTGTTTTTTATGACACTCGGTCTATGCATTCCAATGCAGGCACAATATGAAGGGTTAGTTGTCAAGATAGATTATTTTGACCCCGCATCTCCAAAGTACAGACAGCATATAGAAATGATGTACGACATATTCACGCATGGTTATTGGCTGACTGTCTCCACAGAGAAAACCTTGTTTAGCAAAGGTTCGACCAAAGTCCGAGATCATGTCACCAATACAAGTCACTATTATCGTTCGAAAACCATTACCGATACAATTATCAACCTTACCAAAGAAGATTTCAATAAACTGGCTGGTGAATGTTATCAGATAGCTTCAACAATAATATCGGAAAAGATGAAGACATCTGCTTATTGGATTATTGCCGGACCAGAACCAACTATTAATCTTTCGATTACAAACGGACCAATAACTACTGAGTTCTTATTCAAATGCCCAATATGTCCCAAGGATAATTACTATGAGGAACAATTTCGGGATATTCTTGCAAAGATTCTTTCTCATGGCGGTCTTGATGATAAGATAATATTGGGTAAGTGCGAAAACGAAAAGGACAAACATTAACTAAATCTATATCACCATGAAAAAGTACCTACTTGTCGCCCTTCTATTGGCGGCGTTCAGCGTTGGGGCGATGGCACAGCGAGAGCCTAG
>Ga0129307_1000026_pt1 | contig 248343 bp, 252 predicted proteins | sample P1105metagenome_FD_94437 | JGI IMG/M metagenome (GOLD analysis project Ga0129307, IMG submission 94437) | Capybara group fecal microbial communities from Wisconsin, USA - P1105 metagenome | ecosystem: Host-associated > Mammals > Digestive system > Large intestine > Fecal | place: USA...
TAGTGACGATAGCAAAGTGGATACACCTGTTCCCATCCCGAACACAGAAGTTAAGCACTTTTACGGCGAAGATAGTGTTAAAGCGAAAATAGCGAGTTGCTAATTTTTTTTTGCCCTAATTTGCCTTATTTTATATAAAATGTTATTATATTTACCAGGTGATGTTATGAACTTAATTAATGAACGTAATAGTGATATTGTTGATGTATATATTACTAGTATCAGGGATATATCATATAATATCAATAAATTTAAGGAACTTTCATCTTATAATAATTTGAAATTGGATAAGGAGTTCATATGCTTAAATAAATATAATAAATATATATTAAATTGCAAAGCACCATTACAGTATCCTATTTCAACATTGTTGCTTGCAAGTTATATACCTGATATGATATGTAAATATGTTGATAATGATATAGCTTCATACATATATTACATGCTTACTATTTATGAACCAGATGATTTGTTTGCTATTTATAATTTGATTGGCCACAATAGAAAAATCGATAGATGTATTAGTGATGTCGAATTAAATAAGCTTTTAAAGGATATAGATGATGATTTATGCCAATTTAGAGAAATATTTAATCATATCGAATTTAAATATATTGGAAGTTACGATATAGGTGGTTTAGATAGATATCTTAAAATACATGCTAACGGTATAATACCGAAAGAAATGTATGAAGGATATAAAATTTGTGAAGAGGCTAAACGTAACAGCAAGGTATTAGAAAAACTTAAATTGGTGCCTAATAGAATTAAATAATTTAATTAAAGATATTTAAATATATCTTTTTTTTTGTTATAATTGTTATGGTGATATTATGGAATACAAAGTTGCAACTAAAAGTGTGTTAGATACAATGGAAATAGCTAGAAATTTTGAATCTGAAAAATTTCCTAATATGGTAATTTGTTTAGATGGTGAATTAGGTAGTGGTAAGACTGTTTTTACTAAAGGTATTGCGAATGCATTAGGAATTACTGAAGTTATTACTTCACCAACATTTACTATTATTAAAGAATACATGTCAGGTGAAATGCCTCTTTATCATATGGATGTGTATCGTCTTGATGGTAATACTGATGGTATTGGTATTGAAGAATACTTTACTAAAGGTGGTATTGTTGTTATTGAATGGGCTGATACTATAAAGGATATTTTACCTAGCGAGAGATTAGATATTAAAATTAAAGTAGTTGATGAAGATGCGCGTATATTAGTTATAACTCCACATGGTAAAAAGTATGAAGATTTATGTGAGGCAGTATTATGAAATCATTATTTATAAATACATCTAATAAGCAACTTATTGTATCTATAATTATTGATGATAGTATTAAATATATTCATAGTGAAGAAAACAGTAATCAATTATCATCAGCTATAATGCCTATTATCGATGAGGCATTTGTTAAGACAGGTTTAAAACCTAATGATATCGATACTATTTTTGTAACTAATGGACCAGGTTCTTTTACCGGTATTAGAATTGGTCTTACAATAGCAAAAGTCATGGCTTGGAGCTTGAAAATTAAGGTAATACCTATATCTACGTTAGAATTAATGGCGAGTGGTGAGAAAGGCCTTGTAGCACCTTTGATTGATGCTAGACGTGGATATGTTTTTGCTGGACTATATGATGAAGATTTGAATCAAATAATTCCAGATGGACATATATTATTGAGTGAATTTGAAAAAAAATTAAGTGAGTATAATGCTTTTTTTGTTTCGCATGATACTTTTGAATTTGATACATCTGTACCAAAATATGATATTGTAAAGATAATAAAAAAACATGCTAATGATGAAGGAGTAAATCCTCATACTTTAAATCCTAATTATTTAAAGTTAACAGAAGCGGAAGAAAATTTAAATAAAAAGTAGGTGATATTATGGATACATACATTTTAGCTATAGAATCTAGTTGTGATGAGACTAGTGTTTCAATTATTAAAAATGGCTCAGATGAAATTTCAACAGTAGTTTTATCTCAAATGGATACACATGCTAATTATGGTGGTGTAGTTCCAGAAATAGCAAGCCGTATGCATATAGAAAATATCACAATCGTGATAGAAGAAGCTTTGACTAAAGCAAATATGAAGATGGAAGATATTACTGCTATTGCTATTACATACGGTCCAGGACTTATTGGATCACTACTTATTGGTGTAATGGCAGCTAAGACATTAGCGTATATTTATAACAAACCATTAGTACCAGTTCATCATATAGCAGGACATATATATGCGAATAACTTAGTTAAACCAATGCAATTTCCATTAATGGCTTTAGTTGTATCTGGCGGACATACTGAACTTGTTTATATGAAAGATCATTATTCATTTGAAATTGTGGGAAGTACTTTAGATGATGCAATAGGTGAGGCTTATGATAAAGTTGCACGTGTTGTAGGAGTTAAATATCCAGGTGGACCTAATGTAGATAAATTAGCACATATAGGCAAGGATACCTATAACTTACCAATGCCTTTAGATGATGATACATTTAATTTCAGTTTTAGTGGAATTAAAAGTGCCGTTATAAATCTAGTTCATAATGAAGAGCAAAGAGGTAATGCTATTATAAAAGAAAACTTAGCATGCTCATTTCAAAACCGTGTAGTTGACATTTTAGTTAAGAAAACTATGCATGCTTTGACACAATATGGTGTTAAAAACCTAATTGTGGCAGGTGGTGTATCTGCTAATAAGGGGTTGCGCGAAAAACTTACCATTTCTTGTGAAGAAAAAGGCATAGATTTGACTATACCTGAGATAAAATATTGTACAGATAATGCAGCTATGATAGGTGCAGCAGGATATTTTGCATATAAATTAGGAAGACGTGCAGACTTGACATTAAATGCTAAAGCAACTGATATATTAAAATAAAAAAATACTAATTATTTAGTATTTTTTTGCTATTAAATTAATTAAATAATACATAATAGTTGCAATGATACATAAAAGTAATATACCTGTCATTACAAGGTCTAAATTAAATACTTGTGATCCATAAGTAATTAGATATCCTATACCATCTTTAGATACTAAAAATTCTCCCATAATAACTCCAATTAAGGACATACTTATATTTACTTTAATAACATTGATAATATTTTTGATACTATTTGGTAATATTAATTTAAAGAATATTTGTAATTTTGAAGCTTTAAATGATTTTAACATATTAATCTTTAAAGTATCTGTATTCATAAATCCTTCATATATATTTATGATAGCTACAATTAAAGATATCAATAGAGCCATAATAATGATAGATCTCATTTTGGCACCTACCCAAATTATAATAATAGGACCTAACGCGATTTTAGGTAGGCTATTTAAAATTGTTAAATATGGGTCTAATATTTCTGCTAAAGATTTATTCCACCATAAAAGAGTAGCAATTAATAAGCCTAGTATGGTACCTAAAGAAAAGCTTATAAAAACTTCATATATAGTTATAAAAACATGCTTAAATAAGCTATTAGAATTATATAAATTTATAAGTGTTTTAAGTATCTTTTTAGGACTTGAAGTTATAAAAGTATTAATAAGTCCTTTACTAGCTAAATATTGCCATATAAATATAAATAAGATAAATATAAGTATTTGCATTCCTAGGATAAAAAATTTATGTTTTTTTATTTTCTTTAAATACTTTTCATGTTCAGACATTATCATCAATCTCTTTCCATATTTCATCATAGTATTTGTTAAATATTATTTGACTTCTTTTTTCTTTAAAATCCATTTCTTTATCCCAAGTAATATCTATCATTTTTTTTATTTTAGCAGGTCTTTTAGATAGAATAATTACTTTATTAGTCATCATAATAGCTTCTGCAATATTATGTGTAACAATAATAGCTGTTTTACCTTCTTTTTTTAAAATGTTATATACATCTTCAGATACTTTTAATTTAGATTGATAATCAAGTGCTGAAAATGGTTCATCCAGAAGTATAATATCTGGTTTGGTTGCTAATGTTCTTATAAGTGCTACTCGCTGGCGCATCCCACCTGATAAATTATGTGGATAACTCTTAATAAATTCTTTAAGGCCGTAGGTATTTAATAAGTTTTTAACATATTCTTCATTATCTTTGGTTTTAATATTTTTGATTTCTAATCCTAGTATTGCATTTTCATAAACGGTACACCAATCAAATAAGGCATCTTGTTGTAACATATATCCAATTTCTTTATCAAGTTTAATATCACCTTTATAGTCGTTATCTATTCCACTTAAAATAGACAAAATGGTTGATTTACCACATCCTGAAGGACCTACAATAGCAATAAAATCTCCTTTTTTAACCTTTAGATCGAATTTTTCCACAGCTTTGATTTCTTTTTCTTTTGTTTGATATGTTTTCTCTAAGTTTTTGATTTCTAATATATAGTTTTCCACAATATTCCTCCATTCTAAAATATTGTATGCAAAAATAACTACTTATGTAGTTATTTTGTTAATACTAGATCATTATAATTTACTTTTTCATGTAACTCTTTAGCTTCAATCATAATATCTTGAATATGATTAAAATCTTCTTCTTTTATATCTGTAGTTTTAAACCATGCATCAATTTCTCTATAACGTTTAATAATGTTTGTAAGGTCAGCTAAAGATGTATCAGGGAAGTGATTAAGTATGGCTTTAGCTACTTCACTATCAGTGTGAGTATGAACATAATCTAATCCTTTTTGAATAGCTTTAGTAAAACTTTTAATTATTTTAGGATTATTTTCAATAAAGCTTTTTTTAGCATTATAAGCTGTATATGGCACAGTTCCACCAAGTTCACCAATAGACGCTACTACATAGCCTAGGCCTTCTTTTTCAACTGCAGTTGCGTTCGGTTCAAATAATGTTACATAGTCACCTGTACCACCTATGAATGCTCCTTGCATAGCAGCAAACGCAATAGAAGTATCAATGTTTACTTTGCTTATATCAACACCATTTTTCTTTAAAGCCCATTCTAAAGTCATTTCAGGCATGCCAGCTTTTCTACCTCCAATTAAATAACTTCCTTCTAACATTTTCAAATTAAAATTATCAATCTTCTTTCTTGAAACTAAGAAGCTGCCGTCTTTTTTAGTAAGTCCAGCAAAGTTAATTAAATAATCTTTTTCACCGCCGTTATATACGTATATTGATGCTTCACTACCACAAAAACCTATTTCTACATCACCAGATAAAACTGCTGCCGTAACTTTATCTGCACCTGATGTTAGAATAATTTCAACATCTAACCCTTCCTCTTTGAAAAATCCTAGGGAATCTGCAACGTATTGTGGGGCATAAAATATACTATGTGCTACTTCCGCAACTTTAATTTTGTTTTCTTTTTTCTGACTTAAAAGTACTGCACCACCAATTAATAATACTAGTAAAATGATGCTATATAAGATTTTTCCTTTCATAATATCTCCTTTCTATTTATTATATTCTAAGCCTTAATATTTGCTACATTATGTGATAAAATATAGTTATGGTGATACTATGAAAAAGGGTATATGTATAATTTTAATAATTCTATTGTTTACTGTATCTTTTTATTTTTTATATAAAATATTTACGATAAAACCTACCAGTTATAATATCGATAATATACCTGACTATAATGGGAAGTCACATATTGATATTAATGGTGGTAAACCTTTTTTTAACGAGGAAGATTATTTAGTAGATATATTTGAAGAATATAGTGATTTAGATATATATGGAAGAGCTATTAAAGCTTATGCTAAGATAGGCAAGGAATTAATGCCAACAGAAAAAAGAAAGAGTATAACAGGTGTGAAACCAACAGGGTGGCATACTGTTAAATATGATAATATAAATGGTAAATATTTATATAATAGATGTCACTTGATTGGATTTCAATTAACTGGTGAAAACGCTAATGAAAAAAATCTAATTACATGTACTAGAGATATGAACTCAGTGACGATGTTATATTATGAAAATTTAGTTGCTAAATACATTAAAGATACTGATGATGAAGTTTTATATAGGGTAACACCAATATATACTGGAAATGATTTGGTTGCTAAAGGAGTGCTTATGGAAGCAAGTTCTGTAAGTGATAGATGTGGCAAAATATGCTTTAATGTTTTCGTATATAATGTTCAAGATGGAATTATAATAGATTATTTGACAGGTGAGAGTAGTTTAGCATATTAACTCTTTCTTTAGGTTTATTAAAATGTTATAATTAAATAGGTGATAATAGTGGATATAGAAAACTTAAATGAAAAACAACTTGAAGCAGTAAAATTTAGTGATGGGCCACTATTGATTTTGGCAGGTGCAGGTTCTGGGAAAACTAGAGTACTAACAAGTAGGGTTGCATATTTAGTAAATACTTGTGGTATTCCACCACAAAATATACTTGCTATAACTTTTACAAATAAAGCTGCAAAAGAAATGAAAGATCGTATATATAAAAAATTAGGTAGTGTGGCATATGATATACAAATATCTACGTTTCATGCACTTGGTGTATTAATTATTAAGGAAAACTATGATTTATTAGGATATAAGAGAAATTTTACAATATTAGATTCAGAGGATTCGTTGACAGTCATTAAAAAGATTATTAAAGATCTAGGTTATGATCCTAAGTATTATAACCCTAAGATGATTAGAAATTTAATTAGCAGTGCTAAAAATGAACTTATATCTCCAGCTGAATATGAAGGATATGCTAAGAGTGAAGAAACTAAAGTTGCATCTTTGGTTTATTATAGATATCAAAATAAATTATTAGCTAGTAATTCGTTAGATTTTGATGACCTTTTAGTAAAACCAATTGAACTATTTAGACATGAACCAGATATATTAAAAAAATATCAGGAGCGTTTTAAGTATATATTGATTGATGAATATCAAGATACTAATGAAGCTCAATATATATTAACTAAAATGTTATCTGCTAAGTATAAAAATATATGTGTTGTAGGTGATAATGATCAAAGTATCTATAGCTTTAGAGGTTCTAATTATAGAAATATATTAAATTTTGAAAAAGACTATAAAGATGCAAAAGTGATTATGTTAGAGGAAAATTATCGTTCAACAAAAAATATATTGAATGTAGCTAATAGTGTAATAAAAAATAATGTTGAGAGAAAAGAAAAGAAATTATGGACTGCAAATAAAGATGGTGATAAAGTAATTTATCATACATCACTTAATGAAAAAGAAGAAGCAAATTATGTTATTAAGGAAATAAAAAAATTACTTGAAGATGGTGCATCTAAATCTGATATCGCGGTATTATATCGAACTAATGCACAATCAAGAACTGTTGAAGATGCATTTGTGTTTAATAATATTCCATATAAAGTAATTGGTAGTTTTTATTTCTATAATCGTAAAGAAATTAAAGATTTAATTTCATATTTAAAATTAATATATAATCCATATGATGATGTAAGCTTACTTAGAGTTATTAATGAGCCAAAAAGAGGTATTGGTACTAAAACAATTGATAAATTGGTATCAAAAGCAGCTGATACTGGAAAAAGTATTTTTGAAATTATCGATAGTTCTAAGGAATTAGAATTTAAAAAAATTATTGAAAATATTATGGAAGAATCTAAGAATTTAAGCTTAACTGAATTAGTAGATTACATATTAGATAAAAGTGGTATGAGAACTGAACTACTTTCTGAAAATAGTGTTGATTCTGAAATTAGATTAGAAAACTTAGAAGAGTTCAAATCAATTACTAAGAATTTTGAAGATGTGTCTGGACTAGTATCATTGGAAGATTTTCTAAATGAAATAAGTTTGGTATCAGACGTTGAAGAATATAAAAATAATCCTGATACAGTTACATTAATGACTGTTCATTCAGCAAAAGGATTGGAATTTAAATATGTGTTTGTTGTAGGACTAGAGGAAGGAATATTTCCACATACTAATTCTATTTTTGAAGGAAATGTAGAGGAAGAACGTAGACTTTTTTATGTCGCAATTACAAGAGCATGTACGAAATTATGGCTTTTAAACGCTAAGGAAAGACTTTTATATGGTGAGAGAAGAGCAAATCTAGCAAGTAGATTTATAAAAGAAATTGATGCGGAATATCTAGATTCTGATTTAGAAATAGGGTATAATAAGGTTAATGAATATACCAATGATGAATATACAGTAGGAGAACATATTATTCATGACATATATGGTGAAGGTGTGGTAGTATCTATTAATGCTTCGATTATTACTATTGCTTTTAAACATCCATATGGTGTTAAAACTTTAATGAAAGGACATAAAAGTATAAAGAAGGTGAATAAATGATATTTAGTTTTTGGAGTAAGTTAGTTGAGGTGTCTGAAAAATTCAAGGAATATATGATTAGTCATGATCAAAGTGTAATACTTTATACTGCTTTATTTATGACAGGATTATTAATATTTGCATTCATCTTTAATGCTTTAAATAAAGATAAGTAAACATCTACTAAAACTAGATGTTTTTTGGTATAATAATTATAGGTGATAGCATGCAAGATAAGATAAAAATGCGTATAGATGAACTTATAAATAATATTAATAAAGCTAGTTATGAGTATTATGTTTTAGATTCACCATCGATTACAGATCAGGAATACGATGATTTTTATAATGAACTATTATATTTGGAAAATAAATACCCGGAATTAAAGAGAAATGATTCACCTACATATAGAGTTGGTGGAGATGCATTGTCAAAGTTTGAAAAGGTTGAACATCAAACACCAATGCTTTCATTTGATGATATATTTAATGATGACGAAATAGTAGAATTTGATGATCGTATTAGAAAAACAATAGCTAATCCAACATATACGATAGAACCTAAAATGGATGGCTTATCTGGATCATTATTATATGAAGATGGAGTATTGGTAAGAGCTGCAACACGTGGTAATGGTGTTACTGGTGAAGATATAACAATGAATGTACGAACAATTAAATCAGTACCACTTCGTCTTACTAAGCCTATAACTATTGAAGTACGTGGCGAAATCTATATGAGTAAAAAATCATTTGCAAAAGCTAATATAGAAAGAGAAGCAAATGGTGAAAACTTATTCGCAAATCCTAGGAATGCTGCAGCTGGTTCAGTAAGACAATTGGATAGTAAAATAGCAGCTAAGCGTGACTTGGATTTTATGGCATATTTCATACCTAATCCTAAAGATTATGGTATTAAAACTCAAAAAGAATCATTAGATTATTTAAAAGAATTAGGGTTTGTTACTAATTATCGTTTAAATAAGATAGCTAAGTCAGCAAATGAAATTATTGCATGTATTGATGAATTAGCAGCTATAAGAGAAGATTTGCCTTATGAGATAGATGGAGTTGTAATCAAGGTAAATGATTTAGCTGACGAAGATAAATTAGGATTTACATCACGCGTTCCTAAATGGGGAATTGCATATAAGTTTCCTGCTAAAGAAGTATTAACAACATTAAAAGATATTATATTTACAGTAGGAAGAACTGGAAAGATTACACCTAATGCTATCCTTGATCCAGTTCATGTTGCTGGTTCATTAGTATCAAAAGCAACATTACATAATGAGGATTATTGTATTGAAAAGGATGTACGTGTAGGAGACATTGTATCTATTAGAAAAGCTGGTGATGTTATACCAGAAGTTGTAGAAGTCAAATTAGATAGACGAAAAGATACTAAACCATTTGAAATGATTAGTACATGTCCTATATGTAATACATTATTAGTTAAAAAAGATTCACATCATTTTTGTCCAAATATTCATTGTCCAGCAAGGAAGATAGAAGGTTTAATATATTTTGTATCTAGAGATGCAATGAATATAGATGGTTTAGGTGATGAAATAGTAGAAGATTTATTTAACATGGGTTATTTAAAAGATATATCTGATTTTTATAAGTTATATGAACATAGTGATGAACTAATGGAATTAGAAGGATATGGTGCTAAAAGTGTAACTAATTTATTAGATAGCATAAATAATAGTAAATCTAATTCATTAGAGAGATTAATCTGTGGTTTGGGTATTAAAAATGTCGGTAAAAGAACTGCAAAATTATTAGCAAAAAAATATGGTAACTTAGATAATTTGATTAATGCTTCATATGATGAATTAGTATCTATTAAAGATATAGGTGCTACTATTGCAGAATGTATTAAATCTTATTTCGATGATGATAAGAATAAAGAAATTATAAGTAAGTTAAAAGCATATGGCATAAATATGGAATATTTAGGTCAAACTATAGAAGAAAATGAGTTATTTGCAGCAAAGACTTTCGTTTTGACTGGAACATTAAATTCAATCACAAGAGATGATGCTAGAGAAAAAATAGAATTGCTTGGTGGTATTACAACTAATAGTGTTTCTAAAAAAACAGATGTAGTAATTGTCGGCGATTCTCCTGGAAGCAAATATGATAAAGCTTTATCATTAGGAATAACTATATGGAATGAAGAAGAATTTTTAAAAAATATATCAAATAGTGACAATTAATATTAAATATGATTTGAAATATATTAAATATTTGCTATAATTAGATTATGAAGATAGGAAGGGATTAATTATGGAAAAAGAAAAAGATGATTTATTAGCGGCGTTTGAAAACCCAGATATTTCTACTCCTGAAGTAGCAGCTGAAGAACCTGCTACAGAACAGCCAGTAGAACCTACTCCAGTAGAACCAGAAGAAGTTAAAGAAGAAACTAAGGTAGTAGAAGAAAAAGTAGAAACAAAAGAAGAACCTGTGGTAGAAGAGACTGTAGTAAGTAATGAACCTACTACTGAAACTTCATTAAAGAAGAATATGACATTTATTTTTGTCTTATGTGCAGTTATTGCATTATTTATTATTTTCTTACCACAAATTCTATCATTTTTAAGTGGTGGTACATATTAAAAAAATAACAGTTTATTAACTGTTATTTTTTGATAATTCAATAATTAAATCCATATTATCATCATTTGCCATGATATTTTTATGCAATTCATGGCATTTTTCACATTTATATATAATCTTATATGTATCTTTATATTTTTCAATTCCTATAGGTTTTAATAAACCTTGGCATGTATTAGCTCTATCACCTGGATTTATATCAACATGTTTAGAATATAGACAATGATTACAATGGTCTCTCGTTGTATAATTTAATTTATTCACTAATTTATTACAATGCTCACATATGAATTCATTATCATTTTTATAAAAGCGTTTCATAAAATCACCATATATATTATACCAAATGAATATATTTAACTCAATAATCGCGTACAATTATAGTGGTGAAACTATGTTAATACCATTTTTGTTAGTTGTGGGATATATATTCACACTTATAGGATTTACATATGTAATTGGTTATTTGAACTTACTTCAAATTGGGTATAAAACCATAGATTATGTTAATTTTATAATTAGACGAGTAGAATGCTTATGTTTGATTCTAGGTATTGCAATGTTAATAACTGGGATTTTATTAATGAGAAAGGGAGATTAAATGAACTATGTCTATGATGTTTTAGCGAATTTCACATATCCGCTTATAGATTTCTATGAATGGGATTCTAATGATTATATTGAAAACTTTAAAAAGATACCACTATTTAAAGTTAAGCATAATGTTTTGGTAGATTTTAAATATTATAAATTTAAGATACATGATATAGAAAAAATCAAAGATGCAGGTAAACTTTTTAACAAAAAAGCGTGCAATGCCGCGATATATACTGATGGAATGGAAGCATTGATATTTAAGTTTAATAAAGATGGTGTTTGTATAGGTAAAAGCAGTATTTTATTGGATGAAGAGGATACTATTATAAGGCATGTCAATAGTATAAATATTGATAATATTACTTATGATAAGTATAAGAAAGATAGATTTATTTTTGATAAGACACGTATGCAAAATAAAATTGTATCATTTTTAGTTGATGAAATAGGGAAGGTAGATGATACTAATAAACTTGAATATATTTCCTATGAATGTACTGGTGATATATTATCTAGGGATTCTTTAATCAACTATATAACTAATAAATGGGATGATAATTATTACAAAATATATGACTTTTTTAAGTCAATTCCTATGAATAAAAGTTAATTAATGATATAATTATATAGGTGGTAATATGGATTATGTAATAAGTCTAGATCAGTTTGAAGGACCATTAGATTTACTTTTACATCTAATAAAACAATCTAATATTGATATAATGGATATTAATTTAGAAGATATAACAAAACAATATTTAGATTATATTTCTAAAATTGAACAAATGAATCTTGATGTTGCTTCTGAATACTTAGTTATGGCAGCTGAATTAATTGAAATGAAATCAAGATATTTACTTCCAAAACCAGAGGTGGAATCTGATGAATATGAAGAAGATCCAAAACAAGAGTTAATAAAAAGATTAATAGAATATGAAGCATATAAAAATATTGCACCAGAATTGCAAGAAATGGAAAATATTAGAAGTATGTCATATAGTAAAGATCCTAGTTTAAATATAACAGGAGTTGATTTAAATCCTGAATTAAGTAGCGATATTGATTTAGATAAACTTACAAATGCATTTGAAGAATTTTTAAAACATAAGCAATTAGAAAAACCGTTGAATACAAGAATTACTACTAAAGAATATTCAATACATCAACGAAGTAAAGAAATAAGTAAATTGTTAGATAAAAAAGAAAAAGTTAAATTTGAAGAATTGTTTGAAGAATATAATAAGAATTATATCGTAGTAACATTCTTATCAATTTTGATTATGGCCAAGAATATGGAATTAGTAATTGAACAAGAGGATAATTTTGGGGAATTATATATTAGCAAGAGGAAGTGATTTATGCAAGGTATATTAGAAGGTTTATTATTTATAAGTGGTGATGATGGTTTAAAAATTAGTGAGGCCAAAAAAATACTTGAAGTAAATGATGAACAAATTAATTTTTTAATATTAAAATTAAAAGAAGAATTAGAAAATGAAATACATGGTATTAGATTAGAACAAGCTGGTGATACTTTAAAACTTGTTACTAAATTAGAATATAAAGAATATTATAAAAAAATGGTAGATATTGATAGTGATTTGCTTACAACTTCTGCATTAGAAACTTTAGCGATAGTTGCATATAATCAACCAATAACTAGAAGTGGTGTAGATGAAATTAGAGGTGTTGATTCATCATATAATATCCGCAAATTAGTATTAAAAGGATTAATTGAAGAAAAGGGAAGAAGTGAACTTGCAGGAAGACCTATTATATATGGTACTACTGATAAATTTTTAGATCACTTTGGTCTATCTTCATTATCTGAGCTTCCACAAATAGAAGAAGAAAAAGATAATGAAGAAATAGATTTATTTGAATCAAAATATCAAGAAAATTAATAGAGTGGTGATATATGATGTGGAAACAGAATATTCGTAATATATTTTTTATTACTATCATAGTATTGATTTCACTTGTATTTTTAGTGAAAATTATGATAAATAATAATGAATATAATTATGTAGATAATAGGATGTCATATAAATTAGAAATACCTGATATTAATTCTTTTTTTGATGGTAGTTATCAAAAAAATATGGAAAACGCCATAGCTGATCAGATTCCTAAATATCAATATTTTAAATTAGGTTATAATAAACTTAAAAAAATTGTATCTGTTAATTTTGTTAAATCATTTGATAATGAAGTAGTAAAAAACTATGTTAATTTAGGCGGTATTAATTCTTTTGATGGATATTTATTATATGAACCATATACAAAAGAAAAATTTGAGTCAATAAGTGAGAATGATATTTATAATACTAATCTGTTAAAACAAAAAACAAATGCAAATGTATATTTATATTTTGTCGAAACAGATGTTATGTATAATTATGCAACTAAGTCTGCTACTGATTATAAGAGTTATTTATTTGATAACTTGAATATTGATGGATATGGATATTTTGATGTTTCAGATTTTGAAGATTATAAAAAATATTTTTATAAAACAGATCATCATTGGAACTATTTAGGTTCATATGAGGGATATCGTGAGATAGCTAAAATGATGCGTTTTGATAACATACTTAAATCTATTGGAAAAGAATGTTATGATGATGTAAAGTTTAAGGGTTCTAAAATGCGTGATTTAGCTAATTTATCAATATATACTGATACATTATGCGTTTACCAATATGATTATCCTCGTTATGAAATATATGATTCAGGTAATAAAGTCGCTAAATACGGAATGGATTATGATGAAATAGAATCTAATTCAACATTAACATATGGTGATATTTATGGCTGGGATACTAAAGAATTAATTTTTGTAAATAAAAATGCAACTAATAATAAAAAGTTGTTGATATATGCAAATTCATATTCAAATGCAATTAATAAATTATTGGCTTCTAATTATTCTAAGACTTATGTCATAGATGGAAGACATTATAATGATATGACTATGGTAGATTATATAAATGAGCATCATATAGATGATGTACTTATTTTAGCTAATAGCATGTTATTTGTTGATAATATAAGTTGGTAGGTGAGTTTTATGTTGTTTAGTTCGTTGACGTTTTTATTAGTTTTCTTACCGATATTAATATTTTTATATTTTTGTTTCAAAAACATAAAAATAAGAAATATTATTTTACTTATATTTAGTCTACTTTTTTATGCGTGGGGTGAACCTAAATATGTTTTACTTATGATTGCATCAATTACGGTAACATATATTGCTGGTTTATGTATTGATGTTACGAAGAAGAAAAGTGCACTTGTATTATCTATAGTGTTACTTCTATCTTCATTAGTTTTCTTTAAATATATGGATTTCTTAATTCTTAATTTTAATTCGATATTTAAAACACATGCATCTTATTTAAATATAGTATTACCAATTGGTATATCATTTTATACATTCCAAGCTATTTCTTATTTGATTGATGTTTATAGGGGAACTGTAAAAGTACAAAAAAACTTTTTAAATCTTGCATTATATGTAAGTTTATTTCCACAACTTATTGCAGGTCCTATTGTTAGATATGAGACTATATGTGCTGAAATAGAAAATAGAAAATCTAGTTTAGATGGAATAGTTACTGGTTTGAAACGTTTCATAATTGGTCTTTCTAAAAAAGTCATATTAGCAAATGGTATGGCATTAATTGCAGATACTATATTTGATAATAATATTTCTGGTACATTTTTAATTTATGTAGCTGCACTCGCATATACTTTTCAAATATATTATGATTTCTCAGGATATTCAGATATGGCAATTGGCCTTGGCAAAATATTTGGATTTACTTTTTTAGAAAACTTCGATTATCCATATATTTCAAAAAGTATTACAGAGTTTTGGCATAGATGGCATATTTCACTTTCAACATGGTTTAGAGACTATGTATACATACCTTTAGGCGGTTCTAGAGTTAAAAAAATTATTAATATAAGAAATATATTCATTGTTTGGATGCTTACTGGACTTTGGCATGGCGCAAGTTGGAATTTTATAATTTGGGGTATTTACTATGGCGTTTTATTAATTTTAGAAAAGTTTGTACTTAAAAATATTTTAGATAAGATTCCTTCGTTATTAAAATATATTGTTACAATGTTTTTAGTAATTGTAGGATGGGTAATATTTAGGGTAACTGATTTTTCTACGCTTATACTTACACTTAGACAGATGTTTATATATACAAATTCTAATGTAATAGACTTTATATTTAATCATGCGGATTTGGTAATTAATTACATTTTATTTATTCCTTGTGTTATATTTATGTTTCCATATAAGAAAAAAGATATACCTATTTTAAGTGAATTAATTTATATCGGATTATTTATAATTAATATTGCTTTATTAGTTGGTAATACATATAATCCATTTATATATTTTAGATTTTAAAAATTAGTATTTACTAATTTTTTTTATTTGAAAAATAGTAAATGTATGTTATAATTTATATATGCTTCTGTGGCGGAACTGGTAGACGCGCACGACTCAAAATCGTGTGGCCTTTGGTCATAAGAGTTCGATTCTCTTCAGAAGCACCATATAGTAAATAAACCGTCATAGACGGTTTTTTTATTGACAAAAATATGTGGGGGAGGGTACAATAAATATAAGAATAGGAGAGTATTATGAAAAAGGTAATTTTAGGATTTATTATAGGAATAGTAGTATGTGGAGTAGTAAGTGTATCAGCTTATAACTTACTAGCTAAAGACATAGCTTATAAAGATACAAATGTAGAAGCTGCTTTAGATGATTTATATCAAAGTAGTGATAAATATAGCAGTATATCAATTCCGCTTATAACGCGATCATATTCTACAAAAACAGGTGGTACAGTCTTTAGATTTGCGGATATCATTGATAAATATGCTTATTTTGAAATAAGTACACCAACTACTAATAGTTATGTAAGTAGTTGTCAAATTAGAGCGTCATATCAACAAAGCAATATTGATTTAACACCTAATACTAAATATAATACAAGTGATTTCCCAAATGGCTTTTGGGTAAATGTAATTAGTACTACTAATGATAAAGATGCAACATGTACCATAACACTTAGTTTGTATAATTAGAAGGACTTTATAAGTTCTTTTTTATTGTGTAAAGATATATAATTGTGATAGAATAATTATATTACCCCATGGCCAAGTGGTAAGGCTACGGACTCTGACTCCGTGAGCGTTAGTTCGAATCTAACTGGGGTAGCCATATGCCGACTTAGCTTAGCTGGTAGAGCAACGCATTCGTAACGCGTAGGTCGGAGGTTCAAATCCCTCAGTCGGCACCATTAAGATATTAACTCATATATTGAGTATGAAAAAACGACTTTTAAAGTCGTTTTAGTTTTTTTTTGAAGTTTTAGAATCTTCCAAATTATTTATATCCATAGTTTTACTGTCGCTTAATTGGAAATTCATCTCATCTTTTAAATGATTAACTTTTATATTATAAATAGCTTTTAAATGATCTAAGTTTCCTATTAAGTCATTTATTTCTATTACATTTAATTTATCTATGATTGCAGTGGCAAAAGTTAGTTTTACTACCTCATCCATATATGCGTAGAAATAAATTTCCATATTTTCATCTTTAAAGAATTCATATGCTGTATCAAAAAATATATTCCATTCACTATTTGTTATTTTAATAGGTGGTAGATTATATGCTGTTGAATACGCATATATTTCTTTTGAAATTTGCATCATTGCTTTAAATTTATTAAATTCTACTATATCGTTTTTATATTTTTTTCTATATTTAACAACTTCATTATTTTTATCATTAAGTTCTAATTCTATAAGCAGATCCTCTAATTTTTTAAATAAATCCATAGATAATTTTTCCGGGATATCTAAAGTAAGATAGTTCTTTTTATCTTCATTTATATAATATTCGCCAACTTTATTATTGTAGTCTAATAGTAAATTAAATAATTCAGCATTTAAATCACGCGTATTTTTATATACCGGTATATAGTCAGTAACTTTATTGATTAAGTTTTCTATATCTTCATAGTCTCTATTATATAAATCTAATCTTCGATCATTAGTGTATGTTGTTTTATCTTCAATCTTATCATTTAATGTTGGAATAGCATTATTTGAACATTTTTCTAGTTTAATTTTTTTATTTTTAAGTGACTCTTTTACAATTTCGAATTTATCAATCTCATTATCTACTGTCATAGTTTCTTGATCACGCATTTGTTTTATTTCACGTTTATAAGTTTGTATATCATTGATGAAAATGCCACCACAAGCATATCCAATACTAGAAAGTAATATAACTGGATTAGATATGATGATTCCTATTGCAGAACCTATTACTGCAGGACAAAATATTGCCCCAAATCTTAAAAAATCTTTTTTAATTTCCTTTTTTAGAGCATTATCAACCTTTGTAATCCATACATGAAATAATTCGCCATCTAAATTATCGATTTCCTTCTTTTTATTATTGCTGTTCATTATATCTGTACTCCTTATAATAATATTTTATCATATAAGACTATCTTTTAAACAAATATAAAAATAATATTGAATTATTTGACATGTGATTGATATTTAAACATATACTTTATCGAGGTGGTTTATGAATCAAACATATATCGTAAAAGCTGGTGATACTTTATACGGTATTAGTAAGCAATATGGTGTATCGTTATCAGAACTAATCAACATTAATAATGTTAAACCAGAAAACTTAAGAATAGGAGAGCAATTAATAATTCCTTCAAATGTTGGAATGAATCCAGAAGCATTATTTAAATATACGGTAAAAAAAGGAGATACATTATATAACATTGCTAAAAAATATGATACATCGGTAGATATGATTAAATCTTTGAATAATTTAAATACTAATATATTATCTATTGGTCAGGAATTAATGATACCAGAAAATTATAGTGACATATCATTACCTACTTATGTTAATTATACAGTCAAAAAAGGAGATACTTTATATAGTATAGCTAAAAGTAATGGTATAACAGTAGATCAGATTATTAAAGATAATAATTTAACTAATAATATATTGAATGTCGGTAGAATATTAAAAATTAGGACCCAAGTTGTTGAAGAATGTTTTGGTCCTGATTATAATGATACGATATATACGGTTAAAAAAGGAGATACACTATATAGCATAGCTAAGAAATATAATAAGCCAGTTGATGAAATTAAAAAGAATAATAAGTTAAGTTCTAATACGTTAAGTATTGGTCAACAATTAATAATATAGAAAGGATTTATTATGTATATAGAGGATATTGATAATACGGAATTATATAAAAAGTTTATGCTTTTGAATCCAGCTAAAGGTAATTTGAAAGTTAGGTGTTATAGTGCTTCAGAAGCAATTCCTATAAGTGGTGTTAAAGTGGTGGTGAGCAAAGAAATAGATGGTATGCAAATAATATTTTATGAAGGATATACTGATATGTCTGGTGTTATAGAAAAAATAAGTTTACCAGTACCAAAATTGAATACTGATAATATGGAAATACCTGCTAAAGGAGTATATAATCTAGAAGTTAGTTACCAGGATACTGATTTAAAGAAATATATCATTAATGTATATGAAGGAATATGTGTTTTACAAAATATTTTAATTACACCTGACGTAGGAGAAAATTATGGTTAGATATCCAGTAGTACCAACTAATATAACAGTTCATTTAGGTGAACCTAATGAGGCCTCACCAAATGTCACGGTACCTTTTGTAGAATATATTGCTAATGTAGCATCTTCAGAAATATATCCTACGTGGCCAAAGGAAGCATTAAAAGCTAATATATATGCCATAATATCATTTGCACTTAATAGAGTATACAATGAATGGTATAGATCTAAGGGGTATAACTTTGATATAACATCATCACCCAAGTATGATCAGACTTATGTATCTGGTAAGGCCATATATGAAAATATTAATGATATAGCTAGTGAAATATTTAATAACTATGTATATAAAGAAGGACAAATACAGCCTTATTTTACAACCTATTGTGATGGTAGAGTTAAAACATGTAATGGTCTTTCTCAGTGGGGAACTGTCTCACTTGCAAATAGCGGTAAAAATGCACTTGATATATTAAGGTATTATTATGGAGCAGATATAAACATACGCTATGATGCACCATATGGTGATATTGCATCTAGTTATCCAGGTTATCCAATTGGACTTGGTAGTGTAGGCAATCCTGTTTTAGCTATTCAAAGAGATTTAAAACGTATTGCTAAAAATTATCCAGCCATACCAAATATTGATAATAAACTAGGAATCTATGATGAAACAACAAAAAAAGCTGTGGAAAAGTTTCAAGAAATAAATTCATTACCAGTGACTGGTATAGTAGATAAAGCAACGTGGTATAAAATTAAATACATATATACCTCGGTTAAAAAACTATCAGATTTATATTCTGAAGGAATCAGCGCTTCAGAAGCAACATTTTTGTATACTGATGAACTTAATTATGGTGATACAGGTATTGAAGTTGAATATGTGCATTATTTTTTAGATGCAATTGCATTTTTAGATAATGATATACCAAGATTACCTTTGAATTCTATTTATAATGATAATACTATAACTATGGTTAAAGCATTTCAACAAAAATATGGATTGCCAGTAACTGGTGTATTTACATATACTGATTTTATTATCCTTAGAAATGCATATGACCAAATATTAAAATCATTTCCTAAAGAGTATCAGGAATATATAAATGAGTTATATCCAGATTATTTCTTAGTTAGAGGTAGTAGTGGTGATGATGTAATCAGATTACAAAAATTTTTACTTGCAATATGTAGATATGACAAGTCAATACCAGGTGTAAGAGTAAATGGAGTATTCGATGAATTAACTGAAAAATCAATAAAAAAAATACAAAAAGATTATGGGTTTGATATCAATGGAATCGTAGGACCTTTATTGTGGCGTCAGATAGTTATATTATCAAAAAGATAAATTTTAAAAAACATATATAAAAAAAGGACTTTAGTCTTTTTTTTTGTCAATTTTTGGTATATACTATATATAGTAAGATAGTAGGGGTGAAGCTATGATACTAAGAAAACCATATGCGTTTTTAATTAAAAACTTTAGATTACTACACGCTATTCTAACTTTTTTAATGGCATATATACTATATAAAACTTTAGATATATTGGGAATATTTAATGAATATTTTTCTTCAGGTGTAGCTTTAGTAGGAAGTAATACTTCAGCTTCTGCCTATCCATTTATAATTTATTTATTTCCAATAATAATACTTATAATATCATTAATCTTATTAGCCGTTATGGCTTTTAAGAATAAACCATATTCTTTATATATTGTTACTATAGCAGTTTATGTATTTTCATTTGTCATGTTTGTAATGGGCAAATCTACTTTACTTAATATGGAAATAAATATATTGGATTTAAGATATATTAAGATGGTAAGAGATTTAACAACTATATCTATGATCTTGCAATTATATCCTTTAGTTAAAAGTGGTGTAAGAGCAGTAGGTTTCGATATTAAACAATTTGATTTTGGTAAAGATTTAGCAGAATTAGAAATTGATGAAGAAGACTCTGAAGAATTTGAAGTTAGTATAACTTTTGATAAAAATAAAATAAAAAGAAACTTTAATGCACGTATAAGGGAAGCTAAATATACTTATAAGGAAAATAAAGTGTTAATTAATATAGTGATGATAATTGTATTAATTATTGTAGGTGTGGCTATATATTTTGGTACTCTTGTAAAAGGTAAAACATATAATATGCGCACAAACTTTGTGATAAATAATTTTACTTTTAATATTACTGATACTTATGTAACTAGAAATAGTTATACTAACAATACTTTAGTAAATTTAGATAACGGAATGTCATTAGTTATTGTTAAATTTAAAATCAAAAATAATGTTGCGGTTGATAAGGGATTTTTAACAGCAAATGTATTCTTAGAAATCGGAAATCATAAATTTAGAAATAGCAATAAATATAGAGATTCAATAGCAGATATATCTTCTATATATATGGGTGAAGATATATTAGGAAAACAAGAGGTATATAAATCATTTGTATTTGAAGTTCCTACAAACTATATAAATGATGGAATGAATCTGAAATTTATAACATCAATTAACATTAAGGGTAAGGATTTAATTCCTACATATGTAACTATACCTTTAAACTATACTAATTTAGATAAAAATACTGATTCAGTAGAAGCTAATTTAGAAGAAGAAATTAAATTAAATAAAACTATTTTAAAAGATAGTACATTCACTATTTCAAGCTTTGAAATTGCAAAGAGATTTAAGGTTGAATATAATTTAGAAGTTGCAGATAGCAAAATACCATCATATGAATATATTTATGCACCATTATTAAACAATGTTGATAAAGATTTATTAAAGATATCTTATTCAACTACATTTGCTAATGAAGCAAATATTACTAACTTTTATGAACTTATTAACAAATATGGATCAATTAAATATACCGTTGATGGCGTTACTAAAACAATTAATAATTTAACAAAAGCTGATACTAGTATAGTTAGATTAACAAAAACATTATATATACAAGTACCTGCTGAAATTGAGAATGCAGAAAGTATATATTTATGTTTGAATATTCGAAATGTGGAATATATATATCAAGTACGATAACCACTTTCAAATAAAAAAAATATATGATATAATAATATAATGGAGGCTAGGATATGAGGAATAAATTTATATTGATCTTATTACTATGTATATTACCTGTATCTTGTAAGGCCTATGAATGTAGTTATAGTGAACAAGCAAATTTGCGAAAAATTGCTTCAAATATACAAACTTCTTATGAATATTATGAAAGTGGTGGAAATGCATATTTTAATGTAACGTTATCAAATATGAATGATTCTATATATATTTATGATGAATATAAAAATAAGGCATATTATTATAACGGTACTAGTGAAATTACATTATATGATTATCCAGCTTCAACAAATATCAAGTATTTCATATATCCGATGAAGGTAAATTGCATGAAATCTTATTTAGCAATTAAATATGTTAATTTACCTGATTATAATCGATATTATAGTGATCCTTTGTGTACTGGTAAGACATATGCACTTTGTAACAAGTGGAATAGAAATACATTAACTTATGAAGAATTTACAAATAAAATAAAAGAATTAGAAAAAGAAGAAAAAATAGAAAAACCAGAAACTGAGACTAAAAATCAAAATATATTAGATTATATAGTTTCATTTATCTATGAATATTACATTTTAATATTAATCATTCTAGTTGGTATACTTGTGATGATTGAATTAGAACAAAAGAAAAAGAATACGGTTAATTGGTAAGGAGGTATTTATGAAGAAAAAGATTTTAATAGCATTAGTAATGTTTTTAACGCTTACTACTCCGGTTCTTGCTAGTGACACTGTTTCGCCTGGTGGTTCTGGTTCTGGTAGTGCAGGACATTCATCAGCGTTTGAGACATGTAAAAATGGTGCGGGTGATTGGCGAAGAATAGGTGTCAGAATATCTGCTGTAGATGAGATGGGACGTAGACTTCCTGGTACTTCTAGTATTGATATACTTCAAAATGCTTCAGCAACAGGTACATTTGCAGGTATATCTGGTGGAAATATGCAATATGTTAGTTTCCGTGTAAGTGCTAACCCTAATACTGAATATTATATGAATTCAAATCGTGGTCAAATGAGAAATGAAGCTTTGACATCATTAAATTATGTTAATACAACATCTTTATTAGGTGGAACTGTATGGACTGGTTTAAATGGTGTAAATCTTTCAGGTAGTTCATTGAAAAGACATTTTATCAATTCATTCTTTAATAATAATAAAACTGATTTGATAAGCATGTTTTATTCAATGGGATATACAGAATTTGATGACCCTATTGCAGTTGAAAATCATTACTTAGTTATTGAACCATTATTCCAATTCTATTGGGATTCACCTGGTAATAACTGTGTATATCAAAGACGTTATTATTATGGTACAGGAACAGAAGTTTTAATGATGTTAAATATGGTTCCTGGTGAAAAAGTTTTCCAAGTTATGACAAGCAATGGTAGTGTTTGGAACTCAGCTGTATATCAAAATATTGCTTTAGGTGCATATATTGATAACGATATTACAAAAAATAAAAACTTTAATGGTGCTAGTTTAGCAGGACTTATGTCAGCAACTTCATATACAAAAGCTCCTGCAAGTGTACATAATCATTTGAAAGATATAAGTGGCAATAGTTCAATAGGTTTTGCTTCAGTACTTATTTGGATGGGTGATATGATTAATCCTAATCAAATAGTACAAGACTTCCTATGTCCAGTTGTTATTGGAAATTCACAAGATTGTACAGATGCTACATCTGGTTATATTGAAGATTTGGATACTGATGAAGCATGGAAATGCGTATTTGGTACTAAAGATGCTAAAGCTGGTACATATGAAAGTGAATATTATAGACCAAACAATGATACAACATTTTCATCTGAAAATCCTTATTGTACAGTTGCATGTATAGAATCAGTTGATTATAATTTCCCAAGTATATTTAATGTTTATGCAGGTGGAAGATTTTATATAGCAACAAGTAATAATTTTAATCCGGATATGACATCAGTAGGACCAGTAAATATGAGAGGTAAAGTAACTTGTAAAACTGGTACTAATGATAATAATGAAGAAAAAATTAATATAACAAAATTTAGAACAGATTATACAAATGCTGATGCTGCTGTACTTAATGCTTATAATGCATTACAAAAAGCTAAAGCTAATTTAGCAGCATTTGAAAATAATTTAGGTATGTCTTCTTCAAGAGATGTATATCATGGTTGTAATGATCGTGAAACAGATTATGGTAACTGCCTAGATAGTGAATACTATGTTACAGAAAATGGTAATAGTTTTTCTACAGGATCATCTGATTACTGTTATGGTAAAACTGGTTGTACAGTAACTGGTGGTGGTTGTACAAGCTATGGTGAAAAAGAAGTTTCACAAAATAGATGTCAAAACTTCCGTCATGGTCAAGAATACTATTATGAAGCAAATTGGAGTACAGGACGCCGTACTTATGGTGGATATACTTCAGATAATATAACATGTATGTCTACATCACATAATAGTAATGTAGGATATTCAGATGATTCTGATGGAAATACATGTAATAGTACATATTCAAGTTTAAGAAACGCTGTTAACGGTGCACAAACAAACTATAACATAGCGTTAAGTAGAAGAGAATTAATCATTAAAAATCTTAAAAATTGTAACAATTTCCAAAGAACATATAATGAGTTTAATCCATCTGTATCATTTGTATACAGTGATCCATTCTATAGACAAGCTTACCAATTAGCATCTACATCACAGTCAAGTTCAAAAACAACTTATTATGCTAATGGAAATGTGACTGCTATACATGATTGGTCAACTACAGGTTATGGAACTGAAATAGGTTCATATAAACTTGGTGACTTTGAAGTATTTGGTACAAGTTCTAGTATAGCTTCATGGAGCTGCCCTGGAAACTTTGCAGGTTGCTATAGAACAAGTATTACTTATCCTACAAATACAAATGTAGTACAAGAAACAACAAAAACATATGATTATGAGTTACCTGAAAATGTATATAGATTCGTTGCAAAAAACGGTGTATCTTATAATACTGCAGCTGAAGCTTATAATTCAGGTTATGCTTATAAAGAATTGAATCAAAGTAATTTACCTATTAAATATAATACTAAGTCAGGTACATATGATTATTACTTAGATTATTACTATAGTAATAGTGGTGAAAATTTATTTGGTAGGGAACAAAAATTTTATAAATATAGTGTCGTAGATCCTGGTGCTTCTACTACATATAATGGTCTTACAATGGCTAGCAACTTAGCTTATCATTGTACTTATGACGTTGTTCAAAGATTCTTAGAAGAAAATCATAATAGATTAGATGATGTTAATGTAATATATAGACCTATTTCACTTAATGATCCATTCCCAGGTGAAAATGGAAATGGTAGACCTTCTGGTTTAAACTGGATTGGTACAACAAAAGTGAATGGTGAAGAAATGAGCTTAATAGATGCTTTCATTACATATAATAGAGGCGTAGAACGTGAGAAAGTATATCAATTAAGACCAATGTATCAATTTGCATTGTCATCATCAAATGTAAGAGCAATTAGAAAATACAACAAAGAACATAAAAATGATTACAACGACTTCACATTAGAATGTACTGATGGCTACTTCTGTAAGAGTACATTCTTAAGCGAAGGTATAGAAAATGGTTATTTCAGTTTCACTGAAAAGAATCCTGATGGAGGAACATGTTTCGGTGCTAGTGAAATTAACTGGGAAAGTTGTAGGTATTAGGAGGAACTATGAAAGAGTCGTTTTGGGGAATATTTGTAATTACAGTAGGCGTTGTATGTATATTCTTGATATATTTATTCCAAGATGTTACAAATACTGACGAACACAATTACAACTTATTAAAAGAAACTACTGAAGGAGCGATGATTGACGCGGTTGATCTAGTTGCATATCGTGAAACTGGTACAATAAGAATAGATAGAGAAAAATTTGTGGAAAACTTCTTAAGAAGATTTGCTGAAGATGCTTCATTATCTAAAAGTTATATCGTTTCATTTTATGATATTAACGAAGAACCTCCTAAAGTCAGCGTAAGAGTAGCCAGCGTTGCCGGTGGTACAGAATACTTATCTGGCGACACAGTCAATTTTGACATTATAAATCAACTTGATGCAATACTTGAAACACCATATTAAAAGATAGAAGGGAAGATATTATGAATAATTTATTAATTGGTTTAAAAAGATTTATAACAAATAAAAATACTGTTACAGTAATTGCTGTAATCGTTATTCTAGGATTATTATATTGGGGATATACTTCTCAAATTAATAGTTCTGTTAGCCCAGTATCTGTTCCTGTGGCTAAATCAACAATTCAACCTAGAACAGAAGTAACATCTGATATGATTACTCGTATCAAAGTACCAAAGATTGCTGTATCTGATAATGTTATTACAAATACAACTCAAATCATTGGTAAATATACAAATTTAAATTCTACAGTTCCACAAGGAAGTATGTTTTATAAAAACGTATTAGTAGATAAATCAGTTTTACCTGATTCAGTATTTACTGAAGTAAAAGATGGAGAAATCCCATATCAATTCTCAGTTAACATGGAATCAACTTATGGTAACTCAATTTATCCAGGAAATGTAATTGATATTTACATGAAAGCTGTTGATGACAATGGTCAATTAATGGTTGGTAGATTATTAGAAAATGTTGAAGTTTTAGCTGTTAAAGATTCTTCAGGTAGAAACGTATTTGAAAACGCTACTGAAACTAGAACACCATCATATTTAATATTTGGTGTACCTGAAAGATTACACATCTTACTTAGAAAAGCAGTTTATCTAAAAAATTCTGGTGTTGAATTATTCCCAGTTCCACACGGAGGAGTAGTTCCAGTAACAGGTGATTTACAAGTAGATATTACTGAACTTCAAAATTATATTGAATCTAGAACTGTTAACTTATTAACAGAAGAATTAGAAGAAACAAATAATAATAATGTAGAAAATGCAGAATAGTAGGTGATAATATGCACGAAAACATATTCTCACAGGTCGATTTTGGGGCTTTAAAGGAATATTTAGATAACGATGATGTTACAGATATTTCATATTCACAAGGCCAAATACATTTAAAAACATTATCGAGCGGTAATTTTCGTGTAGAAAATCCAGCTATCGATAATGCATTTATGGAAAAAATGGCATTTCAATGCGCCAATGCAATGGGTAAAACATTCAACATGGCGCATCCAATGCTAGATAGTGAATCTGCTGAGTTGCGTATGAATTTTATACATGATTCTATATCAAGAAATGGTATTGCATGTGTTATACGTAAGACTCCAGCAAAAATCAGGTTAGAAAAAAGCAAATTAATTAATGAAGATTATATTACTGAAGATATACATGACTTTTTAATCACATGTATTCAGGGACACTGCAATATTATTGCATGTGGTGAAACTGGTTCTGGTAAAACCGAGTTTATTAAATACTTAGCTTCTAAAATACCTGAAAATGAAAAAATTATTACAATTGAAGATACTCTAGAACTTCATTTGGATAGGATATTCCCACATAGAGATATCGTTACACTTAAAACTAATAACATTGCATCTTATTCTGATGTATTAGTTGCGTGTATGAGACAAAACCCTATATGGATACTTTTATCCGAAGTCAGAAGTGCTGAGGCTGTTACAGCAGTAAGAAACTCTATTTCATCTGGACACTTCATTTTATCAACTATCCATGCTGATAAATCTGCATCTATACCTATGCGTATGTATAGTTTGCTAGAAACTAGTCAAGATGTTAATCAATTTTTAACTACTGTATATCGTTATATTCAATTAGGCGTTTGTATTAGAGGACGTCAAGATAAAGTTACAAAGAAATTTAAAAGAGAGATTGCTGATATTACAGAATTCTATGTTGATGAAAACAATGTTCCAAAGAGTCATCTAATTTATAGAAAGACAATGGACGGTAGAATATTAAGAAGCAATCCAACAAAATATTTACTAGATTATTTGGATGCACAAGGTATTGAACTTCCAAAAATTAAGGAAAGCAATACTATAAATGATGAGGTGCCAGAGTTACCTAAAGGCGTAAGTTTCAATACTATAAACCAAGGTACTCCAACTAATCAAAATACAAATCAACAACTGCCTGAGGCAGACGATGTAGTAAAACCTGTTGTTATTGATACTACAGACAAATCTTAGTAAGGAGGGGTAATATGTCACCTATGACAATATTTGTTATTATTACTTTCATAATATTATTTGTAATATTATATAGAAGAAATAACAAAGAAAGTGTGTACAAGTTTATTGTAAGACAAACAAGGAGTTTGTATGATAAATATGCACCATATTCTTATAAAGTAATTCGTGAAAAAATCAAAGATTTAGGTCAAGAATATACGACAAAAGAATATACCCTACAAATAGTAATATTTGCCGCATCTGCAGCAGTAATATCATATTTGTATTTTTACAATTTGATTTATTGTATTATATATATGATACTAGCTGTATCAACAATCCCTTATTTATCTTACTTAAGAAGTAAAAGACTATATAGTGAATTTATATTTGAACAAATTCAAGTTTATACTACAAATACAATAATGGAGTTTGCAACAACTCAAAGTTTCGTTAAAGCAATTGAAGGTGTATATAGATCTGGTGTACTTGAAGATCCTGTTAAAAGCGATGTTAAAGTTATGTTAGATCTTGCTATGGAAAATGGTTCTATTGATGCTTCATTAGATTATATGAATACTAAATATGACTATTACATGGTAAAAAATATGCATCAATTATTCTTACAAATTACTAATGAAGGTTCTAAAGATGCTTCAGGTCCACTTGAAAATATGTCTTTAGATATCGACCAATTAGTTGAGGGTGTATATAGAGATAGAATGGATAGAGCATCTTTCCATAAAAAGTTTTTACAATTTGGTATTATATTATACCTAATGATTATGCTTGTTCAGATGATGATAGGCGTAGAATCATATATTAAACTTTTGGATAGTGTTTTAGTCCAATTACTATTACATATTGTCGTACTTTTAAATACTTATTTCATTTTAAGTGGTGAGAAGTACTATAACGAGAATGTAGGTGAAGAATAATGAGTACAGGAATTATGTTTATTATTATTGTTGCACTTGTATTATTCTTAATGTGGTATAACAAAAAAGTTGATTTTAATAAATTCATTCAAGAAGCTGAACCATATTTTAGATTCTTAATGGAAGATGATTATGAGTTCTTATTAAATATTAAATATAAAACAGGAGATATTGATGTTAATAAATTATATAGTGATAGAGTTCGAAATGGCTTAATTGCTATAGTAGCATTAGTATTCTTATTTCTAAGCGATTTTAAGTTTGTTTATGCTTTGATCGCTGTTGCAGGTGGTTATTTAATATTCAAATATCCATATATGCAACTTAAAAATTATTATAAAGCAAATTTACATAATATAAATTTAATGCTTCCATACTACTTAAAAAGTTTGGAAATATTAATTCAACATTATACTGTTCCAGTAGCGCTTCATAAGTCTATTGATTCAGCACCAGAAATATTTAAACCTGGTCTTCAAAGACTTGTAAGTAAAATCGAAGCTGGTGATTCTTCAATTGATCCATATATGGATTTTGCTAAAGAATATCCAGTTAGAGATTCTATGCGTATGATGCGTTTACTATATCGTCTTGGTCTTGGTAGCCAAGAAAGAAAAGAAGAACAACTTATGATGTTTTCAAGAACAATCTCAACATTACAAAATAAAAGTCGTGAACAAAAATATAAAGAACGTCTTGATAAGATGGAAGGTAAGACTATGGTTATGTTATTCGTAACTGGTGGCGGTATCTTAGTTATCTTATTATTTGCAATGATGAGTATGATGAACTTATAATATTGTTTATTAATGGTAATTTATGATATAATAATGATAGGGTGGTGATAATAAATGAAAGAAGCAGCAGGAGAAGCAAATATGACAGTAATTACAATTATCTTAATTACTGCAATCGTTGCTATAGCAACACCGTTAATTACTAACGTAATGAAAAATTCACAAAGAAAAACATGTTGTCTATCAGCTGGTGCTACAGGAACTTCAGGTTCTGGATGTGCTGGTGATTATGACGAAGCAGCATTCAATGAATGCATGGAATCAAATAATTAATTAGAATATTAAAGGAGGTAGTTTTATGAAGGAGAGTATTGGTTTAACTGTTACAATTAACATTATGATTATTTTTATCATAGTTGCATTTGTATTCGTAACAGGTATTTTAAGCTATACTAAGGCTTTTAAAGCTGCCTCTTTAATAGTCAAATCTTTGGAAAAATATGAAGGATACAATAGCTTAGCATATAACCAAATCAACACTAATTTAAGTGCACTTTCATATATACATGGTGATTCAGCTAAATGTTCATCAACTAAAAGTGCTACTATAGGTGAAGGTAAGTTAGAATCACTAAATAATAGTGAACATTTTGCGTATTGTATCTATAAATTCGAAGAAGATGGCGATGAAAAACACTATAGTTATGGTGTAGTTACATATATGACTATAGATTTTAATATGTTTAATGTTAAATTAAAATTACCAATATATGCGAGAACTAGTCGTATATATAGGTTTCCAAATACATAGGAGGATATTATGAGAGAGGCTATAGGTAATAGTTTTTTGGTAACACTTTCTATTGTATTTTTATTTCTTATAATGGCTTTGCTTGTATCTTCACTATCATATTCAAAGGCATATAAAGCTAAAAATAAAGTTGTTAGTGTTATTGAAAAGTATGATGGTTTTACTGAAGATGCTGTATCTGAAATAGATACAGATTTATATAAAATGGGTTATAAAACTAATACAACTGGTAGAAGCTGTAAGGAATATTATAATGAAGATGTAGTGTTATTACATGACACAGAAGCAGGGAAACATGATTATTGTGTATACGAGGTTTCATCTACACGTGGTAAATATTATCATGTTGTAACTTATATGCATTTTGATATACCAGTAATAGGTCAGTATCTAACTTTTGAAGTTAGAGGAGATTCTAGAACAATATATGGAAATGGACGTTTGGAGGGTTAAAAATGAATGTAATTATTTCGAATAAATATACAGAGTCATTACAAGGACTTGAAATCGATATTATTAAAAGTGAACAAGGAACTTTTTCAGTAGAAGAATTAATATCAAAATATCAAAATTTCTTTTATCAAAGAATGATATTAGATATAACAGCATTAAGAGATTATAAAGATATAAAAGTATTACAAAAATTATCTATATCTTTAGATATGGATAAATTAATATTATTATTAGATGGTAATGATAATGAAATTTCAACACCAGAGTTTTTATCACAATTAATATCGATAGGAATATATAATTTCACTAAAAACATCGAAGGTATAATGTATTTATATAACCATCCAAATAATTATCGTGACGTCGCACAATTCCATCAAATTGATGCTGATGTTGAAGGTGCTACACCTACACATCAAGTTCAAGAATATGATGAATCAAAAGGCGTTAGAATTATAGGAATTAAGGATGTGACTAAACAAGCTGGTGCTACAACTTTAACATACATGATGAAAAAAATGCTTGAAAAGAACTATAAAGTAGTTGCAATCGAAGTCGATAAAGATGACTTTGCTTATTTTAGAGATAAGGATCTTATATCAGCAACTTCAAACAATATAGGTAATATAGTCGCAAAAAATAGTGATAAAGATATTATCATAATTGATTTAAATAATAGTAATACAGCAATGTCTGCAGTTCATGATGTATTATACTTGATTGAACCTTCTATTATTAAAATAAATAAAATGATGATGGTGGAACCTGATATACTTAATACTCTAAAAGGTAAACATATTGTATTAAATAAGAGTTTACTTTCTTCAAAAGATGTGTTAGACTTTGAATATGAGTCAAGGCTTAAAATGTTCTATAACCTACCACCACTAGATGATAGGGAAAAAGATATACGTATTTTAAATGCGTTACTTGCAAAAATGGGATTTAGTAAACAAGATCCTGCCGGCCAAGATAAAAAGAAGAATAGCATATTGGGGTTATTTGGTTTTTAGGGGGAATAAAGAATGAAAAATACAGGAGATACTAAGACAATGCTAAAAAGATTTGGTATTATCTTAGGAGCTATATTAGTAGTATTATTAATTACCATTGTAGTATTTGCATCAGTTAATTCTAAAGTTAATGATAAGCAATTATTAAATATTCTAGAAAATGCTTCTAAGAAGTATTATGCTAGTCATAAAGAACAATTACCAAAAGTTGGTGAATCTTCTTTAGTAGATGCTACTACATTAATTCAAGATGGTTATATGAAGTCTTTTGATAAGTTAACTAAAAATACTAATTGTAGCGCTAATGTTACAGTAACTTATACTGGTAATGAATATACATATATACCATATGTTAAATGTGATCAATATGAATCAGCTACAATAGCATCTAAATTAAAAAGTACTGTTGTAACTAAAGATGCAGGATTATATACTGATGGATCAACATATTACTATAAAGGTGAATATGTTAATAACTATATTAAAATAGGTGATACTCTATATAGAATTATATCAATAGATTCAAAAGGTAATTTGAAATTAATATCTAATACATTAACTAAGGAAACTTACGCATGGGATGATAGATATAATATCGAAAAAGATCAAGATGATATTGGTATTAACGACTATGAAAAAAGTAGAATAAGAGAATCATTAGGTAATGTATATAATGGATTATCTGAGGGTGTTAAAAAATATATCTTAAATTATGAATGGTGTATTGATAAATTAACTGATGGTAGTTTAGGTACTAAAGAATGTACTAAAACTATATCTGATAATTTAGGATTAATATATGTTAGAGATTTTGCATTAGCAAGTTTAGATCCTAACTGTAATGATTCATTTAGTAGTTCATGTAAGAACTATAATTATTTAGATAATTTATTTAATAAAAACACTTGGACTATGACAGCTTTAGCTGAGAATTCTTATGAAGCTGTAATGATTATAAGTGATCCAACACCTAAGAAAACATTCTCATCAGCAAGAGTAGCTATTTCATTTTACATAAGTGGTGCTAATATCTATACATCAGGTGATGGTAGTGAGAAAAGCCCATATATTGTAAGGTAAAAAGTATAAAAAAATATTATAATTATTGACAATGATGTCAAATAATAGTATGATATAAATAGTTAGGGAGGAATTATATGTTTTTCAATGTTTTAGTTGCATGTGAGGGAGTTAATATTCCTGATCCAATAGTAGGATTAATTCAAGCAATTTATACTTTAATTAAAGTTGGTGTACCTCTATTATTAATTATTATGGGTATGTTAGACTTAGGTAAAGCAGTTATGTCACAAAAAGAAGATGAAATTAAAAAACAACAAGGAATCTTTGTTAAAAGATTAATTGCTGCTGCATTAGTATTCTTTGTATTAGCTATTGTTCAATTATTAGTAAATATTATTGATCAAGGCGATGCTATGACATGCGTAAATGCTATTTTAAATGGCAAGTAAGATTAATTAAATAAAGCAACAATTTGTTGCTTTTTTATTGTATATTAATAGATAAAATGATATAATGTATTTGGTGAATTATGTACAAAAATAGATAGGGTGATTTTATGATCTTAGCTACAGATGCAAGCTTTATTTCTAATGCTTTGCGTTCTTTCTTTGGTTTAATAGATGGAATTGTATATTGGTTATTAGTGCAAATCTATAATTTATTTACAACTATTGCAAGTGTTGATTTATTTGCCAACGATATTATTGGTGATTTTTCAAAAAGAATTTATGCATTATTAGGCGTTGTAGTATTATTTAGACTTACTATATCTGTTTTTACATATATATTAGATCCTGATAAAATGTCAGACAGTAAAACAGGATTTGGTAGTCTTATTAAAAATGTTATTGTAATGCTTGTTATATTAACTCTTACACCATTTATATTTGATAAAGCAATGGCATTACAAAGAACAGTTCTAAAAGAAAATACTATTTCTAAAATTATTATTGGTAAGACTAAGAATAGTGCTGATGGCTTTGGTGATCAATTAGCGAAAGATACTATTGCATCATTTGTTACATATGATTCGGAAGATACAGATCCAGATGGATTAGATAAAACTACATATAATGAAAGTTTAGCTGATTCAAGTTTTACATATAAGGATATATTAAATAAGGCAACTGCTAATAGAAAAGATTCTAAAGGTCAATACTTTTATGGATATAGATATTTAGTATCAACAATAGTTGGTGGATTCATGGTTTATATTTTCCTAATATTCTCTATTGATATTGCGGTAAGGACAGTTAAACTAGGATTCTTAAAATTAATAGCACCGTTACCTATTGTTACATATGTAGATCCTAAAGGTAGAGATTTATTTAATAAGTGGTTAAAACAATGTACATCTACTTATTTAGATTTATTCATTAGATTAGCTGGAATATTCTTTGCTCAGTATTTAGTAACATTAATTATGGATGTAGAAACATGGAAGGATATGACTACTACTACTGGTGAAAATCCTAATTTCTTAGTAAAAGTATTTATCATTTTAGGATGTTTGATGTTTGCTAAACAATTACCTGAAATATTGAAAGGTTTAGGATTGAATATCGGTGGCAAATTTGAACTTAATCCTCTTAAGAAAATATCTGCTGGTGCCGTAGGTGGTGCGGCTATAGCTGGTGGTTTAGGACTTGCTGGTAGAACTTTAGGTAACCTTGGTGGAGCTGGTGTTCGTGCTGTAGGCGCTGTAGGTAGAGGTGTACTTGTTGGCGCTGGCACAGCAGCTGCAGTTCCTAATAATGGTGCAGCCTTTGCTACAGGCTTTAAACATGGTAGCCAAAGCTTATTTAATGATGCTGGTAGCTACATGCGTAGAATTGGTGCTGATTTTGGTGGCACAGTTGGTACAAGTTTCACTCAAAAACGTGATGATCGCGAATTAGCTAATATGAAACGTGTTACTGATGCTGTAAACAATATGGAAAATCGTGCAAAGGATAAAATTAGAAATGGTGAAGCTAAAGAATTAAGTGAACAATTCTTAGCACGTCAAAATAGACTTAATAGTTTGAAAAATATGACTATTGAACAAAGAGCACAATGGGAAACACAAAATGCTGCTCTTGGAATGAGCATTGATGATTATATTGCAAAAGAAGAAGTAAGCTTTAACTCATGGTTTAATGAAGATGCAACATATAAGTATATTGATACATTTGCTGAGTCTGATAAAGTGTTAGCTGGTTTCCGAGCTGATTATAATCAAGCTGTTACAGTTGGTAAATATGAGCATAAAGCAACTGCTAAAGAAATGCATGGTCAGATGGGTGAATTCAAAGGTAAATCTAATACAATTAATCGTGAAAGATATGCAAGACAGGAAGCTGCAAAGAAATAGAATAAAAAGGAGGAATATAGATGAATGGGTTTTTAATACCTGCTAACTCAAAAAGATCTATGTTGATATTTGGAATATTTCAACCAATAGATTTAATTATATTTTTAGCAGGAGTTGGACTTACATTAATATTACTTTTAATCTTTAGTGCTGATACACTAGTAAAAATAATATTTATATTATTACCTGCGCTTGTTAGTGGTTTCTTGGTACTACCTGTACCAAATTACCACAACATGCGAATAGTAATAACTGAAATATGGAAGTTTTATACAACAAGACAACAATTTATATGGAAGGGTTGGTGTGTGACTGATGGCGAAAACACAAAGAAGTAAGTATACTGTAGATGATATCCCTGTAAGAGCTATTAATAATGGTATTATCTTACTTGATTCTGGCGAAAAAGTTACGGGCGTTAAAATAATGCCTAAGAATATCTTTATCTTAGATCAAAATACTCAAGATGTTATTATTGATAATTTAAAGAATGTTTATAATATGATTGATTATGAATTCTGGGTAATTGCTGCTGATAGACCTGTAGATATTAATCTATATCTATCACAATTACAAGTATTATATAATTCAACTCAAACGCCAAATAAAAGAAAATTAATAATGGAAGATATTAATAAAGCAAATATGTTTATGAAAAATAATGTAGTTGATACTGAATACTATATCTTGTTTAAAGAAAAAGATGATGAAAAGATAAATAAAAGAGTAAGAAACTTAATTCAATATTTGGCAGGTGCAAGTTTAACTGCTACACAAGTTTCTAATGACGATTTAAGAATGATTTTAGATAATTTCTTAAATGGCGGTCAAACTACTAAGTTTGGGACGGTGATGAGCTAATGGATATTAGAAGTCAAATTGCTCCTAAGGGGTTAGAATTCAGACCATCTGAATTCGTTGTAAGTGATAAGAAAGCAACAATTTTAACTGCTATATCTTATCCTAAGTTTATTTATCCAGGTTTCTTATCATCATTAACAAGTATGTCAGGTATCAAAATGGTAATTAAACATATACCACTTCCATTCTCTGTTATTCAAAAAATGTTGAATAAAGAAATAGCAGAATTAAAACAAAGATATCAAGAAGAAAATGATAAAACGATGCAAGAAAGAATTAGACAAGATTATGAATCTTTGGAATATTTCATATCTATGCTTGCGTCTAGCCAATCAAAAATATATGATTTTCAAATGCATATTATGATAACTGCTGATACAGATGATGAATTAGCAGCTAAAAAAATGCAAGTTAAGAATTATTTAGAGGCTATGGAAATTAGAACAGTTCCATTAAGATTTGAACAAGAAAAAGTATTAAAATCAATTGTTCCGATTTATCCTAAACAAGATATTGAAGATAGAATTGGTACACCAATTCCTGCACCTACAATTGCAGCAATGTATCCATTCATTTTCGATAGTATTAAAGATCCAGGATTGTCTTGCCTACTTGGTGTAGATTTCTCTGGAGGTGTTATTCTATTTAACCAATTCTTATACCAAATAAGAAAAGAAAACAATAGAAATAATGCTAACATGATAATCTTAGGTACATCTGGTTCAGGTAAATCAACAGCTGCTAAGATGCTTTTAAGAACACATATTAGAAATGATAATCAATTAGTTGTAATTGACCCTGAGGGCGAATTAGAAGGTATGGTTAAACTATACGATGGTGATTTCATTGACTTAGGTAAAGGTGGAGAATATGGTATGATAAATCCACTTGAGATTGTAATGGATGCTGATAGTGATGAAATACAACAAGGTCTTGGTTATACTGTACTTACAAGAACATTACAAACTTTACGTGCGTTTATTAAATACTATGATCCATCTATGGAAGATGATGTTGTAAATATGTTTAGTGAAACTGTTCAAGAAACATATAGAAGATTTGGAATTGACTTTAATAGTGATTTTTCAAAATTCACATCTAATGATTATCCAATGATGAGAGATGTTTATGAAACTATTCGTGGTAGAATAGCATCAATGACTGAAAAAACTCAAGAAAGAGATATCTTAGAAAAATTAGAGATTAAAGTAAGACCATTAGTAAAAGAATTAAAATATTATTTTGATGGTCATACTACTATTTCATCAAGTTCAAAATTTATTGTATTTAATATAAGAGAACTTATGAATTCAGATTCTAATGTTAGAAATGCATTATTCTTTAATATTTTGAAATATGCATGGGGACTTACATTAGATCCAAATCAAAATACAGTATTATGTGTAGATGAAGCACACGTACTTATGGGAGCAAATAATGCTTTAGGTGCAGATTTCTTGGCAAACGTTCAAAGACGTGCTAGAAAATATAATACTGGTACTATTATAATTACTCAACAACCTACTGATTTCTCTGATCCTAAGGTTATAACACAAGGTAAAGCTATATTTGATAATGCGGCATATTATCTTGTTATGGGATTAAAGAAACAAGCAGTTGAAGATTTAGCTAAATTAATCGATTTAAATGATAACGAAAAGGAAAGCATTAAAAGATACAATCAGGGCGAAGCATTATTTGTATGTGGAAACCGTAGAATGAGAATTAATATAGTTGCTACAGAACAAGAATTAGATTCATTCGGTTCAGGCGGTGGACTATAGAATATTAGCAAGAAGGTGGTACTATGAATAACAATGATAATATTAATAATCAAAGTGGTAATCTTAGTACCACTTTTAATGCTAATAAGGCTTCATATAATGAACAGAAAAATGCTGCTCAGGCTAAAGGTAATAGCATTAAGAATAAAGCTATGACCAAGGGTGAAGACCTTTTAATGAAAAAAGGTGCTTCAGTATTAGCTAAAACTGGTCCTTGGGGTGCCGCAGCTGCAACTTTATTAAAGGCTGCACAAGCCCAAAAGAAAGCTTCTGAAGCAGAAGGTAATGGAAAAGGAACAGCTTTAGGTAATAATATTGGTGGTGCGATTGCAAATAAAGCTTTAGGTGGTAAATCAGCTTTAGATCTTGCAAAAGGCGCTAAAGGGGTAGCTGGTATTGGCAAACTTAAAACATTAAAAATTAAATTAATAATATTAGGTAGTGCTGTAGGTCTACTTTTGGCTGGGTTTGGCATTGCCTGCATATATGAACTTAAAAATCAAATTATTGAAGATACGGGTGTATTCTTTGAAAAATATCGTAATTTAGCATCAACAGGTAAATTTGAGACAAATCAGAAGGCGTGTTATGATGAAATAAGTAAGGTTGATAGTAATCTTGATGATGGTATTTTACTTGCAACTGTAGAAAATTCTGCAATTAGAACTCCAGAATTATGGGATGAAAAAACTGATGACTCAACTACTGATAGTACTGATTCAGGTTGGGATAGTTTTTCTACTTTAATGGGATATGGATCTGCTCCAACATTTTATCAAGTTAAATATAATATGCTTAAAAATGATACATACTCAATGATTGATGCATTAAAAGATACTAAACTATATTTAGTACGTGTTAAATATGATACTTCTGAAGATAGTGATTATAGTATATATATAAATTCAGGTTATAAACCATTGGCTGATGTAGCAAGTGACGTTACTAAAAATATTTTGTTTAAATCTTTGATTTTTGATGCAAAAAAAGCTGATAAGACATTTAATAATAATTTAGTTATGCAGCCACAGTCTGCGTTTCGTGTAACATCTAATTTTTTAAATGATTATGTATCATTTAAAAAACAAGGTAGTAATGTTATGGAATATGAATTTAATACTCGAATTGCATCAATGGCAGCAGAAGATAATGAATTCTTAAACTTTCTTAACAAGATCGGACTTAATGACTTAGCTTCTGTGGTTGATTCTTATTCTATTTTTTCAAAAGAAAATATGGTTTTTGGATATGGGTTTGAAGAAGAAGATGAAGCAGGATTAACATATCGTGTTTTAGCTAAAGAAGAAGTTGTTAATAATTACTCAAAATTTTATGATTATATATCATACGTATATGTTCCTACATTGTATAGCGATTTTTGGAAAAGTAAAGATATTACTGATGATGATAGAAATAATCTTGTAAGAGACGTATGGGATGATATAGTTATTGCTAGAAATGAATACTATTTAAATAGTAATGTTTATGATGAATTATATTATTCTTTTGACGAATTAGGCAATATAACTACATCTTATAGTGGCTCAGTATATATTGGTAATTTACCTACTACAGAAGCTGCTAAACAAGCTCTTTCATGGAAACAATTTGATAGTAGATGGGGTAGTTATAGAATTGGTAATAAAAATACTCATACTATGCATAATATTGGTTGCCTTGTAACATCTATTGCTAAAATTGCAGCTATATCTGGAACAGAAATTGATTCAGATACATTTGATCCAGGTGTTTTGGCTACTAATTTAACTTTCGAAAATGGTGATTTAGTTTGGAGATCTGACTTAAATGGTAAGATTGCACCAAAACTATTACCAAACTTTAGAAGAGTAAATATAGGTAGTGGATATGTATCAATACCATCGACATCGAGTGATGTGTCAGGTGAATTAGCAAGTGAGATAAATAAATCTGGTTATACTGGTAGTAAATATTATTATACATTCCACATACAATATAGTGGTGGTACACACTTTATTGCAATTGTTGGTTCTGATGAAAATGGATTTATAGTAAGTGATCCTACATATGGTGAAGATACATACTATTTAAATAATATTTCAAATGTAATAAATAGAACAGTTGTTATAAAGGGATTCCAAGTATATGAAAAAATGGATTAGGTGATATTATGAAAAAATATATAATTATTGCAGTAATAGTAGTTGTTTATGTATTGTTCGGTGTTTTAATTAACTCTATGGATTCATCAACATATTTAATAATAAATCCAAGTGTTAGATGGCAATATAGGTCAAATAAATGGTTAAATATGGATTTATCAAAAAGAAGTTTAGGTAAATTTAATATTTATGGTGAAGATGGTACTTATAAATTTAAAACTGATAATAATGAAATATATAATGGTAAAGATCTTTTATCTAAAACAGCTATTGCTTATAAAGGTAAAATATCTATTATTGATTATGACGTTAATTATAATGTAACAGATACTGAGATAAATGAAGTATTAAGCAAAAGTAATATCAAAAAATCTGGTTACAATAATGCATCTAAAATTAATTTAGATATTGATAATGATGGTAAAGTAGAATCTATTTATAGTATTAATAATGTATTTGAAATAGGTGGACTTGGCGGTAATTATTATAGTATTATAGTGGTTAAAGATGAAAACACATATAAATTAATAAGTAAGAAAACTAGTAATGAACCTTTTACTAATCCTTATAATATATCATTAATAGTAGACTTTAAAAATGATGGTATTTATGAGATAATAGTTGATAGTAATGGCATAAGTAGAGATTCTAATAATTTATATACTATGTATGGTTTAGAAAAAGGTAATTACGTAGAACTTGTAAAAAATAAATAGGAGGTATTTATGAAACTAAAATTAACAGCAGATCCTAAAAAATGGTTAATCTTTGTATTATTTTGTATTTTAGCTTTATATATAGTTGCAATTGCAGTATTAAATTTATCTAGTTTTGCAACATATGGTGAGGCATGGGGATTAAATCCAATTCCTGCCTTTGGCAAAGATTATATACTTGCAACATTCGCTGGATTCATAGCAGTTATAATTGCATCTTTTGTTGGAGTATCATCTTATTTCTTTGAAAAGGATAAAGGTATTGGTATAAGTACTACTCCTAAAAAAGAAAAAGGTTATTCTACATGGGAAACAGATCGTGAATTTAAAAAACAATTATTCCCAATTAAACCTGGAGATGAAGTTATTGAAGAAGCAGGTATTCCTTTAATAAATGATGGTAAAACAATATGGGTTGATAAAGGAGAATACCATAACTTAATAATCGGTTCAACTGGTTCAGGTAAAACTGAAATAATTGTACAACCTATGGTTAAAATATTAGCTAAAAAGGGTGAGTCAATGATTATAACTGACCCTAAAGGTGAGATATATGAAAAAAATGCTGAAGAATTAAGAAGTAAAGGATATAATGTTGTATTACTTAACTTCCGTAATCCTCAACATGGTAATTCATGGAACCCACTTACATTACCATATACATTATATAAAGAAGGTAATAAAGATAAAGCAATTGAATTATTAGACGATTTAGCTGCAAATATCTTATATGATGAAAAAGCTCAAAATCAAGATCCTTTCTGGGAAAAAACATCAGCAGATTATTTTACCGCATTAGCGTTAGGTTTATTTGAAGATGCTAAAGAAGATGAAATAAATATTAGTAGTATTAATTTAATGAGTACTGCAGGTGAAAATAAAATAGGTCCTTCAACATATATTAAGGAATATTTTACAGCTAAAGGACAAGATAGTATTCCATATATGAATGCATCATCAACTATAACTGCACCTAATGATACTAAACAGTCAATCTTATCAGTATTCCATCAAAAGATAATGTTATTCTCATCTAAAGAAAACTTATCTGAAATGTTATCAAGATCTGATTTTGACATGAAGGATATTGGTAGAAAGAAAACAGCAGTATTCTTAGTTATACATGATGAGAAAAAAACATATCATTCACTTGCTACAATCTTCTTAAAACAATGTTATGAAACATTAATAGATGTAGCTCAAGAAAATGGTGGTAAGCTTGCATATAAGTCAAACTTTATTCTAGATGAGTTTGCTAATATGCCACCTTTAAAAGATGTCACAACAATGGTTACAGCAGCACGTTCAAGAAAAATAAGATTTACATTTATCATTCAAAACTTTGCCCAATTAACACAAGTATATGGCAAAGAAGATGGAGATACTATTAAAGGTAACTGTGGTAATATTATTTACCTAATCAGTAGTGAACTTGCAGCATTAGAAGAAATTAGTAAAATGTGTGGAGAAGTTAAATCTAAAGAAAAAGATAAAACAGCATCTACACCACTTGTTACAGTGTCAGACTTACAAAGACTTCCAATGGGTACAATAATTATACTTCGTACACGTACAATGCCATTTAAAACTAAAATGATGTTTAACTATCAAATGGAAAAAGCACACTTATGGGGTAAGGATTATCCTAAAGCATCATATCCAAAAAGAGAAAAACAACCAGTTAGTTTATTTGATATAAAAGCATTTATGGATGCTAGACGTGATGAAAATATTAACAATCTAATTAGAGGTTTAGGTGGACCTGGTATGGGTGGAATGTTTGGTCAAGGACCAATGCCTACACGTCCTATGGATACTATGAGTAATCCTGGTGAAAAGCCTTCTTTGGTACCTAATATTGATAGAAAAGAAGAAGTTAAAGTGGATGAAAAAGCCAAAGTATCTGCTAAAGATTCTAAACCTGGTGATTTAACAGAAGAAGAAAGAAACTCAATCAGGGAAACAGTAAAAAGAGCTATGCAAGGTGGTATGGAACCTAAGAAGGAAGCTTTTGTTAAACCAGTTGAGGAAGTTAAACCTGTTCAACCAGAAGATGATAAAGAATCTTTAATTAAAGCTTATGAAGAAAGAAGAAAAGTTCAGGAAGAAGAACTTCAAAAAGTTATTGAGAATGTTGAAAGTCCTGAAACTAAAGATACATATGAAGTTTCTGAAGAAGCACGTCATCAGATTACTGAAGATGAATTCTTCGATGATTTCTTCAATGACGATGATGAATAAAAAAACCAAGAATATTCTTGGTTTTTTATATTATGAATATTAAACTGTAATATATGATGAATAATAATATCATCAGTATACCTTCTTTTTTACTGATTTCATTTTTTGTTTTTGCTACTATAAATAATACTAATGCTGCTATAATAAATGCAACTATATCAATCAAAGAAAAATCTGAGGCTTCGATAGTACCAAATATTGCTATTGGTATAGCAAGTACAATACATATATTGAAAATATTACTTCCAATTATATTACCTAATAAAAGTTCATCTTCGCCTTTTCTAATTGATTCTATAGAAGTGATCAACTCTGGTAGGGAAGTACCAAATGCAACTATAGTAAGCGCTATTATTCTATCGCTGACACCTATTATTTTTGCAATATTAGTCGCGTTATCTACAACTAAATTACTTCCATATATAAGTGATACTAGTCCTAACATTGCAAATGCAATTGATTTAGGAATTTTAAATGGAGCACGTTCTTTAAATATAGTTTTTTTATGTGATACGGATATTAAATAGTAAATAAATATCGCAAAGAATAAAGTAATTGCAAGTGCATCGCTTCTAGTTATTAAATTAGTTAAAGTTCCATCTAAATTGATATCAAGCATCAATACTACTAAAAGTATTGATAATATTAATTGTAGTGGTAATTCCTTTTTTATTGTGTCTATGTTAACTTTAATTGATTTTATAAGAGCAGCTATACCAATAATTAATAAAGTATTAAATATTGAACTACCCAAAACATTTCCTATTACAATATCATCGGAACCAGATATTCGTGCATTAATACTGACAGCAAGTTCAGGCGCGCTTGTACCAAATGCAACTATAGTTAATCCTATTAAAATTTTTGGTATTTTTAGATTTAATGCTAGGGAAGATGCTCCATCTATTAGCATATCTGCACCCTTAATAAGTAATACGAATCCTAAAACTAACAATACAATGTTTAGTATCATAATAATCCTCCTATTATCATTTTATCATAATTATTATAAATTATGTTATAGATTACCAAATTTATTTATTTGCATATAATATTATAGGTGATATTTTGAAAGAAATTAGTGTTTTTGAATTAAAAAAGCTAAGTAATATAAATTTAATCGATATAAGAAGTAGGGAAAAGTATAATGATAATCATATACCTGGCGCTATTAATATACCTAAAATTATTATGGTAAAAGATTATTATAAGTATTTAAATAAATATGAGACATACTATATATATTGTCAAAGAGGAGAACAAAGTGTTAAATTATGCATCTTTTTAAATAAATTAGGATATCGTACTATAAATATCAAAGGTGGTTATGAAAGTTGGATATTAAATAATTAGCTAAACTATGTTATAATTATATTGGTGATAATATGGAATATGTAATAATAGGATTATTAGTAGTAATACTCATAATTTCTTTGATTAGTCTTATGAAAAGTATTAATACATCAAATGTAGGAGACAGTATAAATAATATTGAAAAGAATATAATTAAAGAATTAGGAGAATTTAAAACAGACATAGGTAAGAACAGTAGAGATGATTTTGATAAGTTATCTGAAAGATTAGATCTTAGAATTAGACTTTTAAATGATAAAGTTAATGAAAGATTAGATGAGAACTTTGAAAAAACTAATAAGACATTCACAAACGTGTTAGAAAGATTAACTAAGATAGATGAAGCACAGAAAAAAATCGATACATTAGGAGAAGATATTGTATCTTTACAAACTGTACTTACAGATAAAAAAAGTCGTGGTACATTTGGTGAAGTTAATTTATATCACATTATGTCTAATGTATTTGGTGAATCCAGTGATTTATATAAAATGCAATATACATTTGAAAATGGTAGTATTGCTGACTGTGTTTTATTCGCACCAGAACCTTTAGGCGTAATTGCAATAGATTCTAAATTCCCTTTAGAAAATTATGAGAGAATGGTTGATAAAGATAATACAGCAGAAGTTAGGAAAACTGCTGAAAAAGATTTTAAAACTAATATGAAAAAACATATTGATGATATATCAAGTAAATATATTATTCCAGGTGTTACATCAGATCAAGCAATATTATTCTTACCTGCAGAGGCCATATTTGCTGAGGTAAATGCATATCATACAGATATAATTGAATATGCCTATAAAAAAAGAGTATGGATAACATCACCAACTACTTTAATATCAACATTAACAACTATTGAAGTAATTGTTAAAAATATGGAAAGAGATAAATACGCTAAAGTTATTCAAAATGAACTTAAACTTTTGAATGATGAATTCTTAAGATATAAAGAACGTTGGGATAGATTATCTACACATATCGATACAGTTTCAAAAGATGTTAAAGAACTTCATACTACTTCAGAAAAGATTGCAAAAAGATTTGATTCAATTAATCAGGTAGATGTTGATAAGTTAGAACATAAAGATAAGTAAATAAATGACAAAAAGAGTAATAATATTATAATTTTACTCTTTTTTTATTGTATAATATTAATAGGTGGTATTATGCAAGATAAAATACTAGAAGTCTTAAATAAAAGTGGTAAAGCATTAAGTGCTGATGAACTTATGGATTTATTAGGCCTTAGTAGTGTTGATGATTTAAAAAATCTATTAAAAGACTTAAATGAATTAGAAGATAATTTAAAAGTCTATTTAACTAAACATAATAAGTATATGATTTTTACTAATAGTAATCTACGTGTAGGTAAAATGATTGCAAATAAACGTGGATTTGGTTTTGTAGATATAGATGGCGATGAAGATGTTTTTATCGCACCTACAAATATGAATGGTGCTATTCATGGAGATTCTGTTGTAGTTGAAATTACATCTAAAAAAGGTATAGATTTAGAAGGTAGAATCGTAAGAATATTAAAACGTGAATTTAATCCTATGGTTGGTGAAATCTATATGATTAAAGGTAAGAGATACGTTAGATTAGATGATGATAAAGTTAAACTTACAATTGAAATTGATCCTGATAAGGCTATGAATACTATGCCAGGTCATAAAGTTGTTGTTAAAATATTAAATAAACTTAAAGATAACAACTATAAAGGACAAGTACTAAGAGTACTAGGTCATAAAAATGATCCAGGTGTTGACATATTATCTATAGTTGCTAAATATGAAATATCTGATACTTTTAGTGAGGAAACATTAAAAGAACTAGATAAAATACCAGATACAGTATCTGAAGATGAAAAGAAAAATCGCGTCGATTTAAGAGATAAAGTTATATTTACTATTGATGGTGATGATACTAAAGATATAGATGATGCTATATCTATTGAAAAACTTGATGATGGTAATTATAAATTAGGTGTTCATATTGCTGATGTATCATATTATGTAAGACCTAATACACATTTAGATGATGAAGCATATGAAAGAGGAACATCAGTATATTTAGCTGACAGAGTTATTCCAATGCTTCCTCATAAATTATCAAACGGTATATGTTCATTAAATCCAGGTGTTGATAGACTTGCAATATCATGTGTTATGACCATAAATCCTTCTGGTAAAGTTGTTGATTACGATATTTTTGAAAGTGTAATTAGATCACGTATGCAAATGACTTATAAAAATGTTAATAAGATATTGCATGATGAAGAAATACCTTCTGGATATGAAGAATACGCATCTGATTTAAAAGAAATGTATGAATTATCTAAAATACTTAGAAAAGCTAAAGTAGATAGAGGATATATTGATTTTGAAATAGATGAATCTAAGATTATTGTAGATGATACTGGTAAAGCTATTGATGTTAAATTAAGAGATAGAGACTTAGCTGAAATGTTAATCGAAGATTTTATGATTGCGGCTAATGAAACTGTTGCAACACATATTTTCTATATGGATTTACCATTTATTTATCGTGTTCATGGTGTACCTTCTGAAGAAAAAATAGAAAACTTTGTTAAATTTATTCATGTACTTGGTTATACAATTGATGGTAAGATAAATAATATTACACCAAAAGCAATGCAAAAAATATTAGATGGATTAAAAGATAAAAAAGAATATACAATATTATCTAGTCTTCTTTTAAGAAGTATGCAAAAAGCTATTTATGATCCTGTGAATATTGGACATTTTGGCCTAGCATCTAAATGTTATACACATTTTACATCACCAATAAGAAGATATCCAGATACAACAGTACATCGCTTACTAAGAACTTATTTATTTAAACATGATTTATCTCGTGATACAATAGGTTACTATAAAGAACATTTAGTTATGTTAGGTGAACATACATCTTTTAAAGAAAGATGTGCTATTGAATGCGAAAGAGAAGTAGATGATATGAAAAAAGCTGAATATATGGAAGATCATATTGGTGAAGTTTTTGAAGGTATCGTATCTACTGTTACAAGTTTTGGTATGTTTGTAGAACTTCCTAACTTAATTGAAGGTTTAGTAAAACTAGATAGTTTTGACGAAGAATATCATTTTGATGAAAATTATTTTGCTTTAGTATCTGAGCATAATAAAAGAGGATATCGTTTAGGTGATAAGGTTTCTGTTAAAGTAATTGCTGCATCTAAGGAATTCAAAACTATAGATTTTGAGGTCGATAAAAATGGAAATACTAAATAGAAAAGCTAGATTTGATTATGAAATATTAGATACTTACGAAGCAGGTATAGAACTTACTGGTACAGAAATTAAATCAATTAGATTAGGTAATGCTAATATTAAAGATTGCTATGGTATAGTTAAAAATGGTGAAGTATTTTTACTTAATATGTATATAAAAGAATATATGGAAGGTAATATATTTAATCATGAAGAGACTAGAACTAGAAAACTTTTGTTACATAAAAAAGAAATATATAAACTTAGAGATGCTATAGAAAGAAATGGATATACTTTAATACCTTTAAAAGTATACTTTAAAGGTAATCTAGCTAAAGTAGAATTAGGAATAGCTAAAGGTAAGAAAAATTATGATAAACGTGAAGCTATAAAAGAACGTGATATCAAAAGAAATATAGCTAAAGAGTTTAAAAATCATTAATTGACTTTATATGTTAAATTATATATAATGTATGTAGATGCAATTATTGCATAAAATAAAAAAGGAGTGCCCAACTTTTCCGTGTTAGGTAACTGCCTTATTAAGCGTATTGCCTAACGTCTAAGTAAGATGATTAGGCACTTTTTATTATTGTCAATAAATAAATTATTAATAATAATATGATAACTAGTCTTAGAAATTTATTATCTTTCTTCATAGCATCAAGCCTCCTTATCATAACTATTGGTGATAGTATGAAAGTTGGCAGTACCTAACAGTTGTTCACTCCAAGTTAATTATATCACGAAAATATGTTCGTGTGAAATAAAAATTGACTTTATTACATAAAATGTTATAATTTATGTACGGGGTTGTTTAGGTTCGACAGAATTATGTGGCAATAGATGGCAAGTCGAAGGTACGCGTTAAGTACAAAATAAAAATAACTGGAAACAGAAATCAATTAGCTTTCGCTTAATAGAAAAATAGCAAGCTGCTCCTTTATAGATTCCCTTACGGTCTATATATGGGGCTCGATTAGTAAGGTATATTACTGTTTAGCCTAGGAATAGTAATGAATTTAATAGGCTTACCTAGATACTTGGTAGTTAACTTCTTGGTACTGGGGAAATATACAAGTTAACTAAACTTGTAGAGGTTTATTGTTTAGTAGTTTTGGACAGGGGTGCGATTCCCCTCAACTCCACCATTTGAAATTTAAGAACTAATAGTTCTTTTTTTGTGATATAATTAATATAGGTGATGTTATGAAAAAAGAGTATTTATCTACTATATTGTATGGTATTGGTATTACCTTAGTTTGGAGTGCTGTATTTGTATCAGCCTTACATAATTGGGCTGGTATTGGTATTGGAATTGCATTTGGAGTATGTTTTACAACAATATTTGTAAGTAATAAAAATAAAAAAGATACCAAAATAAAATAGGAAATAGTAATATTTTCTTTTTTTTGATATAATACGTTTGTGGTGATTTTATGTCTAAAATTATATTAATTCCTAATAGTATAGAAGATATATGTAATCTACGTGATAAGGTAGATGGTTTTATTATACCTATCAAGGATTTATCTATTAATTATGAGGCTACTTTTACCACTCAAGAATTTAAAGAAATATATAATGAGATTAAAAATAAGGATATATTTATATCACTAAATAAAAATATGCATAATAAAGATTTAGATTATCTTAAAAACATATTAAAAGAACTAGATAATTATGATATCAAAGGTATTATTTATTATGATGTTGCATTAATAAATCTAAAAAAAGAAGGATTCACTAAACATGATTTAGTTTGGGGTGCAGATCATATGGTATCTAATTATGCTACAATTAATTTTTGGAATAAGGAAGGTGCTAAATACGCATATTTAGCAAGTGAAATAACTAAAAATGAAATACTTGATATAAAGAAAAATACTGATTCTATTTTAATGATGAATATATTTGGTTATGTACCAATTTTTACATCAAAAAGGAATTTAATAACAAATTATTTAGAAACATTTAATAAAGAAAAAATATCTAATTTATATTATATGTATAAAGAAGGTATTTACTATCCAGTATATGAAAATGATGGTACAGTTGCGTATTCTGGATATGTATTAAATGGTTTAAAAGAATATTATGATCTAGATTTAGATTATTATGTTATAAATAGTTTTTTAATTGATGATATATCAAAGGTATTAGATATTTTTAATAAAATTGATAAAAATAACTTGGAAAAATGTTACCAAGATTTGAATAAAATAATAGGAAATACAAGTGATGGATTTTTACATAAAGAAACAATATATAAAGTAAAGTAGGTGAGTTATGCCAGAATTATTATCTCCAGCAGGAGATTTAGAAAGATTAAAATATGCGATTTTATATGGTGCAGATGCTGTTTATGTTGGTGGTAATGTATTAGGATTACGTGCGAATGCTATAAACTTTACTATAGAAGAACTTAAAGAGGCAGTTAAATTTGTACATGAACATAATAAAAAAATATATGTAACAGTTAATGTTGTATTGCATAATAAAGAAATTGGTTTAGTTGAAAATTATCTAAAAGAATTAGATAGTATTGGTGTAGATGCGATTATTGCAAGCGATCCTACTATAGTATCAATTGCATTAGAAAATACTAATTTAGAAGTGCATTTATCTACACAACAATCAACATTGAATATCGAAGCAGTTAAGTATTGGAAAGAAAAAGGCGTTAAAAGGATTGTTTTAGGCCGTGAAGTATCACGTGAGGAGATAAAAGAAATAATAGATAATGTAGACATTGATATCGAATGTTTTATTCATGGAGCTATGTGTGCAGGTTATAGCGGTAGATGTGTACTTTCTAATTATTTTACTAATCGTGATGCAAATCGTGGTGGTTGTAGTCAAATATGCCGTTGGGATTTCGATTTATATGATAAAGATTTTAATATGATTGAAGCAGAAAAACCATTTACTTTTTCATCTAAAGATTTATCAATGCTTAAATATATATCTGATATGATAGAATTAGGTATTAAATCGTTTAAAGTTGAAGGTAGAATGCGTTCTATTTATTATCTTGCTACAGTTATAAGTACATATAGACATGTAATTGATAGTTATTATAATGGAACATATAAATATGATTCTAAATTAGAAGATGTTTTAAGAAGAGTAGCAAATAGAGATTCTATTCCACAGTTTTATGATTCTAATTATGGTGCTAATACTAGTTACTATAATGGTAGAATAGAAGTATCAAATCAAGACTTTTTAGGAGTAGTTAAAGAATATAAGGATGGTTATGCTACTATTGAAGAAAGAAATTATTTTGAAGTAGGTTATGTAGTAGAATTTTTTGGTCCAGAATTAGATGCTTATACATATAAAATAGAAGAGATATTTGATGAGGATGGTAATAAAATAACTGCTGCTAATCATCCATTCCAAATAGTTAAGATAAAAATCGATAAAGAATTAAAAGAAAACGACTTTATGCGTATAAAATCAATTTGACAAAAGTATAATTATAGTGTATTATTTTAAAGTACTAAGTGAGGGATATTATGAATGATAATAAAATATATATGACACAAGAAGGATTAGAGAAGTTAAAGCTTGAATTAGATGATTTAAAAAATGTTAAAAGACCTGAAATAATTCAATCATTAAAAGAAGCTAGAGCATTAGGAGATTTATCTGAAAATGCTGAATATGATGCAGCTAGAAATGCTCAAGCTGAATGCGAAAATAGAATTGCTGAATTAGAATCAATGATTGAAAATGTTGAGGTAATTTCTGAAGAACTTAAAAAAGATAAAGTTCAAGTTGGTGTTACTGTAACAATCGAATATGTTTCAGATAATGATACTGAAACTTATACAATTGTAGGTAGTAAAGAAGTTGATTTAGCTAATAATAAAATATCTAATGAATCACCAATTGCTCAAGCAATTATTGGTGGTAAAGTAGGTCAAGTTAAGACTGTAAATAGTCCTGGCGGATCTTATGATGTTAAAATTATAAAAATTGCATAAAGATAGTAAAACTATCTTTTTTTCTATATCTTTTTTCTAGATAATATGATAAACTAGAATACGGAGTGATAGTATGAAACCGGTAGTACTTTTTATAACTGATAATTTTAAATGCGATAAGAAAAATTATCGTTTTTATGACATAAATTTTTTTGATTTAGCTAAATTAGGATTAGGTAAATCTATAGAAACAAAAGAAGAATTTATTAATAATAATATATCAACATTAAGTTCTAATGATAAATTAGTTAATTGCATTCAAAAAGTTAAAATTAGTAAGACTAAAGTACATATTATAGGTGATTTAAATTCAGATACTAATACATTAGATGAATTAATTAAAGTATTTAAAAATAATAAAATAACACCATATATCCATGCTATAGGTGAGGCCCATGGATACAATGTATGTGAATATATAAACAGTTTAGATATTGATGTATACGGTTATTTAACTAAAGGTAAAAAGAATAAAAGTATCAATGTTATTAAAGTTAAACGCATTATGCCAAAAGATGTAGTTATTTTCTTTAATAGTAGAATATCTAAATATGAAAAATTAGTTAAATCATTATCAAAAAGTAATGATGTGTTAACTATTTTTGATTCAAATAATAGTATATTTAAATATCCTAATTATGTAACATTAAGTGAATGTATAAGTAATAACAATTTAAAAGAATTAAGATATAAAATTGATAATTATAGTTTTGATGGATACAAAGATATTAAACTTAAAAATGTTACTAATGCATCAAGAATAGATAACATTCAATTTGATAATTATGATTTTGTTATTGCAAATGTTACAGAAGATGAATTAAGTAATATTGAAATACCTAGTGATGCATTAATAATTAGTAAAAATGATAATCTTATCTATACAACTTTAAAAATGCATAAAGGTAATATTACTAATGTAGCTGCTACTATATTAGAATTATTAAATATTAATGTACCAGATACTATGGATTCTTCATTAATAGAAAAAGATGAAAGTTCTAAAGCAGTAGCAATATTTGAAATAATAAGTATCTTATTTATTATATCTTGTGTAGTTTTTTATATGACAAGATTATTGCATTTTTATTTAGTAAAGTAGGTGAAGTATGAAAAAACGAGTTATATTCTTGGCAATAATAGATATATTAGCAATAGCATGCTTCATACTTTTTTATGGACCTTGGAATGGTTTTAGAGATTATTTTGTTACAACAGCAATGAATACTAAATCACATAAATATTTAGCTAAAATATTCTATAGTCAAAATACTATAAATCAAATATTAAATTCAAATGTAATCGTTGTAGTAGATGAAGATACAGATACTTCATTAATTGATTTTTCACAAAGAGATAAAGATACATATGATTCAATTTATGAAGAACAAGTACTTACTAAAGATCCTGGTAATGATTTATATAAGATTATTGAATTTGATGGTAATGGATATCATGCATATTTAACAGTTGTTTATGATGCATCAAGACTTACTACAGTAAAGAGTCAAAGATATGGTGCTAGAGGCGAATGGCTTTCAGATATGGCTTATAGAGTAGGTGCTAAAGTAGCAATTAATGGTGGTGCTTTTGTTGATATCGGTGGTGTTGGTGATGGTGCACGTGCTGCTGGTGTATTTATAAACAATGGTGAACTTATTGAAAATGGATATTGTGGTGTTATCGGAATTACATATGATAATGTATTAACATTAGGATATATGTCAGGTACAGAAGCAATGAATAGAGGCGTTAGAGATGCTGTATGTTTTGGACCATTCTTGATTGTTAATGGTAAATCATCTACTATTGTTGGTAATGGTGGATATGGCGTTGATCCTAGAACAGCAATCGCGCAAAGAAAAGATGGAATTATGTTATTTTTAACAATTGATGGTTCTGGTAATAAATATGGCTTTAGAGGCGGTGCTTCTATGGGCGAAGTAATATCAATTTTGGAAAGATATGGTGCTTATAATGCTGCTAATTTAGATGGTGGTGCATCCACAGTTTTAGCAGTTAATGGTAAAACAATCAATAAACCAGTCGCATATTCATATAGTGGTGAAAGATGTTTACCAGATGGATGGATTGTTAAGTAGGAGGAATTATGAAAGAAAAATGGGCTTACTTTTTTAGAGGACTTATTGGTGCAACAGTTTTATATGCTTTATTAGTATTAGCAGTTATTTTATTAGATACTAAACTTAAAGATATAAGAGAAACTAGACCTGTTAAATTAGGGGCATTTGTATGTGATGTTGATGCCAATATTAGTGATACATTCACTAATGATATAGTTCTTATGAATAATAATTTATATAGAATAACATTTAATTCTAAATATTCAAATGAACAAAGTTGTATGAAGATTAGTGATGATCAAATCGTTAAATTAATAGGTGAATATTATGTAGATTCTATAGGTAATGTTTATACATTAGGTAAAGATGGATTAAATATTGTAGAAAATACAAATAAGATTCCTGAAGATTTATTTGCTGAAGATATAGTAATGGCATATGCACATGGTGATGCTAATGTATTTAAATATTATGTATTAAAGACTGATGGAAAAATATATGATATTGAATTTAAAAGAGATTATTACTTCAGTAATGGTGAAGGAAAATATAGATATACAAATATATTAGAAGAAGTATATTTAGAATATGAAGATGCTATTAAAGCATTTAAAGTAGCAAATGGAGCTATTTCATATGTTAAAACAGATAAAGCAGTCTATACTCTTGATATCGTAGATGATAAATGTATGGATTATGCAGATGTAGAATGTGTATATGATTTAGTTAAACAAGATGTTAATATGGATAATATTAAATTTGTTGATTATTATAGCGATTCTTTAAAATACATAAATAAAGATAATATGAGATATTCTAAAGGGGTATAATATGTTTAAAATAGGTGATGTAAAACTAAAGAACAGGGTTTGCTTAGCGCCTATGGCTGGTATATGTGATTCAGCATTTAGAACAATAATTAAAGAAATGGGATGTGGTCTTATTGAGGCTGAAATGGTTTCAGATAAGGCTATTATGTATGGTAGTAATAAAACTAAAGAAATGCTATATATGACAGATTTTGAGCGTCCTATATCACAACAAATATTTGGTGCTGATAAAGAATCTTTTAAAATAGCAGCAAAATATATATATGAAAATATGCATCCTGATATTATTGATATCAATATGGGATGTCCAGTTCCTAAAGTAGCAATAAGTGCTCAAGCAGGTTCTGCACTTTTAAAAGATCCCGATAAGGTTTATGAAATTGTAAAAGCAGTAGTAGATACGGTACCTATTCCTGTAACCGTTAAGATAAGAAGTGGTTGGGATAGTAATTCTATTAATGCTGTAGAAATTGCTAAAATAGCGGAAAGTGCTGGTGCAAGTGCAATTACTGTACATCCTCGTACTAGAGCACAAGGTTATTCTGGTAATGCCGATTGGAATATTATAAAAAAAGTGAAAGAAGCAGTATCTATACCTGTTATAGGTAATGGTGATATTAAGTCTTGCTATGATGCTAAACGTATGATAGATGAAACTGGTTGTGATGCAGTTATGATAGGTAGAGGTGTACTAGGTAATCCTTGGCTTATCAAAGAATGTGTAGACTATTTAGAAAATGGAATTGAACCTAAAGAGGTTACTATTGATGAAAAAATTAATATGTTAAAAAAACATGCTAATTTGTTAGTTAAGAATAAACCAGAGAAGGTTGCAATGCTAGAAATGAGAACACATGCAGCATATTATATTAAAGGATTACCGAATAGTAGTAATTTAAAAAATGAAATATTTAAAATGAATTCAAAAGATGAATTATTTAATTTATTAGATAATTATGCAAAATCACTAGATAATTAGTGATTTTTCTTTGTTTTAATTAGTGAAATCACTAGTATTTTTGTTGATTTTTTGGTATTATTATATATTGAAGAGGTGACTTATGAGAGAATTTACAGAACAAGAATTAGTAAGAAGAGAAAAAGCAGAAAAACTTACAAGTTTAGGATTAGATCCATTTGGTCAAAGATTTGAAAGAGATTATACTGCAGAACAAATTAAGAATGAATTTTCTTCAATTGAACATGATGAATTTGAATCAAGAAATGATATAGTTACTATTGCTGGTAGAATTATGTTTATTAGAAAAATGGGTAAAGCATCATTCTTTAGTATTCAAGATAAAACAGGTAAAATGCAAGTATATATATCTATAAATGATATTGGTGAAGAAGCATATGATTTATTTAAATCAGCTGATATCGGTGATATAGTTGGTGTTAAAGGTAAAGTTATGAAAACTAAGACTGGTGAGTTAACAGTTAAATGTTTAGAATATACTCATTTAGTAAAAGCATTAAGACCATTACCTGAAAAATTCCATGGTTTAACTGATAAGGAAGAAAGATATAGAAGACGTTATGTTGACTTGATAATGAATGAAGATTCTAAAAAAGTTGCTTTCATGCGTCCTAAAATTATTCGTTGTATTCAAAATTTCTTAGATAATCAAGGTTTCTGCGAAGTTGAAACACCAATTTTAACAACATTACTTACAGGTGCATCTGCAAGACCATTTATCACACATCATAATGCTCAAGATTTACAAATGTATTTAAGAATTGCATTAGAATTAAATCTAAAAAGATTATTAGTTGGTGGTATGGAACGTGTTTATGAAATTGGTAGAACTTTTAGAAATGAAGGCATGGATCCACAACATAATCCTGAATTTACAATGATGGAAGTTTATCAAGCATATTCTGATTTAGAAGGCATGATGAATTTAACTGAAAATATGTATAAAACAATTGCAAATGAAGTATGTGGTAAAACAGTATTCCATTATTTAGGTCATGATATTGATCTTGCAGGAGATTGGAAACGTATTTCAATGACTGATGCAATTAAAGAAAAAACAGGAATTGATTTTAAAACAATTACATCATTAGATGAATGTTTAAAATTAGCAAGTGAACATAATATTGAATTAGAAGAACATGAAAAACAATATGGACATATAATTAATAAATTCTTTGAAAAATATGTTGAAGAGACATTAATCGAACCAACATTCTTATATGGACATCCAATTGAAATTTCACCACTTACTAAAAAAGATCCTGAAGATCCTAGATTTACGCAAAGATTTGAACTTTTTATCTCTGGACATGAATGTGCTAATGCATATACAGAATTAAATGATCCAATTGATCAACTAGAAAGATTTGAAGCTCAATTAAAAGAAAGAGATTTAGGTAATGATGAAGCTACTGATATTGATATGGACTTTATAGAAGCATTAGAATATGGTATGCCACCTGCTGGTGGAATTGGTTATGGTATTGATAGACTTGTAATGTTATTTACAGAACAAGATTCAATCCGTGATGTACTTTTATTCCCAACAATGAAAGAAAGACGTAAAAATGATTCTGTATCTAGTTAGACATGGCAAAACTGTTGATAATGCATCTGGACTTATCCAAGGCCAAAGAGATGTTGAATTAAGTAGTGAAGGTATTGAAGCAGCAAAAGAATTGCGAGAACTTGTAAGTAAACTTGATATAGATGTCGTTATATCTTCCCCACTTAAAAGAGCAGTCGATACAGCTAAAATTATTACTGATGGTAAATATCCTATTAATATAGATGATAGGATTACAGAAAGAAACTGGGGTATGATTGAAGGAGTTAATTTTGAAACAGTAGATAGTTATAAAAACTGGAATTTCAACATTAATACAAATGATAATTATATTGAACCAGTAAGAGACTTTTTAGATAGGTTATCTAACTTTATCGAAGATACAAGAGCTAGATATAAAGATTCAAAGGTATTAGTAGTCGCGCATTCAGGAGTACTTAGAGGTATGCATTATATAATTAATGGTATTCCTATGGATGGTGATTTACTTAAAATTGATATACCAAATTTAAGAATTATAGAATATGAGTTATAGAAAGAGGATTTTATGAAAATATTAACAGTAAATGCTGGTAGTTCATCTTTAAAATTTAATGTAATTGAACTTCCAGAAAAAAAAGAATTAATTAGTGGTTATTTCCAAAGAATAGGTATTGAAGGAAGTTTCTACTATGTAAAAATTGATGGAGTTAAAACTGAACATGAAGTAGTATTAAAAAACCACATGGATGCAGTTGAATGTTTAAAGAAAGAATTATTTGATAATAATATTATTAAATCATTAGATGAAATAGATGGTGTAGGACATCGTTTAGTTCACGGTGGTGATAAATTTAAAACTAGTGTTTTAATTACAGAAGAAGTATTAAAGGAATGTGAAGCATTTACAGATTTAGCTCCACTTCATAATCCACCAATGCTTGCATGTGTACGTGCATTTATGGATGCTTTACCAAATACACCAATGGTTGCAGTATTTGATACATCATTCCATCAAACAATGGCAGCAGAAGATTATATTTATCCAGTACCATATGAATGGTATACAGAATATGGTGTTAGAAAATATGGTTTCCATGGAACAAGTCATAGATTTATTGCCAAAGAAGTAGAAGAAAATATAGGATCTAACTTAAAAGTTATTTCTTGTCATTTAGGTTCTGGTGCTTCTATATGTGCTATTAAGGAAGGTAAATCAATTGATACATCTATGGGATTTTCACCACTTGCTGGTCTTATGATGGGTACTCGTGCTGGTGATATTGATGAATCATTAATACCATACATTGTTAAGAAAACTGGAAAAACATATGATGAAGTATTTGAAGATTTAAATAAACATAGTGGTTTCTTGGGTGTAAGTGGAATATCTAGTGACTCAAGAGATATCGAAGATGGTATTAAAGCCGGAAATGAAAGATGTATTTTAGCTTCTAAAATATTTAATCAAAGAGTTGCTGATTACATTGCAATGTATAATAATAAATTAGGCGGCGCTGATGTAATCGTATTTACAGCTGGACTTGGTGAAAATTCAATTGATACAAGATCTGATATTGTTAAACGTATAGCAAGCCTAGGCGTAGAAATTGATGAAAACTTAAATAATGTTAGAGGTAAATTTACAAAGATATCTACTGAAAATTCTAAGATACCTGTATATATAATACCTACTAATGAAGAATTGATGATTGCATTAGATACATATAATATAATTAATAAATAGATTTGAGGTTATGTCTATGATGAGTATATATAATAAAATTTATAGACAAATAAAAAAATATGACAAGATAGTTATAGCTAGACATATAGGACCAGATCCAGATGCTTTAGGTAGTCAATTTGGTCTTAAAGAGCTTATTTTAAGTACTTTTCCACATAAAAAAGTATATTGTGTAGGAGCTTCTGTATCAAAATTTAAATTTATGGGTACAATTGATAAGTTTGATGATGGTTGGTATAACGATGCATTACTTATTGTTACAGATACACCTGATATTAAAAGAGTTGATGGTGTAGATCCAACAAAATTTAAATATAAAATCAAAATAGATCATCATCCTGTTGTTGATGATTACTGTGATATAGAATGTGTTGATGATACTGCATCTTCTGCATCTCAAATGATACTTGACCTAGCGTTTAAAACTAGAATGAAGATAAGTATGAAAGCTGCTGAAAACATATATATTGGTATTATATCTGATACTAATAGATTTATGTATTCATATACTACTGATAAGACATTTAGCTTAGTATCTCGTTTAATTAAAAAAACTAATTTAGATTTTAATAAATTATATGAAAATCTATATACTAGACCTTATAAGGAAATAAAATTCCAAGGTTATCTATTAAACAATATTACAATTACACCAAATGGACTTGGATATATAATATTACCAGAAAAAATATTAAAAGAATACGATATGGATTCTTCAACAGCATCTAATATGGTGTCAAGCTTTAATTACATTGAAGAAATGTACTCTTGGGTAATATTTTCCTACGATAAAACTAATGATACTATAAGAGGATCAATAAGATCTCGTGGTCCTGTTGTTAACGAAGTTGCATCACATTATAATGGTGGTGGCCATGCTATGGCATCTGGCGTCAGAATTAAGACAATGGACGAAGTTAATAATTTAATTAAAGATTTGGATGAAAATTGTAAGAAATATAAAAAAGAAATAAAACACCAATAATGGTGTTTTTATTTTTAAATAATCATATTATATAATGAGTGATTATATGCAAAAAATTAGACTAAGAAAAAAATATATATTTGGTAAAAAATTAAGATTAGTTGATAAGTTTATTATAGTATTTATCCTACTTATATTAGGTGTTTTATTCGTATTTAGATATATAAGTAATACAATTACACCAGTACTTTTATCATATGCCGAAGTAGAAGCTAGAAAATTTATAAATATAATTATTAATAAATCAATTAATGAAAGTAATATTGATAATATTGATAATTTAATAGAAGTAAAGGAAAATAATGGCATGATTAGTACAGTAGATTTTAATGTTAATATTGTTAATAGTATGTTAGCAAAAGTAGGTGATAACATAGACGCTAATATGAAAAAATTAGAAGAAGGAACTCTTACAGATATACCAGGTTATTCTAATGAAGATTTGAAAAAAGGTATAATATATAAACTTCCAAGTGCATTATTTTTTAAAGATAATGTAATATCTAATTTAGGACCTAAAATACCACTTAAGATTGATATGCGTGGTTCTATTATGACTAATATAGATACTAAACTTACTAATTATGGTATTAATAATGCATTAGTTGAAATTGCTATTAATATTACATTAGAAGAACAAATCTTGCTTCCTTTTACAGTTAAAATGATTACAGTAGAAAATAGAATACCTATTGTACTTAAAATAATTGAAGGAACAGTGCCTAAATATTATAGTAATGGAATATCTAATGAGTCTCCTCTTGTTTCCATTCCACTAGAAGAAAACTGAATATTGTGATAAAATAATACTGGTGGTAGTATGAAGAAACGTAAAGCTAAAAAGCGTTTTAAAATTATGCTCTTACTAATTGATATATTATTATTACTAGGTGTAGTAGGTTATATTGCGTTAGAAAAAATAAATAATATGAATTATTATAATGCATATCTTGCTAGTTATGGTGATAATATTATTTTGTATGATGATACTTATAATAAATCGCTTGATTTAGTTAGGGGTACTAAAGTACTCGTTAGTGATAAAATATATACTAATAATGATATAGAATATCATAAAATTAAATATGATAATCATGAATACTATGTTTTAAAAGATGATGTAGTAGGTGATTATAAATATGTAATTAAAGAAGATGTTATGTATGTAAAAACACCAGTTACTGTATATAAAGATATAAATGATGCATCTATATTAGGATTTTTAGATAAAGGTTCTAGTGTCCAAATATTAGGATTTGATAACCTTACTAATGGAATACCTAATATGTATAAATATCATACGATGATAAAGAAGGATATGTATATTCTAAATATTTAGTAAGTGATCATGATACATCTTTATTAAATAGTGATTTTTATGATATACATAAAGATAGAAAATTTTCATATGAGTTATATGGTGGACATGCTTCTGAATTAGATTACTACCCATATGAGAAAGCTAATTTTACTTCTAATGTTATGCCTGATGAAGTAAAAGCATTATATATAAATGCTAGTATGATTACAAATACAGCAGAATATTTATCTATAGCAAAAGAATCAGGTATAAATGCATTTGTTATTGATATATATGATGGTTATTTAGCATATAAATCAGAAGTTGCTAAAGAATATGGAGACTCTTTATATGCATCAGCTAAATGGTCTATAGATGAATATAAAAGTTTAATTGATATATATAAGAATAATGGATATTATGTTATAGGTAGAATTGTCGCGTTTAATAATCCACATTTTGCTAAGGATAATGAAAGTGATGCAATTACATATAATGGTAAATCATTAAATTGGGTATCAGCATATTCAAGACGTGCTTGGGAATATAATGTTAAATTAGCAATAGAAGCAGTTAATTTATTTGGATTTAATGAGATTCAATATGATTATATAAGATTTCCTGAAGCAAGTTATACATGGAGTAAAAATAAAAAATATGATTTTAAAAATACATATAATGAATCAAAAGGTGAAGCTATACAAAATTTCTTGTTCTATGCAACTGATATGATTCATAGGGAAGGTGCATATATATCTGCAGATGTATTTGGTGAATCAGCATATACATATGTTACGGCATACGGTCAGTATTTTCCGGCTATATCAAATATAGTTGATGTTATATCGGCAATGCCATATCCAGATCATTTTAATAAATATGATTTTAATTTTAAAGTACCAGTATGGACTAAACCATATGAACTTATGCTTAAATGGTCAAGTTATCCTAAGGAAAGACAAAAAGAAATACCTACTCCTGCAAAGGTTCGTACATGGATACAAGCATATGATACAATACATGAACCATATGTTAAATACGGTTCTAAAGAAGTAGAAGATCAAATATCTGCATTATATGAAATGGGATTAAATGATGGATACATTACATGGAATGCAGGATCTAATATAATTAAATATAGAAGTATTATAGATGCATTAAAGAAAGATTATAGGTGAGTTATGAAAATAGTATTAAATGAAAATGAGTATGAAGTTATAAAAGATTATAAAGATGCTTTTAATAAAGAAGATATCACTAATTTATATACTGATTATTTTAAAGATTATGATTATATTTTAGGTGATTATGCATATAGTAAATTAAGATTAAAAGGATTCTGTAATAAAGATAATAATTTATTTAATGATATTAATGATTATGATAAGATAGATGAATATATAAATAATGAATGTGCATATGAATGTAAATATTTTATCCTTAAAAAGATTGAAAAATAAGTAAATTTATTATATACTATATAATTGTTGGAGGAAAGTTATGGAAAAGAAAGAAACAGTAAAAATAAATGGTAAGAAATGGGAAGCTGCATTAGATAAAGCATTAGAAAAAGCATTAGCTAATGTAAATATTCCTGGATTTAGAAAAGGACATGTTCCTAAAGATGTATATTTAAAAAAATATGGTAAGGAATCACTTTATATGGAAGCTGCTAATGCTTCATTAAATGATGCTTATATGGAATTATTTAATAAGAATAAAGATGTAGAAATCGTAGCAGAACCTGAAATTGATATTAAAGATGTTAATGATAAAGAAATAGTATTTGAATTTACTTTAACATTAAAACCAGAAGTTAAATTAGGTAAATATACAGGATTAAATGTTAAAAAAGATTCTACTAAAGTAAGCAAAGAAGAAGTAGAAAAAACAATTGCTGAAATGAGAAATAGATATGCTGAAAATGTTACTAAAAATGGCGATGTAGCAAATGGTGATATTGCAGTAATCGATTTTGAAGGATTCAAAGATGGTGTTGCATTTGCAGGTGGCAAAGGTGAAAACTATTCATTAAAGATTGGTTCTAATACTTTTATACCAGGTTTTGAAGATCAATTAATTGGTATGAAAAAAGGTGAAACTAAAGAAATTAATGTTACATTCCCTGAAGATTACCAATCAGAAGAATTAAAAGGCGCTAAGGCTACATTTAAAGTAACAGTAAATGAAATTAAAGAAGTTAAAGTACCTGAATTAAATAAAGATTTCTTTGAAGATTTAGGTATGGAAGGTGTAGATTCTAAAGAAACTTTAGAAGCAGAAGTTAAAAAGACTATTGAAGCTCAAAAAGAACGTAATGCTGAAAATAAATACTTTGATGATTTATTAGAAGCAGCAGCTAAGAATACTAAAGTAGATATTCCTCATGTAATGATTCATGAAGAAGCACATAGAATGGTACATCAATATGAAGAAACATTAAAAATGCAAGGTTTAACATTAGAACAATTCTTTGAATTTACACATTCAGATGAACATGCTTTAATGGAACAAATGGAACCAGAAGCAGAAAAACGCGTTAAATATAGATTAATGCTAGAAGAAATTGCGAAGGTTGAAAAAATTGAACCTACAAAAGAAGAAGTAGATGCTGAAGCAGATAAATTAGCTAATCAATATGAAATGTCTAAAGATGAATTTTTGAAAGCTTTTGGTGGTATCGAAATGGTTAAATATGATATCAAAATGAGAAAAGCTATGGAATTATTAAAAAAATAAGTAATTAATTTTACTTATTTTTTATATCTAATTATACAAAAATATGTTCGTATGTGATATAATATAATTGGTGGTATTATGACTGTAGAAGTACTAGTAGAAATTATGGGTATTGATAAAACATTTACTTATAGTATTCCAAAATCTTTAGAATCCAAAATTAAAAAAGGTATTAAAGTTATAATACCTTTTGGTAATAAGAAAATTGAAGGTTTTGTATTAGATGTATTTAATAATAAAAAATATGATTATGTTATAAAAGATATTGTAGATGTTATAGAAGATGTATATATTAATGATGAGCTATTAGCGCTTGGCAAATATATGTCTAATAAGACATTAGCTACTTTAATGTCTTGTTATAATACAATGCTTCCTAAAGCATTAAAAGCATCATATAAAACAAGTATAAATAAAAAATATATAAGTTATTTAAAACTTATAAATAATGAATATAAAGGTATTAATGATAATCAAAATAAGATATTAGATCTCTTTAAAGATGATCTAGTACTTAAATCAGAAGCGGTAAATATATCTATATCTTCTTTAAAAACATTAATAAATAAAGGTGTAATTGAAGAGATTAAAAAAGAAGTATATAGAGATATAGAAACATCTAAATATGATGATAAAAAAGTTATCTTAACTAGTGAACAATCTAATGCTTTTAATACTATTAAAGATTCACTTAATACATTTAAACCATTTTTAATACATGGTGTTACTGGCTCTGGTAAAACAGAAGTATATATGCATTTGATAAGTGAAGTAATTAAAAATGGTAAAGATGTTATAGTATTAGTACCTGAAATAAGCCTAACTCCGCAAGTAGTAGGTATATTTAAATCTAGATTTAATAATATTGCAGTACTACATAGTAGACTTTCTGATGGTGAAAGATATGATGAGTATAGGAAAATATTGAATGGTGAAGTAAATATATGTGTTGGTGCTAGAAGTGCTATATTCGCCCCATTTAAAAACTTAGGATTAATAATTATTGATGAAGAACATACAGATACATATAAACAAGAAAATAATCCTAGATATCATGCTATTGATATGGCTATTTATAGGGCTAAATATAATAATATACCTTTGGTTTTAGGATCTGCTACACCATCTATAGAATCATATACAAGAGCATTATTAGGTACATATACTTTAATTAATATGCCTACTAGAGTTAATAAATCTATGCCTAAAATACATATAGTTGATATGAAAGATGAAATAAAAAAAGGTAATAGAATATTTAGTGAAATATTAAAAGATAAGTTAAATGAGGTAATTAAAAATAATAAACAAGCTATTATCTTATTAAATAGACGTGGATTTTCTACCGTAATATCTTGTAAAGATTGTGGTAATACAATTAAATGTCCTAAATGTGATATACCACTTACATATCATAAAACTTCAAATACATTAAGATGTCATTATTGTGGATATGGAATAGGTAATATAGAAAAGTGTCCAAAATGTAATAGTAAAAATATAAATGCATTTGGAATGGGTACACAGAAATTAGAAGAAGAAATTGTTAAAAACTTTGAAGGCGCTAAAGTCATACGTATGGATATTGATACTACATCTAAAAAAGGTGCACATGAGCATATTATAAATGAATTTAGAAGTGGTAAATATAATATCTTATTAGGTACACAAATGATTGCAAAAGGACTAGATTTTCCTAATGTTACATTAGTAGGAGTAATACAAGCAGATGCATCTTTAAATATCCCTGATTTTAGATCTGCTGAGAGAACTTATGCATTATTATCACAAGTAAGTGGTAGGGCTGGTAGAAGTGGTTCTTTTGGTGAAGTAGTCTTACAAGGATTTAATATGGATCATTATAGTATTATTAAAGCAAGTAAATGTGATTATAAAGGATTTTATAATGAAGAGGTAGTAATAAGAAAAAGACTAGGTTATCCTCCATATAATAATTTATGTTTAGTTAAAATATCATCTAAAAATTATGATAAATTATCTATAGAAAGCAATAAAATAGGAAATTATTTAAAATCCAATATTAAAAATGTATTAGGTCCATCTATATCTAGTATGCCTAAGATAAATGATATATATTATATGCAAATAATTATTAAATATAAAAATAGTAGTGATGTTATATCACATTTAAAATATATAAAAGAACTATATAAAAATAATAAAGGAGTTAAAGTTGAAATTGATATAAATCCTTTGAGAATATAGTTATTTATGATAAAATGATAATGGTGATTATATGATAGAAGATATAAATATAGAAAAGAAATTAAAAATTGTTTTTATGGGAACACCGGACTTTGCATGTCCAATATTAGAGGCATTAATCAATAATTATGGGGTACGTGCAGTAGTAACTCAACCAGATAAAGAAGTTGGAAGAGATAGAATATTAAAACCAACACCTATAAAAAAATTAGCAAATGATAATATGATTTTAGTTTTACAACCTAGTAAGATTAGAGAAGAGTATGAAGAAGTATTAGCGTTAGAACCTGACTTAATTATTACATGTGCATATGGTCAGATCATACCTAAAGAATTATTAGATGCACCAAGATTAGGTTGTATTAATGTACATGCATCATTACTACCTAAATTAAGAGGTGGCGCACCAATCCATAGAGCTATTATAAATGGTTTTACTAAAACTGGTATTACTATTATGTATATGAATGAAGGTATGGATAAAGGTGATATTATATCTCAAAGAGAAATAGAAATATTAGATACGGATACAGCAGAAACATTACATGATAAATTAAGTATCTTAGGTCGTGATTTATTACTTGATACATTACCTAGTATTATTGATGGTACAAACGAAAGAATCAAACAAGATGAGGCATTAGCAACATATGGATTTAATATATCAAGAGATGATGAACATATTGATTTTAATAAAACAAGTAAGCAAATATATAATCAAATAAGAGGTTTAAACTCATGGCCAGGAGCATATGCATTATATGATTCTAAGGTTTTAAAAGTATGGAGCTCTAGAATTGGAGAAAATTATGATCCATTAAAACAAAATGGTGAGATAATTGGAATATATAATGATGGTTTTGGTGTTAAAACATCAAATGGTGAAGTAGTTATTACTGAAGTACAACTTGAAGGTAAAAAACGTATGGATGCCGTATCATTTATCAATGGTGAAGCAAATAAAGGTAGTATGATAGGTAAGGTGCTAAAATGAGTGAAGAGACAAAGGAATTTTTAAAAAGTCCTAGAGGTAAAGCTTTAATTAAACTTGGCTTTTATATTATATTCTTCATCTTTGTATTTATATTCTTAGGTACACACAATGCTAAACCTGTTGAGCATGTTAAAACAGCACTAGAAAAATATACATCAATGACTAACTATGAATATGAATATAGATATAATGATATAGTTTATAATGGTATTACTTATAGAAATAAAATGTATTTTACTATTGATAATGTAGATTATTATTATGATAAAGAGGTATTTAAACGTGAACAAGAAACACTTGAATTGATACCAGTAGAATTAGATAAATGGTATTATCTTAATAATGTTACGATAAGTGATTATATCAAAAAAGGTAATATTATTGCTAAAACAGAAGACTATGAAACATCTACTTTACAAACTAAATATAGTGTTTCAGATATATTATGGTTAGAGGTATATGAAAAAGATAATTCTATATATAAAGTAGTAGTTATGATAGATGATAATAATAAAGTAGAGATTACTTATAGTAATGTAGGACAAGTATTAGATCCTACTAGATAGGAGTATTTATGGAAGCAATTATAATTATATTAGTAATATTAATATTAATTTTATTATTTAAAAGAACTTTTTCATCTGCAATATACGCAATTGTTATTGTGGATATATTCTTAAGATTAGTAGATTTTTTAAGAAGTTATATTAAATTTACTGGGGAAATAGGTAAATTCTTTAGTAAAATACCTGGTAGTTTAAATATAGTTATAAAAAATGCTACTTCAGGAGTATTTACTGATATATTATTATGGGGATTATTTATAATATACGTTATATTCTTATATTATGTTATTAGATATTTTATGAAAAAGAGGTAGTTATGAATTATATAAATGGTGAAGTTGTAGAAATAGAATGTAATTATGTAGTTATTGATAATAACGGTATAGGTTATGAGGTATATACACCAAATCCTTATGCTTTTAAATTACATGATAAATGTATTACATATATTTATGAAAAAGTAGCAGAAGATGAACATACATTATATGGGTTTAAAACAAAAGAAGAAAAAGCATTATTCTTAAAACTTACTTCAGTTAAAGGATTAGGACCTAAGATGGCACTTCCTATGCTTGCTTTGGGTTCTATTGATGGTATAAGTGATGCTATTGAAAAAGAAAATATATTATATTTAAAAAAATTCCCTAAAATTGGGGATAAGGTTGCACGTCAAATTATATTAGATTTAAAAGGTAAATTAGTAGAAAAAGTTGATGTTAAAGTAGAAAATAATCTTCTTACTGATGCTTTAAAATCACTAGGATATAAAGCTAGTGATATTAGTAAAGTATTACCTAATATTGATTCTACTAAAGATTTATCCGTACAGATTAAAGATGCTTTAAGGTTGATGTTAAAATGAGAATAGGTATTGATATTGATGATACTATAACTAATACTACATTTGATATTGATGCATGTGCATCTTTATATGATAAAAATCTAACTATAAATAAAGAAGCATATTATTTTGAAGAAAGATACAAATGGCCATATGAAAAATGTGAAGAATTTTGGCATAAATATGTTGATAAAATTATGAGTAATACTAGTGTAAAAAAAGATGCATCTTTATATATTAATAAATTATATGAAGAAGGTAATACCATATATATAATTACTGCTAGAAATAATAAGTATTCTACTAATGTTATAGATATTACTAAGTCATATTTAGATAAACATGGTATTAAGTATCATTATTTGATTACTGATTCTAATAATAAAGGTAGTGTATGTATAGAAAATAAGATAGATATAATGGTAGATGATAGTCCTTATCAAGCATATGATTTAGATGAGTTTGGTATTAAATATGTATTATTTAATAATGATTATAATAAAAATATTGATTGTAAGCATGTTGATTCATGGGAAGAGGTATATAAATATATAAACAGGAGGTGAAGTTATGGATGAAAATATTGAAAGTTTTGAAGCTACAATAAGACCTAAAACATTAGATGAATATGTAGGTCAAAGTGAGTTAAAAGAAAATTTAAGTATTTTTATTAAAGCTGCCAATAAAAGAGGTGAGGCATTAGATCATGTGCTTTTTTATGGCCCACCTGGTTTAGGTAAAACAACACTTGCGTATATTATTGCAAATGAATTAGGTTCTAATATTAGAGTGGCATCTGGTCCTGCCATTGAAAAAACAGGTGATCTAGCTGCTATTTTATCAACGATTGAAGAAGGTGATGTATTATTTATTGATGAAATACATCGCATTCCTAAATTTGTTGAAGAAACATTATATTCTGCTATGGAAGACTTTGTTTTAGATATTATAGTAGGTAATGATGCATCATCTAGAAGTATAAGAATTGATTTGCCTAAGTTTACTTTAGTAGGCGCGACTACTAGAGCAGGTGATTTAACAGCACCTATGCGTGATAGATTTGGAATAGTTTCTAAGTTAAATTATTATACAGATGATGAACTTGCACTTATTGTTAAAAGAACTGCTGGTGTATTATCATCTTCTATAGATGATGATGCAGCATTAGAAATTGCAAGAAGAAGTAGAGGAACACCTAGAATTGCAAATAGACTCGTTAAACGCGTTAGGGATTATGCTGAAGTAGTAGGTAATGGTAATATAGATATTACAATTGCAAAACATGCATTAGAAAAATTAAAAGTAGATAATATTGGTTTAGATGAAACAGATTATAACTTATTAAAATCAATTATAGATAAGTTTAATGGTGGACCTGTAGGTATTGATGCCATTGCATCTTCTATAGGTGAAGAAGTTACTACTATTGAAGATGTTTACGAACCATACTTATTACAAATAGGATTTTTAAAAAGAACTAATAGAGGTAGAGTTGTAACTGAAAAGGCATATCTTCATCTAGGTATACCAGTAAAATAAAAAAACAGGATTTATATCCTGTTTTAATTTCAAACCCAGGAGGCACCCCCTGAGGAGCCTCCATATAAAAGAATAAAAAGGGGTTGGCTAGTGTGATACTAGCACCAATTCGTCTAATCCGAACTGGTGATTACTATATTAACTTTTTTATATCTATTTGTCAATCTTTTTTTGTTAAAAAATGATATTTTTTATTAAATGTTATTTTATTGACTATGAAACAAATGTTTGCTATAATTAATTAGAAAGGTAGTGATATTATGGATATTACTTCTATTAAAGGAGTAGGACCTAAAACTATTAAGATATTAAATAAAATAGGTATTAATAGTGAAGAAGATTTATTATGTCACTATCCTTTTAGATACAATATTTTAAAAAAAGCTAATTTAAATAAGATAGAAGAAGATAGTTATATAGTAGATGATGGAATTGTAGAAACTATACCATATGTCGTACATTTTAAGAAACATATGGATAAAATGAGCTTTAAAATGAATGATGGTAATAAAATAGTTAATATTGTAATATTTAATAGAGCTTTTTATAAAGCTAAATTAACTATTGGTACTAAGATTACAGTAATAGGTAAATATGATATAAAATCTAATACTTTAGTAGCGTCTGATATACGTTTTAGCTTATTACCACCTAAACCTATTATCGAACCAGTTTATCATACTACATATGGTTTATCATCTAAAGAATTATCTAAATTTATATTATCTAGATTAGATGATATTCATCTTGTAGATTATGTACCAGATTATTTAAATGAAAAATATAATTTTTTAAGTAAAAATGAATCGGTTAAGATAGTTCATAATCCTTTAGATATAGATAAATTAAAACTAGCTAGAAAAAAGCTTAAATATGAAGAATTATTTACTTTTATGTTAAAAATGAATTATTTAAAGAATAATAAAAGTATGGATATAGGTCTATCTAGAGATGTAGATTACGATAAAGTATTAGAATTTATTAATAACTTACCTTTTAAGTTAACTAGTGATCAGTTAGATGCGAGTAAAGCTATATATGATGATTTGATATCTAAAGTAAGAATGAATAGACTTTTGCAAGGTGATGTAGGTAGTGGTAAAACTGTCGTAGCAATAATTGCTATGTATATAAATTATTTAGCAGGATATCAATCAGCTTTAATGGCTCCTACAGAAATACTTGCAATACAACATTATAATAATATATCTAAATTATTAGATAAATATGGTATTAAAGTAGAATTACTTACTGGTAAAGTTAAAACAAGTGAAAAGAAAAAAATATTAGAAAGATTAAAGAATAGAGATATCGATATATTAATAGGAACACATGCTTTATTTAGTGATGATGTAATCTATAACAATTTAGGGTTAGTTATTACTGATGAACAACATAGATTTGGTGTAAATCAAAGAGCCAGTTTAAAAAATAAAGGTATAACACCAGATATTTTATATATGTCAGCAACACCTATTCCTAGAACCTATGCCTTAACTATATATGGTGATATGGATGTATCTAGTATTAAGACAATGCCTGGTGGTAGATTAGATGTTATTACATCTATTAAAAAGACAAAAGAAATAAAAGATGTATTAGATATGATGAGTAAGGAACTTTCTTGTAATCATCAAGTATATGTAATCGCGCCTTTAATTGAAGAATCTGATAAATCTGATTTAGATAGCGTTTATGAAATAGAAGCTAATATGAAGAAAGCTTTTAAAGATAAATATAATATAGGTATATTACATGGTAAATTAACTAATGAGGAAAAAGATATTGTTATGGATAAATTTAAGAATAACGATATACAAATTCTTATATCTACTACTGTAGTAGAAGTAGGTGTTGATGTAGCTAACGCGACTTTGATGGTTATCTATGATGCATATAGATTTGGTCTTTCTGCACTTCATCAACTTAGAGGTAGAGTAGGTAGAAATAATATTCAATCCTACTGTGTATTAATAAGTGATAGGGAAACTGAAAGGCTTAATGTACTTGTAAATACAAATGATGGATTTAAAGTATCAGAAGAAGATTTTAAGATGCGTGGTAGTGGAGATTTATTTGGATATAGACAAAGTGGTGATATGGTATTTAATATTGCAGATTTAAAAAAAGACTTTGATATATTACTTAAAGCTCGTGATGATAGCATGGAGTTTTTAAAATTAGATGATACTAAATATGATTATATAAAAGGTTTAATATATAAAGCAGGTAATCTAGATTAGTGATTATTTGCTTTTTTTTAAATAAATAGTACAATATATATTACTTGGAGGGGTATTATGCGTAAATTTATTGTAAGTGACCTACATGGCGACGGTAATGTTTATAATAGTATTATGTCATATTTAGATAATATTAATAAAGAAGAAGATGTAACCCTATATATTAATGGTGATTTAATAGATAGAGGATATGCATCTGGTGAAATGCTTTTAGATGTTTATGATAGAATTAAAAATAATAAGGGATTTAAAATAGAATACTTAGGTGGCAATCACGAACTTTTAATGTGGGAAGCTTCAGATTCTCTTGGTGATAGATCATGGCCAGTAAATACGGCATGGAATTATAATGGTGGTGGTTTAACAGCATTCGATATTGAATCTCGTTGTTCTATTGAGATGCGTGATAAACTTATATCATTTGTTGGTAATTTAAAATTATATCATAAATTTGAAGAGACGATTGAAGGTAAAAATATTGTATTAGTACATGCTAAATGTCCTTATAAAGTTTCAGATAAATGTGACTTGAAAATAAGTGATAGTACTGATTCAATTTATGATTTAGTATGGACAAGATCAGATGATGACGGTATAAAAATAGGTAATAATAATTACTTTACGATTATAGGTCATACACCTTCAAAGACCCCTGATGGTTATGAATATTATAAGTGTGGGAATTATTTAAATATTGATGGAGGATGTGCTTATTATGTTAATGGTGTAGAATCATTTGATCATGTACCATTAGTTGAAGTATTAGATAATAAATTAGTTATATTAACATTTAATAATAGTAATAGAATAATAAGTGGTAATTGTTTTGTTAATGGTAATAGTTATCCTATACCTAATCTAGATCAATATAGAAAATATTTAAATCCAAATGTTAAAGTTAAACGTATGTATTTTGAAGATGATATGGTATTTTTTAAATAAGATATAATTGACTTTTAAAAGTTTATCTTTTATAATTATAATAGCGTGATATGATCACGCTGGTGTTACCGCTGGTAATTGTAGTAACACCATAAAAACCCCCTGAGCCCTCATATGAGGGCGTTTTATTTTTGCTTTGAATGTGTTATAATTTATATGGTGATAATATGAAGTTGTTTAGATTTTTATTCGCACTTGTACTTCTTTTCTTATTTATATATTTTGGTATTAAAATATATGAAAATACACATAAAAATGAAGTAGAAGAGTATACAATTAAAGATAACTTAGTTATAAGTGGATTAGAAACTAGTTTAGATACTGTTTCAAAAGAAGAAGTAGATGAAGATTTTAAAAATTCATGTAAAGCTACTTTTATTAATGTAGTAGATTTTATCTTCTATGATGGTAAGATAAATGGTGTTACATTTAATGAATTATCTGATAAGGGTAAGGAAAAGGTATTAAAACTTGCAAATGAAATTGATACTAAGATAGAAGAAAAGGTACCTAATTATAAAGATACTATATCTGATAATACTAAAAATGCTTATAAAGAAGCTTCTAATATTATTAAGAAAGGTTCTAATAGTCTTGATACGTTTATGAAAGAAAAACTATCAGAAGAAAGTTATAATGCTATTATAGACGCAAAAGATGATTTAATATATTATACTAATAATGCTATATCATACATAAAAGAAAATGGTGGTAAAGTAGTTAATGAGATTAAAGATAGATTCTCTAATTGGTTTAAAGAATTAAAAAATAATTAGAAGGTGAAGTATGAAGGTATCAAAAAGAAGATTAAAAAGAAAAGTTAAAAGATTTTTTACATTTGTATTATTAATTTTGATTATTTTAGCATGTTTATTCATATACTTTAATGGAAGTGATTCATTGAATAAATATTTAAGTAAGGATCAAATTAAATCTATTAAAGATGAAGATAAAACTTTAGCAGCATCTTTTGTATCAAGTAAAGATTTTAAATCTGCTAATATAGATAGATATATATCTTATTCTAAGTCTAGTAAATTAGATACTGATAAAGTTATTAAATTAGTTAATAATGATATAGATAAACTAGATAATTTTACTTATGATGATATTATATTATCTTTATTAGATGAAGAATATTATTTATATAAAAATATTATTAGATATATGAAATATTATAAGGAGCATAAAGATTTAAAAGCATCTGCAATTATTTGTAATGTTAATAGTAATATTGATTATAAGTTCTATACTAATAATCATAAAGCAGATTTATCTAAAGGTAATTTAATATTAGTAAATAAATATTATTCATTAGATAAAGATTATAAACCTGAATTAGTAGAACTTAGTAGTAAATATGGTACATGGGGTAGTCTAACACCTGATACATATGAAGCGTTTAAAATAATGGTAGATGCAGCGTCAAAAGAAGGTATTCATATATATTCTGTATCTCCATATAGAGATTATGCTCTTCAAACATCTTTATATAATAGATATGTTAAAAAAGATGGTAAGGAACTTGCGGATACATATTCAGCAAGACCTGGTTCATCTGAACATCAAACTGGTTTAGCAATGGATATTAATTCTGTTGATATTTCGTTTGCAAATACTAAAGAAGGTAAATGGTTAGCAAATAATTCATATAAATATGGATTTATCTTAAGATATCCTAAAGGTAAGGAATATATTACTGGTTATCAATATGAACCATGGCATTTTAGATATGTTGGTGAAGATGTAGCTAAATATATTTATGAACATGATATTACTTTTGAAGAGTATTATGCTTACTTTATAGAAAAATAGTTTCCTTATAGGAAACTTTTTTGTGTTATAATTTATTTAGGTGATAATATGAATTTATCTAAATCTAGATATACTAAAGGTATACAATGTAAGAAGATGTTATGGTTAGAAAAATATAAATCTGATGAGATAGAATCTATTAATAATAGTTCTTTTGAAACTGGTAATATGGTTCATGAAGTAGCTAGGTATTTATTTGGTGAACATGTAAATATTTGCTTTGATACTAATTTATCTACTATGATAGATAATACTTATTTAACGATTGATAGTTATAAAGATATAGTAATTACTGAAGCATCTTTTAAATATATGAATAACTTTTGTAGTGTAGATATTTTAATTAAAAAGGGTAATAATTATGAGATATATGAAGTTAAATCATCTACTGATATAAAAGATATTTATATTAAAGATATATCATATCAATATTATGTATTAACTAGTTTAGGAATGAAGGTTAATAAATGTAGTTTGATTCATTTAAATAGTAATTATGTAAGACATGGTGATTTAGAATTAGATAAATTATTTACTTTTGAAGATGTAACTAGTGATGTTATTAAATTACAAGATGAGGTTAAAGCTAATATATTAGATATAGATAAATATATGGAAAGTGAAATAGAAGAAAATTTAAAATTGGGTGAATATTGTTTTAAACCATATCCTTGTCCATTTTTTAAATATTGTTCTAGATCTTTAGGTAGTCCTAATGTATTTGATATAGCGAGTATGAGAACTTCTACTAAATTAAAGTATTATAATAATGGTATTTATAGTTTTAATGATTTATTAAATGAAGATATTAATACTGATTATAAGATGCAGATAGATTATGAGATTAATGATAAAGGTGAATATATCGATAAAGAATATATTAGGAATTTTTTAGATGGTTTAACTAAACCTTTATATTTTCTAGATTTTGAGACTTATCAGATGCCTATTCCTTTATATGATGACGCAAGTCCATATGAGCAAATACCTTTTCAATATTCTCTTCATTATATGGAAGGTGATAAGTTATATCATAAAGAGTTTTTAGCAGAAGCTGGAATAGATCCTAGAAGAGGACTTGCAGATAGGTTAGTTAATGATATACCACTTGATGTTTGTACACTTGCATATAATATGTCTTTTGAAAAAACAGTTATTAAAAAATTAGCAAGTTTATATCCGGATTTACATGATCATTTAATGAATATTCATGATAATATTAAGGATTTAATGATACCTTTTAAATATAAGAAATATTATAATAAGAATATGCAAGGATCTTATTCTATTAAGTATGTCTTACCTGCATTATTCAAAGATGATCCATCTTTAAATTATCATAACTTAGATTTAATTCATAATGGATCTGAAGCTATGAATGCATATGCTAATTTATCTAATTTAAGTGATGAAGATATTAAATATACAAGAGAAAGATTACTAAGATATTGTGAATTAGATACATATGCAATGGTTAAAATATATGAAAGGTTAGAAGGTGTTGTAAGTGACTGAGTATTGTGTATTAAAAGATAGTATAGATAGAAATTATGGTTTATATGATTGGTTATGTTTAAGTGAGAAAAATGAAGATAATATTAAAACATTAGGAGTTATATATGATGATAAATCTATATTTAGGATTGATATAGCTGATCATTATTGTGAAAATGATAAATTTAAAAAAGAATATGGTTCTTATGGATTTTCATATTCAACTTATTATGTTCCTGATAAATCTGAATCAAGAATCAGATTTTATGAACATCATGATCCAAAACCTAATAAATTCGCATATGAAGTTTTGATGGGTTTATTGAATGAATGTATTAAATATAGAAAAACTAGTGAAAGAAAAGTTAAGTTTGAAGTACCAGGTGTATTTTTTGAAGATGGTAAATATAGATATGATTATGATTTAGAGTTGTTACTTTCTTTAGTAGAAGAAAAATATAATAGATTAGAAGAAGATATAGAGATAGAAGATATACAAAAAGACAAGGTAAGAATTTTTGATATACAAAAATTAATTTCTATATTTAAAAAAGATAATAAGAAAAGATAGCTAAGATTAGCTATCTTTTTACTAAATATGAAAGGATTTTTCATAGATTTCATTATTTTCTAAATTAAAAAGCTGGAATTTTAAAAAATAATACAAATCTAATGATAAAATTAAAAAAATCATTAGATTTGTCTGGAAAAGTTCTCGTTTATGGTAATTGGTATGATATAATGATGGTGAATTAAGGAGGTAGTGTTGTGATTAAAAAGAAGTATCGCGATGTTAATGTTCTCGTAAGGAACAGTGACTATGTTCTAAAAAATGTAATTAAGTTACATCATAGCAATATTACAGCTAATAATCTATTAGAATTATCTGATTTTTTGAAAAGAAGATATAATATACCAGGCATGTTTTATAATTGCGATTTTGATATTGAATGTAAGAAAAAGTATTTTAGATCCCTAATTGTTAATCAAAATGCTTTATTATTGGATACAGATTTTAAAACACTTACATTTAATCAGTATTTTGAAATTACTGATGATGAGATATTAAGTATAAATGCGTTGCTTGAAGGTGGCGGTAGTGGTGGCTGGGTTGATATATTGAATATTTATGGATACGTACAGAGTATTTTGCACACTATCTTACTATTATTTAAGTTTATATCATATACATATGCATATATTATGGCGTTTCATGAAGTTTGCAATAAATACGGATATGGTAGATTGTTTTTATATGACGTTATTAAATATGAAGATAAGATAAAGGTTGGTTTTTTGAAGGGCGATAAAATAAAAAAGATAGATGCAGTGGAAAATGCTATTATGAAAAAATTCGGTTATAAAAAAAGAAATAACTTTTGGATACGCAAAAATATGCCTGCTTTATTTGATGAAAGAAACAAGTATGAAAAATGTTAAAAGTGGATGACAGTAATTAATGTTGTAATTTGTGTTACTGTTTTTAAATATTTATTGCCAGTATGCATTTATAATTGCTGATGATGTTATTATTGTGTGTTTTATTTTGTATGATACGGGGTGTGAATTATGAATAACTATTTAATATGTAAAGATGTAACTGAAGCACAGAAGTGGTTTGATGATAACTTTAAAGAGTTTATTAATAAAATTTATGCTGAAAAAGATATTTCTGGTACATTGGGTGAAATACTATTTTGTTATACCGGCAATATGTCTCGTATATATAATAATTTATTGATGGCAAGCGGTGGATTAATCGAATTAGATAAATTAAGACCAAATAATGAAAATTATCGAGAATATATAAATGAAATTATGGTTATAGCTGATTCGTTTTATAATAGAATTCCAAATAATATTGTATTGTTTCATTATTGTGACTCGCATGCTATCGGCAAAGTTAAACGAGGTTCAGAACTTTGCTTAAATAAATTTATTAGTACATCATTGCTAAAAAAATTTCCGGGATATCGAGGACTAATGAAGAGAAATGATTATGACGTTTTATTTATTATTAAAGTGCCAAAAGGTATCCCATGCATTCCTATCGGAAATGATTATGAAACTTGTCTACGCGAGTTTGAAGTGATTTTGCATCCAGATACTAAATTGCATATATCAAAAAAGTATTTCAGTTTTGTAGACTTTATGACAATTATTGAGTGCGAAGTTATAGATTGATATTGGGCGGTGATTCTATGAAAGTAATAACTATAAAACAACCATGGGCTAGTTTAATAGCAGAAGGTATTAAAAAATATGAATTTAGAACATGGAAGACTAATTATCGTGGTGATATATTAATTCATGCGGGTGCAGGAGTAGATGCATCTGCAATGAAAAAATTTAAAGATTTAAATTTAGAATATCCATCTAAAAAGATATTAGCTAAAGTAACGATAACTGATTGTATTTTACTTGATAAAGAAATGAATAAAAAAATAAGTAATGAAAATTCTTTAGTATATGGTACTGGAGATAGAGATGGGTATGCATGGAAGTTAACAAATGTAGAAAAATTAGATATACCTGATACTATAAATGGTAAGTTAGGTATGTGGAATTATGATATATAGGAGTGAATTGTATGAAGAAGTATGTAGTATTAGTATTGATTTTAATTTGTATGATTTGTTATATGCCAAATGTTAAGGCTAATATTATCTGTAATGATGGAAGTGTAAGTAATACTTGTACTGATTGTCATAAGGGATGTTGTTCTAAACATGGTGGGTGTACTGTTGGTGGACCAACAACTGATGATGTAAAAAAGTCAACTTCAACTCCAACTCCAGCACCAGCACCTAAAACCGAAACACCGGTTGCAAAACCTGCACCAGTAGAGCCTGCTAAACCGGTTGAAGATAAAAAAGAAGAAGTAATAGAAAATAAAGAAGAAAAAAAGGTAGAAGAAACTGATACTTTAGAAGAAAAAGAGGAGGTTAAAGAAGAAATACCTAAAAGTACTAGTGATAAAAAAGAATATGATGTAACACCAGCTAAAGAGGTAGATTATTCTAATTATAATTATCAAGTGGATTCTAGTGGAGAAACAATAATAGGTATTATTGGAGTTATTGGTACTTGTTTATGTGTAGGTAAAATTATTAAAGATAAGAAAAAAAGATAGCTAAAGTTTAGCTATCTTTTTTATTGTATTGTGATAAAAATTAATGTAAATATATTGTTATGATGGAGCAGGTCCATTTTTTATGTTATAATTATAATAGGTGGAAGTATGGATGAGTTATTTTTAAAGCAAGTATATAATTTTGTTGACGAATTTGATAGTATTTATAGTTCAAATAAATATATATCAAAGAAGATTGTTGATGATTTTTATGATAAGTATAGTGATATCGTTGCAATAGTTAACAAATATCCAAATTATGATGATGATAAATATAAAAAGTTTATAATAATAGTTAAGCATGGCTATGAAATCATTACAAAGCGCAACGAAAAATATATTGAATTTAAATTAAAGGAAGAAAAAGATTACTTTGATAATCTTTTTAAAGATGTTGATCCTAAAATTGTTTTAGATAACGAGCAGAGGAAAGCAATAATAATCGATGAAGACTATTCTTTAATTGTTGCAGGTGCAGGTTCAGGTAAAACTACTACCATGGCTGCTAAAGTTAAGTATTTGGTTGAAAGAAGGCATGTAGATCCTAATAGTATAATTTTACTTTCTTTTACGAATGCTTCTGTTGATGACTTAGATGATTTAATAAATAATAAATTTAAACTTGGTATAGAAATATTAACATTTCATAAGTTAGGAATGAAGTTTTTGAGAAATACTTTTCAACAGAGTTTTGAAATTATAGCTGATGCTGGTGCATATAAAGTTATATCCGAGTATTTTTTAGAAAATGTATTTAAAAATAAAGAATTATTAAAAAAATATATGAAGGCGTTCGATAGTTTTTTATATTTGGAAGAAGATTGTTTAGAATATACTGACTATGATTCTTATTTTCAAAACTATATGGATAAAAAGTATGAGGAATGTAAAAATAATTTAGATGAAGAAATAAAAAAACGCGTTAAAAATAGAAGTCGTCATTTAAAAACGATAAATGGTGAATATGTTAAATCTGAAGGAGAATTTAATATTGCTAACTATTTATATAAGCAAGGTATTAAATATCATTATGAAGCAAAATACCCATTTAGTATTAGTGGCAACAGGTCATATCATCCTGATTTTACTGTGGATAATTTTGATACACCATTATATATTGAATATTATGGATTAGCTACGCTTAATAAAAATGGTGAACCTTCTTCTGACGATGAAAAATATTTAAGTGAAATCTATAAGAAAAGGGATACGCACAAAAAGAATAAAACAGATTTATTGGAATTATTTAGTAGATATGATGATGGTAATTATTATATGCCAACTTTATCTTATGAGCTTACTAATAGGAATATAATTAGAAATCCAAGGAGTCAAAAAGAGATTTTTTATAGAATATTAGAAACTGGTAAAGAACATAAGTATACTAAATTAATTAAGTTGTTTAGAATTTTTATAAATTTATTCAAAGAAAAAAATTATGTATATGATGATTTTGATGAGTTAATAACTAAGTGTACTAATGATGATGTTAAGGAACAGTTAAAACTCCTTAAGGATGTTTTTGCATATTATCAAGAATATATCCATAGTAGGGGCAAGATAGATTTTCAAGATATGATTCATTATGCCTATACCAATATGGAAAAATTAAAAGAGAATCGAAAATCTTTGAAGTATGATTATGTTGTTATTGATGAGTATCAAGATGTTTCATATCAACGTTATAGATTCGCGCGTAAAATATCTGATGTTTTTGATTCTAAAATCGTAGCAGTTGGTGATGACTGGCAAACTATATATTCTTTTTCAGGATCTGATATTGACTTGTTTACTAATTTTATCGAAACAATGGGATATGGTGAAGAGGTTCAAATAACTAATACCTATCGTAATAGTCAAGAACTAATTGATTTAGCTGGAGATTTTGTTTTGAAAAATGAAAATCAAATTGAAAAAAAATTACATTCTAATAAGCATTTAAGTAAACCGGTTAGAATTGTTCAGTATCACTATGATGAAACTGATGATGACTTACCTCAAGAATTAGATAAATTATTAAATAAAATATATAGTAGTCACCCTGATGATAAAATACTTTTGTTATCAAGATTTAATATGGAATTGGACTATTTAATTGATTCTAAATTATTTTATAAACCTAATTTGTCTGATAATAGTGTTATATGTAAATCTATACCGGAAGCTAAAATAGACTTTTTAACTGTTCATAAATCAAAAGGTTTAGGTTATGATAGAGTTATTATTTTAAATGGTATCAACAGTACTTATGGATTTCCTAGTCAGGTAGAAGATCAGCCTATTATTAAATATATTAAAGGTGAGTATAATATTGATATAGAAGTATCAGACGCGATAGAATATCCAGAAGAAAGAAGGCTATTTTATGTAGCACTTACAAGAACTAAAAATGAATTATATATAATGACACCTTATATTTATAAATATCGTTCTTCTTTTGTTAAAGAAATTGAAAGTAATGAGAATGTTATGATAGAAAATAATTAATTATATAATTAATTTGTTAACTAAAAAGTCCCCGCTGGGGATTTTTTTATGCTATAATAGTGCCAGATGAATACTTGTGACGTGAGGTGTATATATGAAAGAATTACAAGAAAAGATAGAAAAATTTAATGAAGAAAGAGATTGGGATCAGTTCCATTCTCCAGAAAATTTAGCTAAGAGCATTTCTATTGAAGCTGGCGAGTTATTAGAATGTTTTCAATGGAATAATGAATATGATTTAGATGAAGTTAAAGAAGAACTTGCTGATGTTATAAATTATTGTTTATTAATGGCGGATAAATTAGGCGTAGATCCTAAGCAAATAGTTTTAGATAAAATGGAAAAGACTGCTAAGAAGTATCCAGTTGAAAAAGCTAAGGGTGTAAGTACTAAATATAATAAATTGTAGGAGGAATTATGAATGGTTTTAATGGTATAAGAAATAGGCAAAATATTTTAGAACGTGAAGACTTCATAAAAAATTTAATGTTCTCAAGTACAAATATAATAAGAGATTCTGAATTTAAAGAATTTAATTTAAGAAACAAAAATTTAATGTTTTTTCTGAATCTTATAAGTGACAGTATGAGCAGTATAGCAATGCTTGGAGGAAGAAACTTATTCTCATCTTTATTAGGCAAATTTGATAAGGTATTTGACTATTTTGAAGTTCAGAAAAAATTGCATAATGAGAATTCAAATGATATTTCGTTATCACGCTTTAATTACCTTCGAGATTCGATAAAGAAAAATGAATTCTTATCATTAAAAGAACTTAATAGATATTCTTTGTTGTTTGATGTAAAAGACTTGTCTTCCATGATAGAAAACTATAAGTTGATTAAAAAAAGTATTATTAATAATAATTATTTTGAAAATATTGCTGATGAATTATATGAAAGAGTATTTCACGAAGTGTATTCAGACGCAAACTGTGACAGAATATTTAGTTTAACTAACGAATATTTCGCCTTGCTTAGTGATTACTTAGGAATAAGTATATATGAGATTAAGAGAGTTATTAAAAATACTTATTCTGAATTTTTAAGAAAAAAAGATGAGTCCTGCTTTGAGGATTTATTTTCTAATTTTGCCAAATCATATAAAAAAATTAATGAGTACCATGTGTTTTTGAAGTTTAATAAGGAATTTGATCCCAATTTGTTAAAAGTTTTAATGGCAAATGGTAATAAAAAATTTACAATGTTAGGAAAACCGAAGTTAAGAACAAAACTAGCTAGTTATGGTGATATATCTAACCCTAACAAGCTGAATGATATTTTAAAAAGAATAGATAGTGAAAATGATAATAAGTATTATATTTTTGCTAAAATTAATTCAAAAGATGTATGGCATGCAATGAAAATATTTAGGGATACTATAATTCAGCCTCTTATTGGTTCAATGACTTATTCAGGAATTAGAAGTATTAATAGTGAAGGGAAATACATTGTTATTGAACCTCGTGATCAGGGCAAAATTATTGCCGAGAGGGAACTTTATGATGATTTTTTTACACCACTATCACAGGATTATCCTGATTATCGTGATTTATTTAAAAGATTTGTTACAGATTCTAATCAGAGTGAGATCAATGACATGATTGATGAAGCGGTACAATTATTGCCAGCTTACAACGATAAGAATAATTCTACATTAAATAAATTTACAAATACTTGGTTTGCTTTGGAAATATTATTTAAGACAGAAGATAATATTTCATCATCTCTGAAGAATTATGCGTCGTATTTAGTTGCTGATAAAATGTTTTCGGGATATATTTATACAACGGCTATTCAAATTATTAAAACATATAAAGGATTTAATGTAATTACACCGATTGATGTTGTTAAGTGTTTTAAAGAGTTTGACTTGATTCAAGAAAAAGATTGCTGTTATATTGAATGGAAAATTAATAGAATAAAGAACATGGTTATTAATTATTCTGATACATTTGATAAATATCATATGGAATCTGAAGAACTTTTGCTTGATTTGTATTTTTTAAGATGCAGACAATTTCATGGTATGAATAATTCACGATTAGAAATTGCATCTGGGTATATGTACGATATTGTAAATGATACGATTTTGTTTTATATAGATTATTTAGACATTTATCGGGATTTAAAAGACAAGAAATCATTATTCAATTATATTCGAAATGTTAAGGAAATAAAAAAATCGTTTATTGTTAAGGATGATTTAAAATTTTATGAAAACTTAATAGTGGCATATAATTCTGTTAAAAAGATTTGATGAAATAGCAGGTGATTTAAATGTTAGTATATGAAGGAATTAAATCAGGATTTATTAATGATGTAGATTTAGGAATAATTGCTGATAAGATTAGAAATAAATATATAGAAAAAATTAAAAGAAGACCTAGTGCACCAGAATTTAATTCATTGAAGAATTCTATGCAATATATGAGAGGTGTATTAAGATAAATATGTAATTATTTACATATTTTTTAGTTTACATATATATCATTAATCGCGTCAGAAATGTGGCATTTATTTTTAAAAAGTGATAAAATAATAATAGGTAATGGTGGTGATAGTAATGGATGTAAAAGACAAGAAAAAATTAGGGCAATATTTTACAAAAAAAGATTTATGGCTAAAGCCACAAATTATGGATTTTATACAAAAATCTAAATGTACTATCGCATATGATCCATATGCTGGCAATGGTGATTTATTGAAAGTATCATCCGAATATGGAATTAGTGAAATAAAGGGATTAGATATAGATAAAAATTTGCAATGGGAAGTTAATGATAGTTTAAAAAAAATACCACATGTAGATAATGCGATAATAATCACTAATCCGCCATATTTAACTAAATATAGTGCAAGTAGAAAAGATATTAAGATTGATGCATCATATTTTAAAGAACATACTGATTTGTATCAGCTTGCTATTGATAAGATGCTTGAAGCACAAGATTATGTAGTTGCCATAGTACCAGAAACATATATAAATAGCAAATTTTTTGATAAAAATTTAAGTAGAGTTTATAGTGTTACAATTTTAACTGAAAATCCATTTGATGATACTGAAAATCCGGTTTGTGTAGTATGCTTTGATAATGTAATAAAAATTCCACCAGAAGTAAAAGTATATGCAGATGATGAGTATTTGAATGATTATTCATATTTTAAAGGATTAAGATTAACACCGAAAAATGATTACTCAATTCGTTTTAATGTAAAAAATGGGAAATTGGCTTTAAGAGCTGTCGATTTAACTACAAACGATAAAAAAATTAAATTTTATGAAAAGAAAGAACTTAATTATGATTTATCTAAAGTTGGAAATAGTTCAAGATTAATAACGATTATAGACTTGGATTGCAGTGATCTAGATATTAAGGAATTAGTAAAAGAATGTAATAGACTGTTAGAGGATTATCGATTTAGGACTAAAGATGTTACTTTATCACCATTTAAGGGAAATACAAAAGAAGGAAAAAGAAGAAGAAGATTAGATTATAGAACTGCTAGATGTATAATTGAAATGGCAATTTCGAATCTAAGGAGTGGATTATATGCTTAATAATGTTGAATTATTTAATGAATGTCTTGAACACCCTGCTAAAAATGTAGATTCTGTGGCACGTGAAACTTTAAATAAAGTTATTTTACCATTGGATGATAGTATTCCGACAGAACTACTTGTAAAAAATCATCGACTTTTAGAATTAATTATTTTATATAATAGTTATAAATCTGCAGGCGATAGAACACATAACACTGAAATTTTATCCGAAATGGATGAGTGTTTGAGATATGAAGGTATGAATTATTGCCCCTTTTCACAATATTTTATGGTGCACGATGTTACATATGATATGTACTTAAATAAATTAACTAATGATGAAAAAGAGTACATAATAGATTGTTATTTGGAAGATAGACATCAGATGTATTTAAATAGAGATTATTCGGATATTATTTTTCAGGTATTGACTGATAATTATAGCCATAAGCGTAAAGGCGCTATGGGAGTCGAAAAATTAAAAAAAATATGTCGAGAATTGCAAATTCCTAAAATTGATACTGAGAATCAAATTGAGGGGTCTCTATATTATATATTACCAGATGCAGGTGACAATCAATTATTTAATAAAATTATTGAGAAAAATCACATTAATTTTGAATTTAGAAATACTCACCAAGGGAAAATGCCCGATGCTTTAATTAAAGTTGACAATACTTTTTTAGTTGTAGAACATAAAATACTTAAAGAGTCAGGTGGCGGACAAGATAAGCAAATGACTGAAATAATTGATTTTGTTGGATGGGGAGAAAGAGGGGTACATTATGTATCGTTTATGGATGGAATATTATTTAACGAATTAGTTAACCCTAGTCCAAAAAATAAAATGTATCGTGATAAGCAAAATATAATATTAAATTTAGAAAATTGTCCATTTAATTATTTTGTTAATGAGTATGGTTTTGGCAAATTGATTTCGCATATTTTAGAAACAAGAGATTAATACTTTCTCTTGTTTTAACATAATTTTTAATCCGATGAGAGCAAGAGTGTAATAATTTAAATCTATCATTTGTAAGTAAATAAAAAAGCCTTATAAGGCTTTTTTATTATCTAACATAACTATTTTCATATATATCAAAAAATTGTGATACAAATCGTGCTTGTTCTTGTTGCTCAATACTACCAGTTGTTATCTGCCATCCATATACTGAATAATTTTTATAATTATTTTTTGAAATATCATCTAAATTATATTCTTGTTTTATTATGTTTATACCTTCTGAATACAATTTAAGTAAAGTATCATATGCTTTATTAGGCTTTTTAAAAACTGCATATCCATAAATATTCGCACCTATTTCAAAATCATTACTAATATCATTGAAATATTTAGTATCTACATTACCTTTAATATTGGATTTACCAGGTGTATATTCTCTGATATATTTCAAATCAAATTTAAAAATATATATTGTGCAAATTAATATTAAAAATAATATAATAAAAATTAATTTTTTCATAATATCTTTTCCTTATACTATTAATTAAAAATATTATAACATGTTTTCAAAAAATAGAAAGTATTTATTTGTTTTGGATGCTTATATTATACCGCTGCCGGTATAATATAATTGGGATGAGAGTACGGTATCAATAAATCAATAATCAAAAAAGCATATTTACTTTGTAAATATGCTTTTATAATACCTTTTAAATTCTTCTTGATTTTCAATTATCTTAGTCATGTTATTTCTATATAAAGTATTCCATATAGCAGCAGCCCTAGCTTGAGTATTAAGTTGTTTATTTGGATTAAATTCAATATCAGTAAATATATCATATTTATTTAATTCTTCATGATATTCTTTATGCATATATAATCCTAACATATAAACATAATCATAATACATACTATATGGATCTTTTTCAAATACTGTATCATAATATTTAAATTCTGTAATATGATGATCACTATCAAATACTTTAGATGATTGATATATTCTTTCCACAGTTTTAACTTTACCATTTTTTAAAGGTATAGTTAAATTTAATGCACTTAAATTAACACCTAATTCTTTATTAGATTTAGTAGATATTTCTAGTACTTTATCTAAACTATATAATTTCATATTCAAAATTGCTTGATGCATTGCATCTCTTCTTTTACATTTTTGCTTATAAGACATACCATAAGTCCATTCAAAACTTACATCTGTTTTCATAAATGGTGCATCCGGTATATTAGTTGATATATAAATAGGTCTAATAGCCATACTACCATCTACTCCAATCACATCTTGGTTTATGTAATGATTTAGTTATAACATAGTTCATACCTTTATCATTACATAATTTCTCAAGACAATTATCATGTCCAGGAATAATAATTTCATTAATAAAATCTTTTTTAATAATATTATTTACTAATATTTCAGCTTGTGGATCTGTAGGATAATTATTAGGTATTCCAGGATCTCTATTTTTCTTATCAAACATACTTAAGAATGCTTCATTAGTTTGTAAATCCTCACTATCATAAAATTGGAAATCCAAACTAGCAGCATTAGTATAATAAAATTCAGTATCTAATTTAGATAATAATATTCTAGGACTTATATCACATATAACTAAAGTCATACCATTCATCGTTAATTTATATAACATTTTATAGTTAGGAAATGAAATTGAAGCAGATATCATATCTAATTTACCATCAAATCTATTAGGATCAGTTGTCACAATAGGAATTTGTGATAATTTGGCTAATTTTCTGGATACTATTCCTGTCTCTAATATACTAGGAGCATTTTGGATAGGAGAGAAATGATATATATGTTTAATATCCTTAGATTTAATAATATCATATCTATCTGATTTAATCTTTACATATGATTTAAATAATTTAAAGTGTTCACTAGTCATATCTGTTTTATCATATCCATTTGGAGTCTTATAATGAATAATATATTTATCAGCATTGGGACTATAAAAATTTCTTTCTATAATACCTCTATATTCACCATTAACATTTATTAAGTTTAATCCTTGTAGTTCGTCCATAATACACCCCTTCAACGTCTGTTATTCTATCATAAAAAAATATTACTTTCAAGTTTAAATTATGTATTAATTATATATAAAATATGTTATAATAAATAGCAATTAAATTGGAGGGTTTTTATGAATAATAAGATGTCATTATCATTTGGTATATCATTAGTTGTTGTTGGTATATTAAACTTTTGGTTCGAAACAACAAATATAATTTTATTTGGATTATCTATAAGTGCTTTATTATTTTCACTTATTGAAATAGTATTTTCAGTCATAGAAATATTTTCTAGTAAACGTATAAGAGGTGGTTGGTTAGAGTTTATATATATTCTACCTTTCGCCTTACTTATTTCAAGTTTCTGTTATTCTAATTCATTAATGCAAATTCCATTTATTAATGAACTTGTTAATGGAAGAATAACTAGTTTATTAACTATTACATCATTTGGATTATTATTTATAAGCGGATATATCAATTATAAACGTGAAGAAAAAATGAATACTCTTGCTCAAAGTGAGTTGGTTAAATCGACAACTGATGAGAGTTTCGAATCTGGCATTGAAGTTATGACAATTATAAGTGATTATATTGATGAGACAAAGTCTAGAGGTATTGCTATAGATAAATCTATTCTTAATCTTTTTGATGATATCACGAATTATTATGGTGATAAAGGTAAGCTAGCATATACTAAGATAGCATTACTTAGAACAGGTAAATATCAATTTACTATTAAAGAATTTGAAGAAGAGTATAAGAAAAGTGTTAAAGATTTTAATGAAAAAGTTAAAAACAAAGGTAAAAATAAAACAAACAAAACAAAAGAGGATTAATCCTCTTTTATAATTTGTATTTTTTTATATAAATGCTATAATAATTAACCGAGGGGTGCAACATGATAATATTTAGAGCATTAAATGAAAGTGATATCGCATTAAATCCATTAGAGAATGGATTATATTCTAAATTAAATATTAAACTGGCAGTAGGGGAAACATTTGATTTTTTACTAGCAGTTAATGGTATTAAATTAACGAAAGAGCAATATAGGGGTGAACTTTTAGAATTTAGAAAAAATTCTATTAAGCATTGCCTTCCTAGAATTACATCAATTACTAATGATAAACAAGTGTTTTTAAAAGATTTAAAACTACATATGCAAGATTATCTTCAAACTAAAGATTATAATGTATTAATGCCATATTTAATTAATTTTTTTGATATAACAAGTACTAAAAATGCCCATCTTTTGGATGGAAATAATCATGATTATGATTGGATTAGTTTTACTAAAAATATTGATACATTAAGACATTATTATCTAGATCAAAAAAATAGACATATGGTAGTTGGTATGGATAGTAATATAAATATGATTTTAGATTGTGATACTATCGCGTATGATTTAAGTTCTAAAGAATCAGTTTTAGAAAACCCATTTATATATAATAAAAGTGAAGGTACAGGAGAATATAAAGAAACAGATATTGACAGCCAGGCTATGCGTTATGCTATTAGTGATGGAGAAGTTATTTATTATAATCATGTTCCTAAAGATTCATTATTTATCTTAGACCCATTACAAGTAGATATGCTATATAATGGTATGTTAGATTCTGAATATCTTAATGCATCAAAAGCAGTTAAAAGTACTATTAATCATATACTTATGCATATTCTAAAATATCGATTAAGTGATACTGATGATTTAACTAAATATGTATTTGAAAAAGTCTATATAGATAATATGCCAATCTTAAAACTAAGTAATATATCAGGAATTAATTATTATGAAATTTTAAATGCTAAAGAAAAGATATTAAATATTTTAAATAATATTGATACTACTGGTGTATTAAATCAAGTAAAAAAACATAAAGATAAAGTATATGCAATAGAAAGATGAGCAAAATGAAGAAGTACGAAATATATAAATCAGTATTAGATATAGCAGATAAATATAATTTAGGAAGACACTGTTTTATAGGCAAGGGTAGTGAAGGTAGAGCTTATAAAGTAGGGAATGAAGTAGTTAAGTTATATAATTCAACTGAGTTTACAAAAGATATCAAGTATAGCAAAGTAATAACTACTCAAGATATTAAATCAAGTTCATTTGTATTTCCTAAAAAATTATTTATAGTTGACGATATATTAGTAGGATACATATATGATTATTATCCTAATGATATATTACAAGAATCATTAAAAAATCCAAATGAGACATATGAAATAGACTTAGAAAGATTAAAAAGAAGTTATGATAAGATGTATAGAAATCTATCTGTTTTAACAAATGATGGTATAGCTGCATTTGATCTTGCATGTAATATTTTATATAATGGTGAATCTATAAAAGCAATAGATACTATAAAATATGCTCCATCAACAGAAGCATGTAAAAATTTTAGTTCATTAGATAAAGGACTTAAATATTATATTCATAGATTTAATAGAAACTATGGAACATCTAAAGATATATGCGAGGATGCAGATATTAATTATATTGATCATTTAGTTAAAAAATATGGTTCTAAAATATATAATAGATAAGGGGTAGACATATGAATAACATAGATATGGACAAAGCTAAATTTTATTCAATAACTTTTAATAATATAATGACAAATGGACGCGATGAAAAATTTTATTATTATACATATGATGGTAAAACTTTTTATGAATATTTTTCTTTAGCAGAAGCTAAATTAGTAAGGAATGGTATATTAGAAAGTAATGATTCATCTAAAGAATACATTTACCGTCCTACATATGCATTAATTGTTAATAATATTTTATTATATAAAGAAAGTTATAATTCTGATGCTTTCATTGTAAGTGAAATAGAGCTTGATAATACATTAAATATAGGAACATATATGATGAAAAAAATTTCTATAGAAGAATTTAAAACTGCTACTGAAACAACTAATATTAAAAATATGATTATGAAACATATTAGTTTTATTGAACAAGCTATTAATGAATGTAGTTTAGAAGATACTAAGAAAACTAAAAGATTAGGATTTATAAATAAATTAATTAATCATAAAAATAAAAAAGGGATTTAATCCCTTTTTTATTTATGTACTAAGACTTTATAACCATATCCACTATTATCAGATGATTTTAAAATATCATACATCTTTAAAGCATCATCCTTATACATATTGATACATCCATGAGAACCTTTACCTCTTAAATACAAATCTTTAGCAAAGTGTTCAGGTTTAGTTCTATAAAGGACATTATGGAAACCTATACCACCATCAAAGGCCATAAAGCAATCAACATATGCCTTATATCTAGAACCATCTGGATTATTACCATATAAATATCTTTGACCATCTATTTGATATATTTTAAATATTCCCTCATTAGTAGGAGTATTAGTATTACCAGTTACACAGTCATTATTAATGATTAATTCATTATTTTTATACATCTTAACATTTTGATCAGATAAATCTACTTCAATATAGTTATTACCTAATGTATCTAAATCATTACTATTAACATAATATAGTTCATCATTATATTTTATAAGTGCTAAATTATCATCTTTAAATAATTCATATACTTTTTGATATATATCTAAGTTAATAGAATTATCATTTGAAATTAAAGTACTACTTTTAGTTAAGTAAGCATTACTTTCCACAATAATTCTATTAGGATGCTTAGAAGCTTCTATATATTCATTATCTAACTCACTTAATACATCATTACAAACATAACTATATTCATCATTATATTTAATAAAAGTTTGATCACCAATACTGAATAATGCATCTACTTTATCATATTTATGAAATATATCGATATTCTTATTAATATATAATTCTTTATTTAATTCAGTTCTATTAGGATGCTTTAATATTTCTTCATATAAAGCATCTACTTTATTAATATTACTATTTGAAACATAATAATAATTATTATTATATTTAATATAAGTATGATCATCAGTTTTAAATACAGCATATGCTTTATCATATTTATCTACTTTTAATTTATTTTTACCACCGATTTTATCTAATAAATTAGTATCCGTATTAAAATATATATCACGATCTAGACGAATACTACCAGGATAATCCATCATTAAAATTTCTATTTCATCAATATCTTCAGTATTTGAAATAGGTTTAGTATCATGAGTATCAAAAGAAACCTTTATTTCAGTCTTATCATATTTATCTTTATATGATGCACATCCAACACCAATTCCTAATGTGAATGTGAATATTGCAGCCTTTATCAAACTAGTCTTTTTCATATATTCCCCTCTAATCACTAGTTATTATACACTTGCTTTAAAAAAAGTCAATTTCATTGATATATATTTATAAATTTGTTAAAATTATATATATAATAGAGGTGGCTTATGAAATACTACAATATTCCTATTGAAAAAGTTTTAGAAGAATTTAATACAAGTGAACAAGGTCTAAATTATTTAGAAGCATTAGATCGACTAGAAAAAAATGGTGAAAATAAATTAGAAGAAGCAAAAAAAGAATCACTATTTTCAAAATTCATATCTGAATTCAAAGATGTCATGATTATTATTTTATTAATATCATCTGTTTTTTCATTAGCACTTGCGATATTTAATAATCAATCAATCTTTGATAGTATTGTTATATTGCTTATTGTTATAATAAACGCGATTCTTGGTTTTACACAAGAAATTAAAGCAGATAAAGCCATAGATGCATTAAAAAAATTAAGTGTTTCTAAAGTAAAAGTAAGACGTGATGGAAATATTACTGTCATTGATAGTAAAAATGTAGTTGTAGGAGATATTATTGTATTAGAAGCCGGAGATAAAGTAGTAGCAGATGCAAGAATTATAAAAGAAAAATCATTAAAAATAGATGAATCATCTTTAACAGGTGAATCAAACTATGTTAAAAAGACTAATAAAGTAATCGACGGAGTAGTAGACCTATCATTACAAAATAACATGATATTTATGGGTACAGAAGTAATATATGGTAAAGTAGAAGCTGTAGTAGTAAGTGTAGGTATGAATACAGAATTTGGTAAAGTTGCCGAATCATTAAAAAGTGAAGAAGATGAAGAAACACCATTACAAAAGAAAATAACTAATATGAGTAAAATACTATCAGAATTAGTATTTATAATAATTATGGTTATGTTTATCATAGGTATCGCGAGAGGTATGATGCTTAAAGATATTGTAATGCTTTCAATATCACTTGCTGTAGCAGCAATACCAGAAGGTCTACCGGCAGTTATAACAGTTATACTTTCTTTAGGTATGAATTCATTAGCAAGTAAAAATGCCGTAGTGCGTAAAATGAGTGCTGTAGAAGCACTTGGATCTACAGAAGTAATATGCTCAGATAAGACAGGTACTATTACTCAAAATAAGATGACAGTAGTAGAAGTATATTATGATACATTAACTACAATTAATAAATTAGATGAAAACAATCCTTTATTTGACGCGATGATATTATGTAATGATGCATTTTTAGATAATAAAAAATATGTAGGTGATCCTACTGAGGTGGCACTTTTAGAATCATTAGATAAGATTAAGGATATTGAAAAAATAAGAAATGAAATGCCTCGTATTGATGAGATACCATTCGATTCAGAAAGAAAAATGATGTCTACTATAAACATGGTAGGTGATTTTAAATATCTATATACTAAAGGTAGTTTTGATTCTATCATTAAAAAATGTAAATATTATATTTCTAATAATGAAATAGTAATACTTACAAATGATAAAATAGAAGAATTAAAACGTATTGAAAAAGAAGAATCTAATAAAGCATATCGAATACTTTCGTATGCTTATAAAAAAGTAGATGGCGAGATAGAAGAAAATGATTTAGTATTTATTGGATTAACCGCTATGATAGATCCACCTAGATTAAATGTATCTGAATCAATCGCGTTATGTCATGAAGCACATATAAGACCAGTTATGATTACCGGTGATTCACTTCCAACCGCGTATTCTATTGCAAAAAAAATAGGCATAATTGAGTCTGAAGAAGATGCAATTACCGGATTAGAATTAGACCATATGAATGAAGAACAATTTATGGATGCTGTTTTAAAATACAATGTTTATGCTAGAGTAAGTCCTAAAAATAAATTAGATATCGTTGAAGCATTAAAAAAACATGGATATATAGTTGCAATGACAGGTGATGGAGTTAATGATGCACCTGCACTTAAAGCCGCATCTATTGGTGTTGGAATGGGTATTACAGGTACTGAAGTATCTAAAAGTGTATCTGATATTGTCTTACTTGATGATAGTTTTTCTACTATTGTAGATGCAATAGGTGAAGGTAGAAGAATATATGATAACATTAGAAATGTATTAGTATATTTACTTGCAGGAAATCTTGCTGAAATATTAATTGTATTTATAGGAATGATTTTAGGTTTTCAAATATTTATGCCTATTCAAATATTATATTTAAATTTAATTACTGATTCACTACCAGCTATATCACTTGCTTTTGAACCAGCAGGATCTGATATTATGAAGCGTGATATAAGAAAGAATAAAAGTTTTATTACACCTTTTATATCTAGTAAATTAATCACGTCTGCTATTCTTAAGACTATCGCGGTATTAGCTATATATTATGCAGGTTTAAATATGTATGGAATAGATATAGCAAAAACAATGTCATTTTTGGCCTTAATACTTCTTGAAATGTCATATTCATTTTCATGTAAGAATTTAAAACAGAATGTATTTTCTACATCTTTCTTATGTAATAAGTATTTAAATATGAGTATGATATTATTAATATTTGTACAAATTATATTATTTAATACAGGATTAAAAGATATATTTTATATTATGCCACTTAATATATATCAAGTATTATATGTAGTATTAATGATATTATCAGTATTCATACTTGATGAATTACTTAAAATAATTTTAAATAAAATATTTAAAGATTAAAACACGATGTGTTTTTTTCTTTATATTATAAGGCATTTTCTGAAACTAAGAATAATCTCTCTTGACTAAATATCATTTTAAAAGTAAAATAGAATTATAGTTAAAAAACTATGGGAAGATGGTGTTTATATGTTAGAAGAAATGAATCCCATCTTGCTAGTCTTAATAGGACTTTTTGTTGGAATTATACTAATGTTTATTTTTAATTATATAAAAGGTTTAGTACAAGCTAAAAATATAGAAAATTTATTAGAGAAAGCTAAAAAAGAAGCTGAAAGAATAAAAAAGGATTATATATCTGAAGCAAAAGAAGAAGCATATCGTATTAAAGATGATGTTGATAAAGAAATAAAAGATAGAAAGCAAGATTTAAAAGAAACAGAAGAACGTTTATTACAAAGAGAAAATAATATGGATAAACGTGAAGAATTAATTCATAAAAGAGAACTTAATCTTGATGAAAGAGAAAATAACATAGTTGAAAAACAAAAAGATATTCAAGATGAAAAAGCAAGAATCGAGGATATTAAAAAAGAACAAGTAGAATTGTTAGAAAAAATAGCAGGTTATTCTAAAAAAGAAGCAAAAGAATTAGTACTTAAAAAAGTAGAAGACATGATGAATTTAGAAATAGCTAGTTATATTAAAGATAGAGAAACAGAAGCTAAATTAGAAGCAGATAAAAAAGCTAAAAATTTAATTGTTGAAAGCATGCAAAAATATGCATCTGATGTAGCAAATGAACAAACTGTTACAGTAGTAAGTCTACCTAATGATGAGATGAAAGGTCGTATCATAGGTAGAGAAGGTAGAAACATAAGAAGTATAGAAGCAGTTACAGGAGTAGATTTAATTATTGATGATACACCTGAAGCAATCGTACTTTCTAGTTTTGATCCATATAGAAGAGAAATGGCTAGAGTTACATTAGAAACATTAATTAAAGATGGAAGAATTCATCCAGCTAGAATTGAAGAAGTATACGATAAAGTATCTAAAGACATGAAAGCTAAAGTATTAGAATATGGTAACAATGCATTATTTGAACTTGGTATTACTAAAGTAGAACCTGAATTAGTTGAACTATTAGGTAAGTTAAACTTTAGAACAAGTTATGGTCAAAATGTATTGACGCATTCTATTGAAGTAGCTAATTTAGCAGGATCTATGGCTGCTGAATTAGGTGAAAACGTAGCTTTAGCAAAACGTGCCGGTCTATTCCATGATATTGGTAAAGCAATTGATCATGAAGTTGAAGGATCACATGTTGATTTAGGTGTTAACCTAGCTACAAAATATCATGAAAATGAAGTTGTTATTAATACAATTGCATCACATCATGGTGATACAGATGCTACTTCAGTAATTGCAAGCTTAGTTGCAATAGCAGATGCCGTATCAGCATCACGTCCAGGTGCAAGAAATGACTCATTAGAAAACTATGTACAAAGATTACAAGAATTAGAAGCTATTGGTAATAGTATTGAAGGTGTTGAAAAGACATTTGCAATGCAAGCAGGTAGAGAACTACGTGTTATTGTTAAACCTGAAGAAATAGATGATCTTAAGAGTGTTAAAGTAGCACGTGATATTAAAAATCAAATTGAAGATACAATGCAATATCCTGGTACAATTAAGGTTATTGTAATTAGAGAAACAAGAAGTATAGAAGAAGCTAAATAGCTTCTTTTTTATTAAAAAAAGATAGTATGAACTATCTATAATATATAGGGCCATAATAATAAGGCATAGGTTGATAATAAGGTCTACCATTCCAGAAATTAGGCGCTAAAGCAGCACCAGTAACACCACCTAGTAGGAAAGGAAATATAAATCCGCCCACAAATCTATCCCCGTTATAATTATAGTTATACATAATATCACCTCTAAAATATTTTATACAAAAGATATATTTTTGCTATATAATTTCATATAATTTAATGGTGATTTTGTGAAAAAATATTTTCAGTTTATAGGATTTATCATGCTTGCAACATTTAGCTTTTATTACACATTTAAAACAACTACAGTAATTAAAAATACCGATGAGATTATGAAATATATCGAGGAAGCATCAAAAGAAAAAGTATATCCTATTGATGCCTATATAGATGGTGATATGGTAATACCAGGTCTTAAAGGTAGTGAAGTAGATATATCTAAAAGCTATGATGTGATGAAAAAAATAGGTACATATTCATCTAATATGTTAGTATATAAAAAGATACCTCCAAATATTTCAATAACTAAAATATATAATAAATATATACAAGAAGGTAATCCTAAAAAAAATAATGTAACATTGATATTTAAAATCGATGATAAAACATATCTTGATAATATAATTACTATCTTGGATAAGTATGATATAAAAGCTAATTTTTTCTTTAATGATTATTATGATGAGGATATAAAACTATCTAATAAAGGTCATATAATAGGATATATAATAAATGATACATGGGCTAATATATTAGTAAATAAAACATCTAATCAAAAAAATATATATTGTTATTTAGAAGATAAAAATATAGAAACATTAAATATGTGTAGTATGAATAAAGCACATACAATTATACCTTCGATAAAAGTAACAACTAATCCTACCATAACAATTAAAAAGAATTTAAAATCAGGATCAATTATATCTTTAAACGTAGATAAAGCAATAAGTGAATTAGAATATATTATTAGATATATAAAAAGTAAAGGATATAATATTGTAAATTTAGATACATTACTTGAAGAATAATAATATTTAATTTATAATATCATTGGTGATATTATGAAACCAGAACTTTTATCTCCAGCTGGTTCTATGGAAGCATTATATGCTGCTATAGAAGGTGGTGCTGATGCTATATATATTGGTGGTATGAAATTTGGTGCACGTGCATTTTCAAAGAATTTTACTTTAGATGAAATCGAATATGCTACTGGATATGCTCATATGTATGGTGTTAAACTATATGTAGCAGTTAATACATTAATATATGATAATGAAACTGCTGAATTTTTAGATTATGTAAAACGTCTACATAAAATAGGTGTAGATGCTTTTATCATGCAAGATATTGGTATGATTGATTTAGTTAGAAAGACACTACCTAATGCTGAGATACATGTATCAACACAGGCACATATTCATAATCTAGATGGTGTAAAATTATTAGAAAAATTAGGTATTAAAAGAACCGTATTAGCACGTGAAACAAGTATCGAGGAAATAGAATATATAAAGAAAAATTCAGATATTGATTTAGAAATATTTATAGCTGGAGCACTTTGTATTTCCTATTCAGGAAACTGTCTTATGAGTAGTTTAATAGGTGGTAGAAGTGGTAACAGAGGTATGTGTGCAGGATCTTGTAGACTACCTTATGATTTAGTAGATGAAAAAGGTAAAGTAATTAATAAAGATAAATATATTTTAAGTACTAAAGATTTAAACACATTAGAATACTTAGGAAGATTAATTGATTTAGGTGTTACATCATTTAAAATAGAAGGTAGAATGAAAAGTCCTGAATATGTATATATAGTTACTAAATTATATAGACATGCAATCGATACATATTTAGAAACAGGCCATGTAGATATAGATAAAAAACTATTATCAGATTTAACTAAAGTATTCCAAAGAGGATTTACTAAAGGATTTATATTTAATGAAGATAATAATAATTTTATTAACAATAAAAGACCAAATCATCAAGGTGTAGAAATAGGAACAGTTATAGATTATTATAAAGGGTCTATTAAAGTTAAATTAAGTGATGATCTATCATTAAATGATGGTATTAGAATATTAGGTAATAATGATATAGGTCTTATTGTAACTTCTATGAAGTTAAATGGTTCATTAGTACATGAAGCACATAAAAATGATATTGTATATATTAAAGTAGATGATAAAGTAAATGTTAATAGTAAAGTATTAAAAACTAAAGATAGTAAATTAATTAATACTATAAATAAAGATATTAATTTAAAGAATCGCAAAAAAGGTATTGATATATCATTTAAAGCTAGAGTAGGAAGTATGAGTCTAACTATTAAATGTGGTAATGATATAATTACATCTACAAGTGATAAAGTATATGAGGCTTTAAAAGTACCTATGAATATAGAAGATGTTAAAAATAAATTATCTAAATTAGGTGATACAGTATATTGTATTGATAATATAAATATAGATATTACTGATAATTTATTTATAAACATTAAAGATTTAAATGAACTTAGAAGAGATGCTATTAATAAATTAACAGAAAAGAGATTAGAACCTATTCCATATGTTGAATCTACATATAGTATAGATGTTCCTAATTATGAAAAGGCTTGTAATGTAAATTACAAAGTATCTAGTATAGATATATTAAGTAAACTATCTAATTATCATAATATATATGTTGATGATATAAATCTATATAACAAGATACCTAATTCTATTTATATATTACCTAGAGTAAGTATGAATTATCCTGATATTGAAAGAGTAGAAGTAACATCTATTAATGGATTAAATAAATATAAGAATGCTATTACAGGACCATTTTTAAATGTTACCAATTCTTATGCAGTTGCATTCTTACATAGTATAGGGGTATCTTTAATCACATTATCTTATGAAATGGATTATGATAAAGTTAAACTATTAATAGATACATATCATGAAAGATATAATAAACATCCTAACCTAGAGGTTATTGTATATGGATATATAGAAGCTATGATATCAAAATTTAATCTACTTAAATATTATAATTTAAATGAAGGTAATTACTATTTAGTATCTAAATTTAAAAATAAATATCCAATAAAGATTAAAGATGATAAAATGATTATTTATTATGATGAAATAAGAAATGATACATCTGATTATTTTAGTATAGGTGTTAATAATATAAGATTAGACATTGAAAATAATACTGATTTAAAAAACTTATCAAAAAGATAAGTTTTTTTATAAAATTACTAGACATTTAATGTCTCAAGATTTATAATAGAAATCAATTTATGAGGAGGCATGCTATGGATAAAAACTTACCTGTAATTATACTTCGTGGTCTTGTATTGCTTCCTTCAAATGAACTTAAACTTGAATTTGAAGATGACTTAAGTATTAAAATACTTGATATGTCATATGCTTTCCATGACGGAAGAATATTAGTAGTTTCTAAAGATGATTATGACGGTTCTATAGATGATTTACCTAAGATAGGTGTAGAAGCTAAAATTACTAATAAAATAGTTTTACCTAATGGTAAGATTAGAATATCTTTAAAAGGTATTAAAAGAAAGAAAATATTAAACTATATTAAATTAAAAGCATCTAATTCACTAGAAGCTATCATAGAAGATATAGAAATAGAAAAATTAGATGAAATAGAAAAGAAAGCCATCATAAGAAAAATTATGAGGGAACTAGAATATTATATTAATAATGTTCCTAATGTAGGTAATAGTGTTTTATCAGTTCTACAAAATATTAATGATGTAGGTGATTTACTTGATACTATTGTTCCTGCTATACCTTTAAGTTTAGAAAGATTAAATGATTATTTAAATGAGACTAAGCCTTCTGAACGAGCAAGAATGTTTTTACTTGATATATATAGGGAAGAAGAATTATTTAATATTGAAAGAAATTTAGATATTAAAGTTACTAAAGAATTTGATAAGAACCAAAGAGATTATTTACTAAGAGAAAAACTAAAACAAATTAAAGAAGAATTAGGTGAAATATCTAGTAAAGAAGAAGAGATAAATGAATTAAAAAACAAATTAGATTCATTAAATGTTAATGATGATATTAAAGCTAAAATAGCTAAAATTATATCTAGATATGAATCACTTTCTAATATGTCACCTGAGCTAAATATCGAAAGAACATATATCGATACATTACTTTCACTTCCATGGAATAATAAAACAATCGATAATGAAGATTTAAATTTAGTAAAGAAAAAATTAGATGATACTCATAGTGGTTTAGATAAAGTAAAATCACGTATTATAGAATATTTAGCAGTTAAGAAAAATACAAATAGCTTAAAAAGTCCTATTATATGTTTAGTAGGTCCACCAGGAGTAGGTAAAACATCTTTAGCGTTTTCAATAGCAGATGCTGTGAATAGAAAATTCACTAAAATATCTGTAGGTGGCTTAGATGATGAAGCAGAAATTTTAGGACATAGAAGAACTTATATAGGTGCACGTCCTGGTAAAATAATAACAGGTCTTATAAAAGCAGGTAGTAATAATCCCGTATTTTTAATTGATGAAATTGACAAAATGACTAAGAATGTTAATGGTGATCCAGCATCAGCATTATTAGAAGTATTAGATCCAGAACAAAATAAATATTTTGAAGATAATTATTTAGATGAACAATATGATTTATCTAATATCATGTTTATATTAACCGCGAATGATATTAAAACTATACCTGCACCTTTAAAGGATAGATTAGAAATTATCAAATTGGATGGTTATACTGAATATGAAAAATTAGATATTACTAAAACACATTTAATACCTAAAATATGTAAGCAAATGGGTATAGATAGTATAACAATTAAAGATGATGTTATTTTAAGAGTTATTAATCTATATACTAAAGAAGCAGGTATACGTGAATTAGAAAGAAAGATTTCTGAAATAATCAGAAAAGCTTTAGTAAAAGTTATGACTGGTGAATTAGAAAATATGCCTACTATTACTTTAAAAAATTTGACTAACTATTTAGGTAAACCTATATATGAAGAGTCAGTTGTTGATATGAAAGTAGGTATTGTAAAGGGACTCGCGTATACAGAATATGGTGGAGAGATAATACCTATAGAATCAAATTATTATAAAGGTAAAAGTGAAATTATATTAACCGGTTCATTAGGTGATGTTATGAAAGAATCTGCACATATTGCATATTCATATATAAAAGCTAATTATAAAACATTTAAAATACCTTATGAAAAATTAGAAGAAAATACTATTCATATTCATGCTTTAGAAGGCGCTGTTCCTAAAGAAGGACCTTCTGCAGGTATAACACTTACTACATCTATTCTATCTTCACTACTTAATATTAAAGTTAAATCTGATATTGCAATGACAGGTGAAATAAGTTTACATGGTGATATTTTAAAAATAGGTGGATTAAAAGAAAAAAGTTTAGCAGCACTTAGAAATGGTATTAAAGAAATTATAATTCCATACGATAATAAGAGTGAAGTAGAAGATTTTCCAAAAGAAATACTAGATCGTATTAAATTTATACCAGTAAAAAATTATAAAGAGGTATTTAAAATTATTAAAGAAAGTTAATACTTTCTTTTTCTTTTATTTTAGTATATAATCTTAATGTTGATGGGAGGTATTTATGGAACTTATATTAATTAAATATGGTGAGTTAACTACCAAAGGAGAAAATAGAGATATATTTATTAATTTACTTGCTAAAAATATTAAAAATATCTTAAAAGATCATAATATCAAAATAATTAAAAATAATGTTAGAATGTATATTGAATGTGACGATATAGATAAATGTATACAAAAACTTAAAAAAGTATTTGGTATTCATGGTATTGTAAAAGCTTATAAAGTAGATAAGGATAATGAATCAATTTTATCTAAGGCATTAGAAATTATGAATAATAAAAAAGGTACTTTTAAAGTAGATACCAATAGAGCTGATAAGAAATTTCCTATAAGTTCTATGGAATTTAATAATGTAGTTGGTACTCATGTTTTAAAGAATACTAATTTAACTGTTGATGTACATAATCCTGATACAACTTTATATATTGAAATTCGTGGTGAAGGTGTATATATTTATACTGATATACTTTCTGGTATCGGCGGATATCCAGTTGGTACTCAAGGTAAATGCTTACTTATGTTATCAGGTGGAATCGACTCTCCAGTAGCAGCTTATCTTGCACTTAAACGTGGTATTGATGTAGACTGTATGTATTTTGAAGCACCTCCACATACATCACCAGAGGCTAAAGAAAAAGTTAAGAAACTTGCTTCTATTGCAAATGAATATTCTGGTAATATTAGATTACTTGTAGTTCCTTTTACAAAATTACAAGAAACTATCTATAAAAATAATGCTGATACATATATGATTACAATAATGAGACGTATGATGTATCGAATAGCAGAGAAGGTAGCTAAAAAATATGGATATAAAGCTATTATAAATGGTGAATCAATAGGACAAGTTGCATCTCAAACATTAGATAGTATAAATGTTATAGAAAGTAATATAAAAGTTCCTATAATAAGACCAGTAGCGTGTATGGATAAATTAGAAATTATTGATATTGCAAAAAATATAGGTACATATGAAACAAGTATTTTACCTTATGAAGATTGCTGTACGATATTTTTACCAAAACATCCAGTAATTAATCCTAAATTAGAAAGATGTGAAGAAATAGAATCTAGATTTGATTATCAAGCTATTATTGATGAGACTGTCGATAATATTGAAGTGATTAAAGAATTATCTAGTTCTACAAATGACTTGTTATAGGTATTAAATATTTAAAATATCACATTATATAAATGGTGATATTATGAAGAAAAGTTCATTACATATAGATGCTATAAAGAAGATTAAAGAAGATTTAGATCATGAACTTGGTTATAAGTTTAAATATGTAAAAAAGAAACCTAAATTAAATTGTTTTAAAGAATATACCGGTAATTAAAAAGACATATGTCTTTTTAATTTTTTTTATTTTTAATAAATTCTTTTAATAATTTAGTTAATGCTCTTTTTTCTATACGAGATACATAACTTCTAGATATACCTAATTCATTTGCAATTTGTTTTTGAGTTAATTCTACATCATTATTTAATCCGTATCTTTTTTCTAATATATCTGCTTCTCTTTTAGTTAATACATTAAAATATTTTTGTATTAAATTAATACTATCTTTATTATGTATATCAATAGCATAGTCAGGATTAGGAGTCTTTAAAATATCTAATAAAGTAATTTCATTACCATCTTTATCAAAACCAATAGATTCATTTAAACTAATATTCTTATTATTCTTTTTATTACTTCTAAAATGCATCAATATTTCATTTTCAATACATTTGGCACAGTAGGTTGTTAATTTAGTACCATGTTTATGTGAATATGAATCAACACCTTTTATAAGACCTATTGTACCAATACTTAATAAATCATCTACATCTTCATTTGTATGGTCATATTTTTTAACTATATGTGCTACTAATCTTAAGTTATGTTCTATTAATTTATCACGTGCAAATGTATCACCTAATCTAGCTTTTTCAGTATATAATTCCTCTTCTTCTTTAGTAAGTGGATCTGGAAATATATTATTAGAATACGCTGCAGTAAAAAGATAAAAATCTTTAAATAATATTTTAAATATCTTTTTAAACATAATTCACCTCTAATTAAATTTATGATTTAAATTAAAAAAATTGTAAAAAAAAGAGTGTTTTATAAAATCATATCCTATATATATAGTAGGAGGTGATAGGAAGATGGTGTTAAATGAAAAAGATATTAATAATTATTTTATTATTATTTATTAATAATGTATCTGCTAAAACATATTATAGTGAATATTCATCTTTTACAGATTGGACTTATGATTATGTGGAAGAAAGTCCTTTAGTAGAAGTAGAGAAAAAAGAAATGTCACGTTATTACAAAGATGAGGTAAGAACTAAGTATTTTATTGAAGGTATGAATACATATGAATATGAAGAAATTGATAGAACTAAAAGTTATTATACTGATTTTACTGAATATAGTAAGGATATACCTACTAATATAAAAAATAGGGTTATAGAAAAGTTAGATAAATATGAATATCAATTACCTAATAAGGTAAGATATATCAAGATTGATAATATATCAGGTGGTTATGGTAATTTAAGATTTACAGAAATATCAATTAGTAATATTAAATATAAGTATACATGTCATTTATGTAATGATACATTTGATAAGTATATTAATAATGGCATTACTGCTGAAAATATGTCTCATATAGGTAATGGTGGATATATAACTATTGATTTAAATGGTTTATATGATTATGATAAACTTAATATTTTAATTAGTATCTATGATGTATCAAATGGTAATAAAACATTTAATATAGGTCTATATAGTGCTGATAATGTATTAGTATTAGATAAAAAGATATCTACGAATGCAGTATCAACATCATTAAACAATTTAATCACATATACATTTAATTCATCTAATTTAGTTAAACATAATTTATATGATAATAAAATATATACAACTAATGATATAAGTAATTTAGAAAATATAAATGTTATTAATAAAGAAACTTATTATCGATATAAAGATTTATATTATATGTATTATACTAATTATCAAATGTATACGGATTATATTGATTATAAAGATAATGATTATCCTAATCTATTAGATACTAAAACATTTTATAGATATAGAACAAAAGACTATATAGAAATAGAAGATAATATTGTAATTAAAAGTGCAGATGATTTATCCAAGTGTTATAAATCTAATAAAGATGTTAGGATTGAATCTTTAATAGATTATAGTAAGAATGGTTATTATGAGGTATCTTTTATAACAGATTTTGGTATATTTAAGGAAAATGTTTTAGTAGATATAGAAGATAATAAATATAATGATTTATTAAAAAAATATAATGCATTAGATAAAGAATTTAAAGAATATATTAAGTTATATGAAAAACTAGATAAAGATTATAAAAATATTAATAATAAATATGATAGTTTAGTTAAAGAATATGATAAATTGACTAAGAATAATAATAAAATAATAAAGGAAAAAGATACGTTAGAAAGTGATTTTAATGTACTTAAAAAAGATTATGATAATTTAAAAGATAAATATAGATTAACAGTTAATGATTCTATTGAAAGTTATAATAATATGATAGGTGAAATAAATAATTATAAAGTTAAGACTAATTTGCTTAATACTAAAATAGGTGAATATGAAATAGAACTTAATAATGTTTTAGATTCTAAATATAAAAGTATTAAGGAATTAGAAAATGAAATATTTAATTTAAAAAGACCAGAAAGTAAAACTAAGATAAATTATATTGTACCTACAATAATCATAATAGTATTATTATTTCTTATTTTAGTGCATAAAAAGTATAAGAAAAACTAGTTTTGTCGAAACTATTTTATTTTAAAAAATTATATGTTAGATTGGAAAGGAAGGTGATAAATTGCTTGAAATAGATAAAGAGTTCAGGAAGGGTATATTGTTTGTAAGAATTAGTGGAATACTTAATAAGAGTAATGTGTCATATCTAAATAAAGAGGTTACTAAATTAGTTGCAGAAATGCAAATATGTAATGTCTGTTTTAATTTAGAAAAATTAAAATATATTGATATTGATGGTATAAATGCTATTTTATATAATTATAATTTATGTAAAAGTGTGAATGGTGTTAGTATTTTATGTGGTGTTAATGATACTATTAAAAATAGAATTAATAATAGTATTATTAAAGATATGTTAAAAATTAAAAATGAAATACAAGCTATTAATATGGTAGAAATATAGGTGAGGTATGGATACAGTTATTATTGAAAATAAAAATTTAATTTATTCTATTGCAAATATGTATAAAGATTACGCGAGTATTGAAGATCTTTTTCAGGCAGGTTGTATAGGTATAATAAAAGCATATAAAAATTATAATCCTAAATTTAGTACAAAATTTTCAACATTCGCATATTCATATATATTAGGTGAAATATGTGAATTTATAAGACGTGATAGATCGATAGTTATAAGTAGAGATATTAATAAATTATATAGAGATATAGTAAACGCTAAAAGTTATTTAGAACAAGAATATGGTCATACACCAAGTGATGATGAGGTAGTGAATTATATGGGTATTTCATATGAGGAATACAAAAATATAATGCTATCTTCTTATAGTGTAGAAAGCTTAGATAAATCATATGATGATATTGATTTATATAATTTTATAAGTAATAATATGGATTTAGATACAATTATAGCTTTAAAAGAAGCATTAAATAAATTGTCTTTAGAAGAAAGAAAAATCATAATTGGACAATATATATATGGTATGAATCAAGAAGATATTGCATCATTTTTAGGTATGAATCAAGTTGCTGTATCACGTGCAAAAAGACGTGCATTAACTAGGCTTAAAACTAATTTTAATTAAGGTATAAAAAATATACTTCCTAGCATAATAAAGTTAGGAGGTTTTTTAATGGATAAAAAAACATATGCAGATTTAGTTAATAAAATATGTCCTAAAGAAAAAATATGTATAAATGCTTTAGTATCATTTCTGTTTGGTGGACTTATGGGCCTATTAGGTGAATTTATTATAGAATTATATCAAATGTTATTTGATATACCGTTTAAGGAAGCATCAACATATATGATAATTACCTTAATATTCTTTGGATGTCTATTCACATGTTTTGGTTGGTTCGATAAAGTTATCGAATTTGCAAAGTGTGGTCTTATTATTCCTATTACAGGATTTGCACATGCAATGCAAAGTGCAGCGTTGGAATATAGACGTGAAGGTTTTGTTACAGGTATAGGTGCTAATATGTTTAAACTTACTGGTAGTGTTATTACATTTGGCATAGTATCGGCATACTTCTTCGGACTTATAAGACTTATATTAGGAGGATAATATGAATTTTAAATTTAAAAACGTATATTTAAATGCAACATCTATAGTAGCTGGACCTTATGAAAAAAGAACTATATTTATTAATTATTTTGATGAGATATATGATGATTTATATTTAGGTGAAAAGTCTTGGGAACTTGCAGAAATTAAATTAATACATGAAAGTGTTAATATATTACTTTCAAAAACAAATATGGAAAGAGAAAATATAAATATACATTTATCGGGAGATTTATTAAATCAATTAGTTGCTACTAATTATGCATCAGCTAAAATAGGTATACCATTAATTGGAGTATATGCAGCATGTGCTACTTCTACATTATCGCTAATATTAGGATCAATACTTGTCGATAATTATCTTAAAAATGCTATATGTAGTACAAGTAGTCATAATGCGGCTGCTGAAAAACAATTTAGATATCCCGTTGAATATGGTGGTCCTAAAAGATGTGTAACAACTTTTACTACAACAGCAGGTTGTTCAGCTTTAATTTCACGTAATAAAAAGGGTGTGAGAATAGATACTGGTACTATTGGTACAGTAGTAGATATGGGTGTCAAGGATGTATATAATATGGGTGCTGTTATGGCACCAGCGGCAGCTAGGGTATTAGTAGATCATTTGCGTGCTAATAAAAGGAAAGCTAGTTACTATGATCTTATCTTGACAGGTGATCTAGGTATATATGGTTCTAAGATTTTTGAAGAATATTTAAAAAGTGAGTATGGTATTATACTCGATAATTATAAAGATGCGGGATCAATGGTTTATGATAATAAAAAATATGCAGGTGGATCAGGACCGGCATGCATGCCATTAGTTGCATACGGTTATATTTTTAGCAAACTAAAAAAACATGAATATAAAAAAGTTTTGTTAATAGCAACAGGTGCCTTACATAATCAAACATTATGTAATGAAAAAATGTCTATACCTGCTATTGCACATGCAATTAGTTTGGAGGCTTTATGATATATTTAAAATCATTTTTATTTTGTGGTATTATATGTATGATTGCTCAAATAATTTTAGATAAAACCAAATTGACACCAGGTCATATGACAACACTTTTTGTTATAATAGGTTCTTTTTTAGATGTTTTTGATATATATGATAAATTAATATTATGGGCTGGTGGTGGAGCATTAGTACCTATCACTTCATTTGGGCATTTATTAATTCATGGTGCAATGGATAAAGCAATTACTACTAATTTTTTAGGACTTTTAACAGGAATGCTTAATCTAACGGCAGCAGGTATAACATCAGCAGTCGTATTTTCCTTTTTTCTCGCGTTATTATTTAAACCAAAAGACTAAAAAAGTCTTTTTTATTTAAAAAAAATATATTATGTATTTTATATGTGTTATAATATAAGAGGTGACGATGAATATGATAAATATTGAAACTGATTCAAGAAAAATTAAAAAAGGTGATATCTTTGTCGCACTTAAAGGAATTAGTAGTAATGGTGATGAATATATATCTAATGCTATTTCAAATGGTGCTTCAAAAGTTGTATGTGAGAGTGGAAGTTATGATGTTGAAACTATTATAGTTGACGATACAAAAAAATATTTAGAGGATTATTTAGAAACTAATTATAAAAAGTATTTAGATGAAATGACTTTAATATGCATAACTGGTACTAATGGTAAAACAACAGGAGCATTTATCATTTATGAATTATTAAATAAATTAGGACTAAAATGCGGTTATTTAGGTACAATCGGTTATTATTTAGATGACTTTGTTAGTTATTCACCTAATTCTGCACCTGATTTATGTACAGTATATCATTCTATTTTAGAGGCTTATGAAAAAGGATTTAGATATTTTGTTTTAGAAGGTAGTTCACAAGGACTTGATATGGGTAGATTAAATACTATTAAGTTTGACTATGCTATATATACTAATCTAACACATGAACATTTAGATTATCATAAAACTATGGAAAACTATATGAAAGCTAAATTAAAAGTATTTGAAAATACTAAAGATAATGCCTTATGTATCATAAATACAGATGATGAATATTCTAAAAACTTTATTTTAGATAAGAATAGAAATACATTATATGGTATGAATTCTAATGCTAATTATAAAATAGAAAATCCTATATATAAATTAGATAAAACAATTTTTGATTTAAATATAAATGGTAGTATACGTCATGTAGAAAGCCCATTACTAGGAGATTATAATATATATAATTTAATACCTGCTATAGCAATTCTAGATGATATGAAAATACCATATGAAAAATATGAACCATATATTAAAGAATTAGTTACACCAGATGGTAGAAACGAGAAAATAAAATATAAAGATAATTTAATAATTGTAGATTATGCTCATACACCAGATGGAATATTTAAAATAGGTTCAGCTTATAAAAAGATTAATCCTAATCATTTATATATTATCTTTGGTGAAAGAGGTAGTCGTGATAGAACAAAAAGACCTGAAATGTTAGAAATAGCTACTGATTTAGCAGATTATGTTATTGTAACTGATAATCATTTATATGGTGAAGATGGTGCGCAAATAATAAATGATATTATTAAAAATCCAAAGAATAATAATTTTGAAGTAATAAGAGATAGAAAAAAAGCTATTGAAAAAGGAATTGAACTTTTGGACTCTAATGACGTATTACTTATTTTGGGTAAAGGTCATGAAACATATTTAGATATTGGTAGTGAAAGAATTCATTTTGATGATAGAGAAGTAGTAAGAGAAATTATTTCTACAAAAGAAAATAAAAAAGTTGTATCTTAGTTGCTTAATAATCAATTTTTTGGTACAATAAAATTGTATTTAAAGTAGGTGATATGGTGGAAGAAACTAAAGTATATGTTACATCAGATTTTCAAGACGAATTAGTAAAAAATACACTTTTAGACGTTAAAGAAAGTTTAGAAGAGCGAGGTTATGATCCTGTTAATCAAATCGTTGGATATTTAATCAGTGGTGATCCAGGATATATCTCAAGTTATAAAGAAGCAAGAAATAAAATATCTAAGCTAGATCGAACTAAAATTATTGAAGTATTGGTTCGTGATTCAATTAAATGAAATATTTAGGTTTAGACTTAGGAACAAAGACACTTGGTATTGCACTTAGTGATATAACTCATTTAGTTGCAACACCATTAACTATTCTGCGTTTTGAAGATAGTAAATATGAAGACACTATAGAACCACTTAGAAATATAATAAAGCAGGAAAATATTGGTAAGATAATTTTGGGATTACCTAAAAATATGAATAATACAATGGGTGATCGAGCAATGTCGACACTTGCTTATAAAAAAACATTAGAAGAAGAATTCAATATACCTGTTATTATGCAAGATGAAAGATTATCTACTGTAGCAGCACATAATTATATGTTAGAGGCTGACTTATCTAGAAAAAAAAGAAAGGCTAAGGTAGATGGTTTAGCAGCAAGCATTATTTTACAAACTTATTTGGATATAGAAAGAGGGAAATAATAATGAATAATTTAGAAGAACAAAAATTTACAGTTGTTAATAGCGCTGGGGAAGAAGTTGAATGTGAAGCTTTATTTAGATTTGAATCTGATGAAACACATAAAAACTATATAGTATATACTGATAATTCACAAGATGAAGAAGGTAATACTAGAGTATACGCATCTATTTATACACCAGGAGAAGAAAAAACTAAATTAGAACCAATTGAGACTGATGCTGAATGGAACAAGATTCAACAAATCCTTGATGTTATTCAAGAACAAGTTAAAGAATCTATGGAAGGAGACGAGCAAGCTTAAAACTAAGCTTGTTTTTGTGCAGTATGAAGAATTATGTAATAATGGCAAAAATGCTAATCATATTTATAGCTATATTAATTATCGTATTATGTAGTTTTTATAGATATGAAATTAGACCAGTTAATAAAGATATTGGTAATATAACATTTCAAGTAAATGAGGGTGATACTTGGTATTCAATTGCTGATAGATTATATGAAGCTAATTTAATTCACTCAGTAAAATTTTATAAACTATATATTAAATTATTTACACCTAGCAATCTAGAAATTGGTGTATATAATGTATCTCCTAGTATGGATTTACCTAAATTAATGGATGTATTAGAACATGAAGCAACTAATCCAAATATTATAAGTATTACTTTTAAGGAAGGTATTAATATGCGTACAGTTGCTAATTTAATTGCTGATAATACCGTTAATACATATGATGACGTTATGAATACATTAAGTGATACAGAATATATTGATTCATTAATAAAAGATTATTGGTTTATAACTGACGATATTAAAAACGCTAATATATATTATCCATTAGAAGGTTATTTATTTCCATCTACATATAAAATTGATTCAACAAAAGATGTTAAAACAATCTTTAAATCTATGTTAGATCAAATGGATATTGAATTATCTAAATATAAATTAAACATTGAAGCATCTGGTTATACTGTTCATCAACTTTTGACATTAGCGTCTATAGTTGAACTTGAAGCAGGAAACGCAACCGATAGAGCTTCAGTAGCAGGAGTATTCTATAACCGTATTAAAAACAAATGGCAATTAGGTAGTGATGTTACTACATATTATGCTTTAAAAATAGATGATTTTAAAACATCATTAACTAAAAAACAACTAGCAACATGTAATAAATATAATACTAGAGCAACATGTTTTACAGGTTTACCTGTAGGACCAATTGCCAATCCTTCAATTGAATCAATTGCAGCTGCAATTATACCTACTGAGACTAATATGTATTACTTTGTCGCGGATTGTAGTGGTAAAACATATCTTACTAAAACATTAGCAGAACATAATAAAATAATCGCACAATTAGAAAAGGAAAATAATTGGTGTCAATAGAAGCTTTAGAAGAATATGCTAAGGCTAATAATGTACCTATTATGCAAAAAGATGGTATTGAATATCTAACTCAATATATCAAAGATAATAATGTTAAAAACATATTAGAAATAGGTACTGCAATTGCATATTCAGCTATTAGAATGTGTAATGTAAGTAATGATATAAAAGTTACTACAATTGAAAGAAATAAAGATATGTATGATCTTGCTATTGAAAATATTAAATTATTTAACCTATCTGATAGAATAAATGTTATATATGGTGATGCATTAGAAGTAGATATAGATGGTAGTTATGATCTAATATTTATTGATGCTGCTAAAAGCCAATATATTAAATTCTTTGATAAATATAGTAAATATTTAAAAGATGATGGAACTATAGTTTCCGATAATTTAAATTTTCATGGTTTAAGAAAAAACATTTCTAATATCACTAGTAAAAATTTAAGAAGTATGATGAAAAAGTTAAATGATTATGTAGTTTTCTTAGAAGAAAATAAAGATTATCATACAACATTTTTAGATATAGGTGATGGAATTGGAATTACAAAAAAATCTTCAAATTGAAGATTTTTTTTATATATTTACATATAATTATATAGGTGGTTATATGGATAAAAAGGAAGATTTTAAATTATTTGTACGCAAATACCCAAAACTCATTAATCATGTAGAAAGTGGTAAAATGACATGGCAAAAATTTTATGAAATATATGATTTGTATGGAGAAGATAGTAATGTATGGGATAAATATTTAAATGCATCAATAGCAGCAGGTAGTGGTTTAGAAATATTAAACATGATTAAAAATATTAACTTAGATGAATTTCAAAATGGAATTAATAGCATTCAAAAAGTATTAGGTATGATAGGTGATATGACTAATAAAAACGATAAGAAAGATTATAAACCAAGACCAGTTTATAAGCATTTTGAAGATTAATGAGTTTAGATATACAATTTAAACTAAAACAAAATCCTAATTACATTAAATATTTAAGAGAAAATTCATATTGGTATAAAATCTTAACTAGAGATCCTAGTCGTTTTAATGAATTTGTAGAAAATGTTAAGAAAACATATCATATGAGAACCGTTGATAAAATAAATGATGCTATTAAGACATTTGAGATGATTACTAATCTTATGACTTCGATGAAATAGTTTTACTATTTCATTTTTTATAGTATAATTAAATTGGTGATGATATGAAAATAATATCAGGTAAGTATAAAGGTAGAAATCTAAAAGGTTTTGATATCATTGGTACTAGACCTACTATGGATAGAGTCAAAGAATCAATGTTTGCTATGATACAAAATAAAGTTTCCAATGCTGTTGTTTTAGACCTATTTGCAGGTAGTGGTTCACTTGGCATAGAAGCATTAAGTAATGGTGCTAAAAAATGTTATTTTGTTGATAATAATAAAGAAGCTATTGATACAATTCGTGAAAACTTAAAAGGAATAGAAAATGCAGTATTAGAGAATACAGATTATAATAAGGCATTAAAAAGTTTTCGAGATGATGCTATTAAATTTGATATTATTATTTTAGATCCACCATATGATAGATGCTTTATTAATAAAATATTAACATTTATATATGATAATCAATTATTAAATGATAATGGTATTATTGTATGCGAATATGAAAAAGAAAAAGTAATAAATTCTAATTTACATATATATAAAGAAAGAAAATATGGTGATAAAACTGTTACTATCTTTGACATAGAATAATATCTATGTTATAATTTAGTCGTTTCGAAGGAGTGAAATTATGAAAATAAATTCAGTGGATTTATCAATATCTGCCGTTAGACGCAGCCAATATCCAACTGATAATAAACCTGAGTTTTTACTGGTAGGTAGATCTAATGTTGGTAAAAGTAGTTTCATTAATACACTTGTAAATAGAAAAAATTATGCCAGAACATCTGCTACACCAGGTAAAACACAAACTATAAATTTTTATTTAGTTAATGAACAATTTTATTTAGTAGATGCTCCAGGATATGGATACGCAACATTAAGTAAGGAAAAACAAAAAAAGTTTGGCCTTATGATGGAAGATTATTTAGTAAATCGTACTAGTTTAAAACAAGTATTCATGTTGGTAGATTTTAGACATAAACCTACTGCTGATGATATTGCTATGTATAATTACTTAAAGTATTATAAAATACCAGTAACCATTGTAGCAACTAAAACTGATAAGATTGGTATAACACAACATCAAAAACAAAGAAATATGATTTTAGAAACTCTTGATTTAGTTGTTGGTGATGATTTTGTTATGTTTTCTAACGTCAGCAAAGATGGTAAAGATGATATAATTAAAAAAATCGAAAGAATGATGTAATACCAAATAGGTATAATTTTCATACAATATATTGGTGATGGTATGAAAGTTGTTAATGATGATGGTAATATCATCGTTTTTTTAAATAAATATTTAACATTAAACTTTGATTATCATGATACATTTAAGCTACAAGAATTTTTAGAAAAGATAATTGATAAGCTTTATAAATATTATAATATAAGTATTAAAGGATATTATGATGCTTATATCTATATTGATAAATATTATGGAATTATGCTTAAATTAATAGATGATAATTATGATACATTTATAGATACAGTAGTTGATATTAAAACTTCAATAGAATATATTAATCTTTTATATGAAATAGAAGATATAGTTCCAAGTTATTTCATGCATAAAATTTATTTATATAATGATAAGCTATATTTGGAATTACATAATGATTTAGAAGATATAGATATGAGTAGATTACTAGAGAATAGTAAAATAATATATAAAGAGATAGATAATATAAAAAGAAATGGGTATATTATAAAAAATATGATATAATAAAAAGGCTTTGGAGGTGTAATTATGGAAACAGTTGCATTATTAGGTAGACCTAACGTTGGTAAATCTACTATTTTTAATCGTTTAGTAGGTAAAAAAATATCTATAATTGAAGATACACCTGGTGTTACTAGAGATAGAATATATGGTAAAGTAAAATTCGGTAAATACATGTATAACTTAATAGATACAGGTGGAATAGATGCTTCATCACTTGATTTTAATAAAGAAATTAAAATGCAAGCTACTATTGCAATAGAAGAAGCAGATGTTATTGTCTTTGTAGTTGATGGTATGGAAGGTATTACATCAAACGATTTATTAGTACGTGATATGCTTATTAAATCTAATAAAAAAGTAATAGTTGCAATAAATAAATATGATAGTAAAAAAACTAAAGACAATTTATATGATTTCTATGAATTAGGTTTTGATACATATATACCAATTAGTGGTGAACAAAATATGGGTATATATGAATTACAAGAAGCCATCACTGAAGGATTTAGTGAAACTGAAAATGAAATATCTTCAGCAATTAAATTTAGCGTTATTGGTAGACCAAATGTAGGTAAATCAAGTTTAGTAAACGCTATTGTTGATAAAGATAGAGTTATAGTATCTAATGTAGCAGGTACTACAAGAGATGCTATTGATACCTCTTTTAAATATCATGGAGAAGAATATACTGTTATTGATACAGCCGGTTTACGTAAGCAAGGTAAAATATATGAAAATGTAGAAAAATATAGTCTTTTAAGAACTATGCGTGCAATCGATAGATCTGATGTATGTCTACTTGTCTTAGATGCAGAAACAGGTATTATTGAACATGATAAACATATTGCATCATATGCTATTGAAGCAGGAAAACCTATCATTATCGTAGTTAATAAGTGGGATATAATAGAGAATAAAGAAGCAGAATTAAAAAAATGGACTAATGATATACGTGCTAATTTCCAATTTATACCATATGCACCAATAATATTCTTATCCGCACTTACTAAAAAACGTATTCATACACTTATGCCTACAATCTTAAAATGTTATGAGAATAGTAAAAAACAAATCGCTACAAGTTTAATAAATGATGTTATTGAAGAAGCAGTTAGACTTGAAATGCCACCTTCATATAAAGGTAGAAGATTAAAAATATACTTTGTATCTCAAGTAAGAAATTGTCCACCTACATTTGAATTTAAAGTTAACAGTAAAGGATTATTACATTTTTCTTATAAAAGATATTTAGAAAATCAAATAAGAAAATCTTTTGATTTTGAAGGAACACCTATTGTATTAGAGTTTAAAGGCAAAGGAGAAGAAGAGTTATAAAAAAATCAGCTTATTGCTGATTTTTATTAATATCATTTTTAATTTTATCAGTAGTACTTTTAATACCAAGACACATAAATATAACTGCAATAAAATAATCTATAAAAAACGGTATTAATACTTCATTACTAAAATATAATTCTTCAATTAATTTTAAACTTGGTGTAATACCTTCATTATATAATGCTAAACATGGTATTAATATTAGCATTGATATAGTTACACATACAAATGAAACCATTGTTATAATTCTAGGTAATTTTTCATCAATAAGCCCATTAAACAACTTATATCCCATTGATGCACCATATGCAATAAAAAACGCAAGCATAGATATCATTATATTTAAATATACATATGCAACAATCCATGGAATACAACCAATTAATCCACCTATAATTGCACCTATAATACCACTTATATAGTTTTTATTCATAAAATCACCTATATAATTATACCATATATTTATTATTGTCACTATAAATTATATGACTCATATAATATATCAGGAGTGATTATATGGCATTTGGTGATTCATTTTTTAAAAGGGTAGAAGAAAAAACTCATGTTGATAAAGCTACCATACTTTCATTAGCTTCAAAATTACAAAAAAACGATATGAAAAATGAAGGGACTTTAAGAGAAGTTATAAAAGAGTTATCAAAAATGACAGGTAAGGAAGTTTCTAAAGAAAAAGAAGATAAAATTATAAAAGCAGTTCAAAATGATAAAGTTCCTGATAATATAGATAAAATGTTATAGTTTTATCTTTTTTTGTAATATAAACTTTAATAATACATATATTTTAGTGAAAGCAGGGATTTAATGGATAAAAAAGAAATAATTAAAAATATAAGTGAGAGGACTGGAGGAGAAGTTTATTTAGGTGTTGTAGGTGCAGTTAGAACAGGAAAATCTACATTTATTAAAAAAGTAATTGAAACTCTTGTGGTCCCTAATATTGAAGATGAGTATGATAAAAAAAGATGTTTAGATGAACTACCGCAGTCAGCAGCAGGTAAAATGATTATGACAACAGAACCTAAGTTTGTTCCTAGTAATGCTGCCAACATAAAGATAGATGATTTTACTTCTAAAGTACGTTTAATTGATTGCGTGGGCTATGTTATAGAAGGCGCGAAAGGATACGAAGATGAATTTGGCCCTAGAATGGTTAAAACACCTTGGTATAATGAAGAAATACCTTTTATAGAAGCAGCTGAAATTGGCACTGAAAAAGTTATCAAGGATCATTCTACTATTGGAATATTAGTTACAACTGATGGTTCAATTGGTGAAATTCCAAGAAGTAGTTATGAAGTAGCAGAAAAACGTATCGTAAGTGAATTAAAAGAAATAGGTAAACCTTTTATTGTTGTACTTAATAGTACACATCCTACTGATACTATAACTACTACATTAGCAGAAGAGTTAAGTAAGGAATATGATGTCGCGGTTATTCCTATAAGTGTTTTAGATATGTCTGAAAGAGATATGTATGGTGTTTTAAAAGAAGCATTATATGAATTTCCTGTTATAGAAGTAAATGCATCTATACCTGATTGGATTGCATGTTTATCACCAAATAATTGGCTTAAAAAAATATATATTGATAAGATTAAGGAATCAGTTTTTGAAATAGATAAAATTAAAGATGTATCTAAAATAACTGAACATTTAGATACATCTGAATATATAAAACGTGCATACTTATCTGAAGTAGATCCTTCTACAGGTGAAATTACAATTAGCTTAGAAGCACCATCCGGTTTATATGATCAAATATTAAGTGAAGTTATTGGTGTAAATGTTACTACACGTGCAGATTTACTTGCATTATTCCAAGATTATAATGATTCAAAACAAGAATATGATCAAATTAAAAATGCTTTACAGATGGTTAAAACGACAGGTTATGGTGTAGCATCACCAACACTTTCTGATATGAAATTAGATACACCAGAGGTTATAAAACAAGGAAGTAGATATGGTATTCGACTAAAAGCAGTCGCACCTTCTATACATATGATAAGAGTTGATGTAGAATCTACATTTGAACCAATTATAGGTTCAGAGATACAGAGTAAAGAACTTATTGATTATATTCAAAAAGATAGTGAAACTGATCCAGATAATATTTGGAAAAGTGAAATATTTGGTAGAAGTTTAGATGTTATAGTCAAAGAAGGAATTCAAGCTAAATTGTCATTAATGCCAGAAAATGTAAGATTTAAATTACAACAAACATTATCAAAATTAGTAAATAAAGGTAATGGTAATTTATTTGCAATCGTAATATAAGAGTAGAAATACTCTTTTTATTTTGATATAATTAAAATAGGGAAGTCGTATTTAGTTAAAGTAGGTGTTTATGAAAAAGGGATTAATAATAGTGATGATATTGCTTATACTATTAGGAGGGGTAGGATGTTATCTTGCTTTAAGATTTAAATTAGAAGTTACATTATCTTCTAATTTAGATGTGCCTTTTGGCACTGATGTTAATTTAAAAGATTTTATTATATCTTCTAATGCAACATTTAAAGATAAGCATGATACATATTATAGTTTAGGTGAACAAGAAGTTAAGATAGAGTATATAGATTCACATAATAAAACAAAAGAATATAGTTTTAAAATTAATGTAATAGATGTAGGAAAACCTTTTATACTAGCAAATGCTACTATAACATCATATAAAGGTGAAAATGTATCATTACTTAAAAATGTTATATGTGCTGATTATGAAGATGATAATGTTAGTTGTGAAGTTATAGGTGAATATGACATTAATACGATCGGTAGCTATAAATTAAAATATTTAGCTAAAGATTCATCATTAAATGAAGAAACCAAAGACTTTACCTTAAATATCATTAAAAAACCTAGCTATATACCACCAAGTAATAACAAAATAAATTATATACCATTTAAAGAAATATATGATAAACATAAGAATCAAAACACAATGATTGGTATTGATATATCTAGATTTCAAGGCGATATTGATTTTAATAAGGTACGTGATGCTGGGTGTGAATACGTAATAATAAGACTTGGCTGGTTAGTAGATGGTGAGTTAGGTCTAGATTATAAATATGAAGAAAATATAGCTAAGGCTAAGGAAGCCGGATTAAAAATAGGTCTATATTTTTATAGTGAAGCTAAAACAATGAAAGAAACTATTGATTCTGTCGATTTTATTGTTGATAATATTAAATATGATATAGATTTACCAATCGCGTATGATTGGGAAGATTTTAACCATTATAATGATTATCATTTAAGTATATATAATTTTAATAAATTAGCATATACATTTATGGATTTATTAAATGAAAAAGGTTATAAAGGGATGCTTTATGCATCTAAATATTATCTAGTAAATATGTGGAGAGCGTCAGTTTATCCTGTCTGGGTAGCGCAATACTATGATTATGTTACATATGAAGGTGACTATATTATGTGGCAAATAACTGATAGGGCTAAAATTGATGGTATAACAAATGGTGTAGATGTAGATATTTACTATCTAAATAGATAATTATGTAAGTTATAACTTATAATATATCTAAAAAGGTAATTTTTTCGATGAAAATACGCGAAAAACGTTAAAAATACTTGCATTAGAGCTAAAATAATGGTAAGATTTAATTGTAAGCAAGATAGATTGTCTTACTTGAAAATGACATATTAATATAGGAGGTAATGAAATGTCAAAAACTGAATTAGTAACTTATGTTGCAGAAAAAGCTTCATTAACTAAAGCTGATGCTTCTAGAGCAGTTGAAGCTATGATCGCTGGTGTTGAATCAGGACTTAAAAAAGAAGGAAAAGTAACTATTACTGGTTTTGCTACATTCACTGCTAAGAAAAAAGCAGCTAAAAATGGTAGAAATCCTAGAACTGGTGAAACAGTTAAGATTCCTGCAAGAGTTGCTGTTACTATTAAAGCTGGATCTAAATTAAAAGACGCTTTAAACTAAGAGGCATATGTCTCTTTTTTCTTGGTTGGAGGAAATATGAAGGATGCTATTGAAATTTTAAAAAAAATTAATAATTCGGGATTTAAAGCATATATAGTAGGTGGATATCCTAGAGATCTTTATTTAAAAAGAAAAACTAATGATATTGATATATGTACAAGTGCTACACCTAAAGATATTAAAACTATTTTTAAAGATGCATTAGTAAAAGATAGTAATTATGGGTCTTTAACTATAATTTATAAAAATAAAAAATATGAAATAACAACATTTAGAAAAGAGACTAATTATTTTCATTACCGTTTTCCTAAAGTAGAATATATATCTGATTTATTAAAAGATTTACAAAGACGTGATTTTACTATTAATACATTATGTATAGATGAAGACAAAAACACAATTGATATGTTAGATGGTATTAAAGACTTAGATAATAGAATAATACGTATGGTAGGGGATCCTAAAAAGAGATTAAAAGAAGATGCATTAAGAATATTAAGAGCAATTAGATTCGCGACAATTCTAGATTTTAAAATAGATGAATCATTAGATTACTATATATCAGAATATGCACCTTTAGTTAAAAAACTATCATATGAAAGAAAAAAATCAGAATTAGATAAAATATTTGCAAGTAAAAACAAACTATATGGTGTATCTTTATTAAAAAAATATCATTTAGATGAATATCTAGAAATAGATTTAAATAATGTTGTATTATCAACAGATATAATTGGTATATGGGCTCAAATAGATAAAGGTAAATATAAATTTAATTCTAATGAGATGGATACTATAAAAAAACTAAAAGAACTTAAAGATAAAAATATAATGGATATAGAGCTTCTATATAGGTATGGTCTTTATATCGCATCTTTAAAGGCAAGTATTGATGGTATATCTAGAAATACTATAACATCGCTATATAATAGTTTACCAATTAAAAGTAGATCAGATATTGATATTGAAATAGAAGATATAAATAAATTATTAGGTAAAAAATCTGGGCCATATCTAAAAGGAATTATAAAAGATATGGAAATGGAAATATTACATGGTAGACTTGTCAATGAAGAGAAAACTATTAAAGAATATATATTGAATAAATATAAAAATATATGATAGAATAGTAATTAGGTGATTTTATGAGTTTTAAAATTGATAGAATATCTTCCAATATGGTTAAAGAAATAAGCTATATATTAATGACTGAAGTAAAAGATCCTAATGTTAAGTTTGTAACTATAACAGATGCACATGTAACAAACGATTTATCATATGCAAAAATATATGTTACAGTATTAAATAAGGAATATATTAAAGATACATTAAAAGCTTTAAATAACGCTAAAGGATTTATTAGAAATGAGCTTAAGACACGTATGGATATTAGAAATATACCAGAATTAGAATTTGTCTATGATGAATCTATAGAATATGGTAATAAGATAGAAAAGATTATTGAAGATATCCATAAAAATTGATTTAAAATATAAAATATGTTAAACTTATGTTGGTGATGAGTGTGCTTAAAATTTTATATGTCAGCCCTAAAAGAATAAGTATACAAGATTGGGCTAAAGTAGCGCCAATTGAATCAATATCTTCTATTGAAGATAAGAAAAATGAAGTTTATATAAAAAGAGTAAATTTATCAGATGGTACATTTGAAGATGTATTAGATGAAGAAATAAATAAATTAACTGAGAAAAATAATAGTAATTTAAAACATAGAAATTAGAAAGTTAGTGGTTGATGAAAACTAACCTATATTTAAATGAAGATACATATTTGGAGTTAATACGTATATCCACGTTATGGATTAAGTGCATAGATATCTATGAAATAAGGTGGTACCACGGGTGATTTCGTCCTTATATTTATAGGTATTTTTTTATTAGGAGGTAATCATGTATAAGAAGATTATATTTGATTTAGATGATACATTGATTGAATGGATAGATGAATATAATGATGCATTAAAAGATACATTAAGTAAATATGGTATTGATTTTGATTATCATATATTGAGTAAAACTATTGATGAATATGATTATAATAGCAAAGTATATAATAGTTATGATTTAATGAATTATTTAAACAATAAACATAATTTAAATTTAACAATTGATTTTATAAATGATTGGTTAAGTAAATTAGGTACTAAAGGTAAAGTTTCTAAAGATACAGTTGAATTATTAAAATATTTATCAAGTAAATATGAATTAATTGTTTTAACAACTTGGGAAACAAATTGTCAAATAAATAGATTAAAAACTGCTGGTATATATAAGTATTTTAAAGGTGTATATGGTGGAGAAGTGTATAAAAAGCCTTCATATGAAGCATTTAAAAAAGCTATAGAACCATATATGGAAAGTGAATGTATTATGGTTGGTGATAGTATGAAATTTGATATTGAACCAGCTAAAAAATTAGGAATTAAAACTTACCAGGTAGGTTATGATATTAAAAGTATATTAGATTTAAAGGAGATGTTATAATGAATGAATATATAGATTCTACTTTACTTAGAAGTGATGCAACGATAGATGATATTACAAAATTATGTGAGGATGCAATTAAGTATCATTTTGCTACAGTATGTGTAAATCCATACTATGTACCACTTGCTAAAGAATTACTTTCTTCATCAACTGTAGAAGTATGTACTGTAGTAGGTTTTCCATTAGGTGCATCTACTACAAATGTCAAAGTGTATGAAGCTGTTGACGCAGTAGAAGCAGGTGCTGATGAAGTAGATATGGTCATTAATATTGGTGCTTTAAAAGATAAGGAATATGAATATGTTAAAAATGAAATTGAACAAGTTAGAAATGTTTTAGATGGTAAAGTATTAAAAGTTATTATTGAAACATGTTATTTAACTAAAGAAGAAATCATTAAAGCTACTGAAATATGTAATGATACATTTGTTAACTTTATTAAAACATCTACAGGATATGGAAGCCGTGGTGCTAATATAGAAGATATCAAGTTAATAAATGAACATAAAAACGAGGTATTAGAAGTAAAAGCATCTGGTGGTATTAAAACTTTAAAAGACGCAGAAGAATTTTTAAAACTAGGTGTTACAAGAATCGGAACTAGTAATGCAGTTAATATAATTAATGGATGTACTTGTGGTGATGAATGCCGTTGCGGTGATGAATGCCATTGTGGTGATGAATGCCACTGTCATGATAAGGAGGATTAATCATGAAATGTTATGAAGATTTAAAATGGAGAGGACTTATTAAAGATGTATCAAGTCCAGAATTAGAAGATAAATTAAATAATGAAGAAATAACTTTTTATATAGGAACAGATCCAACAGCTGATTCTATGCATATAGGTCATTTTTCTAGTTTTTTAATTGCAACTAGATTAGCTAAGTATGGACATCATCCAATATTACTTGTTGGTGGTGCTACAGGGCTTATTGGAGATCCTAAACCTAGTCAAGAAAGAAAAATGATAACTAAAGAAGAAGTTATGCATAATGTTGAAGGTTTAACTAAACAAGCTAAAAAAATATTTGGTTTTGAAGTTGTTAATAATTATGATTGGATTAAAGATATCAATACTATAGATTTTTTAAGAGATTATGGTAAATATATTAATGTTAATTATATGCTTAATAAAGACATTATAAGTAGAAGATTAGATACAGGTATTACATTCTGTGAATTTGCATATACTATTTTACAAGGATTAGATTTTGTTCATCTAAATGAAACTAAAGGTGTTACTTTAGAAGTAGCAGGATCTGATCAATGGGGTAATATTACTACAGGTATAGAACTAGCACGTAAGATGAAAGATACTGAATTATATGGTCTTACAATGCCTTTAGTGCTTGATAGTAATGGTGTTAAATTTGGTAAAACTGAAGGTAATGCTTTATGGTTAGATATTAATAAAACATCTAGTTATGAATTATATCAATACTTAATCAATAGTGATGATAAATGTGTTATTGATTATTTAAAGAAACTAACATTCTTAACTAAAGAAGAAATTGAAGATATTGAAAAAGAACATAATCTTCATCCAGAACTTAGACTAGCCCAAAAAAGATTAGCTAAAGAAGTTATAACTTTCTTACATGGTGAAGCGGAATATGAAAAAGCATTAAAAACCTCAGAAAACTTATTTGGTGGCAATATTAAAGATATTGATATTAAAGATTTATTAATAGGTTTAAAAGATGTACCTCATTTTGATATAGAAGAGTGTACATTAATAGACTTACTTACAAATAATGGAATTGCATCATCAAGAAGAGAAGCAAGAGAATTCTTATCTAGTAATGCTATATCTATAAATGGAGATATCGTAACAGATGAGAATATGATGATTACTAAAGATATGTCTTTAGATGGTGTATTAATAATTAGAAGAGGTAAGAAAAAATATTTTGTAGCAAACTTTAAGTAGTTTGCTTTTTTATTTGATATTTGGTAAAATAAAGGAGTTTTTAAAGGGGGAAGGCAAGAATGTATAGGCCAAGAAAGGATTTAATAGAAAATATTAAATTATTAGATGAAAGACGTGAATTTACAAAGAATTTAAAACAAATCCAAGAGTATTTAAGATATCAACCTGATGATCAATTTGTTAGAATATATGAAGCACGTACATTGATGAAATTAGGTAAGCTTAATGACGCAAGAAATATTTTAGAAGATGTAATAGAAGTCGGTGAAAAAGATAGAGATATCTTATCTGCATTAAACTGTTTGGGTGAAGTAGAACTTAGAGCAGGTAATTATGAACGAGCAATAGAATTATTTAAAACTTATATGAAGAATAGTAAGACTAACTTATGTATTACTACACGTTGCATGATGTCTCAAGCATATCTTCGTTTAGGTGATTTTGATGCCGCACTTAATATATTATATATTGAAGGAATTAATAACTTAGAACTTAAAACAGCACGTGCACATGTATATTTTGTAGCACATCAATATGAAAAGTGTTTAGAAACGTTAGATGAAGAAGAAACATTAAATTTATTTAGTAGGAAATCTGTTATTGATAAATATTGTTTAAAAGCTAACGTATACCTAAAAATGAAAGAATATGATAATGCTATAGAATTATATACTAAAGCTATGGAAAAATCTGGAGAAGAAAGTCGTAAACGCTATGAGATTATGAGTACACTTGCAACTATTTATCTTGTTAAAGGCGAAAAAAGAAAAGCAATAGAAGAGTGTGAATTCATTATAAAAAATTGTCGTAATAAAAAAGTTCTTAGTGAAACTAATTATACCTTAGGTCTTATATATTTATATATACATGATGAGGATAATGCATATAAATATTTTTCACAATGTAACGATAATGAAAGAAATATTGGTTATGCTAAAATTGCATATTATAAAGGAAATTTTGAAGAAGCATTAAAGATACTTTCTAATATACCTGAAACTGATGCATATATTTATAGAGATATTCACATCTTAATCGCGCAAATAATGTTTAGATTAAAAAAATATGAAGACTTTACAAAGGAATATTATAATGTTTCTGATGCTACCGCATTTATTAGTAATAGAGCAGCTAATAAAGATATTTATAATATTGAGTATATGCGTGTTTTTATAGAAAAACATGAAAATATTAAGTTATATGGTAAACATCCACATGTAAGTGAGTATACATATTTACAGCTTACATCATATGATCCTGCTTTAGCAATTAAACATATAAAAGAAGGGCATACAGATGAGTCTTTAAATGATGTATGTTTTAATTCAGATATTGATATGGAAGCATTATATGAATTTGTTAGAAATAACTTAGATGAATCTACAAAAAAATATGAAAGTATGAAAGACGTATATCTTGTAGATTTAAAAAGTTTAGGTTGTCCTTATTCTGATGACTTAATTGAAGTAATATGTATATGCGATACATTTGATATTATGACTATGTATCCTGTTAACTATCGTGAACATTATGAAAATCTTAAAGAAGCTAAGGTAAGAAAAAAATCTGCAATTGATAAATTTAATAAAAGATATGGTTTATAAACCATATCTTTTTTATACAAAAAAAAGATAGGAATAATTCCTATCTGTTGTAGAATTCTACGATTAATGATTCGTTGATTTCTTGGTTAAGTTCGCTTCTTTCTGGATATCTTACGAATGTACCAGCCATTTTAGCTGCATCATAACTAACAAATTCAACTCTGTTTTGTAATGCTTCTAATGAAGATTTAACAATCTTTAAATCTCTATCAGATTCTTTAATAGCAATTACATCACCAGCTTTACATCTGTATGAAGGGATATCAACTTTTTTACCATTAACAGTGATATGTCCGTGGTTAACTAATTGTCTAGCACCTCTTCTTGTAGTTGCAAAACCGATACGGTAAACTAGGTTATCTAAACGACTTTCTAATAATTTTAAGAAGTTTTCACCATGTACACCTTTCATTTTACCAGCTTGATCAAAAGTGATTCTGAATTGTTTTTCATTAACACCGTACATTAATCTAACTTTTTGTTTTTCTTGTAATTGAACACCGTAGTTAGATAATTTACCTTGTCTTTTTTGACCATGTTGACCAGGTGCATAAGGACGTTTAGCTAAATCTTTACCATTTTCTAAAACTGAGAAACCTAATCTTCTAGATTTACGGTTAATTGGTCCTGTATATCTTGCCATAAGTATTCCTTTCTAGCATTTGCTCTTTTGCCAATAACATTATGTTTATTTAAATTATTTTCACATAGCAGCTTAAAGTATGAAAGTTACTTATAACCCCTATAGGTAATAAACATATTATGTTATATCAAAAGATGCTGCTTCAATGCACTATTAATTATATGCTTAAATGCTTGATTAGTCAATATATATATAAGAAAATATGCATATAATTTTATAAAATAAGCTAAAAGAATATAAAAATGTCGAAAAATGTGGTATTATTAATATAGTAGGTGAGTTCATGGGAGATAATATTGTTTTATTTATTATATCAACAACCATTATAACTGCTATTTTAGTAGTAGTTGTTTTAATCATACTACAAAGTAGAAAAAATAAATTATATAAAAAAATGTTAAGTAATTTGGAATTTGAAAAAAATAAACTTGATTCATCTCCGATTACACCGGAATTAGATAAAATTGAAAGCTTTTTAAATAATGAAGCATTATCACATAAATATGATGAGTGGAGAGAAAGATTAGAAAATATTAAACAAAAACAAATTCCATACATTAATAATATGTTAATAGAAGCTGATTACTCACTTTCTAAAATGGATTACAAAGGTGCAATGTATAAAATTGCTAAATTGGAAATGGAATTATATAAAGTAAGAAGTAATTCAGAAGTTTTACTTAGTGAAGTTAAAAGAGTAACTGATAGCGAATCAGAAAATAGACAACTAGTTACAAATTTAAAATCAACTTATAGAGATTTATATAATCGTTTTAACAGCACCATAAAAGATTTTGGACCAATTGCAAAATATATTAATTTACAATTTGAAAATATATCAAAAAGATTTGAATCATTTGAAACATTAATGGATAAAAATGACTTTTTAGAAGCTTCATCTATCATAGGTTCTATTAAAAGTATGTTGGAACACATGAGTGTTCTGTTAGACGAGGTACCTAATATAGTATTACTTGCATATACAATACTTCCTAAACGTATTAAAGATTTAAGTGATATTTATAATAAAATGATAGAAGAAAAATATCCATTAGATTATTTAAATATAGAATATAATATTGAAGAAGCTAATAAAAAAATTCAAGATATTACAGATAGATTAAAAGTATTGAATATCGAAGATAGTTTATTAGAATTAAAAGTCTTGATGGAATACTTTGATGGAGTATTTAGTGATTTAGATAAAGAAAAAATAAATAAAAGTAATTATGAAGAAGCTAATAATAACTTTAAAGCTAAATTAGATTCTGTTAATAATTTAGTTGCAAGTTTATTTAATCAATTAAATGATGTTAAAGATACATATGATTTTGCAAGTAATGATATTAAATTACTTAATGATATTAAAGCTAATTTAGATACTTTAAACAATGATTACAATCTTTTAGTAACACATATATCTAATAATGTATTCGCATATTCTCGTCTTATAGAAGAGATTACATCTCTTACAAATAGATTAGTTGCAATAGAAGATAGATTAGATAATAGTTTATCAGCAATTGGTAATATGAAAGATGATGAAGCACGTGCACGTGAACAATTAGAAGAAATTAAAATCATCTTAAAAGATTCTAAATATAAGATACGTGAATATGATTTTCCTGCTATTCCTGATACATATTTTGTAGAATCTAAGGAAGCAAGAGATGCCATCAAAGAAATAATAAATGAATTAAATAAAAAACCTATAAGTATTGTAACTTTAAATACACGTGTTGATACAGCAAGAGATTTAGTATTAAAGTTATATTCTAGAACTAAAGATTTAATTAAAAATGCAAGACTATCTGAAATTGCAATTGTTTATGGTAATAGATATCGCGCGTTAGATGCAAATGTTGAAAAAGCATTATACGAAGCAGAAAAACTATATTTTAAAGGTGAATATATTAAGTCATTAGAAGTAACTATTAATGCACTTAATAGAATAGAAACTGGTATTTTAGATAAACTTATGTCTATATATAATGCTAAGGAAAAGAAGATTTAATCTTCTTTTTTTTCATGCATATAATTAAATGGTGATAATGTGAAACTAAAAGATATTAGAAGTTATCTATTAGAGGATGGCTTTAATATGAATATTACATCGAAATATGCGGATATTGTTAATTATAAAAAAATAGGACATTTTGATAAAGAAAAGATAATTATATATTATGATAAAGGAACTATAACAATAAGTGGTAATAATATGACAATATCTAAACTTGTCTTTAATGAACTTTTGGTAGTAGGTAATATTAAAAATATAGAATTGAGTTGATATAATGTCTAAAGTACTTGTATGTGTTACAGGTAAGAATATAGAAAATTATATATATTTAATGCAAGAGAAGCATATTGAATTGTTAAATATTAAATATATAGATAGAAAAACAATCCATATTTTAATTTATCAAAAGAATTTAAATGATATATATAATCCTTTATATGAAATTAATATTTTAAAATTTAAAGGTTTAACAAGAATAAAAAATATTATAAAATATCAGAAATATTTTTTACTTGCACTTTTAATAGGATGTATTATATTTACTATACTTATAAATACTATTTATGATATTGAAATACTGCATACTGATACCAAATTAAAAGAAAAAATATCAAGTGAACTAAATAAATATGGTATAAAAAAATATAGTTTTGCTAAAAGCTATAATCAATTAGAAAAAATAAAAAATGAAATTAAAAAGACATTAGATGGTGATATTGAATGGCTTATGATAAAAAGAGATGGTACTAAATATATTGTTATGTTAGAACCTAGAAAAACAAATATACCTAAAGATGATAATAAACTATATAATATAGTTGCAAAAAAAGACGCGATTATAAAGAAAATATTATCTTTTAGCGGCAATGTATTAAAAGAAGTAGATGAATATGTATCTCAAGGTGATACTATTATTAGTAGTGATGTATACTTGAATGATGAATTAAAAGGCAAGGTAAATGTATCTGGTATGGTATATGGTGAGACTTGGTATAGAGTAAGAATAGAATATCCTCTTAAATATTATGAAGAAAAAGAAACTGGAAAAAGTAAAAGGATATATAATATTAAAATGTTTGATAGATATATAGGACCTTCTTTGTATAAAAATAAAAAAGTGTATGATAAACCATTATTATCAAGTAGTATTTTTCCTATATCATTAAATATACAATTACAAAAAGAAATTGAAATACTAGATTATGATTTGAACTATGAAGAAGCAGAGGAAATGGCTTTAAAATATAGTCGTGATAAGATTGAAGCTAAACTTTTAGAAGATGAATATATTATTTATGAAAATAAATTGAAAAGTGAAGTGAAAGATAGTAAAATAGTATTAGATGTGTTTTATGCGGTATATGAAAATATAACAGAATACAAAGAGGTGCAAAATGATAGATAACATTAAAGAAATATGGATACAAATGTGGCCTACAATATTACTTTTAACTGTAGTATGTTTTTCTATGCGTATTACATATTTAGTAAAGAACAAAGAACATCTTGTCTTATATAAAGAATTAATATCATATTTTTTTATTATATATATATTATGTCTTTTCTATGTAGTAACGTTTCAGGATGTATCTTGGTCAACATCTAACTTTATACCATTTAAAGAAATCTTAAGGTATAATTTAGGTTCTAAATTGTTTTATAAAAATGTATTAGGCAATATGGTTATGTTTGTACCATTTGGATTTTTTGCATCATACTTCTTAAAATTAAGACATATCCATAGTATATCTATATTATCATTACTAACATCAATAACAATTGAACTTACTCAATTGTTTATTGGTAGAGTATTCGATATTGATGATATTTTACTTAATTTAATAGGTGGTATCGTAGGTTTTATTATCTATGTATTAATACATAATATTCGTATTAAACTGCCTGAATTCTTGAAAAAAGATATTGTTTATAATATAATAATGATGCTTTTCCTAATTGGAATATTTATAGTAGTTAAGTTGGTGATATGGTGAATAAAATAGAAATATTTAATACATTGGATGAAGAAATCAAAGAGTTAGAAGAAATAGAAAAATTATTAGAATATGCATGCAACTATTGTAAACTTAAAAATGTTAGTTTTAATGTAATTATAGTAGATGATGAAGAAATACATAAGATTAATAAAGAATATAGGTCAGTTGATAGACCTACAGATGTTATTTCATTTGCTCTTGAAGATGAAAAAGATATGATTTTAGATCCACATGCAGGTAGAATATTAGGAGATATCTATATTTCTATCGATAGATGTCGTGAACAAGCTAAAATGTATGGACATAGTTTCTTAAGAGAACTTGCATTTTTATCTGTACATGGATTCTTACATTTACAAGGATATGATCATATGAAAGAGGAAGACGAAAAAGTAATGTTTAAATTACAAGATGATATTTTAAACAGTTATGGGATTAAAAGAGGTTAATATGAAATCAGGAATTATAGGATTAGTAGGAAGACCAAATGTAGGTAAATCTACACTTACAAATAGTATTGTTGGTAAAAAAGTGGCTATCGTATCAGATAAACCACAAACTACGCGAAATTTAATACAAGGTATTTATAATGATGATGAAACTCAAATAGTACTTATGGATACTCCAGGTATACATAAACCTAATCATAAATTAGGTGATTATTTAAATAAAGAAGCTTATTATAGTATAGAAGATGTAGATGCTATTTTATTTTTAGTACCAGCATCTGAACGTTTAGGTGGCGGTGATAAATTCATCATCGAAAAATTAAAAAATGTTAATAAGCCAGTTATATTGGTTATTAATAAAATTGATATGATAAAGAAAGATGATTTATTAAGCATTATAGATGAATATAGTAAATTATATCCATTTAGTGATATCGTGCCAGTATCTGCACTTAAACGTGATAATATTGAAACATTAATAAATGTAATTAGAAAATATTTACCTGATAATGTTAAATATTATGAAGATGATTATTACACTAATAAATCAACTAATTTCATGATAGCAGAAATAGTTAGAGAAAAAATAATGAATTTAACTAATGAAGAAGTACCACATTCAATAACATGTATTGTAGAGAATGTAGAAAAACATAATAATGCTTTAGAAATATCAGTTGCAATTATTGTTGATAGAGATTCACTTAAAAGAATTGTTATAGGTAAACAAGGATCTATGCTTAAAAAAGTAGGTACATTAGCACGAACAGATATAGAAACATTATTAGATAGAAAAGTATTTTTAAAATTATATGTTAAGACTATGTCTAAATGGCGTGATAAAATGAATTATTTAAAAGAATTAGGTTTTTATGATATTGATGAATAAAAATATATAATATATATCACTATATATTAGGTGATATAATGAAAAATTTATTATGGGATTTATTTATACATACAGGTAAAATAGAATATTATATGAAGTGGAAATCAATGACGAAAGGGAAGTAATATGCAAGAAGCAGTAGAAGGTATTGTTGTATCTGAAAAAGATTATGGCGAGACAAGTAAAATATTAGAGTTAGTTACAAAAGAACATGGTCTTATAAGTGTTATTTCTAAAGGATGTAAGACAATGAAAAGTCCTTTGAGAAGTGTCAGTGCTAAACTAATTTATGGTGTTTTTCACGTATATTATAAAGAAGGTAAATTATCTATATTAAAGACAGTTGATGTTTTAGATAATTTTAAAAATATTCGTCTTGATTTAAAAAAAATAACATGCGCTAGTATGCTGCTTGAATTAACAACACAAGTAATAAAACAGAATAATAATAAAAATATATATGATATTTTTATAGCAGGATTAAAAAAAATAGATGAAGATTATGATCCTATAGTAATAACAGATATTGTTAGTTTAAAATATTTAGAATATCTTGGTGTAATGCCCGTAATAGATAGATGTAGTAAATGTGGATCTTCGAAGGCAGTATCATTATCAGTAACATTAGGTGGATATGTATGTAGTAATTGTCTTACTAATGAACCTAAAAGTAGTGAAAAAGCTTTGAAACTGATTAGAATGTTATATTATGTAGATATATCTAAAATATCTAAATTAAATATTAGTAATGATGTTAAAGAAGAGATACATAGTTTTATAGAAAACTATTATGAAATGTATACGGGAATATATTTTAAGACAAAGAAAATGATGAAAGTAAGTGAGATGTATGAATGATTATAGATATGTATTAGTACCGGTTATAACTTTAATGCTATGCCAATTAATAAAATTTATTATAGAATCTGTTAATCAAAAAAAATTAGATTTTAAAAGATTGTTTTCAGGATCAGGTGGTATGCCATCTAGTCATACAGCGTTAACGACATCACTTTTAACTATTATAGGCTTAAGTAATGGTGTTAATAATCCAATGTTTGGTATTGCTTTGGTAATGTTTTTTATAGTTGCATATGATGGTATGAATGTTAGATTAGAAACTGGTAAACAAGCTAAAACAATTAATGCTTTAGTAGAATCAATATTTGTAGATGAAAAATACGCCAAACTAAAAGAACAATTAGGACATAAACCTAAAGAGGTATTTATGGGTATTATTTTAGGTATATTAACTGCTAGTTGTTATTATATGATGTTTATATAAAAACACTTCAATTTGAAGCGTTTTTTTATAACTTTATATATTAATAATATTACACAATAATCAAAAGGTTTTTAACCTTTTTATTATTATTTATGATATAATTATATAGATGTTTATTAAAGGAGGGAATCCTATGTTATCTAAAAGTGAAGTAGATCATGTAGCTGATTTAGCTAGATTACATGTTGATGATAGTGAATATGAGCTATATGAAAAACAATTATATGATATATTAGAAGAAATTAAAAAGATTGAAGAAGTTGAACTTGAAGGTGATGAAGAAATAATGATATCACCATCTACAAATATCAATACATATTCAAACGATTCAATTGGTCCAATGCTTTCAACTGCTGATGTACTTAAGAATGCTAAACATACTGTTGGTGATTATATTGTTGTACCTAGAGTAGTAGCGGATTCTGAGGAGATATAATATGACAAAGTATTTAGATTTAAGTATTAAAGAAATTAATGAATTATTAAAAAATAAAGAAATAAAACCAATAGATTTAGTAAATGAAGCATTCGAAAGAATAGAAGCAAGTGATATTAATGCCTTTATAACTTTAAATAAGGAACAAGCTTTAAAAGAAGCAAAAGAATTAGAAGGTAAAGAAGTAGATAATATATTATTTGGAATTCCTGTAGCTATTAAAGATAATATTGTAACTAAAGGATTAAAAACTACAGCAGCATCTCATATATTAGATGATTTTGATCCTATTTATGATGCTGAAGTAATAAGAAGAATAAAAGATAAACATATGATAATTATTGGTAAAACAAATATGGATGAATTTGCCATGGGTTCAACTGGTGAAACTAGTTATTTTGGCAATACATTAAATCCATGGAATCATGATATGGTTCCAGGCGGTTCTTCATCTGGTTCAGCAGCATCTGTATCAGCAAGATTAGTACCTATATCTTTAGGTACAGATACAGGTGGAAGTATTCGTCAACCATCAAGCTTTTGTGGTGTCGTAGGTTTAAAACCAACATACGGTAGAGTATCTCGTTATGGACTAATCGCATTCGCATCAAGTTTAGATCAAATAGGACCAATAACAAGAAATGTATATGAAAATGCACTTATGTTAAATGTAATTGCTGGTGCTGATGATAAAGATATGACATCTAGTAAAGAGCCTGTTAAAGACTATACAAGTTTAATTGGTGAAAGTATTAATGGACTTAAAATAGCTTTACCTAAATTTTATATGAGTGATGCAATTGATAGTGAAGTTAGAAATAAAGTTTCATCAATTGTTAAAATGTTAGAAGATAATGGTTGTATTGTTGATTATGTCGATATGAAATATGTGTCAAAAGCAATTCCTTTATATCAAATAATCGCATTAGGTGAAGCAAGTTCTAACTTAGCAAGATATGATGGTGTTAGATATGGTTATGTAGCTAAAGACTTTAAAGATATAAATGAACTATATAAAATGACAAGGTATGAAGGATTTGGTAGAGAAGTTAAAAGAAGAATTATGATAGGTTCATATATTTTAAGTGGTAAAAATGCAGATAAGTATTATAGAAAAGCATTATGTGTAAGAAAGAAATTAACAGATGAATTTAAAGATATCTTTAATAATTATGATTTAATTATTGGACCTACAAATACTAATGTCGCGTATCCAATAGGCACTAAATTAGATGATGCCTTAAAAAGCTTTTATGATGATCTACTTACTATACCTGTAAACATGGCTGGGTTACCTGCTATGTCTCTTCCAATAGGATTTAAAAATAACTTACCAGTTGGTATGCATATAATAGGTAACTATTTTATGGAAGATAAAATATATAAATTAGGAAGTTTTATTGAAAAAGAATTAAACTTAAACTTAGATCCAAGAGGTGATAAGTAATGTATGAAGTAGTAGTTGGAATTGAAGTACACGTAGAGTTAAAAAGTAATTCTAAAGTATTTTCACATAGTCAAAATGAATATGCTAATGATGCTAATATTTATGTTAATGAAATTGATTTAGGTATGCCAGGAGTACTTCCAGTATTAAATAAAAAAGTAATTGAAATGGCTTTACAAGCATCAATCGCATTAAACTGTAATATTAATAAAGTAATGCATTTTGATAGAAAAAATTATTTTTATCCAGATTTACCTAAAGGATATCAAATAACAGAACAAGATACTCCAATTGGATATGATGGATATATTGATATTGGTGACAAGAAAATAGGTATTGAAAGATTACATATCGAAGAAGATACATGTAAAAGTATTCATGGTAAAAATGGTACAATGTTAAATGCCAATAGAGCAGGTGTACCATTAATTGAAATTGTATCTAAACCAGATATGAGAAGCGCAGAAGACGCAGTCGCGTATTTAACTAAGTTAAGAGAAATCTTATTATACTTAGGAATCTCTGATGTTAAAATTGAAGAAGGTTCTATGAGATGCGACTGTAATGTTTCTATCCATAAACCAGGTGAACCATTTGGTACAAAAATAGAAATTAAGAATATTGGTTCTATCAACAATGTTGGTGAAGCTATTAAATATGAATTCAAAAGACAAAGTGAGATCTTAAATAATGGTGGTACTTTACATGAAGAGACACGTCGATTTGATGACAAGACAATGACAACAGTGTTAATGCGTGTAAAGGAAACTGGTAATGATTATAGATACTTTCCAGAACCTGATATTCCATATGTACATATATCAGATGATTGGATTAATGAAGTAAAATCATCTATGCCAGTATTTGCAGATGAATTAAAAGAAAAATATGAAGCATTAGGTATTAATTCTAATAATCTTAACACTATTATTAGTAGATTAGATTTAGTAGAGTTTTTTGAAAGTGTAATAGATAGCACTGATCCTATAATAGCTGCTAATTTATTAACTGGTGGAATATTAAGTTATTTAAATAAGAATTATATTTCAATTAATAAAATAAAATTAAGTAAAGATAGTTTTATAGAACTTGTAAACGCTATTAAAGAAGGGAAAATATCAACTAATCAAGCTAAAGATATTGTTCCTTATTTATGTCAAAATGGTGGTAGTGTATCAGCTGCTATTTCAGATCTTGGTATTTCATCTATTAATCTAGATCAAATAAAAGAAATAGTAAAACATGTTTTAGAAAATAATAAAGAGTCAGTAAATGACTATAAAATGGGGCATGATCGTGCTTTAAAATATTTAATGGGTCAAGTAATGAAAGAAAGCCAAGGAAATGCTGATCCTAAAGTAGCAAGTGAACTTATTGTAGATTTGATTGCTAATTATTAATTGTAAAGATAGAGTATTTATAGTATAATTATAATAGAGGTGGATATATGAATTATATAAAAAAACACAAGAAAGAAACTATTACAATTGCAATAGTTGTATTTGTACTTATTTTACTTTTGGCTGTTGTTCATGCTATATTACCAGATAAATCTAAAAGTTCATGGGGAAATAGACTTAATGATATTAAGGAACATCCAATAAGTGATACTGTAATAGCTGATGTTAAAAAAGTATTAACTGATACTAAGAAAGTAGATAGTGTTACATATAGACTTAATGGTAGAACAATGAATTTTATTATTTCAATGTCTAAAGATGTTTCAAGAGCAGATGCTGAAAAAGTTGTACCTAAGATTTTGGATAAATTAGATTCTAATATATCTGGTTATTATGATATTGAAGTATATATAACTTCATCTTCAAATGATGAATATCCATTCATGGCACATAAGCATAGAAATAATAGTGAATTTAAATTCACATATGTGGGGTAGTAGAATATGAAGAAAAAAACATTAATAATTTCTATCGTAGCGTTTATTTTACTATCAGTTATTGGTGTGTTTTTATACTTTACTGTAGAAGATAAAACTACATCATTAAATGTAATTGAAAAAAAATGGATAGATAACAATAAAAAAGTTTTACAAGATATTTCACTTTACACTAATGTGCCTGTATTTAGTTATAATGGTGAAGGATATGTGTTTGATTTCTTGTCATCATTAGAAGGTGTAACAGGTCTTGAATTTAATAAAATATCTTATGTAATAGGTAATAATGTTAAAACTGATTATGCATTTATGCAAAAAAATAATTTAGAATCTTCAGATATACTTATGTATACTGATAATTATGTTTTAGTAACATCTTCAGTTAAACTATATAATAAACCATCAGAAATAAAAAATATTACTGTAGGTGTTATTAATAACACAGTAGATTTAGTTAGTGGATATTTATTAGGTAGTGATGTTACTTATAAAACATTTACTGATTATAATACTATGACATCTTCATTAGGAAGAGATGTAGATGCTATTGTTATACCTAGAATTCAATATTTAAATACAATATTAGATAATGAAAATTATACCATTGCTTATAATATTAATGAGTATAAAATATATTACGTATTGCATTTAGGTAATAATGAAACATTAAATAATATTTTAACTAAGTATTATCAAAAGTGGAGTAGTGACAATGGTGAAAAAGCATTTGATTCTCATTTGTTAACTAGTTATTTTCAAGCTTCTAAAGATAGCTCTAAAAATATAGCTAAATTAAGAAGTAAAAGATATACATATGGTTTTATCGCTAATGCTCCATATGATATGATGAATGATAATGATTTAGTAGGTATTAATAATGATGTAATTGCATCATTTGCTAAGATGTCAGGCGCTACTATTGAATATAAAGAATTTAATGATTCAAAATCATTAATAGATGCATTTAATTCAAATAATATAGATTTTTACTTTAATTCGAATGGTGATACTACTTATGATGTAGATGTATTTAATACTGTGTCACCGTTTACAGAAGAATTAGTTGTACTTACTAAAAATTCAAATAATATGGTTGTAAATTCAATTAATTCATTAAAAGGATATAAAGTAGGCGTATTAAAAAATAGTAGATTAGAATCATATTTAACTAACTATAATATTGATGTAGTAGCTTATAATAGTATGTCTTCTTTGATGAGAGATAGTAAAATAGCAATCAAAGTTATTGATAGTTATAACTATGATTATTATGTAGTTAAAGGTATTAAAGGATACCATAAAAGTTATGTAACTCGTTTAGCTAATGATTATACATATACTTTTAGAAGTGTATCAGATAATAAAGATTTTATTAACTTATTTAATTTTTATTTAACATTTACTGAGACTCAACTTCATATTAATTCAGGATTAGCGCATGCATTAAATACTAATAGTTTTGTTATATTTTTAAAATATATGGGAATTATATTGTCATTTGTATTAATAATAGGTGTAGTTCTATTTATAGTATTTAAAATGAAAAATAATAAGAATGCAAAAGTTAATTTATCTAAAGAAGATAAGTTAAAATACATTGATATGTTAACATCACTTAAAAATAGAAATTATTTAAATGATAATATTGAACTTTGGGAATCTAGAGATGTATATCCGCAAGCAGTTATCATAGTAGATTTAAATAATATTGCATATATAAATGATAATTATGGTCATGCAGAAGGTGATGCAGTTATTAATGAAGCTGCTAATATATTAATTAAGAATCAAAATCCTAACAGTGAAATAATAAGAACAAGTGGTAATGAATTCTTGATTTATATGGTATCTTATGATGAAAAACAAGTAATTGCATATATTAAAAAATTGAAAAAAGAACTAAAAGAAATTTCACATGGCTTTGGTGCTGCTGTTGGTTATAGTATTATTGCTGATGCAATTAAGACAGTTGATGATGCTATTAATGAGGCAACTATTGATATGAGAAATGATAAGGAGGAGTCAAGCAAAGATTAGTCTTTGCTTTTGCTTTTATGAAAAAAGAATTAAAAAAAATATATGAATTACTTACCAAACCTTATATGCGTATATTACCTGGTAATTTAGCATTTTCCTTTATGGTAGCAATTATACCTATAATATCAATAATAGTTTTTATGTTAAATGTTTTTAACATTTCATCACCAAGCGTTTTATCAAAACTTACAAGTTTTATTCCAGAAGCTGTATTAGATATTTTATCAGTGTTCTTAAAAAGTAATGCTTGGAACAGTGCATTATTATTGATATTAGGATTTTGGACAGCATCATCAGGTATGCATGCACTTATAATTGCATCCAATGTTGTATATGACTTTAATGGCGGAAGATATATTGAAAGAAGAGTAAAGTCTTTATTACTAACATTTTTAATAATATTAATTATAATTATAAATTTAGGTGTCTTAGTATTTGGTGATACTGTTGTTAAATTTATTATTAATATCTTTTCATTACCAAGTATTATATTAGCGCTTTTCAGTGCATTTAAATGGCCAATTGCAATAATACCTATATATTTTGTTGTTAAAATTATATATACTGCAGTACCAGATGTTCCTATTAAAAGTAAATATGTTACGAAAGGTGCAGTATTTACAACATTATTATGGTTACTTGCATCCGCACTTTACTCATTTTATGTATCAAATATAGTGGATTATAGTATTAAATATGGTAGTTTATCTAATATTATTATTCTACTTATATGGTTATACATATTATCTTATATACTTGTTTTAGGAACTGCTATTAATGTAAATCAGTATAATAAAAGTTTAAAATAGATTGTTTTATATATATGATTTTGATATAATTTTTAAAGAGGTAGAATATGAAAAAGAAAATAGTATTAATTGTAGTTTTAATAACACTTATAATAGCAGGTATTATTGTATGCATATACCTAAAAGCTTCTGAGGATAGTAAAAAGCCTAAAGAAGTAGTAGTAACTAATAAAATAGAAAATTATGGATATGAACTTTTAGATACAGATACTGAATATTATAAAGAATTATTTAATAAACTTAAAAATGTATTAGATGAAGATACAGTTGATGATGAACTATATGCATCATTAGTATCACAATTATTTATAACAGATTTCTATACTTTAAACAATAAAGTTAGTAGTAGTGATATTGGTGGATCTATCTTTGTTTTAGAAAGTGTTCGTGATAATTTTAAATTAAAAGCAAAAGACACTTTATATAAAACTGTTAAAAGTAATTTATATGGTGATAGAGATCAAGAACTACCTGTAGTTAGTAAAGTATCTATTGATAATATAAGCGTGATTAAATATGACGCGGCAGGTATTACTGATACTAAAGCATATAGTATAAAATGTTCAGTAACTTATGATACTGATATGGGTTATCCAACAGTAGTTAAGTTAACATTAGTCCACAATAATAATAAAATTGAAATAGCTAAGATTAATTAGCTATTTTTTTTATACTGATGCATATACTGTATTGGGTGATTATATGAAATTAAAACAATATAAGCAAGTTATAATATTGCTATCTTCAATTATTGTAGGTAGTATTTTAGGACTTATATTTAAAGAAAAGATAGTATTTATTAAACCGTTAGGTGATATTTTTTTGAATCTTATGTTTACATTAGTAGTACCGTTAATATTTACTACAGTAGTATCATCAGTAGCTAATATGGGTAATTTTAAAAAATTTTCTAAAATAGTTAAATATACACTTTTGATATTTATAATTACTAGTTTTATAGCTGGATTAGTAATGCTTATAACACTTAAGATAATAAATCCAGTTAGTTCTAATATAGTATTAAGTGATACCAACATAGAAAAAGTATCATTCTTAACACAAATTGTAAAAGCTATAACAGTTACAGATTTTCAAAATTTATTTTCAAAAAGTAATATTCTACCTTTAATAATATTTTCTTTCTTTTTAGGGTTAGCACTTAATATGATAGGTAATTCAGCAAAAGGAATTATAAATAAAATTACTGTATTATCACATGCAATCGAAAAAATGGTTAAAATGGCACTTTGGTATGCACCAATAGGTTTATGTGCTTATTTTGCAGCATTAATAGGAGAATATGGACCGACTATTATTGGTAGTTATGCTAAATCAATAATAATATATTATATAGTATCGATAGTATATTTTATTATTTATACATCAATTGTTGGATATATTAAGGGTGAAAAAATATCGTCATTTTTTAAAAAACTCCTACCTTCAATTGCTACTTCCTTAGCAACGCAATCATCACTTGCAACACTTCCTGTTAACATGGAAGTATCTGATGATTTAAATATTGATAAAGAAGTTAGTAATATATGCATGCCGTTAGGTTCAACTATGCATATGGAAGGTTCTAGTATGGGAGCTATTTTAAAAATAGTCTTTATTTTTTCATTATTAGGAATTCCATTTACATTTTCACATGCTTTATTAGCGCTTCTAATTGCTGTTATATCAGCAGTTGTAATGGCTGGAATACCTTCAGGAGGATTAATAGGTGAAGGATTAATAGTAAGCTTATATGGACTTCCTGCATCATCATTTGCAGTTATTGCGACAATAGGTATATTAATAGATCCACCTGCAACTATGCTAAATGCGACTGGTGATATTACATCTGGTATTTTAATTGATAAAATTGTTAATAGATAGTAGATGAAAATCTACTTTTTATGTTATAATTTATATGGTGATAATATGGAACCAAAAGAATTATTAAATATATATAATACATATAAAAATAGAGTAGATGATTTATGGAGGTTGCTTTGACCCTACAAATACATTAGAAACTATTCATATATTAGAATCTAAAATGAGTGATGCTAATTTTTGGGATGATAAGAAAACTAGCGAAGAAGTAATTAAGAAGCTAAATAGTCTTAAAAATAAGTATAATACTATATCTGAGTTAAAAAGTATGATTGAATCTAATATTGATATGTTAAAAGAAGATAAACTTGATAGTGAAGTATTAGAACTACTACAAAGTGAAGCAGAAGATATATCATCTAAATTAGACGATATAGAAACTTTAGAACTTTTAAATAAACCATATGATAGTTGTGATGCTATATTAGAAATACATCCAGGTGCTGGTGGAACAGAATCATGTGACTGGGCATCAATGTTACTTAGAATGTATGAACGTTATTTAGAAAAACATGGATATAAATATGAAATATTAGAATATCTAGAAGGTGAAGAAGCTGGTTTAAAAAGTGTATCAGTACTTGTTCATGGAGATTATGCATATGGATATTTAAAATGTGAAAAAGGTGTTCATAGACTTATTAGGATTTCTCCTTTTGATTCGAATAGTAGAAGACATACTTCATTTGCTGCTGTATTAGTAACACCGATGTATAATAATAGTGATATAAATATTACTATTAAAGATGAAGATATAAGAGTAGATGTATATAGATCTTCAGGTAAAGGTGGTCAAGGTGTTAATACAACTGATTCAGCTGTTAGAATTACACATCTACCTACTAAAATAGTAGTTACATGTCAAAATGAAAGAAGTCAAATTCAAAATAAAGAAAAAGCTTTAGAAGTTTTAAAAAACAAACTTTATGAACTTGAAGTAGAGAAACAAGAAAAAGAATTAAATGAATTAAGAGGAATTGATACAGAAATAAATTTTGGGGCACAGATAAGAACATATACTATGTGTCCATATACTTTAGTAAAAGATCATAGAACTAATACAGAAGTAACAGATGTTTCTAAAGTATTAGATGGATATATTGATGTATTCATAAATGATAATTTGAAAAGAGGTTAGTATGAAGAAGGATGTAACAATTTATTTAGAATTCGTTTTAGGTATATTATTAGCAGCATTAGGATATGAAATGTTTATGTTACCTACTAAAGTAATATATGGTGTAGGTGGTATTGCTATTATGCTACATAAATTATTTGGAATTAGTACTAATATAGTAATATTTACTTTATCAATATTTTTACTTATTGTAAGTTTTATATTACTTGGCAAACGTCAAAGTAGTAAATCATTTGTAGGCAGTTTATTATATCCGCTATTTGTATATTTAATATCACTTGCAATGCCTTATTTTCCTAATATAGAAGTAGAAACTATTGTATCAGTTATATCAGGTGCCGTATTAACAGGTATTGGTCTAGGTCTTGTTATGCGTGCTGGTTTTACTACAGGTGGAACTGATATATTAAATCAAATCGTAGCTAAATATGGTAAAAAAACATTGGGTACTGCAATGTTACTTACAGATGGAATGATTATATTACTAAGTTTATTTATATTAGGTATATCATCATTTATATATTCAGTTATTTCAATATATATAATAAGTATAGTAGCTGATAAAGTAATACTTGGTATTTCAAGTGCAAAAGCATTTTATATTATTACAAGTGAAGAGAAGAAAGTAGAAAAATATATTATGCATGATTTAGAATTTGCAACTACTATTATTGATGTTAAAGGTGGTTTTACAGGACATAATAAAAAAGTTATTATGTGTGTAGTTCCAACTGGAGAATATACTAATTTAAAAAATGGTGTATTAAAAATAGATTCAGAGGCAGTGATATTAATCACAGATTCATATGAATCAGTAAATGTTTAGGATGGTGTTATTATGGACTTAATTAGAATGCGTGATGTTACACATACATATAAAACAGGTGTAACAGCATTACGTGACCTAGATTTAACAATTGAAAAAGGAGAATTTGTATTTATTATAGGTTCTACTGGATGTGGTAAATCGACATTAGGTAAATTATTATATAGAGAATTAAAACCTACTAAAGGTACAATTTTAATAGGTGGTGAAAATGTAGGTAAAATACCTAATAGAAAAGTATATAAAATAAGAAGAAAAATAGGTGTTGTATTTCAAGATTATAAATTACTTGAAAAATCTACAGTATATGAAAATGTAGCATTTGCATTAGAAATATTTGGACTTCCAAAAGAAGAAATACATGAAAAAGTACTTAAAGCTTTAGATTTAGTTGGTCTTAAAGGAAAAGTTAAAATGTATCCTAAAGAACTTTCTGGTGGTGAACAACAAAGAGTTGCTATTGCAAGAGCTATTGTTAACAGCCCTAAATTATTAATATGTGATGAACCTACAGGTAATTTGGACCCTGAAACTTCTATGGAAGTCATGAAAGTAATTCAAAGTATACATGAACTTGGTACTACTGTTATTATGGTTACACATGATATTGATATAGTTGATAAATTAAAGAAAAGAACTATACTCTTAAATGCTGGTAGAGTATTAAAAGACTATGCGGAAGGAGAGTATACTAAATGAAAACATTAAGAATTTTTGGTAGAAATATTAGAGACTCTTTTAAAGGAGTATGGAGAAACTTATCTTTATCACTCGCATCTGTTTCTTGTATTGCAATTACTCTTATCGTTGTTTCTATTGCAATGATTTTATCAGGAAATGTTAATAGTTTTACATCACAAATAGAAAATGATGTAACCATAGTAGCATTCCTAGATCAAAATGTTGAGAAGAATGATATATCAAATATATATAAAGAGATCAATAAACTTGAGTATGTTGATACAATAGAATTTAAAGGTAAAGATGAAATAGCTGATGAAATGATGGATGCATCTGCTACATATGAAAATATTATGTCAGGTTGGACACATGACGATAATCCACTTCAAGATACATATTTAGTTAAAGTAACAGATATAGATCATATTAGTGATGTATCTAAAAAAATAGAACAAATTAATGGCGTATCAATCGTTAAATATGGCGAAGGTATGGTAGAAGAATTAGTATCAATTTTTGATATTATTAAAAATGTTACAATCATTATTGTAATTGCATTAATACTAGTAACTGCATTCTTAATTGCAAATACAATTAAAATTACGATTGATTCTAGAAGAAGAGAAATAGAAATAATGAGACTTGTAGGTGCATCTAATGCTAATATAAGAATTCCATTTATATTTGAAGGATTATTATTAGGTGTTATAGGTTCAATTATTCCAATAGTTGTAACATGTTATGGTTATGTAGCGTTATACGCTAGATTACATGGTCAATTATTCTCATCAATTATTAGACTTATTATTCCAGAACCATTTATATATCAAGTATCTGGATTACTACTATTAATAGGTATGGTAGTTGGTATGTTTGGTTCATTAAGAGCAGTAAGAAAATATTTAAAGATATAGCAATATATCTTTTTAATTTGCAAAATATATAATATTTGCTATAATAATTCATTGTTAGGGGTGCTTTATGAAATATTATAGAATAAGTCTAGATTATAATGAAAGTCCAGAAATACGACCTGTTAGTTATAGATTTCATGCTATTGATACTAGTAAAATAGTTATAGATAACGTTAAATATCCTATATTTGGTGTTATGGATGAAAATGGGCTAAAAGAACTTACAACAGGTATACGTTTAAGTGATATGTCTTCTATTGAAGATGGCCTTAAATGTAGGGTAATTTCTCCTGTATCATATAAAGAAATCAGTAAGGATTTAATTAAAATACTATATGGTCTTAAGTTAGACCAATACCGTTCAATAATTTCCAATTCATATGCTAAACAAAATTGTAAAAAGACAAGGAAAAAACGTGTCTAAATATTATAAATTATGTTTTGGTTCTACAAGAAGTGTAGGACTTTATGAAAGAATACCTAAATCTACATCATTTACTTTAGATGGTAAAATATTAAATATATATGCCAAAGAAGATAATGGATTAGTAGAAATAGTATCAGGATTATCTGTAAGATGTATATCTGATATTGATATCAATAATATAGATGATAGCTTATATTGTTTTAGTATGGAAGAAGTAAGTATTGAAGAAGTAAAAGATATGGTAATAACATTAATTAAAAATAAATTGACTGATAAATATCGAGAAAAAATAATTAATAAATTTAATAATCAACGTAGTTTATTAAATGAAATGCAGACATCATATTATAAAAATAAGTTAGATGAATATGATGGTGAATTAATTATTGATAATTTTATAAAAAGACATAGATGATGTAATATCATCTTTTTTTATACATAAAATTAATTGGTGATATTATGTTTAAAATAGGTGATATTGTTACTAGAAATTCACATAATAATGATTTAATATTCAAGATAACAGATATAGATAATGATATATGTTATTTAAAAGGATTATATATAAGGCTAGAAGCTGATAGTAAAATGTCTGATTTAGTCTTATATGAAGGTGATTATAAAGATGACACAGAATTTGAAAGGTTATTAAAACCTAATGAATTAAACCGTGATGATTATTTTTATTTACCAGGTAAAATTTTACATATTGATTCAGATACTGACTATTTAAAAAGATGTTTAAAATATTATGAAAAGATGGGACTTTGGGCGAAAGGGATACAAATAGATGAAGAAAAAATTAAATATGAAATAAAAGATTTAATAAATGAATATTTACCTAATATAGTAGTTATTACTGGACATGATGCTTATTACGATAAGAAAGGTGATAAAACTGATATATATGCATATAAAAATAGTCTTAATTTTATAGATGCGATTAAAGAAGCAAGAAAAGTAGAAAAAAGCCATGATAAATTAATAATAATTGCTGGAGCATGTCAATCAGATTATGAAGATTTAATAAAAGCCGGTGCTAATTTTGCATCTAGTCCTAAAAGAGTAAATATACATGCTTTGGATCCTGCTATCGTCGCCTCCGCGATGAGTTTATCAGAAGTATCAAAAGATATAGATTTAAAAAGCATATTAGAAAGTACTAAATATGGTACATCTGGTATGGGAGGAGTTAAAACTAAGGGAACTATGTATATAGGATTCCCTAGATAGGAGAGAATATGTTTATATCAAAGATAAGAGAAGATTTAAAAAAACATGTAGGTCATGATGCAACTATTAGATATAATTTAGGAAGAAATAAATATGAGAGCTATGAAGTAAAAATAGATAAGACATATGAACATGTGTTTTTAGTAAAATTAAAAAATCGTGATGAAACTAAATCATTCACCTATACTGATGTCATGATAAAGATGGTTAAAATAACATATTAACTACTTGAAAATATAAAAATAATTTGATATACTTTAAGTATAATCAGGAAGGAGAATGTGAATGGAAATTACATCCGTTACAATACGTAAAGTCGAAAAAGAAGATTCAAGAATGAGAGGAATTGCTTCTGTATTGTTAGACGATTGTTTTGCTATTCATGATATTAGAATCATTGAAGGCGATAATGGACTATTTGTAGCTATGCCAAGTAGAAAAACAAGCGTTGGTGAATATAGAGATATAGCTCATCCAATTAATCCTGAAACACGTAAAATGTTCGAAGATAAAGTATTAGAAGCTTATAATAATGCCGAATAAGAGTAGTAATACTCTTTTTTTCTTTTGTTCTATTGAAAATAAATATTCAAATATGTTAAAATAAATAATGGTGGTAGTATGGAAAAAAATATGGAAAAATTAGTAAAAAAAATAAGCCTAGAAGAAGAATTACTTCCATATTTTTCTAATGCTACATTATCTAAAGTATTATGTAATAGAGATACTAATAGTTATTGTTTTATTATTGATATAGATAAGATATTACCAGTAGAAGTATATGATAAATTTAAGAATAGTGTTTTAACTACTTATAGTGATATTAATGATATTACACTTTCTTTTAAAGTTTCAAATATCGATAAAAATTTAATAAATGATTATTATAAATATTTATTAAGTAAATATAAAACTAAATATCCATTAATAGATTTATATGCATCTAATAAAATTACATATGATGATTCCGTTTCTATAGAAGTAGATAATAAAGCTGAGAAGAATAAGTTAAGTATTATTATACCTATGCTTACTAAAGACCTATTACATATAGGTTTTGGTAAATTAGATATAAATATTATTATTAATAGTGAAAATAGTATTAAGTTTGAAGAAGCAAAAAATAAAGCTTTAAGTGAAATAAAAATAAAAGAAGTAGAAGTAGTAGAAGAAAAACCAAAATATCCACGTAGAAGAAAAACAGAAGATGGTTGTATATTAGGACGTCACATTGAAGGACATGTAGATAATATATCTACTATTTTAGGTGAAGACGATAATGTTATTATAGAAGCTATTCCATTTGGTATAGATATAGTTGAAACTAAAAATGGATTTAAAATTGCTACAATTAAATTAACTGATTATACAGATAGTATTAAAATGAAGATGTTCGCGCGTACTGATGCAGAACTAGATAATATTAAAAAAGTAAGCGAAGGTTCATGGTATAGGATAAGTGGATATGTTAAAGATGATCCATATTCACATGAACTTATCTTAAATCCACGTGATATAGAAAAGATAGAAAAAGAGGTAAGTGTACGTACTGATACAGAAGATGAAAAACGTGTAGAACTACATGCACATACCATGATGAGTCAAATGGACTCTGTATGTGACGAAATAGAATTAGTAAAACGCGCTATGGCATTTGGACATAAAGGTATTGCTATAACAGATCATGATTGCTGTCAAGCTTTCCCACATGTCTTTAGTGAAGTAACAGCATATAATAAAAATAATAAAAAAGCTTTAAAAGGAAAAATAGAAGAAATAGAAAATAAAATAAAAGAGTCTGGTGAGACTTCAGAATTAACTGAAGAATTAGAAAGTGCTAAAAAAGCATTAGAAAACTATAAGCCATTTAAAGCGCTTTATGGAACAGAACTTGAAATGACAGAAAGTTATTTAAATGTATGCTTTAATGCTGATGATAGATTAATTAAAAATTCTACATTTGTTATATTCGATACTGAAACTACAGGATTTAATCCAGGACTTTCTGATTCTATGATAGAACTTGGTGCTGTAAAGATTAAAGATGGCGAAATATTAGATAGATTTGATTATTTAATTAATCCAGGACATCATATAGATGAAGCAATTACTACAGTAACAGATATATCTGATGATGATGTAAAAGATGCACCTAATGAAGAAGAAGTAGTAAAAAAATTTAAAGAATGGATAGAAGATCTTCCTTTGGTTGCGCATAATGCAAGATTTGATAAAAACATGCTTGATATGGCATATTTTAAATATGATTTAGGAACACTTACTAATCCAATAATTGATACATTAATGTTATCTAGAGTAATCAATAGAGATTTAAAAAAACATAGTTTAAAAGCTTTAGGTAAATTTTATGGTGTTGATACAGGTGAAGATGATGAGACTGATGAAATAACTAAAGATAATAGTATTAAATTATCTAGACAAGCAATAAATAGTATTAAAGATATTTTAATCAATGATGAATCTATCATGGTATCATTAGATAATGATGTATATTTAAATACAAAACATTTAGCTAGTAAAACTGATAATGTTATTGTTACAATTAAGTTAAACGATGGTAATACAATAACTGAAAATATTAATCTACATCCAGCATTAAATGAGGTAGATATCAGTTATAGTGAATTTGATACTGTACGTATTAATGTATATGTTGGTGAACACCATGGTGCCGATGTCGATTCTGAAAATACCGGTTATATATTTATTAAAATGTTAAAACAAATAGATGGTATTAAAAAATTATCAGATTTAAATAATTTAGGATTATTAGAAGATATAATATTTACTAATGATCATAAACTTAAAGATAAAATAGATACATTATCTACATATAAAAATTATGTAAGGGAAATTAAAGAAGATGAAGATACATCTTCATTAGAATTACCATTTGCTAAATATGGTAATAAAAACTTTACATGGAAATATAAATGGTGTCATGATAATCATTTACAAATGTATGAAAATATACCAAGTAAAACATTTAGCGAAAATATTGCTAATATGTATTCAAGAGGTATGCATACAACATTTATAGCTAAAAATATGATAGGTTTAAAAAATCTATTTAAATTAATTAGTTATGCCAATAGTAACTTCTTAGAAAAAAATGCAAGAATACCGAGAAGAATAGTTAATGAAAATAGAGAAGGATTACTTGTTGGTTCAGCATGCTTAAATGGTGAAATATTTGATATAGCATTAACTAGATCTGAAGATGATTTAATTAAAGCTATGGAATTTTATGATTATATAGAAGTACAACCTATTGATAACTATAAACACTTATTAAAGGGTCATGATATTAATAATTTAAAAGATTTAGAATTTGCTATTGAAAAAATAATTAGATGCGCTAAAAAATCTAATAAGATAGTAGTAGCAACAGGTGATGTACATAATATTAATCCAGAAGATTTAATATCAAGAGAAATAATAGTAAATCAAAATGTACCTGGTAAAGGAAGACATCCATTAGCTAGGTATTTAAAAGGAGAACCTAAGTATAATATTAATATTCAAAATATTGATAAATTACTTAAAAAGGTTACATATTCTTTAAACAGTATTGATACTAAAGTACTTAAAATGATATATGCACTTTATAATATCAAAAGTATTCCAATAACTTTAAATAATTTAGCAACATTATATGTTGTTGATAAGACTAATAAAGATGAAGAAGCTTTATCACGCAAAGATGCTGATATTGCAGGAGCAGTAGCTACATCTTTAAGGAATTTAGAAGCTGCAGGTATTTTAATAGATTATAAACGTGGTGAAGATACATTATATACATTTAAAGAAAATTTTAAATATTATACAAAAACAGATATACCAGTAATGGGTCATATCCCAAATCAGTATTTTAGAACTACTAAGGAAATGAAAGATGCATTCTATTTCTTGGAAGATGAATTAGTTGATGAAATAGTAGTTACTAATACTAATAAAATATTGGATATGGTGGATGAGTTAGAAGTAGTAATATATCCAGATAAACCATTCTCACCAATTATACCTAATTCACAAGAAACATGTCGTGATTTAGTTTATGAACGTGCACATAGTATGTATGGCAATCCTCTTCCACGTATGATAGAAGAACGTATTGCACAAGAATTCTATGGTGATAAAATTCTTGGTTTAGTTAAAGAAAAAATTATCAAAGATAATCCTTCTTTTACTGAAGAAGAAATAGATAATTGTTTTGCATCAAAACTACATGATGTTATTATGTCAGGTTATGATGGTGTAGTTAACATTTATAAAGAAAGTCTTATGGCTAGTGATAGTAGTTTGGATAACGCTAAGGCATTAGAAAATGCTAAAGCGGGTTTAGGTGGTATAATAGGTGGCGGCTTTGACGTTATATATTTGATCGCACAAAAACTTGTTAAACATTCTAATGATGATGGATATTTGGTTGGTTCCAGAGGTTCAGTAGGTTCAAGCTTTGTTGCAACTATGATGGGTATAACTGAATGTAATGGTCTGCCTCCACATTATTATTGTCCAAAGTGTCAATATAGTAGTTTTACTGATGAAGATGGTAATCCTTATACTAATACATATTCTTCAGGTTATGATTTACCTAATAAAGATTGTCCTGAATGTGGCACTTTAATGATACATCAAGGTAATGATATGCCGTTTGCAACATTCCTAGGATTTAATGCTGATAAAGTACCAGATATTGATCTTAACTTTAGTGGTGATAACCAAGCCTCAGCACATGAATATACAAAAGTATTATTCGGTGAAGATAATGTTTATCGTGCTGGTACTATTGGTACCGTAGCAGATAAAACTGCATATGGATATGCTTTAGGATATTATGAAGGTGAAATATATAATGCATTATCTATTGAAATGGATAGTTTAGGTATTACAATTCCTTCTAAAGATGATTTAAAGAAAAAAGGTGTCGTTAAATCATTTAAACGTGATGCCGAAGTTGAGCGTATTGCAGTAGGTTGTACAGGTGTTAAAAGAACTACTGGTCAACATCCAGGAGGAATAGTAGTAGTTCCAGGTTATAAAGATGTATGGGACTTTACACCATTCCAATTCCCAGCTGATGATCCTACAGTTCCATGGCGTACAACACACTTTGATTATCACGCTATTGATGCTGATTTATTAAAACTAGATATACTTGGTCACGATGATCCTACCGTATTAAAAATGTTACAAGATTTATCTGGTATTGATGTTACAACTATTGATTTAGGTGATTTAGATACAATGAAAATCTTTACTGGACCAGAAATTCTTGGAGTAGAAAAAGATAGACTTCGTGGTTTAACTGCTAAAGATGGACGCAAATATTGTCCTACAGGAACATTAGGTGTTCCAGAGTTTGGTACATCATTCTTACTTGGAATGCTTGAAGAAACTAAACCTACAACATTTGCTGAATTAATTAAGATATCAGGTCTTTCACATGGTACTGATGTATGGCTTGGTAATGCAAGAGATTTATGTACACCAGATGCATCTGGTAATATTAAAGTTCCATTTAAAAATGTAATTGGATGTCGTGACGATATTATGGTTAATTTAATGCAATGGGGTATGAAACCTGCCAAAGCATTTAAGATAATGGAATTTGTACGTAAGGGTAAAGCTTCAAAAGATCCTGTAACTTGGGAAGGCTTTGCTAATGAAATGCGTGAAGCAAATATTCCTGAATGGTATATAGATTCTTGCAAAAAGATTAAATACATGTTCCCTAAAGCTCATGCAACTGCATATGTTACATCTGCATTTAGAATAGCATGGTTTAAGGTACATATGCCAATATATTATTATGCTGCATACTTTTCTATAAGATGTGAGCAATTTGATATTACATCAATGATTCAAGGTGAAGATGCTATTAGAAGACGTATTGATGAATTAGAAGAAAAAATTGCTACTAAAAAGGCAACTAATAAGGAAATTGAAATTTGTGATACATTATATTCTTGTCTAGAAATGACAGCACGTGGTTTCTACTTCAAAAATGTCGATGTTGAATTATCAGATTCCATGAATTTTAAAATTACCGATGATAAAAAAGGACTTATTATTCCGTTTAGAGCTATAGATGGACTTGGTGGTGCTGTTGCAAATTCTATCGTAAAAGAAAGATGTAAATCACCATTTATAAGTATTGAAGATTTATCTAAACGTACATCAATATCTAATACAATTTTAGATTATATGAAAATTAATGGTATTTTAAAAGATATGCCAGAATCAAATCAATTAAGTTTATTTTAAAAAAAACATTCTATATGTTTTTTTTAATTTATGAAAGTATATATGAAATTAAAGGCCTATAATATATATAAGAGGTGAAAAATAAAAAAACGAACAAATTTTCGTAAAAAGTATTGACATTCGTTTTTTTATTATATATAATTAAATTGTACATTAGGAGGAATATATGAAAGATAACAAAACATTAGATCAAGTATTAATGGATATAGAAAAACAATTTGGTAAAGGTGCTATTATGAAATTAGGAAGCACTGAACATCAAAAAATAGAAGCTATACCGAGTGGTTCATTATCACTAGATATTGCATTAGGAATAGGCGGATATCCAAAAGGAAGAATTATTGAAATATATGGACCAGAATCTTCTGGTAAAACAACTTTTGCTCTACATGCTATAGCAGAAGCACAAAAGTTAGGGGGACGCGTAGCGTTTATTGATGCTGAACATGCATTAGATCCTACATATGCTGCTAAGATAGGTGTAAACACAGATGAATTATTGCTTTCACAACCAGATAATGGTGAACAAGCTTTAGAAATTTGTAAAGCATTAGTAACTAGTGGTGCAATTAGTGTAATTGTAATTGACTCAGTTGCTGCATTAGTTCCAAAAGAGGAAATTGAAGGAGAAATAGGTGATACACATGTAGCTTTACAAGCACGTATGATGTCACAAGCATTACGTAGTTTAGCTGCTACTATTTCTAAAACAAATACCATTGCTATTTTTATTAACCAATTAAGAGAAAAAGTTGGTGTTATGTTTGGTAACCCTGAGGTAACTCCAGGTGGACGTGCCCTAAAATTCTATTCATCAGTTAGACTGGAAATTAGAAGAGCAGAAGCTATTAAAGATGGTACTAATGTAATTGGTAATAAGACAAATATTAAAGTCGTTAAAAATAAAGTTGCGCCACCATTTAAGACATGTGAAGTTGATATTATGTATGGTGTAGGTATATCTAAAGCTGCTGAATTAGTTGACTTAGCAAGTGAAGCACATATCATGGAAAAAAGTGGTGCTTGGTATGCATATAAAGGAGAAAAAATTGGTCAAGGCAAAGAAAATGCTGCTAACTATTTGAAAGAGAATCCAAAAGTATATGCTGAAGTAGATAAAGCAGTTAGAATACATTATGGTATATTAGAAGAAGAAAAGAAAGAAGCTAAAGCAAAAAAAGAAGCTTAGCTTCTTTTTTATGGTTGAAAATTATAATTAACATTTATGAAACTGTATATAATAATGTGAAGGTGATAGTTTGAAAGATGTATGTTTTAAATTCTATGGACTAGGTTATAATGAATACTATCAAGCTAATGTATCGATATATGATTCATGTGGTAGTTTAGTATATAGTGGTAATACATATAATTCCATCTTAAATACATGTCTTAATATAGGCGAAAAATATTTAGTTAAAGCAACATTTATGGGTGAGGTGATAATAAGATATATTATAATTAATCGCCCTGTATATATTTTTATCTTTGATCATGCATTAATGAATGAACCTGCTATCACTTTTATATTGAAAGATTATTATTATAATCTGCCAATTGAAAGGGGAGAGTTAATTTTATATGGCCAAAACAATTAATATCACTAACGGTACAGGTACAACTAATCTTATAAATGATACCTATACTGTAGAAGCAGAAGTGGTAGGATATGAAAATACAACTATTGATCCTAATAGTGTAACTATTGATGCTTCAACTAATACATATGCATTTACAATAGCTGCAACAGGTACTTTGACACTTCATGTTACTGAAGATGGAACATCTACAGGTACACCTATAGTTGGTGCAACTTTTATAAGAACTGATGTCTCTGGTACAGAATATGGTACTATTATAACTACTGATGCCTCTGGTGATGCTATATTTAACAATGTTCCGTATGCTGCTACAGGTGCACCAATAATTTATTATAAGCAATTAGCGTCAGATGGTGATCATGAATTTGATGATACAGTGCAGAATACTACATTAACTACTCAAACAGCAACTGTAGAAATTACTAATACACCAGGCGCTACTAGAACAATCAATTTAACTGATGAAAATTATGCTAACCTACCTATAGATACAGCTACATTAACATTAACTAATTAATTATAAAAACCTAAGATGTTCTCTTAGGTTTTATTATGCTATATATAAAATATACAAACGATGCACCAATGCTTAATATTATTAAATATAGTGCTAAATATATTGGATATATTAAATGTGTTTGTAGATAATCAAATACAGGTAGACTACTTATAAAGTATGGACTTATATAAAACATATTGAATGTTTCATCACCTAGGATACCTGATTCATACATAAATACATTTAATGTATTAGCAATAAATGCGAATGCTATAAATGTGGTAATCGCGTTTTTATAACTTGATATATCTTTTGATATTCTTCCTGTAATTAATATATATAATGATACAACTAAACTACCACAGTGAAGCCACATTGTATGAATATTGATAAGTGTATCTTTAACAAAACAACTATCTGGCATAATTACCGTAGCAATACTTCCTAAAATAGTTACATAAGCCATATATGCAAGTAATGAGTCTTTTAATTTACCGTCTTTTAAAAATACACACATTAAAGATGCTATTAGTGGAGTAGTACATAATTGAAATGGGAATGCATACCAAGTATAATCCCAGGTTACAATGCCATTATCATAATAAAAAGACCATATGATTTGTTTTAGTATTTCTAATATTATACCTATAATAGAATAAGTAGCTAATACTATCTTTAAATCTGATTCTTTCTTTTTCTTACTCAATAGAAAAACAGATATTATAATTAATCCTATCCACATTAAATGAAACCATCCATATGGTTTAGGAGTTTCCATAGTTCCTTTTAAGAAAATAAGAATTTTATATACTATATTCATACACACCTCGTACATCTAACTTTATTATAGCAAATATCTAAATCGAAGTAAATTATTTACTAGATATAAAAGAAAGTGATATAATGGATTAAATAATGGGAGGGTTTTATATGGCAAAATTATATTTTAGATATGGTGCGATGAACTGTGGAAAGACAACTTTATTATTACAAGTTGCACATAACTATGAAGAAAGAGATCAAAAAGTATTACTTTTTAAACCTTTAATTGATACTAAAGGTGGCGATGAAGTAGTAAGTAGATTAGGTGCGAAAAGAAAAGTTGATCATTTATTATCTAAGGAAGATATTATTACACCATACTTAGATAGAAATAATCTACCCAATGCGATTATGGTAGATGAAGCTCAATTTTTAACTAGTAAACAAGTAGATGAATTGTATGTCATTGCTAAGACATGGGATATACCAGTATTAACATATGGACTTAGAAATGACTTTTTACTTAATACATTTGAAGGATCAGCTAGATTACTTGCGTTAGCAGATGATATAGAAGAATTAAAAACAATATGTAGATGTGGTAAGAAAGCGACACAAAATATGCGTTTTTTAGATGGTAAACCAGTATTTGAAGGAGATTCTATATTAATAGATGGTACTAGTGAAATAACATATGAATCAGTATGTGGTAAATGTTATATAGAAAAAAGATTAGAATATGAAAATAATAAAGTGCTTAGAAAGAGTTATAAGAGGTAAATATGGAATATTTAAATGTTTTAATGGGTGAGGTTAAAGTATCTTCAAATGCTATAGGGACATATGGTATTGCAACATGTATAGGTGTTTTATTGGTAGATGAAAATAATAAAAAAGCATTAGTAGGTCATTTTAATTCTAATTATAATGGTGGTAGTGTAGATGAAGATATCGATAGAATATATAATTTAATTAATCAAACTTTAACCCTTAATAATATGATAAATGAATTATCATATTTAATAATACCTGGTATTTATGATAATCCAAGAATATCAGAAGTATCAATTGGATTAGAAAATAAATTATCAAAATATAATAAAATAGATATTAAAAAATCTGATATTAAATTGCATGATGAGACTAAATCATTAGAATTTGTATATGATCCTGTATCTTTATCATTTGTAACTAATAATTATTTTCCAAATGATGAAGATTATGAATATGATATAGTATCTTGTGGGTTACAAGATAAAGCTAATAATAGTTATATTTAATATATGATTGTAATTTTAATAAGTAATAAAAAAACTAGTCAAATGACTAGTTTTAATTACCAATGGAGCAGGTGATGGGAATCGGACCCACGTCAGGAGCTTGGAAGGCTCTTATTCTACCATTGAACTACACCTGCAAAATAGTAGGCACTTTTAATTATACTATAAATTTTATTAAAGTCAACAGTAATTTATAATTTTATTTAAAATATAATGTAAAGAAAAGATTTGCATTTATTTGCAATAAGTAGTAAAATTAATGTAGTAGTTATGCAAGGAGAAAGAAGTATGATACAAGTTATTTATTATATTATATTTTATTTATCTTTGACTTATGGCGTTTTTTTTGCGGTCACAGGTTTATGGGGATTCTTTAAAAACGGTAGTAAGCAGATAAAAAAACATAATCCAAAAACAAGATTTGCTATATTAATAGCTGCAAGAAATGAAGCTTCAGTAATTAAAGGTTTAATAGATAGTTTAAAAAATCAAGATTATCCAGATGAATTATATAAAATATATGTAATTCCAAATAATTGTACTGATAATACTGAAGAAGTTGCAAAAGAATGTGGTGCTACTATATTACCATGTGAAATACCTGTTAAAACTAAAGGTGAGGTATTAAAACATATTTATGGTAAGATGATAGAAAAAGACGATTTTGATGCATTTGCAATATTTGATGCAGATAATATCGTTGATCCTAATTTCTTAAAAGAAATGAATAATGCATTACTTTCTGGATTTAATGTAGCAGAAGGTAATAGGGATTCTAAAAATGTTACTGATAACTGGTTAAGTGGTAGTTATAGTCTATTCTATTACATGCAAAATTTCTTCTTTAATAAAGCTCGTATGAACTTAGGTTTATCAGCTGCTATTAATGGTACAGGTTTTGTTGTTAAAAAAGATGTAATTAAGAAATATGGATTTAATCCAAAAACTTTAACAGAAGATTCAGAATTTACTACTCAATGTTCACTTAATGGTGAAAGAATTGCTTATGTAGAAAAAGCAATTACATATGATGAACATCCTATTAAGTTTAAAGATTCTTGGAATCAAAGAAAACGTTGGTCAAAAGGAACATTACAATGTTTAAAAATATATGGTGTTAGATTATTAAAGAATTTATTTAAAAATTCTAATATGACATCACTTGATATGTTTATGTTCTTATTAGCACCAATTATTCAAGTAGTATCATTTGTATTATTCTTAGTACTTATCTTATTTAGACAATTTGGTATTGAATTATATGATTTATTCTCATATATATTTGCATCAGGAATAGTATTCTTTACTGTTACATATGTAATAAGTGTTATTACAAATGTATTTGTATTCAAAATAAATGGTCAAAAAATTAAAGATGTAATAAGTAGTATATTATTATTTGCATTATTTATTGCAACTTGGATACCAATTAATATTGTATGTTTAATTAAAAAAGATATTACTTGGAAACCAATTGTACATTCAAGAAATGTAAATGTTGATGAATTATTAAATAAAAACAATTAATGTAGCATAGCTACATTTTTTTGTTATAAAAAAGTAAAACTCTCATATAGTTAAAATATAGAAAGGAATGAGTTAATGGAAACATTAAAAGTAGGATCTAAATCAAATCCCAATTCAGTGGCAGGAGCATTAGCAAATGTTTTTAGAACATCTGGTAGTGTTGAAATACAAGCAATAGGAGCTGGTGCACTTAATCAAGCAATTAAAGCTATAGCAATTGCAAGAGGTTTTGTAGCGCCTTCAGGAAAAAATTTGATATGTATTCCAGCATTTACAGATATTTCTATTGATGGGGAAGAGCGTACTGCTATTAAATTAATTGTAGAGGCTTTATAGTCTCTTTTCTTTTTAATCAAATTAGTGTATACTTTATATGGTTGGTGATGTTATGGATCAAAATATGAAACGTGAAATAATACTGGATAATTATCAAAATCCTAAAAATAGAGGACTTGTAGGTAGTGATAAATATATAAAAGCTGATATGAATAATGAATCATGTATTGATCATGTAATTGTGGAAGCTAAAATAAATAATGATGTATTAGAAGATATTAGATTTGATGGTGAAGCATGTGCTATTTGTACATCTTCTGCATCTATTATGACAGATATATTAAAAGGTAAGAATATATCTGAAGCAAAAGAGGTAGTAGATAATTTCACTAATATGATAGAAGGAAATACCTTTGATAAAAATATATTAGAAGAAGCTATAGTATATGAAGATATAGCTAATCAACCAAATAGGCAAAAATGTGCATTATTATCTTGGTGGGCGATTGATGAAATCATAAGAAAAAAGAAGTAAGAAGATACTTCTTTTTTATATTTTAAAAAATTAGCACTCATATATTGACATTGCTAACATATAATAGTATAATGAGATTAGCATTCGAGGTTTAGGAGTGCTAAAAGGATGTGAGGTAATGTTAAGTAAAAGACAGGAAGAACTATTAAAACTTATAGTAGAAGAATATATTAAATCAGTGAAGCCTGTAAGTTCCAAAGCATTATGTGATGTACTTGATTGTTCATCAGCAACTATTAGAAATGAGATGGGTGTCTTAGAAGATTTTGGTCTTTTAGAAAAAACACATACATCATCAGGTCGTGTTCCATCAGAAAAAGGATATCGTTATTATGTAGATAACATAATGAAACCTAAAGAGCTTAGTGGCGATGATATGTTAAAATTACAAACTGTATTTAAAAACAAATCATTGATGCTTTCTGATGCGATTACTAAGAGTATGGAAATTATATCTGAACTTACTAATTATGCATGTGTAGTTTTAGGTGATAATTCTAAGGAAAATAAAGTTGTTAAAGTAGAAGCTGTTCCTATAAGTGAGAATAGTTTAGTAGCAATAGTAATTACTGATAAGAATCATGTTGAAAATAAAAATATTGTTTTAGAAGAAAATGTAGAAGTTTCTGAGATTAAACAAACAGTTGAATTAATTAATAAACTTATCATAGGTACACCAATTGATGAGGTAAGTTCTATCTTAGAATATGAAGTAAAACCAATCATTGGTCAATATGTTCGTCAACATGAAGTTTTATATAATGCTTTTTATAATGCATTTACAGATTTTGCATCTGATCCAGTAGTTAAGATGAGTGGTACTAAAAATATACTTATGCAACCAGAATTTGATGATACAAAAAAAATTAGAGAAATAGTTTCTAAATTTGAAGATAAAAATTTTGTATCTAGTATTAAAGAAGATAAAAATGGTGTAAATATATATATAGGTAGTGAATCTGACTTTGATGATGATGTATCTATTATTAAAACACATTACACTCTTAACGGTGAAGAAGGAACAATCGCACTTATTGGTCCTAAACGTATGGAATATGATAAGGCTACAACATTACTTAATTATATATTAAAAAATATAGATAAATAGGAGGACATCATGGAAGAAAAAGAAAAACCTCAAAAAAAGAAAATAAATAAAGATAATTATGCTGATAATAAAAAAATTAAAGAATTAGAAGATTCTTTAAAAGATATTGAAGCTAATTATAAAGAAGCATCAGATACTATTAAAACATTGCAAGATGCTTTAATGCGTAGTCAAGCAGATTTAGTAAACTATAGGAAACGTAAAGATGAAGAAGTTACTAGAATGCTTAAATATGCAAATGAAGATATTGTTATGGAAATTATTCCTAGCATAGATAGCTTTGAAAGAGCAATTAATGTTAAAACAGACGATGAAGCTATATTAAAATATTTAGAAGGATTTAAAATGATTTATGCTAATATCATAAACGTTTTAAATAAATATGGTGTGAAGGCTATTGATGGTGCTAATAAACCATTTGATCCTACATACCATCAAGCCGTACTAACAGAACATGTTGATGGTTGTGAAGCTGGTATGGTTTTAGAGGTATTACAAAAAGGATACCTACTTAAAGATAAAGTTATAAGACCTGCTATGGTCAAAGTTTCAGAATAGGAGAGATATATATGAGTAAAATTATAGGTATTGACTTAGGTACAACAAATAGTTGTGTATCAATTTATGAAGGTGGAGAAGCAAAAGTTATTGCTAATCCAGAAGGAATGAGAACTACTCCTTCAGTAGTTGCATTTAAAAATGGTGAAATAATTGTAGGTGCTAAAGCAAAGAACCAAGCAATCACAAATAAAGATACTATTTCATCTATTAAAAGAAAAATGGGTACTGCAGAAAAAGTAAGCGCTAATGGTAAAGAATATTCACCAGAAGAAATTTCTGCTATGATTTTAAGCGATTTAAAGAAAACAGCTGAAGCTTATTTAGGTGAGACTGTTACTAAAGCAGTTATCACAGTTCCAGCATACTTTAATGATGCTCAACGTCAAGCTACTAAAAACGCTGGTAAAATTGCTGGACTTGAAGTTGAAAGAATTATCAATGAACCAACAGCAGCTGCGTTGGCTTATGGATTAGATAAACAAGAAAAATCAGAAAAAGTATTAGTATACGACTTAGGTGGTGGAACATTCGATGTTTCTATCCTTGAACTTGGTGATGGTGTATTTGAAGTTTTATCTACAGCTGGTAATAACCACTTAGGTGGAGATGACTTTGATGAAAAAGTTATGGATTATTTAGTAGATGAATTTAAACGTGAAAACGGTATTGATTTATCTAAAGATAAAATGGCTTTACAAAGAATTAAAGAAGCTGCAGAAAAAGCTAAAAAAGATTTATCTGGTATGAGTTCTACTGAAATTTCATTACCATTTATTTCACAAAACGCTGATAAAGAACCATTACATTTAAATGTTAATTTATCAAAAGCTAAATTTGAAGATTTAATTCATGATTTAGTAGAAAGTACTAGAAAACCAGTTCGTGATGCTTTATCTGATGCTAAATTAAAAGCATCTGATATTGATAAAGTATTATTGGTAGGTGGATCTACACGTGTTCCATGTGTACAAGAATTAGTTAAAAATGAATTAGGTAAAGAACCATCTAAAGAAGTTAACCCAGATGAAGTAGTTGCAATGGGTGCAGCTATTCAAGGTGGTGTTTTAACAGGTGATGTTAATGATATCGTTTTACTTGATGTTACACCACTATCTTTAGGTATTGAAACATTAGGTGGAGTATCAACTGTATTAATTCCAAGAAATACAACTATTCCAACTTCTAAATCACAAGTATTCTCAACAGCTCAAGATAACCAACCTGCTGTAGATATTCATATTCTACAAGGTGAAAGACCTATGGCTGCTGATAACAAGACATTAGGAAGATTTGAACTTACTAATATCCCACCTGCACCAAGAGGAGTACCTCAAATTGAAGTTACATTTGATATCGATGCTAATGGTATTGTTAATGTTAAAGCTAAAGATTTAGGAACTAATAAAGAACAATCTATTACAATTACATCTTCAACTAACTTATCTGATGAAGAAATCGATAGAATGGTTAAAGAAGCAGAAAAGAATAAAGAAGAAGATGAAAAAAGAAAAGCTTTAGTAGATGCTAAAAATGAAGCTGAACAATTAATTAATGCTACAGAAAAAGCTATTAAAGATTTAGGCGATAAAGTTGATGCTAAGGATAAAGAAAAAGCAGAAAACTTAATTAAAGAATTAAAAGAAGTTTGTGAAAAAGATAACACTGAAGATATCAACAAGAAAAAAGATGAACTTAACGAAGTTGCTATGGCATTAGCTACTAAAGTATATGAAGAAGCAGCTAAAGCAAATCAAAACAATGAAGCAACTAAAGAAGAAAAAACTGACGGCGTTAAAGATGCTGAATTTGAAGAAAAATAATTGTAAAGTTCTAGGAAACTAGAACTTTCTAGTGTTAAAGGAGACTTATGAAAAGAAGCGATATAGAAAGTATTTATAAATGGGATTTATCTAGTATTTATGTTAATGATGATGCTTGGTATAAAGAATATAAAGATACTTTAGATGAGTTACCATCTTTATCAAATTATAAAGATTTAATGTCTAGCTCTGAAAGATTATTAGAATTCATTAAATTTGATGAAGCAATATCACGTAAAGTAGAAAAATTATATACATATGCTCATATGAATAATGATGCAGATACTAAAGATAGTAAATATCAAAAAATGTATGGTGAAGCTAAAGAATTATATTCGAAATATTTGAGTATTACTAGTTTTGTTAATCCAACATTATTAAAATATGATTATGATAAGGTATGTGCTTATTATAATGAGATACCAGAATTAAGAAATTATGATAAATACTTTAAAGAAATATATAGATATAAACCACATACTTTAAATGAATCTGAAGAAAAAATATTATCTAGTTTATCTAATGTTTTTACTAATGCTGAGGATAACTATACATATTTAACAGATGCTGATATGAAATTTGGTACTATCTTAGTTGATGGTGAGGAAGTAGAACTTACTGAAAGTAATTATGGTATATATTTATCTAGTAAAAATAGAGAAGTTAGAAAAATAGCATTTGAAAGAATATTTGAAACATATTCTAAATACCTAAATAGTATTTCATCAATGATGAGTGGAAATGTTGAAGTATTAACTACACTTGCTAAAATAAAAAAATATAATTCTAGTTTAGAAGCATCATTATTTAATGAAGAAATTGATCCTATTGTATATAATACATTAATTGATACTGTATCTAAAAATTTAGATGTGCTATTTAAGTACTATGATGCAAAAAAAGAAATGTTAGGTTTAGACGAACTACATTTATATGATACATATGTTAATGTAGTTAAAGATAATGACAAAACATATTCATTTGATGAAGCCAAAGATCTAGTTATCAATGCTACTAAAGTGTTAGGTGAAGATTATACTAGTAATTTGTGTAAAGCATTTGATGAACGTTGGATAGATATATATCCAAATGATGGTAAAAGAGGTGGAGCATATAGTGGTGGTACATATGATACTAAACCATTTGTACTTTTAAATTATGAAGGAAGATATAATGATGTTTCCACATTAGCACATGAACTTGGACATTCAATGCATAGTTATTTAACAAGAACTAATAATCCATATATAACAGGTGATTATAAAATATTTGTTGCAGAAGTAGCATCTACTGTTAATGAATTATTACTTGCTAAATATATGTTAAAAAATAGTAAAGATCCAAATGAAAAATTGTCTATTTTAAGTGAACTTATGGGATTATATAAGGCTACTATTTATAGACAAGTAATGTTTGCTGAATTTGAACGTGATATTCATGCCTTAAAAGAATCAGGAGAAGTATTAACTGGTGAACTTTTATGTGACAAGTATTATAAATTAAATAAAAAATATTTTGGTGACAATGTATGTGTAGATGAGTTAATTAAATATGAATGGATGAGAATACCACATTTCTATTATAATTTCTATGTATATAAATATGCGATAGGACTATCATGTGCTTCTAAAATAGTAACAGATATCTTAAATGGAAAAGAAAATGCAAAAGAAAATTATATTAAATTTTTAAGTAGCGGATCTATTAAGTCTCCTATAGAACTACTTAAAGATACAGGTTGTGATTTAACTAAACCTGACGTATTTATAAATGCCATCGATATGTTTGCATCATTATTAGATGAATTTATCGTTACATATAAACAAGTAGAGGGTGAATAGTATGAACAAAAAAGATTATTATGAGGTATTAGGCGTTTCTAAAGATGCTAGTCAAGATGAGATAAAATCAGCATTTAGAAAATTAGCTAAAAAGTATCATCCGGATATCAATAAATCTGCTGATGCTCCAGAAAAATTTAAAGAAGCCGAAGAAGCCTATTCTGTATTATCTGATGAATCCAAAAGACGTCAATATGATCAATATGGTCATGCAGCATTCAATAATATGAATGGTGGAGCAGGTTATGATTTTTCTGATTTTGATTTTTCAGATATATTTTCTGAAATCTTTGGTGGAGGGTTCTCTGGATTTTCTGGATTCTCATCTAGAGGTAATAGAACAAGTAAGGGTAGAGATACACTTATGCGTGTAAATTTAAGTTTTGAAGAAGCTTGCTTTGGATGTACTAAAGAAATTGATGTTGAGTATTTAGATAAATGTGATGTGTGTAATGGCTTAGGCGGAGATGGCGAAGAAGTATGTTCAAGATGCCATGGTAGCGGAGTAATTACTACGGAACAAAGAACTATTTTAGGCTCATTCATGACACGTACTACTTGTCCGGATTGTAATGGTAAAGGTAAAACATATAAACATATGTGCTCAAAGTGTCATGGTAAAGGACGCGTTAAAGTAAGTAAAACTATTGAAGTAAAAATTCCAGCTGGTGTTGATACAGGTAATCAATTAAGAGTCCCAGGTAAAGGGGAAGCTTCACCAAATGGTGGTGCAAATGGTGATTTATACTTGGAATTTAAAGTGGCTAGTCATCCTATTTATGAAAGAGATGGTCAAGATATATACTTAACATTGCCACTTACTATACCAGAAGCTGTATTAGGTTGTAAGAAAGATATACCTACATTATATGGTAAGGTAACTTTAACTATTCCACCTGCTACTAGTGCAAATGATAAGATGCGTCTTAAAGGAAAAGGTATAGAAGATCCTAATGCTTATGGTAAGGGTGATATGTATGTTATTATTGATATTAAAGTACCATCACGTCTTACTAAAGAACAAAAAAAATTATATGAAGAATTAGGTGAAATTGAAAATAACGATACATTCTTTAAAAAAATAAAAGATTTCATTAAATAGAAATCTTTTTAATATTATCTATTAGGATTTGAAAACGCACGCGTACCAATTACGATAACAAGTAAAATGAATAATACTAGGATAATGGCAGCTCCATAACCGTTGCCATAACCATAACTTGGATATGCGTAATTTTGACATGCTGATCCATATCCTTGATATCCTCCGTAGTAATACATAAATTCCCACCTTTCATTATATTTTATTAAATATATTTAAAAATGTTTAATATAAAAGTCTATATCTTCTATTTAAAAAAAGGTAAATCTATGTTAAAATTAATAATAGAGGGTTGTGATAATATGAAATTAAAACGTATTATTAAAAACATAGATAAACCACTTTTGTTTATCACACTTTTTATGTTTGCTTTTGGACTTTTAAATATTGTTACATCATCAAGTAGAGAAGCAGTATTAGTTAATAGAGAAGGTATATATTACTACTTCTATAAACAAATGATGATACTTGGTGTATCAGCTGTATTATCATTTATTGTATTTAAATTCCCAACGAAATCATATAAATTATTTTTGCCTTTATTATATGGCGTAGTTTTGATATTATGTGTTTATTGTTTCTTCCAAAGTGCAAAAAGAGGAGCATTAAACTGGATTACAATTGGTGGATTTCAATTTCAACCAAGTGAGGTTGCAAAACCAGTAATAATTGCATCTTTAGCGATGCTGTTTGAAAAATGGAATGATAATTTAAAAAAAGATTCAGATCATACTAAAGTAATTGGTATATTATTATTTGTAGGCTTTTTAATGCCAATATTAATATTTTTACAAAAAGATTTAGGAACTGCTACTATTATTGTTGCAATCGTAACTCTTATGTTTGCATATAGTCCTATTTTATTTCAAGAAAAGGTTAAACTTGCTAAGATATTAATTGTAGTAATTATTGTAGCAGCATTAGGACTTGAATTAACTAGAGGATATATTTTATCAGATGCTCAGAAAGCTAGATTTGATTATTTTAATCCATGTAGTAAGTATACAACAGGTGGATATCAAGTATGTAATGCTTATATTGCCTTTAGCGACGGTGGATTATTTGGTCTTGGTATTGGTAAAAGTAAACAAAAATATTCATATATTCCTGAACCACATACTGATAGTATTTTTGCTATTATTGGTGAAGAGTGGGGTGTATTATCTAGTTTAGCATTTGTATTTATACCATATGCAGTAATACTATATAGAATAATGCTTATTTCTTCTAAAGCTAGTACTATAAGAGGTAGATATATGGCATTTGGTATAGGCATTGGTATATTTATGCATATTTTAATAAATTTAGGTGGATTACTTGGTGTTATACCTTTAACAGGTGTACCATTACCATTTTTATCATATGGTGGAACATATACAGTATGCTTAATGATATCGCTTGCTATTGTACAGCGAATTGCATATGAGACAAATACAAGAAAAATAAAATTAGGAAATTCCTAATTTTTTTTGGCTTTTAAAATGTTTAAAAACGCGATTCTATCATTTTATATGATAGGAGGTGTTTATGGATAACTATGAGCTAGTGAGTATTGCTAATAAATTAGCATCTGATACACCTACAAAATATATGTTAGGAGGATGGGGCAACCAAAAAGATGGGTATTATCTTTTTGATTGCGTATGTCTAATTAAATCAATATTATGGGGTTTTGATTTTAAAAAAGGCGCTCATGGCGGAGCTATATATGGTTCTAATGGTGTACCAGATGTAGGTGCAAATAAGATGATTGAATTATGTGAAGATATTTCATATGATTTTAAGAATATTGATATAGGAGAAATACTTTGGTTAGATGGCCATGTTGGTATATATGTAGGAGATAGACGAGTTGTTGAAGCAACAGTTGCATGGGATAGTAAGGTATTATTTTCATATGTATTAGAAGATGGCGTTAGGATTAAAGATAATCATCGTGTATATAAATGGATTAAGCATGGTAAATTACCATATATTAAATATAATAATGCTTATGCCACTATTGTATCTATTAATATATATGATATTAGCTATAATAGTGTTAAAATTTCTTATGAAGTTGATACACCTATTAGTGAAGTGATGTACTCGCTAGATAATACAAATTACCTACCGTTTAATAGTATTATTGATAATTTATTACCTAATCAAAAATATATATTAACACTTAGAATCAAAAGAGCATATACTGATAACTATACTTATAAAAAAATAGAATTTGAAACATTAAAATATAAATATAATATTAACGATAATGTTATTATAACAGGACCTATATATGCGGATAGTTCCAGTAATGAGATAATATCATATGCGAATAATTCTATTGGTATTATTACTAAAATAGAACATAATCTTCATCCTTATATGATAGATAATATCGGTTATACGAATGAAGAATATATTAAGCCTTATGAAATGGATAAATATAATAATGTATTAGTAATTTTAAAAAAGTATTTAATATTATTAATATCAGTTGTTTTATTAATTTACTCAATAATAAAAAGCATCTTATGATGCTTTTTATTCTGCATATATTTCACTTCTTAAAGCGTCTATATTATCATTCATGATACTTATATAATCTTTATTATTTTTTCTATCATTATCAGATAAATTAGATAGATCATTTAATACTACTGTTTTAAGTTTATAATTATTTACAAATGATTTAACAGTATCTGTTTCTTCATCTGTTAACATAAATATATATTTAATCTTATTTTTACTGATTGCATTTTTAACTGTTTCTATTGTTTTATCAGTAGTAGTATTTTCATCAAGTGAATAAACTTTAAATCCATATTTTTCTAAAAACTTAAGAGTATTATTAGATACTACAATAGTAGGGTTATCACAAGTCTCAACCATGAAATATATTTTAGCTTCTAATTTAGATATAGCTAGTTTTAAATTATTATAATTAGTATTAATACTATTTCTCAAATATTGATTTGATATATATTCATCAAAACCTTCTTTTATATTTTTAGCCATCATAAGTACATTTGATGGGTTTAACCATAACTCTTCTTCACCATTTTCATAATCAATACTTTTAGTACTATCAATTATTTTTAAACGTTTATTATAGTTTAACATTTCTTTTACATAATCTTTTTCTTTGTTGATACCATTAAATATAAATAATGAAGCTTCACTACTATATAATTTTATATGTTCATCTGTTAAAGTATATGTATTATTAGTAATACCATATGGATATATACTTTCTACTTTACTATGTTCACCATATATATATTTTGTAATATATTCAATAGGGTATGCAGAAGTATATATAGTTATATTTTCCATAGTATCTCTTCTAATACTACATCCAGTAACAAGCAATGTTGACATAAGTAATAATGCGATTAATTTTTTCATAAATCCTCCTTAACAGGATCAGGTCCATATCCACCCCAAGGACCACACCTTAATATTCTTTTAATTCCTAATTTTAAACCTTTGATTGTTCCATATTTTTCTAAACATATTTTCATATATTCAGAACAAGTAGGTGTATATCTACAATATTTATGAGAATCAAATGGCAGCGCTTGATAACATTTAATTAAAAATATCAGTAATCTTCTCATAAAATCACCATATTAATTATACTAAAATTACAAAAAAATGTAAAATATTATTCAATGTTTATTCAATATTTGATATAATTAGATAGGTGGTTCTATGAAGATATTAGACGATTTAGGTATAGTTCCTAATAATATTAAATTATATGAAAAAGCTTTTTGTCATACTTCATATGCAAATGAACATGGTTGTGAATCATATGAAAGACTAGAATATTTAGGAGATGCAGTATTAGAACTTGTTGTAAGTGAATATTTATATAAAAATACTGAGTATCCAGAAGGTGAAATGACAAAACTTAGAAGTAGTTATGTATGTGAGAATGCAAACTGTGAATATTCTATGGAACTTGGATTAAATGAATACTTATTCTTAGGTCATGGTGAAGAAGAAAATGGTGGTAGAACTAGAAAAGCAATAGTTGCAGATGTATTCGAATCATTTATTGGTGCTGTATTCTTAGATCAAGGATTAGAAACTGCAAGAAAGATTATTTATAAAATAGTTATACCTAAAATAGAAGATAAAAAAAGTAATTTGTTTACGGATTATAAATCTGTTTTACAAGAACTTGTTCAAACAGATAAAAGAACTTTAATTTATGAAGTGGTAGCAGAAGATGGACCATCACATAATAAAACATTTTCTGTTGTCGTAAAAATCGATAATATCATTTATGGAAAAGGTACAGCGCATAGTAAAAAAGAGGCTGAACAATTAGCAGCTCGTGATGCTTTATTAAAGGCTCAAAATGGATAATATAGAAGAAATCTTTGATGAGTTTTTAAAAGATGCTTCTGAAGGCATTAAGTTTAATGATGGAATAATAAAATTCCATACATTAGATAAATTAAGCTTAAGTGGCACTTTTAATGATGTACCAATTCTAATTATTAATAATAAAAAAGAACTTATAAGTAAATTAAAAACTTATATAGAATTAGTATTAGATAAGAATGATATTGTTGCAAATAAAAGTAATATAAAAAAATGTATGACTGAATTATGGTCATCTGCATGCTATGAAGATTTTTCAAGACCATATATTTTTTTAGATAATCGTATAAATTTTTATATTAATGATGAATTTTTAAATAAAGATGTTAAGTATGATAATATTGTCATTAAAAGAGATATAGAACCTTCGTATAAAGAAACACCATATGCTTTTAAGGCATATATTAAAGATGAAAAAAAATATTATTTACCATCTATAAATTATGGTATTAGTAATGATACTTGTTATATTTATAATATTACTACTAAGAAAAATACATCTAGTAAATATGATAGTAATGCATATTTGCTTTCAATATCTTTATTTTTAAATGAATTATATAAATATGGTATAGGTAAAGTAAAGGTGGTTACTTGTCTACCTATGCGTATGATTAATAATGATATTTTAGATATATTTAATAGTTTAGTATGCATGTTTAAAAATATAACTGTATCTAGTCATCCGTTTGAATGTGATGAATATATGAATTTAAGTATATCTGATTTTGATAAAAAAAGTAAGAATAGTTTTGACAAACTATTATTTGATAAGGAGTGATGATATGGGAAGATTTCCTAATATAGCTGCTGCTAAAGCAAAAACAGGAGCAGCAAAAGGTAAGCTATATGGTATGTATGCAAGAGAAATATATCAAGTAGCAAAAAATGGTGGGGTTACACCAGAAGGTAATCCAAGCCTAAAAAGATTAATTGAAAAAGCTAAAAAGGAACAAGTTCCAGCAGATATTATTAAAAGAGCAATTGATAAAGTTACATCTGGTACTGGTGAAAATTATGAAGAAACAACATATGAATTATTTGGACCAGCAGGTTCCACTTTAATTGTTAAGTGTTTAACTGATAATGTTAATAGATCAGTTTCTGATTTAAGAGCAGTAGTAAATAAACATAAGATTAAAATGGGTGCTATGGGATCTGTATCATATATGTATGATAATTTATGTACAGTAGGATTTAAAGGATTAGATGAAGAGGCTATTATGGAAGCATTAATTACTAATGATGTTGATATAGTAGATATGGAAACTGTTGATAACCATACATTAATATATGGTGATCCTAAAGATTTATTTAAAATTAAAGAAGCTTTATTAAGTGTTAAAAGTGATTTAGAATTTGATGTTGATGAAATATCAATGTTACCAAAAGAAAGAATTACATTAACTGGTGAAGATTTAGAATCATTTAATAAACTAATTGATGCTTTAGATGAAGTAGATGATGTTGAAACAGTATATCATAATGTAGAATTATAGGATTATGTATCCTATTTTTTACTTTAGAAAGGAGAATTTATGTTTAAATTATTTAAAAATTTCAATAAAAAAGATATTCTAATGGTTTTACTATGTATCTTTTTAATGATATTTCAAGTATGGATAGAATTAAAACTTCCTGATTATATGAGTGAAATAACTCGATTAATAGAATTAGGTAACAATAACATAAGTGAGATAGTAAAACAAGGTATTTATATGTTACTATGTGCCTTTGGTAGTATGGTATCTGCAATTATAATTGGCTATTTTGCAGCATCATTATCAGCATCTTTCTCACTTAAATTAAGAGAAAAAGTATTTAAGAAGGTTAATGATCTATCTACAAAAGAAATAAAAGAATTTAAAACAAGTAGTTTAATTACTAGAACTACTAATGATGTTACTCAAGTAGAAATGCTTATTGCATTAGGATTACAAGCTTTAATAAAAGCGCCTATTATGGCATTTTGGGCTGTATCAAAAATTGTTGGTAGAAGTGTTGCTTTAAGTAGTATAGTAGGTGCCGGTGTAATAATTTTACTTATTAATATAATTTTAATTATGATTACAGTTGTACCTAAATTTAAAGTAGTACAAAAATTAACTGATTCAGTTAATAATATTGCTAGAGAAAATTTAATGGGTATTAGAGTAATACGAGCTTTTAATGCTTCTAAATTTGAAGGTAAAAGATTTAATGATGTTAATACATCATTAACTGATACACATATTTTTATTACTAAAACATTCGCGCGTATGAGTCCTATTATGAATATGGTTATGCATTCATTAACATTAGGTATATATTTTATAGGTAGTTTTTTGATTGTTGAAGCACGTATGAGTGATAAAATTGAAATATTTAGTAATATGGTAGTATTTACAAGTTATGGTATGCAAGTAATTATGTCATTTTTAATGCTTACTGTTATATTTATGATATTACCACGTGCAAATGTATCAGCAAAAAGAATTAATGAAGTATTAGAAAGCGATATATCAATAAAAGATGGTAATAAACTAAAAGGAAAAGATATAGGAACTATAGAATTTAAAAATGTTAGTTTTAAATATCCTGATGCTGATGAATATATGATTCAGAATATATCATTTAAAATAAATAAGGGTGAGACAGTAGCGTTTATAGGATCTACTGGATCTGGTAAATCTACACTTATAAATTTAGTACCAAGATTTTATGACGCTACTGAAGGTAGTGTATTAGTTGATGGTATTGATGTACGTGATTATAAATTAAATGCTTTAAATAAGATCATTGGTTATATTCCACAAAGGGCATTTATGTTTACAGGAACAGTTAAATCAAATGTTAAATTTAGTAGTAAGATAAGTGATGAGTTAGTTAAAAAAGCTTTAAAAGTAGCTCAAGCAGATTTCGTATTTAAATTGGATAAAGGTATTAATAGTCATATATCTCGTGGTGGTACTAATGTATCAGGTGGTCAGAAACAAAGATTATCAATTGCAAGAGCAGTAGCTAAGAATCCTGAAATATATATATTTGATGATACATTCTCAGCATTAGATTATAAAACTGATTTGCGTCTTAGAACATCTTTAAAAAAATATGTAAGTGATGCGACAACTTTAATAGTAGCTCAAAGAATTGGTACTATTTTAAATGCTGATAAGATCGTTGTTTTAGATAAGGGTAAATGTGTAGGAATTGGTACACATAAAGAATTATTAAATACTTGCGATGTATACAAAGAAATTGCATATTCACAACTTACAAAGGAGGAATTAGAAAATGCCTAGAATGAATAAAATAGAAAAATCTAAAGATCTAAAAGGTTCTTCTAAAAAAATCCTTTTAAGTTTAAAACCTTGGCGTAATGCGATTATAATTTCTATAATCTTATCCTTAATTAGTGCCTATATAACTTTAATATCACCTAATAAATTATCACGTTTAACAGATTATATAACTGATGGTTTAAAACCTAATATTAGTAATGAAGTAATCACATCAATTATGAATGATCCAGAAATATCAGACATGGATAAACTATCTTTAATGAATTTTGATATGAATAATCCATTAGAGAGTATGGATAATTTACCAGCAAGTATCTATGATAGAATTAAACCTAATATGGATATAGCTTCTATTAAAAATATATCAATATTACTTGCTATTTTATATATTTCAAGTGCCTTATTTTCATATATCGTACAACTTCTTTTAGCGTCTGCTACTAATAATTATGGAAAGAAGTTAAGAAATGATATCATTCTAAAAACAGATAAATTACCACTTAAATATTTTGATAATCATGAAACTGGTGATTTATTATCTCGTATTACTAATGATGTTGATACATTATCTCAAAATCTAAATCAGGGTTTTGCAAGTTTAATATCATTAATAGTATTATTTATAGGTTCTATTATAATGATGTTTGCAACTAATTTTTATATGTCTATTACTGGTATATTTGCTAGTTTAATAGGTTTTGTATTTATGGGATTAATTCTTAGTAAGAGTCAAAAATATTTTAAGGAAAGACAAGAAAGACTAGGGGATTTAAATGGATATATTGAAGAGATGTATTCTGCTCATAATGTAATTACTGCAGAAAACGCGAAGGAAATGGTCAATAATGAATTTGATAATATTAATACTAAACTATATAAGAGTAGTAAATATAGTCAATTCTTATCAGGTATTATGCCTCCGATGATGGGATTTGTAGGTAATTTAGGATATGTTGCTGTATGTATAGTAGGTGCAATTTTATGCATTAAAGGTAAAATTAGTTTTGGTGTTATAGTTGCATTTATGGTATATGTAAGAATGTTTACATCAAGTTTGTCTCAATTAGGTCAGTTACTTACACAAGTTCAATCAACTGTAGCTTCTGGTGAACGTGTATTTGAATTTTTAGATGAAGAAGAAATGACATTAGAAAAAGTAGTCCAAAAATTAGATCCTAAAAAAGTTAAAGGTGAAATTGTATTTGAACATGTTAAATTTGGTTATGATAAAAATAAAACTATTATTAAAGATTTCAATGCTTCAATTAAACCTGGATATAAAGTAGCAATAGTAGGTCCTACTGGTGCAGGTAAAACAACACTTGTAAATTTGCTTATGAGATTTTATGATATTGATAGTGGAAATATTTATATAGATGGTGTTAGTATTAATGATTTATCAAGAGAAAATATCCATAATCTATTTTGTATGGTATTACAAGATACATGGTTATTTGATGGTACTATAAAAGAAAATATTAAATTTAATAGTAAAGCATCAGATAAAGATGTATGGGATAAATGTAAGTTAGTTGGTATTGATCATTTAATTAAAACTTTACCTAATGGAATTGATGCTAAAGTATCTGATGCTGAAAGTATTAGTAGTGGTGAAAAACAATTACTTACAATTGCACGTGGTATGATTAAAGATGCGCCATTCTTGATATTAGATGAAGCTACTAGTAATGTCGATACTAGAACTGAAGAGATGGTATCTAATGCTATGGATAAATTAATTAAAGGTAAGACTTCATTTATAATCGCACATAGATTATCTACTATTAAAAATGCTGATTTAATTCTTGTTTTAGATAATGGTAATATTGTAGAACAAGGTAATCATGAAGAATTATTAAAACTAAATGGTTTTTATAAAGAATTATATGATTCACAATTTCAAAATTAAAATAGATGGAAACATCTATTTTTTCTGTTATATTTAATAAATTAGTACATATAATTTTTTAGGTGATAACATGGAAAGGGAAAATATAATTACTTCATCTTCTAAATTGACTATAGATGATCGAAAAAGTATTATTATTACAGGTGTAGTCAAAATAAATAGTTTTAGTCCATTAGAATTTATTATGGATACAACTTTAGGAACTCTTTATTTAAAAGGTAATGATTTAGAAATAGTAAAACTAGATACATATCAAGGTAATGTAGCTATCAAGGGTCTTATTAATTCTATTACATATAAAGATGATTTAAAGAAGCATGAAGAAAGTATATTTTCTAAATTATTTAAATGAGCCTTAAATTACAAATATTCTCTTTGATATTTTCATTAATATATGGTTTTATATTTTATTTATTAATGCTTATTAATAAAAAGTATTTATATAATCATAAATTATCATTTATTATTGATATATTATTTGTTTTAAATAATGTATTAATATACTTTATCATATTAAGAAAAATTAATAATGGGATATTCCATATATATTTTTTAATAGTGTTTATAATAGGCTTTTTAATATCCTATTATATAGACAAAAAAAGACACCTTTGATATAATTTATAAAGGTGATATTATGAGAATATCTAAGAGTAGAAAAAGAAGATTAGCTGTATTAGGAACATTATCTATAGTTGCTTTTATTTTCTTCTGTGTTAATGTATTTAATTATACATATAAAATAATTAGTCTTACAAAAAGAGAAAAAGAATTAGCTCAAGTATTAGATGAACTTAAAACAGAAAAAGAGCATTTAGATAATGAAATAGAAAAATTACAAGATGAAGAATATATTGCTAGATATGCAAGAGAAAAATATTTATATACTAAAAATGGTGAATATGTAATTAAAATTATAGATGGTGAAGTTGTTGATACTGAAGTATCTGAAGAAATGGAAAAATTAGGTAAAACTAAGATATTAATAGTTATATCATCTTTAGTAGGATTAGCAGGATTGACTATGTTTGCAAGAATAAAAAAATCATAATTTAAATTATGATTTTTTATTTATTATTAAAATATTGTTTAATTTTATATCCACATAATACCGCTAGTAGATTAGATGGGAAAGATTTAACCATTTTGTTATAATCTTTAGCAATATCATCATAGTATTTTTTAAATGCATTTATCTCTGATTCTGATTCAGCTAAACCAAATGCAATATTACTATATTGTTCATTAGTCTTTAATTCAGGATATTTTTTTATTATTTCTTTTAATTCAGCCATACCCATATTAAGTTCTTTATCAAGTTCATACATATTTAATTTTTTAGAACGTGATTTTTTAATATTATCTAAAGCTTTATCTTCTTCAGTTTCTGATCTTATGATATTAACAACTTTATTTAAAAGATCATATCTTTTTCTTAATGTTTTATCAATAATAGCTTCTGCTTCATTAAGCCTAATAATATTTATTTGAAATCTATTATTGCATGCCATACATATCATAGATATGATAGAAATAATGATTATTATAATTAATATAGTATCTAGTACTGTCATATTATCACCATATTAATTATAGCAATATTTTAATAAATTTACAATCTAGTTAGGTATAAAAGTATTACTATAATTGATATATTCATCAAATGTAATAAAATCAACATATATCATTAATAGTAGGTACCATCTACCTGTTGATGGATCACTTATAATAATATGATCTTTTCCAGCTTGTTCTAAGATGCCTTTAAATTCACGATCTTTAAACTCTATAGAATCTGGGAATGTCATATGAATAGTTACTTTTTTACCTTTATTAAGTCTTAATATATTTTCTATATATGATTGTTCAAGTGGGATATTATAATCAGTATTCATATTAGGAAATATTGGTTTATTATAGTTATCATAATTATACATTGTATCATCTCCTATAAATATATATTTATAATATTTTAAAATATGATATAATTAAAGTAGGTGATAATATGAAAATAAGTGTCGGTGTATCAGCTAGACATATCCATTTAACGGAAGAAACATATAAAAAATTATGTGGGGATAAAAAAATAGTAAAAGTACGTGATATAAATCAACCTGGTATGTATGTATCTGATGATGCATTTACTATTAAGGGTCCTAAAGGTGAGATACCTAATGTTAAATTATTAGGACCGTTAAGAAGTTATAATCAAGTTGAAGTATCTTTAACAGATGCATATAAATTAGGTTTAAAACCACCTGTTAGAACTTCAGGTGATGTAATAGGTAGTAGTCCTATTACTATCATAGGACCTAATGGTTCAGTAGATTTAGAATATGGTCTTATTATTGCAGATAGACATATCCATTTAACTAATGAAATGAAGAAATTTTATGGCCTAGAAGGTAAGGATAAAGTAAGTGTTAGAATACCTGGTATTAAAGGTGGAGTTATGAATAATGTTGATTTAAAAGTATCTGATGAAGCATATTTTGAAATGCATATTGATTTGGATGATGCAAATGCATTTATGTTAAATCAAGGAGATATAGTAGATATAATTGATTAATTATATCTTTTTTATTGTATTTGTGATAAGATAATTATAGTAAGAGGGGTACAGGAATGAAGAGGAATGCTTTTACATTAGTAGAATTACTTGCAGTAATAGTAATATTAAGTGTGGTAAGCTTAATAGCAGTACCACAGCTTTTTAATGCAATAAAATCTAATAATGTAGATAGCTATAATGGAATAGTAAAAAATATAATCTTAGCAGCTGAAAGTTATGCGAATAATCATAATGGAATATTAGTACAGATGCCAGTAGCAAAATTACAAGAGGAAGGATACTTACCAAGTAATTTAAAAAATCCAGTAAACAATAATACAATGAATGGATGTGTATATGCTATAGATGGAGATACGTATTATAAAGAAGAGACATGTTCAGTATATATAACACATTTAAATCCATCAATGATAGTAGTACCTACAATTTGTGAATATAATAACGGATATGTATGGAATTTTGAGTATACTAATGATATGCAAGAATTTGTAATACCTTGTAATGGAACTTACAAATTAGAAGTATGGGGAGCACAGGGTGGAAATGACCGTACTGCATCTGGTGGTAATGGTGGTTATACTACTGGTAATCTTTCTTTATCAAAAGAAGATACTTTATATGTTGGAGTAGGTGGACAAGCCCATGCGTTTAATGGCGGTGGTACTGGAACGATATATGGTGGAGGTGCCACACATATAGGTAAAACTAATAATCAATTAAAGAATACTGCACCGGCTGATTTGTTAGTAGTTGCCGGTGGTGGTGGCGGAGCTGGTGGTCCTTTACAAGGAAATGCTACTGACACACCAGTTTTATATCGAAATTGGAATGGTGGTATTGGTGGTGGAACCAGTGGTGGTGCTGGTACAACATACTATCAAAATTCTGGTTATATCATATATTCAGGTCAAGGTGGATCTCAAGCTGGTGGCGGTGTAGGAGCATACTTTGTTGGTAGTTCTCCACACGGTAAAACTGGATCTTATGGCCAAGGCGGAGCTTCAGAATACATAAGCCCTAGTTACTATGGTGGTGGCGGCGGAGGCGGCTACTATGGTGGCGGCGGAGGCGGCTACATTAATGCTATACAAGCTGGAGGCGGCGGCTCTAGCTATATAGGTGAAGTTACTGATGGCTCTACTATCGCAGGTAATGCTGCTATGCCAAAACATGACGGAACAGAAGGTACTATGAACGGTAATGCAGGTGATGGATATGCAAGAATTACATTAGTATCAGCTGTTTCAGATAATCATGAGAATACAGTCACTTTTGAAACTTGGGATGGAACATTATCTAGTTATACTAAGAATGTTGCATTTAACACTGCTATAGGAGAACTTCCTATACCTACAATTGAAAATGCCACACTTGAAGGATGGTATTTAGATTCTGATTATACTACTAAGATAGATGAGACATATGTAGTAACTGAAGATATTACTTTATATGCAATGTATAAATATGATTTATCTTTACTTTCTAATGTTGGTTGGTCTACATATCATAGTGGTAATGCTATGGAAAGAAAAGAATATGATTCTGCTAGTGATAAATTTTTATTTTATGTTGGCGGTAGTGCTACTGGAGCAACATATTATACACATAGTTTTACAACTCAGTTAATACCAATTTCTTCTCCTTGTAAAATTAATATTGCACATTCTATGATGTATGGAAATAATTATAGTCCTAGTGGTACAGTACAGATAAAAGATAGAGCTGGTAGTATTTTATATCAAACTACTTCTTTAGGTTCGGCTACAAAAGATATTGAAGTACCAGCAGGTGGATTTAGTATTTATGCAAATTATTATGGACCTGGAAACTGGTTTGTTTCAGTAACTGTAAATAGTATATTGTTAAAATAAACTACAAGATAATCTTGTAGTTTTTATTGTATTTGTGATAAGATAATTATAGTAAGAGGGGTCATATGAAAAGGAATGCATTTACATTAGTAGAATTGCTTGCAGTAATAGTAATATTAAGTGTGGTAAGCTTAATAGCAGTACCACAACTTTTTAATGCAATAAAATCTAATAATGTAGATAGCTATAATGGAATAGTAAAAAATATAATATTAGCGGCTGAAAGTTATGCGAATAATCATAATGGAATATTAGTACAAATGCCAGTAGCAAAATTACAAGAAGAAGGATACTTACCAAGTAATTTAAAAAATCCAGTAAATAATAATACAATGAATGGATGCGTATATGCAATAGATGGAGATACGTATTACAAAGAAGAGACATGTTCAGTATATATAACACATTTAAATCCATCAATGATAGTAGCACCTACAACTTGTGAATATACTAATGGATATGTATGGAATTTTGAGTATACAGGGGATGTTCAAGATTTTACTGTACCTTGTAATGGAACATACAAAGTAGAAGCATGGGGAGCAGGCGCAGGTATTTCAACATCGGCATCTTTTCGTTCTCCTGGACAAGGTGGATATACAAAAGGGGATATTAATTTAAACAAAAATAGTAATATTTATTTATATGTCGGTGGAATGTCTGGTTATAATAGTGGGGCTATGGGAGCTTCGAATGGTGGTGGTGCTACTGACGTTAGATATTTTGAAAATACCCCATCAACAAATGACTTGATTTGGAATTCAAATTCCGGTCTTAATTCGAGAATCATGGTTGCTGCTGGAGGCGGTGGAGGTTTCGTTGGTGAAGATACTGTAAAAGCTATAGGCCATGCTGGTGGTTTAATTGGGTATGCAGCTTCAACGCAATCACATAATCAATATTCAGGGACAGGTGGTTCCCAAGTTTCAGGTGGAGCAGGTGGTACAAATTATTGCCATACTGATTGGGCACCATGTGATTTTTCTAATAAAAATGGATCATTTGGTCCTGGTGGTTATGTTACTATACGCGATGGTAATACTTATCATTCGTCTGGCGGAGGCGGTGGCTATTATGGTGGAGGCGTAGGACCACATTGGGGAGCAGGAACACCTGGTGGCGGAGGCGGTTCTTCATACATTTCGGGCCATGCTGGATGCCTAGCTATAGATAGAGAATCTATATTAAATCCACGTGCTTTAAAAAGTGGGTGTACATCATCATCTACAAGTGTAGATTGTTCAACACATTATTCAGGACTAAAATTTACTGATACAGTTATGATAGATGGTGCAGGATATAATTGGACTACTACTAAAGGTTCACAAGTCGGTATGCCAAAACATGATGGAACAGAAGGTACTATGAACGGTAATAGCGGTAATGGATATGCAAGAATTACATTAGTATCATCAGGTGATAATAATGTATTAATTACTTTTAATGCTAATGGTGGTACGTTAACTGAATCTACAAGAAATGTTTTAAAGAACACTACTATAGGAGAACTCCCTATACCAATTTTAGAAAATCATACATTTATAGGCTGGTATTTAGATTCTAATTTTACTAATAAAGTAGATGAGACATATGTAGTAGATGGTGATATTACTTTATATGCTAAATATATAGAAAAAAAGACAGTGTTTGATGGAACATTTAAAAATGGATATACATTAACTTATGTGCCTGAAACGAATGCTGCTACACCGGTTTATAGATATGCTGGAGTGGAAGGTAGTGTAATTAGAGTTACATCTTCATATGCTTCTGTTTTAGGCGTTATTTATAATGTTGATATTACTGATTATTCTAAAATACATATCAGAGCTAGACATAATGGTTCTGTATCAGGATCGTATTCTTATACGTTTGGTATTTCTGCATTAGAAACTGTTGGAGATTTTTACGAGAAGCATTCGAAAGGTTATGCACGTGCTTTGAGTATCACATCTTCTACATATACTGATTACTATCTTGATATATCTGAATTTACTGGTAACTATGCTATAATTGGTGATGTTTGGGTAAATAATTCACCATATTGGCAAGCTACGACTCAATTTAGTATATATATAGATAAGATAGAATTGGAATAGAAAATATAAATTAGATTAAAAAGGAACTGACCTATTTAGGTTCAGTTCCTTTTATATAATATACGATTCTTTTATTTTTATCTTCATTAGTAGCAACATTACCTGTTACGGGATTTACTAAAACGCCTATAACATCATTAGGTTTATTATATATCTCATCTTCTTTATCAGATAAATATTCTTCAATCGCATCTATCCATATGTTTTTTACTAGAATACCACCTGATGGATTTACTTCTTTATTATCATCATATCCCGCCCATACACTTACTATAACATTTTTATTATAACCAAATATTAAATAGTCAGTATCAGTTGTACCTGTTTTAATAGAATAGGGATGTGTCATTTTATTTTTAATAACATAACATGTTGGATATTCATAATCTATTAAAGATACATCATAAGTAGATTTTAACATATCATTTAATATATATACATAACTTTCACTTAAAATTCTAGGTACATAATCATCATGAGAATATAAGATATTACCATAACTATCTGTAACTTTTCTTATGAAATAGGAATTAACTTTATAACCTGTATTTGCAAAAGTAGCATATGCATCTGTCATTTCTTTTAAAGTTATTTCCATAGATCCAAGTGCTAGTGAAGGAATAGCTTCTAAATTAGAAGTAATACCTAATCTTTTAGCTGTATTAACTAAAATATCTTCACCTAAAAATAGATGTGTTTTAATCGCGTATACATTATCAGAATATGCAAGTGCTTCTATCATAGTTATATCTTTATTAGGATATTTATCACCAAAATTTTGAGGTTCATATGTTTCATTATTTGCAAAAACAAAACTAGTTTTTTCGCTTCTAAATGTTGATGTTGCCGTCATACCATGTTCAAGTGCTGCATAATATAGATATGGTTTCATAGTAGATCCGACACTTCTTTTGGCATATAAAGCTCTATTGTATTGGGTGTTATTATAATTATTACCACCCATAATTCCTAATATTGCTCCTGTATTAGGATCTTCCATAATCGCGCTTACTTGCATATCGTTATTAAGATTTTTATTTATACTATTTTCTAATGCTTCTTCTGCTAATGGATCTAGGTTTGTATATATTTTAATACCACCTTTTTTAATAACTGATTCTGGTATATTAAGTGTCTTTAATTCTTCTAAAGAAGCATCTTGATAATACATAATAGAATCTAGATTATTATTTTTATTGGTATTATAGTTAAGTTCAGTATTATATGCGATTTCTTTTTCTTCTTCTGTTATATATCCATTTTTAATCATAGAATTTAATACTGCTAGTTGTCTTGCTTTAGCTTTTTCAGTATTTCCTATAGGTTCATAGTTTGAAGGAGACTTTGGTATTCCTGCTAACATAGATGCTTCAGCTAATGTTAGGTCTTTTGAACTTTTAGAAAAATAATATTCACTCGCATTTTCTATCCCAAAAACACCACCATAATTGATTGTATTTAAATATCCTTCTAATATTTCATTTTTAGAATAATGAGTCTCCATTCTAAGAGTTAACCAAGCTTCTTCGATTTTTCTTTTAAATGTTCTATCAAAATTAAGATACAAATTTTTAACATATTGTTGAGTTATAGTAGAAGCACCTTCAATAACTTTATTATTTTTAATATTTTGATATAATGCTTTAATAATTCTTGGATAATCAAATCCTTTATGTGTATAAAAATTTTTATCTTCAATGGATATAGTCGCGTTTATAATATTATCACTTACTTCATTAATACTAATCCAATCATCTTTATTAGTCTTAAATGCATTATCATATATATCATAAATATAAAAACTATTCGCGTGATTTAATTTTAATTTTGGGTATATGAAGGCGATTAAATATAATAATAAATATATTGATATTAAACTTCCTAAAATAATTAATATTTTTTTATACATAAGGCCTCCTATCTAAAATTAGTATTTGCAACTTTATTATAAAAATGTATACAAATTTTTTTATCTATGTTATAATTATCGCGGTGTATATATGAAGGTTAAAATAGTAGAACATTTTAAGAGTAGTGAAGATAATATATCTAGAGAGTTAATTGGTATTTTAAATGATAATAGAATAGTTTATACTATAGGTGAATTTAAACATACAATTGATATATCTAAGCATATATTAAAAAGAGAATCAGATATGGTTATATACGTATTTGATTTTGATAATGCAATATGTAGTTTAACATTAAAAGATAAAAATTTAAAATTGGATATACCTATGAAAATATATGAATCTATATTTAATGAAGGCAATGTATGCTTAAGATATTATTTAGATGAAGATGAATATAATGTCATAGAATATATTTTAAATTATGATGTTATGTAAAAAACATATTGACACAGTATAAATTTGTGTTATACTTTTGATTATATGAAAGAGTGATTATATGAAATTAAAAGATTATAGTTTAGCAGAACTTAAGGCGATGTCATTTGCAGATATTGCTTATGAAATATTAAAACAAGAAAAGAAAAAATTTAATACACCAAAATTATTTAAAAAAGTATGTGATTTATTAGAGTATAGCGACGCTGAATACGAAGCTATGATAGGAGATTTCTATACAGCTTTAACAACAGATTGTAGATTCATTATTTTAGATACTGCAGAATGGGATTTAAAAGATAAACATATAGTTAAAGAAACAGTAGATGAAGATGATGATGAAGAAATAGAATCAGTTGAAGAAGATGCTTTAGAAGAAGAGGAAGAAGTAGAAGAAGAAACTGAAGAAGTTGAAGATGAAGAAGTAATTGATGATATTGATGATGATATGGAAGATTTATCTATCATTGATGAAGATGAAGTAGAAGAAGACTAGTTAACTAGTTTTTTTCTTGATAAAAAACATATGATATAGTATAATCTATATGGGCGAAAGGGTGAAATTATGAACGAGGAAAATTTAATCGCGCGACTTAAAAACATCCAAAATAGATATTTAGAAATTAATGATGAACTTGTTAAACCAGAAGTATTATCTGATATTAAAAAAATGCAGGAATTAGCAAAGGAGCAAGCAGGTTTAAAAGATGCATATGATGCATTTCAAAAATATATGTCTATAGAAGATGATATGGAAGCTGCAAAAGAAATGTCTAAAGATCCTGAAATGGCTAGTTATGCTAAAGAGGAATTAGAAAAATTAAAAAATGATAAAGAAAAATTATTAGCTGAATTACAAATTTTATTACTTCCAAAAGATCCATATGATGGTAGAAATGTTATTGTAGAAATCAGAGGAGCTGCTGGTGGTGATGAAGCCAATATATTTGCTGGTGACTTATATGATATGTACATGCATTTAGCTGAAAAAGAAGGTTGGAAAGTAGAAGTAATGGAAAGTGAACCTGGTACAGCTGGTGGTTATACATTGATAAGCTTTATGGTTAAGGGTGATAATGTATATTCTAAATTAAAATATGAATCAGGTGCACATCGTGTACAAAGAGTACCAGTTACTGAATCACAAGGACGTGTTCAAACATCTACAGCAACAGTACTTGTTATGCCAGAAGCAGATGAAGTAGATGTTGATCTAGATATGAATGATGTACGTGTTGATATTACAAGAAGTTCAGGTTGTGGTGGTCAAGGTGTAAATACAACTGACTCAGCAGTACGTTTAACACATATACCAACAGGCTTAGTTGTATATTCACAAACAGAAAGATCTCAAATTAAAAATAAAGAAAAAGCTATTAAAATATTACAAGCTAGATTAGCTGAATTAAAAATACGTGAAGCAGAAGAAAAAGCAGGAGCTGAACGTAGAAATAAAATAGGTACAGGAGATCGTTCTGAAAAGATAAGAACATATAATTATCCACAAAATAGAGTTACTGACCATCGTATCGGATTTACTTTAAATACTTTAGATAGAGTAATGGCTGGTGATATTGATAAAGTAATTGACGCGTTAATTACAGAAGATCAAGCTAGAAAATTAAAGGGAGAAGAAGCACTTGACTGATCTTGAATATTTAAAAAAATATTATAAAGGTAATTTAGATGATGCAATTAAAAGATTAGAATCTGGTGAAGCAGTCCAATATATAGTTGGTAATGTTGATTTTCTAGATTATAATTTTGATATAACACATAATACATTATGTCCTAGATTTGAAACAGAACAATTAGTTAGTGAATTATTAGAATTAATTTGGAAAAACAATTTTAATCCACATAGTATATTAGATATAGGTACTGGTAGTGGATGTATTGCTATATCTTTAGCTAATATTTTAGATGTGAAAGTTGATGCTATAGATATATCTATAGAAGCATTAGATGTTGCTAAACAAAATAATCATAAATATGGTGACAAAGTTAATATGTTTCAAAGTGATATATATTCTAATGTTAAAGATAAATATGACATTATTATATCTAATCCACCATATATAAGATATGATGAAGAAATTATGGATATAGTTAAAACTAATGAACCAAGTATTGCTTTATATGCAGATGATTCTGGACTTTATTTTTATAAAGAAATTATATCTAAAGCAAAGAATTATATAAATGATAAACATATAATCGCGTTTGAAATAGGTCAAGAACAAGGTAATGATATTAAAGAGATTGCTTTAAAATATTTTCCTAATGATGATATTCTTTTAATGAAAGATTATGCAGGTCTAGATAGATTTATATTTATAATGAGTAAGTAGTATATTACTACTTTTTCTTTAATAAATAATGTAAAGTACTATTTAATTTACTTGAAAATAAGATATTAATATATTATAATTAAGGTGGTGATAATATGGATTTTATTGATAATGCAGAATTAAGAATGGCTGAAGCCGTAGAAAATATGGAAAAAAGATTTGCTAATGTAAGAGCAGGTCGTGCTAACCCTAGTATTTTAGATAAAGTAGTAGTTAATTATTATGGTGTTGATACACCTTTGAAAAGTTTAGCTAATATATCTATACCAGAGGCTAGACAATTAATGATTAAACCATATGATAAAAGTGTTTTGGCTTTAATTGAAAAGGGTATCTATGAAGCAAATATAGGTTTAACCCCTAATAATAACGGTGAAGTTATTATATTAAATATTCCTGTTCTTACAGAAGATACAAGACGTGAATATGTTAAACAAGTTAAAACTATGTGTGAAGAATGTAAAATTGCTTTAAGAAATATTAGACAAGATACGAATAATGATATTAAAAAAGCAGAACTTACTGATGATGATAAAAAATCATATGAAGATGATGTTCAAGAATTAATTAATAAATATAATAAAATTGTTGATGAAAAAACTAAAGAAAAAGAAGCAGAATTAATGACAGTGTAGGTGATTGTATGGAAAAAAAGGATACAAAGAGTTTAAATGAACTTATAAATTCATCTAAAAGATTGGTTCGTGTATTTTATGTTATATCTATTATACTTGGTATATATGCAGGTATATTAGTATTTAATGCATTAGGAATAGGACCAATAATGCTTAGATTACTTAAAATTTTACTTCCTTTATTTATAGGTCTTATCTTAGCATGGTTATTTAAACCAATTGTTAATAAACTTATGAAAAAAGGTATGAAAAAGGGTATTGCATGTACTTTAGTATACGTGATATTCATAGGAATCATATGTTGGATATTCTTTACTTTAATACCACTTTTATATAATCAAATAAATGATTTGATTAATCAATTCCCTACAATATCAGCAAGTGTACAAAAGTGGATTAATAATGTATTTGGTAGATTTGATGGAATTCCTGGTTTTAATGTTGATGAGATGAAATTAAATTTACTTGCAAGATTACAAGAATTTGGTACTAATATATCATCTAAGTTACCAGAATATATACTTAAAATTGGTACATCTTTAGTATCTGGTATAGGTACATTCTTAATTGGTTTAGTAATAGGTTTCTTCCTACTTATTAGTGTTGATAATCCTATTGAAGCAATGAGAGATTTTATGCCTGCAAAAGTACATAGTGTTATTGAAGGTATTTTAAGAAGTATTAATAAAGCTGCAAGAAGCTTTATATCAGGTGCAATTATTGATAGTACCTTAGTATTTGTAGTAACAAGTCTACTTTTATGGATAGTAGGTTTAAAAGCACCAATATTATTTGGTTTATTCTGTGGTATTACTAATGTAATTCCATATGCAGGTCCATATATAGGTGGTGCACCTGCAGTAATAGTAGGTTTATCTCAAAGCCCTGTTACAGGCTTATTGACACTTGCAATGTTAGTTATTATTCAAAGTATTGAAGGAAGTTTCTTACAAGCTTTGATTATGAGTAAATCAACTAAATTACATCCAGTTACTATTATGATGGGACTTTTAGTATTTGGTCATTTCTGGGGTATTCCTGGTATGTTTATATCAACTCCAGTAATTGCAGCAGCAAAAGAAGTATTAGTATATTTGGATAAAAGATATCAAATATTTAGTAAAAACAGTGATAAAGATTAGTATATAGGATTATTTTAAAGAGAGTTAGTGTGTGGTGTAAACTAATAAATATAACTATAGAAGCTCCTTTTGAGTGTAGTAAAGCTACCGGGGTTAACCCGTTATTAAAAGTAAGTTAATTAGGATGGTACCACGGCTTTTCGTTCCTAGAAAAGGTGGTACTTTTTTCTTTAAGGAGGATATATGGAATTTAATAAAAAAGATGTAAAAATATTAATACTAAGTGGTAAAGCAGGAAGTGGTAAATCAACAGTTGCAGATATGATTAAAGAAATCTTGGATAAAAAGGTTGTTATTTTAAGTTATGCATCATATCTAAAGATGTATGCTAAAGAAATACTAGGTTATGATGAAGAGAAAGACGTTAAACCTAGGGAGTTTTTACAACATTTAGGTGTAGAATTAATTAAAAATAATATTGATGATAAAATGCTTATTAGAAGAATTATAGAAGATATTAAAGTATATAGTTATTTTTATGATGTAATTGTTATAAGTGATGCAAGATTTATATCTGAAATTGAAGATATTAAAACTAGTTTTGATAATGTTACTGTAATACATATAGATGGATTTGAAAATAATTTAACTTTAGATCAAAAAAAGCATAGTACTGAAGTTGCTTTAGATGGTTATAATAATTATGATTATGTAATTGATAATAAAGTATCTAAAGAAGAATTAAGAAATAAAATAAGTGATATTTTGAAGGTGTGCTATGAAAATCGCGATTGATGGACCTAGTGGTAGTGGAAAAGGTACTATTGCGCGTTTATTAGCAGAAGAATTTAATTTAACTTATCTCGATACAGGTGCGACTTATAGAGCACTTGCGTATAAAATACTAAAAAATAACATTGATTTAAATGATAAAGATGCTATAATAGATATTGCTTCAAAATTAGATATTAAATTTACTAATGATTCTCTTTATTTAGATGGTGAAAATATAACTAAAGAAATAAGAAGTATGGAAGTAACTAAAATAACTTCACTTATATCTAGTATTCCTTTAGTAAGAAAATATATGGTAGATTTACAAAGAAAATTAGCAGGTTCTGATGTTGTTATGGAAGGAAGAGATATAACTACAGTAGTACTTCCAGATGCTGATTATAAAATATATTTAGATGCTTCTTTAGATGTAAGAGTAGAAAGAAGATATCAAGAGTATTTTAAAAAAGGTATTGAGACCTATAAAGAAAAAATAAGAAAGTCTATTTTAGATAGAGATTTTGCTGATACACATAGAGAAGTAGGTAGTTTAAAACGTACATCAGATCAAATATATATAGATACTTCATATATGAGTATAGATGAAGTAGTAGACGAAATTAGAAGGGTGATTAAAAGATGAATTTAAAAGATTTATATATTAACTTTTTTGTAAGTAAAGGACATAAACAAATCCCAAGTGCTCCAGTAGTACCTGAAAATGATGCATCAGTACTTTTTAACACTGCTGGTATGCAACCATTAATTCCATACTTATTAGGTGCTAAGCATCCTTATGGTACTAGACTTTGTGATTATCAAAAATGTATTAGAACTAATGATTTAGATGAAATAGGTGATACATATCATCATACATTCTTTGAAATGTTAGGTAATTGGAGTTTAGGAGATTATTTTAAGAAAGATGCCATTACATGGAGTTTTGAATTTGTAACTAAATATTTAAATATTCCACTAGAAAAATTTGCAGTTACTGTTTTTAAAGGTAATGATTTTATTCCTAAAGATGAAGAAGCAATTTCACTTTGGAAAAGTTTAGGAGTAAGTGAAGATAGAATCGCGTTAACAGAAAAAGATAATTTTTGGATAGCAGGAGAAACTGGACCTTGTGGACCAGATACTGAAATGTTTTACTGGAGAAGTAATGATCCAGTACCAGAAAAATTTGATCCAGAAGATAAAAGATGGGTTGAAATCTGGAATAATGTATTTATGCAATATAATAAAAAAGCAGATGGTACATTTGAAGAACTTCCATCTAAAAATGTTGATACAGGTATGGGTGTAGAACGTGTAACTTCTATTTTGGAAGGTGTTAATGATAATTATATGTCTTCTATTTGGAAAGATGTAATTGAACTTATAGAAGCATACTCACCATATACATATAGTGAACATCCAGAAAGTATGAGAATTATTGCTGACCATATTAGAACAGCTGTATTTATAATTGCTGATCCAGCAGGCATAAGACCTTCTAATACAGATCAAGGATATATTTTAAGAAGATTGATTAGAAGAATGATTAGACATGCTAAAAAATTAGCAATTGATATTAATAGTGATTTTGATATTGAATTAGCTAAATTAATTATTAGTAAATATTCTAAATATTATAGTGAACTTTCAAATGAAAATATTATTTTAGAAACTTTAACTAATGAAAAGAAAAAATTTAGTCGTACATTAGAAAAAGGTTTAAAAGAATTCGAAAAAGTAGCTAATAAAGATATTGATGGTGTAACAGCATTCCACTTATTTGATACATATGGATTCCCATTAGAACTTACAGAAGAATTAGCTAAGGAACTTGGATATTCTGTAGATGTAGAAGGATTTAAAGCAAAATTCAAAGAACATCAAGAACTTTCTAGAACAGCATCACAAGGTAAGTTTAAAGGTGGTCTTGCAGGTGATTCTGAAACTGAAACTAAGTACCATACAGCAACACACTTACTTAATGCAGCACTTAAAAAAGTAGTAGGACCTACTGTTCATCAAATGGGATCTAATATCACTAACGAACGTATGAGATTTGATTTTTCTTGTGATCATAAATTAACAGATGAAGAAAAACAAGAAGCTGAAAAGATAGTTAATGATTGGATTAATGAAGGATTAAATGTTAGATGTGATGAAATGAGTAAAGAAGATGCAATCGCTTCTGGTGCTGAATGTATGTTTATAGAAAAATATCCAGATATTGTTACTGTATATTCAATAGGTAACGACGAGATTGTCTCAAAAGAATTATGTGGTGGACCACATGTTAAAAATACAAGTGAGATAGGTAAATTCAAAATAGTAAAAGAAGAAGCAAGTTCTGCTGGTGTTAGAAGAATTAAAGCTGTTATAGAATAAGGATAGTTAACTATCCTTTTTTTGATGCATATCATATAATTAGGTGATTATATGAAAGATGATTCTAGAAAGGTTATTAAAGGTGATACTTATATATCACTTACTAATAATCCAAAATATGTAGAAGATGCCATTTTAAATGGTGCATCTAAAGTAATAGTAGAAAGTGGTTTATATAGCGTTGATACTTTGATAGTAGATGATGCAAGATCATACTTATCAGAATATTTAGATGAATTATATAGTGAAGAATTTAAAAAAATTAAATTAATAGGTGTAACAGGTACTAACGGTAAAACTACGACATGTTATTTATTCTGGTCTATTTTAAATAAATTAGGTATTAAATGTGCATATATAGGTACGATTGGTTTTTATATTGAAGACAAAATTAAAGATTTATCAAATACAACTCCTGATATGTTAGATTTATATAATATGATTCATGAAGCTATCAATAATGGATGTGAATATTTGATTATGGAAGTTAGTTCCCATGCATTGAGTTATGGAAGATTAGGTAAATTAAAATTTGAATATGCAATATTTACTAATTTAACACAAGACCATTTAGATTATCATAAAAATATGAATAATTATTGTTTAGAAAAACAAAAACTATTTTATAAAACCAAAAATGCAATTGTTAATTATGATGATGAATATATGAGTCATTTTATTTTAGATAGGAATATTAATACGACATATGGATTTAATGGTGGTGATTATAAAATAGAATTAGATCAGTTAGATAATAATGGAAGCATATTTAGTTTAAATAATAATACTTTTAAAACCAATTTAATAGGCAAATATAATATTTATAATTTAGTAGTATCATTAATCTTGTTAGAAAAAGAAGGTATTAAATATGATAAGGATATTTTAAATAATTTAGATTATCCAACTGGCCGAATGGAAGTGGTAGATTATGGTAATAATAAAATTATCATAGATTACGCTCATACACCAGATGCAATTAAAAATATTATTAATACTGTTTGGGAGTTAAAACCTAATAGGGTTATTACTATAGTTGGTGCGGGTGGAGATAGGGATATATCTAAAAGAAGTATAATGGGTAGTACTGCAACTAGTTTATCTTCATATGTAATATTTACTTCTGATAATCCGCGTACTGAAAATCCACTTGACATAATTGACGATATTGTACAAAAACTTGACGTTAGTAATTATGAAATAATTGCTGATAGGAAAAAAGCAATTATAAAGGGTATACAAATGCTAGGTGAATTTGATATACTATTAGTGTTAGGAAAAGGTCATGAAAATTATCAGGTTATTGGTCATGATAAAATACCTTTCAGTGATATAGATATAGTAAAAACTAATATCAAGGAGTGATTTTATGTTAATATTAGCTAAGGCAACATTAGCGCTTATGATAGGATTTATACTTAGTAGTTTTGCTGGTATTATAATAATCCCACAATTGAAAAAAATTAAAGCTAAACAAAATATAAGTATTTTCTTAAAAAAAGAACATGGTAGAAAACAAGGAATTCCTACTATTGGTGGAATTATATTTATTGTTCCTACAATAGTATCTTTAATATTTTTATTACTTACAAATAAAATTGAATATAGTACTAATTTAGTTATTGTATTAGTAACATTCTTATTATATGGTTTACTTGGTTTTATAGATGATTATCTATCTATTAAAAAGGGTAATAATATAGGTCTTACTGAGATACAAAAATTAATAGGTCAAACTTTAATAGCATTAGTATTTTTCTATTTGTTTATTAAATCAGGAAATCCTACTGATTTAACTATTACATTATTTAAGTTTAATATCCATTTTGGATGGACTTATCCAGTGTTTATATTATTAGTATTAATTGCAACTACTAATGCAGTTAATTTAACAGATGGTTTAGATGGTTTATCTGGTGGATTATCAGCTATAGCATTTTTAGCATTTGGTCTTATAAGTTGGGGATCTACTGCTATTATAGGTTATGAATCAATTGCTGTATTTTGTTTTGTACTTGTAGGTAGCTTGTTAGGATTCTTACTTTATAATGCTCATCCTGCTAAAGTGTTTATGGGTGATACTGGTTCTTTAGCGTTAGGCGGTGCTTTAGCTGCAGTTGCAATTGTAACACGTCATGAACTAAGTTTAATTGTGGTTGCAGGTGTATTTGTTGTTGAAACGTTATCTGCTATTATTCAAAGATTTGTAGGACGTTATTGGGGTAAAAGAGTATTTTTAATGGCTCCATTACATCATCATTTTGAAAAATTAGGTTGGGATGAACGTGATATAGTTAAATTATTTTGGGCTGTTGGATTAATTCTTGCAATGGCAGCAATAATATATGGCGTTTGGATTTAAAGAAGCATTGGCTTCTTTTTTCTTTACTAAAAATTAAATATGATATATACTATATATAGAATAGGTGAGGTATATGAAGAAAAAGGGATTTACATTAATAGAATTATTAGCAGTAATAGTAATATTAGCAATAATAGCACTTATTGTTACACCAGTGATATCTAGAATAATAGAAAAGACTAAGAAAGAAGCATTTAGACAAAGTGTTGTAGGAGTAATACAATCAGGAGAATACTATATATCTAAACATTTAATAGAAAATAATGGTGAAGATATAACATATCCTATGACATTTACATGTGATGGAGAGTCTTGTTCACATGATGAATCCGTATTAACATTTAATGGAGCAACTCCAAAAAGTGGAAGAATAATAGTAGAATCAAGAAAAGAAGTAGTAGCAGAATATATTACAGATGGTAAGTATTGTGCATCTGGAACAAAATGGAATTTACAAGTTGCAACTAATTGTAGTGATATAGATACAACTGCACCAGTAATAAGTGGTACATTAGAAGGTAAAGTAATACATTTGTCTATTATAGAAGAAGAATCAGGAGTTAAGGGATACTGTGTTAATACAAGTGAAGATTCTAATTCATGTTCATGGATAGATAATAATAACAAAAATATTGATCATGAATTAGAAAGTGCAGGTACATATTATGTATATGCACGTGATAATAAAGATAATATAAGTAATAGATTAGAATTTACAGCAGATATTGATGCATTCTGTTCTTATGAAGCAGGTCATGAATTTGCCACAATAACTAAGGTGGGGATGACAGAATTTGAAGCACCATGTAAAGGCTTATATAAATTAGAAGTGTGGGGAGCTGCAGGTGGATCTTATTATAATTCTTGGAGTGCTTCTGGTAAGGGCGGTTATTCTTCTGGATATATAGTTTTAGAATCTGGAACCAAATTATACGTAGCTGTAGGCGGAGCAGGATCTGCAGCGTGGTGTGAGAAAGAATGTAATTATGGCGGTGCTTATAATGGCGGTGGTCCAGTTAGAACGAGTGGTTCATATGTGGGTGGCGGTGGAGGTGCTACTCATATAGCTAAAGTAACTGGTACACTTGCTTCAATTGGATATGACTCATTTGTAACTCAAGGTAATGGTTTAATAGTTGCTGGTGGTGGCGGCGGTGGAATGACTGTATGGAGTAAATATGGTGGTTCCGGAGGCGGCTTAAATGGCGGCGGAGGTTCTGATTCAAGAGGAACATGTACATCAGGTGCTACCCAAACTGCTGGAGGCAGCGGAGCAGCAGCTGGAAGTTTTGGTACTGGAGGTTCTGGCAGTTCTTATAGGTACTCTGGAGGCGGTGGCTTATATGGTGGTTCAAGTGGACATGAATCATGTGGAGCTTCTGGTGGTTCTGGGTATATTGGTGGAGTACCTGCGCTTGAATATAATGGAACTACTTATTCACCATCTACATCTAATGGTGTTAATTCAAGTAATGGATACGCTAAAATCACATTAATTGAATATTAAAAAATAAGAAGAAAACATAATAGTTTTCTTCCTTTTTTATTATTTCTATGCTATAATTTATAATAGGTGGTAATATGAATAAAATAAAGGCGGTTGGTTCAATTGGTGAAGAAGCAATTGATGAAAAAGTAATACATGATTTAATTGTTAACGGAATTGACGCAATTAAGATTAATATGGATGATATTGATCGCGAAAAAGTGCGTAAAGCAATTGAAATCATTAGAATGCTTAATAAAAAATTAGATACTGGTGTCGGTATAATGTTAGAAATAGGTGGACCTTTAATGCGTCTTGATAGATTTCAAGGTGGTTCTGCATATTTTAAAACCGGAGATAAAATTAGAATATATAGTACTAAAATATTAGGCGATGAAACAAAAGCATCTATTAATTATGCAGATTTTGCTAAAGTAGTTAATAGAGAAGATTCAATTATATTAAATAACGGTCAAGTAAAATTAAAAGTATATGATAAAGGTTCTGATTATGCTATATGTGAGGTATTAAAAGGTGGAACTATACAAGATTTTGCTAATGTATATTTAAAAAATGATACTGATGTACCTTTCTTAAAAGTAAAGGATGTTAAAGATATTGAATTTGCATCTGAAATGAATGTTGATTTTATATCACTTCCTCATGTTAAAACTAGCGATGATGTAATGCAAGTAACTGATATGTTGATTGGAATGAAAAATGACCATACTAATGTTATAGCACGTATTGATAATGCATCTAGTTATGATGATATAGATGATATTATAAAAATAAGTGATGGTATTATTATTGATAGAAATGGTTTAGCTATGGATCTTCCAATTGAAAGAATACCTGGATTACAAAAAATAATAATAAATAAATGTCTTAGAATGGGTAAAATATCAATAGCATCTATAGATATACCATTAAATAGTACTGATATTCCTACAAGAGTTGAAGTAGCAGATATTGCTAATGCTGTTATTGAAGGAGTAGACGCATTAGAAATTAGTGAAGAGATCAATGTTACATCTTCTTATATCGCGTCTATCAAAACATTAGAAACTATTTTAAAAGAAGTTGAGACAAATATTGATTATGTATCAATGTGTGAAAATGCCATGCGTGAAGAAGATAATGATGTTACAGGTATGATTGCATCTAATGTAGCAGCATCTGCAAATAAGCTTAGTTGTAAAGCTATTATTACACCAACGGTAACAGGATATACTGCAAGAAAAATATCACGTTTTAGACCAAGTTGTCCTATTATCGCGGTAAGTCCATCTCTTGATACAGTTACATCTTTATCATTAAGTTTTGGTATTAATCCAGTATTAATAGATGATTTAAATTCTTTAGATAAAATTATTAAAGTATCTGAAAATATTACTAAAGGATTAATTCCTTTAAAACATGGAGATAAAATAATAATTACAGGTGGTTATCCATTTAAAGAATCAAAAAATACAAATTTTATGAAAATAGAAGAAATATAAAGGTGGTGGTGTCATGTACGATTTAGGTAAACACTTTGAAGTTGATTTAGAAAAAGCACATGCTAATACTGAATCTGTTATACAAGGTGATAAATATCGTATCACGCTATTAAAAGAAAATGTTATTAGATTTGAATATAGTGATGTTAGTAAATTTAATGATATGCCTACAGAAAATGTGTTATATCGTAATTTTGCTAAACCTGAATTTACTATAAAAGAAGATAATGATTATTTAGAAATTACAACTAAATATGTAAAAATTAATTATAATAAAAACAAAGATTTTGATGGTGGAAAAATAAATCCAGCTAAAAATTTAAGTGTTAAAATTTTAAATACTGATAAATTTTGGTATTATAATCATCCAGAGGCTCGTAATATAGGTTATCCATCAGGAAAAGCTAATACTTCAAATGCATCTAAGGTAGATAAATTAAGTGATGTTAAAACTACAAAAGGATTATTTTCTTTTGATGGATTTGTAACATTAGATGATTCTAAATCTTTAGTATTTACATCAAATGGTATATTAGAACCTTTAGAAAGAGGAATTGATATATACTTATTTGTATATTTAAATGATTATGAAAAATGTATAAAAGATTATTATGATATAACAGGATATCCTAGTTTAGTACCTAGATATGCATTAGGTAACTGGTGGAATAAAAATGACGATTATAATGATTATACATTAAATGAACTTCTAGATAATTTTAGAAATAATAGAATTCCATTATCAGTAATGATGTTAAATAATAGTTGGCATATAATGCCTTTATATAAAAATAAATATTTAACATCAGGCTTTACATTTAATAAAGATAGATTTAGTGATCCAGCATCTTTAGTAAATTCATTACATGAACAAGGTATTAAATTAGTACTTCCAGTTAATCCGTTTGATGGATTTCATGATGTAGAAGCGTATTATGAAAAAGCAAAAGAATATGTTCCTACAGATTCTTTTGGTGTCATACCTTTTAATGTATTAGATCCTAAAAGTATCGATGTATATTTCAAATTATTTATGCATCCTTTAGATACATTTAATGTTGATGGATATTTTATTGATTATGATAGTAAAACAAGTGATTTAAGAAGTTTAAGATATTATGAATATACAGATATGGAAAGAAACTATAAAGTAAGACCATTACTTCTTTCTAATCAGGTAGATGCGAATCATAGATATGGTATCTTTAAAACTGCTAATTCTACTGTAGGATGGGATGCTTTAAAAAATGCCGCATTATATAATGTCTTATCTATGAATAAAGGTATATTATGGTTTAGTCATGATATTGGTGGATATACTTCAGGTGTAGAAGATAATGAATTATATACGAGATTTGTAGAATTAGGTGTATTCTCACCAATCTTAAGATTAAGTTCTGATAAAGGAAAATATTATAAAAGAGAGCCTTGGCGTTGGAGTATTAAAACTAATACTATTGTAAAAGAATTTTTGACATTACGTCATAAATTAATTCCTTATTTATATAGTGAAGCATATAAACATAGTATGCAAGGTAGTTTATTTATAAAACCTTTATATTATGAAGAAAATAGTTTATATGATGATGAAACTTATTATAATGAATATTATTTTGGTAGCGAATTATTAGTCGCACCTATAACTAAGAAAAAGGATATGGTAATGAATAGAACTATTCAAAAAATCCATATGCCAGAAGGTACATGGTATGATTTCTTCTCTGGTAAGAAATTCCCAGGTGGAAAAGATTATGTATCATTCTATAGGGAACAAGACTATCCAGTATTCGCACATTCTGGTTCTATTATACCTATGGGATTAAATCCAAACATAAATGATACAACACCACCAGAAGATATGGAAATTCATATTTTCCCTGGTAAATCTAATACATATCATATGTATGAAGATGATGGTATAAGTAGTCTTTATAAGAAAGATTTTTATCTACTTACAGATATTGATTATAATTATTTACCTAATAATTATACAGTAATAATTCGTGCTATCGATGGTAAAAGTGGTATAGTTCCTGCACATAGAAATTATAAAATAATATTTAGAAATACTAAAAAAGCAGATGACGTTAAAGTATATGCTAATGATATACAAATGGAATATATGTCATATCAAAATGGGCCAGATTTTATTGTAGAAATTAAAAATGCTAAAACAATTGGTCAAATTACAGTAAACTGTAAGGGTAAAGATATTGAAATAGATGCACTTAGAATTATTAATAATGATATCGAAACAATACTAAGTGATATTGAAATATCTACATCATTAAAAGAAAAAGTAGATGCTATATTGTTCGATAAAGAATTAACAGTAAGTAAAAAAAGAATAGCAATTAGAAAATTAAAGAGTAGTGGATTAGAACCACAATTTATTAAATTGTTCTTAAAACTACTAGAATATATTAATCAAGTATAGGGGTGAAGTTATGAAATGCATGATATGTGGATATGATATATCTTCTAAAGACAAAAAATGTCCAGGTTGTGATCATGATGTCGAAACACTAATTAAAAATAATCAAGTAATTATGGATGAAGATATTAATGAAATCTCTGATGTAGTAACTTCCTCTGTAAATGATGTTAATACCTCAGGAAATCCTGAAGTAGAAAATACAATTCCTGAACAAGTTTCTAATGACGATATTTCTAAAATAGATGTATCTGACGTTAAAGATATTCAAACTGAAGGTATAGCTGAACCTAAAGAAGAATTAAAAGAAAATGAATTAGACAAAGAAGTAGAAGTAAATAATGAAACAGTTAAGGAAGAAATTCCTGAAATAAAAGACTTTGATTTTTCTAAGTTTGAAGATGTATCTGATGTTAAAGTAGAAGATATCCAAACTGAAGGTATAGCTGAACCTAAAGAAGAATTAAAAGACAATGTTGATGTTAAAGAAGAAAAAACTATTGAAGAATCAAATACTGAAGAAGAGGCTATAGAATCTGCTGAAGTAGAAGTAAATAGTGAAACTGATAAGGAAGAAGTTCCTGAAATAAAAGATTTTGATTTTTCTAAATTTGAGGATGTAGAAGCAGAAAATACTGAAAGCTTAGAAGAAGAAAAAGCTTTAGATAATCAAGGCATAGCTGAATTAACAGAAGAAGAATTAGCAAAAGAAACTGAAGTTGAAATAGAATCTATTGTAATAGAGGCATCAACAGAGCCAGTAGAAGCACCGGTTGATTTAAAAAATGAGTTTACTGATTTACCAGATGCATTTGAAGATATTGAACCTATTTCTATAGATGATAATTATGTGAGTTCTGGAACATTAAATAAAGGTTCTATGAAACATGAATTATCAAAAACTTTATCTAAATTTAAACCTAAAAATATGCATAAATTTATTATAAGTTTTTTATCTATGTTAGCAGTTATTGCAGTATTATCTATTATATATTTCTTAGTATTATATACTAAATCAATCAATATATTAAAACGTACTATGACTAATATCTCATCTAATATTCCAAGTTTCGATGGTACATTAGAAATTTCAAGTGATGTTATATATCGTTCTAATAATGTAACTGATAATATAAGATTTGATATTAATACTTATATGAATGACACTAATGCAGTTATGTATTTAAATGTTACTGATGAAGATGAAATAGTATCAGCATCTCAATTTATTAAAAGTGGCGATACAATTTATATGTATGATAGTAATGTTTATGAAGGTTATGTGTCATTCAGTAACGACTTATTAAGTGAATATGAAATACCAAAGGTGTTGAGTACTTTAAGATATGTATCTGAATATAAAAATATTACAAATATATTTAAAGATAGTTTAACTGATATGTTAAAATCTAAAAAAGCTAAAAGAAGTATTGAATCAATTAAATATTTAGATAAAAACATTAAAGCATTAAAAACTAGTTATAGTATAAAAGAATTAGAAGGAAAAGAATTTGTATTAAATGTTTTATATGATATAGAACATAATGATAGTTTTATTAAAAGCTTAGCTAAAGTATTAAATACTAATTCTTCATCTATAATTAATATGTTAGAAAAGTATGAACAACTATTTGATAATGAACATGATGTATATATAAATATTTATACTGATTATTTAACAAATACATATTATAAATTTGAAGTGCTTTTAGATGATGCATATAGTATAGAAATATCTTTTGACAATAATGGTATTGATACTGTAAATTATCAATTTAATAACAAAGTAGTTAGTATTTATGATGATATGAAGAAAATTGATATAAGAGTAGCTGATGCTGATATTAAATATGACTATATATTTAATAATCAATGGTTTAAAGTTAAAACAGATCTTATTAGTAGTATGGATGCTATAAATTATGATGATATTAAAAATACTATAATGAATAATATCCATAGTAATAACATCATATCATCATTATATGATTCAATTATTTTAAAGAAGATTTAATCTTCTTTTTATTTACTAAAAAATAAATATGATGTATACTTAATATAGAATAGGTGAGTATATGAAGAAAAAGGGATTTACTTTAATAGAGTTATTGGCAGTAATAGTAATATTAGCAATAATAGCATTAATAGTTACACCAGTGATATCAAGAATTATAGAGAAAACTAAGAAGGAAGCATTTAGACAAAGTGTCGTAGGAGTAATTCAATCAGGAGAATATTATATATCTAAACATTTAATAGAAAATAATGGAGCAGATATAGCATATCCTATGACATTTACATGTGATGGAGAGTCTTGTTCACATGATGAAGCCGTATTAACATTTAATGGAGCAACTCCAAAAAGTGGAAGAATCATAGTAGAGTCAAGAAAAGAAGTAGTAGCAGAGTATATTACAGATGGTAAATACTGTGCATCTGGAACAAAGTGGAACTTACAAGTAGCAACTAACTGTAGTGATATAGATACAACAGCACCTACAATATCGGGTACATTAGAAGGTAAAGTAATACACTTGTCTATTACAGAAGAAGAATCAGGTGTTAAAGGATACTGTGTTAATACAAGTGAAGATTCTAATTCATGCAATTGGATAGATAATAATAACAAGAATATTAACCATGAATTAGAAAGTGCAGGTACATATTATGTTTTTGCACGTGATAATAAAGATAATGTAAGTAACATGTTAGAATTTACAGCAGATGTAACAGCATTCTGTTCACTTGAACTTGGTGAGTATTGGGATTTTGCTTATACAGGTGGTGTTCAAACATTTGAAGTACCATGCAATGGCTTATACAAATTAGAAGTATGGGGAGCTAGAGGTGGAGGAATTAGTAACTGTGGAGGCGGTGGTCCTGGAGCTGGAGGATATTCATCTGGATATATTGCTTTAAATATAGGAACTCCTTTATATGTTGTAGCTGGTGCTGCAGGAAATTATGCTGGCGGTGCTACATTTAATGGTGGTGGAGCTGGTTCGCTTGAAGTTGAGTGCTGGGGCGGTGGTGCCGGTGGTGGTGCTACTCATATAGCAAAAGTAACCGGTACAATTGCTGATATTGGTTATGATTCATTTGTAACTCAAGGTAATGGGCTTATAGTTGCCGGAGGCGGAGGCGGAGCTTCTGCAAATGCTGATAGTAGTTCACTTCATGGTGGAGCTGGTGGCGGAGTTAATGGTTATAATGCCAATGCTGGAGCTGCTGGCGGAACTCAAACTACTGGATATTCATTTGGACAAGGTCAAGCCGGATCTTCTGTATCTGCTTGGAATGGCGGCGGAGGCGGCGGCCTTTATGGTGGCTATTCAAATGTTAGACGTCGTGGCGGCGGAGGTGGCTCTGGATATATAGGCGGTGTTCCTGAACTTGAATATAACGGAACTACTTATTCACCATCTACATCTAATGGTGGTAATAGTGGCCATGGTAAAGCTAGAATTACATTAATAGAATATTAAAAGAGTTAATTACTCTTTTTCTATTGCTTTTATTTATTTTTGATATTATAATTATGTATAACGAGTGATGAAGAAGAGTAGTAATATAATAACTATCTTAAGAAAGAATATGGTAGATGCAAATATTCGTTAGTTATATATGAACTTGCTTTGGAGCTTGATCGTTATTCGCGTTAAGAAGAAAGTGCATAGATATCTATGAAATAAGGTGGTACCACGGGTTATCTCGTCCTTATATCATAGGTATTTTTTATTTTAAGGAGGATATATGAAATATTTAACTTTATTTATAATTTATTTTGTTATTATATATTTGTTTTATTTATTTACTGTTATCTTAAGAAAGAAAAAATATGATAAGTATAAAAAAAGTACTCAAATAGTACATTTTATAAAAAAATATAATCTTGATTTCACAAAGATTAGTTTTAATAAATTTATTAATATAATCGCATTTACAAATTCATTTATTATGTCATCTACATTAATAGTAATGGAATTTATAGATAAATATGTAATGAAAATATTAGTCGCGTTTGTAGTATTATTTGTATTAATATTTATATGTTATAGATTAATAGGATTTTATATAGAGAGGAAGAATAAAAATGTATAATCATAAAAAAATAGAAGCTAAATGGCAAAAATATTGGGAAAATTTTAAAACATTTAAAACAGATGCATATGATTTTTCTAAACCAAAATTTTATGCATTAGATATGTTTCCTTATCCATCAGGAGTAGGACTTCATGCAGGACATCCTGAAGGATATACTGCTACAGATATCGTATCTCGTATGAAAAGAATGCAAGGATATAATGTTCTTCATCCAATGGGATTCGATTCATTTGGTCTTCCAGCAGAACAATATGCGATTCAAACAGGTAACCATCCTGCTGGTTTTACAGAACATAATATTGAAACATTTAAAAAACAACTTAAAATGTTAGGATTCTCATATGATTGGGATAGAGAAATATCTACATCAGATCCAAGTTATTACAAATGGACACAATGGATATTTAAAAAATTATATGAAGATGGTTATGCTAAATTAATCGATATGCCTGTTAACTGGTGTGAAGAATTAGGAACAGTTTTAGCTAACGATGAAGTAATTGATGGTAAAAGTGAACGTGGTGGATATCCTGTTATTAGAAAAAATATGAAACAATGGGTTATTGATATACCTAGCTATGCCGAAAAGTTACTTCAAGGTTTAAATGATATAGATTGGCCTGAATCAACTAAAGAAATTCAAAGAAACTGGATAGGAAAATCAGAAGGTGTTGAAGTTGAATTTAAAATAGATGGTGGCGGAAGCTTTAAAATATTTACAACATGTATTGAAACAATATATGGTATAACATTTATGGTACTTGCACCTGAAAATAAACTAGTTGATGAATTAAAGGATAGAATTGCTAATTTTGATGAAGTTATTAAATATCGTGAAAAAGTAGCTAGAATGTCTGATTTAGAAAGAACAGAATTAAATAAAGGTAAATCAGGGTTAAGACTAGAAGGCGTTAAGGCTATTAATCCAGTTAATGGTAAAAAAGTTGATATTTTCTTAGGTGATTTTGTACTTGCGTCATATGGTACGGGTGCTGTTATGGCAGTACCAAGCCATGATCAAAGAGATTTCGAATATGCTATTGAACATAACATTGATATGATTCAAGTAATTGATGGAAGAGATGTTAGTGAAAGTGCATTTGAAAAACAAGATTATTTAGGTAAAGGATGTAAATTAATTAATTCCGAAGAATTTACAGGAATGATAGTAGAAGATGCTAAAAAAGCTATTACAGATAAATTAGTTGATATGGGTGTTGCAAAAAGAGTTACTAATTATCGTTTAAGAGAATGGATATTCGCACGTCAAAGATATTGGGGTGAACCAATACCAGTAATTCATTTAGAAGATGGAAAAGATATAGTATTAGATGATTCAGAGCTTCCTTTAATCTTACCAGAGCTTGAAGATTATAAAGGTAAAAATGGTAAGGCACCTTTAGAAAACGCGACAGATTGGGTAAATGTAAGTGTTAATGGTGTAAAAGGAAAACGTGAAACATCTACTATGCCAGGTTCAGCAGGATCTAGTTGGTATTTCTTAAGATATATAGATCCACATAATGATAATGCTATTGCAGATAAAAAACTATTAGATCATTGGATGCCGGTAGATTTATATGTTGGTGGACCTGAACATGCCGTAGGACATTTATTATATTCTAGAATGTGGAATAATTATTTATATGATAAAGGAATAGTAAGTGTTGCTGAACCATTTAAAAAATTAGTACACCAAGGAATGATTTTAGGTAGTAATGGTATAAAAATGGGCAAAAGATTCCCTGAATTTGTTGTTAATCCTAATGATGTAGTAGAAGAATATGGTGCTGACACATTAAGACTATATGAGATGTTTATGGGACCTTTAGAGGCAGATAAACCATGGAATGATGAAGCAGCTAATGGAGCACATAAATTCTTGGAAAGAGTATGGAGATTCTATACTGAAGATCGTGTATTTGATAACTCAACTACATTAGAAAAAATATATAATCAAACTGTTAAAAAGGTTACTGAAGATTATGAATCATTAAACTTTAATACAGCAATATCTCAAATGATGGTATTTATGAATGCTTGTTATAAAGAATCTTCTATTAATAAGGAATATGCCGAAGGATTTATAAAATTATTAAATCCAATCGCACCTCATATTACTGAAGAAATTTGGAATACAGTATTTAATCATAAAGATACTATTGCATATGAAAAATGGCCTACTTATGATGATAGTAAAATTCATGATGACACATTTGAAATGGTTGTACAAGTAAATGGTAAAGTAAGAGGTAAGATTGAAGTTTCTATGGATATGACTGATGATGAAATGAAAAATGAAGCTTTAGAAATACCTAATGTTAAAACTAATATAGAAGGTAAGGAAATAGTTAAGATTATTGTTGTACCTAAAAAATTAGTAAGTATTGTAGTTAAGTAATAAAAAACAGACTATTAAGTCTGTTTTGCTTTTTATATTTAAATATGTTATTATATATCACGTGAAACGAGTGGATAATATGAAAAATAAAAAAGTATATAAATATATGAAATATCGAACTGGTGAAAGTTTAGATAGAAGATCATCTACATGGGAAAAAACATTTAGAATATTAGAGTCTTATTATAAATATAATGGAACTATAGTCGCACCAGTAGGTTTTAAAACAAATGATGGTATAACTTATAGCGAATATGGTGTAAGTTTAAGAAAATGGACTAATGCACAAATTAAAAAATTTAATGAAGGTAAATTAACGCCTAATCAAATGGATTTATTTAGAACGTTACTTAGACGTGATTTAGATGATGTATCAATTAAAGTGGATAATCCAAATACTAAATGGTTTGAAGAAAATAATGATATTGTTTTAGAACAAAGTAATTGTTTAATTGATGCAGAAAAATTTAAGCAGTATAAAATGGGTATTATTTAAATACCTTTTTTATTTATTTTATTTTAATTTTACTATATAATATTAATAGGTGATTATATGAAAAAGATAAAATACTTTATATTCATGCTTTTAATATCTATTATTGGCATGGGAAGTGTATCTGCAAATACTATTTATAGTATTGATGTAGATTTAAAACTTGATTCCAATGGTAATGGTAAAGTTACTGAAATATGGAAAGCTAATGTAGATAGTAAAACTGAATTATATAAACCTATGGGTGATTTAGGTAATAGTAAAATTACTAATTTTAAGGTATCTATGGATGGTAGTGATTTTACATATATATCAAATTGGGATATAGATGCTACATTTAAAGAAAAAGCTTATAAGAATGGTATTAATGATACTTCTGACGGTATGGAATTATGTTTTGGTATGAGTCAATATGGTACACATACATATATACTTACATATGATGTATCTAATATGATATATAATTTAGAAGATAGTCAAATGCTATATTGGAAATTTATTAATGATTCAATGAATCCTTATCCTAAAAAATTTAGTGTAAAGGTATCTGGTCCAGAAAAATATTCTGATAATCTAGATGTATGGGGCTATGGATATGAAGGATATGCATATGTATACGATGGCATAATAGAAATGTCTAATATAGAAACAAGAGATTTTAAGTCATCTGAATATGCTGTATTATTAGTTAAATATCCATTAAATACTTTTGTAACTGATAATAAAATAGAAACTTATGATACGTTTGATGATGCATATGAAGCTGCAAAAGAAGGAAGTTTTTCATATAGAGAACCATCATTATGGGAAAAAATATGGACAGTTTTATGCTCATTATTCTTTGTTTTTATAATAGCAGGTTCCGTAGTAGTCGCGTATATATTTAGTAAAGAAGGAACCTACGTAAATGTTAATATAGATAAAAATGATATAAATCCATTTAGAGATATACCATGTGATAAGAATATATTAAATGCTTATTATTTATCTAAAGTATATGGTATTATCCGTAAAAAAGAAGATTTATTTGGAGCTATCATATTAAAATGGGTATTAGAAGGTCAAATAAAAATAATAGAAAAAGAAAAAGATTCAGTATTTGGAAGTAAAAATGTAACTTCATTAGATGTTACTAAAGATCTTGATGATAACACACCATTAGGGAAATTATATGGTTATTTAAAAGAAGCATCTAGAGATGGCATATTAGAAAGTAAAGAATTAGAAAAGTGGTCAGGAGTTCATTATAATACTTTATACAATTGGTTTAATACTGTAGATAATTATGTAAAACGTGATTTTGAAAATAAACGATATATAACTAAAGTAAAAGCAGGTAAATTAATTAAGTATAGCGCTTATCAAATAGAACCAAAACTAGAAGAAGAAGCTAAACATTTAATCGGTCTTAAAAAATTCTTGAAAGAAGTTTCTTCTATTCATGAAAAAAGACCTATTGAAGTTAAATTATGGGAATATTATTTAATATATGCTCAAATATTTGGTATGGCTAAAGAAGTAGCAGATAGCTTTAAAAAATTATATCCAGATGTTGTTCGTAATATGGAAGAGATTGGATTTAACTATAACACATTTATGATAATTAATAGTTTACAAAATAATACTGTTAAGGCTATGAGTGTTGCTAAAGCTCGTGCAGAAAGTTATTCATCTGGTGGCGGAGGACATTCCTTCGGCGGCGGAGGCGGTGGATCCTTCGGCGGTGGCTCTGGTGGAGGAGCTAGATAATTTGACAAATTAGCTGTTATATATTAATATATTATCTTGTAAAGAGGGGAAATTATGAGGCTTGCATATTTTAGAGGTAATGTATTATATGAATCAAAATTAGTTTTAGTAAAAGATACTGAGAAGTATTTTAAAGGAATAAGTGATATTAGATTAGAAGATTATAAAGGTGTAGCTGTTCCTGAAAATAATACTAGAATATTTAGGAATACTACTAATATATTAAAGACAACTGATCAAGTTATAAATGAACTTAAAAATATAACTAATTCTGATATTATTAACTTTAATAAATTATTGAATTTATTAATGTCTAAAGATGAAATTAATAATGAAAAATTAAGAGAAATATTATATGACTTTATTATGTTATATAATTATGAAGATACAAAAATATGTACTAAATACGATCTAGGTCAATTACTTAGAATGTCAATATATAATCATTCATTAACTGATGATATTAGTAAGTTAGCAGATACAGCATATCCTAATACTTATTTCTTACAACAATTAGGATTTTGTGGATTGACAGATGAATTGACTTATACAAAAAAATCTAGTAAAATGTAGATGGAAATCAATAATATAGGACATAATTATTAATTGTTTATTTCAAAGAGAGTTAGTGGTTGGTGCAAACTAATATTAATGTTAATAATTCCTACCTATTAGAGGAGTTAATAGCTTCCGGCGTGTGTCGTTAAAAGTTTAAGTAAAACAAAGGATGGTACCGTCTTAATGACTCCTTAATACCATCTTTTTTTGTTTAGAAGGAGGGCTTTATGAATAAAGCAATAACAAGTAGAGATAAAGACTTTGCAAAATGGTATACAGATATCGTTAAAGCTGCTAAATTAGCAGAATATTCTAATGTTAAAGGATGTATTGTATTTGAACCAAATGGATATGCAATTTGGGAAAATATGCAAAAAGTATTAGATAAGAAATTTAAAGAATTAGGTCATAAAAATGTTTATATGCCAGTATTAATTCCAGAAAATCTAATGAAAAAAGAAGGGGAATTAATTCAAGGTTTTGCTCCTGAAGTAGCATGGGTAACAGAAGGTGGAGTAAAAAAATTAGATGAAAGAATGTGTATTAGACCTACATCTGAAACATTATTTAGTGATTATTATTCAAATAAAGTAAAATCTTATAAGGATCTACCTTTACTATATAATCAATGGTGTAATGTTATGAGATGGGAAAAAGAAACTAGACCATTCTTAAGATCTCGTGAATTCTTATGGCAAGAAGGACATACTATTCATGCAACAGCTAAAGAGGCAGAAGAAGAAACTAAAAGAATGTTAGATACTTATAAATGGTTTTTTGAAAACTATTTAGCTATACCAGTTGTGGTAGGAAGAAAAACTGAAAAAGAAAAATTTGCAGGTGCTGAATATACTTTAACAGTAGAAGCATTAATGTATAATGGTGTATGTTTGCAATCTGCAACCTCTCATTATTTCGGTCAAAAATTTGCTAAAGCATATGATATTACATTTGCAAATAAAGAAAATAAATTAGAACATGTATATCAAACTAGTTGGGGTTGTACAACAAGAATGATAGGTGCACTTATAATGGTACATTCTGATGATGACGGACTTGTTTTACCACCTAGAATTGCACCTACACAAGTATGTATTATTCCAATAGGTACTAGTGATAAAGTAAAAGAATTAAGTGATAAATATTATAATCTATTGAAAGATAAATACTCTGTTTACGTAGATAATACAGAAAAGTCACCAGGATTTAAATTTGCTGAAGCAGAAGTAAATGGTATACCACTTCGTATTGAAATAGGAGAACGTGATTTAGAAAATGGTAATATTACTTTTGCAAGACGTGATACTAAAGAAAGAATTACTGTAAGCATTGATTCTGATATAGAAAAAGAAGTAGATAATATTTTAGATACAATTCAAAAAGATATGTATAATAAAGCATTAGAAAGACAAAATAAATTAACTTTTGAAGCTAAAACTTTATCTGATATAGAAAATATTTTAAATACACAACCAGGTTTTATTAAAGCTAGTTGGTGTGGTAATAGAGAATGTGAAGATAAGATTAAAGAAATTAAAGGATGTAAATCTAGATGTATTGTATCTGAAAGTAATGGCAAATGTGTATGCTGTGGTAAAGATGCAAAATATGAAGTTATTTGGGGTATTCAATATTAGAATACCTTTTTCTTTACATTGATATGTAAATAGACGTGATTAGTGTTGTATCTCTCTATATATAGATGATATACTTATTCTAGGAGGAATAGATATGAAAGGTTTAAAGATTTTTGTAGTTGTTTTGGTAGTTTTAGTTTTATGTGGTGGAGCTGGTTATTTAATATATGATAACCTTATTAAGAAAAATGATAGCGAACCACAAGTTAATACAATTGAGAGTAAAGAATATAAGGCAGGATATTCAATTAGTGATAAAAAGGTAGCTGATATGAATATTTCTGATTTAGATGTTTTAAAAGATAGATATAATGGAGTTTTGGATATTACTTTAAATGGTAATTATATTACTAGTATTCCATTTATATTTGTTGATTTTGATGGAAATTATAAGGAATATGAAGGAAAAATTGAAGTATTAGCACATGAATTTGCTAATGACTATGTTTTAATTCAAATACAATATACAGCAGATAAAATCTGGGGAGATAGTAATTATAAAACAGGTGATTTCTTAGTAGTTACTGCTTCTGGTGAAGTATTAGAAGATATTAGATGGAATACAATGACTATGTTTAAAGATAAGAATACAGGTAAAAATTTAATATATGAAATAAACGCGGATAGTTTAATCATATATGAACCTGTATATGGAAATGAGGCTAATGGAGTATTAGCTTTAAAACAACAATATACGGTTAATAATGGAACAGTTGTTAAAACTACACTAAAAAATCTTACTGCAGCTGATGTAGATGCTTCAGGAAAATAAGAGTTTATAAAAACTCTTTTTTTGTTACGGCACTAAGTTTAGGCACCATCATATAAACTAAATTTATATATTTAAAAAATAATTTTTATAAAGTCTTTAAAATAAAGGCAAAATAGTATATAATAAATTTGTGTTTCCGTAGCTCAGCAGGATAGAGCAATCGCCTCCTAAGCGATAGGTCGGTGGTTCAAATCCACTCGGAAACGCCATATTAAAAATGAATAGATTTCTATTGAAATCTATTTTTATTTTGTCTATAATAATCATAAGGAGGTTTTTATGAAAACGATAGATATAGAATATATTAATTATAATTTAGTTAAAGAAGGATGTCCCAAATTAGTATTAGAACGTGATAGTTATCCTGAAGTTTTGATAAATAAAGAAGGTACTAGTTTAGTAGACGCTAATGGAAATAATATTGGTACTAAAGGTGATATGTATCATAAATTATTATTTGATAAAATTTTGCAAGAAGGATGTATGGATAGAAATCCCAGACCACATTATGAAGACGGTGTGAAAGCACATACATTAAGTATAAATCCGGCCATTGCAAATATTGTTGTATGTTATGATTTGTCTAAAGGAGAATTTCCTATTACAACATTAAGACCAATTGCGTGTAAAAGTAGTATTGGTGAGGCTTTATGGATTTATCAAGATTCTTCAAATAATTTAGAATTACTAAAAAGTAAATATGGTGTTACTTGGTGGGATGAGTGGGATATTGGAAATAGAACCATTGGTGCTACTTATGGTGAAACTGTAAGAAGAAGAGATATGGTAAGAAAACTTTTAGAAGAAATTGAAAAAGATCCAGATGGTAGAAGACATATTATAAATTTATGGCAAGTGGATGATTATATGGAACCACATGGCCTTAAACCATGTGCATTCTTAACTGAATGGAATGTAAGACATGGAAGAGATGGCGTTGATTACCTAGATTTAAAATTGACACAAAGATCATCTGATTTTGCAACAGCGGGAGCAATTAATCAGGTTCAATATGTGGCATTACAATACATGTTTGCAAGACATTTGGGATTAATACCAGGTATGTTTACATGGAGCTTTAATAATATTCAAATTTATGATAGACATATTAATCAAGTAATTGAAATGTTAAATAGAGATCCTATTAATTGTAATGCACATTTAAAGCTTAATGATGATGTTACTAACTTTTATGACTTTACAGTTGATGATGTTAAAATTGTTGATTATCCAAGGGATGAAATTAAAATAAAAAATAAACAACTTAAATTTCCTATCGGAATATAAAATGCTAATATAAACTAGCATTTTTTTTATTTATAGTTTATAATAATAGTTGAGGGGCTGGTAATATGGATAATGCAATTAAAGAATTTCAAGCATATGCAAAAAAATTTGATATGACGAATCCTGATATAATGCGAAAATTCCATCATACATTTAGAGTAGTTGAATTTGCTAAAGATATCGCACGTAGTGAAGGATTGGATGAAGATGATGTTCGTCTAGCAATGTTGTGTGCACTTTTACATGATATAGGAAGATTTAGACAATGGACAATATATAAAACATATATCGATGCTAAATCAATTGATCATGGTGATGAGGCATATAATATTTTAAAACATCATAACTATATAGCAAAATATACAAAAGATCCGTATGAACAAAATATTATTTTAAAGGCGGTTAAAAATCATAATAAATTTAAAATAAGTGAAGATTTATCTGAAAAAGAAGAATATTATACTAAGCTTTTAAGAGATGCAGATAAATTAGATATTATGATTGATCAAGGTAATACTATAAATGGTATATTTATACTTAATCCTAGTTATATAAAACCATTCCAAGAAAAACGTTTATTTAAAAATAGTGGTGTTACAGGTGAATATGAAAAAACATTGAGAACAATCGCATTTGTATATGACATGAATTTTAAATATTCATATAAGTATATAAAAGAAAATGGAATCATAGATGATAAAATTGATGTATTAATATCACATAGTAGAGATTTAGGTATTATTGAATATGTTAAAAAAATAGTGTTAGATTATGTCGAGGAGAGAATAAAAGAATTGTAAAATTCTTTTTTTTCTATATTTTTATGCTATAATGATATTGTGATAGATATGGACTTATATAAATATGAAAATGAATTATACGCTGAAGGTATAAAATATATAGGCGGCGTAGATGAGGTAGGACGTGGTCCTTTAATCGGGCCAGTAGTTGCGTGTTGTTGTGTACTACCTATTGGTTTTAAATTAGAAGGTCTTAATGATTCAAAAAAATTAAGTGAAAAAAGAAGAGAAGAATATTATGAATATCTAAAAGATAATACAATTTATGGATTAGGTATTATAGATGCAGATAAAATAGATGAAGTAAATATATACGAAGCTACTAAACTTGCTATGTATGAAGCAATTAAAAATGTAAGAAAACAAGTGAATTTAGAACATGTACTAATTGATGCTATGCCACTTGATTTAGATATACCAAATACATCTATCATTAAAGGGGATGCAAAAAGTATAAGTATAGCAGCTGCATCTGTTATTGCAAAAGTAACTAGAGATAGAATGATGATAGAACTAGATAAAAAATATCCTATGTATGGATATAAGAAGCATAAAGGTTATCCTACCAAAGCACATATAGAGGCAATACATAAATATGGTTTAATTGAAGGATATAGAAAAACGTATGGACCAGTAAAGGAGATGTTATAATGGAAAATCCATTTCAACCACATGATGTAAAATTAGTTAATTTTAATAAAGAGGCTTTTGAAGCAAGAAAGATGAACAACATATATAGAAATATGAACAATATTCATTCTCATGAATATCAAATGGGATATGTACCTAAAAGTTATGGCGATGTATTAAAACATCCAGATACTTATAGTGATCATATAGGTATGCCTAAAAGTTATGGTGATGCATATGAATATGAAAATCATAAAAACAGGTGAGTTAGAAGAAAATTGTTATATTATAACATTAGATAAAACAATTATTATCGATCCTGGTAGTGATGCAGATAAAATAATAGATGTTATTTTAAAAGACAATCTTAATTTAGATAGTATATTAATTACGCACCATCATTTTGATCATATTGGTGCATTAAAAGATATATTAAAATATAAGAATGTTAAAGTATATGAATACTTGGATGAAGGTAATTATAATATATCTGGATTTAATATTGAAGTTATTAAAACAGATGGACATACATCAGATTCACTAACATATTATTTTAAAGACTATAATATGATGTTTGTAGGTGATTTTATTTTTAAGGGTAGTGTAGGTAGATGGGATCTAGATACAGGATCATATGATGCACTTATGAAAAGTATTGATAAAATAAAAACATACGATAAGAATACAATTATATATCCTGGACATGGTGATGCAACTACATTAGCTGAAGAAATTAATAGCAATATGTTTTTTTAAGAGGTAAACCTCTTTTTTTATTTGAATTTATATAGTATAATTAATATAATAGGTGATAATATGAGGGGTATAAAAATTAAAAATTTTAAAGATCTTACTAAGGATAAAGATGTAATTATTTTTGATGCTAGATACGTATATATTCCTGTAATGGATGCTACTTTAAACGTAAGACGTGGTAGTAATGTTTTAGTTGGTAGTGTACTTGCTACTGATAGTAAATGGGATATGCCTATACTATCTTCTGTATCAGGTAAAGTAGTTGATTACGAAGAAAAATATTGTTATACAGGTGAAATGGTTCGAACTATCAAAATCGAAAATAATTTTAAGAATGAACATGTAGAATGTGATACTAAACCAATTGATGAGTATACTAAAGAAGAATTTGTAGATATGCTTAAAAAGTTTGCTGTTAGAGGTATGAGTGGTGCTAATTTTCCTACATATATAAAATATCAAAATTCTGAAATTGATAATTTAATTATAAACGCGGTAGAATGTTCACCATATATTACAGCTGATTATGCACTTATGAAAGAAAATTTAGATACAATATTAAAAACCATAGATGCAATCATGAAAATTAATAATATTAAAAAGGCATACTTCGCGATTAAAGAAAATAATTCAGATATTATTAAAGAATTAAATATTAAACTTAAAGATTATAAAAATATAAAAATATCTAAAATTAAAAATTTATATCCTGCTGGATGGGAAAGAAACTTAGTTAATGAAATTATTGGTAAAGATTATAAAAATATCCCATTAGAAATTCATACAGTAGTTAATAATGTTACTACAATTATGTCCATTAATGATGCTTTGAATGGTAGATATACATCACGTAGAATAGTTACATTTGCAGGTGATGGCTTAAAGAAAAATGCCAACGCATCTATGTTAATAGGACAAGATATATCATTTGTATTAGATGAGTTAGGACATAAAAAAAGAAATTTAGTTTTAGTAGTAGATGGACCAATGATGGGCAAAACTATTAAAGAAGAAAATTTTGTCATTACTGGAAATGTAAATTCGGTATTATTACTTAAAAAAATGGATGATGAATTTGTAAGTCCATGTATAAGATGTGGTAGATGTAATTTGGTGTGTCCAGTAGGATTAACTCCAATTATGATAAAAGAAAATATTAATAATATTAAAATGTTAAAAGAATTAAAAGCAGAAAAATGTATAGAATGTGGATTATGTTCATATGTATGTCCTGCTAAAATAATGTTAAAAGAACATGTTATAAATGCTAAAAAGAATGTGAGGGATAAAGATGAAACTAGAAACTAAAAATGGTCCCTTTATGAAAAGTAGTGATAATGTATCAAAGATTATGAGAAGATTAGTAATTGCTTTGATACCTATCATTATATTTGCTGTATATAAAAATGGTTATTTATTATATAGCAAAGGTTATACTAATGTTTATGGAATATTTTATCCATTAATATTTATTATTTTAGGTTCAATGTCATCATTAATATCTGAGGAATTATTCTTATATGTATTTAAGCATCAGAGAGGTTCTGATTTAATAGATGCTGTTAAATCTAATTATGGCTTTTTACCTGGGTTATTTTTAGCATTAGTATTACCAATTAATACTCCACTTGCAATATTGTTTATTGGTGGTGTACTTGCATCTATAATAGGTAAAATGATTTCTGGTGGTATTGGTTCTAATATCTTTAATCCAGCTTTAGTAGGGGCGTTACTAATTATTACATGTTATGGTGCTTTGATAAGCAATCAAGGTGGGTATATGAACCGTTATGAGCTTGATGCGATATCAAGCGCTACACCTTTGACTAATGCTAAAATGGTACATAATATTGATTATGATACACTTATAAAACCATATGGTGATATGTCTGTTTTTGCTATTGGTCTTATTCCTGGTACGTTAGGTGAAACATCAAGTATTTTAATTATATTAGCTTTCTTTTACTTAGCGTTTACTAAAACAATTAAATGGCGTATATCAGTTACATATATATTAACATTTATGGTACTTGTAATGTTATCTAGTATGACTTATGGTGTGTGGTATATATTATTCCAATTACTTTCTGGTGGGTTATTGTTTGGTAGTGTCTTTATGGCAACTGATCCAGTTACGTCACCTATAACTAGACATGGTCAAATTTTATATGGAATATTACTTGGTCTTATGACATTCTTAATAAGGTATTATACTAATTATCCTGAAGGTGTCATGACATCAATTCTATTTATGGATTTATTTGTACCATTTATTGATAGAATAGGTAGTATGTGTTCATTAAAAAAATCATATAATTTAATCTTTATAATCGCGCTAATTATGATTGCAGTTATAGGTATTAACTCAAGAGATATTTTAAAAAATAATGAAGATGAAGAATTTAAAATTATCAATGTTTTAAAAGATAATAAATATACAAAATATGAAGTTAAACAAAAAGGATTTGGTGGATATATAAAAGCACTTATTACTTTTGATGATTTTAATATTACTAATATCGAAATATTAGAACATAATGAATCCGAAGATAGATATGAATATATTTTAGATGAAGATTATGTAAATAAACTAATTAAAAGTCAAAGTATAATAGAAGATGTAGATACTATATCAGGTGCTACTGTTACATCAGGAGCTATCAAATCAATGGTAATAAATACTATGAATGATCGTGGTATTAAAACAGAACCAACAGTTAAAGTGTTAAGTAGAGAAGTTAAAAATGATGCTACTTTATATGTGTTAGCTACTTCAAGTTTTAGTGGTTCATTAGAATTACAAGTAACATTGAAAAATGGTGTTATAAGAAGTGCTATTCCACTTAAATATAATGATACTTGTGTATCAAAAAGTGATAGTGAATATTATACTTGTCCTAGTTATATGGATGAAGGATATATCGAAAAATTAATTAAAAATCAAAACAATATAGATAATGTAGATACTGTATCAGGTGCTACTATATCTAGTAAAGCTATAAAAGATATATTTGCATATATTTTAAAATCTGGTTTAGAGTAGAGGTGAATTATGAATATATATATGAGTGTAGCGCTTTTATATTTGCTACTTATAGATAAATTTGAAAATGCTTATTTGTTTAGTATATGTTTTATAATTACTATGTTATTATCAGATCTTATTATAGGTTTAATTAAAAAAATAATAACACCTAAAATGGAGACATTAGTATCTATTTTAGTAAGTGGTATTGTTGTTTCTGTAATAGAATATTTATTACATTTATATATACCAGGTTTTTATAAAGACATGGGTGTATATTTACCATTAATGATGCTTATTAAATATGATTTTCGTTCTAATAGAAAAATATCTGAAAGTGTTATTTATACACTTAAAGGTGCTATTAAATATGTCTTATTACTATTAATAGCAGTATTGATTAAAGAAATATTATTTACTAATACGATAACACTTATGAATAATATTAGTTCTATTACAGGTTATAGAGCTATCTATAATATATTTAAACCAAATAATATTATTCCTATACCATCTACTCTTAATTTCTTATTGATAGGAATTATACTAGGTATATCTAATAAAGTAAGAGGTGATAGAAATGCTTGAGTTATTTATAGGTTCAATCTTTTTATCTAATGTTACTCTTAATAATTATTTAGGACTTAGATTAGATAAGAAAAGTAATGTTATTAATATTCTTACAAGTATAGTTGCATTTATATCAAGTATTGCTAATTATTATTTATATAAACTATTAATTGATTATAAGATAGATTATTTAAAGAATATTGTATTTATATTAGTTATATTTATTGTTAGTTATCTTATATGTTTAATATATAATAAGAAATATAAAGATAGTATAATACCAATTATTATGACTAATAGTTTTGTATTAGGAATATCTTTAATTGTAAATTTAGATTATAATATATATGAACTATTAGTATATAATGCCGGTATAACTTTAGGATATATATTAATTATGTGGTTAATAAATTATTTAAATAATGAATTTAATAAAAGAAAAGTTTTAGTATCATTTAGAGGTTATCCTATTATATTGATAACATTATCAATACTATATATACTACTTGGAAGAATGTGAGGGATAATATGAAGAAAGGATTTACATTAATAGAATTGTTAGCAGTAATAATTGTCTTAGGAATTATTGCAATAATTACTATACCTACAGTTAATGATTCAATTAAATATGCAAAAGAAGAAGCATATAAAGCTAATATAGATGCAATTAAAAAAGCAGCATCTGATTGGTCACTTCAAAATGCGAAGTTGCTTCCTGATGATAATGAATCTATAATTGTATATTTAGGTGAATTAAAACATAGTGGAATCGTAGATATGAATTTAAAAAATCCAGCTACAGGATATGTGTTATCTAATAATACATCTGTTACAATTACAAATAATGGAGGTAAATTTTCATATCGCGTAAATCTTATTGAGGTTAATGAAAATAGTCATGACGCACCACTTTTAGTAATTGAAGGTGATGTTGTAGATTACGTAGAAGTTACACAAGATGATGTAGAATATGTTATTCCTACGGCATATGCAAAAGATGAATCAGGGAATAGTATTAATGCAGAAATTAATTATCAAATTTTTAAAGATGATATTGAAGTATCATCAGTTAATACAAATGCATTAGGCATTTATACTATTATATATTCAGTAACATATCAAGGAGAAACTGGTAGTTATCAAAAAAAGGTTATTGTAAAAGATACTACTAAACCTGAAATTGATTTTGGTGATAATATTATTTGTTCAACCGGTAATATACCAAGTGGTAATGATTTACTTACAGGAGTAGTGGTAACAGATAATAGTGGCGAGACAATTACACCAGTAGTTGATTCAAAAGTACAAAATGAAACAGGTATATATTATGTTTATTATACAGCTACTGATTCATCAGGTAATAGCGAGACAATAAGAAGAGAGGTTGTTGTAAATTGATTTTAGCAACTGTAATTAAAAATGATACACTTGTTAATGGATTAAATGCAATTATTGCTATTATGTTGATTGTAGTTATTACATTAGCGGTAAAAATAGTATTAACTAATAAAAAGTAGTTTTACTATTTTTTATTTTATAGTATACTATATATGAAAAAGAGGTGATTACATGTTTATAGATGAAGTAACAGTTGAGTTATATGCTGGTAATGGTGGAGACGGTTGTATGGCATATAGAAGAGAAAAATATATCGAAATGGGTGGACCATTTGGTGGTAATGGTGGAGCTGGTGCTTCAATCATTTTTCAAGTTGATGAAGGTTTAAATACATTGATTGACTTAAGATATAGACGTGTTATTAAAGGCGATAAAGGTGAGAACGGTCAAGGATCTGGTAAACATGGTAAAAAAGCAGAAGATGTTATTGTAAAAGTACCACCAGGAACTGTTGTTACAGATATAGCTACTAATGAAGTTATTGCTGATTTAACTAATCATAATGATACAGCAGTAATCGCACGTGGTGGACGTGGTGGACGTGGCAATATGGCTTTAGCTACTAAAAACAATTTATGTCCAAGTTATGCTGAAGGTGGAGAACCTGGTGAAGAGATGCGTGTTAAAGTAGAACTTAAACTTTTAGCAGATGTTGGTTTAGTTGGACTACCATCAGTAGGTAAGAGTACAATTATATCTATGATATCAGCAGCCAAACCTAAAATAGCAGCATATCATTTTACTACATTATCACCTAATTTAGGTGTTGTAAGAGCAAGTAAGGGAAGAAGTTATGTAGTAGCAGATCTTCCAGGACTTATTGAAGGTGCTTCATTAGGTGAAGGATTAGGAGATAAATTCCTTCGTCATATCGAACGTACACGAGTAATCGCGCATGTTATTGATATGGGTAGTGCTGAGGGAAGAAATCCATATGAAGATTATTTAGTAATTAGAAAAGAATTAGGAGATTTTAATAAAAAAATATTAGATAAACCTGAAATAATTATTGCTAATAAAATGGATATGCCACTTGCAGAAAAGAATTTAGAAGAGTTTAAAACACATGTAAATGTACCTGTGTATCCAATTGAAGCTATTTCTAATAAAGGTTTAAATGAAGTTATTAATAAAATAGCAGATATGTTAGATACTATAAAAAAAGAACCTTTATATGATCCTAAGGATATTAAAACTCATGTGCTTTATAAATTTAGAGAAGAAGAACCATTTACTATTTTAAAAGAAAAAGATGGTTTTAGAGTAGTAGGTGACAAGGTTGAAAAACTACTTAAGATGACTAAATTTAATACAGATGAAGCAGCTTTAAGATTTGCACGTCAATTAAAACAAATGGGTGTAGATGATAAACTTAAAAGCATGGGAGCACAAGAAGGAGATAATATTAGAATTCTAGATTTAGAATTTGAATTTAAAGATTAAGAATCATTATGATTCTTTTTTGTTGCATTTTAATATATTATATGTTAAACTAATAAGCCAAGGGGCGATTATATGAAAAGAACAATAAATCAAGATACTTATGAGGCAATTAAGAATTTATTAGAATTAAATCCAAGTTTAGTGTTTAACTTTTTAGATGTTTTTGACACTTTCCCATATACAGCATGGAATGATTCTGAAGATGAATATAAGGATGATTATAAGCCTTTAGTTAATAAAAGAGAAATTATGTTAAAAACAAACGATATTGATATCATTGGAAAATATATGAATGGTAGAAAAGATTATAGTTTTACTCAAATAAAGATGATAGCTGATTCATTTATTGAATGTTTAAAAAACATTGTTGTTTTTAAAGAAAATAATAAACAAACAGAAGACTTGGAATTTTTAGAGTCCATATATAATATGACAAGGAGTGAGCTTACATCTGCGTTTAATATTATGAGTGAAGAAGATAAAAAAGAATTTAAAGATAGATTACTTTCTTTAGTATTTTCTAAAAACGAAGAAGATGTAATCAATATGATTCGTGATGACAATTTATTTATGTTATGTGCAACTAATATCTTGATGGCATCTGCTGCAAATATTATATCTTCTAAAGATATATTTGAAGCATCACTTAAAGGTGAAAATCTACCGATGGTTATACGTTTAGCAGGTTTATATGATTATGATGATTATCTTAAACTAGTTGAAAATGAACCGAAAAATCCTAAAGGTATTTGTGCACTTACATATGCTTTCGGCTCAGGTTTAGAATCAAATGGTTTTACTATGGATGCTGATCTTTATAAGTATGCAGAAGAAAGTGGTAATATATATAAATTTATAGATGAGATGCATACATATGATATAAGAGATTTTTATACGTCTAATTTAGTAAAAAAATATTTACTTAAGAAGGATCAAAAATTAAGATAAAAGAATAAACAGATTAGTTTTTAATCTGTTTTATTTTGTTTTTAATTATGCTATAATGTATATAGAATATAGGTGATGATATGACAAAAAGAAAAAGAAGAAAAGAAAAAAAATTAAGTGATTCTTTTATTGTTGAATTAAAAGGTATATTACTTATTTTAATTGCAATTATAGGATTTTTAGGTGTTGATAATGGATTTGGTATAGCAGGTAAAATTGTATCTGGTTTTGCAGTGTTTTTAACTGGTTCATTATATTTACTACCTATCGTATTATGCTTTTTAATAGGTGGATATATAATTATAAAAAGAGAAGAACCTAATTACTTTACATCTAGGCTTATTGGTCTTACTGTATTAACTATTGGTGTATTAGTATTATGTCATTTAAAATATATTGAGCAGTTGCGTGGTATAGCAATACTTGAGACTACATTAAATGAAATAATGGCTTCTATAAACAATTTAAAAGCTGTTAGTGGCGGTGGTATGATAGGTGCATTATTCTCAAGTTTATTTGTATGGCTATTTGATATTAAGGGTACTGAAATTGTAGCAATAGTATTAATTGTATGTGGAAGTATTATGTTTACTGGTATTACTATTTTTGATATTATTTTAAGTATTAAAAATGGTGCATCAAAAGCTAAAGATGAAATTGTAAAAATGAGTAAAAAAGAAAGAGAAATGCATGCTAAAGCTAAAGAAGTTGCAGAAAAATATGAAGAAGAGACTACTTCACCTATAGATAATAAAGTGGTTATTACATCTTTATCTGATTTAGAAAATATGAAAGCTACTCCTGAAAAAGAAGAAGTTAAAGAAGAAATTATTGATACAGGTGATTATATATTGCCTCCAATGAGTATTTTAGAGCGTCCTAAAGCATCTAAAGGTAATAGTGAAAAAGATGTTAAAGATACAGCTGAGTTATTAATATCTGCTTTAAACGATTTTGGTGTACCAGGTTGTCATATTGTTGCAATTCATATAGGACCTGCTGTAACACAATATGAGTTAGAAATTAAAAGTGGTACTAAATTGACAGCAGTTACAAGTTTGAATAGAGAACTTGCTTTAGCCTTAGCTGCTAAAGATATACGTATTGAAGCACCAATTCCAGGAAAAAGAACAATAGGTATTGAAGTACCTAATAAATCTACAACTTCTGTATGTGTAAGAGAAGTTTTAGAACGTGTTCCTGCTAATTTATCTGATAGTAAACTTTTAACTGTTTTAGGTAAAGATATCATGGGTGAACCAAAATGGATGGAAATAAATAAGACTCCACACTTATTGGTTGCAGGTTCAACTGGATCTGGTAAATCTGTATGTATCAATAGTATTATTACTTCATTATTGATGAGAAGTAAACCAGACGAAGTAAAATTAGTATTAATAGATCCTAAAAAAGTAGAACTTTCTATGTATAATGGTGTACCACATTTGATGGCACCAGTTGTTACAGATGCTAGAAAAGCTAATATTGTTCTTAAAAAAATCGTTGTTGAAATGGAAAGAAGATATGACGAATTTGAAAGAACTGGTACAAAAAATATTGCAGGTTATAATGCTTTAGTAGAATCTAAAAACAAAGATTTAACTGATGAAAATAAATTAAGAAAAATGCCATTTATTGTTGTAATTATAGATGAACTTGCTGATTTAATGTTGGTAGCTGCTAAAGAAGTAGAAGACTCTATTATGCGTATTACACAAATGGCAAGAGCTGCAGGAATACATTTAATAGTTGCAACACAACGTCCATCTACAGATGTAATTACAGGTGTTGTAAAAGCAAATATTCCATCAAGAATTAGTTTTGCTGTATCATCAGGAATTGATTCAAGAACAATTTTGGATGCTACAGGTGCTGAAAAACTACTTGGTAAAGGTGATATGTTATTCTTACCACAAGGTGAGAATGCTCCTATAAGAATTCAAGGAACATTTATATCTGATGAAGAAATTAAAAGGGTAGTAGATTATACTATATCAAGACAAAAAGCACATTACGATGAAACATTAACAATGGATGATGAAGAGATGAATGCTACTTCTATGGTTGATGAACATGATGCAACAGAAGAACCTTTATATAACGAAATAGTTGAATTTGTAGTTACTACTGGTAAAGCATCAGCATCACTTCTACAACGTAAATTTAGATTAGGTTATAATAGAGCAGCTAGATGTATTGATTTACTTGAAGAACGAGGAATAATTGGTCCTGCTAACGGTTCTAAGCCAAGAGAAGTATTAGTTAAATTAGAAAAAGATGAGTAATCATCTTTTTTTATATAAAAAAAGTATCTATATAGATACTTAGTTATATTTATCAATTAATTCATTTTTAAAATCATCATTAGCAAAATAATTAATACCGATTGCATCTTTAACTTCTTTTAATGTCTTATTCGCATATTCATTTGCTTCTTCAGTTCCTTTTTTCAAATACTCATATACTTCATCAATATGAGATTCATAATATTTTCTTTTTTCTCTTATTGGAGTTAATAATTCTTCCATGACATTAAACAATAAATTTTTAATTTTAACATCACCAAGTCCACCTTTTTTATAGTGAGCTTTAACCTCGTCTAAACTATTATATTCTTCAGTATATTTTTTAACTTGTTCATCAGTAGCAAATGCAGATAAATATGTAAATACAGTATTACCTTCAACATTACCTGGATCAGTAACTTTTATATGATTTGGATCTGTATACATACTTTGAATTTTCTTTTTAACAGTTTCTGTATCATCAGAAAGATATATACAGTTATTTAATGATTTACTCATTTTAGCTCCACCATCAATACCAGGTAATCTAGAACATACTTTATTTTTAGGTAGTACTGGATTTGGCATTACTAATACATCAGTATATGTTGTATTAAAACTTTTAACAATTTCTCTTGCTTGTTCTATCATTGGTAATTGATCTTCACCAACAGGAATTATATTTGCTTTGAATGCAGTTATATCAGCAGCTTGACTGATAGGGTAGTTTGCAAATCCTACAGGAATACCTTTAGTTTCATTATCAAATCCACGAAATTTGATTTCTGATTTAACGGTTGGATTTCTAAGTACACGTGATAATGTAACTAAATTCATATAATAACATGTTAACTCTGGTAAAGCAGAAATTTCCGATTGTATAAGAAATGTAACTTTATTAGGATCTAATCCTATTGATAAATAATCTAACATAACTTCAATAACACTATTTCTAACTTTTTGTGGATTACCAGAATTATCTGTAAGTGCTTGAGCATCTGCTATCATTATAAACATTTTTTCATAATTACCTTCATTTTGTAATGTTACACGTTCTTTTAATGAACCGGCATAATGACCAATGTGTAACTTACCAGTAGGTCTATCTCCAGTTAGTATTATATTTTTCATAATTCCACCTCATTAGTATTATATCATAAATTATAATATTAAAGAATAAAAGATGCTTATTCAGCATCTTTTTTCATTGTTCTATATTCTCTTGCACTTACTTTTGCTTTAGAACCATCTTTTTTTGTGATAGTTACCATATTTAATTTTTGCATGTGTTTAGTTGCATGACAAGAATGTGTTCTAAGATTTCCAGATAAAGGTTTTCTTGCTGTTTCTTTTTTAGCCATAATATCCCTCCTTGCGTCGACTAATTAATTTTACTATAAAATATAAGATAAGTCAATTATTTTGCTTTAAAATACTTTTGTTTTATATTATAATATTAATAGAGGTGATAGAATGTATACACCACTATATGTTAAAACTGATAATAGTCTTTTAACTAGTATGATTAAGATAGAAGATTTAATCAATTTTGCTAATAAACATAATATTAAAAGTTTGACTATAACAGATGACAAAATGTATGGTGTTATGGATTTTTATCATGCTTGTATTAAAAACAATATTAAACCTATAATAGGGTTAGAAATTATATATAAAGATTTAAAGATTGTACTATATGCTAAAAACTATGAAGGTTATAAATCATTAGTTAAAATATCTAGTAATGAATATAAACCTTTAAAGGATGATAATTTAATACTTGTTATACCATATAATAGTTATAAATTATATAATGAATTAAGTACTTTATATGATACATATGTAGGTTATAGTACTAAAGAAGAAATGTCTAAAATAAGAGAAAATAAAGTTTATTTTAATGAGACATTATGTTTAAATAAAGAAGATAGTAAATATTTAAAATATTTATATGGTATTAAAAATAATAAAGTTTTATTAAGTATCGATAATAATTATGATGATAATTATCTACATTTAGAAGATGAACTTAGAGATTATGATTTAACTAATAATTATAAAATTACAGATATGTGTAATATTAAATTAGAGTTTAATAATGATTTATTATGCATTTATCCTTGTGATGACCCATATGAATATTTAAAAAAATTATGTATTGATGGACTTAAAAATAAATTTGGTTCTAGTGTATCTAAAATTTATCAAGAAAGATTAAAATACGAATTAGATATAATCAATAAAATGGGATTTTGTAATTACTTTTTAGTTGTATGGGATTATGTTAAATATGCAAAAGAAAATGGTATATTAGTAGGACCAGGAAGGGGTTCTGCTGCAGGTAGTTTAGTATCTTATTTACTTAATATAACAACAGTAGATCCTATTAAATATAATTTATTGTTTGAAAGATTTTTAAATCCTCATCGTGTTACTATGCCGGATATTGATGTCGATTTTGAGGCGACAAGAAGAGATGAAGTAGTTAAATATTGTATATCTAAATACGGTGATAAAAAAGTAGTACCTATTATTACATTTGGTACAATGGCATCTAAACAAGCTATTAGAGATACTGCTAGAGTAATGGATATTAATTTAAGTGATGTTGATTTAATATGTAAACATATGGATTCTAGATTATCATTAAAAGATAATCTTGTAAAAGTTAAAGATTATTTATATAGTGATGAACTTATGGAAATGTATAATGTTGCAACTAAGCTAGAAAATATTAAAAGACATACATCTATACATGCTGCAGGTATTGTAATGTCTAAAATAGATTTAGATAATATCATACCTTTAGATAAAAGAGATGGCTTTTATGTAACTGCATATGATATGACGTATTTAGAAGATATAGGATTATATAAAATGGATTTTTTAGCTATTAGAAATCTAACTTTAATTGATAATGTTTTAAAAGAAATAGGTTATCTTAAATTCGATGATATACCTTTAGATGATCCTAAAGCTATTAAACTATTCCATGATGTATATACATTAGGTATATTTCAATTTGAAAGTGAAGGAATGATGAATTTCTTAAGAAAATTAAAAGTAAATAATTTCGAAGATATTTATAATGCCATCGCATTCTATAGACCTGGTCCTATGGATTCAATAGATGAATTTTTAAGAAGAAGAAAAACTAATAAAGTTACATATATAGTACCGGAATTAGAACCTATTTTAAAAGAAACTAAGGGTATTATGGTATATCAAGAACAGGTAATGCAAGTAGCATGTAAAATAGCTGGATATAGTTTAGGCGAAGCAGATATTTTAAGAAGAGCAATGTCTAAGAAAAAGGAAGATATATTACTTAAAGAAAAAGATAAATTTATTTCTGGTGCCATTAAAAATGGATATAATATTAATGTTGCAAATAAGATATATGAAGATATACTTAAATTTGCATCATATGGTTTTAATAAATCACATTCTATCGTATATGCAATGGTTTCATATCGTATGGCTTATTTAAAAGCTAATTATTCTAATATCTTTTTGAAACATTTATTAACATCAGTAATAGGTGATGAAGTTAAAACTAAAAATTATATTTATGAATGTATGAAATATGGAGTAGAAGTAGTAAAACCATCTATTAATTTATCTTCATCAGTATATGAAATACATGATAATAAGATAATATATCCATTCACATGTATTAAGGGATTTGGTGTTTCTATTGCAAATGAAATATTAAAATATAGGACTAGTCCTGTTACTGATATATTTGATTTCTTTGCGCGTTTTCATCTTACAAAGAAAGTAGTAGAAACATTGATACTTACAGGTGCTTTAGATGAGTTTGGTTATACTAGAAAAACATTAATTGAAAATTTAGATGTATTACTTAATTATGGGGATATAACTAGTTATATGGATCCTGAGTATGCATTAAAACCAGAACTAATTATAATGGATGAATATCCTAAAAAGAAATTAATGATGGATGAACATGATCTATTAGGTCTTTATTTAACTGATCATCCAACAAAAGAATTTAGAATAAAAGAAGGAACTGTACCACTTAAAGATATTTCATTATATTTTGATAAGTTTATAAATGTTATAGGTTTAATTGATAAAATAGTTGTTACTAAAGGTGATAAACCTATGTGTTTTGTATCTATTTCTGATGAAGTAAATAATATTGATGTTGTCTTATTTAATAATGTTTATATGAATAATAAATTATTAAATAAAGGTGATATAATTAAAGTATATGGTAGAGTAGAAAAAAGATTTGATAAATATCAAATAATAGTAAAAGAAGTAAAAATATTGGAAGGTGTATAAAATGAGATATATATTAGCACGCATAGTGTCAACACTTGCATATTTCATGATTAAATTAATAGGTAAGGATGGAACTTATTTTCCTGGTAAGTTAGCAATTAAAATATGTCCTGAATTTTTAAAATATATTAAGAAACCTAAAGTTATTGTAGGTGTAACTGGTACAAATGGTAAAACTACTGTTTGTAATATGATAATAGATATTTTAGAAGACAATGGTTATAGAGTTTTATCTAATAGGAAAGGTGCGAATATAAACTTTGGTATCGCATCAACTTTCTTGGAAGCTAAAGGTAATTATGATATAGCAGTTTTAGAAATTGATGAGAGAAGTTCTAAACTAATATACCCATATATTAAACCTAATTATGTTGTTGTAACTAATTTCTTTAGAGATTCAATTAGAAGAAATGCTCATACAGAATATATTGTAAGTTTTATTAATGGTGCAATTCCTAAAGATACCATTATAGTTGCAAATGGTGATGATATTATAACTACTACATTAGCAAGTGAGAATAAGCATCTTTATTATGGTATTGATAAATTAGATACTGATTTAGATAAATGTATAAATCATGTTAGAGATATGCGTATATGTCCTATATGCCATCATGAGCTTGTTTATGATTATGTTAGATATCATCATATAGGAAGATGTCATTGTTCTAACTGTGATTTTGAATCTCCTAAACTTGATTATTTAGCTAAAGTAGATTTTGATAATATGAAGATGGATTATAGATATGATACAAAAATATGCACATATCCATTAGTATCTAGAAGTATATTTAATACATATAATGAAGTTGCAGCAATCACACTTTTAACTAATTTAGGTTTAAAACCTAATGATATTAAACAAAGTTTAAATAAACTAAATATAGTTGAGACTAGATATACTAAAGAAACAATTAATGGAGTAGAATTAATCACACATTTAGCAAAAGGTCAAAATCCTGTGGCATGCTCCAGAGTATTTGATTATGTTAAAAGTGAATCAGGAAGTAAGATAGTAATATTTTTACCAGATGATGTAGAAGATAACATAAAAACCAGTGAAAATATTACATGGTTATATGATACTGATTTTGAACTTTTAAATGATCCTTCGATTAAAAAAATAATCATTGGTGGTCCAAGATATTTAGATAATAAATTAAGATTATTACTTGCAGGTATACCTGAAGATAAATTTATAGTTATTCCAAACGAATTAGATACTGCTAATTATATCGATAAAGATGTTGATAAAATATTTGTATTACATGATTTACATGCAACTCATTTAGGTTTTGAAATTAAAAAAAGAATTAAAGAGATATTGGAGGATGACCAAGATGAAAATAGAAATACTTTATAGTGAAATAGCTAATTTATTTGGTGATATGGCCAATATTGATTATTTAGTTAAATGTATACCTGATGCAGAATTTATATATACATCTTTAAATGATAAACCCAAATTTATAACTGAAGATATTTCACTTGTATATATGGGTCCTATGAGTGAGAATAGTCAAAAACTTGTTATCGATGCTTTAAAACCATTTAAAAAAGATATAGAAGCCTCTATTAATAATAATGTTAATTTTTTAATAACAGGTAATGCTTTAGAAGTATTTGGTAAATATATTTTAAATGAAGATGGTACATCGGAAGAAGGTTTAGGTATTTTTGATATATATGCTAAAAGATGTATGATGCATAGATACAATAGTATTGAACTTGGTATGTTTAATGATATTAAAATAGTAGGATTTAAAAGTAGTTTTACAGAAGTCTATGGCGAAGTAGATAAGTTTATAGATATTATAAGAGGATATGGTAATAGTAAAGATAGTAAAGTAGAAGGAATACATAAGAATAATTTTATTGCAACATCTCTATTAGGGCCAATATTAATATTAAATCCTTATTTCACAAAATATTTATTAAATAAAATGGGATATAATAAACCTTTATTGTATGAAAATGAAATGATTATGGCATATAATAAAAGAGTAGAAGAGTTTGAAGATTTAAAAAGAAACTTAGATTAATAGTTTTAAAAAACTATTAAATAGTGTATAATTAATATAGGAGGAAATGTATATGATATGGATAATTTTAGGTATAGTAGTAGTTATAGTACTATATGTTATTGCAACTTATAATAAGTTGATAAGAGGAAGAAATAAAGTAGATGGTGAATGGTCTCAAATAGATGTACAATTAAAAAGAAGAATTGATTTAATTCCTAATTTAGTTGAAACAGTAAAAGGATATGCAAAACATGAAAAAGACACATTAGATGCAGTTATTAATGCACGTAGTAAAGCTGAAAAAGCATCTACACCTGAAGAAAAAATGGAATTAGCTGCTGAAATGTCAGTTGCGTTAACAAATTTATTAGCAGTAGCTGAAGCATATCCAGATTTAAAAGCAAATGAAAATTTCTTAGAGTTACAAGCAACAATTAAAGAAACTGAAGAAAAAATTGCATATGCACGTCAATTTTATAATGATGCTGCTAAAAGTTATAAGAATTTAGTAGAAATGTTCCCATCTAATATTATTGCTGGAATATTTAAATTCCAAGCTAAACCTTTCTTTGAAGTAGATTCTAAAGATAGAGAAGTACCTCAAGTTAAATTTTAGGAAGTTTTACTTCCTTTTTTCTTGACATAAATACAAACATATGTTAGTATTTTCTTAGGGTGATAATTGTGAGGATAGATAAGCTTTTAGAAAAAAATGGTAAATATAAAATATACTTAGATAATGGTGAAGTAATAACTACTTATGATCAAGTTATCATAGATAATAAACTTTTATATGCAAAAGAAATAGATGATCTAGTATATGAAAAAGTATTAAAAGATACCTATAATTATGGTATGTATGATAAATGTATTAAACTAATAAATAAAAAAATGCGTACTAAAAAAGAAATAGAATCTTATTTATATAAACAAAATATAGATAAATATATGATTAATAATATTATTACAAGATTAATAAATAATGGTTTATTAAATGAGGATATGTATATTAAAGCATATATTAATGATAAACTTAATTTTACAATGGATGGTCCATATAAGATAAGAAATTATTTGGTTGAAAACGAATTAGATATGGACTTAATTGACCTTGAATTATCTAAAATAGATATGAGTATCTTTGAAGATAAATTAATAAAATATATTACTAAAAAAGCTTTATCTAATAAAACGTCTATATATCAATTTAGGATTAAAATGCTTAATGATTTAATTAGTAAAGGTTATGATAAAGAGACAATATTAAGATATCTTGATAATGTTAAAGTAGCTAGTAATATTAAAGCTGATTATGAAAAAATATATACTAAATTAAGTAAAAAATATGATGGCGATATCCTTATGCAAAATGTTAAAAACAAATTATATCAAAAAGGATATAATACTGAAGAAATAAATGAAATAATAAAATAAAAAACGGATTTATATCCGTTTTAATATTGTGCAATTGAAGCTTTATAATTCTCTTTTACAATAGTATCGTTGATCTTTAAATTATATTTTTCTCTTATAGCTTTCCATGCAACATTTACATAGTTTTCATCATTTGAAATAGCTTCTTTTGTTAAAGCTTCAATAATAGTTGTCTTAGTATCTTCTAATGAAGGTTTATCACCTTTAGAAACAATATATAAAATATGGTAACCATAGCTTGTTTGAATAGGTGTTTTAGAATATTCTCCTACATTTAATTTGCAAGCTGCATTAATGAAATCTTTAGGATAACTACTTTGTTTATTGAATGGTGCTAATGTACCACCAACTTTAGCAGATTCATCATCACTATATGCAGTTGCTAAAGTAGCAAAATCTTCACCATTATTTAATTTTTCAATAACTTCTAAAGCTTTATTATATGCTTCAGTATTAGCTTTGGCTTTATCTTCATCTGACATATCTGTAGTTGTTTTAGGTGCTATTAATATTTGTTTAGCACTTATTTCACCAATAATTTCATTTTTATAGTATTTTTCTATTTCTGAATCTTTAATAGTGCTTTTATAATAATTTTCAGCTACAGCATTTTTTTCATAACTTAGAGTGTAGTATTCTAATAAAGATGCTTCAGTAACACCGTTATTTTTAAGTACATCCTCCCATTTATAACCAGTGCTTTCATAGTATTCTTTCATACTTTTAATATATGATTCAGCACGTGTCTTATAAGAATCAGTATTAGATAATTCTTTGCTTATTATTTCTTTATCAATCATATCTATAAGAGCACTTGCACCATATGTTTCTTTCATTTTTTCATATAATTCATTAGCAGTATAATTTTTACCATCAATACTTGCTAAAACCTCTTCGCCATTTTCTAATTTAGGAGTTTTAACACATCCTGTTATTAAAAAGGCACTTAATAAAACTAAAAACAATTTTTTATATGCTTTCATATTTTCCTCCATAACTATACATTTATTATTATAATAAATTTGATTAACAATTTCAATATTTTTGCCTTAAGTAATCACAAAAGTTTAAAATTGCCATAGAATAATGTGAAAAGACAAAAAGGAGGATGAAGTTATGTGCAATAATCAAGGCGTATCAGGAGCAGCTATTGTTTTAGTATTATTTATTCTTTTAATAATCATACTTGGGGCTTATATTTAGGAGGTTAAATTATGGAAAAAACTAAGAATAATTACTTAATTATGATAATTTTATATATCTTACTTGCAATCATATTAGGATCATGGATTTTTTAAAGAGGGAAACCTCTTTTTTATTATAAAAAAGTTTTAAAAAATATGCTAAAACTCTTTACATTGAACATGAAAAAGAGTAAAATAGTGGTATAAGGTGGATGGAAGTGGGAAGAAATGGGGGATGCCTATGTTTATAGGAGAATATCACCACAATCTAGATGATAAGGGTAGACTTACTATTCCTTCAAAATTAAGAGAAGAATTGAAAGATGATTTTATCTTAACAAGAGGTTTAGATGGATGCTTATTTATCTATCCAAAGGTTGAATGGGAAAATATTATTGAGAAGTATAGAAATCTTCCTAATACTAAGGATGCCCGTAATTTTATGCGTTTCTTCTTATCTGGCGCAGTTACATGTGAATGTGATAAGCAAGGTCGTATTAATATACCAACTCCATTACATCATCATGCATCTTTAACAAAAGAATGTGTCATCATAGGTGTTTCTGAACGACTTGAAGTTTGGGATAAAGAAAGATGGGAAAACTTTGTTAAAGAAAATGAAGAAGGATTCAGTGATTTAGCTGATAAATTATTTGAACCAAATATATAGGGGGATTTATGCATATAAGTGTTTTACTTAATGAAAGTATTCAATATTTAAATATTAAAGATAATGGTATATATGTTGATGCTACTTTAGGACGTGCTGGTCATAGTAGTTTAATCTTAAGTAAAATACCTAATGGATTTTTATATGCTTTTGATCAAGATAGTGAGGCTATCGAAGCAAGTAAAACTAAATTATCTAAGATTGCTAACAATTACGAAATTATTAAAAGTAATTTTGTTAACATGAAAGCTGAATTAGAATCTAGAAATATATCTGGTGTTGATGGAATTTTATACGATTTAGGAGTATCAAGTCCACAATTAGATGAGGACTATAGAGGATTTAGTTTTCATAAAGATGCATATTTAGATATGCGTATGGATTTATCTAATAAATTAGATGCTTGCTATGTTGTTAATAATTATACAAAAGAAGAATTAATAAGGATATTTAAATGTTATGGTGAAGAAGTATATGCATCAAGTATTGCTAATAATATAGTTAAATATCGTGAGAATAAAAAGATTGAAACTACTTTAGAACTTGTTAGTATTATTGATGAATCTGTTCCTTTTAAATATAAAAGAGATCATCATCCAGCAAGAAAAGTATTTCAAGCAATTAGAATAGAAGTAAATGATGAGTTAAATGTGTTTGAAAAGTCATTAAAGGATGCATTAGAACTTTTGAATGTTGGTGGAAGAATATGCGTCATTACTTTTCATTCGTTAGAAGATAAAATATGTAAAGAAATATTTAGAAATGCATCTAGTATTCCTGATAGCATGAAACATATGCCTATAATTCCGGATGAATATATGCCTAAATATAAGACTATTAAAGTAATTGAACCAACAAAAGAAGAAATAGAAAGAAATCCTAGAAGTAGAAGTGCTAAGTTGAGGGTTATTGAAAGGGTGAAATAATGAAAACAATTAGAATTAACAAATTAACAAAAGGTGAAAAATTATTATATGGAATAGGTTTATTTTCACTTATTGCTATTGTTTTTATTCAGGTTTTTTGTGGTGCATCTATAGGTAACCTTAATTTAAGTGTTGAAAAAATAAAAGGCGATATTAAAAATGAGGAAAAGAAAATTGAAAGCTTAAACATGAAAGTATCAGAATTAACAAGCTTCGATAATGTAAAAGGGGTTGTTAAAGATATGGGATTGGCGTATAATAATGATAATATCATAGTTATAGGTGAATAGAGGTGGATTATGCAAAAGAATATCAGTACTAAAGAGTGGAATGTACCTAAGACTCTTTTTGGGGTATTCTTTTTTTGTTTAATATTTTTATTTTTAGTATATGTATATATATCTATTTCACCTAAAGTATTAGGAATAGATATTCAAAAATTTGCATTAACTCGTAATAAATATTACACCGTATTAAAAGCTAAACGTGGTACTATTTATGATAATGCGAATAATACGCTTGCATTAAACGTTTATTCATATACTGTAATTGCATATTTATCTCCAACTAGAACAGTAAATCCAGAAAAGCCTGCACATGTAGTTGATATTGCATATACAGCCAAAGCATTAGCGCCTATACTTAATATGACAGAAGCTGATTTAACTAATTTACTTAGTCTAGGTAAAGAGGGAAGATATCAAGTCGAATTAGGACCTGGTGGTAGAAATATTACAGAATTAAAAAAAGAAGAAATAGAAAAACTTAATTTACCTGGAATTGATTTTGTTGAGTCATCAAAAAGATTTTATCCAAATGGTGATTTTGCATCATATATAATCGGTTATGCTAAAACGAATGAACGTGAAACAGAAAATGGAATTGAAAAGATAATTGATGGTGAACTTGGTATTGAATATAAGTATAATGACATGTTAAAAGGTACAGATGGTTCACTATCATATCAACAAGATGCGAATGGTTATCAAATACCTGAAACTAAAGAAGAAAGAGTAGATGCTTTAGATGGTTATGATATACATTTAACAATTGATTCTGGAATTCAAAGATTTATTGAAGAAGTAATGGATGAGGCAGAATCTAAATACAAGTATGAATGGTTACAAATTCATGTTATGGATGCTAAAACTGGTAGAATAGTAGGTTCAGCATCTAGTCCAAGTTTTGATCCTAATATAAGAAATTTAACAAATTATGAAAACAATTTAACATCTATTTTAATTGAACCTGGTTCAGTTATGAAAACTATGACTTATTTATGCGCGATGGAAAAAGGAACTTATGATGGAACTAAAACATATAAATCAGGTAGAATTACTGTAGGAGATACTTATATTGAGGATTGGAATAATAGAGGTTGGGGTGTTATTGACTATGATTATGGTTATGTCCAATCGTCTAATGTTGGTATTACCAATATGCTTTTAATAGATAAATTCATTGATGCTGATGATTTAAAAGAATGTTTAACTAAGTTTGGTTTTGGATCACCTACTGGTATAGAACTTAGTGAAGTAGCTGGAAAAGTAGATTTTTATTATCCAGTTGAGATAGCAACTGCAGGATTTGGACAAGGTATATATGTAACACCGATTCAAATCTTACAAGCATATTCTATTATTTCTAATAATGGTAAGATGTTAAAACCACATATTATAGATAAAATAGTAGATCCTAATGAAAATAAGATTATATATCAAAGTGATGTAGATGAATCAGAAACATTAATTAGTATGGATACTGTAGAAAAGATAAAATCATTAATGTATGATGTTGTTAATTCTAAAGGTGGTTCTGGTGGTGGATATTCAGCACTTTCATATGGTGTGGATTTAATTGGTAAGACAGGTACTGCTGAAATATTTGAAAATGGTAGATATTTATCTCATCAATACATAAGAAGTTTTGCAGGAATGTTCCCTAAGGAAAATCCTAGATATATAATTTATGCAGCTGTTAAAAAAGTAAGTCCAGATGCTAATACAGTACTTACTACTAGTGTTAAAAAAATAGTTTCAAATATTGCTAAATATTTTAATATTTATGATAATTCTAAAGAAACAGCTATTAAATCATATAATGTTTCTAATTATCTTAATAGAGATACTGCTTTTGTATCTAATGAGCTAAAAACATTAGGTATAGTTCCAGTATTAATAGGTGATGGAAATTATATTATTAATCAACTACCTAAAGCTAATACTACTGTTTTAGCTGGTGAAAAAATATTTTTAATGACTAATTCATCAAATTATACTATGCCAAATATGAAAGGCTGGTCTAGAAAAGATGTAATGACATATTTAGATGCTATTGGTGCTAATTATGTTATAGAAGGTCAAGGATTTGTTACTAAACAAAGTTTAAGTGCATCTAGTAAAATAGATACTATGGAACAAATTGTAATTACATTAAATGATAAATATTAGTACATTATGTACTAATATTTTTTATTGTAAAAAAAATAAAGCTATTTAGCTTTATTTTTATATTTTTCTATATAATCCAATTGCTTTTCCTAAGATAGTAACATTAGGTAATATAATAGGGTCCATTGTATCGTTTTCTGGTTGTAATCTTATATGATCAGCTTCTTTATAGAAAGTTTTTAATGTTACTTCGTTTTCATCGGTCATTGCAACTATTATTTCACCGTTATGTGCAGTATTAGATCTTTTTACTATAACTACATCACCATCTAATATACCGGCATTAATCATACTTGTACCAGATACTTTAAGTGTAAATACTTCTTCACCTTTTGGTACTAAAGAAGCGGGAAGTGCAAAGAACTCTTCAGGCATTTCAATAGCCTCGATAGGTGAACCGGCAGTGATTTTTCCAAGTAGTGGAACTTCAATAATATCTTCGTTTTTATTTTCGTATTCGTTATCAACTAATAATTCAATAGCTCTGTTTTTTGAACCGTCTTTTTTAATAACACCTTTGTCTTCTAAACCTTTTAAATGTGAATGAATAGTGGCAGGACTTGATATGTCTAAAGCCTTACCAATTTCTCTAATAGTAGGTGGATATCCATGGGATACCATAAATTCTTTTATATATTTAAGTACGTCTCCTTGTCTTTTTGTTAACTTTTCCATAAATCCTCCTTAATCTTTACAATTTAAGTATACTACATATTTATGTTCGTGTCAAACATTTGTTTACATTTTTTTAAAAAAGCGAAAAAAAGTTCGATTTATTATTGACACGAACATTTATTCGTAGTATGATGTTTATAGTAAAGGAGGAAACATTATGGAAAGAGTAATGAAAAGAATAAGTGATAATACAATTATTATATTATTCATAGTTGTTGTTTTATCTTCAACATTTTATATGGGATTGAGTGAAAGGAAGCTTGCTAGTGTTTCTTCAACCAATTCTATAAGTCAATCTATATAATTAATAAACTAGTTGAAAACTACTTAGATATTTAGTATAATTAAGTAGGAGATGATTATATGGAATTTTTAATAGATGTATTACAAATTTTAGGTGGTTTCATAGTTGGTGGTGTAGTTGGTTTCTTTATTGCTAGACATTACTTACAAAAATATCTTAAGAAAAATCCACCTATTAATGAACAAATGATTAAAGCTATGATGAGTGGTATGGGAAGAACTCCATCACAAAAACAAGTTAATCAAATGATGAAACAAATGTCTAAATATATGTAGGCATTTTTTTTATGACTTTTCATATTATGTAGTGGTGATAATATGAACATTAAAGATATACTATCTATAATAGATGGTGTTATACTTAATATACCTAAAAATATAAATGTTTTAATAAATAATATAAGTATGGATAGTAGAAATATAAAATCAAATGACATTTTTATCGCGGTTAATAACGGCTATTTATATATAGAAGATGCAATTTCAAATGGTGCTATTTTAGTAATTACGGATAAAGATATACGTATTACTAAAGATATATGTATATTAAAAGTATCAGATATTAAAACTGCTATTCTAAGATTAGTATTATTAATAAGAAAAAGGTATCGATATATACCATTAATTGCAATAACAGGTTCAGTCGGTAAAACAACAACTAAAGAATTAATATCTGATGTATTAGAAACAAAATATAATGTTTTGAAAAATATATCTAATCATAATAATTATTTAGGTGTAGCTTCTACGATGTTTAATCTTAAAGAAGATTATGACTTTATTGTATTAGAAATTGGTATGAATCATTTAGGTGAAATAGATGAAATTTCAAGATCTGTTATACCAGATATATGTATTATTACTAATATAGGTACTTCACATATTGGTAATTTAGGTAGTAAAAAAAATATTATTAAAGCTAAATTAGAAATACTTAACGGCAATAAAAATGCAAAATTATTAATGCTTAAAAAGACATTGCCTAGATTTAAATATCCATATCTTGATAGATGTAAATTTAAAATAAGTCATATAAAAATTAATGATAAAATGTCTTTTGATTTAAAATTAAATGATAAATATAAATTAACATTTAATATACCAAATATAAAATATATTGATAATATTCTTCTTACTTTAGGCCTATTAAAATATTATTGTTTAGATGAAAAAGAAGTTATTAAAGCTATAGAATCTTATAATGGTATAAATGGAAGAATGATGATATATAAATATAGTAATTATACATTAATAGATGATACATATAATTCGAGTTATGAATCATTATGCGGCTTAATTAATTATATTAAAAGATTAAAGAATCCACTTTTAATAATAGGCGATATAAAAGAGTTAGGTATATATAGTGTAAAAATACATAAAAGAATTAATAAGTTATTAAAATCTATTAATAAAAACAATATTTTATTAGTAGGTGAATATACAAAATATATAACTGGTATTCACTTTAATGATAATGAAGATGTTATTGATTATTTATCAAATATTAATTTAGATGGATATACCATTGCAATTAAAGGTTCTAGATTAATGCATTTAGAACAAATAGTAGATTTTTTAAAAAAATAAAAGTATTTTAGAAAAATGCCTCCTATATTATATGTAGGAGGTATTTATGAAGAAAATATTTATTGTAGTAATAGTTATAATAGTAGTATATGTTTCTAATATGTATTTTAATGATAATAAAATAAAAGTTGATATTAAAGGCGCGGTTATTAGTCCAGGAGTATATGAGGTTAATGATAAGATGACTATATCAGATTTAATTTTATTGGCAGGAGGATTGAGGAGCGATGCTGATACATCAAATATTAATTTAACGGATTATGTTATGGAAAATGATACTTTAGTAATACCTACTATTGAAACAAGTATGAATGATATTGAGGTTATAGAAAAAGAATCGGTATGTCCTAAAATAGTAATTGAAGATAATCTTATAAATATTAATAAGGCGTCTATAGAGGAACTTAGTAAACTTCCTTCGATAGGTATATCTAAAGCAACTGCTATAGTTAAATATAGAGAATCTAAAGAATTTGATAAAATAGAAGATATTATGAATGTTAAAGGTATAGGAAAAGCTATATATGACAAAATTAAAGATCTTATTAGGGTCTAAATATTTATTAATACTTATTATTATTTTTACTATCATTCATTCGTTAACTTATCATGATAATTTATCAAAAAGTGATATATATGTAATAAAAAGTATTAAAAGAAATGATGATAAATTAACTATAATATCTAATAATGTATTAATTAATTATTATGGCACCGAGGATTATAAAATTGGTGACAAGATTTTAGTAGAGGGTAGTTATACTATACCTGATTATAATACTAATTTTAATTTGTTTAACTATAGATTATATTTAAAAAGTATTGGTATAAATTATATTTTAAATGCATCAAAAATAGAAAAAGTATCGAGTAGTAATAATATATTTTATAAAATAAAAAATTCTATGATTGAAAGAATTTATAAATATCATAGTTATCACTATTTATTATCTTTTATTTTAGGTGATACAAATTATATTGAAAACGATATTAAAATATCCTTAAAAGAAAATGGTATTAGTCATTTATTTAGTGTATCAGGTATGCATGTATCTTTATTGAGTATTGTTATAATTAATATTTTAAATAAATTTAAAAAAAGTGATTTTAATTATGTATTTGTTTCATTATTTTTAATTTTATATATGTTTTTAGTTAGTAATATAGGTGTTATAAGATCTGTTATAATTTTTATTTTGAATTTTATAAATAAGAAATTTAATTTAAATATAAAAACAATATATTTATATGTTTATTTAATATGTTTCTTTTTAATATATAATCCATATTTAATATATAATGTAGGGTTCCAATTTAGTTTTACAATATCTATTTTTTTAAATCTTTATAGTGTTTTAATAAATCAATATCATAATTATTTTGCTAAAATTTTTATGATAAGTTTAATATCTTTTATGGTAAGTATTCCCATATTAATTAATACTAATTTTAGTATTAATATTATGAGTCCATTTATAAATGTTTTGTTTGTACCTTTAATATCACTTATAATTTTCCCATTATCATTATTAGTTTTTATTATACCTATATTAGAACCTATATTAAATATATTTATACATATATTTGAATATTTAACGTTTTTATTTAATAAGTTTAATGTTGATATTATTATGTCACATATGTCGATAATATTTGTTTTATTATATTATTTAATCATTATATATATCTTACATACGTTTAAATATCATAAATATTATAATATTTTAATATTAGCTTTAATTATTTTTATTCACCATAATATTTATAATTTTAATAATGAGCTACATTTTATAAATGTAGGACAAGGTGATGCTTCTTTGTTGCGTTTAAAAAATAAAGCAGTTTTAATTGATACAGGTGGTAATAAAAACTATGATGTTAGCAATAATATTTTAATACCATATTTAAAAAGTATTGGGATTAAAAAAATTGATCTAATTATCAGTCATGGAGACTATGATCATATGGGAGGTTCGATTAATTTAGTAAATAATTTTAAAGTAGAAAAAGTAATATTCAATTGTGGTGAATATAACGATTTAGAAAAAGAGCTAATCAATGTATTAAATAAAAAGAAAATTAAATATTATTCATGTATTAAAGAATTAAATATAGATAATAATAAATTATATTTTTTACAAACGAAAGTTTACGATAATGAAAATGATAATAGTAATGTAATAATCACAGAACTTGGTGGTTATAAATTTATGTTTATGGGAGATGCTGGAATTACTACTGAAAAAGAAATAATAGATAAATATAACTTACCAGATATAGATGTATTAAAAGTAGGACATCATGGGAGTAAGACAAGTAGTAACAAAGAGTTTATTGATGAAGTAAACCCAAAATATTCCATTATTAGCGTGGGTAAGAAAAATCGTTATGGACATCCAAATAAAGAAGTATTAAATACATTAAGTAATAGTAAAGTCTACAGAACAGATGAGGATGGAAGTATTATGTTTAAGATTAAAAATAATAGGTTAAAAATTGAGACTTGTAGTCCGTAGAAAGGGGTAATATGAATTATTATAATGAGATAAAAGAAAAACTAATAGATAATGAAGTATATTCAAAAGTGAAAGATTATTCAAAAGAAAGACACAAAGTTATTACATATTTTGAAATAGGTGAGTTGTTAAATGAAGCTGGTGGTAAATATGGAGATAACATTATAGATGAATACTCTAAAAAGTTGATAATTGAAGTAGGTAAAAAATATAACAGAAGAACCTTATTTAGAATGAAACAATTTTATAATAAATTTAATAATGAAAAAGTGTCCACAATGTGGACACAATTAACTTGGAGCCATTTAAGATTATTATTTAATTTAGAAATTGATTCTATTAATTATTATATTAAAGTAATTATCGATAAGCGTTTATCTGTTAGAGAGTTAGAATTTAAAATCAAATCTAAGGAGTATGAAAGACTACCTGTTGAAACTAAAAATAAATTAATATCTAAAGATACAATTGATGCAAAAGATTTAGTACCTAATCCTATATTAATTAGAAATAAAAATAAAATAGAAATAATAAGTGAAAAAGCACTACATCATCTAATATTAGAGGACATTGAATTATTTATGAAAGAACTTGGTAATTCGTTTTGCTTTATTGGTAGTGAATATAAAATAAAAATAGGAGAAAGAAATCACCATATTGATTTGCTGTTATTTAATATAAAATATAATTGCTATGTAGTTGTTGAATTAAAAGTAACGGAATTTAAAGTAGAGTATATTTCACAAGTTCAAAAATATATGAATTATATAGATAAAAATGTAAAAGAAATAAGTAATAATTCTACTATAGGAATATTAATTTGTAAAAGAGAAAATAAATTTGTAATAGAATATTGTAGTGATGATAGAATTGCTGTTAGAGAATATGAATTAGTGTGATATAATAATTATAGGAGATGATTGTATGGCATCAACAGTAATACATATGGCTGTAGCAAGTGAGATAAATAAAAAACTAAAAAGAGATAATAAAAAATTTCTAATAGGTTCTATTGCACCTGATATATCTAAACAAATAGGTGAGACTAAAAGACTAAGTCATTTTTTAGATGATGATGATACTAATATTCCTAATATGGATAGATTTTTAGATAAATATAAAGATAAATTAAATGACGATTTTGTTATGGGGTATTTTGTTCATTTATATACTGATTATTTATGGTTTAAATATTTTATACCTGATATTAAAGATTCAGATCTAATTACTAAGTTAGATGGAACTATAGTTAAATGTTATGATGGTATGTTTAACCAATACGTGTATAATGATTATACCAATTTAAATGTTAGATTATTTGATGAATATGATATGGATTTAAGTATCTTTTATAATGAAGTTCCTGCTATGGAAAATATTATAGAGGAAATACCATATGATAAATTACAAGTTATATTAGATAGAGCATCCGTGATTATTGAAAATTCTAAAGAGAGAAAAGAATTTGTTTTTAATATGGATAATATCAAAACATTTGTGAAAACTAGTACAGATCTAATACTTGCTAAAATAGATGAAATTAGTGTAGACAAGCACTAATTTTTTTCTATTGAATATAATAAAATATATCGCGCCGGTCGCGTTTATATAGATGGACCCTATATGGGTCTTTTTTCATAATCAATTGATTTATAAATATAATTATGTTAGACTTAAATAGGTGGTAATATGAAATATATAATATTAACGATCAAAGGATTTTTTATGGGACTTGCAAACTTAATACCAGGAGTATCTGGTGGTACTATTGCAATTACATTAGGTATATATAATAAATTAATATCATGTATTAGTCATCTATTCAGTAATTTAAAGGATAATTTAAAATTTATATTACCTATATTGGTTGGTATAGCATTATCTATAGTATCATTATCTAATGTTATGAGTTATGCACTTAATAATTATTTGTTTATTACAATTTTATTTTTTGTAGGTGCAATAATAGGTGGTATACCAATGTTATATAAACGTGTTAAAAATACTATGAGTATATCATCAGTTTTAATATTTTTATTAACGTTTACATTAGTAATTACACTTACATTTTTAAAAGGTGATAATAATGTTATCATTAAAAATAATTTAGTTGATTTAATTAAATTATTTGTGGTAGGTATAATAGCAGCTGCTACAATGGTAGTACCAGGAGTATCTGGATCTGCTGTACTCATGACTTTAGGATACTATACACCAATTATTGATCTAATTAAAGAATTAACATCTATGAATAATATATTAAGTAATTTGATAACTTTATTTGTATTTGGAGTAGGTGTATTATTAGGAATATTATTAATAGCTAAATTAATTGAATATTTATTAAATAAATATGAAGTTAAAACATATTATGGGATATTAGGATTTGTTATAAGTTCAATTATATCAATCGTCATCCAAAACTTATTTATGAATGGTTTAATAAGCATTGGTGCTTTAGATATAGTATTTGGTATATTATTATTCTTCTTAGGGTTTATAGTAGCATATAAATTAGGAGATAAATAATTGTAAATTAATAAAAAAGAGTTTAAACTCTTTTTATTTTATGGTATAATTAGATTGGTGATGATATGAAAAAGAAATTACTAATCTTATTGGCATTTATATCTATGCTAGGAATAGGTAATGTTAAAGCATTTACTTGTAGTTATGAATTACATAGTGGTGCAACAAATTCTTATAAAATTAATATTAATAAAGTTAAAAATACCGGTTATTTGGATATAAAATTTGTTACAAATAGTTCGTCTGATGCTTTAAAAAGTGATGGGACTACAGCTGGTTATAAAAGATATATCGATATTAATGGAACTAGTTATTTGATTCACGATACTTGGTGGGATGAATTTTATAAAGGTATAGCATCTGATGATTTTAATACATGTAATTCTATATATGTTGACTTAAGTGATAAGATGAATGGGGACGGACAATATACTGAACATATTCAACTTAATCCTAATGGAAATAATATTGAAACAGCTAAATTAAATAGCGGTGCTATTGATTCTAGTTTAAAACAATGTGAGTTTTTTTCGGTAGTAAGTGTTAAAACTGGTACTACTAAAGATGGTGATAAAACTGGTAAATTTTCTTTTAATGGAACAGTAACTTATGATGGTAAAACAAATAGTGTAAGTCAAATATGTCTTGAATTAAATGGTAATCATTGTGTTACTGGGGAAAATGAGAAATCAATTCAGGTTGATATTTATGGTGATTCTGTAAATGGAAATGATATGTGGTATTCAGAATTTGCCGTAGATAAATTATTTGAAAACGGTAGCGTTTTTAAAGATGGCTGTCCGGATGCCTTATATTATACTTCTAATAGCGATGATCTAAACCATCAATATAGTTTTGATTTTAATTTAACTAGCGGTGAGGCTGTTATTTTAAATAAACATGGTGAGGCCATGACTATATTGGCTTATCAACAAGCTGCTGTAGATCCTAATAAAGATGTTGTTGATTCTTCAGAAGAAGAAAAAGATATTGATGCTAACTGTGAATCTATGTTAGGACCAGAAATAACAGAATTTATTAATGATATATTTAAAATAATAATGATAGCAGGACCAGTACTTGCATTAGTACTAGGAACATTTGATTTAATAAAAGCATTAGCAAGTGGTGAAGAAGATGCTAAGAAAAAAGCCACAAAAAAGGTAAGA